>Ga0209507_1000015_pt1 | contig 491177 bp, 369 predicted proteins | sample AD_UKC028_MetaG_FD_184414 | JGI IMG/M metagenome (GOLD analysis project Ga0209507, IMG submission 184414) | Active sludge microbial communities of municipal wastewater-treating anaerobic digesters from USA - AD_UKC028_MetaG (SPAdes) (version 2) | ecosystem: Engineered > Bioreactor > Anaerobic...
GCTGGAGGAGGTCCAGTGGTTCACTTTGCTGCGTGAGCAGCGGTCTTTGTGAACCGCCGTGATACGGAACCGTACGTCCGGTGGTGTGGGAGGACGGTGAGGTTCTAACCCTCACCTCCTACCCGATTCCATCACGGGTTTCCGGGGACTGCCAACGGTGGTTTGCATCCGCACGACTCGAATGGCCTCCCGGCCTTCACCGACCCAACACTGTCCAAATTTGGGACAGTGGTCCTGCCGGTCAGCCTTCTTGAGTCCCCGCGGATCCCTACACCTTTGGCCTGTGATTACGGCGTCTAGCCTGTGCTGCTACGGTGTGGTTCCCATGGGGACCGACCCCCATGGGAACCACACCGTAGCCTGACCGCACTGACAAGCCATCCTCCAGCGCAACTTGGCCCGCGTGGCAAGTTTTGGTGTCCTTTTTAGCCGCGTTGTGGCAAATCAGTCAGCGTGACTTTGGAAAAGCAATCACCCTGCAAGGTCAACCTGGTGTTGAACATTCTCGGCCGGCGCGCCGATGGCTTTCACGAGCTGGAGACACTGTTCTATCCGGTCAGGGTGTTCGACCAAATCCGCTTTGCGCGGTCGCACCGGGGCATTGAACTCACTTGCAGCGCACCCAGGCTGCCGACAGATGCCCGCAACCTGGTCTATCGCGCCGCCGCGCTGTTTCTGGAGGCGGCGGGAATCAAGGATGGGGTGAGGCTGGAGCTCGTGAAGAACATACCGCTGGCGGCGGGTTTGGGCGGAGGCAGCGGCAATGCGGCAACCACGCTGCTTGGGCTGAACGAGCTGTTCGGCGGACCGCTCGCACCGGAGCAGTTGCAGCGCCTCGCGGCGGGCCTGGGATCCGATGTGGCGTTCTTTCTCCAAAGCAAGCCGGCGCTCGCCACCGGCCGCGGCGAGCGGATCGAGGCGCTCGAACCGTTCCCGGCCCTGCGCGACGCGGCGCTGGTGCTGGTCCACCCCGGCTTCGGCATCTCTACCGCCTGGGCCTACCAGCAATTAGCCCGCTTCCCACAGGCGCTCAATGGCCGGCCGGGGCGCGCGCAGAAGCTGGCGTCACTGCTGCGAACCGCAGACTTAACCGCGGCGGCGGCGGAGTTCTACAACTCGCTCGAAGCGCCGGCGCTGGAGAAGTACCCGTTACTGGCCCTGTTCCAGGGGTTCTTACGCGCCAACGGCGCGGAGGTCGCGCTCATGTCCGGCAGCGGCTCGACCACTTTTGCCGTGGTGCGGGGATTGGACGCAGCCGCGGAGTTGGGAGAGAAATTCGAAGCCAAGTTCGGCGCGAGGAACTGGCTCGCCGTGGTGCCAGTTTGAGTCAGGGCTCGCGCGGATGCTTCCCGTTCCGGGAGGTGTGAGGTCAGTGCTTCTGCCGCGGCGCATCCAGTGCTTTTGGAGCAGCCTCTAACTTCCTCTTGAGCCTCTGGAGTCGCGGCTCCCAATCCGACCAGCTTCCGATCCATGCCACGCCGGTCAGGTTGCTCCGCGCGAGGGGCCAGACTAGCTCAAGAGCGGCCAGTTCGCGCCGGCTGCCGCGGAGATCGCCCCAGTGCAGGCAAGCCTCCGCGAGGTTTAACCGGTTTTCCGGATACTGCGGGGCCAGTTTGACCGCGCGCCCCAAGTGCTCCCTGGCCTTCTTGCGGCTTCCGACGCTCACGACGGACGGGGCGTCGCGGTAAAGCAGCCCGAGGTTGCGGTCGGGCCCGGCCCAGTCGAACCGCTCGTCCAGCTCGCGCGCCCGGCTGAACGCGCGCTCCATCTGGTTAACCAAGCCGAGCGCGGACAGCCCGCGGGTTTGGGCCAGTTGACCAAGATTCATCCCGAGGTAGTAATGGGCCGGGGCCGAGTTGGACTCGCGCGCGAGCGCCTGCCGGCAAGCGGCAATCCCTTCGTCCGCCAGGGCAGCCCGCTGGGTTTTGTTGGTGGCAAGATCAGCCAGGTCAAAACAGGCGCGGGCGAGTTGCCAGGCAGCGTTTGTCTCCGCCGGGGCGATTTGGTAGCGCGCTTGCGCCTCCTTGAAACTCGTTTGCACATAGGCGGCAAACTCGCTTGCCGCCCCGGCAGAGCTTGCCCAGGCCCGATCCGGGCTCAGGCAACCGAGGAACACCAGCAAGGCGCCTGTTATCAACCCCACCGCGTAGAGGCAGGCAGGATGCCTGCCGCTACAGCCCCTGATTGGGGTGATTAGAGGCGCCCGAGAATTGCAGTTTGCTAAAGCCATGAATCAGTCTATACTTACCGGCGGTGAGATTAGACTGGAATACCATGAGGATGGCAATAGGCGTGAGCGTTCTAGCGCTGTGCGCCGGATGCAGCGGCGTGAATCACACGCACAGCGTCTCGCCTGCCAGCATCCTCATTCCGGGGCTGTTGCAGGCCGATCCCCCGCCAGCGCACCCGGATCTGGTCTTGCCTACCCAAGGAACACTTCCCAGCGAAGCTGACCAGGCCTGAGACTCGTTCTATGCGATTTCCGCTCGCGTTGACGGTCAAGATCGCCCGTCACATCATTAAGCACAAGATTCGGCGCACGCCGCGCTTTGCGCTGGTGCTCCAGCTCGAACCGCTCCACACCTGCAACCTCACTTGCACGGGATGCGGCCGCATCCGGGAGTATTCCACCAGCCTCAAAGACATGATGACCCTGGAGGATTGTCTGGCGTCCGCGGCGGAATGCGACGCGCCGATGGTCTCGGTGTGTGGCGGCGAGCCGCTGATATATCCCAAGATCGAAGAGTTGGTCGCCGGGCTGCTGGCGCAAGGCCGCATCGTCTATATCTGCACGAACGGCTTGTTCATGCGGAAGAAGCTCAAGGACTACCTCGCTGACATCTACACGTCCGGGCTGGAACCGACGCTCGCGCGATTGCTGGCCGAGAAGCTGATCTCGGACAAGGACGCCGAGACTATCCGCAAGGGCAAACAGGACGGGCGCCCCGTCATCAAGCCGACCAAGTGGCTCTACTGGAATGTCCACGTGGACGGCCTGGAATACACGCACGACCTCATCGTTGAGCGCGAGGGCGTGTTCAAGGAGTGCGTCGAGGCCATCCGCATGGCGAAGCTGCTGGGCTTCCAGGTCGCGACCAACACCACGGTGTACAAGGAGTCGGACGTCGGGGAGATTGAGCAGATGTTCGAGTTCTTCTCCTCGCTGGAGGTGGACGGCCACACGATCTCTCCGGGCTACGATTACGACGCCGCCAAGAAGGACATGGTCACACGACTGGGCAAGAAGCCCGAGGATTTCTTCCTCACACGGGCCATGACCATTCAGAAGTTCGCGAAGATCCAGGAGTGGGGCGAGAAGTTCACTATCTTCGGCACGCCGGTGTACCAGGAGTTTCTGGCGGGCAAGCGTGACCTGACGTGCACCGCCTGGGCCATTCCCACGCGCAACATCAAAGGCTGGAAGGCGCCGTGTTACCTCATCACCGACGGCCACTACGCGCGGTATCAGGAAATGCTGGACCGGGTGGATTGGACCCGCTACGGCGTGTTGGGGGGCATCGCGCGCGATCCGCGCTGCGAGAATTGCATGGTGCACTGCGGCTACGATCCCAGCGGCGCGCTGGGCACCAATTACCAGGCCGGCGATACCTGGAAGAATATCCGCTACAACTTTGCGCCCCATCCCAAGCCGCATTACGCCGGCCGCCAAAACAAGGTGTTCAACGGCGTCTCCGCCGGCAAAGGCCACCTGGCCCAGGCCAAGGCTGCGATTAATGCCGGCCTGGCCGGCGCCAAGTCCGCCTTCCAGAACAACGGCCATGAGGATAAAGGCGGCGGCTGCGGCAGTGGGGACACATCGGAGCGGGATCAGCTGCTCGCCAGAGTTCGTGAGGCAAAACGTGGCGGCGGCTAGAACAGAGTCTCCGCCAGCCCAATGCCTTTCAGGCGGTTTGGAAAGCGGCCGAGGACTGACGCCTTGGCGGCAGTGCCACCGTGGAGCCGCGCCGACCTGCCACTGGCCCTCCCTGAATCTTAAGCCATGAGCACCCTTTTCCTTTCCCCCCCTTCTTTCGACGGCTTTGACGGCGGCGCCGGCTCGCGCTACCAGGCGCGGCGCGAGGTCACCAGCTTCTGGTATCCGACGTGGCTCGCCCAGCCGGCGGCGCTCGTGCCCGACTCGAAGCTGCTGGATTGTCCGCCGCACGACATCCAGATCAAGCGCTGCCTCGAAGAGGCCAAAGGCTACGACCACGTCATCATCCACACCTCCACGCCCTCGCTGAAGAACGACAGCAAGGTCGCCGAGGCCATCAAGGCGAACCGGCCCGAGACCAGGATCGGCTTCGTCGGCGCGCATGCGGCGGTTCTGCCGACCGAGACCCTGAAAGCCTCTCCGGCCATTGATTGGGTCGGGCGCAAGGAATTCGACTACACGTGCAAGGAAGTTGCCGAAGGCCGCCCGCTCGACACGATTGCCGGCCTGAGCTACCGCGACCAGGATGGCAAGATCCGGCACAACCCTGAGCGCGAGCTTATCCCGAACATGGACGCCTTGCCCTGGGTGGCTGACGTCTATAAGCGCGACCTGCAGATCGAGAAGTACTTTATCGGCTACCTGCTGCACCCCTATCTGAGCCTCTACACCGGCCGCGGCTGCCCCGCCCAATGCACCTTCTGCCTCTGGCCGCAGACCATCGGCGGGCACAAATACCGCGTCCGCTCCGCCCAGAACGTCGCCGACGAAATGGCCTACATGAAGAAGCTCTTCCCGCAGGTGCGCGAGTTCTTCTTCGACGACGACACCTTCACCGCCAACCTCCCGCGCGCTCGCGAGATCGCCAAAAAGCTCGCCCCGCTCGGCCTGGCCTGGAGCTGCAACAGCCGCGCCAACCTCGACTACGACACGGTGAAATCCTTCAAGGACGCTGGCCTGCGCCTGTTCCTGGTCGGCTACGAGAGCGGCAACGAGCAGATTCTCAAGAACATCAAGAAGGGCGTCACGCTCGAGGAGATGCGCCGGTTCACCAAGGCCTGTCACGACGCGGGAGTGGTGATCCACGGCACTTTTGTTCTCGGCCTGCCGGTCGAGACGCCGCAAACCATCGAGGAGACCATTCGCTTCGCGCAGGAGCTCGACGTCTTCAGCATGCAGGTCTCGCTAGCCGCGCCATACCCCGGCACCGAGCTTTACGAAATGGCCCGCCAGAACGGCTGGTTCGTCAAGCGCGACAAGACCGACCTGGTGGAGGAGGATGGTTTCCAGCAGAGTGCCCTCGAATACCCGGGCCTGAGCAAGGAAGCCATCTTCGAGGCCGTGGACCGCTTTTACCGCGCCTACTACCTTCGCCCCAAGCCGATCCTGCGCATCATCAAGACCATGCTCGAGGACAAGGACGTCTTCGTCCGCCGCTGCCGCGAGGGCTACGAGTTCTTCAAGAGCCTCCGTCAGCGGAAGGAGGACTTGGCGGCGGCGAAAAGTGTTGCGTCAATCCCGGCGCACGCAACCTAGACGGTCCTGAGCTGCCGGCGAGTCCACCGTGGATCGCGTCGGCAATCCAGAATCCGCCAGACCTGAACCTCATCGTCTGCTATCCGGTAATAGACGGCGTAGGGGAAACGGTGGGAGAGCATCCGAAAGTAGCCGAGATACCTCCGGTGGATGCCGGCGTAGAGGTGCAGGGATTCGATGTCGGCGGAAAGACTATCCAGGAAATACCAACCCACGGCTGCGGACCGCTACTCGTAGAATCTGAAGCCTGACAACAAGTCCGCCTCTGCCAGGTCCAGAATGCGGAGTTTCATGCCGGCCGGCCGGCCTTGCGGTGAATCCTGCGCCTGGCCGCTGGCCAATTCGAGAACTTGGCCTTGCCGTCGCGCACAAGTCGCTCCGTCTCGCGCAGGACGGTGCCATGCCAGTCCGGAGACTCAAACTCAGCCTCATCCCGGCTCAAATCGGCCCAAAGCGCTTCCATGGCCCGCAGCTTATCCGCCCGCGACATGCGCCCGATTGGCAACGTGACAGCCATGCCAATACTATGGATGATCAAGTGATCCCCAGCAAGGCGAATTGGCCCGAGCTGGAGGACTAAGACGTCTTCGTCCGCCGCTGCCGCGAGGGCTACGAATTCTTCAAGAGCCTTCGAGGTTCTGGCTGTGGATGGTCTCGGCGCGGATGCTCAGTTTCCCGGCGGCGAGAATCTGGTTGCGCATGAGCGAGAGCAGTGGGCTGATGAGCAGAGTCGGTCCGGCCCCGGCGTTGCGCAGGATCTTAGCGGCCAGAAAATAGACGACGCTCTTGCCCCAGCCGGTGCGTTGGACGACGAACAACCGCTGGCGCTGGTTCGCGGCGAGGTCAATGGCGTCCCATTGCCCGTCGCGGAACTGCGCGGCTGGCCCAAGCATCTGCTGCAGGAGAGCAAGTGCGGTCTCATTCTGCATCCCGCGTGCCAGCGTGCGGCAAAGGGCCGCGGCCGGAAAAGAAAATGCTGTGGGTTCCTCCGGGTTCCTGCAAGGGCGAGCGTCCGCGCGAGCTCAGATCTTCACACCATCCACGAACGTTAGGGCTCGCGCGAACGCTCGCCCTCCCGGGTGGGAGCTTGGCTCAGGGCGTAGAGGTGGTTCATGGTGGCGACGTAGAGAACGCCGTTGGCGGCGGTGGCGGTCGAGCTGATGGGGCGGCCAAGCTCGACCGTGCTCAGGAGTTTCTTCTCCCGGGCGGCGGCGAAGCTGTAGAAGGCGCCGTTGCGGGTGCCGAGATAGACTTTGCCGTCGGCGGCAAGGGGCGAGGCCCAGGCTTCGCCTTTGAGTTCATGGGTCCAACAGGGCCGGCCGGTTGCGGCGTCCACGCAATGGATCATCTTCCCGCAATCAGCAATGAAGACAAGGCCCCGCCAAACCGCGGGCGTGGACAGGACGTGTTTCTGCAGCGGGCAGGACCAGATCAGGCCGTTGGTGGTGATGTCGCCGGTGCGGGTAGCGTCGAGGCACTTGAGCCAGGCTTCGTTCTTGCCCCACCAGATATCGCCGCCGCCGGCAACGTAGAGGCGGTCGTTGTCAAAGACGGGCATGCCGAAGAAGTTGCTGGGGCTTTCGCGGCGGTTGGTGACGTACCTGTGGACGTTGGTCTTTGGAGAGGCCGGGTCGAAGTCGAATTGCCAGACCCGCCGGAGTGAGGCGGGCGGCCCGGCAGGAACATTCCTGAGCGGTTCAAAGGCGTAGACCACACCGTTGCCGGCGGCCAGGAAGAGCAGCGGACGGCCGTTGACCGTGGCCAGGGATGGCGCCGACCAGGTGCAATGGAAGATGGTGGGGGCGATGTGTTCATTTTCCCGCCCGACGAGACGTCCAGTGCGCTTGTCGAGCACGACCAGGCTCGGGGCGTCCGGGGTGCGGATGCGGCGGTGGGTGTTGTCCACACCAGTGCCGGTGTTGAGGTAAAGGTAATCGCCATCAACGAGAATGGAGCTGTGAACGGCGTCGTGAGACCAGATGCCGGCGCCAGTGGTAAGGTCGAATCGCCAGACGATGCGCGGTTCGGGCAGGCGGGGGAGACTGTTCGTTTCCGCATTCTGCCTTCCGGCTTCGGCTGTCGCCGGCAGAGGCGGCACATCGAGGCAGAGGACTTCACCGCGGTTGTTGACAACGTAGGCGCGGTCGCCCTCGACGGTGACAGGCGAGGCGATGCCGCTGTTGGGCCAGTCGAAGTACATGTCCTCGGTACGCTTGGGGAAAACGAGCTGCCAGAGGAAGCGGCCGGTCTGCTCGTCGAAGCACATCAGGACGCCGCGATCGCCCTGCTGGGCGGGATCGCGGGGGTGGCCGTTGTTGGTGCCGATGTAAACCCGGCCAGCGGCGATGATGGTGGTGGCGTGGGTCTCAGTGCCCAACGCTGCCGACCACTTGATGTTTTTGCCGGTCTGGGGATCGAAGGAATCGGGCAGGCCGCGTTCGTCCGAGACCAGGTTGCGGGACCAGGCTCGGCCCCATTGCGGCTGGTCGGCGGCGCCAGCCAGAGAGAGCCACGCCACCCACACCACGTTGCCGAACAACCAGGCGCACCGGGACACGTCCATTCGCTTCAAAGCGGCGAAACGCTGGCAGCTCAGCCGAACCAGGGGCGGGTGCGCTTGGAGTCGGCGTTGGCGGCAATGGCCACCACGCGCCGGGCCAGCTTGGCGTCCTCCTCGATCTGCCAGTCGAACATGCCGACGAGAATGAAATCCGCGCCGCTGTTGAACGCGTAGGGGAAGGCGGCGCGCGGCGGGATGGCGCCGGCGGCCAGTATCTTGAAGGCGATCCAGGGCTTCTTGACAGTCGCCATGAAGTCAATGACCGCCTGGGGATCGTTGCACCACGAGTTGTCATGCGCGCCCATGGCGTCCTTCTCGTCCGCGCGAGGCGCGGTGTAGTAATCGTGGGAGTGGAATGTCTTTACGTAGAAGTCCACGTCCAGCTTGGCCTTTTCGCACTCGACAATGACGCGCAGGTCATGGGCGGCGACACCGGCGGCGCGCTGCTTGGATTTGATCAACTGGACGGTCTCGCCGACCTTGTCGAACTTGCCTTCCTTGAGCAGCGATTCGGCGGTGTCGCCGGTGATATGGACGCCCGTAGCTCCTTCGTCAATGGCCCGTTGGATTTGAGAATAGCCGCCGGCGCCGTCGAGGCGGACCTGGGCGATCCATTTCATCTTCCCGCCGCGTTTCCAGTGGTTGAACAGATGGGAATTCTCCTGCATGACCCAGGTGTTGATGGCTGTAATGCCGTGGGTCTCGGCCAGCTCAAAGGTCTCGCGAATCTTGGCCTCGGTGTTGTAACGGCGCGCGAGAGTGGAAACGTAGGCGAGGTCGCGCGAGTGCGACCAGCCGCCGATGAGATTGCCGCCGAGGATGAGGCGGCTTATCTCCTGGCCCGCAATCTTGCCCGTTGGCAGTGCCGGCAACGGGCTGGCGGCCGGGGCGGCGGAGTCGGTTTGGCCGCGCAGGGCCAGCGGGACGGCAGCGGAAGCAAGCAGCGAGGATTTCACGAAACCGCGCCGTGAGATTCGGTGTGCCATAGCATGACGCGTAGCAGGTTTGAATCCCGGCGTCAAGGCAAGACCGCCGAGGAGAATGCGGGGGCAGGGTGGATAGAGAATCCAGCGTATCCCAGCCGCCAACGGCGCCGTTACGTAAGTCAACGCCGGGGCTGGCTTGCGGTTGGCTGGGCAGTAGCCTGCTAATCCGGTTATGCTACGGTGTGTATCCCATGGGGAGCGCTCCCCATGGGATACACACCGTAGCACCACAGCCTAGACACCGTAACTACAGGCCAAAAGCACAGGGATCAGAGGGGACTGGGAAGGGCATGCAGGCAGCATCACTGTCCACAATTTGGACAGTGCACGGGTTAGAAGTTGGCCGAGCCCATCCGGTTCTACCTGGAGAGCACTGGTGGCGTTGTTTTGCCTGTGCGTAGGCCATTCGGGCGGTTTGGGTCAAAAACACCGATGGCAACTCCCGGAAATCCGGAATGGACCTCTCTTTCTTCGTTTGGTGGTTCACCCCAACGGCGTGGAGATGACCTTCTTGATCCTCGCTCGTCAGGAGTCCCCAATAGAAAGGATTGCTCCGGTGCTGGCGTTCCCGACAAGATGGGCGAATATATCCGCATGAGCCCCGCCACGTTAACTGGGTCCGAAGCTCCGCCGGCCAGCGTTGGCCCCGGCGAGGATGATTTGCGCCCGGTCGCCCAGCCCGTAAAAGGCCTGTTCAAGCTTGTGGGCGAGGTGCTGCGGGACGGCGGGCCGGGCTACCTCCAGTTTGCGATCACCAACATCTGCAACGCCAAATGCGATTTCTGCGGGTTCGCCGTGGACCGGTTCGATCCCAAGCAGCGGCGCAGCGTCACGCTCCAGGAAGCGCGGGACGTCATAGACATCTGCGTCAGGAACCACATCGGCTACCTGTTGTTTGTCGGCGGGGAGCCTTTGGTGCACAAAGATCTGCGGGCCATGACGCGCTACGCGGCGGAGCGGGGCATACGCCCGATGATTTGCAGCAACGGCTCGTTGTGGACTGACCAGAATATGCGCGACGTGGCCGCCAGCGGCCTGTGCAGTGTGATCATGTCCATTGACGCGCATGACGTGGCGACACATGAGCGGAACCGCGGGCTGCCCGAGGTCTGCCGCAAGATCAAACGGGCGAACGAAGTGTTTGGCGAGCTCGGCGTGCAGACGACCGCGAGCGTGACGGCGAGCAAGCTGATCGCGGACTACGACAAGCTCCCGGCGTTTCTCACTGGACTGGGCTTCAAGAGCTGCACGTTCAGCTACCCCCTGAGCAGCCTGGCTTCAAGCTACCTGAGTTTCAGCGACTCAAGCCTGGTCAGCTACCGGACCGAGGAGTTGATCGAGGTCTTTGAGCGGATCAAGCGCATGAAACAGCGCACCGGGTTCCCGGTGGTCAACCCCAGGGAGTCGCTGACCGAAATGCAGCGTCATTTGAAGCGCGAGCCCGAGAAGTTCGGCTGCCTGGGCGGCCACAAGTATTTCTACCTGGACTGGAAGCTGAACCTCTACCGCTGCCACTTCTGGGAAACGCCCATGTGCAACATCTATGACTTCGACCGTTCGAAGCTGATTCGGGACGGGTGCACGCGGTGCATGATAGATTGCTACCGCGACCCAAGCGTTCTGCAATTCGTGGCGGTCAGCGCCAGCGACGCGTGGAACAATCTCAAGCGCGGCCGGCTGTTGGCGGCGGCCAGGAACGTCTTTGACTCGCGCAACCTGACCTCGTTGAAGGCGGTTTGGGAGGAGCGCAAGTGGATCGGCGGGGTTTAGGGAGCTGCGTCCTGGGCGTTGCCGGTATTCCTGGGATTGGCGCGGAATCTTGGCCAAGGGGAAGGAGCCAGAGTTGCCCCGGCGCGCAGCGCGGTGAAACCGCGGCCCATGGCCGCACCGCTGTCGGGCACGTAAATGTCGCCATTCGGCCCTATGGCAGGCGAACCGTAACCATAGCCAAAGAGGTAATACTGCCACTCCAAGACACCCTCGGGACTGGCATAGCATAGCATTCCATAGCGCGAGACACAGCAGACCGCCCCGCCCGCCAAAACAACGGGAGTAGTATGGAAGGGGTAATCCTCGCCGCCGACCGTCCCCCATTTCTTCTTGCCGTCCGGGCTGATTGCCCACAGGTGCTGGACGACTCCGACATAGATTGTCCCGTCGAGGCCAAGGACAGGGGACGATTCGGTAGTTCCGCCGGTGCGCAAGCGCCACCGGAGGCTTCCGTCGAGATTGAGCGCATATAGACAACCATCCACCGAAGTGAAGTACAGGCATTGGTCCCTATTCAGCGCGGGCGAGGAGAGAATCGGGCCGCTGGTGGCAAACTCCCACCGCTTCTGCCCGTCGGGCGACAACGCGTAGAACTTCCGGTCATGCGAGCCGAAATAGACGGTGCCATCGAGCCCGATCGCCGGCGAGGACACGATCTCGCCCTGAGTCGCGAAGCGCCATTTCTCCTTCCCGCCCGGCCCGAACGCGTAGAAGTTCCTGTCCCACGACCCGAAATAGACCGTGCCGTCGTGGGCCAAGGCGGGCGATGAATCCACCCAACCGCGGGTTTGAAACTCCCACCGCAACTTTCCGTTGGCGTGGACTGCGTAGAACTTGCGGTCCCGGGAGCCGAAATAGACCGTGCCGTCAGAGCCAAGAGCGGGGGCGGATTTGATCTCGTCCTGCGCCGAGAAAATCCACTTGGGCGTGCCGTTGGGGTTGATTGCCCAGAGCTTGCCCGCGCGTGTGCCCACATAGATGGTGCCATTCGTCGCGACTGCGGGCGCCGAGTCGCTCTTGCCACGAAGATCCAGCGTCCATGCGTTCGTCAGGCGATTGGGTGCGCCGACCGCCAAGGAGGGCGGCAGCAGCCCGAGCAGGCCGATCAGAATAGTGAAAGCGGATCGCATTGCTTCTCGATGTTCAAGCGAGTAACTGCGCCGTGCAGTGTGCCGGTCTTGCCCCGGCGGGGTCAATTCTCCGTCCGCCCGGATACTGCTGGCGCGGCGCACCAACCGCCGCGGTGGCTCTATTGCTCAACCTTCAGCAACACCCCCGCCCCGGGGGCCAGCCAGACGTCCTCGCCTTCAAAGGATGTCAGCCCGCCGGTGTAAGCGGAGACGTGCTGCACCCGGCGCGGCGCCTGGCGGAAACTGGGCGAGCAGACCCGTGATTTGCTCAGGTCCTTGTTCACAATCATCAGGTAGCGCGTGCCGTCCCGATGCGTAAAGTCGCCGGCCATGAAGTTGTCACCGCCGACACCCGTCACGAGGCTGTTCGTCGGTGGACCGCTGGTCCCGGAGGGAACTGAGCCAAAATGATACACAGCGTCCGAAGTGAGATGGAGGAGTGTCGGAGCGAGCTTCTGGATTTGCAGGTTAACGTGCTGCATGAAATACCAGGTTGGGGTCTGGTTGCCGAATTGGTCAATCGGCCCCATGCGGTAGTTCCCGTGGCTCGGCGTGAAGTAGGTGAAGTAGGAAAGCCCGCGCCCGCCGTAGGCCAGCGTCGTGTATGCCTGGAAGCGAAAATCAGCGGCTCCCACCTCACGGTAGTTGAAATGCGCGCTGGACAGCACAATGTTCCAGAACACCAGGCCGTGTTTCCGGCTGGCGGCGCGCACCGCTTCCAGGTTCGACCAGTAGTTCGCACGAAGGGAGCCATCATCCATCAGCGAGTAATTATCGTAGCTGATAATGGCCGGCCCGCAGACGGCGATGAAGCGCTCCAGGTGTTCCGCGTAATCGCTGGTGCCAAGCTGGCCGGCGTCGGCGTAGTCGGGGAACAGATTGATGTAAGGCCATTTGCCGGGCGAAAGCTCGCGGATGAGCTTGGCTACCTTGGCCAGACCCGGGAACAGGGCGGCGTTGGGCTCATCGCGCAAATAGTAGCCGTAAAGCGCCGGGTGCTGGCCAACCTCGCCGACCAGGCTGGCCACATTCTGGCGCGCCTTGGCCTCATCTACATTCCCCCAGTCGTAACCAGACGTGCGCGTGTCCGACACGATCGCCTTAAGCCCGGCGGCCTGGCAGGCATCGAGCGTCTCCGGGGAAACAAATCCCGCGACCGTCAAGCCGCAGTCTTTCATCTTCTGCAGCACTGCGGGGTCTTTGGGCGTCCAGTTCCACGCCATGATGGGAAAGAAGTTGGTGTCGGTCAGCCCCTGAGCGGATGCGCCACAGCAAGTCGCAACCAGCAGGCCAAGGCAGACGGAAGGAAGGAGAGGTTTCATATGCGGGGGCATTGATATAGCAGCGGGCCGTCCAAGTAAACCCTGACGTGGACAGCCGGTTGGAGGGGGGCGCGACCAACGCCCCGCCTCCCCAGCGTCCGCCCTGACACGAATTCTTAAGGGCCTCAGGCCTTATCAGGCTACGCCGAACCGGTAAGTTCCTTCAGGTCCGCCCGGACGGTCTGGTAGCTGACCGAGTACGCCAATACTTTGGGATCGGGCTCGACGCCCCGCCGGCGGCAGGCTTCGCGGTAAAGGTCCGGCCACCAGTTGCGGTGCTGGGTCAGGCCTTGCTGCCGCCAATTCTCCCAGTTGAGCAGAACGCGCGACCAGCATTCGTCACCGTAGCGGACGCCTTCCTGCGGGTTGGCAAAGCCCTTCAGATACCAGTCACGGCCGATCCGGGCATGAAGCACCTCATCCGCCCAGTCGTAATCCTGGAATAAGCCAGCCAGCCGGTTGTGCGAGGCGAGGCCGACTTCCCACTCGAAGCGTTTGCCCTGCCTGGGCATCAGCCCCTGCTCGATGAAGTAAAGCACGGCATGGCGTTCGATGGGCTTGAGCTGGGTGTTGAGGGCGAACGACCAGGTGTGATTGATCATGACCTTGGCCGGCCAGTCAATGCCCAGGTCGGCAAAGCCCACTTCGCCCATCATCGCGTGGCGGGCTTCGTCCCAGAGCTGGCGGGTGAGGTCGCGGTAGTACTCAAAGGGTTGGCCGGTCGTTTCGGTGATGATGCTCGCCATCATCTCCGGCACGTCCACCTCGCGGAGGCGTTTGTAGAACAGCATGAGAACTTTGTCCTCCGGCGGGAACCCTTCGTCATAAAGGAAGACTTCGGCGTTTACACCCATGTTGTATGGATCGGGAAAACGCTCGTCCCGCCTGGGGACGCGATCATACCGGTAGGGCCGGGCCGAATGGCGGCGCTGGATGGAGGCAGGCCGCGGCGTCTCGGCGCCATCCAGGCCGCCGGCCGCGCCAAGGCAATCGTCCAGCAACGACCGCCAATCGGCCAACCGCCGGCGGCATGGGGCATCCACAAGCGCGGCGATCGTTTGGGCGCCGTAATTCAGCATGTCGCTCAGTTCGAGCAGCGCGAAGCGGCAGAGCCGAACAGTGGGGTGATCGGCGAGGGGGTTGGTGTCTTGCAGGTGGCGTTCGAGGGCGGCCTTCACCGCGGGGATCGCCATCTCATACAGCCCGATGACCAACTCCTCGGTCGTCGGCGCGCCGAGTAGTTCATCGAAGAACACCTCCAGGTTCGGGTCGGGCACGGCCTCGAGGCCGAGCGGCGGTTCGCGCATTTCGCCGACCCGCTTGCGCAGGGCGGCGGCGTGCTCGGCGCAAAGATGAGCGTGCAGGCTGAAGGCCATCTTGAGTTCGTAAATGGGCTCAGCGGTAAGGCGCGCGGTGAAGATCTGGTGCAGGCGTTTGAACGCGTAGTGGTAGCGCTTCAACCGGCGGACGCATTCCTCGACCGACAGGCCGGATTTGCCGGCCTCAGCCATCGAGCAGACCCCGGCCAGGGGCGGCAAGTGCCGATACGATTTGTAATTGTTCATAACCAAGCTGGTGTTCGGGGCTATTCTAACACTGACCTGCCGAGCCGTCCAAATGACGGCTTGAAATCGGGCGATTTCATTCTAATTTTGGGAACGAGCCGGCAGACACTCTGATGCAAACGAACCGCCGCACCTGGCAGTCCTTCGATGAAATGCGCAAAGCCGCCGAGCAAGGCGACCCGGCGGCTCAGTGCTATTTCGGCATCTGCCACCAAACCGGCCAGGGCGTGCCGCAGGACTACGCGGAAGCGGTCAAGTGGTTTCGCCGCGCCGCCGACCAGAACGACGAGGCGGCGCAATGCTACCTGGGCTTCTGCTACCAGTCCGGCCTGGGGGTGCCCCAGGAATACGGCCAGGCCGCCAAGTGGTTTCGCGAAGCCGCCGAGCAAGGCGATCCGGCGGCCCAATTCAACCTGGGTGTGCTTTACGAGACGGGGCAGGGAGTGCCGCAGAATCACGCCGAGGCGGTCAAGTGGTATCATCGCGCCGCCGAGCAGGGCGAACCGCAAGCGCAGTTCAACCTGGGTGTGTTCTACGAAGCCGGGCAGGTCGTCCCGCAGAATTACCGGGAGGCGGTCAGGTGGTATCGCCTCGCCGCCGAGCAGGAATGCGCCCCGGCCCAATGCAACCTCGGGCTTTGTTACGAGACGGGACGGGGCGTGCCGAAGAACGTGCGCGAGGCCGTCAAATGGTTCTGCCGCGCCGCGCGCGCGGGTGACAAGACAGCCCAGCATAACCTGGGCGTCTATTACGCCACGCTGGAAGCGGCTGAAAGGGCTTCCGCCGCGGGCGAAACCCCGTCCGCCACCCAGCCCGACGCAGCGGGGTAACGCGGTTGCCTGCACGGGGCAGGCAGAGCTGGAAATCCCGATCGCTCCTGAAAGCGGAAGGGGCCTGTCCTGCGACAGGCCCCTTTGCCTACATTCTTACTAACCTGCTACTCGCCCGGATTCTTATGGTCCAGGTTTGACCAGCCGGAAGAACGTCGCTGCGGCGCCGGCAGGATAGTTGGTTGAGTAGATGCCAGTGGGTGAGCCGTAAGCCGCAGTCTCTTCATGAGTCACCCAACTGGAGGGATTGCTTAGGTCGGTGGACGTCTGCAGATAGACGCCCGGACGGCCCAGCCAGGAGACGGGGATACTGCCCGCCGCCGGAGCGCCGATGGTGAGGTTGCCGAACGAGTCTTCGACGGTTGGCGCGCCGAAGTAGTCGAGGGCCAGCGTGTAACTGCCAGTCTGGCGTATGTAACGGACGTGGTCAGCGCCGTAGCCACCTTCGTTGTCCAAACTGCTCGCGCCGTCGTCCATGCCGTACTTGTACACGAGCTGCACCGGCTTACCCTTGGGAATGAGCACCGTCTGGGAGTAGAGCCAGTCGCCCCCCGTGCCGTTGGTCAGAGTGTATTCCAGAGGGGCCGCGGCGGCCCAGTTCCACCAGGGGACCCAGTTGCCGTTGACGGCGACTTGTTGGGACCTGTTGAATACGATCAAGGGCTCGAAGCCTTCGTAGGACTGCACCGGGTTGCCCAGGTTATTGGTCATGCTGACAATGAAGGTGACCAAGGTGTCCGCCGGGAGGTAGTCATTGGTATTGGCCTGCCAGTTGTCGAAGAGGGTGGGGCCAAGCGTGATCATGTGGTAGCCGTCCGGGTCGGTGGGTTCGAGGCCGGTGAAGCTGACGGACTTGTTTTCGCCAGCCTCAAAGATGGTCTCGGCGGGGGAGGTGTGGAAGTAGGTGTATTTGTAAGTCCAGGCAGCGCCGGGCAACTGGCTGGTGCTGCGCCAGGTGTTGGTATAGATGCCGGGGCGGGCGGAATCCTCAAACAACTGGAGCCCGCTGCCGGGAGGCTCGCCCCAGCCAATGACATCGCCGCGGACGGAGGCGAGGTCGCCGTTGGCGGGGTTGAAGGCGCCGATGAGAAGCTGGGAACTCATGTCGAGCTGGAAGTAGATGCCGGCTTTGATCGGGAGCCCGGAGGCATCGCTGAAGAACACGACCGGAATGGTCTGAGGTGAGCTGTGTTCGAGAATAAAGGCACGGTTGCCGTCGGGATAACCACTGATGCTCTCGTATTCCAGGGTGCCGCCACCTCCCACATTGATGGCGAACTTGTACTCAATGAATGTTCCCGGCGGACGGGTGGTTTCCACATAGGAGTTAGTGTAAATGCCCGGACGGGCCGTATCAGCAACCAGAACGACTGCATTCCAGGCACCATTGAACGCGCCCATGGCCTGGATGAGGTCGCCTGCATTCGGGTCGAAATTGCCCACGCCGATCTGGGCGGACATATCCACCTGGAAGGTCACCTCGACGGCGGTTCCGCCGGGTCCAGCGTTTGCGTAGTAGGCCACGGGCAAAGTCAGCGCACTGCCTGGGACTTGGAAGGCCCGGTTGCCGCTGGGATGCCAGCCGCCAGGATTTTCCCAGTTCAAGGTTCCGTTGTAACCGACGAAGAACTTATATTGGACCCAACTGCCCACCGCGTCGGTGATGTCAATGGTGTTGGTGTAAATGCTGGTTCCAGTCACATTGGTCAAGACGGTGCCACCCCAGCCATTGAATGGGCCGCGGACCTCCGCTGTATTGTTGACTGGATCAAAAGCTGGTTGTTGGCTCATGTCCACTTGGAACGTAACCGGGACCGCATAAGCCCCGACGGCGGTGCAGAGCAGGAGCGCTGCCCACATTGCATGATGTCTGGTGTTCGTTTTCATTGTACTACTCTGGTCTAGTCTATCTATTGGTGTTTGGGTTGTTTGGTGAAATCCGGCGCTTACGGGTGCGCGAATGGGCAACCACACGCGCCGCAATCTCTTTGTAGAAGGCTTAGGGACATGCTTCAAATTCTACCGGGCGCGCGGTGTGCGCGCCGCGAGATAGGCCAGGTCCGGGCTGAAGGTGGAGATGGAAACGCGTTGCACCGAAGTGTAGGTGACGCCCCGGACGGTCCGGGGATCCCTCCACTTGTGCACTTCCGCATGCCCGTCGGCAAAACCTATGCCGCAGGCGCCACCGTGGTCGCTGGAAGGCAATTCGGTGAACTGCCCTATTCCGTTGGTGGAGCCGGGATTCGAATAAAGGATAGCGTCATCAATGCTGTCCGGGTGCTCGTCCGTAAACAGCCAGCTGTCACTGGGCCCGGGAATGGTCAACTGGCTCGATTTATGCGCCACAAACGTCAGCCAGGGGAAGTCCGTAGCCTTGTTGCCCCCGCCAATGGCGGCATTCATCGCGACGCTGCGGACGCGGTTGCCCCAGCCCGCGGCCCGCTGGTTCGGATGCAGGTAAATATCCGTTGGGCACCAGTAAATCTTGGCGGCCCGGGCGGTGTAGGGGCCCATGGCCGAGAACCTGTCGTCCGTGAGCCGCAGGGTGTTGGTGTTGTCCCGGTCCAGCCCCCACGTCAGCCAGCCGCTAACCCAAGAGTGGGTGCCATTCCAATCGGCCGATTTGTCGCTGTTAATGGCAAAATTATCGTTGTTGTCGCCCGCGTACATCATCCAGGCCAGGCCCAACTGCTTGTTGTTATTCATGCACTGGATGGCCTGCGCCTTCGACTTGGCCCGCGCCAGGGCCGGGAGCAACAGCGCGGCCAGAATGGCGATAATGGCGATCACCACCAGCAACTCGATCAAAGTAAAGGCTGTTCTGGAAGAGCGCATGTCAACGCAGGGTCCGGCTGTTTCGACTTGTGGTCATTCTGTGCTAAACAGGTTCGCCAATGGCGGGGGCGTATTCAACCGCATGTTTGTGCGGTCATGCGGTCAGCCCCGCAGATACTTAACTACCGCCTCGGTCCGGGAGTGGACGTGCAGCTTCTCATAGACCGTCCGCACGAAGCTGCGCACGGTGTCAATGCTGATGCTCATCCGGTCGGCAATCTCTTTGTAGGCGTAGCCCTTTGCGAGCTGATCCAGGAATTCCCTCTCCCCCGGCGTCAGCCGCGAGACGGAGGAATCCCCGTCGGCCGGCCGCGAGAAATACTGGACCAGCCGCCGGGCTAGTTGCGGAGTCACGGGCGAACCGCCGCCATGCACGTCCCGGATGGCTTCCAGCAGCCGGGTGGAGGCGGTTCGCTTGAGCAGGTAGCCGCTCGCCCCGGCTTTCAGGGAGTTGAACAGCGAATCGCTGTCCTCATACACGGTCAACATCAGGAACTGCACCTCGGGGAGGCTGCCCTTGAGCTGGCGGACACATTCCACCCCGTTCATCCCGGGCAGGTTGATGTCCATTAAAACCACGTCCGGCGTCCGGTGGGGGATGTCTTTTAAAGCCGCCTCCGCGTCGGCGTAGTCGCCCACCAACCGGAGCGTGGGCGCGCGTCGGATCAACGTCGTCAGACTGGCGCGAATGCCTTCGTCGTCATCCACAATCGCAACTTTGATCGGCATATCATCTGCAAGTCTGGCGCTCACACGCCTACTTTGGCACGGCGTGCTCCGGCTTCACAACCGCATGAATGTGCGGCCAAACCGGGCGCTCCTCAAGCGGGAAACCTCAGGCTTAAGCGGACGGTGGTCCCCTTGCCCGGAACGCTCTCGACCGCCAGCGCCCCCCCCATACTCTCGGCACGCTGGCGCATGTTGCCGAGCCCGTGCCGCTTGCCCGGCGTTGCCGGCAGCGCGCCCTCCACGAAGCCTTGTCCGTCGTCCCGAATCACAATCTCAAGCGCCTGGGGTGAGGCTTTGGCCTGCACCTGGACTTCCCGGGCATGGCTGTGCTTCAGCGCGTTGGTCAGCGCCTCCTTGACCACCAGGAAGATACTATGCCGCATTTCCGGGGGCAGCGACCGCGCGGGCAGATCGTGGGGCAGGTCCAGGCGGCAGCGCGCGGTGTCCCCCTCAAACAGCTCGTTGGCGAAGTGGGCGATATATTCCACCAGGCTTTGCAGCGAATCGCTGCCCGGCCGCAGCGCCCAGACAATCTCCTCCAGCGCCCGCACCGTCTGGCCGGCGGATTGGGAGATCTTCTGCGCGTGGGTTTCGACCTGGCTGGGGTTGTCCTTGTCCGTCCGGGCCAGATCGCTCAACAGCGAAATGCGGGTGAGCGAAGAACCCAAATCATCGTGCAGGTCCTGCGCGATGCGCGCGCGTTCGCGTTCGAGGGCGCGTTCCTGCTCCAGCAACTTCATCCGGCGCTGGTGCTTTCGCTTTTCCACCAGCCGAACGGCGCCGGCGCCGGATGCCAGCAGCACCAGCGACACCAACCCGAGAAACCACCAGGCCTGCCAGAAATGCGGCATTACGACCAGGGCCAGGCCCGCCCCGGCCTCGTTCCACGTCCCGCCACTATTGCAGGCGGTAACCCGGAAGTGGTAATTGCCCGGCGGCACGTAACTGTAGAAGGCCGTGCGCATTGCCCCGGCCTCCACCCAGTCCCGTTCCAGGGGTTCGAGCCGGTAGCGAAAACGCACCTGTTCCGGCGAGCTGAAATTCATGCCGGTGTAGCGAAACTCCAGTCGGTGTTTGCCGGGCCTGACACGTATCTCAGTCTCCGCTACAGAGGCCGCTCGGCTCGGCTTTCCCTTTTCCCCCGCCACCCGGGACCGCCGGGGAGTCGCCACCACCCCGTCAATCATGGCCTCCTCCAACACCACGGACGGGGCGGATGCTTCCGTGTTCTGCGCGCCCGGCACGGCCGCGACAATCCCCTTGAGGGTTGCGAAGCAGAGCCAGCCGGACTCCATCTTCAGGCCCGCCGGACAAAAGCCACCCGTGCATTCCTCCGACGGCATGCCCTCCACGCGGCCAAAGACTTGCGGATACAGCGAGGGAACCCGGCCCGCCTCCCATTCGCCCAACTCCTGCTTGCTCACACAGGCAATGCCGCGGTTGCTCCCCAGCCATAGCCGCCCTTTATCGTCTTCCAGGATTTGGGAGATCGTATTGTCGGGAAGTCCGTCGCTGGCGGTAAAGGTCGCGAGTTGGCCATTGCGCCACCGGCTCAAGCCGCCCCCCAAACTGCCAATCCACAGCGTCCCAGCGGGGTCCAAATACAGCGCGCGAATCCAGTCGCTCAACAGTTTGTCCCCCTTCCGGAGATGGGTGTTCGATTGGCCTTTGTAACAATGCAGCCCATCTCCGCCGGTGCCAATCCACATGGTTCCCTCGGGATCCTCCAGGATGGCCGTGACCGGGTGGGACTGCCAGTAGTTGGTCCAGGCTGCCCACTCGCCCCGCCGCAGCCGCCACACCTGGCCCTCCCTCGTGCCGGCCCATACGCCGCCATCCCGTTCCTCGGCCAGGGCGATCACGTCGAATCCCGGCTGCGCCACCAGCTTCGCATCCCCAGGTGCATGCTGCGGATCCTTGAAGCACCACAACCCGCCCTCCGCGCTCATCCAACAGTTGCCGTCGCGCGTCCTGAGCAAAGCCATCGTGTCCGAATAGCGCCTCGGCAATCCCGCCACGTTCAGGCGGGTGAAACCCCTGCCTCCCCATTGATACAAGCCATCGTTGGGCTTGGCCGCCCAAATCACCCCGGGCGCCACTTCGGCCAACCCTTGCACCGGGCCATAACCCAGCCCTTCATTCTGGCCGAGCACCAGCAAGTTGCTGCGCCGCAGGCGATTCAACCCGGCGGCAGTGCCCACCCACAGGTTTCCCTCCCGATCAACCAGCAGCGCCTCAACCGAGTTGTCCAGAAGACCGATGCTGGCATTGATGGCGGCGAGCTTGCCCTCCCTGAAGCGAAACAGGCCTTCGCTCACCGATCCGGCCCACACGGTTCCGTCCGCCTCCTCGGCCAGCGCGCTCACATATGGCCGGGCCAGGTGCCGCGGAATCCGGTAACGCCGCCATTGCCCACCGTCCAGGCACAGGACGAAGTCATCGCCCGCGCCAACCCAAATGCGGCCGGCATTGTCCTCCAACAAACAGTGTGGGTTTTGCAGCAACCCCTCCACCGAAGCATCCGACAGTGAAACAAACCTGCCCTCCTGCCAGCAGAAGATGCCCAGGCCGGTCGCGCCCAGCCACATCAGCCCCCGCCGGTTCCGGTGGAGCGCAGTGATGGCTTTGCCTTTGAATGCCGCCGCAGCACCCGGTGTCGCGAGCCGCCCGTTTTGCCACAGCGCCAGGCCTGCTTCCGTGCCCACCCAAAGTTGTCCTTCGTTATCCTCCCCCAGCGCGGTGATCGAATCGGACGGCAGCCCGTCCCGCATCGAGAAAGAAGTGAACTGGCCATCCTGCCAGCGCGTCAAGCCGCCGCCGGCCGTCCCGATCCACAACGCGCCTTGACTGTCTTCAAACAGCACGCGCACCGGGCCGCTGCGCAAGCCTTCCCGCAGGCCAAAGGATACAAAGCGCACGCCATCAAACCGTGCCAGACCGTCATCGCTCCCGAGCCAGAGGTAGCCGTCGCGGGTTTGTGCCAGCGCGTGCACCACGTTCTGCGGCAGCCCCTGCTCCCGCCCCCAGGCACGGAACGTCAAAGCCAGACCGCCCCCCGCGCGGTCACCGCCTCCTTCGCCTGGTCCGCCGGAGAAAACGAAATCGCCAAAGGCCGTGGCAATCTGCATGTCGCTGAAGGTCCAGCCGCCCCCGCCGCCGCCGTGGCGCAGACGGATTTCGTCAAAGGAAGCGTTGGCGCTGAAGGTCGTTGTCAGGCGCTCCGGCTGGCTGGATTCGGTTGCGCCGGGTGACAAATCCGGATTCAGCCAGACCGTGATGAGGTCTTCCCCGCCGGACACGTAGTTCACCTTCAACACAATGGTTCGTTCCGCGCCGCGGCGGGGCAGCTCGTAGGGCAGGAAAACGCCGGGGCTGGAGGATTCCGGCTGCGCGGACCGCAAGTCCATGTCGCCGAAAACTTTGTTGAACTCGCCGTTGGTGGTCGTATTGAATGCGCTGTAAGCCCAGGCCTTTAGTGAATTGCCCACCCCCAGGCGTTCGGCTTCCCCTTCAAAGAGCTGGAACGCGGCGAAGTACTCCTCGGTGCCCGCGTCCGACAACGGCTCCACGTGAAACTTGAAAAAGAGCGTGTCGTGGGAGGAGTTATCCCGTTTGAGCGCCCCGCCCAGAATGTCCGTGCCATTGCCCGTTTCGTGCGCCAGCGTCGCCCCTAGGTCACTCCAGAGAACCACGGCGCTTGCCCTGGCCGCTCCACCCAAAACGGCTGCGGCCGCCAGCATGCACGTCCAGGTCTTTCGGATCTGACGCAACCCGATCCGCAACTCCCCCCAAGCCAGCCGCCTAAGCGGCCCGCCATGTGCGCCACAGACGGCCGGGTACCGGAACATTGGCGGGAGTATGTCGTCAAAGGGCGGCTACATCAAGCCGCCAGGAAGAGCTTGCTCCAGGTCGAAATTGCGCACCGTCTCTCATCTTCTTGCGGAGGCGTTAACATGCCCGCCTTCGGCTCCGCCAGTTATGCCGTCCCCGAGCCGGCAAGACCACCGCCGCTGCTTCGCTTCCGTGGCCAATCCGGGCTCCCCTCCGGTTTGAGCGCTATCGGCTGGATTGCCCCTGGAACACCGGTCGGAATCCGGTTCGAACCCGGCGATACCCCGGTGTGTATCCCATGGGGAGCGCTCCCCATGGGATACACACCGGGGCCGCGTCGTGGTCTGGCCGGGTCAACCCGGTGAAAACGCGCCGCACTGTCCATTTTTGAGACAGTCGGCGGAAGGGTGGCAGCCAAGGATTAGCGCACCTGGATCGGGGCGGCCTGCTGCTATCGAAGGTTGAGAAGTTAGAATTGTTGGCGGTCCTTCGCAGAGAACCGAAGCGCGCCCCTGCAACTCCCTGGGGGCGGCACTTTTCTCAGACCGCAGGCTAACTTTCGGCCTTGCGGCTGGCGGCGGAGTACCGCTTCCACACGCCGTAAAGGGGAGCAATCCAGCGAAGGGTGGCCAACGCGCGGCTCAGCCACGAACCCGATGGACGGGAGCGTCGCGCCAGCAGGAACCCAGCGAGCGGGGCTAGCAGCAGCAACAGCGGGGAAGCCTTGCCGACGCCGCCGGACGCCGCCTTCATCCAGACAGTGGCGGAACGCAGGTGCTGGAAATCCGCCTGCCAGGCGAGACGATTCAGGCTGCTCTCCACCAGCAGGGCCTGCTTTTGTGCCGCCAGTTTATCTAGCTCTTCTCGTCCCAGCACACTTTGTCCTTCTTGAGCTCGGCCACCGTCGCCGAGAAAGGCTCCCAGTTCTTCAACCGCTGACGCAAACGCCAGAAGCTAATGATGGCCCCCAACAGGTAGAGCGCCGTCAGCAATACAACCAGATCGAGCCGTCCCGCCTTTACGCACACCACCACGATCGCCACCGAAGCCACCAGCAGGGTCATCGCCACCAGAATCAGCACCAGGCCGCCCAGCAGCAAGGTGTCGAAGAACCGCCAGCGTTCCTCGCGCAACTCGACCAGCGCCAGCTCCAGCCGGTTGTGCGCGATGGCAAAACTCGTCTTCAGCAGCCGCGTCAGCGACGCGAAGACGCCCACTTGGGACTCTCCCGGGTCGGCCATGCGCCCTTATCTGCGCGCGACCAATACCCCCAACAGAAGTCCCACGCCAAAGGCAATACCGACGGATTCGTAGGGATGCTCGCGAATCGTGCGGTCGGTGACTTTGGCCGCCGCGATGGTCTTGTCCTCCATCCGCTCGCAGCTGGCCTTGGCGGACTCCAGCGCCGCCGCCAGGCGGCTCCGCACTTCGCCAAGCTTCTCCCCGGCCTGATTGGCCGTGGCTTTCATCAGCTCCTCGGCATCGTGCACCACCGCTTTGAGGTCCGCTTTCAGTCTCGCGTTAGCTTGATCGGTCGTCATTTGTGTCCTTTCCTTTGATGCGCTCCGTCACTCCCACACTATGCGCCAAAGGATTCAAACCGCAACCGCAAAACGGCAAAAGAAGTTCGCCGGCGCCGTCATTTGCGGATTGGCAAGCGGCGAGGGAGCGACTACAAAGACCGCGCGACTGGCATGAATTTGCCCAATAAGCTGACCATTTCCCGCTTTGTCCTCACGATCGCCTTCCTGGCCGTGATGTACTCCCACGTGCCCTTTCACCGGACCATCGCCCTGGTGCTCTTCATTGCCGCCGGCCTGACCGACTTCCTCGACGGGCAGGTTGCCCGGCGCCGCAATCTCATTACGAACTTCGGCATCCTGATGGACCCGCTCGCGGACAAGATCATGGTTTGCTCCGCTTTCATCGCCTTCGTCGGGCTGGGCTGGATGCCCGCGTGGATGGTCGTGATCGTGGTCGCCCGCGAGCTGGCCATCACGGGTTTGCGCCTGCTGGCCGCCGCCAAGAATGTCGTGCTGGCGGCGGAGGGCTACGGCAAGCACAAGACCATCTCTCAGATTGTTGCCATCATCACCATCCTGGTCTGGGCAAGTTACGCCGAGTGGGGCCCCGTGGGCCGCGCGGTTTTTGGATTCCAGTGGCCCGGCCAGACCGCCTGGGTCGAATGGCTGGCCGAGCTGGCCAAATGGGTCGCCGTCGCCCTCACCTTCATCTCCGGCTGGCTCTACCTCTGGCACAACCGCGCCCTTTACCTCCAGGACCTGTGAAACTCTGGATCGCGCAAGGCCTCGGCATCGGCCGCATCCCGCTGGCGCCGGGCACCTTTGGCTCGCTCGTGGGCGTGCTCTGGTTCGCCCTGCTTCTCCAGACGGGGAGCTTCTGGCTTTACGCCGCCGGCACTCTCGCCACCGTTGCCCTTTCCGTCTGGCTCTGTGGCTTCGCCGAAAAGGTCCTCGGGCAAAAGGATCCCGGCTCGGTTGTGCTCGACGAAATTGCCGCGCTGCCGGTTTGCTTCCTGGGCTGGGTGGCGGCGCAGGCCTGGAAGACCGGCGCGCTGCCCGGGTTGGAGGCGTTCTTCTCGGCGACCACCTGGCCGCTGACACTGGGCGTCTTTGTCGCTTTCCGCGTGTTTGATGTCGCCAAGCCCTGGCCCGTGCACCAAAGCCAGGCCTTGCCCGGCGGCTGGGGGATAACAATGGATGACGTGCTGGCGGCGGGTTACGTCAACGTGGCCGTGCTGCTGTTTCACACAGCCAGGAGGCTGCTGTCGTAGCGCAGGCGCCCCAACCGGTCCAGGTCAACGTCGCGGCGCGGGAGCTTGCGTCGGCAGCGGCAGCGTGTCGCCCGCCGTGCCGTTGGTGAGTTGATACATCCCGGGCTTCACGCCCTTTAGCGGATTGTGTTGCCGCCAGGCAACCCAGGCCCAGGCGGCGCCGATCACAATGGCAACGGCTCCCAACGCAATGGCCCACTTTCGCCAATCCACCTGGGAGAGCAGGAGCATCACGTAATCCAGCGCGCTGTGCGGATGCTTCGCCAGCGGCGGCGGCTCGGCGAACTTGTCCGTGCGTCCCAGCTCCTCGTCCAGCGCGGACATCACTTGCGGCACGTCCAGCTTCAACAGGGTCGAATAAGTGCGCACAAAGCCGCGGATATAGACCGGCGCGGAAAACACATCGTAGTTGCCTTCTTCCACCGCGCGGACATGGTCGGCTCGAATCTTCGTGATCTCCGCCACCTGCTGCACCGTGAGGCTCCTGGCCTCGCGGGCTTGGCGGAGTTGTTCGGCGACAGTGGGCATGCCCATCTATTAACGGTTCCCCACCCGCCTTGGCAACCCTGGAAAAGCAAGCCTCTCAGGCGCGGCAAGAATGGCGATTGATCCCTCTCCGTGGTGCTGGCATGAATGGCGTGATGAACAGAATTTGGCTGATGGCAGGAATCCTGGCTGCGTTGGGAACTGGGCCGGGCGAGCGCCGGAGGCAAACCGGTGCTGTCACTCCGGTTCGTATCGCCCCCAAAGTAACGCGCGCGTCAAGCTCCAAAGCATCAGACACAGCTCCGCTCCCGGCAACTTGCCAATGACAATCCACATCCGTTTCCTCCTGCTCCTCGTCCTCGCCGCGTCTTTGGTTGCCCCCCTCGGCGCCCCCGCCGACCGTGCCGCAACGACCCCGCGCATGAATGTGGTGCTTATCCTCGCGGACGACCTGGGCTGGACCGACCTGGGCTGCTACGGCAGCGAGTATTACGAGACGCCGCACATTGACCGGCTGGCGCGCGACGGCGTGCGGTTCACCCAGGCCTACTCCGCCTGCACGGTCTGCTCGCCCTCCCGCGCCGCGATCCTGACCGGCAAGTACCCGGGCCGGCTCCACATCACCGATTGGATCCCCGGCCTGCCGCCGGAGAACCCGAAACTGCTCGTGCCGGATTGGACTAAGTATTTGCCGCTGGAAGAGTTCACCCTGGCCAACGCGCTGCATGCAGCCGGCTACGCCACCGCCAGCATCGGCAAGTGGCATTTGGGCGGTGAACCATACTATCCGGAAAAGCACGGCTTCGACATCAATCTCGCCGGCACCGACGCGCCAAACCCGAAGACTTACTTCGCGCCGTATAAGATTGCGACTTTGCCCGAGGGCCCCGACGGGGAGTATCTCACCGACCGGTTAGGAGTCGAGGCCAGCCGTTTCATCGAAGCGCACAAAGACCAGCCCTTCTTCCTCTACCTGCCCCATTTCGCCGTGCACCTGCCGGTGCAGGCCAGGCCGACGCTGCTGGAAAAATACCGCGCCCGGCGGCAATCCGGCCAAAAGCAAAACAACGCCGGCTACGCGGGCATGATCGAGAGCTTGGACGACACCGTGGGCAGCATTCGCCGGAAGCTGGAGGACCTGAAGCTGGCCGACCACACGCTGGTCATCTTCGTCTCGGACAACGGCGGCCGGGTGCCGACAACTTCGAACCTGCCGCTGCGCGTGGGCAAGGGCTCCTGCTACGAAGGCGGCACGCGCACACCGCTGATTGTCTATTGGCCCGGAGTGACCCGGGCGGGCAGCGTGTGCGACACCCCCGTCATCGGCATGGATTTGTTCCGCACCATCCTGGAAGTCGCGCAAGTCAAGGAGGGGGCTGGCAAGGCTGTGGACAGTGTGAGCCTGGTTCCGCTCCTGCGCCAAACCGGCGGGCTTACACGGGACGAGCTGTTCTGGCATTATCCCCACTACCAGCATTACCAGCTCGGCGGCACGACCCCCTACGGCGCCATTCGCAAGGGCGACTTCAAGCTGATCGAGTTCTTCGACGACATGCGCGTCGAACTTTACAACTTGCGAGACGATATCGGGGAACAGACCAACCTCGCCGCGAGGCTGCCCGACAAAGCCCGGGAACTGCGTTCCCGCCTGCACGACTGGCGCAAGGAGGTCGGCGCGCAAATGCCGGCGCGTAACCCGCATTACGACCCCACCCTGCCGGAAGCGCCCCCCAGGACCCAGAAGAATAAAGCGGCGCGGCTTGACCCGGTTCTACTCGTGCCGGAGAAGGTCGTGCCAGTCATCCCGGACCGGCAGGACCTCCAGGTGCCGGATCGTGTGCGGTTGCGCGGATGGATCGGCACGCGCATTGCCGCCAACGAAGCCAACCGCCTGGTGAAGCTGGACCCGGCGCGTCTGCTGGAAGGCTACCGGCACCGGCCCGGCCGCCAGATTTGGGATGGCGAGCACGTCGGCAAGTGGTTGCACGCCGCCACGCTGGCCTGGGCCAACACCGGCGACGCGGCCCTGCGCGAGAAGCTCGACTACACCGCCGCCGAGCTGATCAAGTGCCAGCTCCCGGACGGTTACCTGGGGACCTACGTGGAGAGCGACCGCTGGACGCAGTGGGACGTTTGGGCGCACAAATACAATCTCATTGGCCTGATCACCTACCTGCGCTACACGGGCAACCTGGAACCGCTGCCCGCCTGCCGCCGCATGGCCGACTTGCTTTGCCGCACCTTTGGCGATCAGCCGGGCAAACGCGACCTCATCCCGGCGGGCCAGCATATGGGGATGGCCCCGACCAGCGTGCTCGAACCGATGGTTCTGCTCTACCGGCTCACCGGCGAACCGCGCTATCTCGACTTCTGCAAATACATCCTCCGCGCCTGGGAACAGCCCAACGGACCCAGGATCATCTCCACGCTCCTGTCCGCGAAAAGGGTGGACAAGGTGGGCAACGGCAAAGCCTACGAAATGCTCTCCTGCCTGAACGGCGCGCTGGAATATTACCGGACCACCGGGGACCCCCAATGCCTCGAGGCCTGCCTCAACGCCTGGCAAGACATCGTAGACCATCGCCTCTACCTGACCGGCGCGGCCAGCTACCGTGAGTTCTTCCACGACGACTTCGACCTTCCCAATGTCAACAATGTCGGCGAGACCTGCGTCACGGTCACCTGGTCGCAGTTTAACGCGCAGTTGCTAAGGCTGACCGGTGAAGCCCGCTTTGCCGAGCAACTCGAAAAGGTGGTGCTCAACCAGTTGTTCGGCGCCCAATCTCCGGACGGTTCCGCCTGGGGCTATTACGTGCAAATGCAGGGCAAGAAACCCTACAGCACCACGCTCGACGGCCATTGCTGCCTCTCCAGCGGCCCGCGCGGAATCTCTCTCGTCCCAACCTTCTCCCTCAGCACCGATGCCGACGGCGTCGTGGTCAATCTCTACGACGAAGGCGTGGCTCAGCTTCAGCTCCGGGACGGCACCCCGGTGATGGTGACGACCGAAACCAAGTACCCGAGCAACGGCCAGATCACCATCAACCTCGCGCCTGAGTCCAATAAGTCCTTCGCGCTCAAGCTGCGCATTCCCGCGTGGTGCCCTAACCCGGCCTTGCGGGTGAACGGCCAGAAGGTCAACGCCGAGGTAGCGGCGGACGGCTATGTCACGCTGCGGCGGGAATGGACAAAAGGGGATAGGGTCCAGCTCGCGCTCAAGCTGGAACCACGGGTCGTTCTCGGCGACCACAAAAACGAAGGCCGCCTCGCGGTCCTTTACGGGCCGCTGGTGCTCGCCACGGATTTAGCGCTGCTGGAGACCAATGACTACCCCCTCGGCGCCATCGGTGTCGCGACGCCGAAACTCGCAGCGCTGAACTTCACTGTCACGCCCGCAGCCGGGCAGCTCAAGTCCTGGTCCGGAGCCGAAGTCTTCCGCATGAAAGGCCTGGCTTGGAAGTCCGCCGGTTCCTTGAAAGCGGGCGCGCCGCTGAACCTGGGTTTAGTCCCCTTTGCCGAGGCGGGCGCCACCGGCACCAGCTACAAGATTTGGCTTCCCTACGAACTCCCGCGCCCGGGACGAAACTTGCTGATAGACGGCATCGAGATCCGTTCCCGCAAGCCCAACGCCGGCTCCATCATTGACGATAACCTCCAGACCATCGCCTCCACTTTCAATGCCCGGCGCGCCCCGCAGGATTGGTTCGGTGTGGAACTGGACGAGCCGGTCACCGTGGGCCGCGTCGTCTTCGCTCACGGGAAGAGCTTTCACGACGGGGGCTGGTTCGATGCTTCCGCGGGCAAGCCGCGCCTGGAGATCAAATCCTCCCCCAAGAGCCCCTGGGCGCCGCTCTGTGAACTGGCCGACTATCCCGCCACCACCGGCATGGACTCCGCCAGCCTTAAAGACGGCGAGCGGTTCACCTGCCCGTTGTCCAAACCAGTGGAGATTTTCGGCCTCCGCGTCGTCGGCAAGCCTTCCGGCGGTGACAACGCCAGGCAGGCATTCTCCACGTGTGCCGAACTGCAGGCGTTCGCTCCCACTCATTAGCTGTCAGCGCGCGGCAATGAAACGGAAACCTGTTGACGAGGCGGCGGGCCAACCGCAACATGGCGCAAACGAATGTGCTGGGGCCGACGGTCGGCATGAGGGCGCGGGCAACCCCTCCAATTGAAGTCACCACAAACAAGCTAACACCTAAACTACAAGGAACAACTCATGGTCATTGTCCAATCATATCCGCTGGCGGTCGTCATGTGCGTCATCACCATGCTGTGCTGGGGTTCATGGGCCAACACCCAGAAGCTCGCGACCAAGGAATGGCGCTTCCAGCTCTTTTACTGGGATTACGCCATCGGCGTGCTGCTGCTGTCACTTTTGCTGGCCTTCACTATGGGCAGCACGGGCAGCGGCGGGCGAGGCTTCCTCGCCGACCTCCAGCAAGCCGACGCCAAGTGGCTCGGCTCGGCATTTCTGGGGGGCGTGATCTTCAATCTGTCCAACATTTTGCTGGTCGCGGCCATAGACATTGCCGGGCTGGCGGTGGCGTTCCCGGTGGGCGTGGGGCTGGCGCTGGTGCTTGGCGTCATCACCACCTACATGGCGACGCAACAAGGCAACGTCCCCATGCTCGCCCTGGGTGTCGCGGGGGTCATGATCGCCATCGTTCTCGACGGCCTGGCTTACAAGCGGCTGGCCAGCGGCACCCAGAAGACTCCCACCAAAGGCATTGTCATCTCCGTAGTGGCGGGCCTGCTCATGGGCTGGTTCTACAGCTTCGTCGCCCAGGCCATGGGCAAAGTTGACCCCGCCACCCAGGTGCTGGAGCCGGGCAAGCTCAGTCCCTACACCGCCGTCGTTTTGTTCTCCGTCGGCTTGCTGCTCTCCAATTTCATCTGGAACAGCATCATGATGGTCAAGCCGCTGGCGGGGGAACCGGTGCCGTTCGGCGACTACTTCAGCAAGGGGAATGTCCGCCTGCACCTCATCGGCATGCTGGGCGGCGCCATCTGGAATCTTGGCATGAGTTTCAACATCATCGCCGCCAACGCAGCCGATCCCGCGCTGGCCTACGGCCTCGGCCAGGGGGCCACGATGATTGGCGCGTTCTGGGGCGTGTTTATCTGGAAGGAGTTCAAGGGCGCCCCGCCGGGAACCAATAAATTCCTGGCCGCCATGTTCTTCTTCTACCTGCTGGGCCTTGGGATCCTCATCGCCTCGAAACTGTGACGCCCTTCGTCCGGCACACCATGACCCCGTTTCGCTTATGACTAAGAAATCCATCCTCGTTGTCGGCAGCTCGAACACCGACATGATCATCAAAGTGCAGCGCATCCCCAAGCCGGGCGAAACGATCCTCGGCGGCGAGTTTGCCAGTGCGGCGGGAGGCAAGGGCGCCAACCAGGCCGTGAGCGCGGCCCGTGCCGGCGGCGCGGTTACCTTCATCGCCAGCGTCGGCCGGGATATGTTCGGAGACAAGGCCGTCGCGGGCTTTGTCGCCGACGGCATCAACGTGGATTACATCGTGCGCGACCGGGCCTGCCCTTCCGGCGTGGCCTTGATCTTCGTCGCCCGGAACGGTGAGAACAGCATCGCCGTCGCTTCCGGTTCCAACGCGAAGCTGCTCCCGGCGCACTTGAATAAGGCCCGGAGCGCCTTCCGGCAGGCCGGCGTGGTCGTTCTGCAGTTGGAAACGCCGCTCAAGACCGTCGAGGCGGCGGCCCGGCTTGCGGCCGGCACGGGCGCGCGGGTGATTCTCAATCCCGCGCCCGCGCGGCCGTTGCCCAACGACCTGCTCCGTCGCGTCTACCTGCTCACCCCAAACGAGACCGAGGCCGAGTTGCTCACCGGCCTGCCAGTGAATAACGACGCCGCGGCCGCCAAAGCCGCTGATGCGCTCCTGGCTCGCGGCGTGGAGAATGTCATTATCACGCTGGGCGCGCGCGGGGCCTTCGTCGCCGGCCGCCAGGGCCGGGGCCTGGTCCGCGGCTTCAAAGTCAAGCCGGTGGATACCACCGGCGCCGGGGACGTGTTCAACGGCACGCTGGCCGTCGGGCTCGCGGAGGGCAAATCCCTGCTTGCCGCGGCGCGTTTCGCGAGCGCCGCCGCTGCACTCTCGGTGACCCGCCTGGGAGCCCAAACTTCCGCCCCAACCAGAAGAGAGATTGACCGGCTGCTCGCTTCGGCTGGGGCGAGTTGACTTGGGAAATCAAGGACGAGGAACGGATCACACCCCGCGATTGGCCCGCCAGAGCAGGACGGCACCGACGGCCTGGAAGATGAAATTGGGCAGCCACACGATCAGATGCGGCGCATATTCCGGCCGCCGATCCACGGACTGGGCGAGAATAATGAAGCTGTAGTAAACCGCCACGAGCACCAGGGCGACCCCGATGCCCACGTTGGTCTCGCGCCGATGCATGCGGATCCCCAGCGGGATGCCCACCAGGGTGAAGCCAAAGCACGCAAAGGAAAATGCGACCTGCTGATGAATCTGGAAGCGGATCGGCGTGGTCGGGTCTCCGAGCATCTTTTCCAGCGCGCGCCGCCGCTCGCGCAACTGCTCCGCCGTCAGGTTCCGGCCGGGCGGCGGCGCGTTGAGCCGCTCCTCCCACTCGGCTAATTCGTCCCAAAGCTGGCCGGCGGTCATGTCGCTGATCTTGGTGCGGAAGTTGGGTGGCCGGCGTTGATTGAAGTCGAGCTGCACCGGCAACTCGGCAAATGCGCCTGGGATCATGCGGCCTTCGCGGAAGTCCACGGTCTTGCCGTCGTGCAGCCGCAGGGTCAGGAGCTTGTTGGGCGCGTCCACCTCCAGTTGGCCGCGGGCGGCGCGCACGAAGGTCACCACGTTCGTCTCGTTCTGCAAAACCCAGACCATTACGTCCTCCATCTCCCCGCCGCGGTTCTTGCCGGCATAGAAGATGTAACCGGGGAAGTCCTTGATGAAACGGCCTTCGGGCATCTGGGCGCCGGACAATTCCAGCCGGAGGTTGAAAAGGATGCTGGTATAAGCCACGCGGCAGCGCGGGCCGACTTCCATGTTCACCAGCGCGCAAACGGCGCACAAGGCCAGGCTCAACAAGAGGATCGGGCTGATGAGCGACAGAAGGCTGATGCCGCTGGCCCGGACGGCGGTCAGTTCCTGGTCGGCGCTGAAGCGGCCAAAGACCAGCAGCGTCGCGGTTAACATCCCCATCGGCAGCGCGAACACCCACGCAAACGGAACCAGCAACGCGGCGGCTTCCGCCACGACCGCGAAGCTCATCTGGCGGTTGACCAGCAGGGGAAGAATCTCCTTGAGCGCGTTGCCCAGCAGCAGCACCAAAGTGAACACCATCACCGTGATCCACAGGGACCCCAGGATCTGGCGCATCAGGTATGCGTGCAACGTTCTCACCGGGCGCCCATCGTCAGCGGCTTGGCCGCGTTGCGCAATCGAAAAGGTGACGGCCGGGGCCCGCGGGCGGGTTCAGTTGCCCTTGCCGATGCAGAAGAGGTGGCGTTCGCCGCGCAGGAAGATCTGGCCGTGACTGATGGCCGGCGAGGCGAAGCACTTCTCGCCGATGTTGTTCTGGGCGACACGGTGATACCGCGGGCCGGCTTGAACGACGGTCGTGGTTCCCTTGTCGTTGAGAAAATAGACGCGGCCTTCCGCGGACACAAGGGAAGCGTGTTGCGAGCCCAGGCGTTCCGTCCACAGGGGGGCGCCGGTCGCGGCGGCGAAGCAGTGGGCCACATTCGAGTCGGCCAGGACCAGAAAATAGTCGCCCTCGATGAGGGGCGAAGGGACATAAGCGGCCCCGCGGGTCGTGCGCCAGGCGATATGAGTCTGCGAGACGTTGCCCGTGCCGTCGGGGCGGATGGCGAGGATGTGGTGATCCGGAAATCCGCCAGTGATAATGACCAGGCCGCAGCGCTCGCTATAGACGGGTGAGGCGACAAATTGGTCGGTCGGGCCGTCAATGACCCAGTGCCGGGCGCCGGTGTCCGGGTTGAAGCTGGCGACGCATTTGTCGCCGGCGAGAACCATCTGCATGCGGCCGGCCATCTGGCAGATCAGCGGAGCACAGTAGCTGCGGGTGCGGTTCTCGCGGGGCGTCTTCCAGACCACCCGGCCGTCCGCGCGGCTCAGCGCGACCAGATAAGAGTCGCCGTCGTGGTCGCCGTTCAGGATGACTTTGTCCCGGTAGAGGATGGGGGAGGAACAGAAGCCGTGCACGCTGGCGAACGGGCCGGGGCGGGCGACCCAGCGCCGGCGGCCCTTGAAGTCGTGCGCGGCGACGAACATCTGGCCGCGGTCAAGAAACGCGACATAGACCAGCTCCCCGTCCGTGGCGGGGGTGCTGGAGGCAAAACTGTTGAGGCCGTGCTTGCGTTCGAGCGGCGCGGTGAGAACGGTCTGCTGCCAGAGCAGTTTGCCGGTGCGGCGATCCAGGCAGAGGAGCAGGCGATCCTGGGTGTCGGACATGGCGCTGACGGTGAAGACGCAGCCATCCCATACGATCGGCGAGGCGTGGCCGGAGCCGGGCAGTTCGGTCTGCCAGAGGACGTTGTTGGTGGCGTTCCAGTGGACGGGGACGCCCTTCTCCCGGCTGGTGCCGTCCAAACGCGGGCCGCGCCAGCAAGGCCAGTTTTCGGCGGAGACGCGAGGAACGACACTCAAGGCGAGGAGGAAAAGGGCAACCCGAAAACCAAAGGTCGAAAGCCGAAAGGACTTTGGAAAGCACCTGGCGGACTTTACATCGGTTAACAACATCGGCAGCAGCATACACGGATGGCGGGCAGGTGGCCAGAACCGGGCGCGCTGATGAGTCAGGCTCGCACCAGCAGCGCGGAGTTCCGTTGCAGCCAGCGTTCGGCCTCGCGATAAGCCGGGCACAGCCGCGCCACCTCGTCCCAGAACCGCGAGGAGTGGTTCATTTCCCGCAGGTGCGCGAGTTCATGCAGGACAAGATAGTCGCGGACGGAAGGTGGAACCTGCACCAAGCGCCAGTTGAGGGAGATGGTGCCGCGCCGCGAGCAGGAACCCCAGCGCGTGCGCTGGTTGCGGATGGCGATGCGCTGAACAGCCAGGCCGTGCAGTGCCGCCAACTCAAGCACGCGCGGCGGCAATTCCCGAACCGCCAGCTCCTGCAGATGCCGTTCGATGGCCGGGCGCAGGTCGCCGGCCGCATCCGCGACGGGCACGATTTCACTGCCAAAGCGAACCAGCCCGCCCTGGCCGTCGGCGCCCGCCTCGATCCTCACACATTCACCCCGGAAGAGTATCTCGGTCCCCGCCAGCCATGTCCTGGGATGACGCAGGCGCAGCGCCTGCCGGAGTCGCTGCCGCTCAAGCCAGGCCGTATTTCTCGCGGCGAACCGCCTGGCTTCAGCCAGCGATCCGCCCCGCGGCACGGTAACGCGGGCCGAGCCGTCGGCGCACAGGCGCAGGACATAGCGCCGCGCCCGCCGGTGGCGGACGAACCGGAGCCGCACCGGCTGCGCCCCGCCAGGGAGCCAGTGTTCCTCCGGTTGGGCGCACGGCTTGGGGCCAAAGAGCCATTCAAGCTGCACAGGAGGATTTAAGAGGGCACGAGCCGCTTTGGCAACCAGATGCTCAGGAGAGCGGTTAATCCTCCAAGCCCGAGGCACCCCGCGCCCGAGCCGGATACGGCCATGGGACGGTGCCAATCCGGCGGGACCCCGGTGTGGTTCCCATGGGGGTCGGGCCCCATGGGAACCACACCGGGGTATAACGGGTGTCACAGCGTGATCGCACCGGAGCGGTCACCCGGCCCAGGAACTGGGGATTATGGCACTTATCCAGTCGCGGAATCGACTCACCCGGCGGTGAAAGTGGCAGGTCGGCGAAAATGAATATGACTTTTTTGCGCTGCGGGCGTATGCTGCAAGCCGATTGGCAGGCAAACGCGCCAGAAAGGAAGTCAGAATATGCGAGAAGAACGAACGGAAGTGCTGGTGGTTGGAGCGGGGCCGGTTGGGCTGTTAACAGCCATCCTGCTGGCGGAGGCGGGAATCGAGGTGAAAATCATAGACCAGGAAGAGCGAACCACTGCGCGCAGTTACGCCTGTGCCCTGCACCCCCGCACGCTCAAGCTGCTGGCCGCGATGGGCCTGGCGGCCCCTGTGCTGGAGCAGGGACGGCGCATTGACACGGTCGCCTTCTACGATGGCCAGGCACGCCAGGCCGAGGTGAAGCTTTCGGAATTGGGCGGCGAGTTCCCATTCATGGTGATCCTCCCGCAGAATATTCTCGAGGAAGTGCTTGAACGACGGCTGCGGCAGGCGGGGGTGGCGGTTGGCTGGGGCTACCGGTTTGACGACCTCGAGTACGCCACGGTCGGAGTAACAGCCATCGTGGAGGAGTTGGGGGCCACCGGCACCGGCTACATCGTGCCGCACTGGGAAATGGTGGTTAAGCAACGGTTCCCAATCCGGGCGCAATTCCTCGTGGGGGCGGATGGCTACGGCTCGCTGGTACGGCAACGCCTGGGAATCACGAACACCCGGGTTGTCGGCCCCCAGTTCTTCGCGGCGTATGAGTTTGAGCCGGAAACACCGGCGGACGGAGAGGTGCGCGTGGTGTTGGACCAGCCCACGACCAACGTGCTGTGGCCGCTGCCGGGCGACAGATGCCGGTGGACTTTCCAGGTGGTCAAAGGCGGGGGGCCGAGGGAGTTTCCCGAAAAGGAGCGGCGGGAGGCGCGGTTCACACAAGCCAACGTGGACGAGCATATCCGCCAATACGTGGAAAAGGTGGCCAAACAGCGGGCGCCGTGGTTCGCGTGGGGAGTCAAACAGATCACCTGGTGCACCGAGGTGGTATTCGAGCAGCGGGTGGCCGGGCAATTGGGCCGGGAACGCTGCTGGCTGGTGGGGGATGCGGCCCATCAAACCGGCCCCGTGGGCGTGCAGAGCATGAACGTCGGCATGTCCGAGGCGGCGGCCTTGACCGGAGCGCTGCGCCGGATTCTGCGCGAGAAGGCCCCCCCGAACCTGCTGGACGCCTGGAGCCGGGAGTGGCAGGAGGAATGGCGCCGCCTGCTCGGGATGACGGGCGGACTCAAGCCAAGAAACGAAACCAGCGCATGGGTGCGCGAACGCCGCGACCGCATTCTTGCCTGCCTGCCGGCGTCGGATCAGGACCTCGCGCGGCTGGCCGGCCAATTGCGGACCGACGGTCCTTGAAACGAGCCCGGGCGAGGTTCAGCGCGGGGTTATCTTTGGGGGGCCGAAGTGGCGCATTCGCTGCAGCTCATCCCAGCGGTTCAGCCGCCAGCGGAGGAAGCGCAGCATCCACAAGTCGCCCCGGCGCCGGAACCGCCGGATGCGCTGGCGTTCGGCACGGATGTGCGCGCGCAGCCGCCAGCAGCCGGCCACGGCGTCCAGGTATGCGCGTTTGACGAAGCTCAAGCGGCGGACCAACGCCAGGCTGACGATTGCCTCGAGGCCAAGCAGTCCGAGCTGCAAGGGGACCATCAGCAACAGGATGCCGTGCGCATTCTTCAGCAGCACCAGCAGGCTGTTGCGGTTGGCGTAATAGCGCTTGGTGTCGCTGGTGCGGAATTCCACTGTCGCGCCGCCGCCGGCAGGATTCACCTGCGCCGCACCGCGATGGTGCAGCCCGGCCGACGGCGCCGCGATCGCCCGGTGCCCGGAAATCCACACCCGCCACGACAAATCGAATTCATCGGCGAACATGAAGAACTCCGGGTCGAAGCCGCCCAGCTCGTGGAACAGAGTTCGCCGGATGAGATAGGCGCAGCCTTCCGGCATCAACACCTCGCGCGTTTCCGCCGTCGGCGCGCGCGTCGAGGCAAGGCCAAAAACATCGAAGCCGAACGCGCCGGCCGACTGAAAGCTGTCGTCCTCGTAGTTAAGGATGAGGGGCGCGGCGGCCGCGGCGCCGGTCTTCTGGACTTCGGCCAGCAGGTGCTCCAGGCAATGCGGCTCCAGCCAGGTGTCGTTGTTGAGAAAAAGGAGGTACTGGCCGCGCGCCCCGGCGGCGGCACGGTTGTTGCCTTCACAGTAGCCGAGATTCCGGCCGTGCTGGATGAAGACCCCGCCCGGCCAGCTCTCGACGATGGGCCGGGCGACGCGCTCCGAATCGTCGCTGGAGGCGTTGTCGGCCAGAATGACCTCGATTTGGTCGAAGACGGTCTGGGCACGGAGCGAACTCAGGCAGCGCTCGATCCAGGGCGCGCCGTTGTAGTTGAGAATGATGACCGAGAGGGGCGGCGCCGGGCGGCCGGATGGGGATTGAGCCAGGCTCATCGTGTCAAAGCAGCCGATGCAGGGTTTGCACGACGGACTGCACCGTGACGGAGGTCATGCAGCGGCGCAGCTCCGCTGGGGATCCGCGAATGCCGTGTCCGTCGTAGCGGTAATAGTCCAGGTTCCGGCCGGCGACAGCGGGGTTGGGGATAAGCGTAAAGGGATGGCCGTAGGGCTCGATCGGCTTGTTCCAAGTGGGGGTCTCGATGACCACCAGCTTGGGAACCTTCATGGCGGCCGCGAGGTGCATCAGGGCCGTGTCCACGCTCAGGAACAGCTCGCAGCGCTGGAGCAGGGCAGCGGCCTGGCGCAGGCTGGGGGTCTCGGCAATCAGGACCTGGCCGGCGCTGGTTTGCGCGCGGATGACTTGGTGATCCTTCTCCTCTTCCGGCCCGCCAAAGAGCAGGACGCGCAACTCGGGATGCGACTGGCGCAGTTCGTTGAGCAGCGCGAGGTAGTGGTCCAGCGGCCAGCGCCGGAGCGGCAGATTCTTGGTCCCGCCCGAGCCGACGTGAATGCCCAGGAGCTTTCGCCCGGAGCAGTCGTGCCGCGAGATGAAGTCGTCGGCCCAATTCCGGTCAGCGGGCGAAAGATAGACCTCGTATTCATGGCGCGGGAGCAAGGGCCGGGCCCCAACGGTTTCCAGCAGCGCCAGGTTATTCTCGACCGCATGGCGGGCATAGTCCTGCCTCAGGGTGCGGTTGACCAGGAAGCGGTCCCACGCGCCGGCGTTGTCGTATTGGTGGCTGGCGCGGACGCGCGCACGGATCAGGCGCGCCACGGCGCGGTAGTGCACGCGGCTTTGCGGGTGGGTGTTGAGGGAGAGGTCGTAGTTCTGGCGGCGCAATTGCCAGATGAAGCGCAATGAGTCAGCCTTGCTCGCGGCGATGAAGTTCTTCTGGTGCACCGCGTTGAGGTGCGGATTCCCCTCCAGCAGGTGCTTCGAGCCGGTCCACAGGACGAGGGCCTCAAGCCTGGCGGCGGGGAAATTAGCGCGCAACTCGTGGATGAGTGGCGTGGCGAAGAGCGTGTCGCCAATGCCCGCCAGCGAGATAACCAGAATCTTCATTCCCCGGCCCGCCTTACAACCGCTTGATCTTCTGGAGCAGCGCCGTCGTGGATTTGCCGGGCACGAATGGAAGGATCACAATCTTGCTCCCGGCCCGCTCAACGATTCGGCGCTCCTCCTGATTGAGCGTGTCCAGGGTGTAATCGCCGCCTTTGACATAAATGTCCGGCTGGGCGGCAGCCAGGAAGCGCGTGGCGGTGGACTCCGCGAAGATGCACACTCCATTCACGCTCTCCAGCGCGGCCAGGACCAGGGCGCGCTCGTTCTCGGGTGTCACCGGGCGGTCCGGACCTTTCAACTGGCACACGGCGGCGTCGCTGTTGACGCCGACCAGGAGCGCGTCGCCCTGGTTGCGGGCCGTTTCCAGGTAAGTCACGTGGCCGACATGGAGCAGGTCGAAGCAGCCGTTGGTAACTACCAGGCGCCGGCCGCCGGCCCGCAAAGCCGCCCGCCATTCCGGCAGTTTCTCCCAGGCAATGATCTTCCCGCGCAAGTTCACCTGCGCATTCTGGCCTGAGTGTTTCCGCCTTGGCAAGGAGGGAGACGGGAGAAGCGGGGAATGTAGCAGCGGTCCGGCAACACAGCGGGACGCACGAGAATCAGCCCGGTTCCTGTCTCTCCTTCACCTCGCCGCCGCCCCGTTTCTCCGCGTAGTGAATGCTCATCACGCCCCCCAGCAGGTTGACGACATTCACCCGGGTCAACCCCAGCCTCCGCATCGCCGCCGCCACGCCGTGCTGAGCCGGATAAGCCTTGAGCGATTCCAGGATATAGGCATACGCGTCGGCGCTGCCGCAGAATATCCGCCCCAGCACGGGGACGAACAGCTTCAGGTAACTGAAGTAAAGACCGCGCCAGAGAGCGTTGTCCGGCTTCCCGAAATCCAGCACCAGCAGCCGGCCGGAGGGACGCGCCACACGCTGCATCTCGGCCAGCCCAATCTCCCAGTCCGCCAGATTGCGCAGACCATATCCCACGGTGACAATGTCAAAGGAGCCGTCCGCAAAAGGAAGGCGCTGCGCGTCGGCGCGGACGAAGCGGGGAAGGGTTGGTGCGCGGTGCATGGTGCGTGGTGCGTGGGGAGGCGCTGACGGCTCGCGAGGCCGGATGCGGGCGGCCCTGCTCTCCGCCACTGCCAGCATGCGCGCGCTGAAATCCAGTCCGGTCACCCGCGCGCCGCGCCGGGTCAGCGCCAGCGCGAGGTCACCCGTGCCGCAGCAGAGGTCCAGCGCGCGCTGCCCGGCCTCCGGGCGGGCCAGACGGACCACGCGCCGCTTCCAAAGCCGGTGCAGGCCAAAGCTCTGCAGGTCATTGATCAGGTCGTAGCGCGGCGCGATCCGGGAAAAGAGAGCATGCACCCTCGCCACGCGCTGGTCGCCCGGGTCAAAGAATGTGCTGGCCATGCGTGCCTAAGTCTGCGCCAAGCCGGCTTGCCTCGCGATGGGAATCAACTTAAGAATGCCGGCTGTTCGCCATGCCCCCCAGTCGCCACGGGCTCTGGTCAGGCAAATGCCCGCTGCAAATATTCCAGGCTCTTCGCGGCGATGACCTCCGCGCCTTCGTCGAAGTTGAACACTTCGACGGAAACAAAGCCCTGGTAGCCGACCTCCTTCAATGCGGCGGCGATCGGCTTGAAATCCACATCGCCGAAGCCGGGTCCTTTGAGGTTGCGGTCGTTCGCGTGGAAATGCGCGAAGTGCGGCCACGATTCGCGAATGATCTGCGGGATGGGCTTTGCTTCGGAGCACATCGCCTTTACGTCGAGAATGATCTTGAAGGCGGGCGAAGGCACTTCCCGGATGAACCGCAGCGCCTCGGCGGCGGTGTTGACAAAGTTGGTTTCCGCCGGCCCCAGCGGCTCGAAGCAGATCGTCACGCCCCGCTGTTCGGCCCGCGCGACCGCGTCCCGGAACGTCGCCGCCGCCCAGTCCCACGCCTGCTCGCGGGTCACCTCCGGCAGCACGTTGCGCTGTTTCGGCGAGCCGACCACCATCACCTTGCCGCCAATATCGGCGCAGAATTCGACGAGGTCGCAGAAGTAATTCGCCGTGCGCGCGCGCAGGCTGGCGTCCGGGTGGTTGACGTAGAGCCCCTCGGGCTTCACCAGCACCCAATGGATGCCCGCGATCTCAATGCCATGCAACGCGGCGGTCTCGCGAATCTTCCGCCGCACGCCTGCGGGAATGTCCGTTACCGAGTTTGCCAGGGTAAAGGGGGCGATCTCAACTGCCGCGTAACCGAGCTTTGCGGCATGGGCCAGGGTATCCTCGATTTTCCAGTCCTTGTAGATCTCGTTGCAAATGGAGAATTTCATCCCCGCCAATCTCCGGGTTTACCACTCCTGGTTCAAGACTGAAAAGCCTGTGGAACGGCAGGTCATGAAACAGGCCCTCTGGCCGATGGGCCCGAAGCGGATGCGCCTGCGCCCCACTTCAACTTGCCAGCAGTCCCGTCGCGAACTAATCTGCTGGAAATGTTCGACACCATCAAAGCCGAGCTGGCGGCTGCCGCCGACAAATTGGCCCATCTGCGGAGGTTTCTTTGACGTGCCCGGCGCGCAGGCACGCCTGGGCGAGATTAACGCCCTGATGGCGGCAGAGAACTTCTGGAATAGCCGCGAGCAGGCCCAGAAGGTCATAGACGAGAGCAACTCCCTCCGCAACAAGACCGAACCGCTCCTCAAGGCGGAGAAGCAACTGGAGGACTTCCACGTCATGGTGGAGTTGGGCGAGGCGGAGCCCGATGCCGCGCAGCCCCGAATACTCCAGGAGCTCGAACACGACCTCGCCGGGTTCTTCAAGGCGCTGGATACCCTGGAACTGAAGGTCTTTCTCGGCGGCCGCCACGATAAGAGCAATTGCATCATGGGCATCAACGCCGGCGCGGGCGGCACCGAATCGTGCGATTGGGCGAACATGCTCCTGCGCATGTACCAGCGCTGGGCCGAAACCCGCGGCTGGCAGGTCGAGGTGACGGACATGCTCTCCGGCGAGGCCGCGGGCATCAAGAGCGCGACTATGATCATCAGCGGGGAGAATGCTTACGGCTACTGCAAGGCCGAACGCGGCGTGCACCGCCTGGTGCGCATCTCGCCGTTCGATGCGAACAAACGCCGGCACACCAGCTTCGCCAGTGTGGATGTAATCGCCGAAATCGAGGAGGCCTCCTCGGATATTGTGATTCCGCCGAATGAGTTCCAGGTGGACACCTTCCGTTCGGGCGGCAAGGGCGGCCAGAACGTGAACAAGGTCGAGACCGCGGTGCGCATCACGCACATCCCGACCGGCCTGGTGGTTGCTTCGCAGAGCCAGCGTTCCCAGCACCAAAACCGCGCCGCGGCCATGAAGCTCCTGCTGTCGCGCATTTACGCTCAGCGTGTTGACGCGCAAAAGGCGGAGATGGAACGCTTCTACGGCGAGAAAGGCAGCATCTCGTGGGGCAACCAGATCCGCAGCTACGTCTTCCAGCCCTACCGAATGGTCAAAGACCTGCGCACCGGCGTCGAAACCAGCAACGTGCAGGGGGTCATGGACGGCGACCTGGACCCGTTCGTCAGCGCCTGGTTGCGCGCCGGCTGCCCCACGAAGCGAATGCAGGGCGTCAAGGATGAGGAGGACTAGTATCCGGCCGCCAAAGACCGAAAGACGCACAGGCGCTGGCGTCCGCCGTGAGCGCGCGGCATTGGGCATCTGACCTTGATTCCTGAGGTTGTGACCATCCTTGATCGCATTGTTGAGGAGAAGAAGCGCGAGGTGGCGCGACTGCCGCAGCGCCCGGTTTCCGTTGCCGACCTGAAAGCCGCGCTGTGCGCGCGGGGCGGGCGCCGGGACTTCGCCGGCGCGCTCCGGATACCTAAGCCAGGCTCGGTCGCGCTCATTGCCGAGGTCAAGAAAGCCTCTCCGTCCGCCGGCGTGATTCGCCCTGATTTTGACCCCGTCGGAATTGCCAGGGAATACGAGTCGGCCGGCGCCAGTTGCCTCTCGGTGCTGACCGACGAGAAGTTCTTCCAGGGTTCGCTGGAGTACCTGAAGCGAATCCGCGCGGCGGTGAACCTCCCGCTGCTGCGCAAGGATTTCATCATTGATGAACGGCAAATTCTGGAGGCGGTCGAGTGGGGCGCCGACGCGATTTTGTTGATCGTGGCGATCCTGGACGATGCGCAGTTGCGGCGGTTCCATGCGTTGGCGGCGGAAGCCGGCCTGGCGGCGCTGGTCGAGGCCCATGATGAAGCCGAGTTGGACCGGGCGCTCTCCGCGGGGGCGCAGTTGATCGGCGTGAATAACCGCAACCTGAAGACATTCAAGGTGGACTTGGCCACCACCGAGCGTTTGGCGGCGGCATTGCGCGGTTCACCACACACGCTTCGCCCCACACCACTATTGGTAGCCGAAAGCGGCATCCACACCCGCGCCGATGTCGAACGGTTGGCCAGGTGCGGCGCGCAAGCCATCCTTGTGGGTGAGTCACTCATGAGGAACGCTGATATCGGCACCCAGGTTCGCGCGCTGCTGGGCTGCCGATAAAGGCGATTTCTCTGTTTGATATTCCCGCCGAGAACCGTTAACGAGGTCCTGTGCATTTCAGGCTTGCGCTTGCGGCGTTGGTGCTGGTCCTGCGTGACGTTCCAGTCAGGGCAGGGGAGACACCGCCCCATGCTCGCAAGCCGGCGGTCGAGACTGCCAATTTGAAGCTATGAAGTTCACTTCGCCTATGGCTCGGCTCGTCCAGCTTGGCTTCCTCTGGCCCGCGCTCGCGTTAGGGAGTCTGGCCCCGGTTCCCTCCGCCTCCCGACCGCGCGACGAGGCGCTCAACGGCCAGGCGTTTCGCCAGCAGGTCGAAGAGGATTGGCTCCGGCAGGCCAAGGCGATTGAAGCCGGCGCGCCCGGCACCGTTACGACGGAGACCGACGCGCGCGGCGGCTGCGACGGCATCAAGGACGGCAAATACGCCTTCCACACCGGCCAGGAACCCAATCCCTGGTGGCAGGTGGACCTGGGCGAGGTGGTCCCGCTCAGCCGCCTGGTGGTGTTCAACCGCCTGGACTACGCGCCCGGGCTGCACAATGCCGACAACTTGCGCATTCTCACTTCCGAGGACGGCAGCCATTGGACGCCGCGGCACGAAATAAAGGGGCAGCATTTCGGCGGCATCAGCGGCGCGCCGCCGCTTGAAGTGCGGTTCAAGGATGGCGAGGTGCGCGGCCGGTTCGTGCGGTTGCAGATTCCGAGCGCCGCCCCGATATTCTTCCATCTTGATGAGATTGAGGTGCATGGACCAGCCGCGCCGGAGCGCAATCTGGCGCTTCACCGGCCGGCGAACCAAAGCAGCCTCAGCCCGTGGTCCACGGCGAAGTCCCTTAGGCCGCCCGATGCGCCACCGGAGTATCCCACCGCCGGATTCATCGAGCGCGGCCGCAAGCTGGCGGCGGACTTGCGCCAGGCTGGCGTGGATTGCGCCCCGGCGCTCCAAGAGCTGGATGCAGCCGCCCAACGCCTCCAGGCGCTGTCTGAAGACGCCCCGGACGAAGCACGCCGGGCCCTTTACCTGCAGGTCCGCCGGCTCGTGCGCGGCTTGGTGTTCGCCAACCCGGTCCTTGACTTCGACCGGCTGCTTTTCGTGAAACGGTTCACGCAGGAAACCTACCCCGATGTCTGCCTCAATCACATGCCCTGGTGCTCGCGCCCGGGCGGCGACCTTTGCATTCTCGCGGCCCCGCCTGGGCGGAAGCTCTCCGCTGCGCTGGGTGCGCCGGGAGATTCCCCGCTGCAACTCCGCTCCATTCTGAACCGCGCGCTGGGCCCCGGCCACGTTCATGGCATGGACCTGTGGTGGGACGGCAGCCGTGTGGTATTCGGCTATGCCCGCAAGCCGGCCGATGAGCCGCCCGAAGGCTGGCTGGACCGCGCCCGCAGCTATCACTTCCGCCGCACCGTCGAGCCTACCCATATCTTCGAGATCGGCGTAGACGGCCAGAACCTGCGCCAGCTTACCTCGGGGGAATGGAGTGATCTGGACCCCACCTACGCGCCCAACGGGGATATCGTCTTTGTCTCCGAGCGCTGCGGCACCTCGCTCCAGTGCAACGAATACGACAAAGACGAAACGAGCTGCAATCTCTACGTGATGAAGCCCGACGGCTCCGGCATCCGGCGCCTCAGCGTCAACAAGGACGGAGACTACCTGCCCCACACCCTGGATGACGGCAGCATCGGCTATCTCCGCTGGGAGTATCACGAACGCAGTTGGGCCTTCATCCAATCCATCTGGACCATTCGGCCCGACGGCACGGGCGCGGATGCCATTTTCAAGCAGCACTTCGTCAATCCCTGGGCGCTGGAGGATGTCCGCTCGATCCCCGGCAGCAAGAAGCTCGTCTGCGTCGCCGCCGGCCACCACACGCTGGCGGTCGGGCCGGTGGTTGTCGTGGACCTCACCCTCGGCATCAACGAACCCAAAGGCATGTCCATCGTGACACCGGACGTCAAGCCCACCGAAGGCGGCATGGACGGCGTGAGGGTGCCCGAGGGCGGCACACAGGACTGCGGGGGACTCTACTCCACCCCATGGGCGCTCTCGGAGAAATGCTTCCTGGCCTCCTACACTTACTCCAACAAGGAGACTGATGCCAAGGGCTACGCCCTCTACGTGATAGACGTATTCGGGAACAAAGAACTGATCCACCGCGATCCGGCCATCTCCTGCTTCATCCCGATGCCGCTCCGGGCCCGGCCATGCCCGCCGGTGCTGCCGGAACTCGTGGATTTGTCTCAAGACCACGCCACCTGCGTCATCAGCGATGTGGGCTTCGGCTCCGAGGATGTCGCGAGCCGCATCCGTTATGTCCGCATTGCCGAGCCCATCGGCTGGCCCTACGACAACCGCCTCGGCGGCCAGCGCTACGGTGAGAAAGGCCCCCAGCTCATCAACTGGACCCCCATCCGCATCCTTGGCGATGTCCCCGTCGAGTCCGACGGCAGCGCCCACTTCCAGGTTCCCGCCGACACCGCGGTTTACTTTCAGTTGCTTGACGAGAACCGCATGGAACTCCGCCGCATGCGCAGCTTCATCAGCTTCCAACCCGGTGAACAACGCGCCTGCGCCGGATGCCATGAAACCCGCGGCGTGGCGCCCCGTCTTACTCCGCCCTCCCTCGCCGCCTCCCGCCCGCCCCGCGCCCTCATCCCGCCCCCGTGGGGCGACCGCCCCGTCAGCTTCCTCCGCGACGTTCAGCCCATCCTCGACCGCCACTGCGTCTCCTGCCACGCGGGCCTCAAACCCGCCGCCGGCCTCGACTTCGCCGGCGGCCTCACCGACTGGTCCCGCCAGTACGAGCAATGGTGGGGCCTCGTCCCGGGCTACGGCTTCAACCGCGCCTTCGAGACCATCCTCAACGCCAAGCTGGTCGCCACCGCTGAACCTAACCTCCAGGACGCCAGCATCACCCCCGCCCTCGCTTACGGCGCCCACCAGAGCAAACTCTTCCACGCGCTCCAGGCCGAGCCCCATCGCCAGCGCGTCCAGTTGGACCCCAACGAGCGCCTCCGCCTTACCATGTGGATGGACGCCAACGCCCCCTACCACGACCGCTTCGTCAACAAACGCGCCGACCAGAAAGCCTACGACCTCGCCGCCGACAAGACCCTCGCCCGGCAGCTCACCGCCATCCACGAACGCCGCTGCGCCGCCTGCCACAAAGCCTCCGACGTCACCCGCCTCGATTGGATTGACCCCCGCCAGCCCGAGCGCCCCCTCTTCCTCCGCGCCCCACTCGGCAAATCCGCCGGCGGCACCCAGGCCTGCTCCGAATTGGTCTATAAGGACACCTCCGACCCCGACTATCAATCTGTTCGCGAGCTCCTCCGCGCCGCCGCCGACAAAGCCTGGGCCTCCCCCCGCCGCGACCTCCAGACCCTCGCCGGCAAATAGCACCCACTGCACGAAGCAACGACCACAACGCGGGTACAATCCCACACCCCGAGGGAGAGCATCCCGACGCCGATCTTGCGCCAACGGACGAGCCGGTTCGGCAGCGGTCCCTCTCGCCGTCCATCGCAGCCAATGCGCCGCATTCCATACACGGGCACCAAGGCGCTTGAAAGGACAGGCTCCGCCCGGGTAGTCTGCGGCCACTAATCTGGAGTGGCGGAATATGAAGCTACGATGGGTGATCGGACTCGGAGTGCTTGTATTGGCGGCAGGGGCCACCGCCTACCTGCTGTTTCCAACCAACTCCGCCCAGCAAGCGCTCGAGTCAACGCGTAACGAGCTGCGGCGGCAGGGATTCAAGGTGGGACTGTCGGAGTTCGATTTGTCGGCCTCAGGGGATCTGCTCGCGCGGGCTTCTGCACTGACCAATGCTGCTTCTGCGCCGGTCCATGGCGGCAGGTGGTATGCGCGGAATGAGATCCTCTCGCATAAAGGCCTGAACCTCATGACACCGGCTGGCTCAAACTGCGCTGTGGTGGTTTGGATGCAAAAGACCCTGGCATTGGAGCCTGCTGCATTTTTTGACCGGGCAGGTTATGAGCCAACAGAAGATCTTTGGGCAGCTCTGCGACAGCTCCTCGACGAAAGCAGGCCACACCAGGACGCGGCATGCGCCGCCGCGCTCGCAGGGCCGATCCGCTTTAACCTGGAGGCGAGTCGTGGCAGTGCGATGTTACTGCCGCACGCGGCCGTGGTGAAAGGCCTTGGACAGACGTTCGGCACCCGCGCCGTGCTGGATTTGCACGACGGCAACCGTGAGGCCGCCTGGTCCAACGTCGTTGCCTCGGCGCGGCTGGTCACGGCGTGGCAGGTCGAGCCGGTCGAGGTCTCGCACATGGTGCGGTTTGGCTGCGTGAGCCTGGCCTATGACACGGCCTGGCAGGCGCTGCAAACGCCGGGCTGGAATGATGAGCATTTGGCTGGCCTGCAGCACGAATGGGCATCTCTGGACTTGTTCAAAGGCCTGCCGGAGACGGCTGCGTTCTCGCGTGCCGCAGCGGCTGACCTTTGCCAGCGGGAACGCGCGGAACCCATTCCCTCGATCCTGGACAATACACGCATGGGCTTTTCTTTGAGGCTCACCTGGCATGTTTTCGTCAATCGCTGGCGCCGGGTCGCTTACCGCGGTCAAGGCAGCTACGAGGATGAGCGCGCTGTGCTGCTCCACTATCGGGACCGCGAACTGGAGCTGCGGCAGGCTGTGCAATGCCCAAGTTGGATCGAGATGCGCCGGTTTCCCGGCGTGACCAACTTCGTTCCCTTTGCCTCGAAACACGCCTCAAAAATGCAAACGCTGCAGAATCTGAGGCAGGTAAGTATAGCGATGCTGCGCGGCGGCCAGAGTCTCCTGGGGCGGGCCGCCGAGGCCGAGGCCCGCAGAAGGCTGCTCGTCACCGCCATCGCGCTGGAACGCTACCGGGCGCGGCACGGCTCGCACCCCCAGGCGCTCCAACAACTCGTGCCGGAACTACTCCCCCAGCCGCCGACAGATTTCATGGACGGCCAGCCGCTGCGCTATCAGCCCACACCAGACGGGCATTTCGTCCTCTACTCTGTTGGGCTCGACTGCGTGGACAACGGCGGAGAAATGCGGCGGCCACAGTGGCGCGGACCCGGTTTCCCGCAGGGGCTCCATGACGTGGGTGCCTATGGCGGACCTGCCGGTCGCGGTTGGGGCGGGGCGCAGGGCACGGACCTGGTGTGGCCCCGTCCGGCCTCACCCGCCGAGATGCTGACGCACCAGCAGGAGCTGGAGAGGCAAGCACAGGCGTCAAAGGCGGCGTTCAACCAACGCGAAGCCGATTACGAGAGGCAAGCCGAGGCGGAGCGGCAGGCGGCCATCGCCCAACTCCAGGCAGAGGTCGAGGCAAGAAGGAACCGTTCCGGACGTTCCGCAGACACACAGGACGCGCCGACTTATCATGGCCAGCCGCTCAGCAAGCTTCTGTGCAACGAGGAACCGGGAGAGACCACCCAGCCAACCTTGGACGAGTTAATGACCCTTAGACGCGTCATAACCGCCGATGACCCGGAAACCGTGACTTTCGAAGTGCCGATCCGCTACGACGTGGTAACCAACATCGGGAGCTTGCGCCTGTTAATTGATGCCGGTCATGGGGGCGGTGAGATGCAGGTTTTTGAGCGGGCGACCAACGGCAACTGCCTGCTGGTCTGGAACACCACCTATGATTCGCCCGGCCGACATTTTGTTCAGGCCCAGTTGTTTTGTACCGAGCGCCAAAAAGAGCGGCGCAGCTTTGAAACGATGGGGCCACCCACGCCCTTCTTCTCAAGCAACCTCTGCCAGTTTGATCCTCTCTATTCGCAATTCGATTCCCGCGGCGCCATCCTGTACGCGAAACTGCCTGAGTCCAATGGCATCTACCGCATCGAGCTTACGACACCTCAAGGCGCCCACCTCAAGACGTTCCAAGGCACAACTTCCAACGGTGTGATCAAGGTGCATTGGGACCTGACAGACGGCCACGGGCAGCGCTTTACCAATACCGAGTTCAACTCCAGCTTCAGCGTCACCCTGCCCAGCTCTGGGCGCTCGCAGGAGATCAAGGGCCCGTAGCATCACCAATTAGCCCCCCAGACCTCATAAGCCGCACACTGTCCACATTTTGGACAGTGATGCTGCTTGTCTGCCCCTTCCAGTCCCCGCTGGCCCCGGCACGATTGGCTGGTTAATACGGTGCCGACATGGTGAGGTTACGGTGTGTATCCCATGGGGAGCGCTCCCCATGGGATACACACCGTAGCCCAACCGCACTGACGAGCCATCCGCAAGCCCACGCCAGGGTGCGGCCACCACAAGAGCGTCGTCGCCCGTCCGGCGGGGGTGCTGGAGGTAAGGAGGGGAGTCTGAGACGACCAATCGCCAGCGCGGTTCGCCGCAAACCTATGAAGAACCTCACTTGGCGAAGTGTGCACGCAGTTTCACGCGGCTCTTTGTTCAATCCACTCCGCCACGTGTCTGCGCCCCGGAAGGTTGGGATTGTCTTCCCGGCAATCCTCCCGCCACACTAGGCGCCGCATGAACTACAGCCCTCTTGCCCTGCTCCTCTCTGCCGCCACCGCGATCGCCGCCGCTGCCCCGGACTTCTCCGAAACCGCCGCCATCCTGCGGCGCGGCATCGAAGACCATGCCTTCCCGGGCTGCACAGTCGTCGTCGGCACCGCCGACAAGGTCCTATGGTCAGAAGCTTTCGGCTGCCTGGACTACACGGGCCACGTGCCGGTGACAAAGCAGACCCTATACGACCTGGCTTCGGTCACCAAGGTGGCCGGGACGACCTCGGTGTTCATGCAATTGATGCAACAGGGAAAGGTGCGGATGTCCGATCCGGTCAGCGCATACCTCCCGGAGTTCATTGATCTCGCGCCGGATGACGAGGACAAGGCCAAACGCAAGCAGATCACGGTCGGGCACCTGCTGACCCACACCGCGGGGTTGACTTCCTGGAAGGCCTATTATCGCACGCAGACAAACTACGCCGCGATGCTCCGCGCCATCCTCACGACCCCGCTGGAGAGCGACCCGGGCGCGCGGGTTCGCTACAGCGACTTCGGCATGCTCCTGGCCGGGGAGGTGGCCGCGCGGGCCGGCAAGAAGCCGCTGGCGGACCTGGAACAGGTGTTGGTGTTCAGTCCACTTTGCATGACGAATACCCTGCGCAATCCGCCGGCCGGGTTGCATGCCCGCATCGCCCCCACCGAAAAATGGCCTAACCGCACCAACTTCGTCCACGGCGTCGTCCACGATGAGAACTCCCGCGCCGCTGAAGGCATCACCGGCCACGCCGGCCTGTTCTCGACGGCGGAGGACCTGGGGAAGCTGGCCACGGAGCTGTTGCGCGCAGACGAAGGGAAGAGCCAGTGGTTGTCTCAACCCGTGTTCGCTGAATTCGCCCGCCCGCACGAGCTGGCCCGCGGTGGCAGCCGTGGCCTGGGTTGGGGGCTTGAACGCGGCGAGAAACGGGCCATCGGGCATAATGGATTTACCGGCACCTACATCCGCGTGGATCTCGACCGGAAGCTACACCTGGCGCTCCTCACCAACGCCGTCCATCCCACGCGGGACAACCACAAACTCGGCACGGTCCGGCGTGAGGCCATCGCCGCCATCCTGCGCGCGTTCGACAAGAGCCTCGCGCCAGACAGCGCCGGGGACGGCGAACCTCCGCGCGAGCTCTGATTTCATGGGATGTTGCTCCGCGCGGGAACGCTCCCGCCTGTGGCCAGGGTGTCAACTCCTCCTTGTCTTCTGCGCGTCTGAGCATTAAGTTGCCGTTCCGAACGTCCTGAACCATGAAGCAGCAAGCCCGAGAGTTTTTCCCCGGCATCTCCCGGATCCACTACGAAGGCCCGGATTCCAAAAACCCGCTGGCCTTCAAGCATTACAATGCCGACGAGTTGGTCGCCGGCAAATCCATGCGGGACCATCTGCGCTTTTCGGTCACTTACTGGCACACCATTCGCGGACAACTGGCCGACATGTTCGGCGTGGGCACGGCCGTTCGCCCGTGGGAAGACGGCACCAACTCGATGAAGATGGCCGAGACGCGCGTGCGGGTTGCCTTCGAGTTCCTCGAGAAGCTCGGCGCGCCGTTCTACGCGTTCCATGACCGCGACGTGGCGCCCGAGGGCAGGACGCTGCGCGAGAGCAATCGCAACCTCGACACCATCGTCAAGGTGCTCAAGGCGGAGCAGGAGCGCACCGGCGTGCAACTGCTGTGGGGCACCGCCTGCCTGTTCGCGCATCCGCGCTACGCCCACGGCGCGGCCACGAGCTGCAACGCGGACGTGTTCGCTTATGCCGCCGCGCAGGTGAAGAAGGCGGTTGAAGTAACGCACACGCTCAAGGGCGCCGGCTACGTGTTCTGGGGCGGACGCGAGGGCTACAGCACGCTGCTAAACACGGACCTGAAGCGGGAGATGGATCACCTGGGCAGGTTCCTGCACCTGGCCGTGGACCACAAGAAGGCCATCGGTTTCAAGGGCCAGTTCTACATCGAACCCAAGCCCAAGGAGCCCACCAAGCATCAGTACGATTCCGACGCCGCCGCGTGCTTGAACTTCCTGCGCGAGTACGGCCTGCTCGGCGACTTCAAGTTGAACCTCGAAACCAACCACGCCACGCTCGCCGGCCACACCATGCAGCACGAGCTGGAAGTGGCCATCGCCGCGGGCGCCCTCGGCTCCATGGACGCCAACACCGGCGACATGCTGCTCGGCTGGGATACCGACCAGTTCCCGACCAGCATTTACCTGACCACCGAGATCATGCTCTCGATCCTGGGCATGGGCGGCTTCAAGACCGGCGGCACCAACTTCGACGCCAAGGTCCGCCGCGAGAGCTTCGAGCCCGTGGACCTGTTCTATGCTCACATCGGCGGCATGGACGCCTTCGCGCGCGGCCTCAAAGTCGCCGCCGCCATCCGCAAGGATGGCCGCCTGGCGGAGTTCGTGAAGCGGCGCTACAGCTCGTGGGACAACGGCATCGGCGCGAAGATTGAGGCCGGCAAAGCCAGTTTCAAAGACCTCGAAGCCTACATGCTCCAGAAGGGAGACGCCGCCCCGAACACCAGCGGCCGGCAGGAGTTCCTCGAAAACCTGATTAACGAGTTTGTTTAAGCAGCCGGGCCGACGCCGGCGGCTGGTGTACACAAATGGGGACGGCGGTGGCGCCGTCCCCTTCGATTTACCAGGCTCCGGGGCGTTAGATGGCTTTGGGCATCGCCATCCAGGCGCCCTTCTTCTTGCTGCTCTTGAGGCAGGTTTCGATGAAGGCAATGCCCATCCAGCCGTCTTCGACGTTGGCGTACTTGGCGCCGTCGCACTTGAATGGCCTGCCGGCTTTCCAGAGACGCACATCAGCCTCGAAGCAGCGGTGCAGGCGGGCGTAGGCATCGTGGAAGGCCTCCGGGTGGCCCGAGGGGATGGTCGGCTCGGCCATCAGGTCGGCGGGCACGTTCTTGGGCAGGAAACCGTCGCCCGGCGTCACCGCGTTGCGCCAGTAGACCCGGTCGGGCTGGCCTGCCAGCATAACGGTGACCGCCTCCGGCTCTTCCTGCCGCCACACGAGAGTGCCTTTGGTGCCGGCGATCTCGATGCCGAGGTCATTTTTGTGGCCGATGCAGATCTGCGAGGCGCGGACGAGAGCTTTGCCGCCGTTGCTGAGCTTGCAGTAGATCGTGAAGTGGTCGTCGAGCTGGCGGCCCTGGACGAAAGTCTCGAGCTGGGCGCTAAGCTGGGCGACGTCCAGGCCGGTGACGAAGCGGAGTTGCATGAGGGCATGCGTGCCGATGTCGCCGCCGCAGCCGGAACCGCCGGCGCGCTTGGGGTCCACGCGCCAAACCGCCTGGGTCTGGCCGGTGGCTTCGAGCTTGGTCGCGAGCCAGCCTTGGAGGTAGTAGCTGTCCACCCAGCGCACTTCGCCGAGCAAACCGCTGCGCACGATGTAACGGCTGAAGCGAGTAGTCCAGTGGCCAAGGTAAGTGTGGGCGACGCCGAAGGGGACCTTCAGCTTGCGCGAGGTATTGACCAGGTCGGAGGCCTCTTTGAGATTGAGGCACAGCGGCTTCTCGCAGAAGACGGCAATGCCGGCCTTCATGGCTTTCATGGCCGGGTCGTAATGAACGAAGTTGGGCGTGACGACGACGATGTAGTCCAGCTTCTGGTCTTCGGGGAGCCGGGCGTTGGCGGCGATCATCTCGTCGTAGGAGCCGTAGCCTTTGATGGGGTAAGGCCAGTTGGCGGCTTCGTCGAGGGCGATCTTGGGATCGGGGAACAGCGCTCCGGCCACAACGCGCCGCGTGCCGTCAAAATGGATGGCTTTCTGGTGGGGATGAACGATGAAGGCGCCTTTGCCGCCGCCGACTAAACCGACATTGAGAGGTCTGTTGGGCATAGATGATACTCCTGTCTTTGTGATTAGTGACTAGTGATGCGTGTTGTGTCTGGTGTTAACGTTTGTCTCTGCTAACCGAAACTCGCGCCTAAAGTAGCGGGCGGGTGCTCCCAGTTCAAGGCCCGACCGTCAGAGCTTCACCCAGGCGCGCTTCTTAACCGACTCTTCCACCGCCGCCAGCACGCGCTGGTTTTTCAATCCGTCCTCGAACGTCGGGTGGACCGGCTTCTGGTCCACGCAGGCATTGACGAAATCCGCGATGGTGTGGACAAAGGAGTGTTCGTAGCCCAGCGGATGGCCGGCCCGCCACCATTGGCCGACATAGGGGTGTGCGCCACCGGGCTGGGACACCAGGACATCGCGGAAGCCTTGCCGGTCGGGCAGGCTGGCGGTGTCGTAAAGCTTGAGGTGGTTCATGTCCTCGAAATCGAAGCAAAGCGACCCCTTGGAGCCGTTGATCTCGAGAGCTATCTGGTTCTTCCGCCCAGGCGCGTAACGGGTGGCTTCCAGGTTAGCGAGCGCGCCGTTTTGGAAGGTGCCTATGAAGGTGGTGGCGTCGTCCACCGTTACTTTGCCCAGTGGGCGCGCGGGTTTGGCGGGCGGACCGGCGGCCGCCTGGCCGGATTTTGCCTTGGCTTTGGGAGCGGCTTTGGGCGGCGCGGCTGGCGCGGCTCCCGGCTTTTGCGGCAACGGGCGCTCCGTAACGAAGGTGTGCATCATGCCGCAGACCTCCTTGAATTCTCCGACGAGGTAACGCGCCAGGTCTATGAGGTGCACGCCGATGTCCCCGTGCGCGCCGCTGCCGCAGATGGGCTTCTGCAGCTTCCACTGCAAGGGCGTCTCCGGATCCACCAGCCAGTCCTGAGCGTAACGCGCATGATAGTGATAAATCTGGCCGAGGAACCCCTCGGCGATCATCTTCCTGGCCAGCGCAATGGCCGGCACGCGGCGGTAGTTGTGGCAGACCATGTGCACGACCCTGGCCTTCTGGACCGCAGCCAGCATGGCTTCCGCCTGTTTGACATCCAGGGCCAGCGGCTTCTCGCACAACACCTGCTTGCCGGCCCGGGCGGCGGCGATTGCGATTTCGGCGTGGGAGTCGTTGTGGGTGCTGATGTCAATCACATCAATCAAGGGCGACTCCACCAGCTCGCGCCAGTCCGTCGAGGCGAACTGCCACCCGAGCCGGGCGCGGGCGGCCTGCACGCCGGCGGTGGTTCGCCCGCAGATGGTGTGCATTTCGATTTTGGCTTTTAGAGGGAAGAAGTAGGGCGCCTGCCGCCAGGCATTGGAATGCGCCTTGCCCATGAAGCCGTATCCGATCATTCCGACCCGGAGTGTCTTGGCCATATTCAAAGTTGGGGTTGAATTAGCTGCCGCGGCCTTTATAGTGGCCCGCGTTGTCCAAGTCAACAGCCTATGCCGTACACTGCCGCTGATATTGCCAAACTCCTCGAAGGTGAACTGGCCGGCGACGGCTCCCTGACACTGAAGGGATTCGCGCCCGCCGACCGCGCCCAGCCGGGCGACCTGACCTTTGCCGAGAACGAGAATTATTTTGCCCGGGCCGAGCAAAGCGCCGCCTCGGTCATCATTGTCGATGGATCCCAGACCTCCAGCCGCAAGACGCTCATCCGCGTGCCCAGCGCTCGCATTGCCTTTGCCAAGGTGCTCCCGCTGTTTTTCCCGGAGCCGGCCTTCCCTGCCGGCATTCATCCCACGGCGATTGTTCCAGCGAGCGCCCAGATTGATTCGACCGTCCATATTGGCCCGTATTGTGTGCTCGGCGAGCAGGTGCGGATTGGCCCGCGCTGCGTCCTGGAGGGGGCCAATCACGTCGGCGCCCGCTGCCAGCTTGAGGAAGACACCCGGCTTTTCCCCAATGTCACGCTGTATCCGGACACGCAGATCGGCCGGCGTGTGCGCATCCACTCCGGCACCGTCGTCGGCGCGGACGGATTCGGCTATGTGCTGGACAACGGCGTCCATCGCAAGGTGCCGCAAATCGGCAACGTCATCATTTGCGACGACGTGGAGCTGGGAGCCAATGTAACGGTGGATCGCGGCGCGCTCGGGCCGACCATTATCGGCAAGGGAACCAAAGTGGATAACCTCGTCCAAATCGCCCACAACGTGACGCTCGGCGAGCATTGCATCATCGTGTCGCAGGCGGGCATCGCGGGCAGCACGAAGCTGGGCAATTACGTTGTGCTCGGCGGCCAGGTGGGTCTGGCCGGACACCTCAAGATTGGCAACCGCGTCTCCGTCGCCGCCCAGTCCGGGGTCATGAACAACATCCCGGACGGCGAGAAGTGGATTTGGACACCCGCCCAGCCCGACCGGCAGGCCAAGCGGCAGATGATCGCCCTGCAGCAACTGCCCGAGCTGATGCGCCGCGTCAAGGAGCTGGAGAAGAAGCTCGCGGCCAAAGAGGAACCAGCGGCGTAGCGTCAGGCATCGCTGCCTGACGCTACGGGTGGCTACGCCTGCCAGATCATGTCGGCGACGGTGCGGCCGGCCGGGATGAACGGCAGCACGTGCTCGGTGTAGGGCACGATGATGTCCAGCACATACGGCTCTTTCGCATCCAACATGCGCTGCATCGCCGCCCGGAGGTCCTGCTTGTACATGACCCGCTCACACTTCACGTTGAAACTGGTGCAGACAGCGGTGTAATCGGGATAGATCAGTTTGCGGTTCTCCGGGTCGCCGAGATAGGTATTGCCGCGGTTGCCGGCGTAGAACCGGTCTTCCCACTGCATCACCATCCCAAGGTGCTGGTTGTTCAGAATGATAGCCTTGGCGGCGATCTTCTCAATATGGGCGGTCGCCAGTTCCTGGATGTTCATGAGGAACGAGCCGTCGCCGTCAATATCCACGACTTCCCGGTCGGGGAATGCCACCTTGGCCCCCAGCGCCGCCGGGTAGCCGTAGCCCATTGCGCCCAGGCCCGCGCTGGTCAGAAGCTGGCGCGGGTACTTGAACTTGTAATACTGCGCGGCCCACATCTGGTGCTGGCCCACGCCGGTGGTGATGATGGCCTCGCCTTTGGACAGTTCGTAGAGCATCTCGATCGCCATCTGCGGCAGGATGACCTCGCTTTCCCGGCCCTTGAGATGGTCGCGCATGTGCTGCGACTTCATCACCTCCTCGGTCACCGTGTAACCGAACGGCGCCTTGGCCTTCCAGGCCTCGATCCGCTTGTGCCAGGTCGTGAACTTCTTCTGCAAGGGCCGCTCTTTAATCATCTGAGCGAGGCGGCCCAGCGCGAACTTAATATCACTGATGATCGGCAGATGGACCCGCCGGTTCTTGTTGATCTCGGACGGATCAATGTCTATGTGAACGATGGTCCCTTTCTCGCAGAACTTATCCACCTTGCCCGTCACGCGGTCGTCGAAGCGCACCCCAAAGGCCAACAGCAGGTCGGCGCCGGGCGCCACCTGCTTCATCGGGTCATTGGCGCTCTTGCGGGACTCGAACTCCCCGTTGACGGCCCAATTGGCGAAGGCCGCGCCGTGCATGCCCAGCCAGCGCAGCGACAGCGGATGCGTCTCCGGAAATGCGCCGCAGCCCATGATGGTCGAGGTGACCGGGATCTGCGCCGCCTCGGCGAACCGCCGCAATTCCTCGCTCGCGTTGGCGGTGATGATGCCGCCGCCCACGTAGAGCACCGGCCGGTCGGACTTCTCGAGCAGCCCGATGATTTCGTTGAGTTCCAGGTCGCTCGCCCGCCGGTCTTTCTGATAACCGCGGAAGTTGACCTGCCGGGGGAAGACCGGCTGCGTGCGCGCCTGCTGCACGTTCTTCGGCAAGTCAATCAACACCGGGCCCGGCCGGCCGGTCTGCGCGATGAGGAACGCTTCCTTGATGATGCGCGGGATATCGTTGATGTTGGTGATCAGGTAGCTGTGCTTCACCACCGGCAGCGTCATGCCGTAAATGTCGGTCTCCTGGAACGCGCCCTTGCCGATCATGGCCTGCGCCACCTGTCCGGTGATGGCAATCAGCGGGACGGAATCCATGTACGCGTCCGCGATGCCCGAGACGAGGTTGGTCGCGCCCGGGCCGCTGGTAGCCATGCACACGCCCGCCCGCCCGGTGGCACGCCCGTAGCCGCCCGCGGCGAAGGCGCCGCCCTGTTCATGGCGCGGCAGGACGGTGCGAATCTTCTTTGAGCGCGTCAGGGCCTGGTGGATTTCCATGCTGGCGCCGCCGGGATAGGCGAAGATGGTATCCACCCCCTCGCGTTCGAGGCAGGCCACGAGGATTTCGCTGCCGGCCATCGTGGGGCCGAGCTCCGCGCTTTTGGCGGCCGGCGCTTTCTTAGTCTGTTCAGTTGTCTTGCTCATATATGTTGTTTGCGGTTGGGGCTGGCAGCCGCAGGTGCATAAAAAAACCCACGACCGTCTGCCAGCCGTGGGTTCTTGTCGAAACTCAACTTACCTTCGACAAGCGCCTACGGCGTCGCCGACTACGACGACCAAAACCAAAGCAACTTGTCGAATGTTCATTAACATTGCGGCAAATCTAGTAAACGATCCACGGTTCGTCAAGCCCCCGTTTCAAACAAGAAGCCGCCTTGCCGAGGGGGTCTCCCAGGGATCATCATGGGTGTCCCGCATCCGCCCGTTTGCCCAACAATTCCAGCACCTGCGGGAGGTCGCCCACCTTCAGCACATTGAGATAATCCGGCCCCTCGTTCTGCGAGGCCGGCAGCTCTTTCAGCTCCAGCTTCTCAATCCCCGGCTCGAATAAAGCCGCGTAAGCCGCGTTTACTCCCATCTGTTTGTTCGCTCGAAGGCAGAGCGGGGTCTGCTTGAACTCGGGCAGCGCCTTGAGCGCCCGTGCCGCGCACTGGATGTCCCACACCCTCATGCCGTCGAGCGTCTGCCCCAGGAGCATGTAGCGGCGCCGCACCTGGTTGGCCCGCTTCTTTTCGGCTTGCCACCGCGCGGGCTCGACTTCGCGCGGCGCAAAGAACGCCAGCGCCAGTTTCCCGGCCTGCATTTCCCGCCGCAAACTCGCCTGTGCCTCGGGCGTCCCGCCGCCCAGCCAGAGCCACCTGGCCGGTGAATTGGTCCAACCCTCCGCATCCAGCACCGTTAGCAAGACCTTTTCTGGCCGCTTCACCTTGGGGTCCTGCAACGTCCAGAGCCAAGGGCTCACCCCGGTCTGGATGTTCAACCGGCAGGCCCGAACGCGGAGACCGCCGCTGCCGGATAGATCCTCCAACTGCGGATTGATCGCGCTGCGCTCGGCCGGCCAGCCGCCGAACACCTTCCCGCGCAGCGCCTCGACATAATCGGCTCGCTGTTGGCCGGCTTGCGCCTTGCTCGCTGCCGGGCGAAGCGGCGCCGCCTTCGGCACAAAGATTTCGTCCACCCTGGTGTTCACCTCGTCCGCGGGCAGCTTGTCAAAGACCCGGAGCTGGTCCGGCGTGAAGCACTTCGTGGCGGCCATCTCGATGAGCGGGTCCTGGCCTTTGAGAAACCGGTTGAACCAGCGGAAGACCGGCACCTGCAGGTCCTGCGTGTCCTCGTGCGGGCCCTCGGTGATGAGCAAGCCAAGATGGTTGGGCTGGTTGTAGAGATCGTAGATGCGCCGGGTCTGCTGGTGAACCCGCACCACGCCGTCCAGCGGGAAGATCTTGTCCTTGTCCGAATTCCCGATCAACAACGGGCGCGGCGCGATCAGGGCCGCCACTTGAGGCAGGTCCCACCGGTAAGTGTTCACGTGGAACATGCAATCGCAATGTCCCTCGACGCAGCCGTCCACGACCTGATTGCGCAGGTCAGTGATCCCCGCGATGGGCGCGGCGACCTTGACGCGGTCATCCAGCGCCGCGACGGTCCAGGTGTAAGCCCCGCCGCCCGAGCGCCCCGTCATGCCGAGACGCTCCTTGTCCACCTCCGGCCGGGAGCAGAGGTAATCCAGCGCCCGAATGCCGAACCAGGCCTCGATGCCGGCTGGCGTGTAGCCGCGCGAATTCCACCACCACCGCCCATCGCTGTAGGTGCCGCGATGGCAGCCCTGGATTTCGCCCAACTGCACCGTGTCAATCAACAGGCAGACGTAGCCATTGCGGGCAAACCAGGCGCCGTGGTGCTGGTAGCCCGTCTTGTTGCCACAGCTTGCCCCGTTTGTGAACGACCGGCTGTGGCCGCAAGCGTAGAGAATTCCCGGCGCGGGCGCGTCCAGCTTCTTCGGCAGATACAGGTTGGCCGTGACATACAGTTTCGGCAGCGCCTGAAAATGGAGCTTCTCCACCGTGAAGTCGGCTTGCTCCAGTTTTCCGGTGATAACCGGGTTCAAGTCCGTCCGCTCCAGCGCGGGCCAAAGGCCCAGCATCTCCGCCAACTGCCGCCGGTATTCGCCGCGCCGCGCCTCCCAGTCTTTGAGGGAACGGATGTCGGCCAGGCAGCGCTGGGCAAGCGCCGCCGTTTCGGCGTGGAAGTAATCCGATAACGCCTGGTCATTCCGGGAGGCCCGGTCCGCAACCGACGGCGGGGTTGAAACAGCGGCTGGCAGCGTGAAGGCAACAAGCAGGATAACTGCCGGACAAAACAACAGCTTCATGGCGCAAGAGTGTTTTGGACAGCGGACGATCGCAAACATTTCTTTAGGCACCCTCTGGTTGCCGGTCCCTTCGACTAGCGCCCTTTCTTCTTGCCGGGCCGATTCCCGGAGTCCACCTCCAGGCCGAGAGCGCGCAACCCTTCGCTCAGGCTGTTGCGAACATAAGCCTGTGGATTGGCGGCCAACGCTTCTAGCATGGCCGGCACGGCTGGCCGCGCTTTCTCGCCGAGGAGCTCCAGGGTGCGCGCGGCATGCGTCGCCGCGATGTAGCTGGGGTCCTGAAGCAGTTTCGTCAGCACCTGGAGCGCCTCACCGTCCGAGAACTGCGCCACCAAGACACCGGCCGCTTCCACGCGGACCGGCACGGACTCGTCCGCCAGAGCCTTGCGCAAGGCATCCTTGCCCGCGGCCGCTTCCCGGCCCGCCGAGCGCAATCCGTTAGCAGCCCAGTAACGCACGGTGGGATCAGCATCGGACAACCGGCGGATGAACTCCGAGGCCTGCCCCGGACGGCCAACACGATCCGCCGTGTCCAGCACTCGCTCCAAAGGGTAATCTTTGTCCGAATGCGCGGCTTTGCTCATGGGCAGCCCGGCGGCGCACATCATCTCCGCCTGCCATTCATGGATGAAACCCAAATCGCGCGTCTCAATCTGCCAGTCGCGCAACGCCTTGCGCATCCGTTCCAGCACGGGCCGCGAAGCCGGATCGTCGGCGAGGTTGCGTATCTGCCAGGGGTCCTTCTCGCTGTCGTAGAGCGCTTCGACCGGCTTGCACGGTCCGGCGTAAGTGAGCTGCGGCGCGTTGAGTTTGCCCTCCGCCGCCAGGCGGGTGATCTCGCGGCGCAGTGCGAGCTGGTCGGAGTAAGCCTCGGGCTGGTTCCACGACAGGTGGGGCATGTAACTGCGCAGGTAGAGGTAGCGCGGGTCGCGAATTGACCGGCAGAGTTCCAGCGCCTCGTCCACCCGGTCGCGCGCGCCAAAGACGTATTCGCGTGGCGCGGCCGAGGCCTTGCCGAGAAAGGCGCGCCCTTGCATGTGCGCCGGGATCGGCAGTTCGAGCAAGCTGAGCAGGGTCGGGCCAAGGTCTACCAAACTCACCATCCGGTCACAGACGCTCCCCGCTGCGGCGGGGGCGAGGTGGAGGTACTTCTCCGGGAAATACACCACCAGCGGGATCTTCAGGCCCGTGTCCCACAGGGTGCGTTTGCCACGCGGGATGCCCTGGCCGTGATCGGGCCAGAAAAAGACGATCGTATCGTCCCGAAGCCCGTCGCGCTCCAGTTCGGCCAGGATTTCGCCGGCGTGTTGGTCCATCGCGCTGATACAATCATGCACCCGCGCGATGGTGCGGCGCGCCGTCGGTGTGTCCGGGTAGTACGGCGGCAAGGGCGCCCGCGACGGGTCGTGCCGCTGGGACGCCGCGAGTTTGGGCGGCGCACTCTCAAAGACCTGCCCCTGGTGCGTCTCCGTCAGGTTGAACACGGCGAAAAAGGGCTGGCCCGGCTTGCGGTTGCGCCAGTGGGCCCGACCGCTGCATTCGTTCCACGCGGCGGAGATGATGCGCTCTTGCGCCCGGGTGTTGTAATCGGTCTTGGTGTTGTTCGAGCAGTAATAGCCGGCGTGGCGCAGAAAGGCGGGGAATCCTTCGATCCGGTGGGGCACGGGAAACCGCGACCTGAGCCGCTGGGTGCCATAGGTCGTGGCGTAACAGCCGGTGATGATCGCAAAGCGCGACGGGGAGCAAACGGGAGCGGTGGCGAAGGCGTTGTTGTAATGCACGCCGCCGCGCGCGAGCCGGTCCAGGGTTGGGGTGCTGGCATACTTCTCGCCGCAGAAACCGAGCCAGGGCGAGGTGTCCTCACAGGAAAGCCACAGGATGTTGGGCCGCGCGGCATCGGCGCCCTGGAGCGCAGCCGGCAGCGCCGGCAGCAGTGCGGCGAGTATCAGCAGTGTAATCGGTTTCATCTGACGCCCTCAATATGGCCAAAACCAACGGGCTTCCGGAAGTCCAGACCTCGCCGAATGCCGGGGCGCTGGCCGTCCCGCTGGTGCTGGCGCCGAACGCCCACGCGTGGTTGTCAGCCTGACCTTGCTCGCCCCTCGAGCCGGTTGCGCGAGCCCATCAGGAGGGCGATGCCAGGGCCTGACCGGCAAGCCAGCCCGTGGTCCAGGCCGCCTGGAAGTTAAAGCCGCCAGTCAGGCCGTCAATGTCCAGCAACTCGCCCGCAAGGTGGAGTCCCGGACAGAGGCGGCTTTCCATCGTCTTGAAGTTCACCTCGCCGAGGCGCACCCCGCCGCAAGTGACAAACTCATCCTGGTTAAGGCTCTTGCCGGCCACTGCCAACTCGGTGCGCTGGAGTTGTTGGACCAGCGCATGCCGCGCGGTGCGGGAGAGATCGGCCCAGCGCGTGTCGCCCGGAATTCCCGCCGCGCGAACAAGCCGCTCCCAGAGGCGGGCAGACAGTGGTGCTATCGGCGCGTTCACCACCAGCCGCGCGGGTTGGGCATTCCGGCGCGACTGGAGCCCGCCGGCGAGGGCTTCCGCGGGGAGGTGGGGCAGCCAATTCACTCGAAGCGGGAACCGATAGCCGCAATCATGCAGCTCTCGCGCCCCCCACGCCGACAGACGGAGAATTGCGGGTCCGCTAACTCCCCAGTGCGTCAGCAGCAATGCCCCGCGCGCGCGCAATCCCGTCCCCGGCACCGATGCTTCCACCGCCTCGACTGATACCCCGGCCAACTCCCGTATCCACGGTGTTTCGAGGTGGAAAGTGAACAACGACGGCACGGGGGGCTCCAAGGTGTGGCCGAGTGACACCGCCAACTGTCCCAGCGCCGGGACGCGGCATCCGCCCGTCGCCAGCAGCAAACGAGCACAGTTCAGCGTGCTGCCGTCGGACAATTGCAACTCGAACCCGCCTTCCGAGCCTCTTGCCACGCGCTCGACACCGCAGTTCGCGATCAGCTTCACGCCGGTTGCCCTGGCCGCGCCCACCAGGCAGTCGAGTATCGTCTGCGACGTGTCGGTCGCCGGGAACATACGACCATCCTGCTCCGTCTTGAGCTGTACGCCTCGGGCCTCAAACCACCCTACGGTATCGCTCGCTTGAAAAGTCTTGAACGGGGCGATCAGCGCCTGCCCGCCGCGTGGATAATGGGCGGCAAACTCACGTGGGTCGAAGCAGGCGTGGGTGACGTTGCACCGCCCGCCGCCCGAAATGCGGACCTTGGAAAGAAACCGGGGCCCCCGTTCGAGCAAGACCACCTCGAGGCCGGGCGTGGCTTCCGCGCAAGTGATCGCGGCAAAGAAGCCGGCCGCCCCGCCGCCCGCCACCGCCACACATCGGGAACTCATGCGCCAGACCGTAGCGCGAATCTCCCAGCCTTGCGAGACCGGAGCGAGGGAACACAAAACCCCTGGTACTTCGCTGGTTTCCGGTGGACACCGATAGCAATTCGTCCCCTCGCACCCCTCTTCCTGCCTCGAGCACCCCCGCCGGGCGGGCGGCACCCGCACGCTGGCACCGGCCGGCGGCTGGCTGGACGATGGCATGTTAGTGCGGTCCGGCCCCGGTGTGTATCCCATGGGGAGCGCTCCCCATGGGATACACACCGGGGCACCACCGTGCCGCCGCCGTAAACCCAAGCCAAAGGGGACGGGAACAGCGGAAACTGGAGAAAGCAGGCAAACAGTATTACTGTCCAGAATTTGGACAGCGCGCGGCAGCTTTGCCGCGGCAAACCTTCAGCCCAGCCTGAAGGATATCTTTCGGATGAAGTCCCGCCCGAAGCTGTGCTGCAGGCGCTCCAGGATCTCTTTGCGGCGATACCGGACGATCTCGCTCAGCCAGACACTGCTGTCCACCGCGACGAACAAGGTGCCTTTGTGCAGGCCGGCCGGCTGGGCGTGAGCGACGATGGTGGGATCCAAAAGCCCATTCCAGACCTTGACAATCTCGGCTTCGGCCCGGCGGTGGTCCATGCGCATCCCGGAAAGAACCCGCGGCATGATGGCGCTCGCCGGCTGGGCGCGCAGGGCTTTCGCCCGTTCGAGCGGCGCGAGGTCCAGGCCGCGCCACTGGGCGACGACACGCTGGCGGGGCGTCACTTTTCCCGGGCCCAGCGGCGGGATGTGGCGAGGCGGAGGGGGCGGCATCGGGTCAGGCTTTAGTCTCCGGGGGTTCGCCTTCCCGATGCTCATCCAGCACCAGCACGCCGTGCGGCGGCAGATCGTAGTTGCCGGAGAATGTGTTGCCGGTGAGGCAATCGTGCATCGGCTTGTGGAACTGCACGCGCAGCGGCGCGGACTGGTGATTTAGCAGGAAGAAGACCTTCGCATCCTCATTCTCGCGCAGGCTCACCTCGACGTTGTCGGGGACTTTGAGCAGTGGGTGGAGGTTGCACATTTGGCGCAGCCAGAGCACCAGGTCGTTGTAGAAATGCTGGTGGCTCTGCGTGCCGATGTAGATGGCCTTGCCATCGCCGAAGGTGTGCAGAGTCATCGCCGGGCGGTTGGCGTAGAAATCCTTCGCGAAAGTGGCGAGCACCTGGCAGTCCTTGGGCTCGATGACGTCGCACCACAACCTGGCCGGGTGCATGTGGCTGGCGGGAAAGTTGCCCTTGAAGGTGAGGTGGTTTTCCTCGCCGGGCGGCAACTGGTCGAATTCCAGCACTTCGAGGCCGAACAAGTCCGTCAGGTCGTGCGGATAGCCGGTGTCCGGGGCGATGTTGTGTTCGTCCACCAGGCCGGTGTTGAACGTGGCGACCAGCGTGCCGCCGTTCTGAACGTAGAGCTTCAGCCGGTCGGCCTCTCCGCCGGAGAGCAGGTACAGGGACGGCGCAAAGACCAGCTTGTAGCGCGAGAGGTCCTCCGTCGGCCGGGCGAAATCCACGGGGATATTCCGGTCGTGCAGCGCATTGTAGAAGAGCTGGATGTGCTCGCGCAGACTGAAGAACTTATTCGGCTGCATTGGCTGCTGCAACGCCCAGTCATTGTCATGGCTGTAGAGGATGCAAACCTCGGCCTGCACGCGCGTCCCTTTGAGGGCCGGGGCAAGCAGCTTCATCTCGTCGCCCAGTTGCGCCACTTCCTTGAATATCCGGGAGGTGGGCCGGGCGCTGTGCGGCAGGACCGCACCGTGGAATTTCTCACTGCCGAACCGCGGCTGGCGCCAGCGGAAGAAGACAATGGCCGTGGCTCCCCGGGAGACCAACTGGTAGGTGAACATCCGCAGCACCCCGGGGCGCACAAGCGAATTCACCTCCTGCCAGGTGACGTTGCCCGCCTTTTGCTCCATCACCCAGAAGCCTGTGCTTCCTTCGGGCGTCCGGATGCCGGACTTCTTGAGCGAGCGCAGCATGTCAATCTCGCAGGCCAGCTCCGCTGATTTGGGCCGGAGGGCGGCCCGGCCCTCAATGGAGACAAAATCAATGACCTCGGCCAAGTCGAAGTGGTCGAATCGGTGGAGCAGCGGGCGCAAGTTGGTCGTGACGGGGCGGTTTGGCGTCAGTTGGTGGAGCAGGTCGGCCTGCATCCTGACGAACTGCACAATGGTGTCGCTGCAGAACCGGCACCAGTCCAACACCAGCGCCGGGTTATGGACCGCCGGCGCGGCCATCGGCATGGGCACCTCCCGCCAATTCCTGACGACCTGCCCCCAGTGCCGCAGGCCCAGGCGCTGGTTGAGCCGCTCGATAGTCTCGTATTTGGCCTCCAGCCACAGGTGCCAGTCCCGGCGAGCGTCCTCATTGAAGGAGGCCTCGGTGAAATTGCCCCCCAGGCCGTTGTCAATCTGCCAGGCGATGAGCTGGGGATGCTGGCCAAGCGCCTTGGCCATGTTCTCGACGATGCGTTTGGAGCAGTCCCAGAACACATCGCTGTTCAGGCAAACGGCCCGGCGCGTGCCTTCCCGCTTGATCAGCCCGCGCTCATCCACGGGCAGAATCTCCGGATGCTTCCGGGCCAGCCAGATGGGCGGGGCGGCGGTGGGGGTCGCCAGCACGACTTTGATTCCCGCCTTGCCGAGCAGGTCCATCACCCGCTGGAGCCATGCGAAGTCGAATTTGTTCTCTTCCGGCTGGCAAAGGCCCCAGGTGAACTCGCCGATGCGCACGACATTGATCCCCGCAGTCTGCATCAGCTCGACGTCGCGTTCCCAAGCGGCCTCGGGATTCTCGCTGGTTCCGCCATAGGGGTAAACCCACTGTTCGGGATGATAGTCTACGCCGAAATACATAATGTCCTTTCGCGCTGCGGCCTTTTCCCCACTTTAAGAACAATCGTGGCGTTATGCAACGCCAAAGTAGAAACGCGAATCGCTTCCCGCGCGAAATTGGCGCGGGTGAAACCGGTCACCGCGAGGCGACGGGCGCAACCGGTTGCGGCGCCAGCCCGAGATTCTTCAGGATGCGGACCGTGGCGGCCGATTTGTTGAGCGTGTAGAAGTGAATCCCGGGCACGCCCTCGCGGAGCAGCTCCTGGCATTGCCGGGTGGCATACTCGATGCCGTATTGGGCCACCGCGGAATCGTCATCGCCCAGCGCCTCGAGTTCGGCGGCGAGGGGGGCGGGAATGCGCGCGCCACACATGGCCGTGAAACGCTTTATCTGCGCGGCGCTCAGGATGGAGACGATGCCCGGCACAATCGGCACGTTGACGCCGAGCCGGCGGGTCAGGTGATCGCGGAACTGGAGGAAGTCGGCGTTGTCGAAGAACAGTTGGGTGAGCACGAAGTCCGCGCCGGCCTCGACCTTGTTCTTAAGGTGCTGCCAATCGGCAAGTTTCCCCTCCCGGCAGGCAAGATGGCCCTCGGGAAAGCCCGCGACACCGATGCTGAAATCGCCTTGTTCACGAATGAAGCGAACTAACTGGCTGGCGAATTGGAAGCCGCCGGAGACAGGCTGGAATTCGCCGCCGCCCGGCGGATCGCCGCGCAGCGCCAGGAGATTCCTGACCCCCAAGGCACGGATTTGGGCCAGCAAATCCTGAAGCTGCTCTTTAGTGGCGGATACGCAGGTCAAATGGGCCACGGCGGTCAGCTCGTGCTGTCCTTGAATGCGGTCCACGATCATGAGGGTCTTCTCGCGCGTGCTGCCGCCGGCGCCGTAGGTGACTGAGCAGTAGTCCGGCCGGGTCTGCAGCAAAGCCGGGATGGTCTTTTCAAGCAGGTTGCAGTCGCCTTCGTCCGTCTTGGGGGGGAAGAACTCGAAAGAAATCACCGGCCGCCCGGCGGCGCGCCCGGCGGCGTAGATATCGCGAATGAACTGCATGAGCCCACAACATGCACCAACTTCCCTGAAATACCAAGTCCGGAGCCGGATTCCGCCGCGGGCCGCTCGCCCCGCGCCGGGGAGCATCAATTCACCAGGTTCTGCGGTTTGCCCTGCAGAAAGGCGCGGACGTTTTCGACGGCGATCTGCATCAGCCGCGAGCGGGCGGCGCGCGTGGCCCAGGCCAGGTGCGGGGTGATGAGGCAATTGCGCGCGGTGAGCAGCGGATTGTCCGCCGCCGGAGGTTCGGTGGAAAGCACGTCCAGGGCGGCGCCGGCGAGGCGGCCGGAGTTGAGGGCATCAGCCAGCGCCAACTCGTCCACGAGGGGACCGCGGCTGGTATTAATCAGGAACGCGCCAGGCTTCAGCAGAGCCAGGCTGTGGGCATTGACGATCCGGGCGGTTTCCGGTGTCAGAGGGCAATGCAGGCTGACGATGTCGCTCTCGCGAAAGAGAGCATCCAGGTGAACCAGGCGAACGAAGGGCGGAGTGGAAACCGCGGCGGGGTCTGCGGCCAGCACCTTCAGCCCAAAGGCCGAAGCCAGGTCCGCCACCGCCCGGCCAATGCGGCCGAAACCAACGATGCCAAGTGTAAGCCCCTCCAGCTCGACGAGCGGAAAATCCCAGTAGCAGAAGTCGGCGCTGCGGGTCCAGCGGCCCTCCCGGACCGTTTGCGCGTGGTGCCCGGCGTGGTGGGCGAGCTCCAGCAACAGCGCAAAAGTCATCTGCGCGACGGACCTGGTGCCGTACGTGGGCACATTGGTTACCGGTATGCCGCGCGCCCGGGCGGCAACGAGGTCCACGACATTGGTGCCGGTGGCCAGCACGCCGATGTACTTGAGGCGAGGCAAGCGCCGGATGTCCTCGCCGGTCAGCACGGTCTTGTTGGTCAGCAGGATTTCGGCGCCAGCCGCGCGGCGCAGGAGTTCAGCCGGCGAGGTGCGATCATGAATATCGCAAGGTCCCAGGGAAGCAAGCTCCGTCCAATCCAGGTCGCCGGGATTCAACGTGAATCCGTCCAGCACAACAATTTGGGCCATGGCGTCAACCGGGATTTCGCCCGGCGGTGGATTCCAGAAATCCGTCGAGCTTGCGCTTGCGGCTCGGGTGGCGTAGTTTGCGCAACGCCTTGGCCTCGATCTGACGGATGCGCTCGCGGGTGACATCGTACTGCCGTCCCACTTCCTCCAGGGTGCGCGGGAACCCGTCATTTAACCCGTAGCGGAGTTCCAGGATCCTGCGCTCGCGCTCGGTCAGGCCGTAGAGCACCTCGCCGAGCTTGCCGCGGAGCAGGTGGAAGCTGGTGACGTCGCTCGGGTTTTCCGCCGTCTTGTCCTCGATCAGATCGCCGAAATTCGTCTCGTCGGCGTCGCCCACCGGCGACTGCAGGGATACGGGCTGCTGCGCCATCTTCAGGACCGCGCGCACGCGTTCGACCGACATTTCCATAGCTTCGGCCAATTCGTCCGTGGTGGCCTCGCGCCCGAGCTCCTGCATGAGCTGCTTCTGGACGCGCCAGAGCCGGTTGATGATCTCGATCATGTGGACCGGGATGCGGATGGTGCGGGCCTGGTCGGAAATGCAGCGGGTGATGGCCTGGCGAATCCACCAGGTGGCGTAGGTGGAGAACTTGTAGCCGCGCTGGTATTCGAACTTCTCGACGCCCTTCATCAGGCCGACGTTGCCTTCCTGGATCAGGTCCAGAAAGGACTGGCCGCGGTTGATGTATCTCTTGGCGATGGAGATGACCAGGCGCAGGTTGGCCTCGACCATTTGGGTCTTGGCTTCCTGCGCGCGGCCCATGGCGCTGTTCAAGCTGGCGCACGCCTTGAGGTAGTCGGTCTGCGACATGCGCGCGAACCGCTCGAGGGTGCGGATTTTGTCCCGCTCGGACTGGATGATCGCCTGCTTGGCGGTAGTCTTGTGCTGCGCCTCCGCGTCTTCAATGGCCCGCATGCCCGTTTGAATCTTGTCACGGATGTTCTCGGTCACCAGCGTCATCTCGTCCACGACCTTCTGCTTGAAACGAAAGCGCGGAAAGGCGGCCTGGAGCTTCTTGTTGAAGCGCTGGAACTGATAGAGCAGCCGCGCGCGCTGGACTTTCCGCGGCGCTTTCTGCCACGCGGCGAACTTCTCGTCGGCCTGCATGTCCAGGGCGCGGACACGCTTCGCCAGGTGGCGGATAGACTTGAGATGCCGCGGGCGGCTGCCCACGAGCTTGTCCACGACCACTCGGTCAAACCGCTCCTTGGGCGGCACGGCGAGCAGCTTGTCCGCCAAGGCCAGGTGTTCCTTGGCCGTGAAACCAAAGCCGTAGATGATGCGGCGCACTTCCGCTTCGGCTGCCTCGATGCGCTTGCAGATCTCGACCTCCTGCTCGCGCGTCAGCAATGGCACCTTCCCCATTTGGCGCAGATACATCCGCACCGGGTCATCCAGAATATCGTAGCGGCCGCCCTCTTCCTCCTCGTCTGCCTCAGCCCGCCCGCCCCGGTCCACCTCAGCGGCATCAATAATCTCGATGTCCAGCGTGCGGAGTTTGATCAGCACCTGGTCCAGGTCCGCAGGGGTGACGAGGTCGCCGGGCAACGCGTCGTTGAGGTCGTCGTAGGTCAGGTGGCCCTGCTCCTTGGCGAGGCGGAGGAGGTCTTTGACCTTCTGGATTAAATCCAGTCCCGCCTTGTCGCTCACCGCGTCGGGCGATTGCTGCGCATTCGGCGGCGATGCCTTCGGCGAGGAACGCCGCCCCTCGCGGCGGCGGCCCCGGCGGCGGCGCACAGGCATCACGACTGACTTGGGAGTGGCGGCACGCCCCCGTTTCCCCGGGCTTCGAATTGTTTTTCCAAGCTTCGCCTTACGCATAGTGTGGCACGACGCACTGTACGGACTGGGCCAGAGTAACGACCGTGGCATCTCAGTGGCAACCATTCCCGCCTCTCCATATCCAGCGACCTGGGAGGCGCCGCCCTGCAACATACAACGCCGGCGCGATTCTCAAAGCAATTATCGCGCCGCCGCCGCCCGCTCCAAATGAGGCCGCCTTATCGGGCTTTGACAACCCATTGCCGCAGCGCAACATTGTCCTGAGCTTTTGCTCGGCCTTATGCCACGCGCCACTCCGAATTCTGAGCCAGAACCCGTCCTGGCTGCACCGGCCGTGCCGGCAAAAGCCTGCCCGGCCGGCCACCCCCTGGCCGAGGCCCTCGCCCGGCACACGACGGTTGGTTCGCTGTGGCGGACGGAAGGAGACCGCATCCGCTGCGTGGCCTGCGGGCACCAATGTCTCATTGGCGCCGGGCGTCATGGCATTTGCCGTGTCCGATTCAACCAGGACGGCCAATTGCGCGTGCCTTTTGGCTACGTCAGCGGCGTGCAGTGCGACCCGGTCGAAAAGAAGCCCTTCTTCCACCTCTATCCCGGCACCGATGCCCTGACCTTCGGCATGCTGGGCTGCGACTTCCATTGTTCCTACTGCCAGAACTGGGTCACCAGCCAGGCGCTGCGCGACCAAGCCGCCCGGGCGCCAATCCAAACCGTCACGCCGCAACAGCTCATCCGCACCGGCCTCCGCGCGCGCGCGCGCCTGGTCGTCTCCAGCTACAACGAACCCCTGATCACCGCCGAATGGGCCGTCGCCGTCTTTCAAGCCGCCAGGGAGGCCGGGCTGGCCTGCGCCTTTGTCTCCAACGGCAACGCCACCCCCGAGGCGCTGGACTTCCTGCGGCCGTGGATTGTCGCCTACAAGATTGACCTGAAAGGCTTCAACGATACGCGCTACCGCACGCTCGGCGGCACTCTGGAACACGTCACCGAGGGAGTCCGCAGGGTGTTCGAGCGCGGGTTGTGGCTGGAGGTTGTCACTCTCGTCGTGCCCGGCTTCAACGACAGCGAAGCCGAGCTGCGCCAGATTGCCCGTTTCCTCGCCTCAATCAGCCGCGACATCCCCTGGCACGTTACCGCTTTCCATAAAGACTACAAGCTGACCGACCCGCCCAACACCACCGCCGCGCAGATCATCCGCGCCGCCGAGATCGGCGCCGAAGAGGGACTGCGCTTCGTCTATGCCGGCAACGCCCCCGGCCACGTCGGCCGCTGGGAAAACACCTACTGCCCAGGCTGCGGCGAGAAGCTCATAGACCGTTTCGGCTACCTGGTGCGTGAATACAAGCTCACAGCGGACGGCAAGTGCCCGAACTGTTGCACACCCATCCCCGGCATTTGGCCTGCCGCCGGCGCCGCGGAGGTCACCACCGGCCAGAACATGTCTGATTACTACCGCCGCCTGCCGCGCGGCGTAAGGATGAACTGAATGGCAAAGTCCGAATCAATCCCGCCCGGCAACGTCCGCCTGCCCGCCGTTGCGGGCCGTTTTTATCCCGCCGACCCGGAAGCGCTGCGCGGCCTCATCAACAGCCTGCTGGCTCAAGCCCCCCCGGCCGCCGGCCCGGCGCCCAAGGCCCTCATCGCGCCTCATGCCGGCTACCTTTACTCCGGGCCGATTGCCGCCTCCGCTTACGCACAACTCATCCCCGCACGCGAGCGCATTCGGCGCGTGGTTCTCCTCGGCCCGTCACACTACGTTGCCCTCTACGGTCTGGCCACGAGTGGCGCCGAAGCCTTTGCCACCCCACTCGGTGTGGTGCCGCTGGACCTCGAAGCAACGCGCCAGGTCCGCTCCCGGCCGCAAGTCCGCGAGCTGGACGCGGCGCATGCCCGGGAACACTCCATCGAAGTGCAACTCCCCTTCCTCCAGACTATCCTCGGCAAATTCAGCCTCATCCCGCTCGCCGTGGGACACGCCACGAACGAGGAGATCGCCCAAGTCCTGGAGACCCTCTGGGGAGGCCCCGAGACTCTCGTCGTCATCAGCTCCGACCTCAGCCACGATAACGACCTCCAAACCGCCCAAAGCCTCGACTCCGCCACCGCCAAAGCCATCGAGGCCCTCAGGCCTGCCGACATTGGTGAAACGCATGCCTGCGGGGGGATCCCCATTCGCGGCCTGCTGGAGGTCGCCCGCCATCGCCATCTGCGCGTTCGCACCCTTGACCTCCGCACCTCCGGCGACACCGCCGGCCCCCGAAGCCGGGTAGTCGGCTACGGCGCCTTTGCCTTCGAAGAAGGCGCTGCAGCCTGAAACCCCCCGGCCCCAATTACGGCTCCCAAGGGAGTCTCACCGTATCCACACCGTGGGTACAGTTTTGACATCGCGGGCATTTCGACACAGCCCACTGTCGTTGCAGCACTTACACCCAAAACCCCGGCAAGGGCCAAATCCACCGTAAGTGCATCAATCCCAAAATAGTTAGGCAAGACCGCCAAGAGACAGCGTCCTCCCCGGACCGGTAATCCTCGGTGGAGAACTCAGACAGCCTTTTGCGCCTCTAGCCGGCCCCGTTTTGAATTGGACGAAGGGGGCGTTGTCCGGCAGCTTTTATCGCCGTGGAATCAACGAGTGATAGCCGGTTCGACCCCAATCTGGCTGCGCAGTTCCTGCTGGATATCGCCCACGAGCACTCGCTGGAGCAACTGTTGCAGAAGATCGTGCGTCGCGCGGTGGAGCGACCTCACATGGCCTGCGTGCAGATTTGGCTGATCGAACCGGGAGACCTCTGTTCCACTTGTCGGCGCCGGCCCGGGTGCCCCGACCAAACCCGCTGCCTGCACCTGGTGGCGGGCAAAGGGGTTTCCCTTGCCGGCCCCGGGCAGGAGGCTCCGCGCTTTGACGATCTCAACGCCCGGATGCCCTTGGGGGTGGGCTTCCTGGGCGAGGCGGCGGCGACGGGCCAACAGCGTTTGGTGAGGGACTTGGACCAACATCCGGATGAAATGACCGGCTTCGACTGGTGGCGGCAGGAGCGGATTTGCGGGTGCGGCGCCACCCCGATCATTTTCAAGGGCGAGGTCCTGGGCGCCCTGATCGGGTTTACGCGCGAGGATTTACGGGAGGAATTCCGTCCCTGGGGCCGGATCCTTGCCGATCATATTGGCGCCGCCATCGCCAACGCGCGCGCCTTTGAGGAGATCGAGCGGCTCAAGGCGCAACTCGAACTGCAGAACGCCTATCTGGAGGAGGAGGTGGTGGAGGCCAAGGCCTTCGGCAACCTCGTCGGCCAAAGCGCCGCCTTGCGACAGATCGTCAGCCAAATTGACCTGGTGGCGCCGACTGAGGCATCGGTCCTCATCCTCGGCGAAACCGGCACGGGGAAGGATTTGGTGGCGTACGAGATCCACCGCCGCAGCCGGCGCAAAGACCACCCCATCGTCCGGGTCAATTGCGCCTCCATCCCGAGGGACCTCTTTGAAAGCGAGTTCTTCGGCCACGTCAAGGGCGCTTTTACCGGCGCCATCAAGGACCGCGCGGGCCGGTTTGAAACCGCCGAGGGAGGGACGCTTTTTCTGGACGAGATCGGCGAGGTGCCTCCGGAAACTCAGGGCAAACTCCTGCGGGTGTTGCAGGAGAAACGCTATGAGCGCGTGGGGGACGACCGCACCCGGCACGCGGATGTCCGCATCATCGGGGCGACCAATCGGGATCTGAAGAAGGCGGTGGCGGCGGGCCGCTTTCGGGAGGACCTCTATTATCGGCTGCACGTTTTCCCGATTCAAGTGGCGCCCCTGCGGGAACGAAAAGATGACATTCCGCTCCTGGCGCAACATTTTGTCGAGTTGTCCGCGAGAGAGTTGCGATGCCCCCAGCCCCGGCTGACGCGGGCGGCGGTCGCCAAACTCCAGCACTACGACTGGCCCGGGAACGTCCGGGAGTTGCGCAACATCATCGAGCGCGCGGTCATTTTGGCCCGTGGCGGTCCATTGAATTTTGATTTGCCCGTGACGGATTCCAGGCCAATCCCTGCCGCATCCAACCCGCCTCCTGCGCCAAGGGCCGGGGTCGAGTTTCTCACGGAAGCGGAATTGCGGGCTCGCGAGCGCGAGAACCTGATCGTGGTGCTCGAGAAGGCCGGTTGGAAGATTAAAGGGGCCGGCGGCGCGGCGGAGCTTCTGGGGGTCAAGCCCACCACGCTGCTCTCGCGGATCAGAAAGCTGGGCCTGAAACGCCCCGCCTGAACAGCGCCCGATTGGTCGAGGTAAGTCACATGTTTGCAGCAGGTTACTCCAATCCGGGCGCAAACAACAGCGGTTTTGGGCTGGAGTTCGCATAAGTCCTGGAATGACGGCAGGTGGCGCGGGAATCCGCCGCGGATGTCAAGGCTGTATCCACGGTGTGGAGACGGTGAGGGTGTGGTGAGGATACGGTGAGGCTCCCTGGGGGAGCAGGGCCTGGTTCCGAGCAACGTCAGATCTAATCAATATTCCGGACCACACCGAGCTTGCCGATGAGCACATACACCAGCAGCAGCGCCGCCGGGTTAAGCACGGCATAGGCGATGAAAATGGGCGTGAAGCCACAGGTGTCCACCGCGTGGCCGGTGGTCAGCATCGCGAGGGCGCCCACCCAGGAGCCGAGCGCGCCGCCGAGGCCGGTAACAGTGGCGATGGCATTCTTCGGGAACACCTCCGCCGGCAGCGTGATGTTGCTCCAGCCGCCGTGGCAGAACGTCATGCCCGCCACGAGGGCCAGCGCCAGCGCCGGGCTCGCGACCTGCGACACCGAGACCAGACAGACCAGGAGCGTCCCAGTCATAAAGAGCATCGTGCGCTTGCGCGCCTCGTCGAGCTCCCAGCCCCGGCCGATGAGAAAGCGGGGGATGATGCCGCCCGCAAGGTTGCCCAGCGCCGCCGCCGCATAGGGAATCCACATAAACAGCGCCAACTTCTTCAGGTCAAAGTCGTGCTGCTTCTGAAAGTAGAGCGGAATCCAGAACAGGAGGAAGTAGCTGATCGGATCGGTCAGCGCGCGCACGAGGATGCACCCCCAGGTTTCGCGCATTCGCAGCAGGCGCATGAGCGGCGGGGGCCGCAGCTTCGCGGGTTCCTCGCCCTGGCCATCGAGGATCAAACGGCGTTCCTCATCGCTGAGGAACGGGTGACGGTTGGGTTGTTTGAACAATAGCATCCAGGGGATGAGCCAGACGATGCCCAGCGCGCCCGTAACCAGGAAGGCGGACCGCCAGCCCCAATGCACCGCCAGGATTGACACCACAGGCGCGGCGATGACCGAACCGATGGCAGTGCCTGCGTTGAAGATCCCGACGGCCAAAGCGCGGTCACGCATGGGAAACCATTCGCCGACGGCCTTCACCCCGCCGGTAAAACTGCCCGGCTCGAAGACGCCCAGCAGGAAGCGGAGGAATGAGAACTGGCCCACCGTGGCGGCGAACATGTGGAGGACGTTGGCCACCGACCAGCCCGACACGAAGAGCATGAACCCGCGCCGTGTGCCGATGCGGTCGATGATGAAACCGCTGACGGCATACATCACGCCGTAGCTGGCGAGAAACCACGCATTGATCTGGCCGTAACTAGCGTTGCTGAGGTGGAGTTCGGTCTTGATGGTGCCAATAAGCACCGACAGGGTCTGCCGGTCGAGGTAGTTCAGCGCTGAGGCAAAGCAAAGGAGGCCGGCGATGTACCAGCGGAGGCCTTTGACCTTCATCATGGCGCCTTGCCTTTGCGACTAAGGCTTGAGCACCAGTTTGCCCGCCAGCACCCCGGTCTTCTGGACGGTGCTTTCCTCCTGCAGGCGATGGGCCTCGGCGGCTTGGGAGAGCGGCATGACCCGGTCAATGCGGGCGCGCAATTTGCCTTCCGCCAGCCACCGGTTGATGGCATTGGCCGCGGCACGCTGTTCCCGGGAGCTGGCGTTGAACATCGCGAACCCGTGCAGGGAACAGTCCTTCACATAGAATGGGCCGACCGGGAAGGGGGGGCGGGCGTCGCGCCCGGCCATGAGCACCATCCGGCCACGCATCGCCAGCAAGGAAACTGCCCGGTCGAAATCCGGCTCGCGCAGGGTCTCCCACCAGACGTTCACGCCCTCGGGCGCGAACGTCTTGATGGCCGCGGCAACATCTTCCGTTTTGTAATTGATGGCCAGGTCAGCGCCCAGGTCCCGGCAGGCGGCGACTTTCTCGTCGGTGCCCGCGGTGGCGATGACGCGCGCGCCGAGGATTTTGGCCATTTGCACGACACAGGAGCCGACTCCGCCGGAACCGCCGTTGACGAAGAGCACTTCGCCCGTCTTCAAACTGGCGTTTCGCACCAGGCCAAGCTGGGTGGTGACGCCGGCCAGCGACAACGCCACGATGTCTTCGTCGCTAACGCCTTCGGGGATGGGATGGAGCCAGCGGTGATCCACGGCGGCGAACTCGGCGAAAGTGCCAGGGCGTCCGTCGATGCCCTGGTTCGTCGCCCAAACCCGGTCGCCCACCTTGAAGTCTCTCACGCTCCCGCCGGCTTCAACGACGGCGCCCGCGAGATCGCGCCCGAGGATGAAGGGGAAGGACAGCTTCGCCGGAATGGCGCCGCTGCGGACATAGACGTCAATGGGGTTGACGTCCACCGCGGCCACTTTGATCAGGCACTGGCGGCGGGTGGGTTTGGGGGTGGGCAAGTCGCCGTAGGTGATGACCTCCGGCGTGCCGGTTTTGGCAATATAGGCAGCTTTCATGCGTTTCCCAGTCAGGAAGAGGGCAATGTAAGTCCGCCCGCCCCGGGGCCGCAAGCGCGGAAAGGCCACTTCGGGCTTGTCAACCGGTGGGCAGGTGGTATTGTGGCCGGCCTTTTATGAAAGAGAAAATACATCCGAAGTATGTGGCGTCGGAGATTCGTTGCGCGTGCGGCAATGTGATCAAGACCCGCTCCACCAAGCCGGTGATCATTGTGGGCATCTGCAACGCCTGCCATCCTTTCTACACCGGGCAGCAGAAGTTCGTGGACACCGCCGGGCGGGTGGACAAGTTCCAGCAGCGGATGGCCAAGACGCAGGCGGCGCAGGCCGCGGCGGCGAGCCGCAAGAAGAAGCGCTAACGACCAACCACTTTCTCCGCCCGCAGGGTTTGTGGCTTTGCGGGCGGCTTTGTTTTCCGTATGGACTTGCGTCCTCAGATTGAGAAATTCTCCCGCCGGTTTGCGGAAGTGGAAGCGGCTTTGAGCGACCCCAAGGCGTTCGACAACCCGCAGCGCGCGCAGGAACTGGGCAAGGAATACGCCCGGCTCAAAGAGCTGATGGCGCAGGGGCAGGCTTACCTGAAGGCGGTGGTTGACCTGGCGGAGAACCGCGTCCTGCTGCAGGCGGAACCGGCGGAATCCGAGCTGGCCCAGATGGCCAAAGAGGAAATCGCCCGGCTGGAAGCCGAGGAGAAACGCCTGGGACTGGAAATCCAGCGAGGCATCCTGCCGCCGGACCCGGCGGACTCGCGCAATACCATCGTTGAAATCCGCGCGGGCGCGGGCGGCCAGGAATCCGCCTTGTTCGCCGCGGACCTCTACCGCATGTACACGCGCTACGCGGAGGCGCGCGGCTGGAAGGTTGAGGACCTCGACTCCAGCGCGTCCGATCTCGGCGGTTACAAGGAAGTCATTTTCCAGCTCAACGGCACCGACGTCTATAAGCGCCTCAAGTACGAGAGCGGCGTCCACCGCGTTCAGCGGGTGCCGGCAACCGAGGCGCAGGGGCGCATTCACACCAGCACTTGCACCGTGGCCGTGCTGCCCGAAGCCCAGGAAGTGGATGTGGAGCTCAAGCCCGAGGATCTGGAGATCACGGTTTGCCGCGCGTCCGGCCCCGGCGGCCAGGGCGTGAACACCACGGATTCCGCCGTGCAGGTCGTGCACAAGCCCACCGGCGTGATTGTCCGTTGCGCGGACCAGCGCTCCCAGCAGAAGAACAAGGCGCGGGCGCTGACGGTGCTGCGGTCGCGCCTGCTCGAGCGCAAGGTGGCCGAGGAGAACCAAAAATACGCCGACCAGCGCAAAGAGCAGGTGGGCACGGGCGAACGCAACGAGCGCATCCGCACCTACAATTTCCCGCAAAACCGCCTGACCGATCACCGCATCGGCCTGACGCTGTATAACCTGCCGATGGTGATGGAGGGGGCGATTGACCCGGTGATCGAGCCGCTGATGGCGCATGACCTGCAGGAGAAGCTGGCGGCGCTGAAAGCATGAGGGATGGGCCGGGCCGCGAGTCGTGTGCAAAGAGAAGTCTGGCTGAACGAGGGTCATGCAAAAGAACAAGCATCATCCACCCCACCCCCGAGGCCTCATCTTCGATTGTGACGGCACGCTGGCCGACACAATGCCGCTGCATTGGCGGGCGTGGCAGGTGATCTCAAGGCGGCACGGGTTCTCTTTTCCCGAGCGGCGTTTTTATGCCCTCGGGGGCGTGCCCACGCGGGACGTTCTCAAGGTGTTAAGCACGGAACAAGGCGTTCCGCTCGACGCGCTGGCAGTGGCCCGGGAAAAGGAGGCGGAATACCTGCCGCTCATCGCCCAGGTGGAGCCGATTAACACGGTGGTTGGAATCGCCCGGGAGAACTATGGCAAGATACCGATGGCTGTGGCATCAGGCGGGACGCGGATAATCATCTCGCAAGTGCTCAACCATCTGGGCATCCGGGACCTGTTTCAGGCGATCGTCACCAGCGAGGATGTCGCGAACCAGAAACCGGCGCCGGATATTTTCCTGGAAGCTGCGCGGCGCCTGGGCGTGCCGCCGCAGTTCTGCCGCGCTTACGAAGATACGGATTTGGGGATGAGGGCGATTCGGGCGGCCGGCATGGAGGCGGTGGACGTGCGCGAGTTGCTGGCCAAACAAGCCAGCTAGGCTCCGCAACTCGCCGCGCGTCCCGTCATCCGCAGGCGCTAAGCCTGGCCCAGTTTTCTTGATTTCTCGGTCGCCGCGCGGACGGCGCTGATCAGCGTGCCGCGCAGTTTGCCCTTCTCCAATTCGTGCACGCCCTCGATGGTCGTGCCCCCGGGGCTGGTGACCATGTCTTTGAGCGCGCCGGGATGCAAGCCCGTTTCCAGCACCATCTTCGCGCTGCCCAGGACAGTCTGGGCCGCGAGCCGGGTGGCCACGTCGCGCGGCAGTCCCGCTGCCACGCCGCCGTCGCTCAGGCCCTCGATGAACAAATACACATAAGCCGGCCCGCTGCCGCTCAAGCCCGTGACCGCGTCCAGCAGCGATTCCTTGAGCTGAAAGGCCAGCCCAACGGCGGCAAAGAGCCGTTGCACCAACTCGGCATCCTGCGGCCGAGCCGATTTGCCCAGCGCAAAACCAGCAGCTGACGTTCCAACCAGCGCCGGCGTGTTCGGCATCACGCGGATGAGCCGCGCTCCCGCGTCCAACCCGGCTTCCAACCGGGCCAACGTCACGCCCGCGGCGATGGAGATCAGGAGGTGCTTGCCGGTGAAATCGGCGCGGATGTCGGCCAGCACTCCGGCGGCCTGGTCCGGCTTGACCGCCAGCACCAGCACCTCGGCGAACCTCAGCACCGCCCGGTTGGAAGGGGTCGTCCTCGCGCCGGTCTCCCGCTCAAAGGCGGCGCGGGCGGCGGCGCTGAGGTCGCTGGCCATGACGTGCTTCGCGGAGACGAGTCCCGCCCGGATGAAGCCTCTGCCGAGCGCCGTGGCCATCTTGCCGGCGCCAAGAAACCCAATGGTGAGCTTTGCGGACATGGCGGTCTTGTATCACCTCGACAAGCCCAGTGGAAGGCTAAACGGGACTCCGTTGGCAAAGACCTCTCCATAATTCGCGCCAGGCCCTGAGCGCGGCCCAGGTGCCACCCGCCGCGCACACGGGAAGAGCACCCCCTTGTCCAGTGCTCAGCGCTACTGCCGGCAGCTACAGCACGAATTGCCCCAGCGCTCCGCCCAACAGGACCAGGCAGGATTCCTGGATGACCCACGCGGCGAACACAAACCACGCCGCCCGGAGAAACGGCACCCCCGCCAGCCGGGCCAGGCCAGCCGCCAGCACTCCGACCAGCCAGAAGGAAAAACCATTAGTGACGCCCAGCAGCAACCGCCCCTTGCGGCTGGCGTCAAAGTCACTCACCCCCAGCGCCAGGCTCGGCGCGGTGAAAAGCTGGGGCAAGTTCACCGTCAGCAGCAACGTCACCACCCCTCCCAGCACGCTGATCATCAGCGCCAACCCCGCTACCTCCAGGGTCTTGAGATAATCCAGTTGCAGCTTCAGGAACGCCCGGCCGAGCAGCCACAGGATCAAGGCCCACCAAAACACCCGGGCGAAGCTCAAGGCCGCCGCGGCCGCGCCCCCCAGCACCTTCAGCACCGGCGGCTGGGTGATCGCCCGCGTAAACGCCAGCGCGCGGTCCGCCTCGACCCGCTGCACCTTGCCCGCCTGCACCTGTTCTTCCAGCGCCCTGGCCTGCTTCTCGATCCGCTCGCGCATCTGCTGTTGGAAAGACGCCTGCGACACAACTACAACCGAGGTGAACACCCCCACCACCGCCAGCAGCAACGCGGGCACGAGCCAGTTCCCCACGGAGAAGCGGCTGGCCTTGACCCCCTCGAACACCTCGCCCGGAATGGCAAACACATTCAGCAACCGCGCGGCGAGGGACATCGCCGGCGGCTGCGAGGCGTCCGGCGGGGTTTCCTGGACCGGTGGAGGCTCTTCCATACCACGAAATCAGAATCGAACACAGCCCAACAGGGCACACCGCGATGATGAGCAAGCCAGCCCCCGATGTCCAGCCGTTTGCGCCAGCCGAGCGTCCTCCGCAAACACATTCCGCGCCGAACCCGCATGCGCCATGCCGGATGCCTCGTGCAGGGAAGGAAGACTGGCTGTCCGGCATGGATTCGAACCATGACAAAGAGCTCCAAAGACTCTTGTGCTACCATTACACCACCGGACAAGGCGGGCATAGACTAGCGGCAGAACGATGCCCGCGCAAAGGAAAAAACCCTTCACCAGCAAGGCCTCAGTCCCGGATGGGGCCGCCTCGCCGAGGCGGCCAAACGGCGGCGCTTTCGGTAGATAACGCCCGGGACCAGGCGGCGCCACCCGAAGGAGTCTCACCGTATAGGCGCCATATCCACACCGTATCCACACCGTGGATACAGCCTTGACATCCCGCCGCCCCCCTGACGTAACCCGCTGTCGTTGCGGCAGTTGCGATCACAGGGCCAAATTACAGGCCCTTGCGGGCCAAATCCGGGCAAACGGACCTCCATCCCCCTCCCATAGCGCTTGTTTGAGAATTCGCCCGGTCAGGGGACTGGGCCTACAGGATCGCGCCTTTTCGCCGCTTCCCTGCAGGCCGGGTGTCCACACCCGGCGTTAGACTGGCATTTTCAAACAGGCTCTAAGGGCGCCGCTCTGGGCCGGGCCATTCCGGGTGCCGGACTTCCGCGAGCAACTACCCCGCAAAGCACAAACTTTTCGGATGAACCCGAGATAGCCGCTCACCGCCAGGGTATAGACCGCCTGCATGCCCGGGGTTAAGCCGCTGCGGTGCAGGGCCTCGCGCCAGTTGGTAAAGATGATCTCCGGCGTGCTGGGGAAAGGCAGGCCGGACGCAGGAACGTGAGGTTGCATGGGTTAGACATTACCAGATACGGGCGAAATATGCACACCTTAAGTGGACGCCCACTTGGAATAGGAGCCAGCCCGCGCGCTGCTTTCCCTGAGCCCTCTCCTCACGACGCTCGTCCAGTTGGAAACCTCATAGTTTGATGGGCATTCCGACCAGGATTTGGGTGTTGACAATCTGCTGCAACTGCCCCCAGCATAGCCGCATGAGACTACCGGACCTTGGGAGATTGCCCATTCTACGGTGGACTTCGGGCCAAACATACTGTTCCCCTGACGCCTACGCGTTTTAGCTGATCGGCCCTATGATAAGGAGCTGGGCAAAACCCCCGTCTGGGGCTAGCCTGAGCCGCAGCGCGGAGCAGTCGCGCATAACAGCGCTACGACGCGTTAATGCGCGACTGCTCCGCGCTGCGGCCGAGTGCAGCCGGTGGTTTGGCCCGGTTTTGGTGGATGCCGCCCACAACAGCGTGAAGGCGCAGGAGAACAAGGCGATTGGAGCGGATGTCGGCGGGGCGGACGTCGTCGGCGAGTTCTGGCTCCCCGGCCCGCCGCCACCGCTCAATACGCTTCGTTGGGGCGAGAGAATATGGACACCCGTGAATTGATCATTTTGGTCCTGAGATGCCTTTATGGCGCTTTCGTTCTCAGTGCCATTGCGTACTCGGTGTACATGGGGCTGCGCTACGGGTTTCGTTTTCCCCGGTCATTGCACTTCATGGCAGTAGCGGTCATCGTCATCGAGGTCGGCATTCTTGCGGCGTTTCCTGTCCCTTTGACGGCGATCACGTTGACTCTGGGTTCCCTCCTGGCTCTCTTACCCGTTTCGCCATACATCGGTTGGATCCTTGCAGGAGGCCCGGTAAAATGACGTCGAGCCCCAACTATTCGTGGCAGCCGACGCCGGGAGGCCGTGTCGTTTGTTTTCGGTCGCTTTTGGCCCGGCGCGGCTGCACTCTACGTTCGGCGACTTCGACACAATTATGAACAAGACCATCACAGCAATTAAACGCGGAGTAAAAGCAGCAGTGAAAGACACCCTCCGCCCACGTCAGTTTCAGGCTGGTGGCAAGCCAGTCATTTGCTCGCAATGCAGCAGTGACGGCTTCCAGTGGCATGGACATGGCACGTTTGGCACAAGACAGCAAGCCCGCTTCATCGAGGGTTATGCTCTACAGTGCTGCCAGTGCAGCCATCTTGAGTTCTTTGGGAAACGGCCAGACGAATCTTGAAGGCACAGCCGAACAAGCCGCCTGGAGCTAACAGCCGCCACGTCAGTCGCGGGTGCTCCAGAGATTCTGGCGTGGCGGCTGTAGCTCAGGCGGAGCGTTCGCCAACACACGCATGAGCGCCCCAGTCATTTCCTACGAACCCTTTGAGCGACTCATCGTGTCATTGCGTGCCGATGGCCTCGCCAGGGACGCCGAACGACTGCACTATCTCATTCACAAGGTGGCGTGGACTACCGGGTCGGAACTGCTGGGCGAGCTTGGCCAGGAGATCACCAAGCTACGCCGGGAACACGCAGGCAAGTTTTCCTCCAGCACGCTAGACCAGATGGAGGAGGCCCTTCACATGGTGGCGCGGGTTTGGCCAGATTTCCCCCAATGAACCAAAAGGCGAACCAGGCTGCTGCAGGCAAGGGCGGGTTTCCGTCTCTGTTCCATGCTGGACGCTCACGCCCCGCCCTGCCTGAGCAGCAGCGTTGCCCATTCAGCCATGCGTATCGCGCTCATTACGGTTGCAGCAGTCGCACTCGCTGTTTTTGCATTGTGTGAGGTCGGCTTGGCTTACCCAGTTGCTTGGTGGGTTTATCTTGCCGTCGGCGTCGCTTTTGCCGTTGGTCTGGTTCGACCCGTGCCGCTTAGCCGTCAGCTTGCTCGGCTCGGTGCGCTTGTGGCGCTCCTCGCGGTCATCTCTGTGCTTTACTTCGTGGAGTGGACCACACGAAAGCCATTCCTTCGTGATCTTGCCCGAGTCCACGTCGGCATGACAGAGATTGAGGTTCGGCGCATCATGGGTCATTACATGGAGGGCACTGGGTGGCCCGCTTCCCCGTTCGACGCGTCCACCAATTCCTCCAGCACATTGACCATTGTTGGTAGCGGTTCGCAGTATTCTACGACGACATCACCGTCCGGGAAGATGGTCATCCGTGATTCACTCGTTTTTCGTCACTCCACTGACGGGGCGTTCAATTCAGACTTCGGAATCGTTTCCCTTTCCACTGGAAGAGTCGTGAGAGTAGAGTTTAGTCCAGATTGAGCATGAAGCACGGGTGGGCTAACAAAACCACTGGAGCGAATGCGGGCGGGCTGCATCAGCTGCCAATGCGCACGCGTTCGGCCGCCCGCATCGCTCAGTTAGGTGGCGTTCGCGTATGGGCTACTCACAGTCATGGTTAGCAGTTAGAGGCAAGCCGCCAACGGCAGTGCTTGAGACGCTTGGTTTGCGAGGCACAGGCACGCGGGAGGAGATTGCTGAGTCTCCGATTGTCGGCGCAGAGTTGCCCAACGGTTGGTATTTGGTTGTGGCTAGTGGTTCGGGCCACCGATTGATGCACGATCAGACTTTGCAGCGGTTGTCGGCTGGATGCGAGGTCGTCACCGGCGACGTAGAGGAGCAGGTCATGGTCAGCGTCGCCACCGGCTGGAAGGACGGTCAGAGAGTTTGGTCAGTCACTCACGATGCCCAGCGCGATTTGGAACACTTGCAGACGGAGGGCGAGTTGCCAGCCGCCTTTACCAACATCCGAGACCGATTGCGTTCGGAGCAGCAGAAGGCGGGAGGACGCAAGGCGGATGTTGATTACATCTTCGATGTTCCAGTGGAGTTGGCGCAGACGCTGACTGGATACCGCCACGACGCAGACATTCCCGGCGCGGGCACTGACCCATTCGAGGTTTTGGTCGAAATTTCGTCGAGTGCATCAGCAGGCACTGGCAGGCCATCATTATTGAAAAGACTATTTGGAGGATGACCAGGACACCTACACTCACTTCACTGGACGCGGCGGGAGCGCCCATTTTACATTCGGGCATTGCTGGTGCCGCGCCAGTGAGATTCGGCGCGCTATGACACCACAGACCACCAGCCCCGAAAGGATTTTCCGATTTGCGCTCGGTTGTGTCGCGGTAAGCATCGTGGCTGCGGTCGCGTTCGTTCTCGCAGGTCACGTTGGTTCAGTTCGCGGCCCAGCGGGAGGAGTCGGCATCATGGCTTCGTTGATCGGCAGCGGCGTTGCCTTTTGGTTTGCGCTTCGCGCCAGAGACGGGAGGCTCGCTATGACTGCGGCGTTCTCACTGCTGCCATTGGCATTTTGGTCTTGGGCGATTTATGAGATTGTTCACTGATGATGCGCCTAGCCATGCGCTGCAGCGAACCCGGCGGGAGCGTCGCGGCTGCAATCGTTGCCTCTCCTGCGGCGGGTGCGGCGGGTCGCTGAGCTTGACGTTTTGAGACTACTCGTGTATCCTTTTCTTGCTCCACCTGCGTCCCCGGCGGCCGCAGGTGAGGCGCGGCGTTCGGCAAAGAAACCAATCACCGCAGATCCACAACCAAAGGAGAACACATTGAAACCTGAATTTAAATACAACCGCCTGAATAAGGATGACGCTGCAGTCTTGCTCGTCGATCACCAATCCGGTCTGACAAATCTCGTCCAGGATTTCTCTCCGGACGATTTCAAGAACAACGTCCTCGCGCTGGCGGACGCTGCGAGGTATTTCAACCTGCCCACAATCCTGACGACCAGTTTCGAGGACGGTCCGAACGGCCCTTTGGTTCCGGAACTAAGAGAACTATTCCCTGACGCTCCATACATCGCGCGCCCCGGTCAAATCAATGCATGGGATAACGAAGACTTCGTAAAGGCGATCAAGGCTACCGGAAAGAAGCAGTTGATCATTGCAGGAATTGTGACCGAGGTCTGTGTTGCTTTTCCCGCGTTGGCTGCTCGCGAGGAAGGATTTGAGGTGTTCGTCGTCACAGATGCGTCCGGGACCTTCAACAAGACAACGCGTGACGCTGCATGGGCTCGCATGGGAGCAGCTGGATGCCAGCTTATGACTTGGTTCGGGGCTGCTTGCGAACTGCATCGCGACTGGCGGAATGACATCGAGGGACTTGGTGCTCTGTTTTCGAATCACCTTCCCTCGTATCGTTGTCTTATCACCGGTTACATGGCGGGACAGAACGCGTCTAAACAAATAAGCCGAGGGCGCCGGAGGCAGAAGGCTACCGTCCGTGCCGCAACTTTGACGTTCGGCGACAGGGCGCCGGCGACTGTTTCTGACATCAACGCGTAACGAGGGACAACGACATGCAAGCGAATACGATTCGAATTATCGCGGCGCTTCTCATCTCGGTGAGTTGGTTGACGGCGGCGTCCGCGGACGACGAGAGGCCCGTGCGCGTGACGGTCGATAACTTCCGCCGCGCCGAGTCCGACACGTACTTCGCGCGGTTCGTGCGGGACGGCGGCTTCGGCAAGTTCAAACACGAGCGGGAACTCGCCCCGATCGACCGCCAGACGGTGATCCGGCTGAACCGGGACACCTTGTACTCGTTCGGGGTGTTCGACCTCGACGCCGGGCCGGTCAAGGTCACGCTCCCGGACGCCGGCAAACGGTACATGGCGGTGCAGGTCATCGACCAGGATCAGTATGTGCCGGACGTGTTCTACGCGCCGGGAACTCGCACGCTCACGAAAGAGAAGGCCGGCACGCGGTACGTGTGCTTGGCGATCCGGACGTTCGTGAATCCCAACGACGCGGCGGACATCAAAGCGGTCCACGCCCTCCAGGACGCGATCAAACTCGAGCAGAAGGCGGTGGGCAAGTTCGAAATGCCCGACTGGGACGGGGCGTCGCTGACGAAGGTACGCGAGGCGCTGCTGGCGGTGGCGGCCGCCAACGGCGGCATCGACTCGGCGCGGATGTTCGGGCGGAAGGGCGAGGTCGATCCGGTCCAGCACCTGATCGGCACGGCCGCCGGCTGGGGCGGGAACCCGCCGACCGCCGCCCTCTATGCCGGCGCCGAGCCGGAGCAGAACGACGGCAAGACGGTGTACCGGCTGACAGTCAAGGACGTGCCGGTCGACGGGTTCTGGTCGGTCAGCGTGTACAACAAGGACGGCTACTTCGAGAAGAACGCACGGGACGCCTACACGGTGAACAATGTCACCGCCAAGCCGAACGCGGACGGTTCGGTGACGATCCAGTTTGGCGGCAACGAGATCGCGCCGAATTGCATTCCCATCATGCCGGGCTGGAACTACGTCGTCCGAATGTACCGCCCGCAGAAGGAAATCCTGGACGGCACCTGGAAGTTCCCGGAGGCCCAGCCGGTGAAGTGACTTGTGGGCGCAACGCCGAACCGTGCGTTTTGCAGCTGACTCCGCCCGCAAAGCCGGGCGGGGCCGCTGAACGCGGTCCGTTAGTACACGAGCAAAACGATGATATCTGTTCTGCCAATTCTGGCCCCCTTTTTTGCCCTATTGGGAGTTTATGAGGTTGTCAGAGGCATCAGGGCGATGAGAAGGCACGAGAGAACGTCACGTGTAATTATGGACTTTGCCGCCGCAGCCCACATGTTTACTGTGTTTGTGCTGCTTTACTGCCTGGACTCAGCCGCCCACGCAATTGCGCCGCTCCGAAGCTGATGTGTCGGTCAAATCGAGTCTAACCTTCAGTGGAGCGGACGGCGCGGCCACCCGCGTTTCAGGCCTCGCGTCCTAGGCCGCCGCCGCTCACTTTTGCGTTGGCCGATAACCGAAACACATGCAGTAGAATAGAATGAAAGCGATTTTGACTTGCTTTGCATTGGCGGTAGCCCCCTTGGCTGCTCGCAGCGACATGGTGTGGAGTCGGCGGTTTTCACTGGAGTCACACAGTTCGCAGATCTCAACGCAGGAAAGGATCTGGTTCTGGAACGGCTTCGGAGGCTACAATCTGTTCGACACCTTGGCATTCAGCGCCGCTGATGTCGGTCGGACTTTTACGATTTCTTCTCCTGCCGACGACGGAGACTTTCCTGCGGCCGTCGGAAGCCTTACGGATGGAATGGATGGCCAAATCATGATCCTCACAGGGACTAGCATTCTGTCGGGGCCGGTGTTGTCGGAATCCACGCTGTTCTCCATTGTTTCCCGAGAAGGTCCCGACCTAATCGGCTACCGGATTGACGCAATCCAGCTAACGATTGATCAACTTTGGATTGGCTGGGATTATTCAGTAAATCCCCCCTGGACGCATACATACGGCAGCGCAACCCTGAGCATTGAAGCCGCGATTATTCCGGAGCCGAGCACTCCTGCTGTCGGCGCTGTGGGGCTGGTTCTTCTCGGTGTCCTCCAGGGAACTCGATCTGCCAACAAGTCGCTCCACCGAATGGCGGCCCGGCGGTGTCTGTTGCTGAGTCGGACGTCGGTGGCGGGCCGCTATCGGTGAGTTGATCGTTCTCCACTCAGATGAGCATCGGCCACAAACAGGCAAAAGCCCTCACGGTCATGGATTGCCTCACGGCCACAGGCTGCCGGCTCATCCTCAACGAGGTGTTTGAGTGCGAGGCTGTTGACGAGTTGGTGTCACGAGGCGAAGCGCTGTTCGCTTTGCTGGGTCATCCTGCGGCACGCACGCCGTAATCGGAGGCGTCGCCACACAACACCTAATGCCATGATGGGAAAGCTCAACACGCGCCAGCCAGCGCCGGGAGGGCGTCTCGTATGCGGTCGAGCGCCAGCGGCCCCCGCCGGTGAGGCCGGCCGTTCGACAAGAATGAGAAAAACCACTCAATGAGAGACCGACGTTTCATTGCGGAGCACCGGGGGGGGGCGCTGACTCGAGAGAACCACATTCTGCTTGCCCGATGGGCTGCAGATTGCGCCCAGGGCGTGTTGCACCTTTACACCCGAGGCAATCGAGATCGCCGCCCGAGCGAAGCCCTGGAGACTTTGAGGAAATGGGCTGACGGAGAGGTGAAGACTGGGGCCGCGATGGAGGCGGCCCGTTCCGCTCACGCTGCCGCGCGGGACGCCAAGGATAAAGCCGCTGTGGCCGCCGCTCGAGCCGCTGGGCAGGCAGCAGGGACGGCGCACGCGGCTGACCACAGCATGGGAGCATTGCTGTACGTTCTGAAGGCGCGGGAGGCTGCCGGGCTGCGGATTGAAGACGAGCTCAGTGATTGGCTTCAAAAGCTGCCCAAGCACCTTCGGGATCAAGTCGCTTCGGGCGTCTATGCTCGATTGTCCAAACTCGGTGTGGGCAGAGCACTACGAGCCGGACAAAGCGGTGCTCGACAACCAGCTTAGCGCGTATGCATGAAGCTGCCGGAGGAGCGCGGGCCCGCTTTGCGGATTGCGAGTCAGACAAGCGGGGCCCGCGCGCCTTCATGCCTACGCGCTGCTGCAGTCGAAGGGAGCCGCGGGCGGGCTTGACGCGCCGCGCCTGTCCGCCTAATGTTGCCCGCTCGCTGAGCGGCGGAAACACAACATACATCCGGCCTGCTGGACATTCTCAGCGATTAACGGAAAGGTTAGCTTGTGAATGTGACCGTAGAAAGTTTGAGTCCGTGCAAGAAGCTCATGCGGGTGGAAGTCGAGGCCCAGAAGGTGGATGAGACCTTCGAGGCCGTGGCCAAGGATTTCCGGCGCGAGGCGAATCTGCCCGGGTTTCGGCCCGGCAAAGCGCCGCGCGAGATGGTGCTGCGCAAATACGAGAAAGACATCGAGGAGGAAACAAAGAAGAAACTCATCTCCGAGTCCTACCAGCAGGCGGTCAAGGAGCAGAAGCTCGAGGTGGTGGGCTATCCCGACATCGAGGAGATTCAATTCGTACGCGGCCAGCCGCTGCAATTTGCGGCCACCGTGGAAACGGTCCCGGAGTTCACGCTGCCCGAATACAAGGGCCTGCCCGTCCGGCGCGAAATCCGGTCGGTGACCGACGCGGACGTTGACCGCGCGCTCAACCTGCTGCGCGAGCAGCGGGTCAGCTACAAGACCGTCGAGCGCCCCGTTCAGACCGGCGACGTGGCCGTCGTCAGTTACACCGGCACCTGCGACGGCAAACCGATCACCGAGATCGCCCCCACCGCCAAGGGGCTTACGGAGCAAAAGAACTTCTGGGTGGAGGTCAGCTCCACTTCCTTCATTCCCGGGTTTGCCGACCAGCTCGTCGGCGCGAAGGCCAGCGACAAGCGCTCGGTGACCGTGGATTTCCCGGCCGATTTTGTGACCCCCCAGCTCGCCGGCAAGAAGGGCGTTTACGAGGTCGAAGTGGTGGAGGTGAAGGAGAAGTTTCCGCCGCCGCTGGACGACGCGCTGGCCAAGGCCTACGGGGCCGAGAATCTGGAGAAACTCAGGGAGGGCGTGCGCCGGGACCTGGAGAATGAGCTGAAGTTCAAAGAAGAGAAGACGCTGCGCACCGAGGTGCTGCGCGCCTTGATGGGACGCGTTTCCTTCGAGCTGCCGGAAGCGGCGGTCGCCCGCGAGACACGCAATGTGGTCTATGACCTCGTGAGCGAGAATGCCAAGCGCGGTGTCCCGCGCCAGGTGATCGAGCAGCAGAAGGACCAAATCTATTCCGCCGCGACCCGCAACGCCAAAGAGCGGGTGAAACTGCAGTTCCTCCTGCAGAAGATTGCCGAGAAGGAAGACATCAAGGTTCCCGAGGAGGAGATCGTCCAGCGAATTCACTACCTGGCCGGCCTGTACCAAATCCCGCCGCAGAAGTTCCTCAAGGACCTGCAGAAGCGCGGCGGCGTAATCGAGGTCTTTGACGAGATCATGAACGAGAAGGTTATCTCCTTCCTCCAGAAGAACGCGAAGATCGAGGACGCAGCGCCCGACGCGCCCGCGGCGAACCCGAGCTGAGCGCGAGGGCGCGCCGCTCTTCGCGACACGGTGCAGAGTGTGCCAGGTTGGGCCCGGCGGTCTTCCGGGTGGCCACACGCCGCCCGATGAGTCGGAATGCTTCGAATTGCTGAAATGAAACGAAGAACTGCGCTCCCGCTGGCGGGAGTGGCGTGGTTGCTCACGGCGTGCTGTGCCTCAGCGACAATCACACTCGATCCCTGGGTGCCGATGTACCGGGGCATCGAGTTTGCCGCCGGCGAGGCGGACGCCAGCGAGGTGCGCCAGCATAAAGTATTCGCCCTGCGAGTGGACCTCAGCGATCCGACGGTTGAGTTCTTTTCGACCCCCGCCGGCGGCGAGCCGCCGTGGGAGACCATCGGGCAGACCACCACCACGTTCGTTCAAACCTATGGCGTTTCGGTGGGCGTGAACGCGAACTTCTTCTCACCGGTCAGCACGATACCGGATGACCCGCGTGAGCTGAGCGGCTTGGCGGTTTCCCGGGGGGACATCGTGTCCACGTTCGCGAACGGCCGTCCGGCGGTGCTGATTTCGAAGGGCAACCAGGCGAGCTTTGCGCAGACCGCGCCGCCCAGCCTGGCCAACGTGTGGACGGCGGTGGCCGGATCGGACCTGGTCCTCATCAACGGCGTGGCGCAACTCCAAGGCTGCACCACCTCGTTCTGCAACGAGAACCCGCGCACCGCGGTGGGCCTGTCGCCGGAGGGGCGCTACTTCTACCTGATGGTGATTGATGGCCGGCGCGCGGGGTGGAGCGACGGGGCGACGCTTTACGAGACGGGGCAATGGCTGCTGCGCCTGGGGGCGTGGAACGGCCTGAATCTGGATGGCGGCGGCTCGACGGCCATGGCCCGGCTGACCAATGGCGCGGCGGTGCTTCTCAACCGGCCGAGCGGCGGCGTGCAGCGGGTGAACGGAAATCACCTCGGCGTGTTCGCCCAGCCCCTGGCGCCGGCCATCGTCACGCAACCTTTTAGCCAGAGCGTGCCATTGTGGCAATCGGCCGCGTTCAGCGTGGAGGCAGCGGGCGCGCCAACGCTGCGCTACCAGTGGCGTTTCAACGGGACCGACCTCCCGGGCGCGACCGGCGGCAATTACGCGATCGCCGTGGTGCAACTGGCGGACGCCGGGAGCTATTCCGTGGTGGTTTCCAATGCCTTTGGCTGGGTGGCCAGCTCCAACGCGGTGTTGTCGGTTATCCCGCCGGCCTCGCCGGTGATAACGGCCGGGAACAATGACTTTGGGCAGCTCGATGTGCCCGCGGCGGCAACCAACCTGATAGCCATAGCGGCGGGCGGCTGGCACAGCCTGGCCTTGCGGGACGACGGAACGGTGCTGGCGTGGGGGGCGAATTTCGATGGCCAGGCGTCTGTCCCGGAGAGTCTGACGAACGCGGTAGTCATCGCCGCGGGGGATTACCACAACCTGGCTTTGGGTGCCGACGGAAAGGTCGTGGCCTGGGGCGCGGATGACTACGGTCAAAGCACCGTGCCGGATGACCTGGGCGAAGTGTGGTCGCTGGCGGCCGGGACATGGCACAGTCTGGCGTTGCAGCGGGACGGCCATGTCGTGGCGTGGGGCGATGACAGCGTTGGCCAGGTGTCCGTCCCGCCGGGGTTGTCGAATGTGGTGAGGATTGCGGCGGGGGGCAATCACAGCCTCGCCGTGACGGCGGACGGGGCGGTCGTGGCGTGGGGCGAGAACCTGGATGCGGAAGGGAATCCTGCGGGGCAATCCTTGGCGCCCTTGGGCTTGAGCAACGTGGTTGGAATCGCGGCCGGCTCGTGGCACAGCCTGGCGCTGAATGCGGAGGGGGGGATCACCGGTTGGGGCGATGACGATTTCGGCCAGGCAACAACACCGGCCGGCCTGTCCAATGCGGTGGCCATTGCGGCCGGCGCGCTGCACAGCGTGGCGCTGCGCCCGGACGGCAGCGCGGTGTCGTGGGGGAGCAACTGGCAGGGACAATGCGCGCTGCCGGCGGGCGCGACCGGTTTGAGTGCGATCGCGGCGGGGAACTATCACACGCTGGCATTGGTGGGAGTTGGTTCGGAAACCGGCAGGCTCTTTGGGCCACAGCGGCGGGAGGGCGTGTTCTCGGTGCTGCTGCAAACCGATATGGCCGGACGATACAGCCTCGAGCAGACAGACTCGCTCGCGTCGCCCACCTGGACGGCGCTCCCGCCCCTGAACGGCAACGGCGCGGTCCTCCAGTTCACCGATCCGCACGCCACCAACAGCCACAGGTTCTATCGCGTGCGGCGGTGGTAGCCGCGCCCCTACATGCTTACGGGTTGGGCCGGCCAGAGGGGCGCAAGATTTCGCTTTTGTGCGCCGAAACCATGCGGTTTGATTGGGACATGATTCTGCGGACTGGCCTTGTGCTCCTCGCGCTGCTGCTGGCGCAAACGCTTCAGGCGGCAACCCAACCCACCGGCGGGCCAATGATCGTCGAACCGGATGGCAAGGCGGGACCGAGCATTGCGTTTTGGTTGGAGAGCTCCCTGAAACGGGTGTTCCCGGCGTCGGCGCCCGGGACGACCAACCTGCAGTTGCTGGCGGCGCGGAATGGCCGAATCGCCTTCCAGGCGTGCCTGCAAAACCGCCGGGTGCATCCGCTGACCGTCGAGTGTTCTGTGTCCGGCGGCGAGGACCTGAAGCCGCAGGTCCGCCGGGTGGGGTATGTGCCGCTGCTGCATTACACGCCGGACACGGAGCCCGCCGAATTGGACGGCTTCGGCCTGCTGCCGGGCCTGGTGCCGGATCCGCTGTTTCCCGAGATCAAGGCCACCGTCGCGCCGTGGGAGAACCAATCCTTCTGGATCACGCTCACCATTCCAGCCGACACCAAGCCGGGCGTGCGGGAACTGAAAGTGCATTACACCTTCCATAACGGCACCCAGCACGCCGGCCTGCCGGTGCGCCTGGAGATTGCGCCGCTGGTCATCCAGCCGCGGCGCGGCTTCGATGTCATCCACTGGTGGCGCGGCGAGGCGATTTGGGATTACTACCAGACGGGCATGTTCGACGAGAAGTGGTGGGAACTCACCCGGGCTTACATGACGAACATGCTCGCGCACGGGTCGGATGTGGTCTATGTGCCGCTCTTCTTCAATCGCCGCGAGACGTTCCGGCGCCCGTGCCAGTTGCTGACCGTCAACAGCACCAAGCCGGACGTTTATGAATTCGACTGGGCGCAGGCGAAACGCTTCACCGATATGGCCAGGAGCGTTGGCTTCCGGAAGTTCGAATGGCCCCACCTGTGGATTTACTGGGGAGTCGAGAACCCGATCCGCGCCTACACGCAGCGGGACGGCAAATGGGTGATGCTCTGGCCGCCCGACACGAAGGCCACTTCTGACATCTACCTTGCCTTTCTGAAGCAGTTCCTGCCCGCCTTCCACCGGTTCCTGGAGAAGGAGAACATTCTGGCCGACTCGTACTTCCACCTGTCCGACGAGCCGAGCGGCGGTCAGCACGTGGAGAACTATAAGCGCGCCCGCAAGGTGCTGCGCGAACTGGCGCCGTGGATGAAAGTGATGGACGCCTTGAGCGACGTGGAATACGGGCGCCAGGGACTAACGGACATTCCCATTCCCATTGTAAGTTCCGCGCAGGCCTACATTGATGAGAAGATACCGCACTGGGTGTATTACTGCTGCGCCCCGCACGGCCCGTGGCTCAACCGCTTCCTGGACACGCCGCTGCCCAAGGTCCGCATGTCCGGCTGGCTCTTTTACCGGCTGGGCGCGCAGGGCTTCCTGCATTGGGGCTACAATTACTGGCACAAGATCGAGCAGGAGGCCATCACAGATCCCTTCACGGATGCCTCGGCGGCGGCGTGGCCGGGTATCCCGTATGGCGATCCGTTTATGGTTTACCCGGGCGAGAAGGGGCCGATTGACTCCATCCGGTGGGAGGTTTTCGCCGAATCCTTGCAGGACTACGCGATGTTGCAGAGCGCCGGTATCAAGCCGGACGACCCGCTGCTCGCGCCGCTCAAGAGCTACGCGGATTTCCCGAAGAGCGAGGACTGGCTCCGAACCGCGACAGGGACGCTCTTGAAGCGGGCTGAAGTCGGCAAGCAGCCATGAACCGAAGAACCGCTATCAAACAACTGGCCGGGGCGGGCGCGTTGGGCCTCATCGCCCCGGGTAGCCTGGATGCGGCCGACGACTCGAGGCAGGCTGCGCCGCAGCCGCTAACCAAAGATCAAATCCGCTTCTGGCTGGAAACTTCACTGAACCGCGTTTACCCCACCTCGCCTCCCGGCGACGCGCGGCCGCTGCGGCTGCTGACCGCTCGCGTCGCGCGCCTCTCATTTCAGGCCTGCTTCCGCAACGACAAGACCAACTCGGCGGTGATGCGCTGCGAGGTGCTGGGCGCGGACGACTGGAAGCCGGTGGTGCGGCGCGTCGGATTTGTGCCCTTGCGCGCGTTCAACACCTACGTGCCGAAGGACGAGATCGAGGGAGTGGGGTTCGTGCCGGGCCTTTGTCCCGATCCGCTGTTCCCGGAGAGCACGGCGCATGTTGGTCCGCAGGCCAACGGCGTGTTCTGGATTTCGCTCTTCGTCCCGGCAGATGCCAAGCCGGGGCTGCGGCAAGTAAAGGTCCGCCTGACGCTGGAGAACGAGTTCGCCTACGTGGACTGGACCCGGCCGAAGCCGTGGCCGGTGGAGTTGACCGTCGAGGTGGACGTGCGGCCGCTGGTGTTGCAGCCGCGCCGGGATTTCCCGGTGACGAAGTGGATTTCGGCTGACTCGATCTGGGAATACTACAAGATCGAGCCGTGCGGGGAGCGGTTCTGGCAGTTGGCGGACGCCTACATCGCCAACATGGTGACGCACGGGTGCGACGTGATCTACACGCCGATCTTCAACGCCCGGCACGAGATCCTCGTGCGCCCCGCGCAGTTGCTGCGGGTGAAGCGCGCGGGGCCGGACCGGTATGAGTTCGACTTCACGGACGTGCGGCGCTGGGTGCGGATCGCCCTGAAGCACGGGGCGCGGCACCTCGAGTTCACGCACTTCTTCACGCCGGCGCCCACCAGCGGGAAGCATCCGCAACGCATCTTCGAGCGCGGCGAGAAGATCGGGCCGATGCTCTGGGCGCCGGAGATCAGCGCCACGTCCGAGACGTATCGGAAGTTCCTGGAACAGTTCATCCCGCGGTTCAAGGCGTTTCTGGAGGCGGAGAAGATTCTCGACCGGTCGTTCTTCCACTGCGCGGACGAGCCGGACGGGGACGCGCAGATGGCCGACTACCGCCAAGCGCGGGCGCTGCTCAAAGAGCTGGCGCCGTGGATGAAGGTGATGGACGCGATGAGCGACACGCGGTTCGCCACCGAACGGCTGTCCGACATGCCGATCCCGAGCATTGTCACCGCGCCGGAGTTTGCCAAGGCCAATTGCCCGGCGTGGGCTTACTTTTGTTGTGGGCCGAGGGACGCGTTTCTGCAACGGCTGCTGGACACGCCGCTGGCGAAGATTCGCATGGCCGGGTGGCTGTTTTACCGGCTGGGGGCGCGAGGTTTCCTGCACTGGGGTTACAACTACTGGTTCGTGTTCTGTACCGCCCAGATGTCCGACCCGTTCCTCGACGCCTCGGTGGGAGCGTGGCCGGGTTTGCCGGCGGGCGACCCGTTTGTGGTCTATCCGGGCACCGACGGACCGATTGACTCGATCCGGTGGGAGGTGTTCGCGGAGTCGCTGCAGGACTACGCGCTGTTGCAGAGCGCGGACATCAAGCTGGATGACCCGCTGTTGGCGCCGCTCAAGAGCTACGCGGACTTCCCGAAGAGCGAAGCCTGGCTGCGGGAAGCGCAGGCCCAGGTCATGCGGACGCAGCGGCAGTCGTCGCGGTAACGCCGGACGGCGGCGTCAGAACTCGCGCAGCGTGATCGTGGTCCGCGCCGGGTAGCGCTTGCCGTTGACGAGCACTCGGCTCAACTCCGGCAGGGGTGGGACATGCACCAGGACCTTTGCTGGCCGTTCGCGCCACTGGCCGGCAAAACGCACCTCGAGCTGCCGGCCATCGGGAGACTTCTTGAATCGCAGCGTTGCGGGTCCGTATTTCGTCGGCAGGTTCTCGAACACGGTTTCCCGTTCAGCGCTGAGCCACGCCAGCGGGCAAAGCCGGAGCAGACGGAGTTCGCCGGGCGCGATCTCGTCGTCAAGCACCGCCAACCGAGCCAGCAGAACCGTTGGCATCCAGAAGATGTTCGCATGCTGACCGCCCCGGGATTCGCAGACCGTGTAGGTCTGTTGGGACATCGCGCCCGCGAATTGCGAATACATACCCTCCAGAAAGCGTTTCCGGTCGCCCAGTTGCCAGGTGTGAAAGAGGTTCCAGCTGTAACAGCCTTCCCAGCTCGACATCTCATGCCTAAGCGAAGGCACATGGCCCGAGAGCACGCCGTAAGGGCGATAGAGTCTGGTCGGGGGGCCCTCGCGGAACCAGGCCACAGCGTCCTTCATCAGCGGATCGTTCGCGTCCATGAGCCCGGCGAAAACCAGGTGCATCGGGCCGGTGTCCAGGTAAGTGATCCACCGGTACTGCCAGCCGTCTTCCTTCGCCAGTGAGTAAGGAACCAATGCGCGTTCCTGCCCGCGATCGTCACGCCACCCGGGCATGGTGGCAGCCTTGGCTCTGAATGCCGCGATGAAAGCATCTTTGTAGTCCTTGGCTTCCGCGTCGAACTCAGCCGCCCGCGGATGGTCCGTCTGCTTCAGAAACTCAACTGCCGTGCTTAATCCCTTGTAGATCCAGCCGTCCGTCCAACAAACCTGCGTGCGCGATTCCTCGTCTGACGCGCCGGCGGGAGGCATGACGCCGGCCACGCCGCCGTGGCCGCCGATTCGCCGCGCATCCCGAATCCACTCGCACGCCTTGATGATAACCGGCGTGTACTCCTTGATGTAGTCGGTATCGCCGGTCAGTAGCCCATGTTGAGCCATGACCCAGAGGAGGGCGCCGTGGTCGGGCAGCCAGTTGACGATTGCCACCTTCTTCGGCACGCCCAGGTAGCCCGGGTGTGGCCGGAACGCATCACCCGGTGGGGTCACCGTTCCCTGGGCATCCTTGAACACTTTCAGATACCGCTTCACCAGACTGTGGTAACCTAGCGGGTCCAGGAAACCGGCCAGGGCGATGGAGACCGGCGTTGCCCAGGTCGCAATGCCATAACCCATTGCCCCCGTGAGCACGTGCGTGTCGCCGGTGGCCGGGTCGAGGTCGGCCGTGATCTGGTCGAACTGCAAGTTGCGCTTGATCGCCTGGTTGATGTGGTCCTCCGGCACGTCGAACCTGGCCGCCGTAGCCGGCTGCTCCGACCAAAACATCTCGGCCTCCTTCAGCCCGCCGTCGTAGCCAAGGGCAAGCTCCTCGTCAAATAACGCCCGGTCCGTGGGCAACATGGGAATCAGCAAGTCCACAAAACTGCCCTCACCCGGCGGAAGTTGCACATGCAGGATGGAGTCATCCGGGGACGGGAACCCGGCCCGGAAGACGGCTTTGCAGTCCACCCCCGGTGCAACAGCCAGGCGCACTCTTCCGTCGGGCTCCAACAGGCGGAAGGCTCGTCCCGCGGAGTAGTTCTGCGCTTCAGGCTTGAGCTCGCGTTCGTACCTGGGTGATCCGTCGTAGGGCTTGAGGTTATGACGCAACTCCATGGAGGTGTTGACCGCCAGCCGATTGATCCTGATGGCGAATCCGGCGGGCCGCTCCAGCGGCAGCGCCGGCGCGGCGTAGTGGACCGAGAGGCGGACCCACGCAAAGAGCGGCTCATCACCGCGCCGGAGTTCCTTGCCGCCCGGCACATGCGCGAAGATGCGTTGCCGCAGGAGATAGGCGCCCCACTGCCATTCGCTCCACAATACCGGCGCATTGCGATCCTCCCAACCCTGAATCACATCGCCGTAATCCTCGCGATTCGCCTTCGCAAACGAGGGAACGCCCTCAGGCCTGGCCGCCGGGATGAATGCGAACTGCGCCCATGGTTGGGGAATCGGCGGCCGAATCGCCAAAGGATTCTGCGGCCCCTTGTCAAAGGAGAACGCGTTAATCAACGTGCCGTCGTGAAGCACGTTGAAACGGGTGATGTGGGCTTTCCATCCCAGCATCGTCCATTTCTTGGGAAGCTCCGGCCACTAGGCTCGGGCCAGGGCGAGGGATGGCTCCTCGCTCGCGTTGGTCGGCAGGCCCCGGGCCAAGGCCAGACAGGTTGCCATCTCCGCGATCAACAGAAGCGTGATGGAAATCCGTGCTAGGTGTTTCATATGTCTCCATGCTACTCAATTGAGCGACAAAATGCACCATGCGCGCTTGCTGGCAACTACTCCGCACCCTGGCGCAGGAACAAGTGGACGCGACTCTGGCCGAGTTGCCGATGCCGCTGCGCGAGCGGGCGCAGGCGCTGCCGGTGACGTTCGAGCGCCGGCCCAACGCGGCCCATCGCCGGGACGGCATCGCCGCGGACACGTTAGGCCTGTTCGTCGGGCCGGAGTTCGCCTGCGAGGAGACCAGCGCCCTGCCGCTGCCGCCGCAGATCATTCTTTTCCTGGAGAACTTGTGGGACTTTGCCGAGGCTGACGAAGAAATCTACTGCGATGAGGTCCACACCACTTACCTCCACGAGCTGGGCCATTACCTGGGCCTGGACGAGGATGACCTCTACGACCGCGGCTTGGATTAGGGAGGGAGATAATCTGAAGCCCGTGGAGTTAGGACCCTTGAAATCCTGAGTTCAGTGGTTCCAGATGCCCCCGCTTCCGGCTACGGGAAGAGGCCCCGGATTCGCTTGGCCTCCTGCACGCGTTTGATTCCGAGGGTCAGGGCGGCCATGCGCATGGGGATCTTCTGTTTGCGACTCAAGGTGACCACTTGGGTGTAGGCGGTTTCCAGGATGCGGAAGAGCTTGTCCACGACTTCGGTCTCGCCCCAGAAGAAGCTCTGCAGGTCCTGCACCCATTCGAAATAGGATACCACCACGCCGCCCGCGTTGCACAGGATGTCAGGGAGAACGAAGATCTCCGGGCGCTGGGCCAGGATCGCGTCGCCTTCAGGCGTGGTGGGGCCGTTGGCAGCTTCGGCGATGATGCGGCACTGGACCTTGCCGGCGTTCGCCTGGGTAATCTGGCGCTCGAGAGCGGCGGGCACGAGGATGTCACACGGCAGCACCAGCAATTGTTCGTTGGAGATGGGCTCGGCTTCCGGGAAGCCAGCCACGGTCTTATGGCCAGCAACATGCTTTTCCAGGCCCCAAAGGTCCAGCCCGTTGGCATTGTGAACGCCGCCGAAGGCATCGGTTACCGCCACCACTTTCACGCCGTAGCGCGCCAGCGACAGCGCGGCGACGGCGCCCACATTGCCGAAGCCCTGGATCGCGGCGGTGGCTTTGCTGATGTCCAAACCAATGGTATCCGTGGCACGGTTGACGAGATAGCCGACGCCGCGGCCGGTGGCCTCGCGCCGGCCCAGCGAGCCGCCCAGCGCGACCGGTTTGCCGGTGACAATGCTGGGCACGGTGGTGCCAACGTGTACGGAATACGTGTCCATCATCCAGGCCATAACTTGCTCATTGGTCCCGAGGTCGGGGGCCATCACATCCACCTGGGGGCCGATGAACGGAATCATCTCCTGCGTATAGCGCCGGGTCACACGCTCCAGCTCCTGGATGGATAGCTTGCTGGGATCACAGGCGACGCCGCCTTTGGCACCGCCATAGGGCAGCCCGGTTAGGCCGCATTTCCAGCTCATCCACATTGCCAGGGCAGCGACTTCGCCCAGGGTCACGTCCGGGTGAAAGCGCAAGCCGCCCTTGGTGGGACCGAGCGCGAGATGGTGCTGTACGCGGTGGCCGGTGAGAACCTCCGTGGAGCCGTCGTCACGATGAATCGGCAGGGCTACGGTCACCGCGCGCTTGGGATATTTGACACGATCGCGCTCGGATTGGGGCATCTGCAGGTGATCGGCCGCCAAGTCAAACTGCTGACATGCCATCCGGAAAGTTGGATGATCGTAGATTTCCATGGCCCACATTATACTCGCATAGGGCCGCGTTCAGCAAAGTGAAATCCGGTCGGCCAAGAGGGGGCCGAATGGTAGCACGAGTTGGGCTATTATGGAGACCGCGCGCATCTGATGCAACTCATGCCGCTTCCCTCCTGCCGGCCAATCCCCTAGATTACTGTGGATGTCCGACACGCTGGTCATCAATGAAATCTACCTGAGTTTGCAGGGCGAGAGCACGTTCGCGGGATGGCCGTGCATCTTCATCCGGCTGACCGGCTGCGACCTGCGCTGCTCGTATTGCGACACCGCGTATGCGTTTTCCCGGGGCCACAGGAAATCACTGGCGCAAGTCCGCGCGGAAGTCCGGCGGTTGGCCGGCCCGTTCCATGAAGCCCGAAGGCCGCAAGCCGGACGCGGCGGAGGCCTGCTGCCTTTGGTGGAATTGACGGGAGGGGAGCCGTTGCTGCAGGGGAATTCCCTGCCGCTCATGCGGGCGCTGTGCGACGACGGTTTCACGGTGCTGCTCGAAACCAACGGCGCGCATGACATTTCCCCGGTGGACCCGCGCGTGCGGCGCATCATGGACTTGAAATGCCCCAGCAGCGGTGAGGCGGCCCGCAATCGCTGGGAGAACCTGCGCCACCTTAGGAGCACTGACGAAATCAAATTTGTCATCGCCACCCGCGAGGATTACCGGTGGGCCAAAGAATGCATCGCCAGGCACAAGCTCGCCGCCATCTGTCCGTTGCTATTCTCGTGGGCCCATCCGCTCGCGCCCAGCCAGCAGCACATCTCGCTTAACAAACCGCCGCCGGCGCAGACGCCGATTTCGCGCAAGGACCTGGCCGAGAAGATAATTGCCGACAGATTGCCCGTGCGCTTCCAGATTCAGTTGCACAAGGTGATCTGGGCGCCAGAGGCGAGAGGGGTTTGACCAAAGATGACCACGCGCCAGACTTTGACCCTGTTGCGCGCCTATGAATCGCGCAATGTCACGTCTATCGAGGCGAATGGTTCCTGGCCCATTGTGTGGGAGCGGGCCAGGGGCGTGCACGTCTGGGACGCGGACGGGAAGAAGTATTTGGATATGACCGCTGCCTTCGGGGTGGCGGCGACCGGGCATGCCAATCCGGAAGTGGTCAGGGCCGGGCAACAACAAATGGCGACGCTGCTGCATGCGATGGGCGATGTCCATCCGCACGCGCTCAAGGCACAGTTAGCGCGCGAGTTGAGCCGGATCACGTTCGAGCGTTGGCGAGCCAAGCCTGTAAACTCCGCCCGGCCTGTGCGGGTGGCTGCGGGCAAGACAACCTTCTGCAACTCAGGCTTCGAGGCCGTCGAAGCGGCGCTTAAGACGGCGCTGCGGGCCACCGGCAAGCCCGGCGTGGTTGCCTTTGAGGGGGCCTATCATGGTCTGGGTTATGGGGCGCTCAACGTCACCCAACGGGCGCATTTTCGTTTGCCGTTCCGCAGCCAGCTTCGCGAATTCGGGCACTTCGTGATGTTTCCCAAGTCAGGCGCCGCTCATCCTGACTCAGCGATGCGGACGACTGAGTCCCAAATACGCCGCTTGTTCCGGAGCAAGCGCATTGGTGCGATCCTGGTCGAGCCAATCCAGGTCCGCGGCGGCGTCAATTTCCCCCCGCCGGGGTTCCTGCCGTTGTTGCGGCGCCTTTGCGACGAACACCAGGCCCTGCTGATATTGGATGAGATTTACACCGGCTTTGGCCGCACCGGGAAGTGGTTTGCCTGCGAGCACTCCGGCACAGTGCCGGACCTGATCTGCCTGGGCAAAGCGCTGACCGGGGGCTTTCCGTTGTCCGCTTGCGTCGGACGCGCCGATTTGATGGACGCAGCCTGGCCGCCGTCGAGCGGGGAAGCGATTCATACCAGCACGTTTCTGGGACATCCCGTCGGCTGTGCAATGGCGTTGGCCCAGATTAAACAGATCGCCGCCCGACAACTGGTCCACCGCAGCGCCAGTCTGGGCAATCTCCTGCTTGCTTCCCTTTCCTCCCTCGCTCGCCGCCCGTCGTCCCTCGCCCTGGCCCCTCGTGGAATGGGCCTGCTGGCGGGCCTGGAAGTGTGCTCCTCCGACGGAGCCCCGGCAACCGCACCTGTCCTGAAGGCAGTCAAAGCGCTCCTGCGGCGCGGGTTTATATTCCTGCCTGAGGGGGAACACTCCAACGTCATCGGATTCACTCCACCCCTGACCATCTCCGCGAACCAACTCCGGCAAGCAATTCATGCGCTGGGGGTGGTGCTCACCGCATGAAACTCACGGAGATGAAGCTGCTCCTGGCGGAGCACGGCATACTGCTGACGAAGTCTCTGGGCCAGAACTTCCTCCACGATGCCAATCAGATTCGGCGCATCATGATGGCGGCGGAGCTCAAGAAGTCGGATCGGGTATTGGAGGTCGGGCCGGGTCTTGGGCCGCTGACCGAACTGCTGGTGGAGCAAGCGGGCGAAGTCCTGGCCATCGAAAAGGATGCGAGGCTGGTGGAGGTGCTCAAACTGCGGTTCCGGCCCGAGGCCGGCAAGCAACCTGTGTTGCGGTTGCTTCACGGTGACGCGCTCGAGTACCTGAGCCGGGACCCGCACGACTGGAGTGGGTGGAAGCTGGTGGCCAACCTGCCCTTCTCGGTCGCCTCGCTGATCCTGGTGGAGTTGGCCACGAAGGGGTCGGCGTGTGCGCCAGCCCGGGAATCTGTGGGGAATGGGGCGCACCTTCCCAGCCAGGCGGGGCGCGGCCCGGAGCGGATAGTGATCACGCTGCAACTTGAGGTGGCCAAGCGGCTGCTGGCAAAGGCGGGCGCTCCTGATTACGGCGTGCTGACGCTGCTGGTCCAGCTCGAGTACGAACTGCAGGACTGGTTTAAGATACCGGCCAGTTGCTTCTTCCCGGAGCCGGACGTGGATTCAGCCTGCATCTGCTTGCTGCGCCGCAAGGAGCCCCTGCTCCCACCGGAACCGCGAGGCGCATTCGCCCGGATCATCAAGCGGAGCTTCTCCCAGCGGCGCAAGATGATGCTCAAACTGCTGAAGGAAGATTGGCCCGAATTGCGCCTGATCGGGGAGTTCGAGCGCCTGAATCTATCCCCGCAAATCCGTGCGGAGGAAGTCTCCCTGGAACAGTTTGTTAGCTTGGCGCAGGCTCTGTCCCAAGGCCCGGGATGAACTGCCATGCCCTCTCCATTCTGGCCCTGGCCAGGCTCCGGAACCAGGCGCTCAGTCCTTAACGTGCAGGAAGAACTCTTCGATATCGTCAACGAGCGCGACGAAGTCATCGGGCAGCGGCCGCGCAGCGAAGTGCATCGCCTGGGCTTGATGCACCGGTCGGTGCATGTCCTGGTGTTCAACGCGGCCGGGCAGGTCTATCTGCAGAAGCGTTCGATGAAGAAGGATCGCCAGCCCGGCTTGTGGGATTCGTCTGCCTCGGGCCATGTGGCTGCCGGCGAGGATTATGACGCTTGCGCTATAAGGGAGTTGGGAGAGGAAATCGGCCTGAAGGTGGCAGCCGCCCCGCAGCGGTTGTTCAAGCTCGCGGCCAGCGCTGAAACCGACCAGGAGCACGTGTGGGTCTATCGCTGCAAAGCCGAGGGGCCGTTTCGGCTGGACGCCGAGGAAATCGAGCGCGGTGGTTGGTTTTCGCCAGGAAGAGTCACTTCCTGGATGGCAGAACGGCCGCAGGACTTTGCGGGGGCGCTATTGGCAATCTGGAATAGGGTTGGCCACGAAGCGCGATTCGCTTCGGCAAACCGACCGCCGAGGCGGGGGTGAGATCCGGTCCAGGGCGGACTCAGGGGTCAAGGATCAATCAACGCTTCCCGGGCCCAGTCCACTGGCCAAGCTGCAATATCGGCCGTGTGCGGGTCGTTGTCATTGTTCCAGCGGGCGCGCCAGAGCAGATTGGCCGGGTCAACCACATCACGCCGCCGGGCGGCGGCGGCATGACCGTCGCAGAACAACAAATCCGTCTGGCGATTGTGCCGATTCGATGGCCACTGGTCGTACTGCGTGGGGTCCAGGTTCGCCGGCCAAGTGTTGTACAGGGACGGATTCTCGAAAGCCCGCGCGTCCCCGAGCATGATCATGTCAACCGGTTTGCGCACCATGGCTTCCGTCACCGGGCCCCGGAACGTCCAATAGCCATTGATGTCCCCGCCCAACCCGAGCTGAGGGTCGTGGCCCAAATCGAGCCCCCAATCGTTATAGGCGAGGGAGAAACGGGTGTTCAGGGTAATCCCGTAGGGATCAAAAGTGCCCTCCGGGCGTCTCGCCCCCAGAGTCTTGTTGGCGTTGGTATTCCAGGCTGCGTCAGGCCGTGCGGCGGGGCAGCAAAACACCGCTCGATTATTGGCCATCACGGACAGGAGCCGGGTCGGCCAGACGGCGTAGACCTGCGGTGTCACCGAGTAACAGCTCGGGTAAGCCCTGAAGTCGTTCAGGTAAATCGCCAGGCCGAGGCCGATCTGCCGGAGATTGTTGATACAGCCAGCCTGTTTGGCCTTGCTCTTGGCTTTGGTGAGGGCAGGCAGGAGCAGCGCCGCCAGAATGGCGATAATGGCGATAACCACCAGCAGTTCGATCAGGGTGAAGGCATGCAGCCGGTGCCTGGCCGAATGAGGCCTCGATTGACGGCCGGCGCCGTGCGGCCCAGACTTGTTTGTCTTGAGCGGCAGCACGAGAAACAGGTTCACGCGGGAGCTACCCTAACGTTTCCCGGGCCTTTCGGCCATCCCCAAATCAAGAAGCCGGGCCTTCGAGGCAGGACACCGATCGCTCTATCCGGCTCGGGGACTCAGGCTCGTCTGCCGTCGCCGATTTCCCGCGTCTCTGCCTCCGCCTCTATTTCTCGTACGCCCGGATCACCTTCAGAATCGCGTTGGCGATCTGCTCCATGTCGGACTCGGTGTAAGTGGGGTACGCGAAGCAGGTGAATGTGTGGGCCTCGTGCCAGCGGGCATTCGGCACTTCCACCTCGCGGTAGTCAACGCTCGCCGGGGTGGCATATTCCTTCGACTTGAACGGGAAGCCGGTGCGGCCAAAAGCGTTGTGCTCCTGAAATGCCCGTTCGGTGTGGCATTGCGGCCAGAACACTTTCCAGACCGGCGCGCCTTCGGCGGCGACGGCGGCAACAAACTGCTTGATATCGCACTTGAGGCGCTCCACCTCCAGCGAAAAGGCCAGCACATACCACCCGTTCTGCCGCTCGGGGGTGTCCACGGGAAAATACTTGATATGCTTGGAGGTCTTAAGCGCGTTGAGCAGGACCTGCGCGTTGCGGCGCCGCCGCGGCATGTTCCAGGTTTCCATCCGCGCCAGCTCAGCCAGGCCGATTGCCGATTGCATTTCGGTCATCCGATAGTTCCAGCCGACCATGTTGTGGATGTAGGGCAGCTTCTGCTCGAGTTCGAGCAAGCTCAGTCGCTGCTTCACGTCGTAGCCGTGGTCCCGGAAGCTGCGCGCCTTCCAGGCCAGATCCTCGTCGTCGGTCGTAACCATGCCGCCTTCCCCGCCGGTGGTGAAGGTCTTGTTCTGGCAGAAACTGCAGCCGGCGATGTGGCCGAGCGTCCCCGTCTTCTTGCCCTTGTAGGCGCCGCCGAACGCTTCGGCATTATCCTCAATCACGAACAGCTTGTGCCGCCTGGCGAAGGCCAGGATCTTGTCCATGTCGCAGACGTTGCCGTAGAGATGCACCGGCATGATCGCTTTGGTCCGCGGCGTCACCAACTTCTCCGCCGACTCCACGCTGATGCAGTGGTCCTCCAGGTTCACATCCGCGAAGCGGGGGATGGCCCCGGCCTGAACGACGGAGAAGCTGCTCGCGATAAAGGTGTAGCTGGGCACAATGACCTCGTCGCCGGGGCCGATGCCCAATGAGGCCAGCGCGACATGCAGGGCCGCCGTGCCGGTGGCCACGCTGATGGCGTGTTTGCTGCCTTGCCACTCGGCAAATTGCTTCTCGAATTCCATGCCCCGCTTGCCGGTCCAGTAGTTAACCTTGCCGGAGCGCAACACCGCCTCGACCGACTTGACTGCATTCTCGTCAAACTGCGGCCAGCCTTGCAGTTGATTGGTCACGGCCTTGGGGCCGCCGTTAATCGCCAGTTGGTTGCTCATATCCACGTTTGTTTATTTCTGCCGCGGTTTCCGGACAGCCCGAAACACTTCGGGCCGCCGAGAAGTTCAGCGCGTGTGCGCATATCGCACTTGGACACGCGCCCGCCGTCAAGGGCGAACTTGGCATGGCCGCCGTGGCGAGGCGTGCCCGCCCGCGCGCAGCTTAAGCGGTCCAGAACCGGTGATCTTCGCCGGAAAACAGAATCTGCTCCGGCCGCGGTGGCGGCGCTGGCCGCCAGTCCATTGCGCAATCCACTATCTGGCGCATCCGCTGGAACCACCACTGCGCACTGCGGAAAGACGAACGAGGGGTGGCGAGCGGCTTCGGGCGCGCGTAGCGGGTTCCGAAGCTCAGTTCTAATTGTGCGTTAGTCATAGGCGTTTATTTAGTTTTCACGCCCACCTTACGACCAGGGGTCGGACAAAAGCTGTCACATCCGTATAAGTACGGATAACAAAGTTTTGGTTATTCGCGGATTTCCGGGGACTACCGGTGGTGATTCGCTGTCTCGGACTCCCCTTCCAACCTCCCGCACCCCCGCCGGACAGGAGACGGCGCCGTTACAGTGGCCGGCACGCCGGCGTAGGCTTGCGGCTGGCTGGACGATGGCTAGTTAGTGCGGTCGGGCTACGGTGTGTATCCCATGGGGAGCGCTCCCCATGGGATACACACCGTAGCACCACCGGGCCGTCACCGTATCGCCAAGCCAAAGGTGTCAAGGCCAGCGGGGAGTGGAGAAAGCCGGCAGACGGCATCGCTGTCCTAAATATCGAAAGTACACAGGTTGGAGGTTGGGGGCCCCATCCGGGTTGTGCGGGTGAGAACCATCGTTGGCTCTTCCTGGAAATCCATGATGTACGCGATTCTTGGAGATACAGGCGGTCCGTAAGGGCGCTGACGTCCGGGCACCCTTTAGCCCCGTACCAGCGTGCCGTTGCGGCGGAGACGCATCCGGTGCCCGCGCCATTCGATGCGGTTGCCGAGAAAAGCCAAAAGCCAAATCACCGCTTGCAGCAGGTCTTTCACTGGCACCAGCCAGCAGTGGGCAAATGGAGGGCGGGGGCCAGTCAGCCGATGTTCCAGGTTGAGCGCGGTCAGGACGCGGGTCAGGACGCAACCGAAGGCCACGGCCAACACCAGCGTGCTGGGTGTGCTGAGGAGCCAGAGCAGCGGCCAAAGCGTGGCGTTGCTCAAGACGCTGAAGAAGTAAGGCGCGGGCTGGCAGACGCGAATAGTCCGTGCCCACCGGAGTTGATGTTTCCAAACCTCCGACCAGCCCATCGGCGCCGACCAGCATTCGACGACCACGGGCGAAAGGGCAATGCAATAGCCTCGCTGCGCAATGCGATTGCCCAACTGGTAGTCGTCGGCCAGGCAATCCGCCAGCGCCCTGAAGCCGCCGATCTCCGTGAGTTGAGCGCGCCGCAAAGCCATAACCGCGCCCAAAGCGAAGTCTATTGGCCTAAGGCTCCGGGCTTGCAAAACCTGGCTCCAGAAGTCGGCATTGATGGCGATAGCCTCCCACTGCATGGCCAGGGTGGTGGGATTTGCCAGGCGGTAGAAGCAGTTCACCAGGCCTGCCTCCGGCTGCTGCAAGGGCGCGACGACGTTTGCCAGGCAATCCGGCGGCACTCTGACATCGGCGTCGCTGATGATGAGCAGGTCGTGCTTTGCCAATTGCTCCAACTCGACCAGTTTGGAAACCTTGGCATTGGCCCCGAGCAGCGGCCCGCACACGACCAACCGGGCATCGCGCTGCGGAAAGTCCTGCAGCAGCTTGCGGACAACTCCGCACACGGGATCTTCCGCGTCGGCCACGCCGAAGAGAATCTGCACGGGACCCGCGTAATCCTGCGTGAACCAGCTTCGCAGGCAATCCTCCGTGGCGGCATCGCACCCCTTGAGGGGTTTGAGCAGGGTGACAGCGGGTTGCGGCGCAGCGGGCGCCTGGGGGGAGCCAGCCAGCCGCTGCTCACGCCGGCTGCGGCCCGAGTCTGAGGATGAGGCGGAAGCGGCCCCGCGCCGGTGAAGCGGAAAGCGCCGGGCGACAAGCCATTGCCAGACCGTCAGGGCCAAGCTGAGAAGCGCGAGTGCGGCGAGGGTCAGGTTCAGGAACACTGGCGCAGCCTCTGGCTATTTCACGGCCGGCGTGGGGGCTGTCTCGTGCACGCCGGCGCGGTCCACATCCTTCGACACCAACCCCACACACAAGCCCGCCAGCACCATCGCGCAGCCTCCCAGGAGCACGGCGTTCATCGGGTTGTCGCCCAGGACGAACTTCATCAGCGTGCCCAGCCCCAGCGAGGCCAGAATCTGCGGGATGACAATGAAGAAGTTGAAGACGCCCATGTAGAATCCCATCTTATCCGCCGGGATGGCGTTGGACAGCATCGCATACGGCATGGACAGAATGCTCGCCCACGCCACGCCCACCAGCAGCATCGAGACCAGGAGCAAGTGCGGCTGGCGCACCGCGAAGGCAAGAATCAAACCGCCACCGCCGCAGAGCAGGCAAATCCGGTGAATCCCCCGCGCGGAGAACCGGCGAACCAACGCCAGCAACACGATGGCGAACACGAAGGCCGTCCCATTGTAAACCCCAAAGCAAACCCCGCCCCACTCGTTGCCGCGCTGGTATTCCGGCGAGCCCGGCACGCCGCCGAACACCTTCGTCGCCACCGCCGGCGTGAAATAGATCCACATGCAGAACAAGGCAAACCACGTAAAGAACTGCACCACCGCCAGTTGCCGCATCGCCCGCGGCATGGACCCAATGCCGCTGATGATCTCCCGGAGCGCGTTGACCCACCCGGCGGACGCGGCCTTCCTCTGACGGAACGCCGCCAGGTCTTCCGGTGGATACTCCTTCGTCGTCATGATGGTGTAGAGCACCGCCACAAAGAAAACGCCCGAACCGATGTAAAAAGCCAGTTGCACCGTGCGTGGGATTGCGCCCTGGCCCGCCTCGCTCACCACACCGAACCAATTGGTGAGCATATAAGGCAGCGCCGAGGAGAGCACCGCCCCCAGTCCGATCAGCAGGCTCTGCATGGCAAACCCGCTCTTGCGCTGCTCCGTTGGCAGCAGGTCGCCCACAAACGCCCGGAACGGCTCCATCGTGACATTCACACTGGCGTCCAGAATCCACAGCAACCCCGCCGCCATCCACACCGTCCCGGAATTCGGCATGGCAATCAGCGCCAGGCTGGCCAGGATCGCCCCGACCAGGAAGTAAGGCCGCCGCCGTCCGAAAGCGCCCCAGGTGCGGTCGCTGCAGTAGCCGACGATCGGCTGCACAATCAGCCCCGTCAGCGGCGCCGCCAGCCAGAGAAACGCAATATCCGCTTCCTTCGCGCCGAGGTACTGGTAGATGGCGCTCATATTGGCCATCTGGAGGCCCCAGCCGAACTGGATGCCAAAGAACCCGAAACTCATGTTCCAGATTTGCCAGAAGCTTAATCGTGGTTTTTGCATGAGCACGGATTATTAGGGTTTGAAAACGTGTCCGAACATCGCATTACTTCATCAGTCGCAGCGAGCCGAAGCAAGCCCTTTTGGCGGTCAATCCCCTCCCGGACGATTCCCTTGCCCCTGAAAACCGGGCAAATCATGCCACGCAAGGGAGTCTCACCGTATCCTAACCGTATCCACACCGTCTCCACACCGTGGATACAGCCTTGACATCGCCGGTGGCAGCCCGTTTCGAAGCCATTTGGTGGAAGATCGCGCGGGGTTACACCCTCCCATCGAGGCAGTCTCCTCGAGCTACTGCGTCCGGCCGAACTTCTTTTCCAGCTCGCGAAAACTCATCTCAATGAGTGTTGGCCGCCCGTGCGGGCAGGTGTAAGGCATCGCGCAGTGGCGCAGGTCTTCAACCAGGTTCTCCAATTCCCGCCCGGCGAGGGGGTCGTTCGCTTTCACGGCATGACGGCAGACAGTCTTGGCCACCGTGTGCTCGCCGAGCCGCAGGGTATTGAGATCCCGGCCGGCGGCCTTCAACTCGTCCACCAGTTCGACCACGAATCGGCGCGCGTCCGGCACCTTCACAAACGGGGGCAGAGCATCGAGAAGAAAGGTGCGTTCGCCGAAATCGCTCAATCCCACCCCCAGCCGCGTAAGCACCGGCAGTTGCTCGCGCAGGAAGCTGGCATCCCGCGCCGATAACTCCACTGTCTCCGGCAGCAGGAGTCTTTGCGAGGGCGCCTGGTCGTGCCGTTCCAGCCGGGCGAGCATCTGCTCGAACAGAATCCGCTCGTGCGCCGCGTGCTGGTCGAGCAGCACCAGTCCCCGGTCAGATTCCAAAACCACGTAGAGCCTGCCGATCACGCCCACCAACCGCAGCGGCACTGCGAGCAGGGGGACTGGCCCGGCCGGCGCCGGGGCTGGGGAAACGGCGGGAGGCAAGGCAGGGGCTGGCGTCGGGCTGAAGCCCATGCGCAGGGCCGGCTGCTGGGGGGCGGGCTGCGGAGGTTGCGCGGGGCCGGGCGTCAGGGCCGCCGGGAAGTTCGGCAGCGCAGACTGCTCGACAGGCGGCGCCAGGGGCACTGCGGCCGGCGAGATGCTGGCAGCCGGCGGAACTTGCGCCGCGGCTTTCGGGCCGGCGGATTCCGCGGGACCGGTGTGAAACGCCAGCAACGTCTGCCGGATCGCTTGCGCCACCAACCGGCGCACCTCGGCCTCCCGATGGAACTTCACCTCGCGCTTGGCCGGATGGATGTTCACGTCCACGCCCGCCGGGTCAATTTCCAGGAAGAGACAGGCCACCGGGTAGCGCCCCTTCATGAGCGCCGTATGGTAACCTTCGAGCAGCGCGAAGTTCAGGCCGCGATTCTCCACCGGCCGCCGGTTGACGAACAGGTGCTGGTCCTCCCGGGTGGAACGGGACACCCCTGGCGCGCCGATGAAACCCCAGAGGCGCACTACGGTTGCGGGTTGAGGATTGAGCGTTGAGGGTGGCGACGGTTCGGCCTCGAACTCTTCCAAGGACGTCAGCTCCGTCGAATAGTCCACGGTCAGCAGCTTTTGTTCGCTGCCGTAGAGCGCCCGGAGTCGCTCCCGCAAAGCCCCCAGCCGGGAGGCGGCATCGCTGCTGGTCTTCACGGGGGGCAATTGCCAGACCAGGCGGCCATCTCGCTGAAAGTTGAACGCGACTTCCGGGTAAGCCAGCGCCGCCAGCGTCAGGTAATGCTGGATGTGGGCGGACTCCGTTTCCTCCGTGCGCAGGAACTTCCGGCGCGCGGGCAGGTTGAAGAAGAGCTGGCGCACCTCCACCGTGGTTCCGGGCGCCGTGCCTGCGGCCTTCACCTCCACAATCTTGCCGCCGCTGATGACAATTTGCGTGCCCTCGGGCGAGTCGCCCGCCCGTTCCCGCGTGGTGAGCGTGAACCGGCTCACGCTGGCGATGCTCGGCAGCGCTTCGCCGCGGAACCCCATGGTGGCAACCGCCGCGAGGTCCTCGGCGCGCCGGATCTTGCTCGTGGCGTGCCGTTCCAGGCAAAGCAGCGCGTCGTCGCGGCTCATGCCCAGACCGTCGTCCGCCACCCGCACGAGGCTGCGCCCGCCCGCCTGGATTTCCACCGTCACACGCGCGGCCTGCGCATCCAGCGCGTTCTCGACCAGCTCCTTCACCACGCTGGCCGGTCGCTCAATCACCTCGCCAGCGGCGATTTGATTGGCCACTTGCTCCGGCAGCAGGCGGATGCGATTCATAGGATGGTTGCCAGGTCGCTCAAGCTACAGGGTTGCATGAGAAAATTCCACTGCGGCGACCGGGCGCTCCGGCAACTCAGGCAGCCCGGCAACTCATGCAGCTTCCTTCTTGTTCGGGCGCCGTGGCAACCCGAACGAAAACACTGCCCCGCGCCCCGGCTGGTTGCGCGCCGAAATCCAGCCGTCGTGATCCTCAATGATGCGCCGGCAAATCGAAAGGCCCAGACCGGTGCCATGCGCCTTGCCATGCGTCGCGAACAACTCGAACAACTGCCCCGCGATCTCTGGCGCAATACCCTTTCCGCCGTCCTCGATCTCGGTAACCACTTCCTTCTCAGTCACGCGGAAGCGCAGGACAATCCTGCCCCCTTCGGGCATCGCATCGGTGGCATTGTGGACGAGATTGTAGAACACGCGGCGCAGCCGTTTCGGGTGGAGAAACAGCTCGACGGACGGCGGCGGGCTCTCCAACTCCAGCGTCACCGACTTGAGTCCTGCTTCCGGCCGGAGCTCCTCCAGCAACTGCGCCACGAAGGCGCCGTAATCGCCCGGCGCGAGCACAAAGTCCGATTGCGAGCTCTGGGTGAAGTCGAGAATCTCGTTGATCAGCTCGCTGATGCGCTCGACCTGTTTGCGAATGCGCGCCGGCGCCAACTGCCGCATCTCGGGCGTGGCCCCTTCCATCCCGGCCATCTCCGCCGTCAGGCCGATAATATTGAGCGGGTTCTTCAAGTCATGGACAATGGACCGCGCGAAGCGGCCAATGACCGCCAGGCGCTCCGCCTGCAGCACCTCACGCAGGTATAGCCGGTTGAACTCGCGCAGCCGATGACTGATCTCCCGCAGCAGCGCCAGCGCCAGCGTGGGCGAGCGTTGGGCCAGCGCCAGCACCTCCGCGCCGGGAATGAAGTAAACCGCAGTCTCCACCTTGGCCGTCGCGCAGGCCGAACGAGGTTTATTCTCGATCACCGCCATTTCGCCGAAAACGTCCCCGGGCCCGATCTGGTGATATACCAGTCGTTCCCGGTGCTCCAACACACCTGAAATTTCCACCAGGCCATCTCGCACCACGTAGAGACCGTCTCCGTCGTCGCCCTCCTTAAACATCTCCTGACCGGCGGCAAAGGTCCGCTCGCGGGCGACCTGGCGCAGCGCGCCCAGCTCAGCGGGACTGAGCTGACTGAACAGCTTGCTGGCTTCGAGAGTGACCACACACGCACTTTAGGGAAAAGACCGCCCAGGTAAAGCCCTTTGCGGCGGACCGCCTCGCCGCGTCGCCCGGTTTAGCGCCCGCCCGGACGCTTCGGCGAAATCGTGCGCGCATGACTTCCAGGAACCGGAGCTTGACGTCTGCGGAGGCAACTTCTAGGTTAGTCGCCGGTTGGTGGCCGTAGCTCAGCCTGGTTAGAGCCCCAGATTGTGGATCTGGCTGTCGCGGGTTCAAATCCCGTCGGCCACCCCATCTCCCGCGATAACTACCTCCTTCGGGCGTGGGAAAAGGCCGGTCGGTTATCGCCGCCGACGGAATGTGGTAGTGATGGAAGTCATGATTCTCCCGAGATGAAGCCAACAAGTATCACGTTGAGCGATACGGGCCGAAGATCCTCGTCACTCGGCAGCTTTCCGAGGAGTCGTCTACGATCACGACGCGGAAGCTCTTGCCGCCGGGCGCAACCCGCAAAACAATGTGGCCCCTGTCGCTGGCGAGTTTCTCAAGGCCTTTGATGGTCTCCCGGTTTCCGGGATGGACGTCCGTGGCGAAGATGTCACGAGGCCCGGGATAAAGCTCCTTGGATTGCAGCCGGTCCCACACACCAGGCGTGGGATGATGCTTGTCCCAAACGGAGAGGGTCCACACACGCGGACGCAAAGTGCGAACAAAGAACTCGTTATGCGTGTCCAGGTAGCCGTGGTGGTTCAGGATGGCCGCATCAACCGGGCCGACAGCTTTGGCGACGGGGCTCTCGATGTCGTACCAGGAGGGCTGGCCGTTGGACAGCACGCCGGGAATATCGCCCCCGTTGAAATAGTCAAATTTGCCGTAGCTCAGGCGAAAAGAAATGCTGTTCACATTTTCATGCGGCCAGAGGGAAGCCGGTACCGTGTCTAATGAAGGAATATGTTTGCGGGTGGAGGTGCCTTCTCCCGTCCAGATTTCTCCATTCGCCCCCACGTTGCGGAACCGGAATGTGGGATACTTCTTCGGATTACGAAGCAGCACCACCTGGTCGTTGCGACCCGGCACAAAGCGTTCGACCTTGAGGCCGTTGTTCGCAATCTGCCATTTCACGAAGGCGCGATAGTTCGTCGTGGCGGGATCCTCCAGCGGTTTAGGGTAGCTGTAATCGGGCCAACCGCGATCCAGAAGTTTGCGAATCTTCAGGCTCTCACCCACCTGAGTCACCCCAGCCAATTTATAAGCATTGCAGCTGGCGGTTGGCGATTTGTCCGAGGGGCCCCCCATATGGTCATCGTGGAAGTGCGTCAGAATCACGTAGTCGAGTGCAGGTTGAGCTTCGTACGCCAGAGCGTGGCGGATGTAGCGCACAATCCGCGCGCCGGCTAAACTCGTGGCGTCTGGCCGATCGGGAGTGTGGGCGGCGGTCTTTGCCGGCATTTCGCCGGCATCGACCACAAGCGTGGTGCCATCGGGCAGAATGTACAGTCCAGCGTTGCCGCGCCCGGTGCTGATCTGGTGGATGTCCAAGGTGCCAGGCTCCCAGGGGAGAATGGGCTTCCCGACGCTATCCCCCGCCTGACCCGTGAATCTCATTGTTATTAGCAGGATAAGGCATAGGCTCGGTCGCATTCTCATGTTGGGATCTTGCGCGTAAGGGGGAAATTCGTCCAGCAAACGGTTACAATATTCCTTACAGATCAATGATTGCTGTGAATAAGACTGCGCCACAGCCCGTGCGGTCGCCAACTGACAGGCGGGCAGAAGCTTCGCCGGGCGGGAAACATGAGAAGTTGCCCGCCGGCCACCGCTCCTGATAAGGTCACGGCATGCTTGGTGAGCCCGAAAATCTAGTTGAAAGGAAGTAACGTCATGGGGTGCAACCGCAGGGATTTTATCAGGGGCGTTTCTGTCACAACGCTGTCCGCCGCGATGGGCTCGAGGCTGAAGGCAGAGGGGACGACCATCGTGCCGCCGCCTGAGAAGGCGTTCGAACCCGATACGCCCAAGCCGTTCAAACCGGGGAAGAAGACGCGTCCCGGCAAGCTGCCGGTGGTGGAACACGAGCGGGACGTGTGCGTGGTGGGCGGTGGTATGGGCGGCCTGCTGACGGCGATCTCCGCAGCGCGCCACGGCGCGAAGGTCGCGCTGATGCAGGACCGTCCGGTCCTGGGTGGCAACGCGTCAAGCGAGATCCGCATGTGGATCTGCGGCGCGGGAACGCGTGTGCGCAACCTCCAGGAGACTGGGATCATGGAGGAGATCGCCCTTGAAAACATGCACCGCAACCCGTCGCGCAACTGGTCCATCTGGGACGCGCTCCTTTACGAAAAGGCCCGGTTTGAGCCGAACATCGACCTGATCCTCAACTGTGCCTGCAACGAGGTGGAGATGGACGGCGACCGCCTTGCCGCCGTGACCGGCTTCCAGTTGACCACGTATCAGAAGCACGTGGTGCGGGCGAAGATTTTCGTGGACTGTTCGGGCGACTCGATTCTCGCGTCGCTCACGGGCGCCGCGTACCGTGTGGGCCGCGAGGCGAAGAGCGAGTTCGGCGAGGAGTTCGGCCTTGAGAAGGCAGACCGCCGCACAATGGGGATGAGCCTGCTCATACAAGCGCGTGAGACGGACCACAAGATCGAGTTCACGCCGCCGTCCTGGGCCTACGACTTCCCGGACGACGACACGATGAACCACAAGCCACACGAGTGCCTCCTCAAACCCAACACGAATTTCTACTGGATCGAACTGGGCGGCGACACGGACACCATCGGCGACACGGAGAAGGTCCGCGACGAGCTTCTCAAGATCGCCTTCGGCGTTTGGGACCACATGAAGAACCACGGCGAACATGGCGCGGACAACTGGGAGTTGGAATGGCTCGGCTTCCTGCCCGGCAAACGCGAAAGTCGCCGTTACGTGGGCGACTACACGATGACCCAGAAGGACGTGGAGAACGGCGGTACAAAGTTCGAGGACACCGTCGCCTACGGCGGCTGGCAGATCGACAACCACCTGCCCGGCGGCTTCTGGTTGAAGTCCCAGGGCGGCGCGCATCTCCAGAAGCGCCGCCTCTCGGAACCCTATGCGATTCCGTATCGTTCGCTGTATTCGCGCGATGTGGACAACCTCATGTTCGCGGGACGCAATCTCTCCGCCACGCACACCGCGTTCGCGTCCGCCCGCGTGATGGGCACGATCGGCCTCATGGGCCAGGCCGTCGGCACGGCCGCCGCGCTTGCGGTGGAAAAGGCCGTGAATCCGCGCGGAATCTACACGGACAAGACGCTCCTCAGGGAACTTCAGCGGCAGCTGATGGATGACGACTGTTTCCTGCCCGGCTTCAAGCGCGAGATCTCGCCGCTTTCGCGCCAGGCGAAACTCACCTGCGAATACGGCGACTGCTCGGACCTCCTCAACGGCGTGGATCGCCGCATCTGGGGAAAGGACAATGGCTATTTCGGCAAGACGAACCAGGCGATCGTTTACACGTTCGACAAGCCCACGCTGGTGAACGGGTTCCGGCTGGTGGTGGATTCCGACCTTGACCGCGAGCAGATGGACGGCAATCCGGACCTGCTTACGATCCCGATGCCGCTCATCCGCGGTCTCGGGTACAAAAACACGTCGTTCGGTTTTCCGCGCACGGTGCTGAAGAGCTTCCGCATCGAGACGAAGGACGTGCACGGCGTCTGGCAGCAGGCCTACGAGACGAAAGACAATCACCAGCGGCTCATCCGTGGAAAGATCGGCCGCGAGTGCGTGGCCGTCCGCCTCGTGCCGTTATCCACCTGGGGCAGCGAGCGCCTGAACAACACCTACGACAGCGCGGTCGCGCACATCTTCGCGTTCGAAGTGGTTTAAGATTCAAGGTGCAAAAGGGAAGGTTAACGGGCCAAACATGAAGAAGCTGATGCTGACGGCGGGAGTGGCGTGTGCGTGTGCGTGCGCTGCGCTGGGCGCGCCAAAGACGCTCGCCGTACGGCTCGCGGAGCCGAAGCCGTTCCTGATCGCGCACAGAGGCTACCAGCCAGACGCTCCGGAGAACTCGATCCCCTCATTCACACGGGCGGGCGAACTGGGGTATTCGGCGATCGAGACGGACGTTCGCCTGACGAAGGACGGGAAGCTCATATGCTCGCACGATGCGTCCCTGAAGCGGATGTTCGGCGTGGACCTTGTGGTGGAGAAGACGGACTTCGCCGAACTCCGCAAACAGGTGATGAACAAGGGGAAGATGGTGGGGGCGTATCCGGCCGACAAGCTGCATCCGCCTACCTTCGATGAGTATCTCGACCTCTGCGCCAACTACGACTGCGTGCCCTTCATTGAGACGAAGGGACCCGTGACGGTGGTGAAACCCGTCCTGGACGTGCTGGAGAAGCGCGGCCTCCTCGAAGTCGCCGTCTTGTCCGCGGTCCCCATCGAGCATATCCGCGAGGCCCGCAAGCTCAACAAACGCATCTTCGTGCACCACATCTTCTCCAAACCGGAACTGTTGGACGAAATCGCGGCGATGGGCAATTCAGGACTCTCCTGGGATTACGCACATCCGTCCATGGCACCGAAGGAGCTTCTCGAACGAACGCACGCGAAAGGCGTGAAGTACTGCCTGCGCGGCGCGGACACGCCGGAGGTTTTCGCGCAGCAGAAGGCGCTTGGCTGCGATTATTTCCCTGCTAACGTGACGAAACCGGATTCCATGGCCTTCCCGGATGAGCAGTGGGCCCGGATGGAACCCAAAGAAGCCGGCTTTGTGGATCCTGCGGCGATTGAGGAAATCGGCAAGCTCATGGAAAAAGCCAAGGCGAACGGTGTGCTGATCCGCAACGGTCGTTTGATCGCCGAATGGGCAAATGGCGGACCGACAGACCGGCAGTTTGAAGCCCAGTCCATCACCAAGAGCTTTGCATCACTTGTGCTGGGCCTGGCGCTGGATGACAAGCTTGTTCCGTCACTCGACGCGAAGGTGAAGGATCTCTTCCCGGCGTTTGCAGGAGGAAGCCATACCAAGGAAATTACCTTTCGCCACCTGGCCACCATGACCTCCGGAATCAAACCCACCCGCTACCAGCTTGATTTTCCGAACGAGACCGCCCCGGGCGAGCGGTTGAATTATCACGCCGATCAACCGGCGCACCTGACTCGCGCGCTCACGTATCTTTATGAGCGGCCGCTCTATGATGTGCTGAAAGAGCGAATCCTGGAACCGATCGGCGCCAAGGCATCCTGGCCCTACGACAAAGCGCCATGGTCGCCTGTGGAAACCCGGACGCAAGACAAAGTCCCGGTGAATGCGGGGTTCGCCTTCCTGCACATCAGCGCCGGGGATCTGGCTCGTGTAGGGCACCTTTACCTGAACAAAGGGAAGTGGAAGGACCGGCAGCTGATTTCAGAAGCCTACTTTGCGGAGTGCTGGAAGCCGATTTTGCAGAGGGATCCGCGCAAGGCTCACCAGGCGGACCAGTATGGTCTGTACTGGTGGCAGTTGAGACCAGGGGTTTGGTACATGTCCGGCACATGGGGGCAATTCTGCTTGGTCTGGCCGGAGCAGGGCATTGTGATCGCAAAAGTCAACAAAGCCTCATCGTCTGTGGTGGGCACCCGCCCCGTTTTTGAGCGGCTGCACCGCGCCGCAACCGGCAAGGAGTTTGTGCCGGCAGAGACAACGAAGCCCTCCTTGTGATTTAGACGTAGTTCGCACAGTTTCTGATTGCCTCCAAGAGCAAACGTATGACTAATGAACTGACTCGCCGTTCGTTTTTGGGAACCACTGCCACCGCTCTCATTGCCGCTCCCGCCCTGGCCGAAAGAGTAAAGTGCAGCGCCTGGCTTCGGCGGAGGTGCCGGGGATTTTGGCTGGTCCTGGTCTTCATTTTGGGGCTCTGCCTTTTCGGCGGCGCGACACACGCAGCGCCCATACCTGTCATTCTGGACACGGACATTGGCGATGACATCGATGACACCTGGGCCCTGGCCATGCTGCTAGGCATGCCTCAACTGGACCTGAAGCTGGTCGTCACCGACTACGGCAACACCCCCGAGCGAACCCGGCTCGTGGCGAAAATCCTCCAACGCGCCGGCCGCGCAGATATTCCGATTGGAACGGGGCTCAAGACCGGAAACGATCCCCTGACACAAAAGCATTGGGTGGGCGATTTCGATTTGGACACATACCCCGGCAAGATCCATGAGGACGGCGTTGCGGCGCTGATTGACACGATCCGTGCGCAGCCGGGCATGATCACCCTCATCACCATCGGCCCGGTTCCCAATATTAAGGAGGCGCTCCGCCGGGACCCTGGCATCGCGGCCAAAGCCCGTATCGTCTGCACCGGCGGCAGGATCTACAAAGGGTTTGAGAACGGCGGGAAGCCTCTAGGGGACTGGAACGTCCGGGCTGACGCCACCTCCTGGCAGGCGATGGTCGCCGCGCCCTGGACGATCACCACCTCGCCACTGGACGCCTCCGAAGAACTGGTGCTACGAGGCGAGTCTTACGCGAAAGTGGCGGCTTCGGAACATCCGCTCGCCCGAATCGTCATCGAGAACTACGATCTGTGGAGCCATCGGCGTAATTACCCTCGGGAAACCAGCAGCATCCTTTTCGACACCGCGGCGGTGTATCTGGCCTATTCCGAGGAATACGCTCGGATCGAGACCCGGAAACTCACCGTGGACGACAAGGGCCAAACGCTCATGACGCCGGACGGCAAAGCGGTGCGCTGCCAACTCGGCTGGAAAGACCGCAAGGCGTTCGACGCGTTCCTGGTGCAGACGCTCACGGAATCCCAGAGGGCGAAGCGGTATGCCAAACCGGAACTGGTCCGGGACGTGATGAACGGGAAGCGGCACGAAGCCCGCGTGTCTTGGTGGGGATTCGATGCGCAGGATTCCACGGTATATCTGCAAGAGGCGATCAACTCGAAGGTCAGGAAGCTGATCATTGACCGGCAACTCTCCGCTTGGGTGACCAGGCCGCTCAAAGGCGTGAGCCACCAGGAGATCGTTTTGGAGGCGGGGACAGAAGTGGTGGCCTTGAAGGGCGCTTATCAGGCGAAGGGGGACTGTCTGCTGACGTTCCAGGAATGCGAACAAGTGATTATCCGTGGCACCAAGAAGGATCGCGGCAAGTCGGCAGGCATCCGGATGCACAAAGAGGACTATCAGTCCGGCGCTTATCAGAAATCGGAGTGGCGGCATGGTTTGGCATTTCTGGGATGCAAGGACGTGAGGGTGCAGCATCTGAGGATTGAGAAAACGGGAGGCGACGGCATCTACCTGGGTACAACGCCGGGGAAGACCGCGAATCGGAACGTGGTGATCCGGCGGGTGGACTGCAATGCCAACCACCGTCAAGGAATCAGCGTCATCAGTGCGGAAAATCTGTTGATCGAGGATTGTCTTTTGCGGAACACTGCGGGCACCGCTCCGGAGGCGGGAATTGATTTTGAGCCGAACGGACCCGGGGAATCACTGGTGAATTGCGTCATGCGCCGCTGTCTTGCGACCAACAATGCGGGAACTGGCTTCCAGGTGTGCCCCCAATCCTTAAGCAGCCGATCGAAGCCCCTTTCGATCGAGTTGGCCAACTGCACCTCCCGCGGCAACAAGCAACATGCGATTCACCTGTGCAGCGCGCCAAAGGATCCGCCTGGGGGACGACTGCGGATCACGCGCTTTGTCGCAGAGAACGACGGCATGGCCGGACTCGCCGTGCAGTTCAATCCCTCGGATGCGGTGCGCATCGAAATGGAGGATTCAGTGATTCGTGACTGCGCGCAGAAAGATTCGTTCTTTAGGCCGATTTACGTGCAGGGCCTCGATTTGGATGATCGTCCTGCTGGAAATATCCATTTCAGGAACGTCGTGGTGAAAGATGATGTCGATCGCTCGTTTTTCAAAGTCCGCGTCCGGAACAGCGGCGGAGTGAAAGACATCAACGGGAATATCACCCTTATGCGCAAAGGACATCGGGAGAGAATTCAGATTAATGGGGGCTGGTTGGAGAAAGCGCGGACCGCGGAACAGCCAACCGCTGCCAATGGCGGGTGATCGCCTGCAAGGGCGCGGGCACGTCCCCCGCCAGTCCTTGAAGCACCCCCGCACAGGTTCGGTCGGCGTTGCGGAGAAAGGCAAGGTCGGCACGCCCGGGCAACTCGAGGTCGAGTCCATCGGTTTTGACTCGTTTGAGCCCTCCTGCCGCGAAGCCGGTGACGCGGCCATCGGGCGCAAAACGGATTGCCACCAGCCCCAGGGCATCGACCTCGACAGCATGGCCCTGCCACGTGAACGTCTCGAGGATCGGATCGCCTGCCGCATTGCGGGACCCCGCCGCGCGGATACAGGTGCCGTCCGTTAGGCAGGCCAATCCGTCCACGGGCGGCAGAGGGCGCGTAGGGTCTTTTCGGTCCCAACCGGTGACGCGCGGGACAGATGCGCCTTCCAGCCAGCTCTTCACCTTCGTCGCGCAACTGTCGTCATCCGCACAAAGACGCACCTTTTCACCCGGCACTTGGGTCGTCTTCAACGGACGCGCCTCGCTGTCGCAGGTCCACTCGCCGACCTGGAAGATCGCCGTCTTTCCCGTGGCTGCGCGAGTGAAGAACTGCAGCTCGGCCTGGCCGCAGAACTCGGGGCGGTAAAGCACAAGCGCGCGGTAACGCTGCGGGCCCAGGCAGACGTAGCCTTTGTCGTCGAGCCGCAGTGCGGAGGAGCCCACCAGGCTGGATGGGAAAAAATCCGCCGGATAACCCGCGGCGCAGAGGGAGGAGGCGATCTCCAGTCCCACCCGGTCGTACGATGTGCCCGCCCAGTTCATCGCATTGGCATGTCCGAAGGTCACCGCCACCGGGCAATCGAGCGGCGCACGAGTTATGAAATCGAGCATGCGCAGCCGCGTCATGGCCGCCATCAGCCCGCTTTCCAAGAGCAGTGTCTCCCGCTCACCGAGCTTTAGATCCGGACGCGGATAGAGCGGATGAACGTTGAGCCGACCGCCGCTCAGCACCCCCGCCCAGAACTCGCGCAGGTACGGCTGGGCCTCGCGGGAGTAGTATTGGTTGTACCACAGCGGATAATCCCAGCGCTTGGCGAGAGACGTGCGGCACGGATACGGAGTCTGCTCATCGGTCTGCCCGAAGTCGCGCGTGGCGTCCCACCAGGAGAGGCCGTTCTTGCGAAACTCCTGAGCACCCGGGTAAGGCCACCAGGTCGGGTGGGTGACGATGAAGGCCGCCTTGCCGAAGACCTCTTTGCCGGTTCGATAGTAGTCGTCCTCGATTGCCGCGTTGCGCCGGCGGCCCATCGCGCCATAACGGTTGATGGCGGCCTGCCGCTCACGCTCGCGCCCCTTCTCGCCGGCGCACATGAGCAGCGTGTCACGTACGAGGTCGCGGCCCGAGCCCTCGGCATACGCCCGGGCCATGGCGGCGGAGTACCAGTAACGGTCGTGCTTTGGATTGCCGGTGGGGTCCGGAGGAAAGCCCCACTCATCCTTCATGATGCCGGCCAGGGGCAGATCGGCGTACTGTTGAATGATGGCGCGCTGGAACTCGATCAGGTGGGGCGCGAAAACGTCGGGCGTGAGGTAGGTGTGCGAGGCGATTACACACGCGCTGCGCCCCGGTTGCTCCGGCACGCGCACCGTCAGCTTGCGCGGGCCTTCGGCGGTCGCAACGCTCTCCGCAGTGATGTCCCGCACGGTTGTGGGATCAATGCCGTCGCGGTCGCGGACGAACGAGTACACGCGCACCAGGCGAGTCGCCAGGCACTCGTAGCGCGGCAGGCTGCCGTTCATGTGATCGGCGGTGTCAACGCCTTGAAAGACCGCCTCTGCCGGCTTGTTGTCCGCGAAATCGAGGAAGCGAAGCGTCAGCTCCTCCTGTTGCTCATCGGGATATTTGGCGCGGAAGGCTTGTCGAGCCAACCGGAGGTCCAACTCCAGCGCCACCTTCAGTCCGCGTGTTGCCGCGTACCGCACGGCTTTGTCGGTCTGTTGATGCGCCTGCGGGTCGACCACCTCGACCCGGCGGCACGTGGTGGATAGCAGTGTATACGGCGAGCGCTCGGCAGCCGCATCCAGGAACGACTTGCAGCCTTCGGGCTCCAGGTCCCTTTCTGTCCAGAACCATGCGCCGATGACCGGAGGCCATTCGCCGCGATCCGGGCGGCTCGGCATCTCCGCGGCGCTCGCAGGCAGGATGAGAATCGCAGTACAAAGAGCAAATGTGCATTTCATAGTGATAGGCAGTTCGGGCCGACTGATGCGAAACACACGCACGACCACAGCGCCCCGCCCGCATGCGTTACCTGGTTGCGCAACCGGGGTTGAACCCAAGCCTGGCTTGCACGCCAGACACTGTGCTGCGCCAAGTTTCTGAGGCAAACACATGCCAGAACACCGAGACAAGCACTAGGAAAAACAAAACCATTGCCCTTGAGCCAAATGCGGAGGGCGTGCTTTATGGCCATCTTCTGACGGCAGCCATCGTTAGCAGTAATCCTCGAGTTTGAAAACGGTTCTGCTGCATTTTGGAGGATTCGGATTGGCCCAGCGTTCTTTCAGGGCTCATTCTCCTTCTGACTCCGCCGCAGGTTCTTTGGCGTCGCTCTGTGCCGCTTGCGCCCGCAGGGTGGCGAGTTTGGCCGTGTCGCCAAACCAGGAGACGGCTCCGCAGCGGGTGCACATGAACGCCCGGGTGTCCACGAAGCTGTCCTTCAGCGTCCAGAACTTCGTCTTCTTCGGGACAAAGTAGACCAGCCCCGCGCCCCGCACTTTGCCTTCCGCCAACTCGGTGTGCCGGCAGACGGGACAGACTTCGCGCGTGGTATCGAGGTCCTTCTCGCTGTGATAAACCTGCATGACTGAATCCAGGTCCTCCTGCCAGAACCGCGTGGAATCGCCCACCTTGCGATACGTGATCTTGCCCTCGCGCATCCAGCGGTAGACCGTTGGCTCTCCCACGTCCAGGTAATCGGCCGCTTCACGGATGGAGTACCATTTCTTCTTTGTTGGTGCTGTTTCGTTCTGTTCCATAAGTATCAAAAACCGTTGATTAGGCTCACCATAACACATCTACTATTATTTACAACTTTTTTCTTGCATATAGTAGTATTTAGTAGTATTTGATAGTTAGTGATAACATAACATATCAAATTCCTAAGAAATTGGAGGTCTATATGGACGATAACCACGACAAGAACTCGTTGCCTGCTTATCAATCACAAATCCCCGATACCCGGAAGGCCCGATCCCGCAAATTGACCATGCGGGTAACTGTTGGGACAATCCTGGCCGTCGTGCTGGCGATCGCTGCCTACTCGGTTTACGTCGCCGTGCACGAGCCTGATCCCCAGGAGACAGTAGTTCTGGGGCAAACCAAGCTCGCTGTTGGCAGCCCTGCCGCGCTGCGGATACTGGTTCGCAACCGTGTTTCGGGACAGCCCGTCAAAGGGGCTTCAGTCGAACTGCATCTGCGCGGCAAAGCCACGTCCGTGAAGCTCGGCTCCTTTCGCACCGATGCCGCGGGGAGCATTGCGGATTCGATCGCGATTCCTGACGTGCCTCCGGGAACCTACGAGTTGGTCCTTGAGTCCAGGTCCGATCTGGGGAGCGACCGCGTGGTCAAGAAGGTCGAGGTGCAGCATTCGATCCGGATCTTTCTGTCGTCCGACAAGCCGGTCTACCAGCCGGGTCAGACGATCCACTTGCGCAGCCTGATGCTGAACGCGCGAACACAGAAGCCGTTTGCCGGTGAAGCGGTCACGTTCGAGGTCAAGGATCCCAAGGGGAACAAGGTGTTCAAGGAAATCCGGAAATCCTCGGCGTTTGGGATTGCGTCGGCCGATTTTGTTTTGGCCTCCGAGCTGAACCTTGGCCGATACGAGATTTGCGCCAACGCGGGCGCCACCACGACCGAGCGCACGGTCGAGGTGAAACGTTATGTTCTTCCCAGGTTCAAGATAAGCATTGTCACCAGCCAGCCGTATTACCTTCCCGGGCAGACGGTATCCGGCTCGGTCCGCGCCAGCTACTTCTTCGGCCGGCCAGTGAGTGGCGGCACGGTCAAACTGACCGCCACGACCTTCCACGGGAAGCCGGTGGTCATCACCGAGTTGCAGGGCCGAACGGACAACGACGGCAACTATTCGTTCCAGTTTGCGCTGCCCGACTTCTTTGCCGGTATGCCCCAGATGAATGAACAGGCGTTCCTGGATTTGAAAGCCGAGCTGCGCGACACGGCCCAGCATGCCGAAGAAAAGGCGTTGTCCCTAACCGTCGCCCGGGGCGAACTCGGGCTCACGGTGATTCCTGAGTCGGGTGCGCTGGTGCCTGGGGTGGAGAATCTGCTCTATGTGCTCACGGCTTATCCGGACGGGCGCCCCGCGGTGTGCCGGGTCATGGTTGACGGGATGGCCTATCAAAGCGACGCCCAGGGCGTTAGCGAGGTCCGGCTCGGGCCGCAAGCGGCCAATCGGCACGTTGACATTCAGGCCATAGACTCTGGCGGGAGAAGAGCCAGGGCGTCCTACCGTCCCGATGCAAACGGGCCAATTCCTGCCTTGTTGCTCCGCAGCGACAAAGCCGTCTATAAGGCCGGCCAGAGCGCGCGACTCACCATCATTGCGCCGGAAGAGCAGAACGCCGTGTTCATTGACGTGATCCACGATAACCAAACCGTTCTCACCAAAACGGTCGCCCTCAAGAATCACCGGGCCTCATACACGCTCGCCCTTCCGCCGTCGCTGGTTGGCGCGCTCAAAGTGCACGCGTATCTGATTGCCAAAACCGGTGAAGACAGAGGTTGTGCACGCATCATCTACGTCAATCCCGCTTCAGGCCTCCGGGTCGCTACCGGATTATCCAAGGCCGTCTATCGGCCGGGCGAGGTGGCCAAGCTCGATTTCACAGTCACGGACGCCGAAGGACGCCCCACTCCTGCCGCGCTGGGAATCGCCGCGGTGGACGAGAGCGTGTTTGCGCTGCACGAGAATCGCCCGGGACTGCTCCAGCAATTCCTGGATGCGGAAGGGGAGCTCCTCAAGCCGCGCTACCAGATCAGAATGTTCGATTGCCCCGGGCGCTTCTTGTCCGGCGCGGAAGGCGACCAGGCCCTGGCCCAAGCCTACTTCGCGTCTCTGGACTCGCCTGTCGCCGGCCTGGAGGCGGATGAACTCGTGAGGGGCGGATACATCCCCGCGCAGTTGGTCGAGCACGCGCGCGCGATGCGGGGGACCCCGGCGTATGAGAAGTATCGCCAAGACCCGCGCTACGCCGAGGTGATGAGCTTGTTGGAAGGCGAGCGGGGAATCTACAGCCTCCGGGAAGCCACCGGACGAATCAAGCTCCAGTCGGCGGAGGCACGGCGGGAGGCTTATTTCAAGCGGCTGAAACAGGGTCTGCAAATCGGCTTTTGCGGTCTGCTCTTCCTCCTCCCGCTCTTCCTGTCCTTTCGCTATTCCAGGCCTGAGGCCGGCATCAATCCGCAGATCGTGACCCAGGCGCATTCCCAACGCTACGCGGCGATAGCCGGAGCGACCTACAATCTGCTGGCGGTCCTCACCCTGCTGCCGCTGGTAGGTTATCCCCTCGGGTTTCTGGTTCTTGGGCACAGCGGGGTAAGGGAGGCTGCCTGGATTCTGCCTTGCTTGGAGGCCGTGGTGGTCTTGGGCGCCCTGGCGGTCCTGCGCTTCCGGATCCTGGGCGCGGGCAGCGAGGGCCTGGAGCCGGAACTAGTCCCATTGCGCGGTTTCATCGGCGCCTTCCTGATCCAGTTTGTCGTGTCGCGGTTGGGATTTGCCTCCCTGGCTTTTCAACTGGGATACGGTGGCTCCCTTGTTTTCCTGTGGTTCCTGGGCAGCGTGGCAGCTCCGCTGGTCGTGTTGGGCGGGTTAGACTTGCATGTTCGGCGACAGTTGAAAGCCAAAGGCATCAAGGCGAGAGTGGCCTGCATCAATGTCGCTGAGGTGCTGTGCGTCATCGCGATCATCTGTATTCTCGCGGCGTTGCTGTTGCCCGCACTGTCTAGGGCCAAGGCTAAAGCGCAACGCATCTCACTCCTCAACGACCTCAAACAGCTTGAACTGGCCAACCTGGTGGCCCGGCAGGATGGCATTCGGTCGGATGCCGGCAGTCCGGCGGCACCCCGCGTGCGCCGGGACTTCCCGGAAACCTTGCTGTGGCAGCCCGAGCTGATCACCGATGGCCAGGGCAAAGCGAGCCTGGAAATCCCTCTGGCGGACTCGATCACCACCTGGCGAGCCTCGGTGGAGGGTATTAGTGCTGGTGGCAAAATGGGCAGTGCCGAGGTGCCCATAACCGTCTTCCAGGACTTCTTTGTGGACCTGGATCTGCCGGTCGCGATGTCTCTGGGCGACCAGATTTCGGTGCCCGTGACTTGTTACAACTACCTGAAGACCTCCCAGGACATTCGCCTCACAGTTGCGCCCGGGGCATGGTTCGCCGCGCCGTCGCACAACCTGAGCGTCCATCTCGCTCCGAACGAGGTCAAAAGCGCGAGCTTCCCGCTCAAAGTGCTTCGCGCAGGCCGGCACTCGCTGCGCGTCACCGCCCTGGGAACCAGCCTCGCGGATGCCGTGGAACGCGAAGTCCGCGTGGTGCCCACAGGGGAGCAGGTGGAACACACCCGCAACGCGGTCCTCAAGGCAAACTGGACCGACCGCTTCACCATTCCAGGGGACGTGGTGCCTGATTCCCAGAGTCTGTGGGTGAAGTTCTATCCCTCCCGCTTCACCGAAATCGTAGAGGGGCTGGAATCCATCTTTCAGGTGCCACACGGTTGTTTCGAGCAGACCTCCTCGACCACCTATCCGAGCGTGCTCGTTTTGGATTACTTGAAGCATATGGGCAGGCTCACCCCTGAGATCGAAGTCAGGGCGCGCAAGTTCATCAACACGGGCTATCAGCGCCTGCTTACTTTCGAAGTGGCGGGAGGCGGGTTCGAGTGGTTTGGCCATTCGCCCGCTCACGTGGGCCTTACCGCTTATGGCGTCCTTGAATTCACGGACATGAACCGCGTTCATCCGGTGGACCCGAACCTGATTGACCGGACCCGGCAGTGGCTCTTCTCCAGGCAAAACGCCGATGGCTCCTGGAACCAGGCAAGCGGGCTGCATTCCTGGTCGGACAAGACGCTTATCACGGCCTACGTCGCCTGGGCGCTGGCCGAATCCGGCGATTCGTCTCCGAACCTCGACAATGCGCTGAACTACCTGCGCCATCATCCCGAGGAACTCTCCACCACGTATCAAAAAGCCCTGGCCGCGAACGCCTTGCTCGCCCGCGATCGCGACGATTCCTTCGGCCGTGAATTGGCCGGTCAGATCCAGCAAGCCGTCGTGGCGGATCGCCAGGGCACGCTGCATTGGACCTCAGCGGGCCAGAGTGTCACCTGCTCACATGGAACCGACCTGAACGTGGAGACGACCGCGTTGTCGGCGATGGCATTAATGAAAGGCGGCTCCTCGCCCGAATTGGTAAAGCAGGCGCTGGGCTGGCTTTCCAGGCAGAAGACAGCAACTGGCACCTGGGGTTCGACCCAGGCCACCATTCTGGCGATGCGCGCGCTGCTCGCCGGCAGCACGGCGTCGTTCGGACAGGAATTCGATTCGGCCGTCACGCTGCTGCTCAATGGCGAGGCCGTCGAGACCTTTCCTGTGAATAAGGAGAACAACGACGTGATGCGGCAGGCCGACCTCACCCGGCACCTTCGGCCGGGGGAGAACCAAATCGAGTTTCGGCAGACCCCCGTCGGGGAGCTGGCCTTTCAACTCGCGGGCGTCTATTGGCTGCCCGCGGTTTCCCGTGCCCAGGCGACGACGCCCCCCGGGCCGGCGCCATTCGAGCCTTTGCAGATCGTCGTTCGATATGACCGCACAACGCTGGCCGTGAATGCCCAACTCGAATGCGCGGTCACCGTCAGCAACAACACCGGCCAGGTCATCAATATGGCGATAGTGGACCTCGGTATCCCTCCCGGGTTCGACGTGGATACGACCGCGTTCGAGCGATTGCAGGAGAAAGGGGCCATCGCCAGGTTTGAAGCGACGGGGAACCAGGTCATCCTCTATCTGCGGCAACTCCCCACTGCGCAGCCGTTTCAGTTCGAATACTCCTTGCGCGCCAAGTACCCGCTCCGCGTCCAACCTCCCCCGAGCGCGGTCTATGAATATTACCAGCCGAAAAACCGGGCCGAGACCAGGCCGGCGATCGTCCAGGTGCTTGGCGATTGATCGAGGTCGCGACATCCCGAGCGAAGCCCACCTGCGACAACCAGGCAGCCACGAGGCGTCCTGAATTTGTGAACTAACGCTACCGCCTTGAAATGCGGGCCACCAGCAGTCAGCACTGAACATTTCGGCGCCTCTCTAAAAGCTTGCAAGTCATTACGAATGACTCAAGCTCTGTGACATGAAGGGCTGCTGTTGGCGATTGGTGCTGCCTTGCGTCGTTATGGCTTCTGTGGGAACCGTCCCCGCCCAAGGTCTGCGTTTCACATCTTCATGCCGCGCCACCAACGGGGTCACGCTCGCCTGGACCAACGCCGTCGCCGGGCAGGCGTACACCTTGCAGGCGCGGGAGCGGCTCGCCAACAGTCTCTGGCTAACGGTTGACGCCACGCAAGGCTGGCCGGCCCTTGAAACGCAATGGGACGAAACCACTTGCGCCAGCCAGGCGATGCGCTTCTACCGCGTCATCGCCGTCCCGCCGGCCACGCGCGGCAAGCTGCTGTCGTCAAACCTGTTGCAGACTTACACGGTGAGCGCCCTCAATTCGTTGTTCTCCTATCACGGCATACCTGTCACGGCGCAGAACGGGGTGAGCTTTTACAAGGTCGTGTATGAGACGATCGACCCGCTGGGCGGGCGCACCCAGGCTTCCGGCGCGGCGTGCCTGCCCCAGGGCGTCGGCCGGGCGCTGCCGCTGTTGAGCTACCAGCACGGCACGACCACCGAGACAAACGATGTCGCGTCCAAAGGCCTGGGCGAAGCAATCGCGGGCCTGGTGTTTGCCTCGGTCGGTTATGCGACGGTGCTGCCGGATTACCTGGGGTTGGGTGACAGCCCCGGTTTTCATCCTTACGTCCATGCCCGCAGCGAGGCGACAGCGTGCGTGGACATGCTGCGCGCCGGCCGGCGCTTCTGCGCCAGCAATAGCGTGCCTCTTAATGGTCAGATCTTCCTGGTCGGTTATTCGCAAGGCGGGCACGCGACGATGGCGTTACACCGCGAGTTGGAGAAGTATCACACGAATGAGTTTGCCATCACCGCCAGCGCGCCCATGGCCGGGCCGTACGATATGTCAGGCGTGGAACTGAATGACTTGCTTTCGACGCGCTGTCCGCCCAATCCCTGTTACTACGCTTTCGTGCTGACGGCGTATCAGCGCGTGTATGCGCTGGCGTCGGATTGGTCGGCGCTGCTGGCGGCGCCCTACGACACAACCATCCCGCCGCTCTTCAATGGCAGCACCGCCAGCGAGGTCATCGACGGCTGCCTGCCTGCCTGCAACCTGTCTGCCCTGCTTTCCGCCGAGGCGCTCTGGTCGCTGCAATATGACCCCGGCAGCCCGCTGCGCCAGGCCTTGCGCGATAACGACCTCACTCAATGGAAGCCCGTCGCGCCGATGCAACTGTATCACTGCGGCGCGGATGCCGACGTGCTCTACGCCAACTCGCAGGTTGCCTACAGCAACTTCGTGGCGCGCGGGGCGGCGCAGGTGCTGCTCATCAACCCCGTTCCCAGCGCCGACCACAGCGGCTGCTTCGTGCCTAGCTTGTCCGGCGCCAAAGTCTGGTTCGACTCACTCAAGCAGTAAGCGCAGGCGGCACGCCGCTCGGGGCGCATCGGCAGGGCCTGTTGCCCAAACCGCCTTGCAGTGGGGAAGGTAGGGAACGCTGGGGTGTGCTCCGTCGCGCGCTTGCCTATTCAATATTTCAGCTTTTCCAGAAACGGGCTTTGCCCTCAACCTGCCAGGACTTGGCAGCCCTGGACCCGCGTTCCGCGCGCCCCATGTCACAATTTCCCTTCTGACGCACTGACATTCGTGCCACCGTCTGCAAGCTGAGCTCTCTCTGAAACGACCACTCCCCGCGATCAATTAATACAGTCACGTATTCCTGAATCGTATAGCCGTCCTGGCGGAAATCAGCGCCGTGTCCATTTTTGGGACAGTGGTGATTCCCGAGAATATTCGGTTTCAAAGCCCACTAGAGCCGGAAGTGCCGGTGTGACAACGCTGTGACACCCGTTATGGCCCTGTGTGTATCCCATGGGGGCCGACCCCCATGGGATACACACCGGGGTCCCGCCGGATTGGCGCCGTCTTTTCGCCGTATCCGGCTTGGGGGCGGGGTGCCTCAGGGTCGGGGGGCGGGCGGAGCCTGTCGTTGGGATGACAGACGGTGGGTGTGGCCGGATAAACCCGGCTTGCGGCACATTTCTGGAGCCCACCCGCCCGGCAAGACCATTCTAACCTATTCAGGTCAGGTTGGTTTCCGCGCTACGCGCAGGCAATACAATGGTGGATTTGCGAAATCACGCACTAAAGCTGCGCCCGCACAGGGTGTCACGACGGCCGGTGCCGGGCGATTGCACCGGCCGGAGGGGTCGGCCGGTGACAGTCGCTGCGAGCTAATTAGGAACTTCCGACAATTCTGAGGTTCACTGGCGGTAGTGGCCCAACTTTATTGTCCTTGGGGAATTTATCCGTCTGCCCGGATTCAACTTTCCCACCTTGATTTGCTTGCTGGCTGGCAGACACGGTGTTTGTAGTCAGGGTGACACTGTTGCTGGGGCACAGCGATGCCGATTGCGATGCCTCCAGCGCCAGTCCTTGACTGCCTGCCAGGCCTTGCTGATCACCCTGAGCCTGGCCCGCGGCCTCTGGCTCGGCGGCATACATTGTGGCAGCGACCAACAACATGCCGGCGAGCGCTATTGCCCCTCCGGAAGCCATGCAGTTCGCCAGCCCATACCAATGGCCTCTGCAACCTTGTGAAGCGTTCCGTGTCTCCGTCTGTCTGCCTGCGGTCAGGCCCATTCCCCTAGCCTCTATCCTTTTCATAGCCGTCTTGGGCTGTCCCGTTTTTCCCAGTGGTCGTCCGGCCCACGTGTTATCCACTCCCCGCACCCACCAACGACCCTTAACGGCCCGTGCGGGACCAGACCGTTAAGTCTGCTTCACCGTCGTGCGTTCTAGCAAAACCAACAACTAGGGAATTCCTTGGCATTTCTGGGTTACCCCCTGGTCTGTGGCGTTACAGCAACGACGCGGATGGGTTCCGGAACCAGGGTTACTTCGACAAGGTGTGGCCGGGGATGTTGCAGATGGGCGCCAGGCCGATCTGGTTGAGCGTGTAGACTCCGCCGGCCGGGCAGGCCGGCAGCGTGTTGGTCCTGAGGTAGGGCGCCAGGTCCGCGGCGGTGAGCAATGCGCCAGCCGGCTTTTGATTCTCCAACGCCCACTGAAGTTTGGCGGCGTCAATCCGCCGCAGGTTGTTGATGCACATGGCCGTCTGGGCTGCGGGGTTAAGCTGCAGCTGGGCGGGGGCTTGTTTGGGGTTCTGGGCCAGCGCCTGCATTTGCTGCTGAACGCTCTGGGCTTGCGCTTGCGCCGTTTGGGCCTGCGTAGTGAGCTGCTGCTTGTCGGCGCGCAACTGGCGGACTTCGTTGCGCAGCCGCAACAGCTCTTCGTGGTCCTTGCGCAGGCGAGCCAGCTCATCGCTTTCCGCCTGGGCGCGGACGTTCTTGGTTTCCTCCAGGTCGGCCTGCAGCTTCTGCAGTTGCTGGCTCTCCTCGCGCAGCGCCGCGAGCTCGGCATCTTTCTTCTGGCCGACGGAATAAACCCAGCCCAGCCCGGCCGCGAGTGCCACTACACATAACCAGGGTAACAGGAGTTTCATTGTTCAATACCTTTCTTGTTTGGTCAGAACGGCACGTCCTCGTCCTCGGCGACCGAGGCCAACCGCGCGTGGGTCATCCGCGCGTGCCATTTCCGCAGGCGCGTGTGCGCTGCCGGCAGGCGGTAATGACCGGAGTAAAGGAAGTTGCCCACGATGCCGTAAAGGTCGAAGTCCACAAAGCGCGGCCGGTGCCCCAGCAGGAACGGCCGGTGCAGCAGCATTTGCTCGAACGGCAGCAGCCGTTGCTCGAACTGCGCCAGCAGCTCTTTTTGCTGCGCCCGCCAGCGCTCGATGCAGCCGCGCCCGAACTTGCGTTCCTTGTGGCGCAGGAAGGCCACCTGGTCCGCCGCCGGCACCACTTCCCGCCAGTAGATGTCGTTGAGCTTGAAGCCGATGCCTTCCACCTCGTTCTCGATGTAGCGCCACATGATCGACTGCTCGCCCTCCAGGTCCCACAGGAACAGCCCGAGCTGCAGCTTTGCGTCGAGATACTTCGCGATGACTTGCGAATCGTCGCTCACCTCGAAGATGACCGACTTGCCGTGGCGGATGATGGGCACGCAGTAGTAGCGCTGCCGGGTCAGCTTCCAGACCAGCGCGCGGTCGCCGCTCGGGATGTTGGTGATCTTGAATCGGGCGCCGGAGAATTCGAGGATCCGGCGTTGGACGATGCAGAACGGGCTCCAGGGAAACTGAATCAGCTCAATCATGTCGCTATGGCGCTACTTTAGGACCCGGCGTGCAGCCCTGACAAGGCGAAAGGCGGGCCCGGCGGCCTGGCGCAAGCCTTTTCCCTTTCCACACCCCGGCGGGGTCTTATCATGGACACAATGTTTTCGCGCATTCAGTCAGTTCACTTTGTCGGCATTTGCGGCACGGCGATGGCGGCGACCGCCGCGGCGTTGCAGGAGAAGGGCGTCAAGGTCACCGGCTCGGACCAGAATGTCTATCCGCCCATGTCCACCTTCCTGGCGGACCGGAAGATCGAGGTCATCGCCGGCTACGCGGAGCAGAACCTGGCGCGCAAGCCCGACCTGGTCGTCATTGGCAACGCCATCTCCCGCGGCAACCCGGAGGCGGAATACGTGCTGGACCACAAGCTGGCTTACTGCTCGCTGCCGGAGTTGCTCAAGCACTACTTCATTCGCGGCAAGCGCTCGCTGGTCGTCGCCGGCACGCACGGCAAGACCACCACGACCGCGCTGCTGGCGTGGGTGTTCGAGCACAACGGCCTCAACCCCAGCTACCTCATCGGCGGCATCCCGAACAACCTCGGCCAGGGGGCGCGCTTCACCGACAGCGACTGGTTCATCATCGAGGGCGACGAATACGACACTGCGTTCTTCGACAAGCGCAGCAAGTTCGTGCATTACCTGCCCGAAGTGGCTGTGATCAACAACCTCGAGTTCGACCACGCCGACATTTTCGAGAGCCTGGAGCCCATCCAGACCGCGTTCAAATACTTCATCCGGCTCATTCCGCGCAACGGCCTGTTGCTGGGCAACGGCGACGACGCGAACCTGGCGCCGTTGCTCAACGTGACGCACTGTCCGGTGAAACGCTTCGGGCTGGGCGAGAGCAGCGCGGTCCGGGCCTTCAACCTCCGCTACGGGCCGACGGCGACGGAGTTCGAGATTCCCAGCTTCAAGTTCCGCACCAACCTCCTGGGGGAGATCAACGTGCGCAACGCGCTGGCGGTGGTTGCCTGCGCCAAGCATTGCGGGCTCAAGAACCACCAGATCCAATCCGCCTTCGACACCTTCAAAGGCATCCGGCGCCGCCTGGAGGTGCGCGGCATTGGCGGCGGGGTGATCGTGGTGGATGACTTCGGCCATCATCCCACCGCGATTCGCGAGACCCTGAGCGCGCTGCGCCACAAGTATCCCACGCAGAAGCTCTGGGCCGTATTCGAGCCGCGCACCAACACTACCCGGCGCAACGTCTTCCAGGCCGAGCTGGCCAGCGCGTTTGCCCAGGCCAACGCGGTGGTCGTCGCCCAGGTGGCCCGCCTGGAGCTGCTGGCGCCCGAGGAGCGCCTGGACCCCGAACGGCTGATGCAGGACTTGAAAGCCGCCGGCAAAGACGCCGCCTACCTGCCGGACGTGGACGCCATCGTGGATCACGTTGCGAAGGGCGCGCAGGGGGGAGAGGTCGTGATCGTCTTCAGCAACGGCGGCTTCGGCGGCATCCACGGCAAGTTGCTGGAGCGCCTGGGTCGGGTCTAGCGGGCATTGCCCTCCCTCTCTACCTCATCCTCCTGGCCGGACGCCAGGATGGACGGAAGACGAAGGGTAATTGGCAGCGGCGCGGCGGCGTTGGTTGTCCCGCATTGACTCATGGTGTCCCGGGACTATGCTCGGCGCATGAATTTGAGCAGTAACGGACTCTCCTCTCCCTGCGACCGCCGCACCTTCATCAAATCCACCAGCGCGCTGGCCGGGCTGGCGCTGTGGCCGATGGGCGCTTTGGAGGCGGCGCCAGACAACCTCATCCTCTCGCCGCGCAAGAAGAAACCCGCCCTCATCCGCGGCGCGTTCTTTTACCCGCCGGCGGAGGTCGTGATTGCGGGCAAGAACGAAGACGGCTGGCAACAGCACGAGTGGTTCACCTGGCCGGGCAATCAGTTTGAACCGGAACAGCAGCAGAGGAAGTTCCTCGCCCAGCTAAACCGGCTCACCGCGGGCCTCGACCTTACTATCGATCTCGAGGAGCAGGCGCTCTATACCGACGCGGGCATCCGCGCCTTCCTCGCCAGCCTCGAAAGCAACAAGCCCGACGCCCTGCTGCTTTTCAACTTCTGGAACAGCTTCAGCCAGAAGATGCTTCCCATCTTCGAAGCCTGGAAGGGGCCGATTATTCTCTACCATCCCGTTGGCGCCAGTCACCAGGCCCCGCCCGAGTATTTGCGGACCGCGCCGCGCGTGCAGTACATCCATTCCATCGAAAACTGGGACGCGCTGGAACGCGGCTTGCGCGCCGTCCATGCCATGAACCGAATGGCGCAAAGCCGGTTGCTGCGCGTGGCAAGCCCGTTTAAGGAGCGGCACGACACGACGGAACCCTTCTTCGGCCTGGCCATCCGTGGCGTGCCGGCTGATGAATTCAACCACCTCTTCGACGAGACCCGGTTAACCCGGGAAATGGAGCGCCTGGCGAAGTCTGTGCGCAGCCGCGCGCGCCACATCACCGATCTGAGCCCAACGGCCTTCCACGATGCCGTCCGCTCGCACGCGGCCGTGCAGAAGATCATGGAGCGGCACGACGCGGACGCCATCACCATCGAGTGCCTGATGCTCAAGCACCGCAAACCGTGCCTGAGTTTTGCCCTCAACAACGGCACCCTCCGCCCCTGCGGCTGCGAGAACGACTTGAACGCCTCCCTGACGCTCATGCTGGGCGCCAATTGCTTCGGGCGGGGCGGCTTCCAGCACAACCCGGAGTTCGACACCGAACAGAACCTCTACTTCGGCGCGCATTGCACCTGCACCACGCGCCTGCACGGACCGCAGGGGAAGGAAACGCCCTACAGCCTGCGCCCGTTTTTCCATCAATTGCCCAAGACGCTGGCGCTGGACGTGCAATGGCCGGTGGGCGAGACCGTCACGCTGTGCAAGTATCACAGCGGCAAGAAGCAGTTGGATGCCTGGCGCGGCCAGTTGGTCTCCTCTCCCACCTGCCCGCCGACGGGCGGATGCGCGACCCGCGTCCTGGTCAAGGTGCCGGACGTGAAAGACATCTGCACCATCTACGGCGGGCCGCACCCGATCCTGTACTGCGGCGACTTTGCCGCGCACCTCAAGACACTCGCCCGGCTCTACGAACTGGAAGTGCGGGGCAATTGCTAGCGTCTCTGGCAGGGCCCGCCTACGCGTGCACGTGCGGGTCCCAGTCCAGTCCGTCCACCTTCTGCACCTCGTCGGTGCCTTCGTTCAGGAGGCGGATCCGGGCGAACCGGCAGTAGCGCTGCACGTCCCGCGTGTGGTCGCCGTAGAAGATGACCCGGTGCAGGCCGGACGACCAGTTCTCCAGGAACTTGTCTATGTGGTCCACTTTCACCGTAAGCTTGGTGCGGCAGCCGCGCTCGACGAACGGGCTATCCACCGCGTCGCCGGTCGAGAAGAGCATCTTGTCCGTGCCGAGCAGCCGCGCCATGGTCACCTTCTGCTTGATCGGCAGCTTCACCATGAGCGACGCCCCGCGGCCATCTTCCAGGTGGCTGCGGATATCGTAGGGCGACTCCTTGCTGTCCGGCCCCAGCATCTGCGTGGCGGCCACGCAATGGGCGTGGATGATCGTGCTGGTGGACACGTCGAACACCGGGTCGGTCACGAAGCCCGGTTTGCCCACGAGGTTGACAAAGATGAGGTGCGTCATGCTCGACTTCAAATCGGCTTCGCAGACGCCGCCCAGGCCCATGTTGTTGAAGCGGACGAAGCCGAGGCACGGATAACCCATGCCGCGGTCCATTAATCCCATCCCGAGGCAGTTCATGGTGATGAGCACCGCCTGGTGTTGCGCCAGCAGGTCGCGCATCGCGATATACATCACCGAGGACTTGAGGATTTCCTCCTTGGTCGGCTCAACAATCTTCCTGGCTTCCTTGATCCAGCGCCGCATGTCGGCCATCGCTTCGCCGCGGTCGGCGGCTGCGCAAGCTTTCTGCAAGTCGGGCAGCGTGAGAGAAATGATCTCCGTGCCGAATTTGGCCTTGAGCGCCTGGCAGTAGGCGGCGTCGGCGGGCCCATTGCTCACATGGAGCACGCGCGCCTCCTTCAGCCGGTGAATCGCCCGGAAGGGGCGGATGGCGACCAGCACGTCCTCGACGCGGCTGGTGGGGAACACTTCGATCAGCTTGCCCTGGCGCTGCCAGCCGGCCATGGTGTGCCATTCATGGCCGGTGTAAGGCAGGGCAAACAGCACAATCGGTATCCCCAACTCCATCAAGCTCTGCAACTGCGCCCCGATGCCCATCGTCAGGTGGACGACCAGGATGCCGTCCACGCCCTTGAACTTCTCCTTGGCCGCCGCCAGCTGCTCGTTGCTGGCGATCAAGCCGCCTTCGACGAACTCCACGTCGGCCAGGCCCGCGCCCAGCTTGCCCAACTCGGCCTCGAACTGCTTCATCTCGGCGTTCACGTCCACCTTGTGCGTCGGCCAGCCGGGATGCTCGCGGCCAAGATAAAGCTTGCCGATGCGGACCTTCGACTTGGGCCCCAGCGCGGATGTCGCGGTCATGGCCGACAGCCGCTCGGCCAACGCGGCCAGCGCGCCGGCCGAAATCACTCCGGCGGCAGTTGATTTGAGGAAGCACCTGCGTGAAACGTTAGTGAGCATATCTGTTCTCCTTCGATTATTCGTGCGCGTTCGAGTTAGTCATTGCGGCTTTGCCCGGCGAGGCTTGTCGGCGTCGTGGCGGCCATCTACGTGTCGGAGTGAAGCACCATCCCCGCGCGCTGCCAACTCTAAAACAGCCGAACTCCCGGAACGCCGAAAAAGGGGGTGGCATTCAGAATAGACTTCGGTCCCTGCCGATTATATCCTCCCTGTTATCAATCGGATCCGTTCTGCTGAATAAAGCTCCGCCCCGGCGGTCTAATCGGTTAATTATGAACGCGAGTGCGCATATTATGAAAACTACGAAATGGTTCGGGTTGGTTGCACTATTGGCCCTTCCATCGTTGTCCGGCCTGGCCCAAGCGCCGGAGGCCCCACCCCCGGGCGTGCCGGAGAGGGCGTTGGTGGAAGTCCCCGCTACCCTCTCGCCGGGAGCGGCGGAGGTGGTGAAACTCGCCAGCTCGGGCGTTGGGGATGAGGTGGTCCTGGCCTACATCAAGAATTCACAAGCCGCATTCAACCTTTCAGCCGACGACGTTCTTTATCTCAAGGACCTTGGGCTCTCTCCCGAAGTCACCTCGGCCATGCTGAACCATGACAGCACGCTGCGCGGCCAGCCGCAGCAATACGCCCCAGCCGCCGCCAGTCCGGCTCCGGCCGCGCCGGCCGCAGTCGCTCCGGCGCCGACAGCACCGCCCGCGCCCACCGTGGCCGCTGCTCCCGCGCCGGTCTATGTCAGCAGCCCGCCGCCCGACGTGACGTATTTCTACAACGACCTGGCACCCTATGGCACCTGGGTCCAACTGGATGGTTACGGCTGGTGCTGGCAGCCTACGGCGGTCGTGCTGCGCCGCGGCTGGCGGCCTTACTGTGACGGCGGACACTGGATCTATTCCGATTACGGCTGGTATTGGCAATCCTCGTACTCCTGGGGCTGGGCCCCGTTCCACTATGGCCGCTGGCACATGCACGCGCGTTGCGGCTGGGTTTGGATGCCGGACCGGGTCTGGGGGCCCGCGTGGGTGACTTGGCGCTCGGGCGCCGACTGCTACGGCTGGGCGCCGTTGCCGCCGCACTCCACGTTTGATTTGCACCTGGGCTGGCGCTATAACGGCGTTAGCGTCGGTGCGAGCTTCGGGTTTGGCCTGGGCAGCGATGCGTTCCTGTTCGTCTCCTTTGGCGACTTCCACCACCGCGACCTGCACCGGCGTTGCCTGCCGCCGGCGCGCGTCCAGAACATCTACAACCAAACCACTATCATCAACAACTATGTCGTGCACAACAACCGGATAGAGCACCGGGGCATTCCGTATGACCGCGTTTCCTCGGCCACCCGCGGGCGCGTTCCACGAGCCACCGTGCGCGACTGGTCTGACCGGCCGGAGCGGATGCCCACGCGCGCCAGTTCGGTGGTCTATCGGCCGCGCCTCGAGGTGCCGGCCCGGCCCGCGCGCATGGAGGCGCAGAGAGTTGACGCGCAGAATCCGGTCATTCGCCACGCCCTCCGCGCGCCGGCCAAAACCGAGCGGGTCGCAAGCTCCAGCCGCGGCGGCGCCGCCGCGGGCAGAACGTCATTGGGGTCGCCCAAGACCTCGCCCTGGTCGAGCAATGTTAAGGCCGCGCCCTCACAGCAAGCCCAAGCCACGCCCAGCGCCATGAAATCCGCGCCGGCCACACGCCCGGACAACGCCCGGACAACGTCGGACTGGTCACGTAGCGCCAGGCCCGCATCCGCGCCGCAGACGACACCCGCCGCTCCGGCCGGCAGGGCGCCCCAAACCTCGAACTGGTCCCGCGACTCCAGGCCTGCTTCGTCATCACAAGTTAATTCAGCACCGAGTGCCGCCTCGATGGCCCCGGTAACGTCCTCGGCCCAGGCTCCACGAAGCGCGTCCGTGTCCCGGGAAGCCAGACCCACCCCGGCGCCGCAAGTGCAGTCAGCCCCGCGCCCGACGCAAGCCGTCCCGACCATACCTCCCGCGGTAACCGCGCCGCGCGCGCCTGAAAACTGGAAGCAAGGCATCCGCACTGCGCCGGGCTACCGGTCTGACTCGGGCCTGCCGGCGCTGAACAACGCCCGCATGGCGGCGCAGCCGCGAACCACAACACGGCCAAGCACCGCCCCGTCCGCCAGCTCACACGTCTATCAACCGAAAAGCCAGTTGCAGACCGCCCCGGTCCGCTCGGCACCGCCAACCCAGCCGCGCCCTGATTCTTCGCGCTCGTCCTCCAGCAGGAGTGGAACCTCCCGGCCGGGGAACAAGCCTTAACCCGCGGTCTTTACGGCGAACGGAGGCGGTAGAAACGGCGGATGAAGTTGGCGCCCTGCGGGTCGGTGAACTGAAACTGGCCGGGGGCGGCTTCCGTGACACCGCCTAGCACCACCCAAGTGTTGAGGGGTTGCGCCGGGTTCGTGCTGGCTAGCACGCTGAAAAGTGCTCCCGAACTGTTGGTGAAGGAGAATTGGAAGGCGCCGTTGGTCAGCCGTTTGGGGTTGGTGAGCCTGGTCGTAGTTGGAACGGGAATGCTGATGTTGAGCACACTGCCGGTGCTGGCGATGCCGTTCGCGAAGACTGTGGCCAGCGCGTAGCCGGGCGGGAAGCCCCAGACTGGCGCGGAGGTGAATGTCGCGGCCGACCAGTTTGTGCCGGGGGCGGACAGCAGGAACAGGGACTGCTCGTTTTCCAGGGCGCGCAACTGCACCAGCGGATAACCGGAGGCCGAGTTCTGGGGACCATTGCCGCCGGAGCTTTCGGAGATGCCCCGAAAGACGGCGCCGGTCAGCGTGAGGCTTCCACCCAGCTTAAGCGGCGTGGTGCCACCGCTGACCCTGGGCCGCCAGGAGTTGGTAAAGCCCAAACCGGCTTCGTACAGCTCCCATCGGTGGAGATAAGCGGGAACGATGCCGGGGTTGTAGCCTCCCGCAAGCAGCACGCGCCCGTCAGGCAGCAAGGTCGCTGTATGCCCCCCGCTGGCAACCGTCAACCCGGCGGTCTCCGTCCACTTCCCGCTGGCCGGTTGGTAGAGCTCCGCGCTGAATAGGTAGATGCCGAGAAAGCTATTGCTGCGATAGTAGCCCCCGGCAACCAGCACTTCGCCGTTGAGCAATAAGGCGGCTCGATGGCCGTTGCGGGAAATGGTCATCTTCCCCGTTGGCGTCCACGTGCCGGCGGCCGGATCGTAGAGCTCCGCAGTGGAAATCGAGTCGGTCGCGTCAGCGCCTCCTGCGACCAGCACCTTGCCATTGGGGAGCAGAGTGGCCGTGTGACCCCAGCGCTTGTTGGTGAGTGAGCCGGTCGCCGTCCAGGTTCCGACGGCTGGATCGTAGAGCTCCGCGACCCTAAGGGCGCCGCTGGTACTGTTCGTGCCGCCGGCAACCAGCACCTTGCCGTTCGACAGCAAGGTGGCGGTGTGGGAGTAGCGCGCGGTGAGGAGCGAACCGGCAGCAGCCCAGTTTCCGCTGGCCGGGTCATAGAGTTCAGCGCTGTTGGTGGCTCCGGCGTTGCCTTGGCCTCCCGCGATCAGCAGCTTCCCGCTTGGCAACAATGTGGCGGTGTGAAACGCGCGCCCGACGGCCATTGGGTTGGCAGCCGTCCACGTTCCGCCGGCCGGAGTGAACAGCTCCGCGCTGGCGAGATAGCCGCCGCCATAGCCGCCGGCGGCCAGCACCTTCCCGTTGGGAAGCAAGGTTGCGGTGTGGCCGGCGCGCGCGCCGGCCAGCGAGCCGCGCGTCGTCCATGCCCCAGCAGCCGTGTCGAACGACTCCGAACTGGCAAGACCGGCATTACCGTCACTGGTGCCCCCCGCGACGAGGACTTTGCCATCGGGCAGGAGGGTCGCCGTGTGGCTTCCGCGATGCGCATTGAGCAGGCCCTGCGACGGCCACGTGCCTAACGCCGGATCGAACGATTCCACGCTGGAAAGGATGCCGGCGCCATAACCGCCGGCGATAAGCACGCTGCCATTGGGCAGCAAGGTGGCGGTGTGATTCGCGCGCGCGGTGGCCAGCACGTCGAGGTTTGCCCAGGATCCGGCAACGGGATCGTAGAGCGCCGTGCTGGACAGAAAGCCGCCGCCATAGCCCCCGGCGACCAGCACCAGCCCGCTGGGCAACAGGTTGGCCGTGTGTCCTGCGCGCGTCAGGGGGACCGCGCCGGTGACTGCCCACATCCCGTTGGTGGGATTGTAAAGTTCCGCGCTATTGCCGCTGGCGTTTCCTCCCGCGACCAGCACCTTGCCATTGGGCAGCAGAGTCGCCGTATGGCTGTTGCGTCCGGTATTCAGCGAGTTGACCGCTCCCCAGGTCCGGCTGGCCGGGTTGTAGAGGTCCGCGCTCGCCAGGTAGGTAACGCCGGCGTTTCTGCCTCCCGCGACCAGCACCCTCCCATCCGGCAGCAATGTCGCGGTGTGGTACGCGCGCGCGGTGCTCATCACGCCCGAAGTGGTCCAGATCCCGGCGGCGGGATCGTAGATCTCTGCGCTCCCCAAGGTACCGCTGGTGCTGTTCGTGCCGCCGGTAACCAGCACCAGCCCATTGGTCAGCAAGGTGGCGGTGTGGCCGTAACGCGCGGCGGTCATCCCGCCAGTGGCCGTCCATATCCCGGTGGCGGGATCATAGAGTTCCGCGCTGGGGAGAAAGCCGGCTGCGCCGTTGTAGCCGCCGACGACCAGGACCTTCCCGCTGGGGAGCAGAGTCGCTGTGTGATACCCGCGCGAGGTGATCAGCGCGCCGGTGGCCGCCCACTTCCCAGTGGCCGGGTCATAGAGCTCGGTGCTGTTCGTGGCGCCACCGCTGCTAAAGCCCCCGGCAACCAGCACCTTGCCGCTGGGCAGCAAGGTGGCGGTATGAATCTGCCGCGTGACCGTCATGGAGCTGTTGGTATCCCAGGCGGCGGCTTGAGCCGGCTGAATGGCAAATAGCCCAAATCCCAATGCGGCCAGCGTGAGCGCGAGCGGGAGAAATGCGGTTTTGGTCTTCATATGCGAGCGGCGAGACGTCCAGTGTGTACAACACATAATCCCAAAGCCCTGTTCCCGAAGTTCATTAAGTTGCTCCGGCTGCTTTTCCCTTGAGTGCGATACAGCACCTCCAGCCCATGGTTACTGGACTTGCTCATGACTGGGGTCAATTTCGACGACAACATTAGAACACTTTCCACCCTCATTCAAGAATTAGGTCTCAAAGGGCTTGCTTTCCCATAACTGTGCGGCCCATATTATGCACATGCTTCCGGTGTCTGCATGACAGCCCGAGTCGTTTGCATCTTGCTTCTGCTGCAGGCGGCGGGGCTGTTCGCTGCGCCACCGGCGCTCGTTCCGCTGCCGCAGTTGATGCAAACCAACGCAGGATCGTTCACCGTCTGCCCGGCCCAGGTCATACCCGGCGCGCCCGTCTTGGCCCCCACGCGCATCCTCGTGAACGACGCCGCGCGCGAAACGGGAGAGTATCTGGCGACCAGCCTCTTTAAGTCCACCGGTCACCGCTTTCAAATCGTGACGAACGCCGGGGTTTCGGCAGTGCCGGACGCCATTCTTCTCACAACGAATAGCGCACTCGGCAGCCTGGGCGCCGAGGGATATGAGCTGACCGTGGCAACGAACTCGGTCGTCATCCGCGCGCCGGCGTCCGCGGGGCTTTTCTACGGCGTGCAGACGCTGCTGCAGCTGCTGCCGCCGGAGATCTATTCCTCACAACCCGTGACGGGCGTGCCGTGGACGGCGCCCTGCGTTTATATCCGGGATTGGCCCCGCTTCCAGTGGCGGGGATTCATGCTGGACAGCGTGCGGCATTTCTTCACCAAGGACGAGGTCAAGGTGCTGCTCGATGCGTTGGCGCTGCACAAGCTGAATGTGCTCCACTGGCACCTGGACGACGATTCGGGCTGGCGGCTCGAGATCCGGAAATGGCCGCTGCTGACGCAGGTGGGCGCCTGGCGCACGGATATGATGTGGGACCTGAACCCGCGCGCGAGCCTGTGCTGGGACGGCACCAACTACGGCGGCTTCTATACCCAGGCCGAGGCGCGCGAGATCGTGGCCTACGCGGCCCAGCGGCACATCATGGTGGTGCCGGAGATCGAGATGCCGGGGCACTCGTCAGCGGCTTTGGCTGCTTATCCGCAATTCGCCTGCGGCTGCCCCACCTGCTACAACGGCCCGTACAGCCTGAACGTTACGAGCTACGTGGGTGGGGTATTCTGCATTGCCCGCCCCGAGACGATGGACTTTCTGAAGGACGTGCTCACCGAGGTAATGGAGGTGTTTCCGAGCCCTTACATTCATATCGGAGGCGATGAGGTGAAGTTTGACAACTGGCGGAGACATTCGCTCGACCAGGCCCTGACAAACGCCTTGGGCACCACAGACATGCAGAAGTACCAGGGCTACTTCGCCCAGCAGATCGCCAACTGGATCAAGAGCCAGGGCCGCACGATGATGGGGTGGAGCGAGATCATGAACGGCGGCATAGTGACCAATGCGGCGCTGATGGATTGGCTGAACACCCGCGCCGTGCAGACGGCCACCAACCGGCAATACGTTGTCATGGCCCCCAGCGCGACGCTCTACATCAACAAGTATGAGAACGGCGGCTCGGCCGGCAGCGGTGTGCTTTGGTCCAACGAGCCGCCTGCGCAGTCGGGCTACACGCCGCTGTCCGACGTGTACGCCTACGAACCCATTCCCGCGAATCTTCCGGCGGCTTACACCAATTACATCCTTGGGGCCGAAGGCCCCTGCTGGACCGAACGGATTCCCTCCCTGCTGAATATGCAGTTCAGGATGTTCCCGCGCCTGTCGGCCATTGCGGAAGTGGACTGGACCTCGGCAGCGTTGAAGAACTGGACGGACTTTACGAACCGTCTCGTGGTTCACAAGCAACGGCTCACGCAGATGGGCGTCAACTATAATCCCAGCGCCACGCCCCCCCAGCTCGGGACGTGGATCCCCGCGCAAACGCCCGCGACCTATGAGACGCGAACCTGGGACATCACCTCCAGCGTCACCGCGCGGGGCGAAATTGACGTCAGTTTCTGCTGGAAGACGGGAAATCACGGGCTGGAAATTGCGTGGGCTGCACTGCTGGAGAACGGCGTGGAGATTGATCGGGACACGCACGCGGGATTCACCGGTGTCACCCCCGCCAGGCCGACCTACGTTTTGCGCCTTCCCGCGCGGAGGCCCGGCGCGACTTATACCCTGGCGGCGTCGGTCATGGGACGCGGCGGCACGAACTCCACTGGCGTTGTCTATCGTCCGAACTGGAATTGACTCGCATGAACCTGGCCCGAACACTTGCCCGCGCCGCCGCCGATCTCAGTCGGCGCATCCACCTCGCGGCGAAGGTGGCGCCGACTTTGGCTTGCAGCTTATGGCTCGCGTGCTCCACGACTGCTCGTTCGCAGTCCCTCGCGATCAACACGCTGGCGGGCAATGCTACCCAGGGCAGCGCCGACGGCTTCGGCAGCAGCGCGCGCTTCAACCTGCCGCTCGGTGTCACCGCGGAGAACGCGGGGAATATCTATGTGGCTGACACCGCAAACAGCACGATTCGGAAGATCACTCCGGCGGGCGCCGTGAGCACCTTCGCCGGGCTGGCCGGAACTTTCGGCAGCGCGGACGGGGCCGGCACGAATGGGCGATTCTACGGACCGCAGGGAATCGCCGTGGACAGCGTTGGCTTTATCTACGTGGCGGACACCGCCAACGCGACAATCAGGAGGATCTCGCCCGAGGGAACTGTCAGCCTGTTCGCCGGTTCCACCGGAAACGCCAACAGCCTCGACGGCACGGGTGCCAACGCTTATTTCCACCAACCGGAAGGACTTGCGGTGGACGGCGACGACCATGTTTATGTCGCGGATGCGTGGAATCACACGATTCGCAAGATCACCCCGGCGGGTGTCGTGACCACCCTGGCAGGGCTGGCAGGGAATTTAGGTTCCGCCGACGGCACCAACAGCAAGGCACGCTTCAACCGACCGGCGGCGATTGCCCTCGACGGCGCTGCGAATCTCTACGTCACGGATTCTCTCAATCACACGATCCGAAGGATCACGCCCGGCGGGGCGGTGAGCACGATTGCCGGCCTGGCGGGTGTCTGGGGCAGCGCCGATGGCACGAACAGCACCGCCCGCTTTTTCCACCCACAGGGAATTTGCGCTGCCGACGCCGCCACGCTGTTCGTCGTGGATTCCGGCAACCAGGCGCTGCGCAAGCTTGCCGCCAATGGTACCAACTGGGTGGTCAGCACGGTCGCCGGGTTGCCGGGCATAGCCGGCTTCGCCGACGGCACAGGCAGCGCGGCGCAGTTTGGCTTGCCGGTCGGGGCCGCGCTGGACGCCGCGGGCAATCTCTACTTGGCGGATTCCGGCAACAACGCCATCCGGACGACAGCGGTGGTGGAGCCCCTGCTGCAATTCTCTGTCGCAGGAAACGAACTGGCACTTGCCTGGCCGTCTTACCTGACAGGCTTTGTTCTGGAGACAGCCGGCACTGTCGCTGCCGGCGCCGTCTGGACGCCGCTTACGAATGGAATCGCGATGGCGGGAAACAATTTCATCCTCACCACCAACATGGCCGGCGCGGCGGCTTTCTACCGGCTCCATAAGCCATAGCAGCTTGCTCAAAGGGGCCGCGTGACTGGCGGCAGCCGATGTTACGAGGCTCTGATCTGCCCGCGGTTTCACGAACCAGTTCAAGCCTCGTATTGCCGGACATTTCCTTGCCAAACCTTGCCAGAAACACGGGTCTTGCTTTAATACGCCTGTGTCCACATCAATCCGCACTACCCTCACCGCGCTGGCTCTGCTAACTCTGCTGCCCGTGCAAACCAGCTCGGCCCAGACTCAACCCGCCCGCTCTGCCCGCCTCCAGGAGGTTGTGAACAAAGCTGTCGAGCACACCTTGGAGAAGTTTGCGGCGCAGAAGCTCGGCCCCGATCAGCTCGCCGTGACGCTCGTGGATATGCGCGACCCGCAGCAACTTGCGCAAGGCAGCTACCGGGGCGGGGAGCAGATCTACCCGGCGAGTGTCATTAAGCTATTCTACATGGTGGCTGCGCATCAGTGGATGGAGGATGGCAAGCTCAAGGATACCGCGGAACTTCGTCGCGCTATGCGCGACATGATTGTGGACTCCCTCAACGAGGCGACCGGCTACCTCGTGGATCTGCTGACTGGCACGACCAGCGGTCCTGAGCTGGGCCCGAAGCAGATAGAGCAGTGGTATTTCAAACGCAATGCCGTCAACCGGTACTTCGCTTCGCTGAGCTACACCAACATCAACGTCAACCGCAAGCCGTGGTGCGAAGGCCCCTATGGCCGCGAGATGCAGTCGGTGCAACTGCACAAACCCAACCACCGCAACTGGCTGACCACTGATGCCACCGCCCGGCTGCTGACTGGAATCGTCACCGGCCAAACGGTTTCCGCCGCGCGCTGCGCGGAAATGATGGAACTTCTCAAGCGCGATCCCACGCCCGGGTCCGGCAACAAGAATGACCAGGCCCATGCCTATACCGCCCTGGGCCTGCCACCCGGCGCGAAGCTGTGGTCAAAAGCCGGTTGGACCAGTGCAACCCGCCACGATGCCGCTTACGTGGAGTTGCCCAATGGCTCGAAGTTTATTCTCGTTACCTTCACCGTGGACCACGCCAGTGAACGCGACATCATCGCCACGGTCGCAAAGGCGGTGGTCGAATCCCTCCCCGCTCCTGCGCCAGCCGCAAAGTAAGCGCGCCCGCGCCGAGGAGACGCGCCCACACCCTCCTGGACGGGGGGGCGATCACTGCGTCACCAGCGTGCCTATCGGATCACCCATGACGACGCGCTTGAGGTTATGGGGCCGGAAGAAATCGAAGACGACGATCGGCAAGTTGTTCTCCATGCAGAGCGAGAACGCGGTAGTGTCCATTACCTTGAGCTGTTCCCGTATCGCTTTGGCGAAACTGATTCGCGAATACCGTTTCGCTTTAGGATCCTTCTTCGGGTCCCTGTCGTAAATGCCATCCACCTTGGTCGCCTTCAGGACGACCTCCGCGCCGATTTCGTTGGCACGCAAGGCTGCCGTGGTGTCGGTGGAGAAGTAGGGATTGCCGGTCCCGCCGCCGAAGATCACCACGCGACCCTTTTCCATGTGCCGCACGGCGCGCCGGCGGATGAAGGGTTCGGCCACCTGCGACATGCTGATGGCGCTTTGCACGCGGGTGGGCACGCCGATCTTCTCCAGCGCGTCCTGCAACGCCAGCGCGTTGATAATTGTCGCCAGCATTCCCATGTAGTCCCCCGTGGCGCGCTCGATGCCGCGCCTGCTGCCGCTCAGCCCGCGAAAGATGTTTCCGCCACCCACAACCAGAACTACCTGCACGCCCAGGTTGCGCACCTCGCGTATCTGCTCCGCCATGCCCGCTACGGCCTTTGGACAGATGTTCAACCCGGTCGGGCCGCCGAGGGCTTCTCCGCTTAGCTTCAACAGGATTCGTTTGTATTTGGGGCGCTTTGATAATTTCATGGCATCCATCCTAACTGTAACGGCCGATCCGCGCTGGACATTTAACACCGCCCGACCGGAACGTCAATTCAATGCGTGGCGCGGTGGCGCGATCGCAGCGCGTCTGCATGAAGGCGCGCGGGTATCTTGCCCGCGTGTCTGGCCCGCAATCCGCAAAGCGGGCCCGCGCTCGTGCGCCAGCTTCATGCATACGCGCTGCCACCCAGCGGCTCGATTTTCCCGTGCCGTTGCCGAGATGAGGGCCGGGGTGAGAGATTCACCCGGCCTCCGACCGGTGCATCGCCCAAGCGGAGAGTGTGTTACAGCTCCGCCAAACTCCCCTCGTCTCCAACAATGAACCGCCGGGGCATGGCCCGCAGGTGCAGCGGTCCTTCTCCCGCCCCGAACAGCAGCCGGAACACCTCCGCCTTCACCTTTAACCCGAGCAATTCCGCCAGCGCGCTCATGACGTGCGCCTTTGCCACACAATCGTGCGGTGATACCAGACAATTCAACCGCCCTTTTAGGCCGTTTCTGCGAAAGTCACTGCTTCCCGTAACCTCCCGGCCATCTAGTGGCCATCCAGTGGCCATCCAGTAGCCGTCCCGTCACCATCCCCCCCCACTATTGCCACTTTTGGCAGGTCTGCCTGCTGAAGCGTCGTGCCGCGCATGCCTCACAAAGCTCTTCCGCCGCCGAACGTCATAGCTGTTGCGGGCTAGAGCGCTTTAACCAACTCTGTAGCCGCGAACGTTAGTTCGCGCCATATCATCTCCTGCCTCCACGGTGTGCGCCGACTGACGTCGGCGGCTACACCATCTGAAGACGCTCTAGCAGCAGGCGCAGTGGGCAGGTTCAGCGCGTATGCCTGAAGCTGCCGGAGGAGACAAGCGGGCCAGATGCCCGCACGCCTTCATGCATACGCGCTGGCGCGATCGTTGCCGTGGAGGCGTTGTCAGGCTTTCAGGAGCGGTTACGGGGCGGCGGGAACGGCGTTGACCTCGACGGGTCTGCCGCTGCCAATTACCACCTTGCCGCTGATGTGCGTGTTGAGAAGTGGCACCACACCTGGCTCGATAGCGCCACTCCTGGCGTCAACAAGGCGGCTGCCGACGGCAAGGCTGGTGGCCGCCGACGGCTGGCGGGTCAGGTTGCCGGTGAAGACGAGCTTCTGCCGCAGAGTTCGATTCGTGCCGACGACACGGAAGGAGTAGTTCTCGATTAGCGGCTGTTGTGAAACAACGCCGATCGGCTCGCTGGGTTCGAGCCTTTCAACGGCTGTCCTGGCCGCCGGGGCGGCTGCCGGCGATTCGAGCTTTGCTGCGCGCGAGCGCCGGACCGAGTCGCCGGGCCGCATGTAGCCCGTATATACCGAACCATCCTCGTCGGTAATTCGCAGTTGCTGGCCGACCTGCTCCACCTCGAATGAAGCCAGCGCGGACTGTGCAGCCTCAGCTCTGTCCGCCAGGGCAACGGCTGCCCTGCGGTCCGGCGACACCCGTAGAAAGCGCTGCGAACCGCTGCCGCTCCTGGCTTCCTTCCGGGCTTGGGCGGACGATTTGGCCAGGCTGTTCTTCGCCTCCGAAGAAGCTGCGGCATGGTCGGCCGAGGCGGTGGAAGGCTGGGATTTGGAGGCGTAGCCGGAAGAGACAGTTCCTTCAGTTGTCACGCCCGCTGATTTTTCCGCGGCTTCCGTAGGAACTGCCGTGGACATCGTCGCGACGGGGGCGGGAGGCAGAGGCGCCGGGGCCCGGGCGGGTAGAGTCGGACTGGCCGCCAAACCGTAACGCTGTTGGAAGGCACGACCGGCACGGTCGGTTGGTCCTTGTGCGCGGGTGTCATCGGAAAATGCCTTCTGCTCGCCGACAGCCGCTTCCCGCTCCGAGGGTATGAGTGTGGATGCGAGCGGCACCTTGTCCTGGGAGTCTCTGCCCGTGTCTGCGGCTAGACGGCCATTCGCCAGCAGTGGAGCTTCAGATGGGGCTGGGGAGGCGAGCCTGCGGGCGGCAGCTTGATCGGTCCCCAAATGGGCCAAGGTCGAAGCCGCTGCCTCGGGAGCAACCGCTGGTTCAGAGGCTGGCGCAACTGGCGCGGGGGATGGCAGCGGGGGAGTCTCACTCCTCTGCAGGGCTTGTTCCTCAGGTGCGTTCCTGGTCAGGAGAACAACCTGGCTGGCCTTGTCCGGCGGAGGAAGCGAGAGCCACACCGCGACTGCCAGAACGGCAAAGATGCCCATGGCCCAGGCACAACGCGGCCACAACCGCGCCAGGAGCGGCAGTGTGGGCCGGGCTTCGGGCCGCGCCTTGGCAAACTGCCGCGTTACTTCACCTTGCAACAGCCGACGCGTGGCCGGGTGGAGCTCGAAGGGCGCGCCAGCCTCGTCGCGGCGTTTCTTCGCCGCGGCCTGCAGCAGTCTTTCTATCGGGCGTACCGGTTCGTTTGCCATATCAGCTATCGGTTAGACGGGATATCCGCCGGTTTTCCCCGCGCAAAGATGCTCCGCGCGATTGTCTCCAGGCGGTCCAGGCATTTGCTCAGGCGCGAGCTGACGGTTTTCGGGTTGAGATCAAGGGAGCGGCTGATCTCGTCGTAGCTCAGGTCGCCGAAGTAGCGCAGTTGGATGATCTCACGGCAAGGTTCTTCGAGCCGGCCGAGGGCCTCGTGGACCAGCCCGGCTTGCTCGGCATTAAGCAGCGCGAGGTCGGGCGCTGGGGCGGTGGCCGGCGGATCAATGGACAGCCCGCTCTCCGGGTCTTCCGCCTGGAGGGATAGGAGCGGCTGGCCGCCGCCGCGCTTGGCAGCGTGCTGCCGCTCGCGGTAGTCGCGCGCCTTGTTGGCCGCAATGCGGAACAACCAGGTCTGAAACTGGCTGCCGCCGTGAAAAGAACCGAGATTCCGGATGACCGACAGGAAGGCCTCCTGGCATATCTCCTCCACGTCCTCGCGCGAGAGGTCATGCCCAAGCTGGAAAACAAAGCGCGCCGCCGCCGCGTAATACCGGTCGAACAACTCGTCCCAGGCTTCTGCTTCGCCTCGACGGCAGCGCGCGAGCAATTCAGCTTCAGCATCGGAAACCATGTCCAGTGAGACTCTACCTGAGACCGGGACTCTGGGCAAACCCGCGGACTTGCACTGCTGTCCGCGTTGAGGCCAGAATGCGGCATAGCTGGCGCCTGCGTGGCGCCTGAATCATGCCGCTCATCATCACGCCCGGACAGTTGTCGCGTCGCGCTGACTTCTACCATCAGCTCGGCCAGCTCACCGGGGCGGGGTTTGGGCTGGTCCAGGCTCTGGGACAACTCCAACGCAGCCCCCCGGATCGATCCTACCGGCAACCGATCGGACGGCTGCTCGAGGAGATCGCCGGCGGCTGCACCCTGACCGATGCGCTCCAGCGCTGCGGCCATTGGCTGCCGGCCTTCGACACCGCGCTGCTGCGAGCGGGCGAGCACAGCGGGCGGCTGGACTCGTGTTTCCGGCTGCTGGCCAACTATTATACCGACCGCGCCCGCCTCGCCCGCCAGATGATCGGCGACCTGGCCTATCCGGCTTTCCTGCTGCACTTTGCGGTATTTATCTTCCCGTTTGCGCAGTTGTTCACCACGGGCAACTGGTTGGCCTACTTGAGCCAAACGCTAGGGGTGCTGGTCCCGATTTATGTGGCGGTTGCCTTAATGATCCTCGCCGCGCAAAGCCGCCACGGCGAGACCTGGCGCGCCGGGTTCGAGGCGATACTGCATCCGCTACCCGTGCTGGGCTCGGGGCGGCGTTACCTGGCGCTGTCACGCCTGGCGGCCGCGCTTGAAGCGCTGCTAAGCGCGGGGGTGACGATTATTGAAGCCTGGGAGCTGGCGGCGGCCGCGAGCGGATCACCGGCCCTGCGCCGGACGGTGCTGGCCTGGCGGCCGCAGGTCAACGGAGGCCAAACCCCAGCCGAGACTGTCGTGGCGTCAGGCTTCTTTCCGGAGCTCTTTACCACCCAATACGCGACGGGCGAAATCAGCGGGCAGCTCGACGAAACGTTGCGGCGCCTGCACGCCTATTACCTGGAAGAAGGCTCGCGCAAACTCCACGCGGTAGCGTGTTGGGTGCCGCGCGCTGTCTACCTTTGCATTGCGCTCATCATCGGCTACCGCATCATCCATTTTTACATGGGCTACTTCAGCATGGTGCGGGACGCGGGCGGATTCTGAGCGCCGGAGTCATCCTGCGGGTCTGCCGCCAGGGCTGGCATCGTTCCTTGTTCTTCCGCCGCCGAGTCAACACTCGACACCCAAAGCTCTTTTCGGCTTACTTTGCGGGGTTGCGACCGACCATGAACGCAGATCAACTGGCCAAAGCCAAGTCGCTCGGGTTCTCCGACCGGCAGATCGCCCATTTGACCGGGCAGACGGAAGACGCCGTCCGCGCCGAGCGCAAGAAGCTTGGGCTGGTGCCGAGCTACCGCCTGGTGGATACCTGCGCGGCTGAGTTCGAGGCTTACACGCCCTATTATTATTCAACCTACGACCGGGGCGACGATGAGGTGAAACCCAGCCAGCGCAAGAAGGTGATGATTCTCGGCGGCGGGCCCAACCGCATCGGGCAGGGCATTGAGTTCGATTACTGCTGCGTGCACGCCGCCTTCGCGCTCAAGGAGGACGGCTTCGAGACGCTCATGGTCAACTCGAACCCGGAGACCGTTTCGACGGACTACGACACCAGCGACAAGCTCTATTTCGAGCCGCTCACGCTGGAGGATGTGCTGCATATCTACGAGCGCGAGCAATGCTGGGGGGCCATCGCCCAGTTTGGCGGCCAGACGCCGCTGAACCTCGCGCTGGACCTCCAGAAGAACGGTGTCAACATCATCGGCACCTCACCCCAGAGCATCGAGATTGCCGAAGACCGCAAGCTCTTTGCGGCCATGCTGCAGAAGCTTCAAATTCCCCAGCCGCCCAACGGCATCGCCACCAGCGAGGGCGAGGCGCTCGCCGTGGCGAAGCGCCTTGGCTATCCAATCCTCGTGCGCCCGAGTTTCGTGCTCGGCGGGCGGGCGATGCAAATCGTCTACTCCGACGCCGAACTGCAGCATTACATGCGCTTCGCCGTCGAGGCCTCCCCCGAGCGTCCGGTGCTCGTGGACCGGTTCCTCGAAGACGCGACCGAGGTGGACGTGGACTGCATTGCCGACATCGGCAATTTCTACTACCCGAACCAGGGCACCATCGTCGTCGGCGGAGTCCTCGAGCACATCGAGTTTGCCGGCGTGCATTCCGGCGACGCGGCGATGGTTCTGCCGCCGCACACGCTCTCGCAACGCGTGATCGGCCTGATCCGGGAATACACCCACGCCATGGCCCGCGAGCTGAAGGTCGTCGGCCTGATGAACGTGCAGTACGCGGTCAAAGGCGACACTGTTTACGTGCTGGAAGTCAACCCGCGCGCCTCGCGGACGGTGCCGTTCGTGAGCAAGGCCATCGGCGTGCCGCTGGCAAAGCTGGCCGCGCGGGTGATGGCCGGCAAGACGCTCAAGCAGCTCGGGTTCACCCGGGAAGTCTGGCCGTCCTATTGGGCGGTCAAGGAATCGGTGTTCCCCTTCAATCGTTTCCACGGTCAGGACATCCTCCTCTCGCCCGAAATGCGGTCCACGGGTGAAGTCATGGGGCTGGACGACGACCTGGGGGTCGCCTATGCCAAATCACAAATGGCGGCGGGCGCTCCTTTGCCCGACAGCGGCCGCGTTTTCATCAGCGTCAGCGACTCGCACAAAAGTGAAGTTGCGGAGGCAGGCCGTCAATTTGCCGCGCTGGGCTTCGAATTGGTGGCGACCAGCGGCACCGCGGAGGTGCTGGAAGAGGCCGGGCTCAAGGTCCGCCGCATCTTCAAGCTCGACGAGGGCCGGCCCAATGCGGTGGACCTCCTCAAGAACCGCGAAATCCAGATCGTCATTAACACCCCGTCGGGCGCCATGCCTCATGCCGACGGCGTCAGGATCCGCACGACCGCCGTTTATACCGGCACGCCGATCATGACCACGCTCAGCGGGGCCAAGGCCGCCGCGCTGGGCATCGCCGCGCTGCGGCGGGGCGGTTATGGGGTCAAGACGCTCCAGGAATATCACTGATCGCCGGCGGGCCGAACGCAAAGGCCTGCCGCAGACTTCCCGCCGGCCATTTGAGAACCGGCGGATCGAATAACCGAGTCGCGCCGTCGCTCAGGCGCCAACGCGCTCGAAGCTGGCCTTGAGATCGCGCTTGCTGCGCAGGCCGACCATTTGGTCCGCCACCTGGCCCTGATTAAACAGCAGCAACGTGGGAATGGCGCGGACGCCATATTCGGCCGCCAGCTCCTGCTGCTCGTCAATGTTGACTTTGCCGATTCGGACGCGCCCGTTGTATTCCTCGGCCAACTCATCCAGGATCGGCCCGATCATCTTGCACGGACCACACCATTCGGCCCAGAAATCCACCAGCACCGGCGCGGTGGATTTCAACACTTCCGCGCCAAAGTTTTCCTTTGTCAAAGCTACAATATTGGGAGCTGCCATAATAATAAAGGTGACGGAACAGGAACCAGGCTAACCGTGCCACTCAATCGGAATCCACTGCGCCCGCGCTGCCGAAATCCAAACCCGTCAGCGCCGGCTCAGGTGTTCCAGATCCATTCGAACATGTTGTTCAGGGTGGTGAGAACCGCAATCACCCCAATGACGGCCGCCGCAATCGCGAGCGCGGTGTCCAGCGTGCTGAAGGCGGGACGGGCAGCGGCGGGCGCGACGGAACGCGGGGCGGCCGTGGCTGCGCGCGGCGCAGCCGGCGCGGGGCCGGTGGTGCGGGGCGCGCCCGCCACGGGCGCGGGAGCCGCGGCGCGCGGGGCGGCCGGGACGGCCGCAGCTGGCCCGCCGCCCGGTCCTCCGGGAGGCAGGGTCGGCAGCTTGATGGTCGGGGCGGCTGAGGGCTTGGGCGGCAAATTGATGCGGACCGTCTCCTTCTTGGGTTGGACTTTTCCGGTCTCCTTCTTCGGCGGAATCGCACCGCTCGGAATGCTAGGAATATTCTCAGCCATAAAATAGATTTCGCTCCAAGCTAGGGTTGCCGCTCTCGAGTGTCAAACCCTTATTCCAGCCGGAGCACCGGCCGGCGTCTTAGAGGCACCGCCGCGTGTTCTTGTTTTCAATGCTCACCCGCCTATGCTGGTGCTGGCAGTCCCAAATGCGCTTAACGGCTTGCATAGTGGCTTTGGTCCAGGCCCTGTTAACCGGGGCAGCGGTTGTTATGGGTGCCTGGACGGGAATGCCCTGGCCGGTAACGGCGGGAATGGGGCTGCTGGGTGTCGCCGCGATAGTGGCCGCCGCCCCGCTCGCCAGCCGGCGTTTGCGGCTCCGCATTTGGGCGTTGGCCATCGCATGGGTTTGCATCGGGATCGTGCTGGCGGGCGGAGTGTCGGCAAGCGGCGCGCGGGCCACGCTTGGCAGTTACCTGGACTACTACTACGTGGCGCTGGCGTGGATCATGGCCGCCGCCGTTTTCCCGGCGAGCCGTGCCATGCCCGGCGGCGAATCAAGGGGATGGTGGCGGCTGCTCGGGTTGTGCTGGGCCATGCTGGGCGGCGTGATGTGGCTGGGAGCTTCGTATTTGAACAATCACACTGGCGCCTTCTTCATGGGCTTGCTGATCCTTCTGGCCTTGCTGGTCCTGTGCCACTTCTGGTTCCGCCTGAGAATGCCGGCCCTTCTCGCGGTCAACACGTTCATCCTGCTTATCCTGGGTCTTCCCCTCACGGATCTCGCAGTTCGGTGCGTCAGCTCACTTCGCGGGGATCTCGACCCGCGCCGACAGTCTTACCTCTACGCCGCCGCGCAAGAAGACCCCGTCGCTTTCGGCCGCTGGTGGAATTCCTTCATCACCCAGTGGCGGCGGGCCGAACAGCAGTTCAAAGTGCCGGACCCCGACCCCGTCCTGCTGTTCCGGTTGCGGCCAAACACCCGCGTCCGGATGGCTCAAAGCGCGTTCGTCATCAACAGCCGCGGTTTTCGCGGCCCGGAGATCCCCGCGGAGAAGGGCAACGCCTACCGCATCGTGGCGCTGGGCGAATCCACCACCTTTGGCATTACGCTGTACCGGGAGCAGCGCCCGTGGCCGGAGTTGCTCGAGCAATTGATCCGGGAGCGGCTCAAACCTGCCCGCCCCGTGCAGGTTATCAACGCTGGCGTGCCGGGGTACCGGCTGGACCAAAACCTCTATCGCTTCCCGACGGAAATCCTGCCGCTCAAGCCGGATATGGTGATTTCCTATCACGGCATCAACGCCTTCAGCTCGCTGCGGGATGCCGTCCCGTTCGCCAGCGGCGCAAGCCCGCCGGCCTACACGCGCCGACCGCTTCGGCTGCTTGCCGACGCTGAATACCGCCTCAGGCTCATGCGTTCCCACAACCGCCGACCGCCAAAGCCCATCCCTGCGCCGGCGACGCTCACAGACCCCCTGGCAACACCTTACGCGCAGTTCTACCGGCAGTTGATCCAATTGGCCCGCACCAACAACATCCGGTTGGCACTGGCCAATTTCTCCATGGCCGTCAACGAGCGCAGCGCCCCGGCAATCGTTGAATTCTACCAGGCGGGTTATCCCAACGCGCCGTGGCAAATCCAAGCCAATCTCGTGCATTCCACGATTGTCCAAGCGGCCGCCGCGCAACACCCGGAGGTCTGCTTTGTGGATACTCGTCCTCAGCTTGACGGCGAGCACGACAAATTCATAGACCTTGTGCATCTTGCCCCGTCTGGCGACCAGCAACTGGCCGAGAGCTTCTTCCAGGCACTCCGGCCCATCCTGGAGCTAGACCTGCTCAGGCCTTAAACGCACCTCCCAGGCCAACCGGCGCACCGCCGTGTCCACCTGGAGAATCCGGTCGCGGAACCCCTTGCACCGCTCTGGAAGCCGGGCTCACAGCGTCGGCTCCCGCAGTTGCTGGCGGCGGCCTGCGGCTGGCTGGACGATGGCTTGTCAGTGCGGTGGTGCCCCGGTGTGTATCCCATGGGGAGCGCTCCCCATGGGATACACACCGGGGCACCACCGTCTCGTCACCGTAACCCCAGGCCAAAGGTGCCGGGGTCAGCGGGGACCGGAAAAGGCAGGTATTTCGCAAAATTGCCCGGCTGCTTCGTGCTTTCCAAGAGTCTCGCTTCGCCTTAAAAGTCTGGCATGAGTGCAGAACGATTAATCCTGGTCCCCCTGTTGTTCGCCGGCATGGTGGCACAAGCGGCGACCTTCCGCTTCACTTCAATCGACGACAAATCCTGCGGACTGTGGGAAGGAGAGAAGCCTGTTTTTGTCTATAACCACGGAGTCATGCTCAAAGAGGGCGTCCCGGCCGACCGGGCTCGCAGTTCATATGTTCATCCCCTTTATGGCTTGGATGGCGAAGTGCTCACCGATGATTTCCCGAAGGACCATTACCATCATCGCGGGCTGTTCTGGTCCTGGCCCCATGTGACAATAGACGGCAAGGATTACGATTTGTGGATGCTCAAAGGCATTCGACACGAGTTCGATCAATGGGAACAGGAAGCCAAATCGAGAAGAGCCGTGCTCAAAGTGCAGAACTACTGGGTGGCTGACGGGTGCAGGGTCATGAAAGAAGTCGCGGAGTTCACTGTGTTTCCCGCCACAAAGGATGCGAGGGCCATTGACGTAAAGTTCACCTGGACACCCCTGAAACAGCCGATCACCCTGGCCGGCGCCGAAGGGAAAAGCTATGGCGGGTTAACCTTGCGATTCGCTCCGCGAACGGACACGGTCATCACGACTCCTTTGGGCATTGACGAGAAAGACTTGCCGATGACCCGGTTGCCCTGGGCGGATCTGACGGCGGCCTACCCCGGAGTGGGTCGCCCAAGCGGCGCGGCGATCTTCATCTCCCCGAAGCACCCCGATTTCCCGCCCATGTGGCTCACGCGGCATTATGGCGTTCTGTGCGTGGGATGGCCCGGCGTGGAGGCGCAGACCTTTCCGGCCGGAAGGGACATCGTTTGCAGTTACCGGGTGCTGGTGCACAGGAATCTCCTCGGGAAAGACCAGCTCCAGAAGTTCTACGACACCTACTCGCGCGCTCAGAAAAAGTGAAGGCGGGGCCGTGAAGGGATCAGTTCATGCGAATATCAGTTTCTCGCCAGGTGGTATCACCTGTTGACAGGTCTGATCGCCCGCTAGCCATTGAGAAACTGCTGGCCGAGTGACTGGCCCTGGAATTGGGCTTGTCACGCCCGCCCAGTACTAAGCCAAAGTGGGCACCAGCCCGCCTGAGCACGCGCCGCTCCGCTGGTAACGGAATCGAGGGTGGACGAGGCTTGAATGCGGGATTGCTGGCGGCGGGGCTATTGGTATCGTCTTCGCGACACATGAATCGCAGGGACTTTCTCAGCCTTGCCAGCGCCACTGCCGGGTACACCGTGCTTGTCCGCGCCGATAACCTGGCTGCTGCGCCAGAGGACGGCTCCCGGGCCTTCGACGCGATTGCTCCGGCCGCGCCCCCGGCAGCGCGCTTTGCCGGCGAGCCGCACATGATCCTGGTGGACCTGGCGTGCGACGTGTTCGTGGCGGGAGGCGGCATGTCCGGCGTGTGCGCGGCCATCTCGGCGGCGCGCCATGGCGCGAAGGTGATCCTGGCGCAGGACCGCTCGCGGCTCGGCGGCAACGCCTCGAGCGAAGTGCGGATGCACATCGTCGGCGCGGATTGCAGCGGCAAGCGCCTCGGCTGGCGCGAGGGCGGGCTAATCGAGGAATTGCGGCTCGACGACGCGGCGCAAAACCCGCACCGCTGCTTCGAGCTGTGGGACCTGCTGCTCTACGACAAGGTCCGCAGCGAGCCCAACGCCACGCTGCTGCTCGATGCGACCTTGTTCGCGGCCGAGACGAAGGGCGGCGAAATTCAGCGGGTCATGGTGCGGTGCGACAAGACGGAGCACCTTTACCGCATCCGGGCGAAGGTTTATCTCGATTGCACGGGCGACAGCCGGCTGGCGCTCGAAGCCGGCGCGGAGCTGCGCTGGGGACGCGAGGCCAAAGGCGAGTTCAACGAATCACTCGCCCTCGACACCGCAGACCGGCAGACGCAGGGCTCGAGCATCCTCTTTACGGCGCGGGATTATGGAAAGCCCGTGCCCTTCACGCCGCCTCCGTGGGCGCGCAAAGTCACCCGGGAGCAGCTCAAGCTTCGGCCCATCAGGTCCTGGGAATACGGCTACTGGTGGATCGAATGGGGCGGGCAGCTCAACACGATCCGCGACAACGAGCGCATCCGTTTCGAGCTGTTGCGCATTGTCATGGGCGTGTGGGACTACATCAAGAATTCGGGCGACAAACCCGACAGCGCGAACTGGGGCATGGATTGGGTTGGGATGATCCCCGGCAAACGCGAGTCCCGCCGCATCATGGGCGACCACATCCTCACCCAGCGCGACCTGACGGAGGAAGACGTGCGATTCGAGGACGCCGTTTGTATGGGCGGCTGGCCCCTGGACGACCATCCGCCCAGCGGCTTTGACCGTTCGGACGAAAAGCCGGGCATCCAGATCTACCCGCGGCAGCCCTACAACATCCCGCTGCGTTCACTCTACAGCCGCAACGTTCGCAACCTGATGATGGCGGGGCGGAACATCTCCGCCAGCCACGTGGCGTTCTCCTCCACGCGCGTGATGTCCACCTGCGCCGTGATGGGCCAGGCCGCGGGCACCGCGGCGGCGCTCTGCACCCGCGCCGGCCTCGTCCCCCGCCAGCTCGCCCAGGACAACGCGCGGTTGGCCGAGCTGCAGCAGGTCCTCCTGCGCGATGACCAGACGATCGTCGGCGCGCGCAACGCCGACCCGAAAGACCTCGCGCGCCAGGCTGCGGTTTCGGCGTCGGACGAATTGCCGGGCGCCGAGGCCAGGCATGTCCTGGACGGCTGGGTGCGCGACCTGCCGAAGCGAACGGAGCACGTTTGGGCGGCCCGGATGTCCGAAAACGGTGCCTGGATCGAGCTGACCTGGCCGCAGCCGCAGAAGCTCCGCCACATCCAAATCACGTTCGACACCGGGTTCCAGCGGCTGCTCCGATTGACCGCGCAGGCCAGTTACAGCACGCGCATCATCCGCGGGCCGCAACCGGAGACGGTGCGCGATTACGAGTTGCATTGGACGGACGCGGCCGGCCGGACCCGCTCGCTGGCAAAAGTGGCCGGCAATTACCAGCGCTTGAACCGCCACGAGTTCACGCCCGTCGAGGCGAAGGCCGTCCGCCTGCATATCACCGCCACGAACGGCGCCGACACGGCGCGCGTGTACGAAATCCGCTGCTACGCTTAGAGCGGGCTCACCCGGGCAGCGCTGAGCAGGCGCCGCGCGCAAAAGCAACTTCCATCCGCTGGCTGTTCCCTGGAGGTCAAGGTTGACGCGGGAGTCGAGCTGAGTTGGTTGTTAGCTCGATAGAACGTTGGCGCCATGCCTCGAGGTTCGTCTCCAATTGGTGGTATCGCCCGACCAGGTCATTGAACTGACGCACGGCTGCGTTCCGGGCTTCGGCAAGTTGCTTGAGCTGGGCGGCATTCTGGCGCAACTGAGCATCGCGGGCCGCGACCGCCGCCGCCCAGTTGGTTACGCTCGACTTGAGTTGTTCGCACTGGGCGGCATATTGGCTCGCCTGGCGCTCGGCCGCGGCAAGCTGGCTGGCGGTTTGTTCCAGTTCGCCGGTGAGGCGGCTCAAATGGCCCTGGAGGCGCGACAAGTCCTGGGCCTGGCCTTCGTTCGTCTTGAGGTGTTGATCGAGCCGGGATTCCTGTTCACGGTGAGCGCGGTCCACCCGGATCAACTCAACCTGCATCCGCCGGTTGGCCTGCCACTGAACCACACAGAGCCCCAGGAGCACCAGAACCCCTAAGAAATTGAACCAGCGCAGAAACCGGTTCATGGCGCGCGTTGGGCGGTCGGCGTTCGGATCTCAAAGGCCACCTTGTCCACGCCGGCGGCATGCACCAGGTCCAGCACTCGGATGATATCGCCATGGCGAGCCTCCCGGTCCCCGCTGATGCAGACGCGGAGCGCCTGGTTGGTCGTGTGCCAGGCCGCCAGAGTGGTCATCAGTTCGCGGGATCCGACGGGTTTGCGGTCCAGGAAGACCACCCCCGAGCGGTTGACCGTGAGGCTGACCAAAGGCCTCATGGCTTCAGCGCTGGCAGCCGACGCGGTGGGGAGGTCCACCTTGACGCTCTTGAGGTTGACCAGGCTCAGGCTCACGAGCATGAAGGCCGCGAGCAGAAAGAACATGATGTCAATCAGCGGAATGATCTCGATGCGCGCCTCGGGATTATCGGCTGTGTGTTTGGTGCCAAGTTTGACCGGCATGAGTGGTGGCAGGAAGCTCGGTGCAGGTGGATCAGGAGCCGGGGGCGTCCGTGGCGGGGGAATCGAGGGCCCGGCCTTGCAGGACTCGTTGGCGAGCGAAGGCTTCCAGGTCATGGCCGTGGTGCTTGGCGGATTCAACCAGCAGTTCCACGTGGTTAATCGTGCGCTCCAATTGCCCGCGCAGTTGCGCCACCCGACGGTTGAAGTAATTGTAAGGCAGCAGCGAGAGAATCGCGATGCCGAGGCCGCAGGCGGTGGCGATCAGGGCTTCGGCGATGCCCCCGCTGACGCGGGTCGGCGCCAACTGTTCCTCCCCAACGAAGCTGAAGGACTGCATGATGCCGGTGACTGTGCCCAGCAGGCCCAAGAGCGGAGCAAGGGTGATCAGGGTGCCGAGGATCCATTGGCGGCGCTCGGCGTGGTCCAGCGCGTCGGAGGCCCGCAACTGCATGGCCCCCAGGAGGGAACTGTGGGCATGGGTCAGGCCCGCCTGGATGGTCCCTAGGAACGGGTCGTTGGGCCGGGCCGTCAGGCGCTGTGCCTGGTCGAAAGCTCCGGCAGCGATGGCGTCAAAACTGGCCTGAAGCTCGTCGGTCTGAGTGGCACGCTTCAGGTTCCACCACCACAAGGACCGCTCGACGATCACGACCAGCGCGGCCAGCAGGGCGAGCAATAACGGCCACATCACCGGGCCACCCCGGATAAAAAGGTCAATCACCACGTTGGCGAGCATAACAGTCTTGAGTCATTTCTGAAGCTGAAACTGGATGGGCACCTCGTAACGGCGCAGCGTTCCCGCAGCAAACCGCCAGCGCTGGCGCACCACCCGCAGGGCCGCCTCATTCAAAAGCGGCCAAGGCGACGGCGCAACCACTTCTGCCGCGACCACGCGCCCATCCTCACCCACCAGGAGACCGATGCGCACGGTTCCTTCCTGGCCCGCACGCACAGCTGCGCGTGGATACTCGGGAGCCGGTTGCGTTCCTTCCCCCTGCCCCAGTGTCAGGGATTCGGCCGCCGGAGCCGGGCTGGCGGTGGTGGCACGTGAAACACGAGGCTCGAACCGCATGGCTTGTGTTGTGGCCAAGACCGCGGAGGGGAGGTCGGCTGGCACGGCGAAGGCGACGTTGGCCGGCGAGGGCGCCATCGGTACAAGCGCTGGGATTCGGTGCGCTTCCGGCCGAGCAGGCACGAGGGCAAACGGGACTGTGGCCTCGCTGGCGGGCGGCTCAGGCAGCGGCGCCGGCAGCTCGACAATGTCCACATTCACCAACTGGGCCTGAAGCGGAAGCGCCGGCGGCGCCTGAACCGGCCGCGGGTAAGGCAGGACTAAACCCAGAACTCCCACGGCGGCGCAACCCAGCCACAACACAAGCGTGATGATCGTTCCCGGCTCCGCCTCTTTGATCTCGCCCCCCGCCCCCGACGGACTCAACCTCCGCCCTGCCGGGCGTATGAGTTTGAAAACGACGGTCTTCATGCGAGTGACTTGGCACGGCAGCCGGGAGCCCGGGGGGCTGCCCGCTCCGTGAGCCTGGCTAGAACCTCAGTGAGGCGGTCACAACAACGCCGCGGCCCGGTTCATTGACTCCCGAGCCGTGAATCCGGTAATCCTGGTCGGTGAAGTTCTCCAGCGCGGCGGTAACAGTCACGTTGCGGCAGGGGTTCCAGCCGGCGCGCAAATGACACACGGCGTAGCCGGGCGTCCCGCCCTCCGGAATGCGCTGGGTGTCCCGAATATCGTTCGGAGCCAGGCGATCCTGCTTTTCGGCGACGGTGGCGGCGAGTTCGGCCCAGAACCGGCCTTTGGGTTCATTCCAGCGCAGGCCGGCATTGACCGTTGTGGGCATCAGACGACTCACCGGATCGGTGAGATTGGCTCCCCCCGCGACCACTGGGGAGTCCAGCTCGCCGCGCATCCAGGTGAAGTTGGCCCATAGCGTCCAATCGCGGTGCAGCCTGACACTCCCAACCAATTCGACTCCATGCACGTAGCCGGCGCCTGAGTTTTCCTTATTGACGATGAGATCTCCGTTTGAGGTGGTGCCGCCGGTAGGGACCCGCACAATGACGTCGTCCATGAACGTGTAGAAGTAGGCCGCCTCAGCCGAGAAACGTTCGTAGTCCATCTTCACGCCGACCTCCGGCGAAAGAAAGGACTCCGGTTTCAGCCCGAACGCCGGAATTTCCTGCTCGCCGCTTCGCGCGATATCAAAGCGGGTCAGGTCCGACAGGTTCGGCGCTCGGAACCCCTGGGCTGCGCCGGCATAGAAGGTCCAGTGTTTGGCTTCCCCGGGCTGGTAGCTCAAGCGAACGTTGCCGACGAGATTCTCCCAGGAGTCCGCCATGCTCATCAGGGCGTCGGTATCGGGATCCACCACTTTGGCCGCGTCCATGGCCGCGTAGGTGAATCGGCCGCCCAGCGTCAATTCCAGGTGATCGTCAAACAGGGGCAGGCGATTCTCCACAAAGACCCCCACGAGGTCATAGGTCGCATCGTCAGCCACCGGCCCCTGATAGCGTATGGTAGTGAGGTTGCCGGCGCTGTCATAACCGCGATAGGACGAATTGACCCAGTCCCGGTAATACTCCGTTCCGTAAACCCAGCGGCCGACCGGTGAAGGGCTCGCCAGTTGCAGCGATACGCCCAGTGTGTTGACGTCAACATCCTGCACCTCCCGGTTGCCGGCCCCGCGGATACGATCCTCCTGCTCGCCCTGGTAATGTCGCGAGAGGCTGGCGTGAACCTCCTCGGCAAAGCCTGGCAGATCCACCGCGTGGTATTGGAGGTAGTCGAGGTCGCGCGCCTGGTCAAACAGCCGCTTCTGATCGTCGCCGCGGGTGGTGCCAGACCAAAGCACGCCATACACCGTGGAGTGGGTGCGCCAGGCATCATCCAGCCGAACCGTCTGGTGCCCATACACCAGGCGGGAATTGGGGGTCAACAGGTAGTCCACCTTGGCGTCGAAGTCCCATTCATCGTATCCTGACTGCGGCTGCCGGCCCACTTCCTCGCCGCCACGCAAATCGCCGAACCGTTTGATGGAGCCCCCCACATGCATCCCTATTTTCTCGTCATATTGGGCGCTCAACTCCGGCCGGCCCATCTGCGATTCCTCCGCCGAGGAGAACCGGTAGAACAAACCCCCGTTCCAGTCGAATCCCTCCTGATAAGCGTCGCGCCCTCTGCTGATGGCATTGACGGTTCCGCCGATCGCGTCGCTCCCATACATCACAGAACTGGGGCCGCGCACCACTTCCATGCGGTCCAGTGACAGGGAGTCGATCGTGTTCCAGTACTGGTTGGGCCCATCGCGGAAGGTCGAGTTGTTCAACCGAATGCCGTCGATCAACATCAGCGTGCGAAAGCCCGTAAACCCGCGCAAGTAAGGCGATCCCTGCCCATGGGAGGTCTTTTGCAGCATCACGGAGGGCAACTCCCCCAAGGCCTCGGGCGTCGTGCGGGGCATCATGCGATCGAAGTCCGCGGGACCAACGGTGCTGACGGAGTAAGGCAGCAAAAAAGGGTCCTCTTCCGTGCGCGTGGCGGTCACGACCATTTTGGGCAGTTCCATTGAACGATCTGTGTCCGCCCGGGACGGCGATAAATTTTCGGTGGCATTGGTTGCTGCTTGAGCCAAAACAACTCCCGGGGCAAGCGCGAGCTGCAGGAACATCACTGTTTTAGGGCAAGCTAACGGCACATTCACTGGCGGCATCGTAGAGAAATCCTCAAGCTTGGCCAGTTCAGAGACGGGATCAGCAGATGGCGGTGGGGCATCTCTTGTGCAGTTCCGCACTCAGGATTCGCCCGGCGCGCGCGTTGGGCGCCTCGGTCCTCAAGCTCGAAGACCTGCTTCAGCCGTCAAAGGAGCCTCGCTTTGGCCCCTTGTGCCAGCAGGCAGGGGCTCACAATACCTGGAGCAAAACTCCCTGGCCCGGGGCCAGCCAGTAATAGGGCAAAGGGTAAGGCTTGTGTTCACCCGTCCGCGGCGAGACAAACTTCACCGCCGAGGGTTTCGCGTAGAACTCGGGCTGGCAGTTCATCGAGGTTTTGAGGCTCTTGTTCACGATCAGCACATAACGGCTGCCATCCGCATGGGTGAAGTCCCCAACGACCGCCTCGCCATTGACAGCTTTGACCAGGTTGGTGCCGGCCGACGCCTGGTTCCCGACGGGCACCTTGCCGAAGTGATACACGCTATCGCTGCGCAATTTCATGTAAGTGGGCGCGAGGTTTTGGATCTGGCGATTGCAGTTGCGAAGCCAGTGCCAGGTCAGAGTCTTTTCGCCGAACTGATCCAGCGGGCCATTGCGGAAATTGCCAAGGTCCGGCGCGTCGAGCATGGACAGCTCTTTCGAGCAGAACTTGTAAAATGCCAGGCCACTCACACCGTAGGCCAGGGAACCCCAATTCTGGAGGCGCACATCCACCTCCGTAAGCTCGCGATAGCTCCAGTGCGGCGCGGTCAAAACAATGTTCCAGTAGGGCAGGCCGTGCTTGCGCGAAACATCCCGGACCGCGGCCAGGTTGCTCCAGAAGACGTCGCTGAAGTCGTTATCGCCAGCCAGCACGTATCGGTCATACGAGATGATCGTTGGTTTGCAGGTATTGATGAAGCCTTCGACGTAGCGCAAATAATCCGCGCCATCGCCCGGTAACAAATTGATGTAGGGCCATTTCCCGGGAGCGAGTTCCTTGACCGCGGCAACCGCTTTTGCGAGTTCGGAAAACTCGTGCGCACCCGGCTCGTCTTTCAGATGATATCCCATCACCGCGGGATGCTTCCCCACCCTGTCCACCAGCGCCGGCAGGTGGCGCCGGGCCGCCTCCCCATCATAGGGGCGGGACCAGTTCGTGCCGGCGACGCTCTCGTCAAACACGACCGCAAGCAACCCGTGATCCCGGCACACGTTGAGCATATCCGGGCGCACAAACGCCACGCAGGTGATGCCGCAGTCCCGCATCGCCGCGGCGGTCTTCGCATCCGGCAAGTCATCCCAGGCCATCAGCGGGAACACGTTCGGCGGATGGTAGGTTGGCCCACCGGCAGCGAGCACCGAACCAGTTGGGGCGCCCCAAATCAGAAGAATGGCGGCGAGCGTCACAACCGGACGCCAGAGAGCGAAAGACCCGGCAGCGCGGAAAATGTTCGCTTTCATCATACCGGCGGCACCGTAAAGCGCACCGGACGACCTAATCAAGCCGTTTAACCATTCCGACTTCCAGCCCGAACCCTGTCCAAATTTTGGACAGTTATGTTGCCTGCTTGCCCGCTCCAGCCCCCGCTGACCCCGGCATATTTGGCTTGGCGATACGATGCCGACATGGTGGTGCTACGGTGTGTATCCCATGGGGAGCGCTCCCCATGGGATACACACCGTAGCCTGGCCGCACTAACACGCCATTCTCCAGCCAGCCGCAGGCCAATGCCAGCGTGTGAACACCTCGGCGGCATCCTCCCCCGTCCGGCGGGAGTGCCGGAGGCAAGAATGGTAAACCGGGACGGGGGATTGGCCCCGGAGCATCCCGGAAATCCGCGCAAAACCGGACATATGGTGAATTTCACCAATAGGCTCATTCCCGCAGCGCATCGTGCCAGCGGACGCGCAAGAGACGATTCCCTGCTATCAGTATCTGGCTCGGTTTACCCCATTTACCCTTCAACTTCCTGGCTTCCCTTCGGGACCATGGCTCCGGCAAACACTACCGGCCGCGCCGGCCGCAGCAGCGATGCCACCACCGACACCGCCAGGATCAACGCCACCACCCCCAGCGACACCAGCGTGTCTATCTTGTAGGCCGTGTGTGCCAGCAACATCTTCACCCCCACAAACGCCAGCACCGCCCCCAGCCCGATCTTCAGGTAGTGGAACTTGTCCATCACCCCCGCCAGCGCGAAATACAGCGCCCGCAGCCCCAGGATCGCGAATACGTTCGACGTGTAGACAATGAACGGGTCAGTCGTAACCGCGAAGATGGCCGGAATAGAATCCACCGCGAAGATCAAGTCCGACATCTCCACCAGCAGCAGCACCACAAACAGCGGCGTGGCGTGTCGCCGGCCGTTTTCCCACACGAAGAACTTGTCCCGCCGGTAATCGGCCGTGACCGGCATCAGCCGCTTGAACCACCGCACCACCGGGTTGCGCTCCGGGTGAATCTCTTCCTCTCGCTTTGCCATCATCTTGATCCCCGTCAGGATCAGGAACGTTCCGAAGAGATACACCACCCAAGTGAACTTCGTGATCAGCGCTGCTCCGGTCGCGATCATGATCGCCCGCATCACCAGCGCTCCGAGAATCCCCCAGAACAGCACCTTGTGCTGGTAAGCCGCCGGCACCGCGAAATAGGAGAACAACAGCGCGAACACAAACACATTGTCCACGCTCAGGGACTTCTCGATCAGGTAGCCGGTGAAGAACTGCAGGGCCTTCGGCGAGCCGTAGTGGTGCCACACCCACCCGTTGAACACCAGCGCCAGCGCCACCCACACCACCGTCCAGGCAAGGGACTCCCGGAAGGTCACCACGTGCGCCTTGCGGTGGAAGACGCCCAGGTCCAGCGCCAGCATCGCCAGCACAAAGGCGTTGAACCCGACCCAAAGCCAGACTTGCTCCGTCATGCTCTATGCCAAATTGCCCTAAGCGTAGCCCCGCCTGCCAAGGCGGCTCAGCGGAACCTCGGAGTGGACCAGGACGGGCGGCGCGCCGTGGCCCTTCTCCCGCGGAGGCGTGCGCCGCTTCCGTTGCTGCTCCAGGGCGGACCGCACCATGAAGAACTCGCCCACGTTCTCCGCCGTCAGCAGGCCCACCAGGCGTCCTTCGCGCAACACCGGCCGGCTGAATCCCCGGTCCGGGTTCACATGCGCCATGGCCCAATCCAGCAGTTCATTCGCCTCCACCATCTCGAACTCCTGCTCCATCGCTGACGCCACCGGGGCCCCCTCGCCATGCTCCCCCAGCGCCCGCAGCAATTTTGCGTGCGGTAGCATGCCCGCCACCCGCCCGTTTTCCACGACCGGGAAGTCCTGCTGCGAACCCGCCAGCAGCAGCCGAACCGCCTCGCCCAGTGAATTCCGCGGCGACAGCGTGCGGAACTCAGTCTGCATCGCGTCCCGCACCAGGCACCCGCCCAGTGCCGCCTTCAACTGCACCGCGGCCGCCTCCTGCGCGGCGCCGATCCATACAAAGAACGCGATAAACAGCAGCATCGGGTTGGTGAACAGGCCGATCGCGCCGAAGAGCAACGCCATCCCCTGGCCGATGCTCGCCGCAATGCCCGTCGCCCGCGCATAGTCCATCCGCATTGCCAGCAGCGCCCGCAGCACCCGGCCCCCGTCCATCGGAAAGGCCGGCAGCAGGTTGAACAGCACCAGCAATACGTTCACCGTCATCAGGCGCTCGATGAGGCTGCCGGTAGTGGTGGTCAGCGTGCCCAGCGGCTGCCAGGCGCCGCTCAGGTGCAGGCCCAGATACAACCCCGCCGCGATCACCACGTTCACCAGCGGCCCCGCCACGGCCACCACCAGCTCCTGCGACGGCTTCTCCGGCATCCGCTCCAGCCGGGCCACGCCGCCGATCGGCAGCAGCGTGATGTCCCGCGTGGCAATCCCATACCGCCGCGCCGCCAGCGCGTGCCCGTACTCGTGCAGCAGCACGCACAGGAATAACCCGCAAAAGAACAGCACCCCGGTAAACGCCGCCCCCGCCGTCCGCCCGTCCAGCCAGTGCAATACCCCAACGAACCCCAGCAGGAGCAGGAACGTCACGTGGATATACACGTCTATCCCCATGATCCGACCAATCTTCAATGACCATTTCATATTGCCAGTTCTGTGTTTTCGAGATGAGTTCCGATCGCGGCGATCTCCCTGAAGCTAGCGCCCCCAACCGCCGGCCCGGCGGGCCGCGGGCGTTTGCTGGTTGCTTCTGAGCCTCCGCACAGGCTTGCGTTCGCGGTGCCGGAGTCGCGTGTCCAGATTTGTCAGCGCCTTGCCGATGGCGGCCCGGATCGTGTGGTCGCGGCCTTCCACCCGCAGATCCGGACCGGGCGTGACGATGTGAATCGCCACGCGGTAGGCCGGGCTCCTTTCCCAGCGGCACTCCAGTCGCACGCGCGCCTCGTCAATCTGCAAGCGCGGCTCAAAGGCCAGAATCCGTTCCTCCACCAGTGAGTCCAGCTCAGCCGTGGATCGCAGGTTTTCATGCTCGGTGATTAATCTCATATTGTTGCCTTGGGATGAGTTACACGCGTTCGCTGCTGCGCTAGTCTCTTCGGCCGGCCAGCAACGGCAGCAGGTGCCACAGGAAGTAAACCAGCGACGTGACGAACGCCGCCACATAGGTCCAGGCGGCTGCGTTCAGCACCTGGCTGACAGCGGCGGCCTCGCCGCCCGGCGCAATCATGTTCATCCGGCCCAGGACCGCCTTGGCCCGGCGCGACGCGTCGAATTCGACCGGCAGCGTCACCAGGTTGAACAGCATGATCACGCCCCAGGCCGTGGCCAGCAGCGCCGCTCCCACCATTGGCTGAATCAGCCCGGTGAAGATGCCCACCAGCGGCAGCCACATCACAACCTGGCTCGCGTAGCTGGTAATGCCCACCGCCGCCATCCGCCAATGCAGCGGGCGGTAGGCCTGCTGATGCTGAATCGCATGGCCGCACTCGTGCGCCGCCACGCCCAACGCCGCCGGCGAAGTGCCAAAGTAGTTCTGCGACGAGAGGACCAACCGCTTGTGCAACGGGTCATAGTGATCGCCCAGCATCTCGTCGTGATGGGTGATCTCCACATCGCGGATGCCCGCCTGGCGCAGGATCAGCTCCGCCGCCTCGCCGCCACTCAGGCCGGAGAGCACCGTTCCGCGGCTGTGCCGGTTATACACGCTTTTTACCCGGGCGGCCGCGAACAGCGACAGCGCCAAGGTCCCGATAAATACAATCCACAGTGTCATAGTTCGTTCATTCGTTCTCTTTGTCGCCGCCCGGGCGGGTCCCGCCCGGGACCGCCTGGCGGCGGCTGCTTTCATGGCGGCAACCTAGGCCGCGGGCCCGGCCCGCTCTAATACACAAATTCTCATTTACTCTTAGGTTTATCCGAATCATCATTCTGCCCATGGAATGGCTCAATTATCACCACCTCCGTTACTTCTATGTCACCGCCAGGGAAGGCGGCCTGAAGCGGGCCGCCGAGAAGCTTCATGTCTCCCAGCCCTCCATCTCCGAGCAGATCAAGGAGCTGGAGGCGTCTCTCGGCGAGCCCCTCTTCCGCCGCAGCGGCCGCTCCAACGTTCTCACGGATGCCGGCCAGATCGTCTTCCGCTATGCCGAAGAGATCTTCGGCCTCGGCGCCGAGCTCCTGCGCGCCGTCAAGCAGCGCCCCGGCCTCCAATCTCTCCGCTTTTACGTCGGCGTGTCCGATGCCATCCCCAAGCTGGTGGTCAACGACATCCTCAAACCCGTCCTCGCCCTGCCGCAGACCATTCACATCATCTGCCGCGAAGGCAAGCTGGAGGACCTCCTGGCGCAATTGGCCGCGCACCGTCTCGACATCGTGCTGGCCGACGAGCCCGCCTCCAGCAGCTTCAAGTTCAGAGCCTTCACTCAGCTGCTGGGTGAATCCGCCATCGTCTTCTGCGCCGCGCCGCGGCTGGCGGCCCGGCTCCGCCGCGGCTTTCCCGGTTCGCTCCACGATGCCCCCGCCCTCCTGCCCACCGAGAACACCGCCTTGCGCCGCTGCCTCGAGCGCTGGTTCCAGCAGCGGCAGATTCGGCCTCGCGTGGTGGCCGAGTTCGACGACGCCGCCCTGATGAAAGTGATGGCCGCCGACGAAAAAGGCTTCACCCCCATCCCCGCCGTCGTCGCCGACGAAGCCATCCATCGTTACCACCTCCGCAAGATCGGCGTCAGCCCGGAGTGCAAGGAGCAGTTCTACGCCATCACCGCCGAGAGAAGAATTATCCACCCGGCCGCCGTCGCTATCACCCGCAACGTTCAGAACCAGATGTCCCCGCGCAACGTAAAGTGACCGCCACGCGCCCTTAAGATCAGTTCCGCTAAACAGGGCGGGAGGCAGGCCCGGGTGACCTTCAACCGGTGCGAGTGCCGCGTCTCGGGCAGGTGAGGCGGAATTGCGCTTGCTCCAGCCAGCCGAGGGTGCGGTTGGTGCGAACGAGCATGTATTGGCCGCGAGCGCGTATTAAGCGGACCGGCTCGCCGGCGGCCAGGCGGGTCACGGCCTGGGCATCGCGGGTGGGCGTGAGGCGCAGGGGGGTGTCGCCTTGCTGCACGAAGCCGATGCGGGAGCGGGTGTGGACGCCAACCAGCGCGGGGACACTGAGCAGAAAGAGCATCAACCCCAAGGCGGCGACGGCCTGGTGCCAGGTCGCTTTGCGCCGCCGCAGGAGGCCGGGCAGCGTGGCCATGCCGATGGCCAGCCAGAGGCTCGCCCCCGCGATCCAGGCCCACCAATTCATCGGCAGCCAGGTGGAGACGACTTCATACCACCGCAATTCCGGTGCGTCGAGCTGGGCGGTTTTGCGGACGAACCGCAGATTCTGGCGGGCGGCTTGATTGAACGGATCGAGCCACAAGGCCTGCTCCCAGGCCACAATGGCCGCGCCGGTGTGCTGGAGCTGCCATTCGGCGTTGCCCAGGTTTTGCAGCGCGCCGGAGGCGGGTTGAATGCTGGTGGACAAGCGGAATGACTCGGCGGCATGCGCATAGTTGGCGGTGCGGTAAGCCTTCGCGCCGTCGCGGAACAGGGCGTCCGGCGAAACGGCGGAGACCAACGTCGGGAGGATGGCAAGCGCCAGAAGGCAGATGCCGAAGCGAGGAACTCCGACAGGCGAAGCCCGAAGGCCGGAATCCCGAGACCGGGCAGCGGCTGGCGTTGGGCGGTGGAAGAGCCGCAAGGGATTCATAGCCTGGCCTCCAACTGTTCGAGGACGCGCTCCAGGTCGGGCTGAAGGAGCAGAAGTTCGGGCGCGGGCGCGTTCGCCGCGCCGAAGCGGGAGGCGTCGGTCACGGCGAAGATGCGGCGAACCACCTCACCCGACCGGCCGGCGCGGTCGGCTTCGGGCAGGAGCGGCAGCACGTCGGCGCCGACCAGGGCGCGCGGTTCAGCCGGGTAATGCGGCGCGCAGGCAACGCGTATGGCGCTGACCGCGACCGCGGCGAAGCGGGGCGCATCCGCCGCGCGGGCTGCCCGCCGGAGCGCGCGCTGTTCACGGCGCAAGGCGCGCCGGGCGCGCCGACGCAGGAGGACGTCGGGATGCGCTTCCAGGTAACGGCGGCGGCGGTCCCAGTTCCACAGGCCCAGGAAGGCAACCGCCGGGGCGAGGGCGACGAGCGGAAACCACGCTTGCTGCTGCAACGGCACCAGGCTGGCCACCGACCGGCCGCGCGAAGCGGCCAGGCTGCTGAGGGTGAGTTCTTTCTCGGGTTTGCCTTCCGCGGCGCCGGCCTGGAGGAAGCTTGCGAAGTCGCCGGGCACGGCGCCAGGTTTGACCGCAACGGGAACGGACGGAATGGTGAGATTGGCATAGCGGCCGGCCTCGGGATCGTAGCAGGAAAATGGAATAGGAGGGGTGGCGCGCGCGGTTTCGGTGAGCGGAATGAGCGTGTAGTGGAAGGTGACGACCCCCTGGAACGCGCCAGGCCGAGCGGACGGCCCAACCGGGATTGGCGAGCCGGGCGGGGGCGAACCGACAGGTTGCGCCAGCGCGAAGTCGGCGGCCGCAAAGACATGCCAGTCGCGCGCTTTGGGCGGGGGAGGCGGAACGATGCGGGCCAGCGGGGCGCCGCTGCGATTGGTGACGGCGACGGTCAGTTTCACGGGATCGCCGACGCGCAGGACGTTGGCGGCCAGCGCAGGCGGGCCCACGGCGAAGCTGCCAATGGCACCGGTGAAGCCGGGCAGTTCCCCTTCGCGCGGGAGGGGCCGCACCTCCAAATGGACGGGATCGGATTCGAGGAGATTGTAATGGGGCGGACCGCCCGGAATGACGGCGGGACCGGTGATGATAAATGGCCCGCCAAACTGGTTGCCGGCCGTGAATCCCTGCGCGAAGAGAGTCAGCTTGCCCGTGGTCAGCGGCGTGAGAGTTGTTTCGTAGATGAAGGTCGGCACGGCGGCCCCGTCGCGGTGCGTCATTTCGATGCGCTGACGAGCCGTGCCCACGTCAACCAGGAACCCCTGCCCGGTTAACTGGGGTTGGACCAGGCCCTGCACGACGTTCCCGCGGGCCGGCGGCAACGTCACGCGCGCCAGGACAGCCTGGCCGACGATGAGGTTGGTGACGGGCAGGTCGAGTTGGAGGCGCTGCGCCGGGGGCAATGAGGGCGGGGTCGCGGACGCAACCTCGAGGCGTGCCGCCGGCACCGTCACAGGTTTGCCGTCCACCTTGACCACAAATGCGGGCACGGTGAACGAGCCGACACTGGAGGGGCGGACGCGCGTATTGAAGGCGGTGCGCGGCTCCATGTTGGTCGGGCTCACCTGCAGGACTTGGCTGCGAGCGCCGGGGCGCAGCTCCAGTTGGGGCGGCGCGGTAATTTGGGCGGGCCACTCGATTGATTCCTCGAGGGCATTGAACATGACCCGCAGGAATGCTTCCTCACCCGGACGAACGATTGGGGGATCGAAGACGGCCGCGGCGCGGGTCACGGCAGGAATCGTCAGCTTGGGCTGGGAGATCATCAGCGACATGAGCGGGTCGCGCGCCGGAGCGGCCGGCGGCGGCTGGGCGGAAAGGCAGAGGGTGGTCGCCAGGAGCAGCCACGCGATCAAGGCCGAGGTACTGAAGTTCTGGCAAGGGGAAGACATGCGGCGCCGGAATCACCAGGGGGGCCGCGAACGATCCCGTGGTTCAGTGGTGGGACCTTGTCCCATCGGCAGGCGCCGCTCGGAGTCGAGCCGGTATGCTTCGAGGAGCCAGCCGGCTTGTTCCGGCGAGAGGTGGGTTTCCTGGCCGTCTTTGGAGGGGGCCTCCTGCTCTCCCGGCTTGTTACCCGGCAGTTCCTCGTCGTCCTCCTCCTCGTCGTCGCCCGCGCCGGGAGGCATATCGGGCGCGGGGATGCGCCCTTTGAGCTTTTTCAAGTCGTCGCCCAGCTGCTCGCCCTGGTCGCACATCCCGTTGGCGCACTGCTGCATTTCCTGGATGCTGTCCACGAGCTTGGCGATGCAGCGGTCCAGAACATCCGCGTTGTGCCGGGCGTCGGCGTCGGCGCGGTTCAGTTCCAGGGCGCTTCTGAAATCGTCCGCGGAGCGCTCCCACCGGGCCAGCACCGCGCCATACAATTTCAAGGCCCGCCGCACGGCCTGAGTCGCGGCCTTGAGCTCCTTGCGCGCTCCCCTGCCGCGGAGGTAGGCGGCGACCATTCGCTGCACGTCATTGCTGGCCAGCGCGTCCTCCGCCTCGCGGATGGCGTTGCCAGCCCGCTGGCTCGCGGCCCGGCCGCGGTCCAGGGTTGGCCGGGCCGGCGGCCCCTTTTTCAATTCCTCGACTCCCTGCCCGAACCGGACGAGGCCGAGGTTATAGAGCGCGGGCGGCTGGAGATGCTGTTGCTGGCTGGCAAGAGCGGCTTCGAGGGAAGCTTCCGCCTCGCGCAATTTACCGGCGTGAAGCTGCCGGGTGCCAGTGTTGAAGACCTCGCGCGGGGAGGACGGCGGGGCGGAGTCGGAAGTGGCGCCGGTGCCCAGGGCAAGCAGGCAGGCCCCGAGCCCGAAAACCGCGGTCCGAAGGCCGAAAGTTGTTATCAACGGTCTCATAGCAAACCAGTCAGGAGGCAATGTCGCGCAGGCGGCGGCGGGTGCCAATCAAAGATTCCGCCACCAACAGGACCAGCACACCGGCGACCGGCCAGTGAAAACGGTCCACGCCAAACTTGCGCGCGGGGGCCCCGGCGGAGCCCGAGTTCATCGTCTCGACCGCGAGCCGGACTTTGGCCAGCCCCTCGCCCAGCGGGCCGAGGGGGTGATAGGCGCCGCGAGTGGCCTGCGCGATGCCGCGCAGCGTCGCCTCGTCCAGCCGGCTGCGAACGATTTGGCCGCGGCTGTCGCGCTGCGTCTCGGGCTTGCCTTGCTCGTTGAGGAACTGAATCTCGCCGCCCGCCGCCGTGCCGACGCCAATCGTGAAGATGACCACGCCGTTGGTCGCCAGCGATTGGGCCTGGCGGATGCCGCTGTGTTCGAGGTCTTCACCGTCGGTGAGCAATACGAAGAGCCTGGTGCGCCGGTTTTTGTCCACGGCGCGGCTGGCTTCGTCGAGGGCGCGGCCGATGTCGGTGCCGGGGATGGGTATAGTCCTGTCATCCACCGCCATGAGCGCCTCCTGGAAGGCGCCGTAGTCGAACGTGAGGGGGCATTGGAGGAAGGCCTGGCCGGCGAAGGCAACCAGCCCGACCCGACCGTGCCAGCGGCGCTGGACGTAGTCGAGGATGGCGAGCTTGGCGCGCTGCAGGCGGCTGGGCGTCACGTCGCTGGCGAGCATGCTGCGGGAGCAATCCAGCAGAAAGAGGGTGTCCTGGCCGTAGAGACGGCTGACCTCGGCCTGCTCGCCCAGTTGCGGTCGTGCCAGGGCGAGCCCGATTCCGGCCACCGCCAGGAGCAGGAGCAGGTTTTTGACGGCGCGGCGGGCGCGGCTGTGGGAGCGCGTCAGCTCTTCAATAAACTCGGGGGCGGCGAGCTGCGCGAGTTGCTTCCGGCGCGCCCAGGCGGAGTAACGCTGCAAGGCGGCCAGCAGCAGCGGGGCCAGCAGGGCCAGCCAGAGCCAGGCCGGTTCGGCGAAATGGGGGTTGCCCAGGTCTATCATGGCACCCTCCGGAGGCGCGTGTTCGCCAGGATCAGTTCCAGAGCCAGCAGCCCGAAGGCGGCCAGCAGGGGCCACTGGTACAACGGCCGATAAGTGGTGAAGCGGCGGAGCTTGATCTCGGTCTTCTCCAGGCGGTCAATCTCGTTGTAGATGCGTTGCAGCTCGCGGCGGTTAGTGGCGCGGTAGGACTTGGCACGGGACAGCGCGGACATTTTGCCAAGCACGGTGTAATTAGCCGGCTGCAAGCTCATCCCCGGCCTGAGGTTGCCGTTGGCGTCGAACTCCAGCTTGCCGGTCGAAGGATCGAACAGGAACAAGGTGCAGGGCTGCTCGATGCCAATGCCGATGGTGTAAACCTTCACGCCCAGCGCGGCGGCCAGCTGGGCGGCCGGGACGGGATCAATGTCGCCCTTGTTGTTATCGCCATCAGTCAACAGGATTATGATGCGGCTTTTGCTGTCCTTGAGGGCTTTGAGGCGCTTGGCGCCGGCGGCGGCGGCATCGCCGATGGCGGTGCCGAGGTCGCGGATGAGGCCGACGTGGAGGCGGCGGAGGTTCTCGATGAGCCAGTCGTGATTGAGCGTGAGCGGGCTGGCCAGGTACGGCACGGCGGAGAAGACGATCAGCCCGAGCCGGTCGTTGGGGCGCTTGCGGATGAAGTCCTCGAGCACCTGGGCGGCGATGTCGAAGCGTGAGACGCGCTCATTCGGCCCGCTCATGTCCAGCGCCATCATGGACCAGGACAGGTCCAGCACGAGCATGATGTCCACGCCGCTGGCCTCGGTCTCGGTGTGGTCGTTGGCAAAGCGGGGCCCGGCCAGCGCCACGATGCACAAGGCGACCGTGAGGAGCCGCAGGAAGAGCAACAGGCGGCCGGAGGCGGCCCGGGCGGCGGCGCCGGCAGCGCGGGCAATGTCGGCGCTGGGAAAGCGCAGTGCCGCCAGCTTGCCGATGCGCCCGCGCAGAAAGGCGTAGATCGGCAGCAAGGCCAAAAGCCCCAGCAGCCAGGGATACTGGAACTCCAGGTTGCCGGTCATTTACGGAAGTCCACCCCCCGAAAGCCGGGCGCTGCAGGCCGCGATAGGCTCAGGGAGATCATATCTGTGCGCCCGTCGCGGACGGGGTGGCGGCAAGGTTGGGGTTGGGTGGGGCAGTTGCCCGGGCCGTGGCGATGCGCCGGATCTGGGCCTGGTCAATGAGTTTGAGCGCCTCCAGCACCGCGTCGAACGGCGCGGCGGGCGCGGGCGGAGGGGAAAACTTGCGCTGGTCGCACTGGCGGAGGAACTCACCGAGCGCGGCGGAGAGTTCGGGGCCGACCTGGCCGTTCCCGGCGACAGCGCGGCAAAACTCGGCCGTCGTCAACTCTCCGGCCGGGAGGTTGAATGCCGCGGCGACGTAATGGCGCAGGATGTGCGAAACCCGGCTCAAGAGCAGGCCGTCTTCCGGCTGCTGGCTCAGCGGCTCGAGCGCCCGGCGGGCCGCGACGTCCGGTGGCACGGCTTCCGGCGGCCTGGGCCGGAGCATCAGCCAAACGGCGGCGCCAACCAGGGCCAGCAGGGCTATTCCGGCCAGGATCACCCAAAGGCCGTATCGCTCCTGAAAGCTGGGCGGAATCTCGGCATGCGGCGGGCGCAGGGCGGGGATGTCCTCCAGTTCGGCCGTGTTGGTAACATCACCACGCACGGCACCTTCGACCCGAACTTCGGAAGGGGGGACCACTTTCGAGGCGGTGGTGTTGGTAACGACGGCCAATAGCGGTTGGACGCCGAGCAGCCAAAGGCTCAAGGGTAAAACCCGAAGGCCGAAGGCCGAAATCCGAAGGCTGAATGAGGACCCAGCACGAGGCATGTGTGCCTCGGCGGCTGGGGTTGGCAATGACGGCATTCCGCCGGCGCTCAGGATCTCGCTGTCCGGCCTTCGGATTTCGGCCTTCGGATTTCGGCCTTTCATCCTCTCCTCCTGCCGCGGCGGGTTTCGAAGAAGGATTGCAGCGTCTGCGCGAAGGATTCGGCGGTGCTGAAGCGCAACGTGTCCACCCCGGCGCGGCGCAGGGCGCGATCCAGTTCCGCGAGGCGCTCGGCGTTGGTCTCGGCAAACTTCGCGCGCACGACGGCGCGGCCGGAGTCCACTTCGAGCAACTCCCCGGTCTCGGCGTCTTCGACGGTGAGCAAACCCGCGGAAGGCAGGCTGCTTTCGCGCGGGTCATGCAGGTGCACGCACACCAGGTCGTGGCGGGCGTTGGTGAGGCCGATTTCCTGGACGGTGTCGCGGCCGGAGCCCGGCTGGGTGACCGTTGGGCCGAAGCTGTGGAGGAAGTCGGTGAGGAGGAAGACGATCGAGCGCCGGTGCAGGATGCGGTTCAGGAACGCCAGCGCGGCGGGGATGTTGGTGCCGCTATGCTTCGGCTGGAAGCCGAGCATCTCGCGGATGAGCCGCAGGATGTGGCGCCGTCCTTTGCGCGGCGGCAGGAACAGTTCCACCTGGTCGGTGAACAGCAGCAGGGCCACTTTGTCGCTGCTGCGGGTGGCCGAGATTGCCAGCGTGCCGGCAATTTCGGCCGCGAACTGGCGTTTGGTGCGGCGCAGGGAGCCGAACGCGGACGAGGCCGAGACATCCACGGCCAGCACCATGGCCAGCTCCCGCTCCTCGCGGTAGCGCTTGACGAAGGGACGCCCCATCCGGAAGGTGACATTCCAGTCAATGTCGCGGACCTCGTCGCCGGGGATATACTCGCGCAGTTCCTCGAAGTCCATGCCCCGGCCTTTGAAATGGCTGAGGTAGGCTCCCACCATGGTGTCGTTGACCAGGCGGTTGGTGCGCACCTCCACGCGGCGAACGCTTTCGAGCAGCTCAGAAATGGTCACGGCACCGGCACGGCGTTGAAGATCTTTTTGATGATAGCATCTGTGGTCACCGCTTGCGCCTCGGCCTCGTAGGTGAGGATTATCCGGTGCCGCAATACATCGGGGCCGATGCTTTTGACGTCCTCGGGGGTGACATACGCCCGGCCCTGCAACAGCGCCCAGGCCTTGGCGGCCAGCGTGAGGTAGATGGTTGCTCGCGGCGAGGCGCCAAACTGGATGAAATGCTTCAGGTCCAGCTTGTATTGCTCCGGTTTGCGGGTTGCGAACACAATGTGCACCACGTAATCCCGCACCTTTTCGTCCACGTGAATCTGGTCCACCAGCTTGCGTGTCCGGAGGATTTCCTCCAGGGGGATGACCGGCTGGACCTGCGTTTCGGGCGCGGTGAAGGCCATGCGGTCGAGGATTTTCCGTTCCTCCGCGAAGGAGGGGTAGTCGAGCAGCACTTTGAACATGAAGCGGTCCACCTGCGCTTCGGGCAAGGGGTAGGTGCCTTCCTGGTCAATCGGGTTCTCGGTGGCCAGCACGAGGAAGGGTAGCGGCAGCGGCATTGTCTCGCCGCCGAGCGTCACCTGCCGTTCTTGCATCGTTTCGAGCAGGGCGGATTGCACCTTGGCGGGCGCGCGGTTGATTTCGTCGGCCAGGACGAAATTGGCAAACACGGGGCCTTTGGTGGCGTGGTATTTGCCGTCCTGGGGGCTATAGATGAGCGTGCCGACGATATCGGCGGGGAGCAGGTCGGGGGTGAACTGGATGCGATGGAAGGAGGCGTGAACGGCTGCCGCGAGCGTGCGCACCGACATGGTCTTGGCCAGGCCCGGCACGCCTTCCAGCAGGACATGCCCGTTGGCCAGCACGCCGACCAGCAACCGGTCCACCAGTTGCTCCTGGCCAACGATGACCCGGGCGATCTCTTCGCGCAGCCTGCGAATCCAGCCGGCTGTCGCCTGCACCTGCTCGTTCAACGGTGTGCTCATGATTCGACCAATCTAGGCAAGCGGGTGCGGTGACTCAAGCTATCTGCCAGAAATCGTCTCCGCGGCACAAGAAGCGCCTGCGGGCGCCCCGTTGGGCCTGCCGAGATGCTATTTGGTCAAAATGGCATATAAGTGCAATAAGGACAGTGGGTTATGCCAAAAGCCCCCGTTCCAGGTGTCAAGGCTGTATCCACGGTGTGGATACGGTGTGGATACGGCGCGTATATGGTGTGTATCCCTTGGTATGCCTGGCCCCGACTGAAGGCACCGGCGGCCACAAGCGACCGGGTATTTGGCTTTCCTCACCACGGACTCCTGTTAACAATCTCCCTAATCCGTTAGACGCGCAGACTATGAAAGATATTGTTCCGTCGCCGCCACCGGTTGTCCGCAACGACGCCGCAGCCGTGCAGGCCCTTTTTCAACAGAATGTCGTGCCCAGCTATGGTCGTTTCGACATCGTGCTCAGCCACGGCTCGGGCAGCTACCTTTGCGACATCACGGGGCGGCGATACCTGGATTTGGGCGGCGGCATTGCCGTGAGTTCGCTGGGCCATGCGCACCCGGCGATCACGGAAGCATTGGTCGAGCAATCGCGCAAGGTGATCCACACGTCGAATTTCTATTACCACGAGCCGCAGGGCCGGCTGGCGCAGGCGCTGGTTGGGCTCATTGGCCCCGGCAAGTGCTTCTTCTGCAACAGCGGCGTGGAGGCCGATGAAGGCTTGTTCAAGCTGGCGCGCAAGTTCGGCCACGACGAAGGGCGCTTCGAGGTCCTCACCACAGTGAATTCCTTCCACGGACGGACGCTGGCTGGCATTGCCGCGACCGGCCAGGAGAAGGTCAAGAAGGGCTTTGAACCGATGGTGCCGGGCTTCCGGCAGGTGCCCTACAACGACCTGGAGGCCATGCGCGCGGCCCTTTCGCCCGCCACGGCGGCCATCATGATCGAAGGCATCCAGGGGGAAGGAGGCGTGCTGGCGGCCGCACCGGACTACCTGCTGGGGTTGAGGCGGCTGTGCGATGAGAAGAAGCTGCTGCTGCTCATGGACAGCGTGCAGTGCGGTCATTTCCGCAGCGGGCGCTTCCAGAGCTTCCAGCGCATCCTGGAGGGCGTGCCGGGGGGCGGCGGTTTTCTGCCGGACGGCATCTCGATGGCAAAGTCGCTGGGCGGCGGTTTTCCGATCGGCGCATTCTGGGTGAGGGCGCCCTACGCCGATTTGCTGGGCGCGGGCTCGCACGGCACAACGTATGGCGGTTCGCCGCTGGCCTGCGCCGTCGCCCTGAAGATTCTCGAGGTGATTCAGCGCGAGAAGCTGGCCGACAACGCACGGCAGGTTGGCGCTTTGCTGAAGGCCGGCCTGCAGCGACTGGCCGGCAAGTATCCCACCGTCATCCAGGCCGTGCGCGGGCTTGGCTTGATGCTTGGGATGGAGCTGGCACCCGCCCTGCCGAAGCTGCCCGGCGACCCGGCCAAGAACCCGTCCGCCCGGTTCGCCAACCTGCTGCATGCGTCCGGACTGCTGGCAATTCCCGCCGGAAGCCGGGTCCTGCGTTTCCTGCCTCCGCTGAATCTGAAGCCCGCCGAGGCCGAGGACGGCTTAAAGATACTTGAGTCGGTGGTCGCTGGTTTGGCAGACTAGCCAGCTTCCGGCCAGGTTCGACACCTGGCCGGCATTGAACATGAAGCATCTGTTGAGCATTGAGAAACTGGCCGAGCCGGACATGAATGCCATTCTGGCTGAGGCGGTGACGTTGAAGAAGGAACGGGGGCGGCACACCAGATTGCCGTTGGCCGGGCAAACCTGGGCAATGGTTTTCACCAAGTCCTCCACGCGCACCCGTCTCTCGTTCGAGGTCGGCATCCGCGAGTTGGGCGGGCAGGTGATCTTTCTGCCGTCCAACGAGATCCACCTTGGCCGCGGCGAACCGATCAAGGACACCGCGCGGGTCATGGGGCGGATGGTGCACGGCGCTGTCTTCCGGACTTTTGCCCAGAACGACGTCGAGGAATTCGCCCAGTACGCGGGCATTCCGACCATCAATGCTCTGACGGACCACGAGCACCCGTGCCAGATTCTGGCGGACATCTTCACCTATCAGGAGAAGCGGGGGGCAATCCGGGGCAAGACAGTTGCCTTCATTGGCGACGGTGCGGGGAATATGGCCACGTCGTATGTCTTTGCTGCCGGCAAGGCCGGCTTCGAGTTGCGCATTGCCGCTCCGAAAGCGTTCCAGCCCGCGGCGGGACTCATCAAACGGGCGGGCGGCGGGATCGTGCTCACGGATGACGTCCGAGCCGCGGCCGCAGGGGCGGATCTGCTCTATACGGACGTCTGGGTTTCGATGGGACGCGAAAAGGAGTCTGTCGAGCGCAACCAGCAGATGGGCGGCTACCAGCTTAACGCCGAGGTTGTCCGGCTGGCCAAGCCCGGCGCGCTCGTAATGCATTGTCTGCCCGCCTATCGCGGGAAGGAAATAGACGAGGAGACCTTCGAAGCCAACGCGCAGACCATTTTCGACCAGGCAGAGAATCGCCTCCACGTTCAGAAGGCGATCCTAAGCTGGCTGGTCAGCTAGCACTGGAGGGCCTGGGACGGCTGTGGGCGCCTGAGTCCACCGCGGGCTGCGCGAGGGGAACCGATTCCCACTTTCCGTCCTGCTGCCCTTCTGCTAATATTTTCCTGACGAGTTTACCAGCACACTATGCCAATTTACGAATATGCCTGCCCGAAGTGCCGGGTGATATTTAACTTCCTCTCGAAGCGGATCAATCCCGACCGCTCGCCGGTCTGCCCCAAGTGCGGCAACAAGAAGCTGTTGAAGCAGATGAGCCGTTTTGCCACCTCGCGCGGTCTCAAGGAACCGTCGGCTAAGAAGGAGCCTGAGGCCGGCGAGCCGCCGATGCCCGATTTCGAAGATCCGCGGATGGAGCGCGCCATGATGGAGATGGAGCGCGATATGGAGCATCTGGATGAGAACAATCCCAGGCACATGGCCCACATGATGCGCAAGATGAAGGACCTCATGCCGCCTGGCACTATGCCCAAAGAGCTCGAGGTCGCCATCAAGCGCCTCGAAGCCGGCGAAGACCCGGAGAAGATCGAGGCGGATATGGGCGATGTGCTCGGCGATTTCATGGGCGGAGAAGACGAAGAAGGCGGCATGGGTGGCCCCGGCGGGATGGGGGGTTACTCGCACGATAGCGGGCTGTATGACTACTGAAGCCCACCGGCGGCTGATGGCTGGTGATTAGCCCGCATGGCTCACATCCACGAGAGAATTGACTTCACCGTCGCCATCTTCGTTATTCACCGGGGCAAGGTGCTGCTCGTTCACCACCGCAACTTGAACAAGTGGCTGCCTTTGGGCGGACATGTGGAGCTGGACGAAGACCCGGAGATCGCCGCGCTGCGTGAGGCCAGGGAGGAGAGCGGGCTGGAAGTCGAGTTGGTGGGGGAACGCCCCCCGACGACCGAGCCGGGCACTCGCGCGTTGATCGCCCCGCGCTTTCTGGACATCCATCGCATCACGGACACCCACCAGCACATCGGCATGATCTACTGGGCGCGGCTCAGGAACGGCACGCTGACGCTGTCGGCCTCCGAACATCACGATATCCGCTGGTGCGCCGCCGCCGACCTCGAGCAGCTCCAGCCTCCGATGACTAACGCGGTCAAGTGGTATTGCCGCGCGGCGCTGGAAGGGGTTGAGGGTTGAAAGTGGAGGGGGGCAGACCCCGAAAGCACCCCACACCACACGCACCAAACACCGAGCCATAGCTTCCATGTTCCCTCGTCGCCTCAAAGCCGGCTGCTTCGTCCTCGAAGGACTCAACTCCTTCGCCACCGTTTACTACTTCTACTATTTCTACTTCTTCATGCAGACGGAGTTCGGCTACGGCAACCGGGCCAACCTGTTGCTGGCCGCCCTCAACGGCGGCGTCTATGCCCTCATGGCCTGGCTGGGGGGCATGTTCGCCCAGCGCTTTGGCTACTTCACCGCCCTGAAGCTCGGCTTCGGCATCATGATTGCCGCCCTGGCGGTCGGCAGCCAGCTTCATTCCGCCGCCGGCCACATCATGATCATGGCCCTGGCGGTGGTCGGCATGTGTTTCACCTGGCCCACCCTCGAAGCGCTCGTCAGCGAGGGCGAAAGCCGCGCCGGCGTCCAGCGCATGGTGGGCATCTACAATGTGATGTGGTCCGGCACGGCCGCCGTTTCCTACTTCATCGGCGGCGCCGTGTTCGAGGTGCTCGGCCCCCGCAGCCTTTTCTATCTCCCCGCGGCCATCGTGCTCGTGCAGTTCTGCCTTACCTTCTGGCTGGAAGCCAAGGCCGGGCTGGCGCCGCACTCGCCCGCCGAGCGCTCTGCACCCGCGACCCCGCCGCTCGTATCAGCCACCAGGACCAAGGTGTTCCTGCAACTCGCGTGGCTGGCCAACCCCTTTGCCTACATCGCCATTAACACGCTCATCGCCGTGATGCCCGGCGTCGCGGGCCGCCTGGACCTCTCAACGACCGCCGCCGGTTTCTGCTGTTCGCTCTGGTGCTTTTCACGGGTGGCGTCGTTCTTCGTGCTGTGGCACTGGGCGGGCTGGCATTACCGCTTCCGCTGGCTGGCGGCTTCCTACGTGACGATGATCGTCACCTTCGCCGTCATCGTCATGGCGCCGAACCTTGCGGTTGTCATCCTGGCCCAGCTCATCTTTGGTGTGGTCGCCGGTCTGATTTACTACTCCTCGCTTTTCTACTCCATGGACCTGGGCGACACCAAAGGCGAGCACGGCGGCATTCACGAAGCGGCCATAGGCCTGGGCAACTTCGCCGGCCCGGCGGTCGGCGCGGCCTCGCTTTATTTCCTGCCCCAATATACACACAGCGGCGCGCTGGCTGTGAGCGGCCTCCTGCTGCTGGGGCTGGGCGGCCTGCTGGCCGTTTGGCGAAGAGGGACGTGAGGTCCGCCGCCAAAAGCCCTTGCCAGTCGGCCCGGCTTGGCCTACTGGTTTCTCCACCGACTTAACCCGATTAACTCGACAACTTATTTGACCAAGTATGGGCCTACTGGCTGGTAAACATGGAATCGTCTTCGGCGTGGCCAACAAACGTTCCATTGCCTGGGCCATCGCCCAGGCCTGGCACAGCGCGGGGGCGAAGCTCGCGTTCACCTACCAGGGCGAGCGGCTGAAGGAGAACGTCGCGGAACTGGCGGGAGCGTTCGGCGCGGACACTCTCATCCTGCCCTGCGACGTGACCCGCGACGAGGAAGTCGCCAGCGTGTTCAAGGCGGTGGGCGATAAGTTCGGGAAGCTGCACTTGCTGCTGCATTCGGTGGCCTTCGCCCCCAAGGACGCCCTTGAAGGCGAGTTCGTCAACACCAGCCGGGAGGCCTTCCGCATCGCGCACGATGTGAGCGCCTATTCGCTGGTGGCGCTGGCGCGCGCCGCCGCGCCGCTGATGACCGACGGCGGCAGCATCATCGGCATGAGCTATTACGGGGCCGAGAAGGTCGTGCCGCACTACAACGTGATGGGCGTGGCCAAGGCCTCGCTCGAAGCCAGCACCCGTTACCTCGCCTACGACCTGGGCCCGAAGAAGATCCGCGTCAACTGCATCAGCGCCGGCCCCGTGAACACGCTGGCCGCGCGCGGCATTGGCGGCTTCACCGAGATGCTCAAGCATTACGAGGCCCACTCTCCACTCCAGCGCAACGTCCTGCCCGAGGAACTGGGCGCGACCGGCCTATTCCTTGCCAGCGACGGCGCCGCAGCAATCACCGGGCAAGTGATTTACGTGGATTGCGGCTACCAGATCATGGGGATGTAGGCCGCGGACGCCTCCACCGGGGGTGGCGCGTGAGTGGGGGGAAGGTGTGCCAGACAGGCTGGCCATCTATGACCTCAACCCGGACCACTTCGCGCCATGTGCGCAGCGGGTCGCCCAAAAAGCCGGGCGTGAGGTTGCCAACCTTCGTGGGGTAGCCGGAGAGTCCGCGGTGACCCTTGCAATCGATTTGGATATAGTCCGGCTTCACCTGGTCGATGATGGAGTTGATCATGTCAGGCGTGGTATTCTTCCCTCTCACCGCAATCTTCTCGACAATCGGCAACGGGCGCGAAATGCTCCGAGCCCACCATGACGGAAACCAGACGATTGAATGACTGGATGGCAGCTGCCTACTGTTCCTTCCCGCTGATTAGCCTATTGTCCGCCAACGTTCTCGCCGCCGAAAACACGGCCGGAACAAAGGCCAGTGTTCCCACTCAGGTCTCTCGAATCGGAGGCGTGGGCTGGTTCGAGCGCAAAGGCGAGTATCTGAAGGATTATTACGTGTTCAAGGAAGGGAAGACTTTCCACTTGTACTACAACGTGGGCGACGCCGGAGCCACCCAGGATTGGCAGGAACCAGCGAACGAAAAGGCCTTCGGGCATGCGACCTCGCCCGATCTTTGGGAATGGGAGCATCATCCCCGCATACTGCAGGTGCGCTCCAACACCTGGGAAGGGCAGGTGGTGTCAGCGCCTTCCATCGTGAAGCACTCCGGGTTGTTCTACATGGTTTACACCGGGTTCGACAATCGCGCGCTCGGGAAACAGAGCATCGGGCTTGCAACCAGCAGGAATCTGTTCGACTGGGTGCGTCACTCGGCTAATCCGATCAGCACCGCGCCGGAATGGGTGCTGCACCACCCAAACGGCTGGGTGGATTGGCGCGACGCCCACATCATCCGTTACAAGAAGGAATTCCTCCTGTTCATCATGACGACCACCCGGGAGGGCAAAGGGGCGATCGCCCTGCTGAGTTCGCCGGATGCGGTGACCTGGAAAGACCTCGGCCCGGCCGTGATCACATTCAGCCAACCAGAAAGCCCGCGCGTCTTCGAACACCGCGGCACCTATTACCTTTTTGCCAGCAGCAGCCTCGGCCGCAAGCTTTACAAAACCCGTGATCCCAAGTCTAAGAACTGGGAAGCCCTGGACTTTAACTGGCCGGCCCCCGGCTTGTGGAGCGGTTGGGAAGTAGTCGAGCACAAAAGGGGGCTGGTCTTCTCGGCGTTCGAATGGAAACCCCACGGCAACTACATCCAATTCTGGAATGTGAAGTGGGACCGGGACCGTCCGATCGTGAACTATGGGCGGGGCAAGTTTACCACTACTTTCTGAGGGCGTCGCGGAGTCCGGAGGTGCGGCGGACCTGGCGCGCGAGAGCGGCGCAGAGGACCGCCTCGGCATACCATAGCTCCACACCTTTCCGGGCGCGGGTGATGCCGGTGTAGAGGAGCTCGCGGCTCAGGACGGGGCTGTCGCGGTCGGGCAGGACGAGCAGGACGCGGTCGAACTCCGAGCCTTGGCTTTTGTGCACGGTCAGCGCGTAAGCGGTTTCATGCTCCGGCAAGCGGAGCGGGAGGAACTTGCGCACGGTGTTGTCCGGCCCGGCGAAGAAGGCCCGCGGCTCGCCGCTCCCGCCCTCGGGCAGGATCAGGCCGATGTCGCCGTTGAAGAGCTTGAGGTTGTAGTCATTGCGCGTGATCATGATGGGCCTGCAGTCATACCAGGGATCCTGTCGGCTGATCAGTCCTTCCTCTTCCACAATGTCCTCCGTCATCTCGTTCAGACTGGCGACTCCAAACGGGCCTTCGCGCAAGGCGCACAGGATGCGGAACTGCGCCAGCGCCGCCAATGCCTGGAGTGGATCGGAGGCTTTCAGAAATGCGCTGAAACCGGCTATCACTTGCTGCCGCAGAGCCTCCTTCAACGCCGCGCGGCAAGGGAGCGCCACCCCGACAAGGTCGCCCTCCCTGCTGCCCTGGCAGTCGCGAAGAACTCGCCAGACCTCCTCGGCCTGCCCGGCGTTGATGGCACTGCTTAGCCGATAGATCCCGCTTTGCTCGCCGAAGCGGTAGTTCCGCTGGAGTTGGACGACGCAGTCGCCCAAAGTGTGATTGGCGGGGAGGGCGAGCGACCCCGCAGACCCAGATTTCTCAGGTAATCCACCAGCATCAGGATTCACAGGAACGGCCGCGGAGCATATATCGCCCAAAACCGCCCCCGCCTCGACCGAAGACAACTGATCCTTGTCTCCCAGGAGTATCACGCGGGCTGAGGGGGATATGGCGTCGAAGAGCTTGGCCATGAGGGCCAGGTCCACCATGCTGGCTTCGTCCACTGCGACCACGTCATAGGGCAGCAGGTTGTCGGCGTTGTATCGAAATTGAGTCGAGTCAGGGACGTATCCCAGCAAACGGTGGATGGTCGTGGCGCGCTCGGGCAGTTGGGCTTTGATCGTGTCGCCGCAGGGCAGCTTTTCTTTGACTCGCTGGATAGAGTCCTGGATGCGAGCCGCAGCCTTTCCGGTCGGCGCAGTGACGGCGATGCGCAATTTGCGGGAGCGGTCCAGTTCCAGCAGCAACGCAAGGATCAGCACCAGCGTGTGAGTCTTGCCCGTGCCCGGCCCGCCGGAGATGACACAGAACTTCCGTCGCACCGCGGCCATCGCGGCAACCGCCTGCCAGTTAACGCCTCCCCCGGGTTCGGGTGGAAACAGCGCCTGGAGCTTCTGCTTGAATGCGGCTGGGTCTGGTCCATCCGATTGTTCGATTGCGCGAGCCCGGATTGCCTTGGCGAGGCTCTGTTCATAGTTCCAGTAGCGGTGCAGGTAGAGCCGGTGGCGGTCATCCAGTATCAGTGGCCGAAATTCGCCTGGCACCCCGACCACCTCGGAGGCCCCGAGGTCTTTCAGCCAGTCCTTGAGGTGCGGAAGCTGGATCGGGATGACGCCCGCAGTCGGCTTGTCCGGAAAGACCTTTCCTGCAAGGCCCGCCAGATCCAGGCAGATATGCCCTTCACCCCGTTGCCGGCTCGCCAGCGCTGCCGCCAAGGCCAGCATCGGCTGAGCCCGGCCATGCTGTGCCTCGATGAAGGCCGCGAAGTGGCGGTCCACATCGCTAAAGGCCGCGCTGCCCAGCAATTGGCGGATAATCCTCATGCCGTCGATCCTCCCGCGCCGCTGGTCAGCAGACCATTGAGTTTTCGGACGAAGGACTCCTTCAATCGGTCCCGGTGGATACCGAAGCCAGGCCGGGCCGGGTCAATGCCGCGCAGGAACAGGTAATACACGCCACCAAAGTGCTTCTCGTAACTATACCCCGGCAGCCGCAAGCGGAGATACCGATCCAAGGCAGCGGTGTAGAGCTGATATTGGAAGCAATAATGCCGGCGGCGCACTTCGTCAGCCAAAGCGGCCGCCGCGTAATCTTCGACCCGGTTGCCCAAGTGGTTAGACTTCCAGTCCAGCACGTAGAACCGGCCCCCGAACTCGAACACCAGGTCAATGAACCCCTTGAGCATCCCGCGAACGGGGGTGAAGGAGAAGCCCTCCGGCTCGATGCCGGGATCCTTCGCCCCGGCGAACCGGTGTTCCCGGAGCAGGGGCCGGAGTGTCTCCGGCGAAATCCTGCCGAGCGGGCAGTGGAACTCGAGTTCCTGAAGGCGCTGCCCGGTAGAGAGCTTCGCCAGGGTCAGGCCAGCAACCTTCTCATCCAGCGGGACGGTCAGCACCCGGCCCAACATCTCAACAATGATGTCGGAGAATTCAGCTGCGGGCAGGCCGTGCGCCTGGAGTTGGTCGCGCACAAGCTCATGCGTGGCCGGCTGGTTCCATTGAGTGAAATCAAGCTGCTCCAGAATCTTGTGCAGGCAGGTGCCAGGCTTGGCGCCGCCGGGGAAGGCGAAGATGCCGGAGGCAATGGACTCCGGACGCCCCGGCGGGCCGTCCCTGCCCTGGGCGCCGAGCTCGTCGTGGTCGGGCCTTTCTTCGTCTTGATTGGCCGTGAGCGAAGTGAAGCTGCTGATGCGCCAGTCGCGAGCAATGGCGCCAGTGAATTTGCGGCATGTCAGCGCCGGGGCGGTTGAGACCGGAGCGGCAAGCGGCGTCTCCGCTGGTTCGGGCAGGTCCTGCACCTCGATGGCAGGGCCATCCTCCGGGCCTACCGACTGGTCCACCCGCTGGCGCAGGTCAGCCAGGAGCTGCTCGTCGCTCAGATTCTTATAGTGCTGCTCCTGAGCCGAGACCACGTTGGGTTGGTTGGTGGGGGGCGGATGCAACAGGCGGACCGGGGCGGAAGTGCCGGCGCCGTTGAAGGCGCCCCAGACGAAGTAACAGCGGTGCCGGGCGCGCGTCAGCGCCACATAGAGCAGACGCACATTCTCCGCCAGCCGCTCGACCAGGGCCGACTGCCGATGGGCGTCGTACTCGGGACTGTCCAGGTCGCGCGTGAGTCTTCCATCCCCCTGCTCGTGGTAGAGGACCTGGTCTTCGCCATGGTGTTCGATGTCCTTGTCTTTCCAGGAGAAGGGGCAGAAGACCACGTTGTATTCCAGCCCTTTGCTCTTGTGGATGGTGACCAGCCTCACCGCCCGCTCGTCGGTCTCGAGCCGGAGCTGGTGTTCCTCACTGGCCTGGTCCTTAACCTCCCGCTGCTCGGCGATCCACTTGAGCAGGCCGGCGACGCCGAGCCGGCGCTCGAGGCTGGCCTGGTGAAGCACTTCCGCCAGGTGCAGCAGGTTGGTGAGCCGGCGCTCGCCGTTGGGGAAGGCCAGCAAGCGGGGCCGGACCTGTTCCCGCTGCATGAAACTGCGGAACATCTGGATGAAGCCCCGGCGGAGCCAGAGATCGAGGTAACCGCGGAAGCGCTCCAGAATGTCCTGCCATTGGGCCTCTTGCCTGACGAGGGTCTCGAGCTGCGCGCCGGTGTAACCCAGCAGGTCGGTCCCGAGCGCCACCAGCAACTCCGATTCCCGCGTCGGGTTGGCTATGGCGGCCAGCACACGTTGCATTTCCGCCACCTCGCGCGACGCAAAGAGGCTGGCGGTGGTGTGCAGCACGCTGGGGATCTTGAGCCGGCCCAGCGCCTGCTGCAGCAATTCCGCCTGGCGGTTGGTTGGCACCAGCACAGCGATGTCCTGAGGCAACAGGTCCCGGTCTCCCACCCGTGCCGGGCCGTTGAGCAACGCGACGATCTCTGAGGCGACTACTGCCGGCAACCTCACCTTGGCTGTCTCCATGGTGATCGGCTTCTCGTCCCGCCGGCAAAACCAGAACCGCAGGGCCGGCTGCCGCTCGCCGTCCACCTTCAGCGGGTGCTTGTCCGCCTCGCCCCTGGCCTCGACGGCGTGGAAGCCGATGTCGTCGAACACGAACGGCTGTGGGGACTCGCCGAACACGGTGTTGACGGCGCGGACCAGGCCCGACTCCGAGCGCCAGTTCTCTTTGAGGGTATAGGTCTGGCTGGCCTGCCGGCTGGCCTCGAGGTAAGTAAAGATGTCCGCTCCCCGGAATCCGTAGATGGCCTGCTTGGGGTCGCCGATCAGGAAGAGCTGATGCTCCGGCGTGGCAAACACGCGCCGGAAGATCTCATACTGCAAGGGGTCGGTGTCCTGGAACTCGTCAATGAGCGCCGCCGCGTATTGGCTGCGCAGAATCGTTGCCAGGCGCTGCCCGTGCTCGCCCGCCAACGCCCGGTGCACGTTCCGGAGCAGGTCATCATAGAACTGTATCTTGAGCTCGTCCTTCCGCTGCGGCAGCTCCTGTTCGACATAGCGGAACGCGCCGAGCCTCAAGGCGATCACATAACGCTTCTCCGCCGCTGCCAGTTGCTCGCACTGGTCAAAGAAGCGATGCTCCGGGGCGACCGCGCCTTTGACCTTCCGGGACACATTCCCGGCAATTGCGGACTTGCGGAACCGCAGCAAGGCGTCCAATGCCGCCACCGGAAACCCCGGCGCGCCCAGGCAATGCTCGATCTGGCGGAACGCGTCCGCCATCGCCCGTTCCTTGTTGTAAGGCTGGTTCGCCCACCTGGCCCCGCTGCCAAAATGGCTGCGGATGGCATCCTTCTCTTTGCGCCAGGTTTCCCGCAGGGAGCTGAAGACCCCTTCCAGCTCCGCGGCCACCGCAGCCGGGGTTAGTGCCTCCGGATCCGGGAGCAGCTTGAGAGCCGGATGGGGCAGGCATTCCCGGACCAGCGGCAGCAGCGCTTCAGGGCTCAGCTTGTTCTTCAGGGCAAAGAGCACCGGGAGCCGGTCCGCGCGATAGAATTGCTTGCGCCAATAATCTTCCACGAGCTGTCGCAGCAACGGCACGGGATCCGTGACCAATTCCGTGTCAAAGAGACTGCCGGTCTCGAACGCCCGGTCTTTGAGCACCCGCTGGCAGAAGCCGTGGATGGTGTAGATGGGCGCCTCGTCGAAGCCATCGAGCGCCGTCGTCAGCCGAGCAGCCAGGTTTTTGGCCTGGGCCGCATGCTGTTGGAGCAGCGCTTTCAGGAAAGCGTCCTCGCTGGCGCCGGTCATGAATGCCTCGCGCGCCCTGGCCAGGAGCTGGCGAACGCGGTTTCGCAATTCTTCGGTGGCCGCCACCGTGTAGGTCACCACGAGAATCTGGTTCACGGACAGGTCCCGCTCCAGGATCAGCCGCAGGAACAGGCCGGCGATGGTGAACGTCTTGCCCGTGCCCGCGCTGGCCTCAATGAGGCTTGTGCCCGCGCGCAGCTCCGTCTCCGCCAGCCGGAACACTGGTGGCGCCTTCACGACTTCGCCTCCTTCAGCCCGCCCAGCAGCGGCCCGAACACCACCAGCGCCGTTTCCTCAAACTCCTCGTCCAGCGGGTCCACGTTATGGAAGCATAGATCAAAGTAGGGGTCATCGGACTCAGGCGGCGCCGTAGAGAAATCGTTGCCTTCCCAACTCCTCCGCGCGACTGCCAGCGGATCGCGCTTCGACGCGGCCTCGGCATAAGCCAGGGCTGTCTGCGGGAAGAACTTGAGCGGCTGCCTCAGTCCCCGCCAGTAGAGTCTCAACAGCTCCAACAAGACCTCCGGTGCATTCGCCGGTGGCGAGGCGGTCAGCGTGTCGTCGCTGCCAACCAAAACGGCACCCGACCCCGCCCCCCCGGTCGCGGCGGCATTCAACACCAAATGCTCGACCCACAGCCGCAGCCGGTCCTTGGCCTTCAAGCCGGCGCACCGGTAATGCAGCAGGCCGCTGGCGGTCACCCGACGGATTTCCCCTGTCAGGTGGAACTCCCCCAGCCGGCAATCCACCGGCACGGGCGCGCGGTAGCCCTCGCCCAGGTGCGGGCGCAGGCGCTCCAGAAACTCCTCGGCGGCGGCCTGCAGCCCGTTGAAATTCAGCGCCCCGGCTTCGCCCAGCGGCAGGCGCCCCGCCGCCTTCATCAGCCGCAGGGCTTCCCGGGTCGCCTCGCCTTTCAGCGCCCGCTCGACCAGTTCCTGCCGGATGCTGTAGTTCTCCAGTGAACCCACCTCGAACGGCTCCACTTCCTCGAGTGCCTCCTCCTTTCCCTCCAGCCGCATCCCCAGCCGGCGCGTCAACAACCACTTCGCCGGGTTGCAGAAGAACCCCGCCAGCGCTGACACCTCCACTTCGCGCCATTCGACGCCGGGCTCGCTCAGCGGAGTGTCGAGGAACGACGGCGGCACGACCCGGGCCGCCTGGCCGCGCTGGCCGGCCTGGCGGTTCTCCATCGAATAGCTGAACAGCCTTTTGTCCTGGCCCGTGAAATACGCCGGACTGAAAGCCTGCAGCCGGTGCCGCACCAGCACGTGGTCTTTTAGAATGTCGCGGCCGGGTACTTCGTAGGCCTGCGCGACGTAATCCAGCAATTCGCTTACCAGCACCGACGGCGGCACTTCGCTGTTGTCGCGGATGGACTGGCCGACATAGCTGATGTGCAGCCGCCTCCGCGCCGAGAGCAACGTCTCCAGGAACAGATACCGATCGTCATCCCGCAACGAGCGATCGCCCGGGCGCGGCTTTTGCGCCATCAGGTCAAAGCTCAGGCGCCGGTCGGCGCGGGGGAAGTCGCCGTCATTCATCCCGATCAGGCAGATCACCTTGAACGGAATGCTGCGCATTGGTTTAAGGGCGCAGAAAGTAACGCCGCCGGTAATGAAGCCCGACCCGAACTGGTCTTCTCCCAGCTTCTGGTTGAGCGATTCGAGCATCACCGCCAGGTCCACCGGTTCCACATGCCCCGCTTCAGCCGCCTGCTTCGCCAACTGGCGCAGCGTCGAGCGGATGAACAGCACGTCGGGAAGCGACGCGTCTTCTGGCTGGAAGAACGTCTCCAGCGCCGCCAGTAAGACCTCCTCCCACTGCCCGATGGTTCGCCGCTCCTTGAGCTGCGCCACGAGGTCAAACAGGCGCTTCAAGTACTCCGCCAGGTGACCGAGCACCTCCGCCCGGCCGCCTTCCACGCCATCGAATGGCAGCACCTCGCCGAACATCTGTTCCCCCTTGCCGGCCATGGCGTAGCCCGCGAATAGCCGGTCCATCCCCTGCTGCCAGGTGTTCTCCGGCAAGCCGGGCAGGCCCAGGCTCTCTCGCTGGCGCGCGTCCTGGCCCCAGCGGATATTGGTCCGGCATACCCAGTCCCGGACGATGTCCAGGTCCGGCTCAGACAGGCCAAACCTCGCCCGCACGGGGCCGGCCTCCAAAATGCGCAGGACGCGGGAGGTCTCCAACCGCGTCATGGGAAGGCTCAGCAGACCCAGAAACGCCTGCGCGACCTGGCTGGACGAGCGCAGCCCGCGGTCGGCCACGCTGAACGGAATCCCCGGGTTCTTCTCCCCAGGCCAGTCGAACACCGCCTGAATAAACGGCGCGTAGGTCTCGATATCCGGCGTCATGACCAGCACGTCCCGGGGTCTCAGCGTCCGGTCGTGCTCAAACCAGTCGAGCAGATGATCGTAAAGCACCTCCACTTCGCGCAGCGGGCTGTGACAGGCATGCACCCGCAACGAAGCGTCCGTTTCGCTGATGGCGAGCCGGGGACAATCATCACGGCCCCTGTCGCGCAGGTGGAAAATATCGGCCTGGATGTTCTGCAAGAGGTTCTCCTCCGGCGGATCGGAGAACAAAGTCTGCTCGTCCCAATCCGCGGCGTCCAACACCAGGTTCAGGAAGTCCCGGCCCAGCGTGCCGAGGGACGCCAGCAGGCGGTTGCCCGCTTCCAGGTGCAGCGCCCCGGCAGCATCCTGCCGGGCTGCCTTGCGCATCCGCTCCGATTCGCGCGCATTAACGATCAGGCCCCAATACTCCCTGGAAGGCTGGAGCAGGAACAAGTGCAGGTCAACGCGCGCCCCCAGCTCGCAGAAGACGTGCAAATAGGACGGCGGCAGGGCCGAGATGCCAAAGATGCACACGCGCTCCGGCACCGCCCGCGCTTCGAATTCGGCCCGGGCCACCTGCTCCTTGAACTTCCCCAGCAACGCGGCCAAATGCGCCACGGGCCGCTCCTGCTGCAACCGCCGCCAAAGCGCCGCCTGCCAAAGCTCGTCGGGATTCGGCGCGGAGTCTGTGCCGCTCAAACGCCCCTGGTCCCACGCGAGCACCAGCTCGGGGCGAAACACGAGGTATTGGTCAAACAGGTTGGCGATCTGCGACGCCAACTGGAAACGCTTCCGAGTATCAGTCCGATCCGCCAGGTAGTGCTTCAGCGCTTTGAACTCCGGCCGCTTCAACATCTCCGGCAGCAGCCGCATGATGTCCCAGAGCATCACCTCGCGATCGAGCAGTACCCGCTCGCCTGGATTGGCCGCCAGAACATCCGCGCAGAATGCCTTGGGGAACGGAAACTGGTAGTTCGCGCAAATGCCGTGCCTGGCCGCCAGCTCGAGCTTCAGCCAGCGGGCCATGCCCTGGCTCTGCACCACGACCATCTCCGGCCGCAGCGGCGAGCGCAGCGGTGTCCGGGCGACCTCCGCCAGTTGCTCCACCAACGCCTCCAGGCGATGACTGGTATACAGCCTTAACATGACCGATTCGGGTCCTGCGAGAGTGCCGCCGGAACCCGAGCCGGTCAAGGACCTCCGCTCCAACCCGCGGCATTCTGAGCCGCTCCAGCGGCCACCCAGCCGCATAAGTGGCGATTCAGCCCCCCTCCGCCGGCGGACCGGCCCCCATGCGCAAGGGAGTCTCACCTTATCCTAACCGTATCCACGCCGTATCCACACCGTGGATACAGCCTTGACACCTTGGGGCCGCCGCCGGAAACAGAATCCGTTGCAAGTGCCGCATCCCCAATGAATTAGCTGTAACGCCACCCGGTCGGAGGCCGTCTATGACTCGAATGATACCTTTTAAGTCCCGTTCGTGTCTGGCCGGCCCCTGGAAAAGGCAGCCGGCGTTGGCTGTAGTGCTGGCTCTCCTGGCTTTGGCCGCGCCACTCCCGGCGCAGAGCGCCGGCAGCCTCAACTTCCTGGTGATCAGCGACTGGGGAGGGAAGGGGGGAACCTCCCAGGTGGCGGTAGCCAGGCAGATGGGACGCACCGCGGCGGCCCGGAAAAGCAGCTTTGTGATCACCTGTGGCGATAACTACCACGCGAACGGCATCTCCAGCGAGCACAGCCCGCGGTGGAAAACCGAATTCGAAGACATCTACAAAGCCCCCTCGCTGGTGATCCCCTGGTACGCCTCGCTGGGCAACCACGACAATCGCGGCAACGCTGACGCCGAGATTGCCTACTCGAAGCTGAGTCCGCGCTGGAGGATGCCGGCGCGTTACTACACCCATACCGAGAGGATTGATGAGGCAAACGAGGTCCTGTTCGTTCATCTGGACACCTCGCCGTTTGTGACCGCCTACCACAAAAAGGGCTCGAGTTATCACGTGAAAGGCCAGGATCCCAAGGCGCAAGCGCGCTGGCTGGATTCAGTGCTGGCGGCGTCGCCGGCGTGCTGGAAGTTCGTGGTCGGACACCACCCGATTTACGCCGCGGCCGGCACCCACGGCGACACCAAAGAACTGGTGGCCGACGTGCTCCCCCTGCTGGAGAAGCATGGTGTGCAGGTCTATTTCTGTGGCCACGATCATGTGCTCCAACATCTGGTGCGCGGGAAGGTGAACTTCTTTGTTTGTGGCGGAGGCTCGCGGCCACGCGCCGTGCAGAGGCGATCGGATGTCCGCTTCGGCGCCGGGTCCCTGGGGTTCCTGTCCATGACAGTGTCCGCGGCCGAGGCGCGGGCGGCCTACATCAACGAAAAGGGAGAGGAACTCTACCAAACCTCAATCCCGGCGCGCTGAGTCGGCAGGGCACCCGGCCGCCGACCGCGGTTGAGGCTGACAGGACCAGCGCAATCTGAGACCATTGCCTGGATGAGCCTGCTTTATACGTTGCCCTCCATCGTGGAGCGGATTGACCTGGGGAAACTTTTCCCCCGGGCGCAACCGCTCGAGGTGGAGTTGGGCAGCGGCGACGGGTCATTCCTGGCGGAGTATGCGCAAGCGCACCCGGAGCGCAATTTCATCGGGGTGGAACGGCTGCTCGGCCGCATCCGGAAATTGGACCGCAAAGGACGGCGGGCCGGCCTGACCAACCTGCGCGGGGTGCGCATCGAATGTTCTTACCTGCTCGAATACCTGCTGCCGCCGGGCTCGGCGGAGGCGCTGCACATCTACTTCCCAGACCCGTGGCCAAAGCGCAAGCACCGGCGGCATCGCCTGATCAACGAGCGATTCCCCAGCCTGGCGCGGCAGGCACTGACGCCGGGCGGCAGGGTTTACCTGCGCACCGATGACGCGGACTATTTCCAGCAGATGCTGGGTGTGTTCGCCGCCGATGCGGCATTCCGCCCCGTGGAAACGCCCGGCGAGTTGGGGAACCTGGCGACTGACTTCGAGAAAGACTTCCTGGCACGCGGCGTGCAAATCCTCCGGGCCGCGTTCCAGAGCAGCCGCCGCTGACCCGCCCCCGCCCCTCAAACATCAATGACCGGGCCGCTGCCGCCCACGTCGGAATCCGGCGGCCGGTGCCGGTGCCTCAAGCTGACCCGGGCATGGCGGGCACCGACCAGCAGGTTCAACAGGAGCGAAACAACACTGATAATCAGCGCGCCGAAGAGCGCCGCGCCAAAACTGTCAATCTGGAAGCGTTGCGCCAGCAGGTAGCTCACGAAATAGAGCAACAGAGCGTTAATGACGAGCGTGAACAATCCCAGGGTGTAAATCAGCAGCGGCAGCGCCAGCAGCATCAGGGTGGGCCGAATGAACGCGTTGAGGATGCCAAGGATCAGAGAGGTGATGACGGGCGTCAGCAGGCTGCTATCGGTGAAGCGGATGCCCGGCACGATATAAACCGCCACCAGCACCGCCAGCGTGTTGATCGCCCAACCCTGGAGAAACTTCTTCACGCTTCGACCCGCAGAAACGCCGACGGTGTCTCGGCGTGCACCGCGACCTGCTCCAGGCTGGCCGGCACCAGGCAGAACTCGCCCGCCGCCAGCGGCAGCGTCGGCGCCCCGCGCCCATGGCCGATGCGCACCCGCCCGGTCAGCAGCGCGATCAATTGCATCTTCCCCCGCCGGAGCGCAAGACTGGCTCCCGCACCCGCCTCGCAAGCCTCGACGCTGAAGCTGGGATCGCTAACAAGCGGCCGCACTTTGTGCCCGCCGTGCTGGAGATACGCCAGCGGCAGCGGCGATGGCTCGAAGTCTTCGAAGTTGATGCTGGCCAGCGACTGCGGGATGTGCAGCTCGCGGGGTTTGCCATCCAGGCCGACACGGTTCCAATCGAACACCCGGTAGGTAGTGTCCGAATTCTGCTGGATCTCGAAGATGACCAGCCCCGCATCGAGCCCGTGGACCCGGCCACTGGGCATGAACATGGCGTCCCCCGGCCGCACCCTCACCCGGTGAAAACACTCTGCCACCTTGCCGTTCGCAAGCTTCCGTTCAAACTCGGCACGGGTGACGCCGTGCTTCAGACCGGCATAAAGCTCCGCATCCGGCGCGGCCTCCGCGACATACCACATCTCGGTTTTGGGCTCCCCCCCGAGCCGCCCCGCCACGGCCGCCGGCGGATGCACCTGCAGCGAGAGCTTCTCCCGCGCATCGAGAATCTTGCACAGCAGCGGGAATCGCCCAGCCTGGGGCCGGGCATCGCCGAGCAGGTCGGCCGCGTGATTCTCCGTGAGCCAATGCAAGTCCCTGCCCGCAAGCGGGCCATTGGCGATGACACTGACGTCCCCCGGCCGGTCGGCGATTTCCCACGATTCGCCGATGGGCACCCCCGGCGGCAGGGCCTTATGGTAAAGCCGTTCCAGCTCGCGCCCGCCCCAAACGCGCTCCTTGAAAATGGGCCGGAAGGTTAAAGGGTAGAGCATTCGGACCTGGCCTGGAGGCTTCGAACTTGCCGGCAGTTCAGCCCGCGGCATTCTCCGCTGTCGCGGGTTGGTTCTCGCTATAGCGCCCGAAGTTGCGAAACTTGGCGTAACGCTGCTCCAGGCGTTCGGCGACCGGCAGAGCTTTGAGCTGTTCGAGATGCTTGAGCAAATATTCCCGCAATGTCTGGGCCGCAGCGGCGCGATTCGCGTGCGCGCCACCCAGCGGCTCGGGGATAATCTCGTCCACCAGCCCCAGTTCCAACAGGTGTTTGGCGGTAATTTTGAGCGCCTCGGCCGCTTTGGCCGCCGCCGAGCGCTCCTTCCACAGAATCGCCGCGCAACCCTCCGGGCTGATGACCGAATAGTAGGCATTCTCCAGTATGAGAACCCGGTCCGCCACGCCAATGCCCAGCGCCCCGCCGGAGCCGCCTTCACCAATAACGGCGGCGATTATGGGAACCTCCATCACCATCATCTCGCGCAGGTTCACCGCGATCGCCTCCGCGATATGCCGCTCTTCCGCCCCAATGCCCGGATAGGCCCCCGCGGTGTCTATCAGCGTTACGATCGGCAGCCCAAACTTGTTGGCCAGGCGCATCAGCCGCAGCGCCTTGCGATACCCCTCCGGGTGCGCCGAACCGAAATTACGCCGGATGTTCTCCTTGGTGTCGCGGCCCTTTTGCGTCCCCATCACCATCACCTTGTGCTCCCCCAGGCAGGCAAAGCCCGCCACGATCGCGCGGTCTTCCGCAAACAGCCGGTCGCCGTGCAGCTCGCTGAACCCGCTAAACGCGGCCTGGATGTAGTCCAGCGTAAAGGGCCGCTTCGGGTGCCGCGCGATTTTGACCCGGTCCCACGCGCTGAGATTGGCAAATATCTGCCGTTTGGTTTCCTCCAGCTTCTTCTCAATCAACCGGACTTCATCTTCAACGCTGATATCCAGCGAGTGGGCCTCCGGGTGTTTCCTCAACTCCTCGAGCTTGTTCTGCAGCTCCACGATCGGCCGTTCAAAGTCGAGTTGATGTTTCACCTCCCTAGCCTAGTCATTTCGCCGCCCCCCGGCAACGGTCATTTCGTACATACAAAGAGCCGGATTCGCATCCAGCTCTTCGTGGTGACGAGACTTATACGCCTTCACCCAGGCGCTCAGAAGGGTAATGCGGCCAACTATTCGGTCGCTGTTCGAACCGCATTACAAGCAAAGCCTCTATGCTAACCCTAAACGAACAGCGAAATCTTCTCTCGCGCTACTCATATGATACCACCTTGCAGCAACCTGTTCAAATTATTTCTTTGCTCATTTTTCACTCGCTTCGCGCCCCCCTATCCGCCCTGACACGGTGCGCCCTATCTCACTCGCGGTTTATCACGAATTATGCTAAGCTGAAGCAGGTGAGCAGATTCAAGACAACCCTCCAGAACAGGAGCCCCGCATGAGCAGGGTGCGGGTCCTGGTTGGCACACGGAAAGGAGCGTTCGTCCTGACGGCGGACGGTGCCCGCAAACGATGGGAAGTCAGCGGCCCCCTTTTTGCCGGGTGGGAGATCTACCACATCAAGGGCTCGCCGATTCAGCCGGACCGGCTTTACGCCTCGCAGTGCAGCGGCTGGTTCGGGCAGAAAATCCAGCGCTCCGACGACGGGGGCCAGACCTGGGAGCCGGTCGGCGACAGGTTCGTCTATGACGGCGTCCCGGGCACTCATCTGTGGTATGACGGCACACAGCATCCCTGGGAGTTCAAGCGCGTCTGGCACTTGGAGCCGTCCCTCACGGACCCTGAGACCGTCTATGCCGGAGTGGAGGACGCGGCGCTGTTCCGGAGCACGGATGGCGGTCAGAACTGGGAGGAGTTGTCCGGACTGCGCGGCGCCAAGGGCCACCTCTGGCAGCCCGGCGCCGGCGGGATGTGTCTCCACACGATCCTCCAGGACCCGGCTCGTCCCGGGCGGATGTTCATCGCCATCTCAGCCGCCGGGGTCTTTCGCACCGATGATGCCGGCCAGACCTGGCGGCCGATGAACTCGGGCCTCACCTCACCTTACTCCCTGCCAGACCCCGATGCGGAAGTGGGCCACTGCGTCCACCGCATCGCCCTGCACCCCTCCCGCCCGGATGTGCTGTTCATGCAGAAACATTGGGATGTCATGCGCAGCGATAATGCCGGCGAGTCCTGGCAGGAGGTCAGCGGGAATCTGCCGTCCGATTTTGGCTTCCCCGTCGAGGTTCACGCGCACGAACCAGGCACCCTTTACGTCATCCCGATCAAGAGCGACACCGAGCACTTTCCGCCAGAGGGCAAGCTGCGGGTTTACCGCAGCCGGACCGGCGGGAACGAGTGGGAGGCGCTCACGCAGGGTCTCCCCCAAAGCGACTGCTACGTAAACGTGCTGCGCGACGCGATGGCGGTGGACTCGCTCGCGCCCTGCGGCGTGTACTTTGGCACCACGGGCGGACAGGTCTATGCCTCCGCCAACAGCGGCGACCGGTGGAGCCCGATCGTTCGCGATCTTCCTCCGGTGTTGTCGGTCGCGGTCCAGACGTTGCCATGATCCGGGTCCTGCTCCCAGCTCATTTGCGGACGCTGGCCCGCGTGGATGGCGAGGTGCGGCTCGAAGTGAACGGGCCGGCCACGCTCTGCTCAGTGCTGGACGCGCTCGAGGCCTCCTACCCTGTGCTGCGCGGGACGATCCGCGACCACGTCTCGCTGCGGCGCCGGCCCTTTGTGCGCTTTTTCGCCTGCGAACAGGACTTGTCCCAGGAGCCTGCCGACCGCCCGGTGCCGGAAGCGGTTGCCACAGGCGCGGAGCCATTCCTGATCGTGGGCGCTATGGCGGGAGGTTAACTATGATGCAACTACTCAAACCACTGCGGTTGTCTGCGCGCGTGTCCATTCCCCTGCTCTTAATCAGGCTGGTGGTCGGGCTCGCGTTCATGTTCCACGGCTACAGCAAGATTCGGCAGCCGTTCGGCTGGATGGGGCCGGATGCCACCATCCCGCCTTTCTTCCAGGCGCTGGCGGCCCTCGCGGAATTTGGGGGCGGGCTGGCCTGGATGCTCGGCGTGCTGACGCCCCTGGCTTCCTTCGGCCTCACCTGCACGATGGCGGTCGCCGTCTGGATGACGGCGATGGTGTTCCATCTGCCGTTCGTCGCACAGAAGGGTGGCGGTGCCGTTGAACTCCCCGCCACCTTTCTCTGCGTTGCTCTCCTGCTGCTGCTCGCCGGCCCGGGGCGCTTCTCCCTGGACCGCGTTCTCTTCGGCGAGCGAGGCGCCCCTGCGCCGGATCCCGAGCCGGGCAAGCCGGCGGGATGACGCTGATGCCGCTCAGTTCTCCATTGTCGGAACGTCCTCATCCGACACCGGGGCAGCGCTCTCGAAGCGGGTGTAGCCCTTCAGGAAGGTAAGGGCTACCTCCCCGGTGGGGCCGTTGCGGTGTTTGGCGATGAGCAGGTTGACGGCTATGCCCTCGGCGGGGCGCGCGTTGGCCGCCTGGTTTTCATCCTCCTCCTTGGCTTTGTAGAGCAACCCCACAAAGTCTGAATCCTGCTCAATCGCCCCCGATTCCCTCAGATCCGACAGGCGCGGCTTTCGCTTCTTGGGTTCCCGCTCGTAGTCCCGGTTCATCTGGCTCAGCACGATCACGGGGACCTTCAACTCCTTCGCCATCTCTTTGAGTCCGCTGGAGATCTCCGCCACTTCCTGGTGCCGGGCATCCAGCCGCATGTTTTCCGGATGCACCAGTTGAAGGTAATCCACAACGAACAACGCGATATTATATTTCTGTTTCATCCGCCGCGCTTTGGCCCGCAGCTCCAGGATGGTGATGCCGCCGGTGTCATCGATATACAACGGCGCTTTGGCCAGCGCGCTGGCCGCAACAGCCAGCCGGCGGAAGTCGGGATCTGCCAAAAACCCCTCGCGCACGTCGCTCAAGTTGACCCGGGCGCGCGAGCACAGCAGCCGCAGGCCCAGCGACTCCGCAGACATCTCCAGGCTGAACACGCCCACCGGCAAGCCCCGCCCCACCGCGACATGCTCGGCAATGTTCATGGCAAAGGAGGTCTTGCCGACGCTCGGCCGGGCGGCGATCACGATCATTTCACCGCCATTGAAACCGTTCGTGTATTTGCGGTCCAGGTCGCGAAAGCCGCTGGGGATTCCCTTGAGCTCGCCCTGCCGCTCGAACAGATCCTGGATCGTAGCCTGGGCCTGCCGCATAATATCCAGCATCCGGTTTTCAGCGACCCCAACCCGGTCACTGTTGATTTCCAGAATGTGGCGTTCAACCCGATCAAGGAGCTGCGGCACGTCTTGCGGGTTGTCGCGCACCCACGTCGCAATCTCGTCCGCCGCTTCCAGCACCCGCCGGAGCAGGTGCTTCTCGAGCACAATCCCCACGTAATACTCGAGGTTCGCCGCCGAAGGCACGGTGTCCGCCAACTGGGAGAGGTAGCCGACCCCGCCGATCTGGTCCAACTGGCCGCGGTCACGAAGGTGCTGCGATAACGTGATGATGTCTATCGCCGCCCCCTTCTCCGCCAGCGAGCGGATTGACTCAAAGACCGACCGATGCCGCAGGTCGTGGAAAACCTCGTTACTGCCTTTGAAAGCCTGCAAGCACTCGGGCAGCGAGTCCGCGGGGGAGAGCATTATGCACCCGAGCACCCCCTGCTCGGCCTCGAGGGATTGGGGCAGCCCGTGATCACCATGCTTCCCGGCCGGCCGCGCGTTGCGCAAGGTGCTCCGCAGGCTCGTCCCGTGTTGAAGAGTCGCTGTGTTATTATGGTTCATACTCCGAGCTCGCTGTAATGTTCGCTAACGAGAATATATTCGCTATACAGGACGTCAACCGCCAATTGTAAACATTTTATTCACATTGCGTGAATTTAGGCTTGCCGCCCCCGCCGCGCCTTTTACCCTTGCGGCCCTGAACACGTTGCAATGAACCCGGTTGGCGAACGAATCAGAAAACGGCGGAATGAGCTGGATTGGACCCAGGAGCGGCTGGCCAGCGAGTCCGGCCTGAGCAAGGGCTTCCTTTCGGACGTCGAGGCGGGCAAGCGCAGTGTCGGCGCCGACAGTCTCCTGGCCATTGCGAACGCCCTGGGGGTCAGTATGGACGAGTTGATGAAGGGCGAGCTGTTGGAACCGCAGAAAGGCGAGGTCCATATTCCAGCCTCGCTATCCCAGTTTGCCCGGACGGCCAATTTGACTTTTGCCCAGGCCCTGCTGCTGCTGGACCTGCAACGCCAGATCATCGCCCATCGTTCCCGCTCCAAGTCGGACGACCTGGAGAAGGTGGACTGGAAACGGTTCTACGAGGCGGTCAAGGCTTACGTGAAATGAGAGCGGCCGATCGAGACAGTCGGGTGGCGGAGATTGCCCGCCGGCTTGGCGTAGCCGGTGGGGAAGGGGTGGTAGGCGCCATCCTCGCCTTTTGCCGGCGGCTGGTGGAGGGTTGGGCGCTCGAGGACGGTGGCGTCCGCTCCGTCCAGGAACTGGAGCAGCTGGTTTGCCGGCGACTCCACCTTGAGTTCCAGGAGTTCTACCACCAGGAGGAATTGGACTCGATTGTTCGAAGCCACGTTGACGCCGGCGATGTGGTATTTGCGAGCCTGCCTTCGCTTTTTGACGATGAGACCTTTGCGACGTTGATTCGTTGCCGCGCGCGATCGGTTCTCCCCCGGCAGCGATATGTGGCCGTGATTGATTGCAGCGGGGCCAAGGCCCACCGCCGCTGGTTCAGCCGCTGGCACGAAATCGCCCATCTGCTGACCCTTGACGGTCCCACCGAGGTTCAACCCGTCCATCGGTCCACTTCCGCGCATTCAGCCGTTGAGCGGCTGATGGACAAGATCGCGGCGGAAATTGGGTTCTTCGAGCCGCTATTCGCGCCCGTTTTTGGGGCCGAGGTGCTTTCCCGAGGCCGCCTGGACTTTGCCGCCATTGACCTTGTCCGCCGGCGGTATGCGGTCGAGGCCAGTTTCCAGGCCACCGCGATCGCATGCCTGAGGCGGTGGCCCAAGCCGGCAATGTATCTGGAAGCCGGCCTGGGCATGACGGCGGCCGAAGCGCGTCAATTCGACCGGGAACCCATTCCCGCCAAGCGTCCGACGCCGAAGCTCCGGGTTTTGAAGGTCATCGGCAACGACGTTGCCGGCAAGCTGGCGCGCCGTCCTGTTCGACACATGCAGGTGCCCGTGCAGTCCATCATTCACCGGCTCTTCTTCTCGCGAGAGTCAATCCCCCCGGGGGCTACCCTGGTAAATGCAGAGGATCTGAGTCAATGGCGCAGCTCCAGCGGGCAGCAGCTTCCGGCCTGCCCGATCGCGGTTGAGGCGCGGACCGGACGGCGGCACATTGAGGCATTCATTCAGGTCATCTAACACGAAGCCGCTGTTCTGGAGGAATTGCCACAGGCGTTCGGCCCTGGCTGCGATGGTTTGCCCAACGAAACTGGACGTTTGCTGCCACCCCGCGAGCTACAGGCACTCTACACCTATGCCAACGACGGCGATGGGATGGCGCCAATGCGGCGGGACTACGGTGTGTATCCCATGGGGAGCGCTCCCCATGGGATACACACCGGGGCCCCTCCGGGGAGCCGCCGTAAACTCGGGCTATTTCAGAAGGATTGGGGCGACTCGGGCGACCTACTGCCGCTCAAAACTGGAACAGGATGGGGCTTTGCGGCTGCAGGCGGGTCACCGCAGCTCGGCACGGTAAAACACCTGCCGATCCGCCCCAATCGGAAGTCCGTTGGTGAAAGGAATCGTGTTGGTTGCGGTAGCTGTCCAGTGCTGAAAGTTGGTGGTCTCTTTCAGAACCGCCGTCTGGCCGCTGGCGCCCTGCACGATTATCTGGATTTGTCCCACAGGACTTTGCGCGGCCAGGAGTCGCGCCGTCCAGAGCGCTCGCAACTGTGCGAACAGGGCGCGCGGCTGCAGGACGTCGGGTGCGCCTCCGCCAACGGGTGAGATGCGGTGGATACCCCACCACTCCTCGTCTGCCCAGCCGTCAGGGAATGCGCCGGTGGCCCATCCATCAACGTTGTGGATTGTCGCGCTGCCCGATTTCCACCATTCATCGGCCCACTCGAAAACACAGCCGCCCGAGACAGCTGGCGCGTTGGCCGACAGTTCATTGCACAGGGAGACAACGAAATCGGCCTGCGCGCCAGCGTTGTCCGCATACTCGGCGGCGATGCGGCGATCATAGGCGTCCATGCCGAATTCGGTCACCAGCAACGGTTTTGCACTGGCGGCAGCGTAATCCGTGAACAGGGTGCCGAAGCTGTCGCCCCGATAAACCTGCAGACACCAGACGTTGAAATTGGTCATGATCGCGTCGAAGGAGGAGATGCTGCCCGGCAAGTCCACGTCGCCAAGGGCAGTTGAGATAAGATGGTTCGTGTCATGCTGGCGGATGGCCCCGGCAATGCGGTTGAGGGCTGCCCAGAAGGCCGGGTTTTGCCGGTTCGCCTCGCTCCAATTCAGCTCGTTGCCCAAAAGGTAGCCGAGGACCGCAGGATGGTGCATGACGTTGGTGACCAGTGTCACCCAGGCGGCAGCAACCGCATTTACGGCAGCGGTGTTGCTCCAGTCAGTGAGCGGGTCAATCCAGCGATTGAGCAGGACGTAGATCGGCCGCTGCCCGCCATTGTAAGCCGCGTCGAAGAAGCCGGAGTGATCCGCCGCTGGTTCCCAGCCATAGATCCGCACGCAATTCCCCCCCATTCGTCGTATTTGCGGGAGGTCGCGGGCATAAATGGCCTGGTGGTTCGCTGTGAAATAATCCCCGTAAGGAACCGCGTCGCCTGCGCCACCGACAGGCGTGGGCGCATAACACACGCCGCGCACCTGAAAGGCCGCCCCGCCAACGAGAATCTGCCTGCCGCTCACAGTCACCGCGCCGGCGCACACAGGCGCTTTCTGAAGCCAAAGGCAGCCCGCCACGGCGGCCACGGTGAGAAACGATCTTCGCATCGCTATCCAGTTCATCATATCACATTAATTCTGTTTTTTCAGCAGACTTCTTGCTTTAGAAGAGAACGTTATCGTTCAGCACCTCCCAGAGCGGGGGGCGAGGACCCCGGGATGGGCCCGGCCGCCGTGCCGGCCTGGGCGGGGCGGCTTTCCAGTCGGCATGCTGGGCGAACGGGTCGGATAGATCCAGCATCCGGTCTTGGGGCTGGTCCCAGATGGCCCTCCAATCGCAGATGCAGCCTTCGCGATTGGCATTGGTGCTGCCAAGGCGGCGCACGCATTCTCCCCGGAGCTTCGCCCGGCCAATGGCGGGAGGAAACTCCCTCGCCTGCTCGACGTTGTCCACGCCGGGCATGTGGTGATCCAGCACGCCCGACTGGTCGAGTTGGGAGAGGATCCCGGCGCTCCCCAATTGGCCAAGCCGCGTGTCCAATTCGAACATGCGGCTGCGCAAGGTTTGGAACTTGCTGAATCCTTCGGCCGATGTGCCCCGTAGGCGCAATTGAGGCGCGAGTTCCGGCGGCGCCTCCTCGATTAAGATCTCTTCACCCCGCAGAAACGCCAGCGCGGCGATTTCCGGAGGCGGCGTTGCCGTGTTCAGCAACCTCCCATTCATCTCGGCGACGCGGTTCCATTTTCGCAGGGTCCGCCAGCTAAAGCCCTGCGACCGCAAGAACTGGGTGAAAATGCTATGGCGGATGGCCCAGTCCAGACGGGTGGCAACGGCCTCCGGACCGCCCGACGCCAGCAACTCCAGCGCCTGCCGCCATTGCCGGCAAACCTCCTCCGCCCAAGGGGGCATAAAGGAGTCGTGCAGATGCGCTTCAGCCTGGGCGAGGTAGCAACGCTGGATGCCCACGGCAGTGAGAAACTCTCCCGGGACCGTCCTGGCGGTCTTCGTGCAGCCAGGATCACTGGCGAACACCCGCATCGCCTCCAGGGGCTCGCGCAGCATCACTTGAGCTCCCGGCCTCAGCCCCGCTTCAATCATGGCCACGACGAGCGCCGTGGTGCCAACTCGCAGAAAGATCGCCCACTCTGAATACAGGCTCTCCGAACATATCAGGTGGAGGCGATGATATCCCTCGGAGCTTAGCGGTTCGTTCTTGGTGTGGAGCACCCCGCGGCCATGCGTTGATTCGAGCGACGACACCGCAGTCAAGTGCGGCACACGCGGCGACAGCGTAAAGTGGATTCCGTGGGAATTGGACTCGAAACCACCAGCGCCCGTGTAGATGATCCGGCTGACCAAATGCGGGATCAAATACTGCCGAAACAAATTTGGATTGGCGCGGTGGAGGTAGGACTCATGCGACCCCCAGGTGTTTCCCGATCCGCTGTAATCAACGTTTTGCCTGAAGAGGCACGCCTGGCCGATCGTGACCTGGCTCTGGACCACCTCTGCTGCCAGCTCCTCCAGCAACTTTTCCCCGGCCTTAACGTAACGAACGGCATCCCACGGATTAGCCAGCTCCGGACTGGCGAATTCCGGATGGCACCCGCAATCCACGTAAAACCGCGCGCCGTTGGTCAGGAACATGCCGCTGGAGTGCGCATCCGGCAGGTGGATCAGCCGCCGGCGCGCGGCGGCGAGCAACTTTTCGACGGCCGGGGACTGGATGATACGGCGCCCTTGCCGATCCAACAGCGCGAACGCGTATTCGGTCTCAAGGCCGAAGAGCCGCTCGGCCACGATTACTGCCCTCCTTGCTGCCGCATGGAGGCATTAAACGCCTGGCTGTTGCCCGAGAGGGCATTCCGGATCGCGGCATCCGCCGCCGCCTGCAAGGCGGCGGCCCGGCGACGCAAATCGTTGAGGCCGCTGGCGTCGGGGCTGCCAGCTGCCGGTTCGGGAGCTCGGTTCGATTCACTGTGCGTTCTTTCAAGTTCACTCATAGCTTTGAATGTGGCGGTTGGTCATTACCGGACTCATCGGTCCGGTCAGACTGGGGGCTTGTTGCGTTGGCAGGTTGGTAATTCGATGCGACCCAATACTGGCCGGCGGCATAGACTGGCTGGGGATCACAGGCAGGGGCGTCGAGAAGATCCAAGGCCTCATGCAGATCTTCGCTGCGGCGGAAGACCACCTCGGTATCGTCCCGGGTGAAAGCTAAAGGATTGGCCAGCCTGACTGTCCGGCGGAAGCCAGCGCCGCTCAGCCCGCGGAACTCGAACGTGATCTTGTCCCAGTCAACCTCCGCCACAGTTGCCGGATCGGCCAGGCGCAGCAGGTGGGCACGCGTCCAGGCCCGGGTGTTGACCGGGGGCTCCTGGGTGAACTTGCGAACCTGCTCCTCCGACACGCCGACATGATCAACGGCGCCCGCCTGGTCGCACGCCCAAAACAGACCTTCCCCCAGATCGGCGTACTTGAAATCCAGGTGTTTGATTTCGGGGCTGCCCCAGTTGAGCTTGGGGTGCTGGTGCATGGCCCGCTGCAGCAATTGCAGCTTCAGCACCCAATCGAGACGGGTGGCGAGCGCCGCGAAATCGCGGCGGCCAAGCTTGTCCAGCGTATCCCCCCATAACTCCATAATCCCCCGTGCCGCGGGGACAATCCCCTCGCAGCCGCCGCTTTCCACGAAACGCGCCGCCTGGTCGAAAAAGCGTCGCTGCAGTTCGAGCGCGGTCACTTGTTCCCCTGTGAGCAACCCGGCGCGGGCCGTCAGGGATGGATCCCTGCTCCAGCGGGCGACCGTTTCCACCGGATCATCCAAAATCAACTCCAGATGCCTGCCGGTCTCGTCCCGTTCAAGCAGTCCGAGCATGATCTGCATCAGGCCGGCCCGCAAAACGATGGAGGCTGGACAGAGTGTCGCATCGAAGAAGATGCTGTGCAGCCGGGCAAAGCGATCCGCCGGGCTCCCAAGGCTCGTAAGGCTGCCGCACAGCGCTTCGTCGCGGCTGTTGACCAGCGGGCGATTGTAAGTGGTTTGGGGGCCCACCAGGCACTCGAAAAAGGAAGCCCTCTGGGACAGTTCATACCAGCCATTGCTCTCGCCGCCGTTTCCGCGGCCGGAGTTCACCATGCCCTGCCCGGTGAGGATGATGCTGGAAACCTGGAATGAGGCCAGCATCAGCAACTCATGCAGGCGGCGGTGGAACAGCCGATTCCACGCCGCGCGTGTCATCAATACATTCAGGTGCGAGCCGTAGGAATGCCCCTGTCCATCCTGGTTATTGACCACTACCACGAGTTTGAGGCCCTCGGGCAACTTTGCGTTAGCTGCCTGCAGGGCTGCGCGCACAATTCGCAGCATCGCGTGGGTGGCCGCCGCGAAGTCATATGCGTTCAAAATTTCAGGCGCACACCATTCTAGATGCGCCAGGTCAATGTAAACGGCACCGCCGTTGACCGGCAGAAACTTCCGGCCCCAGTCTTGAGGATTGGTTCCGGCCGACTGGAACTGGCCAGGCTGGTCCCACCAGGCGCCGGTGAGGCCCGAGTCAAGGAAGGGCAACCCTTCGATCTCCCTCAGCAGGGCGCGCGAGGCCACCTCCCCGGTGCCACGTTCATCATCCACGCCCAGAATGAAGTTGCCCAGCTCGACGTCGGCACCGAGCAACTTCGGCGCCGCGCCCGCGTCGGACAACCCCAGGGCAGTTGATCGGCTGACTGGTTTGTTTGACATGCGAGGCGGCCTTTTATACGGGGTCCAGGGATAGATAGCGCCGGGCGTTGGACACCTTGCGCACCACCGGTTCGACGCTGACCACGTCAACGTCCTGTGGGAGGTTGCCGAGGTGAATATGCGCGTTGACCGGGGTCAGCAGGGTGCGCAGCCGCTCCATGCTCTCAGCCACCGCCTGCTCCATATCGTCGGCGTTGACGCCGGCCTCGCCCCCGCGCAGCTCGCGGACGAACGCGCGGCGGCACGCGCTGGCGCACATCTGCTGCAATAACCGGCCACTGACCAGTTCCCGGGCGGTGATCGTGCGCTCGGTGTTGTCCCGAAAGCGGATGCGGCAAAGCGTGTTGTCCGCGTTGGGCGCGTAGAGGAGCGAGACGGCGGTCTCGATGATCTCGTCGCGCGTGCCGGCGGCCAGCTCGCCGTTGGGCGAGAAGGGCAATGAGGCTGGCAAGTGAATGTCCAGAATGGCCTTGGCCGTGGTCTCATCGGGGCGGCCGACCGGGATCTCCAAAGCGAAGCGAGCCAGTAGTGAGGGATCCAGTAAATCTTTACGGTTGGTGGCCGCAATGATGGCAACATCCTGGCGGTCTTCAAAACCCTCCAGTTCGGCCAGCAGCGCCGCGAGGTGCTTATCGCTGTGGATGTTGGCGAAATGCCCCCTCGCGCGGCCGAAGCTCTCGAGTTCGTCAAGTAATAAATAGCTTACCCCGTCCCGGGCCGCCTCCCGCAGAACTTTGAACGTGTCCCGTATGGCCTTCTGGGTCACACCGACGTAGGGAGACTCCCAGGCCGCCGGCTTGACCACGCCAAAGCGAGCCCGGCGGCCGCTCAGACGCGCGACCTCGCTCGCCACGATGCGGGTCATGTAGGTCTTGCCGCATCCCGGAGGTCCGACCAGCAGAATGGAGTTTCGGCCGCTGAGCCGGTAGCGGCGGGCCATTTCCGGGGCGACCACGAGCGCGCTCAGCGCGGTGAGCATCGCGTCATAGGGGGCATCCAGCCCCCCGAGCAGCGTGCGGGGAAGATCGGGAATCTCCTCGAGCATGAACTCCTTCCCCTGGGCGCCCTCCACTTTCGCAAACGCCATCCAGATCGCGCGGTCGAAGCGAACCAGATCCCCGGCTTGCAGCCCGGAGTCGGCGAGCGAATGCGCCGGCTGGAGCACAAGCTCCTCGTCCCGGCTGTTCACCACCAGCTGGCCGTCGCTGGTGCGGCGGTCGAATACGCCGAGCTCGCCGAACCGCGGCGGGCCCTCCGGCGAGATGCCGGTGATCATGTTCAACTCGTGACTCAGGAAGACCTGGTCGCCCGGGTGCAAGGACGCAGCCTTGATCTCCGGCGCCAGCTCCACAACCCGGCGGCTGCCCCCCTGATGCACGATGGCGCGCGACCCGGTCTTGGCGGCTAGCGGCGCCAGGTAGACCGCGGAGAACCAGGGAGCAGCGAGCACTTTATCCACGATGCTCTTGAGTTCGGCCTGAGACTTCCCGGCCTGCTTCAGACCAAGCCGGGCCTGGTCCACCTGCTCCAGCAGGCTTTGGTCGATCAAGTCACTCATCTCGGCGGACTGTTGGCGCAGCGCCTTTATCTGCGCTTGCCGCTGGCCAATGGGCAGCTCCGCCCGGAAGCACATGCGAATCAAGTCTAAGGCGATCGGATCAGGAATTGGTGCAGGTCGTTTCATGGATATCGGAGTTAATGATGGACGCCGTCTGGGGCTCCGGGAGCCGCCGCGCGGCGTCGGGGTTGGTTATGTAGAAACCGCGCTGGACGATCTGGGCCCGGTCCCAGCCGTACATGGTTATTTTCAAACCGGAGAAGGTGCCGGTGACCAGAAGCGCGACACAGTGAGCCTGGGAGAATCCAACGCGGTGTAAATCGCAATCCGCACTGGAAAAAAATGGCGTATTGAACAAGCACCGCAACTTGGCCTCGGGCGAGCATTCCTTTTTGCACCAGTGCGGCGCGCCCGGGTGATTATGCATCCAGCCCACAAATTGCTCCCCCGCCCCCCGCAAGCTTAAGGCAGCCTGGACCGCAGCCCAGGTCTCCGCGGTGAACGTAACTTTGGCGGACTCCGACAAGGTATGGCGCGCCGGAATTAGGGCAGTGACTTTCAAGAACAATTCCCGCGATCTCGCATCCCGGTGCATCTTGCCGATGAGAACCGCCCCAAGCTCGACGTGGCCGGCCCTCTCGGCCAGGGTCAACGCCTCGTCAAGGGTCGCCTGCGGCACGAACACGGGCATCTGCCCGGAGCCGACGTCTCCGAAAGCCGCCGCCTGTGTCAGCTCGTCCTCGATCGAGCCCGGGGCCAGTGCCATCGGGACAGGCAACTCCTCAATCTGGAGCGGATCGGGATCCTGGCGTTCTGCATCCGCGGAAATTGGGAACGCAAGCACGGCGTAGGTGAACAGCTCCCCGGAAGCGATCTTCTTCTGCGCCACAAGAGTGTTCCCAAGCCGCATGGCCTTCGGCCGGAAGAAACTGCTCGGGATATCCGTCGTAATCGTGGGCATCGCCTTTGCCCGCAAGGTCACGCGCAACCCCTCGACGTAAGGCGCTCCCGCGCTGGCGTGCCAAATGGGGGCAATGCGGGGTTCCGCCTCGGCGGCCAGTTCCGGGTTCAACCAGCGACGCAGCGCGGTAAACCGGCCCCACTCGGCGGCCGGCCCGAGGTCAAGGTCCGCCGCGAAGTGACCAAGAGACGGCCCGCCCTGGCCGCGGTAGGCAGCGAAGCAGTAGCGGTAGGATTTCGGCGGCATAGAAAAAGGGGGGCGGCGGCGGACCGCCGCCCCGTGACCGTCAGCGGGCACCCCCGGCGTCCACATTCGGGTGTAGGGAGATTTGGTCGTTTGGCTCCAAGACCTCGCCTACCGTCTCAGAAGCATGAGCGTGGCGCCCCAGGCGGTCCACACGCGCGTGATAGGTCAGCGCCCGGCCGGCCGAATCCTGAGGCGGAAGATTTAGCCTCGGCAGGAGGCTGCCCACAAAATCCCCCATACTGGCTGCCTTAGGCGCGCGCGCGCGCACGCGTCTCTGGCCCGTCAGGTCTGTGGCGATGATGTTGGAAACATATAGTGGCTTTATCATATGGTCCTTTCTTTTGGTTTTTGGTTGTCCTCGCGACCTTGGGAGCCACCCGAAGTCGTGAGAAAGAGTTCGGCCGCCGCTTCCTCCTGCAGCAGGTCGGCGATCGAGGCACAGGCATCCGCGCCCACCGAGAGCGCTTCGAACGCGCTGCGCAGTTCCGCCGGGGCCGCGGGCGCCTGGAAGAGGACTTCCAGTTGGGCGGCGCCACCGCTCTCGTCTTCGGCCACAATGGCTCGCGCCAGCCGCAGCCGGGCGTTGGCGGTCACTAGCATGTTGGCAAGTCCGTCCCGGCAAGTCACCGGCAGCGTGTCCCATAACGCCAGGTCGGTGCAGATGCGAACCGCCCCGGCGGGCGCATTGAGGATGGCGGTGTGCCCACCGAGCCGGGTCTCAAGGGCAACGGAGCAGACATCACCGGACTGCGAGGAACACTTCCAGCCAGCCGCCTCAACCAGGCGGCCCAGCTCCGCTGGCGGCCCATCGCTGGGGATAATCCCCACGCTGCCCTGGCCGGCACGCGGCACACCTTGCGCCGCCGCGAATGCGCTGCAGGCCTGGGCTATCCGCGAGGGCAGATCGCACTCGGCCGATATCGGGATTTCCGCCCGCAAGCACCAACCGCCACCCGGGGCAGAGGCGAACTTGGCCAGGCCGGACAGGTTCGCGTTGGCCTTCAGCAGCTCCCATCCCGCCGAGGGCGCCGCAGGTGTATACTGCGCCGTGAGGATCAGGAATCCATCAACCAGCCGCGCCAGTATGGACGATTCGGTGGTTCGGCTGGCGCGCACCAGCCAGCGCGTGGGCGCGACCATTTCCACGAACGCAAGCGTGGACTGCAGCGCCGCCTGGCAGCGCGCGGCATCCGATTTGGAACGCAACTCTACTGCTGGCATGACAGGCCTCCTTTTCCTGCGCCCGAGGCTTCGGGACGCTTTAGCGGCCGGGTGTCCGTGGGGAACAGATGCTTGTGGCCGCGGGCCCAGGAACATGCCGCCCTATTCAGGCTGTCGGATTCACGCGTGTTATACCGGTGGTACGCAATTATTTCGAATAGCTGGTAGCAGATCGTGACTAAATCCGTTCCCGGATCGAGCCTGCCAATGCATACCGAGTGGTTTGCAATGTTCGGGTGAAAGACATTCGCTGGACCAAGCCAGCTGAGCACCTCGAAGGTCGAGGCGCGCCGGAGATAGTCGTTAGGGAAGAAGATGCCGACCACAAACAGGCCTCCTTCGCTGATGCTCCCGTCGCGGTTCTGGACCAGCCCCTTGCACCGGAACTCGGCGATGTAATTTTGCGGCAGCGGGCCGGGGCCCAATGTCAGGCGCAGGATGTCACTCTGTGCGTTCAGGCGCAGTGCCGTATCGCGCTGGTGCGTCAGAAAGTTGCGGAATACCACGTCAGTCATGCGATTCTCTCCTCGGGAAACCGAGTTCATAGTAGTTGGTCCGGCGGTTGTCGCTTATGGCGATGACGTCCGCCGGCTCCAGCCCCAACGCCGAAAGGGGCCTGGCTAATTCGCGGGCGGTCAGCGAGTCGAGCCGGAGTGAGTTGGTCAGACCGGCGCCTGGCGGAAACATGCGCCCGCCGCACCGGGCGCAGGTTTGCGCCCGGAGACCAATCCTGCCCTTGAGGCGCAGCACCTGCCGCTGCGCCCCGCACTCACAAGCAAGGACTCGCACAAAGAGCTTGTCTGGCACTTCCAGGCTGGCGGCAGCGCGGGCCGCCCTCCGCGAACCGCCCGGCCCAAGCATGAAGGCCTCGGCCAATGGGATTCGCGCCGGAGCGCGATGCAGTGGGCGAATGCCGAATGCACCGTGGTCCAGGCGGCACGTCTTCCGCCGGACCAACCTGGTCACGAACAGCTTCTGCGCGGCGACATCATAGACCACCTCGCGGTTCAAGATGGCCGGATCAAATTTCCCGGAGAGCAATAAAGCGCTTATCGCCGCTTGCATGCTCGCGGCAAGTGTACCGAGGTATTGCGGCGAGTTAGTGCCCGGAGCCGTAAAGGCTGGCTGGCAGGGATACCTGGCCTCGGCGGCGTAGTCCGAATCGCTCAGGCCGCATTCATAGCACGGGGCGTCGGCGCCCTGGGCGAACGTGGAGATCCGCACAAGCGAGGGCGCGCTAACGCCCGAGTCAATCCAGTACCGGATGCCGGCCTTCTCGAAAGCGAAGTTCGCCGTCATGCGCGCCGTCTGCGAGTCTAACGCCGTGAGCATAAGGCCGTAGCGCCGATAGATCCCCAGCGGGAGATCCTCAATGCCGGCGACGATGGACTCGACATGCAGCCGCTGGTTGGCCGCCTGCATCATCTCGGCTGCAACTTCCGCCTTTGGGCGGCCGGCGTCCGCGGGATGCCAAGCCTGGGCCTTTGTATATGAATCACGGTCAACCACCAGCACACGGTGCAGGCCCCGGAGCAGCCCAACCAGCAGGCAGAGAGGCCTGCCGATCAGGCCGGCCCCCAACACCAGGAGGCTTGTCATTGACGATTGGCGCGCGCTTTTCATTGGCGACCGGGAGACCACTGGAACTCGGCCTGGTTGGTTGGGCGCCCACACTGCGGGCAGACGGGCGATTCCTTATAGGACCAACACGGCAGATCGGGCCGCGCGTGGCACCATTTAGAGCACGCCGGGCAGGACACCGCCGCAGACCCGAGCTCGATCGGCATCTTGCAGCGCGCGCACAAAATCTCGTGATCGGCGCCGGGAAACGGAACCACTTGCGCCAGGCGCTCAGTTGAGAAGTAGAACCGTGGTCCGTTCGCCAGGCGGATTTCGTCCCGGTCGGACAGCACACGGATGCCCAGGTGGGCCTGGCGGCCGTTCACCCAAAGTTGCGACGCGGAGGGGGCGAGCACGAACCAGCTTTCCGCGCCGTCGCGGTCGCTGCGCAGGAGCATCGCGTCCCCGGCCTGGCCGTCCGCCTTGGCGGCCCGCCGCACGTACGGCTCGGCGGCCATGAACCGGTAAGCCCACCCAGCCAGCGGCAACGCCGCCCAGCGCGGGAGCTCGGCGCATGTACTTGGTATCCAAAGGTGTGCCATATGAATCTTATTCGGCCCTATTTAAGCTGATCTCGTCGTTCTGGTCTAAGCCCTGAACCTCTCTTCCCGAGGCATGGATAAAGACGCATAAAGCGCTCGGATTAACCTCTGAAGGGGGCTTCCTCCCGTGAAACTCCCCCGCCACCGAGCACATCTTGGAATAGGTTAGCCCAGAATTTCTCCTGCTGCTCCGTGGCGACGGCTAGAATTATGTTATTGACGTGAGTCGACAGCCGATAGCCGGCCAGCCTTTGCCCGGACTCGATGAGGTTGGGACTGAAACCCAGCTCGCGCAAACGCCGGCGCAGCTTGGCCACGCACCGGTAGACATCTAGCTCGCAGGGAACCCGCCAGCGGCCCGACACAGGTCCGCCTTCTGCTGTTAATGTAAGGATGACTTTCACGATGACACCGACCGGCAGGTAATCCGGGAACTGGCCCTTGCCCGACGCTGCCGCTTTGGCGGAGCACTTCGCCAGCCACCCCAGGATTAGCAGAACGAGGTGTTCGCGGAGATTAAGGCTGAGGGGGGGCTTGCCGTTGATCTTCAGCGCGCGCTGCTCGGTTGTCCCGAGCTGGCCACGAATCTCGACCTTGTCCACCGTGGCAAAGTCCCCGCTGGACTCTGGATCCAGCAGGACGCTGCCGGGCGGCAAAGTCGTATTCTGGCTCTGAAGCAGCTTGAGCGCTTCGCGAAGAAACTGCAAAGCCTGGTGGGTGAGCTTTGCGGATTTGCTGGTTTCGGTGGCTCTTTTTTTGTTTTTACGCATGTGTAGGTTCTCCTGGTTATTGGGGCATTTGTGCTTGCGGAACCGGCGGAAGATGCTGAGCCACAGGTCACGGAGTGCGCGGGCGATCCCGCTGCGCGCCGCGACCCAGTGGCCCGGTCGGCGTAGAGCGCACCAGACGTGGAGCATGAGCCGACCCGCGGGACGGTCAGCCAGCCAGAGCTGAAACCACACTCTGCGCCCCGGCGATTTAGCTGGACGGACCACCAGCGGGGCTGGCGGAATTGTGGGAGTGGGTGAGCTGGAGGCGAAATCACAACGCGCGGGGTTTGTCGGATGCGGCGGCGTGAGGAGTAAGCAGGCAGCCCAAGCGCGGCACCACCTGGCGGCCTCGAGGCGGGCTACAGCAAGCCAACGCAGCACAGCCACGATCGCGGCCGGGTGGCCGCCGCGATCTCCCCGGGTTGTTGGGGCAATACGCATACCGTTCGCCTCCCATGCTAGCGGAGCCGGCCAGCCATGGCAACGACAATTTCATGAATATGAAAAATATGTATTCCGGTGAATACTATATATACATGTAATTATTGTCATGTTTATACAAACTGGAATCCAGGAGGCCGCTGTGGGCGGCGCGCGCGGCCAGCGCCTGGCGCCGCCGGCGTGGACGGATTCGCGGTTAGACTTGCGCCTGGGGGGGGTCGCGGGATAGCGTCAGCAACAACGCAAACTGATCTCGCTAACCTATGCCAAAACGTGTTCAAGATCCCGAGGCCGAGCACCGTTTGCTGGCGGTCGCTGCTGCCCGCATGCGGAGCGAGGGATTGACGCAGGACAAGATCGCCAAGCGGTTGGATAAGAGCCAGCCGGAGGTTTCACGCCTCGTGGCCTATGCCCAGGAGCACCACTACCTGGCGCGTTCTCCGAGCTTCCTGGGCCATAACGTGGCCGAGGCCGACCTTAAGGAGGTGGACCGGCGGTGGTTTGTTCCCGAGCGGCTGCGCAAGGCCCTGGTCGCTAGCGCCCCGAGCGGGCAGTATTTGGATGTCCGGGTGCTGCCGGATGGGGAGGAGCCCTTCTCGATCGCCGCCGCGGGCTGCGTCGGACAGCTCCTGCGTCGCGCGAAGCTCATCGGCATCAGCTGGGGCCGCAGCGTTGCGAGGGTGGTTTCACAAATCAAGGGGGCACTCGATGTAAAGGTGGCATCCGAGGAGATATCCGAGGAGGAATCCGAGGAGGAATCCGATGCCCCTGTCGGAAACGATTTCGCCGAGATCAAGTGCCTTCCACTGTGCGGCGACCCGGTTCACCTGATGAATCAGCGCTACGTCGATTATTCGGCTTCCCGCCTCGCCCAACTGCTTGGCGCGGCCCTGAGGGGCCAGGCAGCCAATCCAAACCCTCGGTCCGAGCTGCCCTGTCTGGTAGGCGTGCCTGCGTACCTGCCACAAAACGTCCGCCGGAACGCTGGCTCAGCCTGGCGAGAATTCATCGAGGATATTCCGGGCTACCGGGAGATCTTCGGGCCAGCCAACGGCAGAGGCAAACCTCTGGTTGATCGCATCGATACGATCATCTGCGGCACGGGTATCATCGCCAGCGAAGATGAGGACCTGGATCTCCCCGGCAATCCGGCGGATATCATGTTTCGTGCTAGAACCGGAGACTTCATCCGCGAAAGGCTCGAGCAGGAAGAGGGGCTTGCCAGATCGGCTTTGGCCAAGATGATCTACGGAGATATCGGCGGTTGGCTGTTGCCGCGGCGGCACAAGCTCTCGGTGGATGACAAGCGGTGGGTCGACAGCCTCAACAAGGGCTGGACTGGGATCAAAGGCGAACACTTATCCAGAGTTGCGCGGGAGGCGAAGCTTAATGGGCCTCCCGGCATCATCCTTCTGGCGGGAGGCGTCGGGAAGGCTGAAATGGTGGCCGAAATCGTGCGGCTTGGACTTGTCAATTCGTTGTTGCTGGATTCGTCCCTCGCAAAGGCCCTCAAGAGGTTCCTTCAGCGATAACAGGGTGTCACTGAACGAGTTTACGGGTAATACAGGCGATTGCGCCTAAACGAACGAACTTGCCCGCAAGGGTAACGGCCCTTGCCGCGCTGGCGGTGTCCTCGCCGGACGGGGCATTCACGGCCTACGTGGAAGACCTGCCGTCCATTGACCCGCCGCGCCGAGCGCTGTTTGTCGAACGCAAGGACCAGCGCCATTTCATGCCCATCGCCAACCTCGCGGAAGATGTGGATTCCATTGAGAAAGTCGTCTGGTCGCCCGACAGCCGCATCGTGCTCTTTCATTCCCGCGATTACCTTGCCGCGACGCGGGTCGCCGACTGGCAGACCGTGCGCGTTTACCTCGGCAAAGAATGGACCCGTCACGGCCACGGCCGCCGCACCACCTTTTCCAGCGGTGGCCGCGGAAGCACCGTCGCTGACATCCAATTCAACGCGTCCGACGGTTTCACCTACCGGCTCACGGGTGACGACCATCCCCGCGTCGTCAGCTCCACCAACTGCCGGCTCCCCTTACGTCCCCCAAACCTGAGACATCCCACCCCCAAGCCGGATACGGCGAAAAGACGGTGCCAATCCGGCGGGACCCCGGTGTGTATCCCATGGGGGTCGGGCCCCATGGGATACACACGGGGCAATAACGGGTGTCACAGCGTGGTCTCACCGGGGCGGCTGGGCGGTCCAGGAACAGGGGATTGGAGCACTGGATTGAGGTACTTAGACATTTTGGGCCCGTACCGGCGAGGCAAGCCCGGTTCTCCTTAACTGCGAGCCTTTAGGGGCAGGAGTGAAACGGCAATTCCGCGTTGAAGACTGTGCGTGGTGAGATCTTCGCCGCGTTGGTTTCGTCAGCGAAACGCTTTATCGAGGGAGCGCCGGCAGCCGAAGGGGCTCTGCGGCGCTACTTCTTTTGACCTTTGGCCGTGGCCGCGTTCGGTTGGGAAGCCGGCGGAGCGGCCGCCCGGCCAGTTGCCGGCAGCGCGGCAAATCCCCTGGCCAGCAACTCCGCCGCCTTGGCATCGCGCACCTTCGAGGTGGTGCTGTCCAGCACCACCGCAATGACGCGCTGGCCCCGGCGAGCCGCGGTAACCGCAATAGAGTAACCCGATACGGCGATATAACCGGTCTTGAATCCATCACACCCTTCGACGTGGCCCAGCAGATGGTTGTGCGTGCGCATTTGGATCGTCTTGCCGGGGACATTCGGACGAAACAGGTGTTCGCGAGTGGAGGTGTAGCGCAGCGTGTCGCGGTGCTTGAGCAGCTCCCGGCAAAGGAGCGACAAATCCCGGGCAGTGGTGACGTCGTGTTGCTGGCCCGCCCCCGGGGGCAGGCCGTGGACGGAGTTAAACACCGTGCTGGTCATGCCGAGCTCTTTGGCTCGCCGGTTCATCAGCTCAACGAACCCCTCAGTGCTCCCCGCGATCTTCTCGGCGAGCGCCACCGCCGCGTCGTTGGCGGACTGGACCATCAGCGCATACAGCATCTCGTCCACCGTGAACGACTCCTTTTCCGCCAGCCAGACCTGGGAACCGCCGGTCCTGGAGGCCTTGGCGCTTACCGGCACCTGGTCCTGAAGTGAAATCTGCTTCTGCTCGATCTTCTCCAGGATGATCAGCAGGTCCATCAGTTTCAGAACACTGGCCGGATAACCCTTGGCGTCGGCCTGATCTTCGTACAGGACCTTGCCGGTGGCGGCGTCCACCACAATCGCGCCCAGCCAGGGATCACGCGAAATCGCCTTCCGGCCCGGTGACTTGGCGGCCGGCACGGCGCTGGACTTGGTTTTGGTTGCGGCGGCCTCAACGGCCGGTTGCGCGCCTAGCAGCAAAGCCAGCCCGAGGATCAAACAGTTCAATGACTTCAGTGTCTTCACAGTACTACGTCGGGCGCCCAGCTTCCTGAGGAGCGGCGCCGCGGTCAAGCAGGCACTTCGCGGGAGTGCTTCGCCGGGCGCATCTTGCCGCTCGGATCGGGGTGCCCAGCTCTGTCCGCGCCTGTTCCGCCGGGCAGGATGCCCGGCTCTACAGCAGGCAGGATGTCTGCCGCTATCGTGCCTGACGAAGGTGGTGATGAAATGCGCCTTGCGCCACGTTCGGCGGGCTGGCTCGCACTCGGGACAAGCCTCAAATCCGCCATCCAGTAGGAGACTGCTGCGACTACCGCGTTTTCGGCCACGGCCACCACAAAACTGCGCCTTTCTTGCCTAACCCAAAACAAAGGCCGTTCAGCCTATCCATGTAATTTTCTTGCACAATTTTGCCGAAACCCGTTGACAACCTGGGTCTTGGTGGTGTAAATACATTGTAAATACATTGTATGGGCATTGAGTTTACAATTGAGCCTTTATGGAGTTTGATTGGAATAATCCGCCCTTCAATCTAGATAGCTCTTTGACGCTGCAGGAAATCGAGGAATCGTTTGAAGATCCGTTTGCCATCCGGCTATTGCCGGACTCGCCGAGGTTCTCGGTGCAGGCCCGGTTTTTTAACCTGGGCGTATCGGCGGGAGGCGAAGGAATCTTCAGTGTGTATCGGACCAACGGAAAGGTGGCCCGGGTTATCCACGCCCGGCCCTTCGAGCCCGAGGAACGGTTCTTCTACCAACGCAAAGTGGACCAGGCGCTGGCGCAATAAGCGCCGGGCGAAGTCAGATTCAAATAACCAACAGTGATGCGCGCAATAGCCAAATGGGAAGAAGTCCCCATCTTCGACAGCGAAGAGGCCGAGGCGGGTTTCTGGGCTGAGAACAAGCCCGACCTGCGCCTCATGGAATCCGCGGTGGCCGCCCCCACCGAAGCCGCCGGCTCGGTGGCGATCTCGCTGCGCATTGATGCGCGGATGCTGGCCCGCATCAAACGCCTCGCCCAGTCCCGCTACCTCAATTACCAGAGCATGATCAAACAGTGGCTCAGTGAGCGGTTGGAACGCGAACTACACGAACGATGAAGGGAGAATGCCGAATGAATAACGCCGAGCTCCGAATGACGAACGCCGGGGGCGCCCGCCCACCTCGCCGCTCACGCTGCGCGCCTCACGTTTCGCGTTGCCGACCCCGCGCCTTCACGCTGATCGAACTCCTGGTCGTCATGACCGTCATTGCCGCCCTGGCCGCCCTGACGTTCCCCGCCGTTCGCGCCGCCAAACTCTCCACCATGCGCGCCCGGGCGAAGAGCGAATTGATGCAGCTCGAGACCGCCATCGAACGCTACAAGGACAAGCTCGGCTACTACCCGCCCGACAACCAGATCACCGGCAATCCCGACCGCTATGCGCTCAACCAGCTCTACTACGAGCTGCTCGGCACCACCAACATCGGAACCGTCGCCGCCCCGGTGTATGTCACCCTGGACGGCAGCGCGCGCGTTGATGGTTCCTCCCTGAACGCCGTGTTCGGGCCGAACGTCACCGGCTTCATGAACTGCGCGCGCGGTGGCAGCGACGAAGAGGCCCCGGGCGGAGCGGCCTTCCTGCGCGGCCTGAAGCCCAGCCAGTTCCTCGCGATCAGCACCCCCACTGCCGCCACGGTACTGGGCTCCAGCATCGAGGGCCCGCTGATGTATCTCAATGCCCAGAACATCAGGATCAACCCTTGGCGCTACAATTCCTCCGGCCCGCGCAACAACCCCAAGTCCTTCGACCTGTGGATTGACGTGATGGCCGGCGGCAAGACCAATCGCATCTGCAACTGGAGCGAAAAGCCGCTCGTCGTCAGCGCTCCCTATTAAGCCGCATGACCGCAGAGAACCACAAATGAACCCAAAGTCCACCGCACCAACGAACGCCATGAAGAAACCTGCCAACACCTCGCCCCGCACTCGCCCGGCCTTCACGCTGATCGAGCTGCTCGTTGTCATCAGCATCATCGCCATCCTGGCCGCGCTGCTCCTGCCGGCGCTGGCCGGCGTCAAGAAACGGGCCCAGGCCAAGAAGGCGCAATTGGAGGCCGCCAGCATCGCCAACGCCATCCATAGCTACGAGGCCGATTACAGCAAGTTCCCCGTCTCCAGCGTCGGCGCCGTCACCGCCACGAGTGAAGCGGCGCGGGTCCGCGAGGACTTCACCTATGGGACCAAGGGAGTGATCTGCGTCGGCCCCGGCGAACCCAACGCCTTGGACGCGGGCTTCAGCACACCCGGGGGAGGGCTGCACCCTATTGATGCTCCCGGCAACTACCAAACCAACAACGCCGAAGTCATGGCGGTGCTCCTGGATGTGGAGTTCTGGCCCAACGCGCCCACTCAGCCGACCATCAACCAGGACCACGTCAAGAACCCGAACAAGACCCGCTATCTGAACGTCACCATGGCCGGAGACAACAAGTCGCCGGGCGTCGGCCAGGATGGCACATATCGCGACCTGTGGGGCAACCCCTACATCATCACCATTGACCTCGATTACGACGACAAGGCCTGTGACGCCTTCTACCACACGGACGCCGTTACGGCGGACCCGGCGGACAGCAACAATCCCAAACGCGGGCTCAACGGGCTGATCCCGAGGACGGTCAGCGGCGCCACCCATTACGAGGCCAACGTGCCCGTGATGGTTTGGTCTCCCGGGCCCGACAAGCTGATTAATCCGAACGACAAGGCCACCAAAGGCGCCAACAAAGACAACGTCCTGAGCTGGAAGTAACAACCGTGAAGGCGAACACCAGAGATTACGGACCCCGCAGCGAGCGCCAGCGGCCACGGACGGTGGTGGCCTTCACGTTGCTGGAATTGCTGACGGTGATTGCCATCATGGGCATCCTGGCGGCCATCGCGCTGCCGGCGATCAGGGGCCTCAAGCCGAACGTCAAGGTCGCCGGCACCCGGCAGTTGCTCGACGCCGTCACCCGCGCCCGCCAGCTCGCCGTCAGCCAGCGCACCCCCGTGTACATGGTCTTCCTGTTCACCAACTTCTACTCCGGCTTGAACGGCACCAACCTCGCCCGCGTTCAGCCGCTGCTGGACAAACAGCTCACCGGTTATGCCTTCCTCACCCTGCGGAGCGTGGGCGACCAGCCGGGCGTGAGCACGCCGCGCTACCTCTCCTCGTGGAAGTCGCTGCCGGCCGGCGCTTATATTCCGGTGGAGAAATTCCTCGTGGGAGGGCTCTATTTGAGCAACGCCACCATGACCCCCCCGGCAGGGCCGCCGGTTTACATCCCGCCATTTCCCGTTACCAACAACATCCCGTTTCCCAGCGAGGACAACCCGGTCACCGTGCCGGTCGCGCTGCCCTACATCGCCTTTGACGGCATGGGCCAGCTCATCTCCGGGCTGCCCGGCCAGCCGGAACTCATCCCGGTCGCCGAGGGGCGAGTCTCCTTCGCGCGCGACCCGAACAGCAAGCAGGCCCTGCCGCAGCCGCCGGCCGTGACCGAGCAGCCCCCCGGCAACACCTACGACAACTTCAGCCTGGTTTACATAGACCGCCTGACCGGCCGCGCCCGGGTTGAGCGCAGAAAGGTGCAATGAGCAGAGAAGTCCGAACTCCGAAGAGCGAAGGCCGGGGGCATCATGTGGAATGCCAGGCGCAGGCTGAACTTGCACACCTCAAGCCGCACGCTTCACGTTTCACACCGCGCAGCTGCCGCGCGTTCACCATGATCGAGATCGCCCTGAGCCTGGCGATCATCGGCTTTGCGCTGGTCGCCATCATCGGCGTGCTGCCCATCGGCATGAACACCCAGAAGATCAACCGCGAGGAGACGATCATCAACCAGGACGCCACCGTCTTGCTGAACGCCATTCGCAACGGCGCCAAGGGCCTGGATGAACTGACCAATTGCGTCATGGCGATCACCAATACGGTGACCTACTATGACGCTGATGGGATCTCAAACGGCGTAACCAACTCCTACGGATACACTTTCACGGGCTCCTGGCTGAACGGCAGCGCGCTCACCCCGCCATTCCCGATCACCAACGGCTTCCGCATTGTGGGCCTGCTGAGCACGCCGAAATACATGGTTCCGCCGGTGCAGGGACCTGCCAGCACGGGCTTCACCAAGAACCAGGTCACCGCTTACCTTCGCGCGATGAGCGGGCCGGCCAGCGAGAAGTTTCCCCAGGACAACGCCTCGGTCCAGGAGCTCTCCTTCACCTATCGCCTGACCTCGGAGGTCGTCCCCTACTGGACCAATTACTTCGACCAGAGCTGGATGAGCGACCCCAACTCGGTGGCGCTGGCGAGGAACCTCCAGGCCAATCTGAACGACCTGCGCCTGCTGTTCCGCTGGCCCATTCGCACCGGCGGGGAAGTCGGCAGGAATGGGCAGTCATTTCGCACGCTGGTAGGCGGCCAGCTCGCGCCGGTGCGCGAACCGGGATACCCCAACGACCCGGCTTATACGCTCTACTTCTTCGAACCCCGAAACTACGTCAAAGCGCCGTGAAACTACCCCTGACTACCGCTCACGGACCGCGGACCACCGGCCACGCGACGAAGGGCTTCACCCTCGTTGAAATCCTGGTCACGGTCTCCCTGCTGGCTTTCATCATCCTGGGCCTCTACGCCACATTCTCCCAGGTGCAGCGCGCCTTCCGCATGAGCATGAGCCAGGTGGACAAGCTGGAGGCGGGCCGGGCCGTCACCGAAATGCTGCCGCGCGACTTCGAGCAGGCCGCCCCGTCGGACCACAACGCAGTCAATTACGCGGCGCTGGTGATTCCCAACTCCGCCCCCTTGACCCAGCCGCTGCCCGGCACCACTCTCCTGCGCACCAACCTTTTGCAGGATTGCTTCGTGTTGCTGCGCCAAAACCAGACCTGGACCGGGGTCGGCTATTGCGTCCGCACCAACGACGCCAACGGTCGCCTCTGGCTGCCGGAATGCGGGCCCGGCCAGTTGGGCGTGGGCTCCCTCTACCGCTACTGCGCCTCGACCAATGTGCTGCGGTCCGACGGGCTTCCCGCCGATCCCAGCCAGCTCTACTTGCGCTTCCGCGATGCCTGCGCCTCGGGTTCCGTCGCCTCGCTCGATATCTCCAACCGGGTCTGCGACGGCGTCATTCACTTCCACCTCCGCGGCTTTGCGACGAATGGCTTCCCCATTGTCTATGGCTCCTGGTCCGGCACCAATGTGGCGTGTTTCCGGCGCGACGCCATCACCACGCCCGCCTTTTTTACCATCATTCAGCAAGCCACGACACTGCTCAACGACGATTACCCGGACAACCTGGCGGGCTGCTATTTCTGGAGCAACGCGGTTCCGGCCGCGCTGGAGCTGGAGCTGGGCATCCTTGATCAGCACACCTGGGATCGCTACAGCTCGATGCCCACCGCCGCCGCCCGCCTGGCCTATCTCCAGCGCTCGGATGTCAGCGGCCGCATCCACCTCTTTCGCCAGCGCATTCCCATCCGTAACGTAGATCCCTCGGTTTACCAATGAAACCACACGCCTTACAGACCGGCCGTCGCGGACCGCGGACCACGCGCCGCGCCGGCGTCGCCCTGGTCATCACGCTGGTCCTGCTTTCCATCATCACCTTCATGGCCGTCACCTTCCTGGTCGTCAGCCGCAGCCAGCATGGCTCGGTGGCCACCGAAACCGACCAGGCCATCGCCCGCCTGGCCGCCGACGCCGCCCGCGATCGCGCCATCGTCGAAATCCTCGCCCCACTCATCACCTGGACCAACGAATACAACTACCGCACGCTGGTTTCCACGAACTTCATCAACCCCATCGGCTTTGACCCCGGCGCGGCGCCGGTCGTTACTCCCAACCCGACCAACGTCAACTACGATTACACAACCACGGGCACTCCGCTCAGCCCGAACCAGCGGCTCCAAAACATCGCCAACCTGCTCTATGACCCCCGGCCGCCCGTTTTCATCACCAACCTGCTCGCGGCCAATTCCACTGAGTTCCGCTTCTACCTCGACCTGAACCGTAACGGAATGGCTGATCCCAATGGGGCTCAGCCAGTGGTCGTAAGGGATCCAGGAGGTGCTCTAGGGTTCTACGATCTAAGCACCAATTTCATTCCTTACCGGTGGCCTCCGCCGCAAGGCATCTTGAGCAACTTCTTCGTCGGCGACCCGGAATGGATCGGCGTATTGCAGCGCCCGGAGTATGCCCACTCCCCCAAGAACCTCTTTACTTCCCGCTACGCCTATTTCGTCGTGCCCGCCGGCCAGACGCTGGACATGAATTACCTCCACAACAACGCCAAACAGTTGTCTATGAACAGCCCCGGCGACGGGTTCCTCCGCAACCAGGGCGTCCTTGGCGCTGAGATGAATCTGGCCGCCTTTTTGGTGGACCTCAACACGAACATGTGGCCGTCCACCGCGCCGAACCCGTACAACTTTCAGTACTACAGCTACAATACGAACCTTATGCAGGCCAGCACCGGCAAGGCGGCCGACGATGCCGCTGCATTGCTGCGCTACCGCTATGCGGGCGACTACAACAACCTCGCGCGTGTGTCCACGCTGCTCCCTGCCGGCGTCGACGCCTTCAGCACGGATTTCGTGGATGGATACTCCGCCGGCCCGCTGATGTTCGGCACCTGGTGGCCGGCGCCGCCTGATGCCGACCTGCTACGAGTGGATTCCCCCTGGTCCGGCGCGGACAATCCCAACCGCTTCTACAGCACCCAGGATTTGTTTGACCAGAACAAGACCCGGCCGCCGTGGGTTGTCGCCGGGGACTCTTTCACGGACCGCCTCCAGATGGCCGGCACCAACAGCGATTCCTACAATCGCTATACGTTCTACCGCCTGCTCTCCCAGCTTGGCACCGACTCCGCCCCCGAGCCGTCGGGCAAGATGAACCTCAATTACCGCAATGTGATCAACGGCCGTGTCGTGCCCAACCTGGAGACGAACTTCGAGCCGTGGATAGCGGAGGAGTTCTTCACCAACGCCGCCATCCGGCTGCTGGTTGACGCGGGCTACACCGTCGGCGATGCCGCTAATCCCACGAATACCTCCCTGCTGGTAACCAACGTAGTCAACGGCCTGCTCGTTACCAATCTCTACATCCGGGTCTGGCCCGCCAACTTCTACACCCCCAGCGTCCACCGCATCTTCCAGTTTGCCGCCAACATGTACGACGCTACCACCAATCGGGCCGATCTCACCAACTATCCCTACCTGCCCACTGTGTTCCGCCCTGTGTTCAACGTACAAAATCAAGGAGTGTTCATCCGTAACTATGAGGAGGTTACCAGTGCGGTGAGCGTTCTGAATGCGACCATGGTGGACTTGAACAACACCAACTCGGTAGGCAGTATGCAACCCTACAGCATGGTCTATAACGTGCCGCTCGTGATCGGCGCCCGGAAGAACCTCCCCAACTTCAACGAGTTCGCCATGCACACGCATGTGCAGGTGACCCGCAAGCTTCAATTCCGCCGGGCCAGCGGCGCAACCTCCCCGATAGCGCAAACCAACCAGATGTTCATGGTGGGCATTTCCAATGTCCTCGGCCTCGAGGCCTGGAATTCCTACGTGACCAATTTCACCCGCCCCTTGCGGCTCCACGTCCAGCCCGACATCCGGGTGGTGTTGACCAATGAGAATAGCCTGGTGCTCAACCCTCCACCGCAAATCTACACGACCAACATCGTTTTCATTACCAACAACTGGCTTGGCTACATTCCCCCGTTCCAGGATCGGGCCTCTTTTATCGTCCCGCTAGCCACCAATCTCGTTTTCCTCCAGAACTCGACTTATCACCATAATCCCCCCGCTTTCGTGCCGGCGACGGGCTTGTTTGAGCAGGTGAATCCCGCGTTTTACGTCCCTCATTGGGGGCTCCTCGTGAAGGCCCTGCTCCGGTTTGCGATCGTGGATAACGACCGGATTGTGGATTATGTGAACCTGGCCGAGCAGAATGTGGTGAACCTGACGGACGCCCTGACCCAGGGCGGGGAGTGCGGGACTACCTATACCCCGAGCGGCAGCTACGGGAGCATGTGGTGCACGAACCACTATCCGAACATCGCCGACGAGAACCTGCCGACCTACGGCATCAGGAACCAGCTCCAGGTCAGCCTGGGCAACCGGCCATATTTTGACCAGGCGGATTGGAACAGCGCGGTGAATGACTTCCCGCCGGGCATGGGGCGGACGGCGGCGGTTGATTTCTTCCGCTACCAGTTCAACCTCGGGCCGATCTTTACGCACCCTCCCAACACCGTGTTCTACAAGTCCAACACGTTTGCCGCGCCCTACCAGCCTCTCCGGAACATCTATCTGGTGACTTCGTGGCAGGCCAACGATCCGCTGGTGCATTACACTACCGGTGATCTTACCGACCTGGTCCGCACCAATCTCGTGCTCGACAAGTTCAGCTCCACCACGCCCGATCCGGTGGCCAACCTCGGCCAGGTCAATGCCCGCTATGAACCGTGGGGTGGGAATCCGTACGGCGGCAGTTCCAGTCCGACAATCTTCGACCTGACGGTCAAAGACCCCTTGATGCTGAGGTCCGATTACTGGGATTTCCCGGCCAACAAGCTCCCGAACGTGGGCTGGCTGGGCCGCGTTCACCGCGGCACGCCCTGGCAAACGGTGTACCTCAAGTCGTTCGGCGTCAGCAACTTCGCCGGCTGGTTCAACAACTGGCGCAGGTGGAGCGGCGACGGCCAGGTGGTCGTCAACGTGGGCCAGCTCGCGACGAATCTGGTGCCCATCAACAACTGGGTGAATGACGCCGCCTTCATGCAGCCCAACAATGACGGGCGCCTGCTGGACCTCTTTACCTCGGCGCTCAACAACAACGCCACCCGCGGCCAGTTGTCCATCAACCAGACCAACCTCGCGGCCTGGTCTGCCGTCTTGAGCGGGGTTATCACGCTGACCAATGACGTGGATGCCGCCGGCAAACCGATCCTGGCCCCGGCGGTGATCCAGCCGGCGGGTGTCTATGACGCTTTCGACACGAATACGTGGCCGCCCACAGTGCGGCTCGTCCACGCCATCAACGCCGCGCGGGCCAACACGAACGCCCCCATGCCGGTGTATCCGAATCACGTCTTCCGGCGCCTGGGCGACATTCTGAGCGTGCCGGAGCTGACCGTGGCTTCGCCGTTCCTCAACCTCGCGGGCACGCCTTCCCTGGCCAATAACGGCCTCAACGACGCGGCCTACGAGCGCCTGCCGCAGCAGATCGCCGGGCTGCTCAAGGTGGATACCGTTCCGCGCTTTGTGATCTACGCGTTCGGCCAGACGCTCAAGCCCACCCAGCCGGTCCCCAGCGGCACCTTTGCCGGCCTCTGCACTAACTACCAAATCATGGCGGAGTCCGCCACGCGCACGGTTGTTCGCTTCGAGGGCATCCAGCCTTACGAGCGTGGTCTCCCGCCCGCTATCAACGCCCTTCACCCCGTCATCGAAAGTTTCAACGTCCTGCCCCCGGACTGATCTGATCCGCTTTAGCTATCCCTCTTTATGCGTTCGCGACCTCTACTCTGGCTGCTGCTGAGCATGCTGTGCTTCGCCGGCGCCTATTACTTCTGGCACCTGGGCAACCGGCGGGCCGCCAACCGCGCCACGCCTCCTCCCGCTCAACCCGTGCCAGGCGCCACGCAGGCCGTCACGCGCGGCCCGGCCCTCTCCCCCTTCCAACTCCTGACCCAGGCCGGCACGCTCAACTCGCCGCCGGCCGCCCAACCGCCCACCAACAATGCCGCCCGCAACACGAGCCACTTCGCCCTTCGCCTCAGCAACACCGCCGCTCCTTTGGATCAGTTGCAGCGCAGCGACCAGGCCATCCTGCTCGAAAACGCGCTGCTCGACACCACCCGGGCCACCCCGTCCATTCCCGACCATCTGCGCGCCCAGGGCGATCCTGGCACCTATTTCGTCCAGGCGCGCGGGCCGATTGACAACACCTTCCGCGCCCGGCTGCAAGCCGCCGGGGCGGTCATTGTCTCCTATATTCCAAACAACGCGTTTCTCGTGCGTGGCCCCGCCTCCGTGGCGGAGCAGTTGAAAGCCGCCCCGGAGACCCAGGCGGTCCTGCCTTACGAACCCTATTACAAACTCAAGCCCTCGCTGCTTAAGCTGGCGGTGGCGGAGGATCGCTTGCCGGACAACAGCGCGCTCAACGTGCTGCTCTTTGCCGATGCGCGCGAGACGACCCGGGCCGAGTTGGAGAAGATGGGCGCCCGGATCGTCGGCGACGAAGAGCGCTCGCCTTTTGGGCCTGTGCTCCGGGTGTTCCCTCCGGCGAACAAGCTGTCCGCGCTCGCCCGCCTGCCCGGCGTTCAGGAGGTGGAATGGGCGCTGCCGCGCGCCCCGGCCAACGACTTCAGCCGTGTGCGGATAGGCGTCGCCACCGACCCGGTTGCCACGAACAATTACCTCGGGCTGAGCGGTTCCAACGTGCTGGTGAACATCAACGACTCTGGCGTGGATGCCAGCCACCCGGATTTGAGCCCGCGCGTCCTGGGCGATACCACTAACACTCTGGTTGACCCCGACGGCCACGGCACGCATGTGGCCGGCATTATCGCCAGCAGCGGCGGCCAATCCTCCGGCGTTACCAACGCCTCGGGTCCCGAAGGTCCGTACGGCGGCACCAATAACCAGTTTCGCGGCAAGGCCCCCGCCGCCCGGCTCTTCGCCCTGCCTGTTGCGATGTCCAGCAGGCCGTCCAGCGACGGCGCGACCCTGTCGTGGCCCTCCGATGGCTACTTGCAGCAAACCGCCGCGCGGACTAACGCCTTTATCTCCAACAACAGTTGGAACTATGTCGGCCCGGACTCCCAATCCTACGACCTTCATGCCGCCAGCTACGATGCCGCGGTCCGCGACGCCCTGCCCACGGTGACGGGCTCTCAACCGCTGCTGGTGGTGTTCCCGGCCGGCAACAACGGCGGCGGCAACTCGGAAGGCACCACCGGCGTTGGAGACACGATCCAGTCGCCCGGCACCGCCAAGAACGTTATCACCGTTGGGGCCATCGAGCTGCTCCGGAATATCACCAACAGGACCTGGAAATGCACGACCGTCGACACGAACTCCAACTGCACCACCAATCAACCATGGTTGTCCGTGGCCGATGCCAATGACGAGGTCGCCGGCTTCTCCGGCCGCGGCCCGGTCGGGCGGGGCGTCGAAGGGACCTCCGGCCGGTTTAAGCCCGACCTCGTCGCCCCGGGCACCTTTGTCATTTCCACCAAGTCCGCGCAGTGGGACACCAACGCCTATTACAATCCCACCAGTCATATTATCGGCATCTACCCGAACCTGGTAGTGACCACCGACATGCTGTGGATCAGTTCAGTCTCTGTTCCCGACAATGCCGTCCAGCTTAACCTGCGTGTCCACCCAAACACCAATTCGCCGGACCCGTTCCCGAACCTGCCCATCTATGTCAAACAGTCGGACATCCCCACCAACGGCCCGGGCGGGTATGATGCCGTAGGCACCAACCAAATCTCCCTGCCTCCGGACGCCGCCTTAAACCCTGTCAACGCTGACTGGTACTTCGGCATCGGCAATGACACCGGGGAGCCTGTTCCCTTTGATTTGGTGACCGATGTTGTGGTGACCAACTTGTTGGACAACCGCCTCGAGGTATTGGCCGGGATGAACGACTCGCTAGGGCCTTACTATCGCTACGAATCCGGCACGAGCATGGCGGCGGCCGATGTCTCCGGCACCCTGGCCCTGATGCAGGAGTTCTTCGAGCAGCGGCTGGGCCGCACCAACAGCCCGGCGCTCATGAAGGCCCTGTTGATTAACGGCGCCCGCTCGGTCGGCAACCTCTACGACTTCGAGGTCGGAGCCGCCGTCAATTCCCAGGGCTGGGGCCTGCTCAACCTCCCCACCACCCTGCCGGGTTCCCTGACCAACAGCAGCGCCGCCACCAACTCGCTGGTCATGATTGACCAAAGTCCGGCTGATGCGCTGGCCACCGGCCAAAGCCGCACCTACAGAATCTCTCTCTCCCCGGAAGCCCAGGAGCAGCGCCTGCGCGTCACCCTGGTCTGGACCGATCCGCCGGGCAATCCCGTTGCCAGCACCAAGCTTGTCAACAATCTGGACCTGGTTGTCACCAACCTCGACAACACGAACCTGGTTTACTTCGGCAACGACATCACCACCGGCCACGATTACAACGAGCCCTGGCGCACCAACACGACCCCCAACATTGACACGGTGAACAACGTCGAGAATGTGTTCCTCTCCCCCGCTCTCGGCATCAGCAACAACTACTCCATTACCGTTACGGGCCGCCGCGTGAACGTCAACGCCGTCACGGCCCAGACCAACAACGTCTGCCAGGACTACGCCCTGGTCATCTCCAGCGACGATGGGCTGATCACGAATGCCATCGCTTTGAATCCCAGCATCACGCTGGCCTTCGACAATCAGCCCCTGATCACGGCGATCAGCAACAGCTTCGCCAATTCCCCGGACTTTGCCGGCGGCATGCTCTTTCATCAGCGCGTCGGCGCCAACCCGCAGTTGCTGGGCACCAACACCACTATCATCAGCAACGCCGCCAATGCCGTCCTCACGTTCGGGGTGACCAACCAATGGCATTTCTACGTTATCACCAACGACACTTCGTTCACCAACGCCGCCTTCCTCACTTTCCTGCCCGCCAACCTGGCGGATCCGCGCATGGGCGTGTTCGAACCCAGCGCGGAGCTAGCCACCCGCCCGGAGGCCGACATTGACCTGTATGTCGCGCCACCGACAGTTCCCAACTATTTCTCGCTGACGAACCTGGACCCGGCCGTCGTGGACGCCGCCACCAAATCGCTGGGCCGCGGCGGCACGGAGACAATCGTGTATTCCAATGCCACGCCCGGCGTCTATTACATCGGCGTCAAGTCCGAAGACCAGCAGGCCGCCGAATACGCGCTGGTGGGCGTTTTCAGCCGCGAGCCGTTCGGCAGCAGCAATACCAACGGCGATCTCTCGCTGCTCGGTTTCCCATCGTTTGTGGCAATCCCGGACGGGTCGCCCGAAGGTTCCACGAATGTGTTTGTGCTCGCCGTCGCCGTCCAGCAAATCCAGGTCCGCCGCGCTATCGTCACGAATATCATCAACCACGAATTGACCACCGACCTGCTCGGCAACCTCAGTCACGGGGACGATTTCGCCGTCCTTAACAACCATACTTGCGTGCTCGCCGGCGATGCCTGCCAGACCTGGACCACGTGGATTTACGACGACAGCGACGAAAATAATGTTGGTCCCGACCCGTTCCTGTTCAACTCCCATGTCCAGCATACCGATGGACCCGGGACCCTGGCGAATTTCGCCGGCAAAGAAGGGCAGGGACAATGGATGTTCTCCATGGTGGACAATTCCCTCGGCCATCTCGGCACCAATGTCGGCCTCAGGATCTTCCTCGAGCGCCAGCCTGACCTCACCGGCGAGGGCGTCACCGCCACGATTCAGGGTCGATCCTGCCGCAATGATTTCATTGACGTGCCCGCGAACGCAGTCAGCCTGACCATTACCGTCGCGGTTGTTTCCGCCACCGGACCCGTTGACTACACCATTGAACTTTGCCCGCTGAGCGGGGGGACTTGCAAGAGCACCGAGGTCACCAACACAATTGGCGGAGCAGTCACCACGGACCAGACGGATGTCCCGCCGCTGCGGGCCGGCACGTACCGGGTGCGCGTCTGCAACCGGACCGACACGCCCATCACGGTTAATATCCGCGCCGCCTTTGGCTTCTCCCTGCTCACGCTCCAGCCGGTCGCCACCCCCGACGTCAAGGAACCAGTGCCGATCCTCGACGACGCGATCACCGACGTCTTCATCACGAACAGCTTCCACCGGATCGTCTCCACAGTGGACGTCGGCTTGCTCATCCAGGATCCGCGCATCTCGGATCTGGCCATCACCCTCATCAGCCCCAGCGGCACCCGGGTTCTGCTCTTCGAGAATCGGGGCGCCGGCTCCACCAACGGCCTGGGCACCTTCAACCTCAGCACCAACTACGTGATGGAGCCGTTTTACACCAACAACTTCGACCTTGCCCCGGTCGGCCTCTACGCCCCCGGCGGGGTGTTCCAGGGCTGGAATGTGCTCAGCAACTACGTCGAGGTCCTGGACGACTTCACCTACCCGTGGCTCAGCAACCACGTCCTGGCCCTGTTCGACGGCGCGGTGTCCAACACCCTGCCCACGACCAACGCGATTCTGGTCACTAACTCGTATCCCTATACCCTCTCCTACCGGGTCAATCACCTGCCTTGGCTCAAAGGCATGGTCGCCTGGTGGCCGCTGGACTTTGACGGGGCGGACATCTTTGGCGGTTTCGATGGATTTTTGTTGGGCGACGTTGCCTTCTCCACCGGCAATGCGGGGCACTTCACGGATGACTTTGCCGGGCCGCTAAATACGATATGGCAGCCTTCCTTGCCGGCGGCTGGCGGTGGGAATGACCCTCTGCATGAGACCTACGTGGGAGCGCCGAGCTACAGCTTTACCACCATCGGCACCAATACCGTTATACGGCTGTCGAATACGTTCGGCCCTCTGCAGCGGCGTGGCTGGAGTTCAGGCACAACCTTCCAGGGGCAGGATTTCCGCTACGAGGTGCGCTTCAATACACTTAATCAGGGCCCCGGTAGCAACATAGAAGGATTGATCGAAATCTGGGTCATAGATGCGGCCAATTCGAACCGGTTCGACACCATCTGCCTCTTTGTGGGGTCCTGGGGGGCGACCCGTGACTTGTTCGCAGGCAGCAGTATTGATGGTACTCATAACCACCTCCTTTTCAACTTCCAGAATGATACCTGGTATCGGCTGGTACTGTCGGCTGCGCCTTACCAGGGCGTACGCGCTGCGCTGCTGAATGACGCTGGAACGGAGTTGGCCGGGTTCTCTTTCGCCCACGGGGCTTCGGCCTTCTCCTCTGGTTTCAAGCTCGGTCTTTCCCAGTTCGTGGGGATCCCTGGCGGGTCGGCGTCGGTGGATGTGGCGGTGGATTGGGTCCGGCTGACCAGCGGGCTGTCCGGCGAAGTCAATCAGGCTTACATTGGCGACGGCGTTGCCACCCGAATGGTCGTCCCCTACTGCCCGGAACTCGACTTGGGTATCGGTCGCGGATTGAGCATCGAAGGATGGATCAACCCGTTCGACATTGCCAGCCCGGCCCCGCTGGTGGAATGGTATGACCCGGCATATCCCACCAACCAGTCTCCGCTTGGCGTCCAGTTCTGGTTGGGGTTGACGAACGGGCCTGGCTCGCTCAGCGCCATCATTTGGGACACCAACTCCCAGCCGCATGTCATTACCACCTTGCCGAATGTGATCACCAACTCCGGCTGGCAGCACGTCGCCCTCACTTACGATACCAACAGTAACACGGCGGTTCTCTACACGAACGGGCAAAGCGCCGCGACGGCGCAATTCTCCACCAATTTCGTGCCGCGCACCGCTGGCGATCTCTATCTCGGCTACGACCCGACCTTGAAGCCGACGCCCATCAGATACAGCGACTTCAGTTCGACCGCCGGGCTGAATCTGGTCGGTAGTGCCACACAGTTGGGGAATGTGCTGCGGCTCACCCCGGCGGCAGACACAGTGTCCGGGCAGGCGTGGGCGACAATTAAACAACCCTGCGCTGCTGGCTTCGACACGCGGTTTCGGTTCCAGTACAGCAATACTGGCAGCCGCCCTGGGGTTACTCCCGGAGGAGAGGGGATAACGTTCGCCGTCCAGAACGTGGGGCCTAACACCCCACTTAACTTCGGCGGGTTGCAGGAGGGGACAAACAGCGTTAGCGTCCATTTCAACGCGTTTTGGAACTGGCCATCGTGCACTGCTGGCCCAGGTTGTGACATCAGTGGCAACTCCGTGGGGATAGTGACCAACGCTGGATATGTTAGCCAAGTGGACCTGAACCAACTAGGCATCAACCTGAAAGATGGAGCCGTACACCAGGCTCGGATCTCTTTCAACGGCGCGACGCTCTCGGTCTGGCTGGACGGGGTAATGGTGTTTACAAATGTTCCGGTGCCTATGGCAACGGCGGTAGATACGGCTGGCAACGCCTGGGTTGGATTCACCGCCGGGACCGGTTGGGCGTGGGAAGACCACGACATCCTGAGTTGGACCTTTGGCGGCCCGACGCCGGGAACCTCCTTTGGCGGCGGTCTGGATGAATTCAGCGTCTATGAGCGCGCCCTTTCGCCGTGCGAGGTCAATGCCATCTACAACGCCGGAGGTCGCGGCAAATACGGCACCAACGTCCTCGTCTGCCCTGTCGTTACCGAAGTCACCCTGTCCAATACCCCGGCCGGCATACAAGTCTTCACCTTCACCAATGGCCTCGCTTGGGCCACCAACGGACCCCATTGGGAGACCAACACGATTGCGTTCTCCACCTCCACCAATCCAACTCCCATTGTCGTGCGCGGCTCGAATCCCTACGTCTCTGGCGACGCCAATGCCCCCGACAATCTCAACGCCGTGGTAGATGATTTCGTCCTGTCGGAACTGGTCCCGCAGTCCTTCGACGGGCTGCTGCACTTCACCGAGAATACCAACCTCGCGACCATCCCGATCAAGTTTGCCCCGGCCCCCTTTACCGCCACCAACTTCCCGCCGGTCCTCATTTTCTCCAACAGTTTCCAGAATGCCACCGCCGGCGTTTACCAGGCTGGCGCCATCATCCTGGGAGGCACCAACAGCCCCGAGATCGGGACTCGGGACTGGACTGTCACCACCGGAGCGGTCACGGTCGTCAGCAACGCCTTCCTCGACCCGCTGGGAACGAACTGGCTGGCCATGGCCACCGGCGCCGTTCAGTGCCTCCTGCCGACCAGCCCCGGCCACCGCTACCAGCTCAGTTACAACCTCCGCGGCCCGTGCGCGGTCGGCTGGTGGGACGGCAGCGTGGAACCGCTCAGCCGGCGCGCCCAGGACATCCTTAGCGGCAATAACGGCGCGTTTATTAATTCCGCCACTGTCTCCGCCGACGGATACGTCAATGACGGCAATGTGTCCGATACTCTTTTCTTCCCCGGTATTCCCTGGCCGCCCACCAATTCCCCCTGGTATGCCTTTGCCCCCAAAGTTGAGCTGGGCGACCCGCTCAACCTCCATTTCACCAACTCGTTCACCATCGAGGGCTGGATAAACCCCGTCCCTTCGCACACAAACGACATCGGGGTTTCCACCTTCCAGCAAATATTCTTCCGTGGCGACTCAAGGGACTGCCTGGATCCGTATTACCTGGCTATGCAGCTTGATGACACCTGGGAATTCAATCTGGTATTCCATGTTGAAAGCGAGACTAGCCCGGGCTGCGGGGTATCGCTGGTCACGACGAATCACCCTATTAAAACCAATACCTGGCAACATATCGCCGCCGTCTTCGAATCCAATGTGCAGTGGACCAATAACGCGCCCTGGCCCACCAACCAGATGCGTCTTTTCGTGGATGGGCAGCTCCTGACCAACGTCTTCCTCTCAGACCCTGTGTTCGGGGCGATCGAGACATCTTTCACCGGGGAAAGCCCCTTCGGCAACCTCGACTCGTCCTCTCAACCCGGCATTACGATTGGCAACGTCAGCCGCTACGACAATTTCGAGCCCTTCTGCGGTTACCTGGATGAGCTATCGGTTTATGCCCGCGCCCTGACCGAGCCCGAGATCGCCGCCATTGCCGCCGCCCGCACCGCCGGCAAGTCCGATCGCTCCGTGCCCATTGGCCAAAGCCTGGCCAAGCTTAAGGTCTCCGTGGATGGCGTTGAACAGGACGTTGTTTACGGTGATAACTCGCAGTGGCGCGCGCATAGCGTGCGGTTCACCGCCCTGAATACCAACGCGGTCCTAACTCTCGAGAGCCTCCTGCCCGGCACCCTCGTGGAAGGCATTACCCTCACCGAACTGCCGCCGGAGCTCTATTATCTCCCCGAAGTCTCTCTGGCGGAATTGGCAGGCGAAGATGCTTATGGCATCTGGACGCTCGAAATCTGGGACAACCGGGCCGGCCCGGACACCAACCTCGCCCAGTTGATCGAGTGGCAACTTAACCTCGGGTTCGCCCCCAGCAACCCGCCGCCGGTCATTACCCTCACTCACGGCATCGCTTACACCAATACCCTTCCGGCCAATGGCGTCCAGTACTTCGTGGTTCCGGTGCCGCAGTGGGCGCTGCTGGCCACCAACATCCTTCACTTCGCTGCCGAGGCCCGCACCGTCAATCCCTTGCCGGTCACCGTCCTGTTCAACCAGACGAATTTCCCCACATCGGCGGACATCCCGCTGATCGGCCCGCTGGTCTCGACCGGACTGACTACCCTCGCCGACAACACCACGCCGCCGCTGGTTATCGGCCAACCCTACTATCTGGCTCTCACCAATCCCAATCCTGTCGGCGTCACTTTTGCTCTGGGGGTCTCGTTCGACATCATCACCCTCACCAACTGCCAGATGCTCGTCTCCAACGTCGTTGGTCCGGCGGGAATTCCGCGCTACTTCCAATTCGAGGTGCCAGCTGACAACACGCTTCCCGGCGCCCTGCCACCAGCGGTCTCTTTCTGGCTTCCCGGCGCCGACTGCAACCTCAAGGTCGTCTTGAGCGAGCACTTGCCGCTGCCCGACCTGAATCACTTTGACTATATCAGTCAGCAGCCCTGCACCAACGACCAGATCATCATGCTGGTCACCAACACCACCCCGTTCCCGATTCAGACCAACCGCTGGTACGTGGGTGTCTTCAACACCTCTGCTACGAACGTTGCTTTCTCTGTCCAGGCCTGCTCCGCCACCAACTACCCCACGATTATCCCGCTCACCAACGGCATCCCCTTCGTCGTGCCGACTGCGGCCAGCGCTTTCGCCGCGCCGCCCGGACCGCCCCAGTGGGTCTTCTTCGATCTCGGCATCAGCAATGCGACGTCCGGAGTTCTGTTCGAACTCTACAACCTGTCTGGCGACGCCGACCTGGTGCTGGAAAGGACGGTGCCGCCAACCATGGCGCCGTACTTCGAAGGCAGCTTCTTCTCTGGCCGCGCTCCCGAGCAAATCGTCGTCCGCACAGACCCAGCCATCCCTGCAGACGCGACCGTCTCCGACCTGCGCGGGCATTGGTATCTGGGAGTATACAACAAGGAGGACATTAACGTGGCCTATACCATCCGGGCCGTTCTCCTTGATCGCAACGGCCTGCTCCCCAGCGCTCAACCGCTGCAAGTCACGCTTACCACGCTGGCGCCTCCGCACGGTTTGCTCGTGAGCTGGAACTCTGTCGTGGGCGAGCGTTACATCGTCCAATATACGCCTAGCATTGCGACGCCCGTTATGTGGACCAATATCGGCACGATCACCGCCACCACGACCTTTACCACCTTCGAAGTCAGGCCTGTCCCGGCCGGAGGCTTCTACCGTGTCGTACAGGTCTTTGCTTTCCAGCCGAGGCTTTACATCCAGATCTGGCCCACCAACCTGGTTCGCATCTCCTGGTCAACCGTCTTCCCTGGTTACACCCTCCAGTACAAACCGGCGCTGACTGGTGGTCCCTGGGCTAACGTCCCATTCCCGCCCGCAACCGGTGTGTTCACCATTGGCGACGAGTACGTCGTCTATGATCCCATCGGCTCCAGCCCGCGGTACTACCGGCTGATAAAGTAGGAGCTTTGCGCTTGCAATTGCCATCCAGCGTGTCGAAACTGCCTGACGACCAGTGAACCTGAGAGAGGGCATATGAGATTCTTGCTTTCAATCGCGGTGCTTGCGGGAGTTTGGACGGTCAGCGCCCAAGGGACGTTCGAGGCCATCATAGGACATGAGAATACTCCTCCTGTATCCGAGCTTGTTACCACCACTGTCGGTTGGACGTTTCAACCGACCAGCTTTGTAGCTGTCACGGATCTGGGTTGCTTCAGCTACCTTTTCGCCTCCCCCTTCGTTAACGAAATCCAAGTAGGATTGTGGAACACAGGCGGCGTTTTGCTCGCTTCCAGTTTGATCAAGCGCAGCAGTGCCCTCACGAACGAGAGCAGTTATGTATCCATCAATCCCGTACCCCTTGACCCCAACCAGACCTATCATATAGGCGCCTGGTCCCTGGACGAGCTTAGTGTCGAGATCTGCGGTGGCGGAGCGGGCGGCACCAACTTCATGGGGGCTTACCTTCGTTTGGGCGCAGCCGCCAAGAGCACCGTTCCCGCAGGTTTGAGTTTTCCCTTGGAAATGGCTGGCACTGGCGGGGCGGCTTACCTGGCCCCGAATTTCCGTTACGACGACCGTGTGCCGGAGCCTGCTTCCGCCTTCCTCCTGGGGCTCGGCGCCCTCATCGTAGCTGCCCGCTGCAGGCGGCAACGGCTCTGATCGGGCTGGCTCAGAGACCGCGTTCGTTGGCCACGCGGTTCTTCTCGCCCAGGACGATCACCCGTGGCTTCCAGGACTTGGCCTTCGCCTCCTCCACCTCGGTGAAACTCATAATTGTCAGCCGGTCGCCCGGTTTGCCCAAGCGGGCTGTGGCGCCGTTGAGGATGATCTCCCCGGAGCCGCGTTTGGCGGGAATGGCGTAAGTCTCGAACCGCTCGCCGTTGGCCATGTTGCTGCAGAGGATCCTCTCGTGCGGCAGCAAACCCACTTTGTCCATGAGATCCCGGGCGATGCCCAGGCTACCTTCATAATCCACGTCGCCCGCAGTCACCTGCGCGCGATGGATTTTCGACTTTAACACATGCACCAACATAGATTACCGCCCGGCCCGCTGTTCCTGGCCGGTTGCGACGGCAATATAGGGTCCGGCGCGGGGAAAGCAAATTCGATTGGCAGTGCAAAGTGCGCCGACAATTGTGCCGCCTCGGCAGCGGTGGGGTTGGTTTTGATTCGCCAATCAGTGGATTATCGGGCTAGTATGATTATATGAGAGTCGTTCCTTGTGGGCTCTGGGCGATGGCTGGGCTGGGCGTCATCCTGCTCGTTTCTTGCGGGCAGGCTGACCGGTCGAAGAGCTCGATCAAAACGGGCGTGGTAGAACGTCCGGTGGAGGTCGCGCGCGCGCAAGTGCGGGCGGTCCCGCGGACAATCCAAGCCACCGGTTCGCTGGCAGCGCAGGATCAGTCCACCCTCAGCGCCAAGGTGGCTGGGCGTTTGGAGCGGCTGAATGTGGATATCGGCAGCATGCTTCGCGAGGGCGAGTTGGTGGCGCAGGTCGAACCCCGTGATTATGACTTGGGGCTGCAACAGGCGGCAGCCGCGCTCGCGCAGGCGCGGGCCGCGCTGGGACTTCCGTTGGAGGGTGATGATGATCGCATCGCGTTGGAACAAGTGGCGTCGGTCAAGCAGGCTAAGGCCGTGCTGGAGGAAGCGGGCAAGAACCGGGAGCGGGTCAAGAGCCTGTCGGGTTCCGGCATTGCGTCCCAGGCGGAAGTGGATACGGTTGAGGCGGCCTATACGGTGGCGCAATCGCGCTACGACACGGCGCTGGAGGAGGCGCGGGGGCGGATGGCAACGGTCGCCCAGCGGCGAGCCGAATTGGAGCTGGCCCGCAAGCGGCTGGCCGATGCTTCGGTGCGGGCCCCCTTTGACGGCGCGGTGCAAGCCCGTCTGGCGAGCGTCGGGGAGTATGTGGCAGTAGGCGCGCCGATTGTGCAGTTGGTCAAGACGGACCCGCTGCGCCTGCGGCTGGACGTGCCCGAACGCGAGTGCGTCCTCGCACGCACCGGCCAGGCGGTGCACCTGTCCATCGAGGGGGATACAAACGTCTACTCTGGCAGAATTGCACGATTAAGCCCGGCGCTGGACGAGCAGACGCGGACGCTGAGGGTGGAGGCGGACGTGCCGAAACAAGGTTCCTTGCGGCCCGGCCTGTTTGCACGGGCGCAGATCATCGTTACCGAGGACGAGAAAGCACTCACCGTGCCTGCCGACGCCATTATCACATTCGCCGGGCTCGAGAAGGTGGTGGCGGTGCAGGACGGAATGGCGACGGAGAAGGTCGTGGCAACCGGCCGCCGCGGTGCCGAATGGGTGGAGTTGGTGTCCGGAGTCACGACCGGGGAGCTTGTGGTATTGCGTCCAGGCAGCCTGCGAACGGGCGATCGGGTGACGATCAACAATGGGGAGCAGGTGCGTCCGGATTTGCAGTCGGCCAGGAAGGGAACGGATTCTCCCGCCAACTGACCGATGCAGAAGCTGGCCGAAATTTGCATTCGCCGCCCGGTTTTCGCCACGATGATCGTGCTGAGCCTGGTGGTGGTGGGAGTGGCGGGGTACTTGAACCTGGATGTGGACCGCTTCCCGTCGGTGGACTTGCCGACGGTGCGAGTGTATACGCGGCTGCCCGGCGCGGCGCCGGCGGAAGTGGAGTCTCAGGTTGCCCAGCCGATCGAGGAGGTGCTGAATACCATCGAGGGCATCGAGGAGTTGCGTTCGGTCAATGGCGCGGGGAGCGCGTTTTGCGTCGTAACGTTTGATTTGAAGAGAGACATAGACGCGGCGGCGCAGGATGTGCGCGACCGGGTGGCGACAGTCGTGCGGGATTTGCCGCGGGACACCGACCCTCCGACGATCGCAAAGTCGGACACGGACCAGGCTCCGATCCTGACGATCGCCCTCTCGGCCAACCGCTCGCAGCGCGAGCTGTCGGAGATTGCGGACAAGCTGGTCAAGAAGCAAATTGAACGCTCGGCGGGGGTGGGGCAGGTGGAGTTGGTCGGCGAGCTGGCGCGGGCGATTAGCATCTGGGTGGACGCGGACCGCCTGGCCGCCTACCAGCTGCCCATCACCGCGGTGCGCGACGCGGTGGCGCGGCAGAATGCGAACATTCCGGGCGGCAACGTCACCGGCAGCCTGCGCGAGGAGACCTTGCGGACCATGGGACGGCTGCCGGACGCGCGCGCGTTCAATGACCTGGTGATTACAACGCGCAATGGCTCGCCGATCCGCGTGCGGGACGTCGGTTGGGCCGAGGACGGGACCAAGGAACAACGGTCCATTTCAAGGCTCAACGGCGCGCCTACGGTGGCGCTCAACGTGCTGCGGCAGTCCGGCGCCAACACGGTGGCTGTGATTGATGGGATTAAGGAAAAGCTGCGCGAGCTGGCGCCGCAGCTTCCCAGCGACGTGCGGCTCGAGGTAACGCGCGATCAGTCGCGCTACATCTACGAAGCGCTGCACGAAATCCAGCGGCACCTGGTCCTGGGGAGCATCCTGGCCTGCCTGGTGGTGCTGCTCTTCATGCGCAACTGGCGCGCGATGCTGATTGCCGCGGTGGCGATCCCGACCTCGGTGATTTCCGCATTCGGCATGATGAAGGCGCTGGATTTCACGTTGAACAGCGTGACCATGCTCGCCCTGGTGCTCATGGTGGGCATTGTGATTGACGATGCGATTGTGGTGCTGGAGAACATCTTCCGGTTCGTGGAGGAAAAGAAGATGCGGCCGTTCGAGGCGGCACGAGCCGCCACAGCGGAGATCGGGCTGGCCGTCATGGCCACCACCTTCAGTCTGGTGGTGATATTCGTGCCGGTGTCGTTTATGTCCAGCATCTCAGGGCGCTTTCTCTACCAATTCGGCTTCACCGCGGCGGTGGCAGTGCTGGTGAGCTTGCTGGTTTCCTTCACCCTGACACCCATGATGAGCGCCCGGCTGCTGCGCGTTGGGAACGGGCGGGAACCCAAATCCGGAGGAGCGGAGCCGCGCTCACGCGGTGGATTCTACCGCCGGATTGACGGCGGATACATGAAGGTCCTGCGGTGGGCAATGGCGCATCGGCTGGTGATCGCCGGGCTGGCAGCGCTGGTCATCGCCTCTTCCGTGCCGCTTTACCAGGTGGTGCGGCAGGAGTATCTGCCGAGCAACGTGGACGAGGGCGAATTCGACGTCCGGGTCACCGCGCCTGAGGGGACGAGCCTCGCGGCGATGAACCACGTGACTTTGCAGGTTGAGGAGGAGTTGCGCTCGATCCCCGGTGTGCGCCTGGTGCTCGCCACCGCCGGGAGCGGTTTCCTGGGCGGGGTCAATGGTGCCAACTTTTTCGTGCAGCTTGTTCCCCACGCAGAACGCACCTTCCGCTGGGGCCGGCTGTTGAGCTGGCCCCCCTGGAAGGCGTTCCGTGGCAACTTCTCCCAAAGCGATGTCCAGCAGGAGATTCGCCGGTGCCTGCGGAAGCTGCCGGACATCCGGGTGGCGGTCCGCAATCCGCAGACGTTCGTTGGCGGCGGCCCCAATTTCGACATTGATTTCGCCTTGCTCGGTCCGGATCTCGAACTGCTGCACGCCTACGCTGAGCGATTGCGCACCAACGCGCCGGCGCTGGGATTGCTGGATGCCGACACTACTTTGAAACTCGACAAGCCCGAGCTGCGCGTCGAGATTGACCGCGACCGCGCCGCGAATCTGGGTGTGAGCACGACGGATATTGCCGATGCGCTTCGCGTGATGGTGGGCGGCGATGAGCGCGTCACACGCTTCCGCGATGATTCGATGAACGAGGATTACGACGTGCAGGTGCGGCTGAAGCCGGGAGACCGCAACGAAGCGGAGCCAATTCGGCGGTTGTTTGTGCCCCGCCAGGGTGGGGGCCTGGTCCGACTGGATAACGTGGTGAAACTGGTCTCGACACAGGCCGCTTCGCGCATTGACCGGTTGGACCGCCAACGGCAGGTCAGCCTGCGGGCGGCGGTGGCGCCCGGTTATGCCCAGGCGGACCGCATCGCCGCGCTGCGCAACGAGGTGGCCAAGATGGGCCTGCCCACCGGCTATTCGACACGCGTCTCAGGACGTGCCCGCGAGCTGGAAACCACTTTCCGGGAGTTCCTGTTTGCGTTCGCCCTGTCGGTGGTTCTGATGTATATCATTCTCGCCTCACAGTTTGAGAGTCTCGTGCATCCGTTCACAATTCTGCTCTCGCTGCCGTTGTCGGTGCCCTTCGCGTTTGTTTCACTGCTGGCGGCCAACCAGAGGATTAACCTGTACTCGGCGCTGGGGTTGCTGGTGCTCTTCGGCGTTGTGAAGAAGAATGCCATTCTGCAGATAGATCATATGAACAAGCTCCGCGCCGCCGGGTTGGAGCGCGCCGCGGCGATCCTGCAAGGCAACCGGGAACGACTCCGCCCGATTCTAATGACGACGATGACATTGATTGCCGGCATGTTACCGCTGGCGCTGGGCACCGGACCGGGGGCCGAGGAACGCCGCGCGGTGGCCGTGGTCGTCATCGGCGGGCAAGCGCTCTGTCTGCTGTTGACCCTGGTGGTCACGCCGGTGACTTACTCGTTCCTGGACGATCTCCGCAACAAGGTACGGGCGCACTGGCAAAGCTGCACCGGCCGCGACCTCCCGGCTGCGGCGGATCCGGCAGCGATGAAGGCTGCCCGCCCGGAACGTTAGGCCTTTGCCAGGTCCCCGGCGTGCTTCTGGATCTTGCGGATGGCTTCGGCCGTCTGGTCCATATCGCTGCGCGAGCCAAGCAGGGTTGTTTGGGTGAACCAGGCGGCTTCTTCGGAGAGCTTGTCATTGGCGGGGCATTCGGTGCGCTGCTCCCAATTCGCCAGCGTCTCCGCCGGGAACAGCCGCTGCCATGAACGCGAAGCGAGGCTCTGCTTGATGAACGCCTCCTTGTTCAGCCGGCCGTAGCCGGGGTTGCAGTCCACGCCCTCGGCTTTGAGCGCCTCCAGGAAACGATTGCGCGGCATCCCGGCGAAGTGCTCTTTCTGGTAGCGGTACATGAACAGGTGATAGGCGTGCCGCGTGCAGCCGTCGTACGTTTTGGCGGGGACAATGCCGGGGATTTCCTGGACCAGACCGCGCAGGTAAGCGGCGTTCTTCTCGCGGATCTTCATCTGTTCCTCGAGGCGGGTCATCTGGGAGAGCAGGATGGCGGCCTGGAACTCAGTCATGCGCAAGTTCGCTCCACGGCTGCTCGTATAGACGGTGTCGTGGCTGGAAGTCCGGCGGGGGCGGCACTGGTTATGGAAGGAATAGCACTTGTCGGCCCATTCGTCGCTGTTGGTGATGATGGCGCCGCCGTCGCCGCAATTGAGGTTCTTGCTGGCCTGGAAGCTGAAGCAGCCGGTGTCGCCCCAGGTGCCGAGGCAGCGGCCGCGCCATTGGCCCAGGTGCGATTGGCAGGCGTCTTCGATCACGGGCAGCTTGCGCTTTTTGGCCACCGCGAGGACGGTATCCAGGTCGGCAGCGGAGCCGCCCAGGTGCACCGGAATGATCGCCGTGGTGCGATCGGTAATCGCGGCTTCGATCTGGCGGGCGTCAATCTGCATCGTTTCGGGGTCGGTATCCACGAACACTGGCAGGGCGTGGTGCAGCAGGACCACATTCACCGTGGCGATGAACGTGTAGGGCGCGACAATTACCTCGTCGCCGGCAGAAACGCCCACGGCGGCCAGGGAGGTGAACAGGGCGCTGGTCCCGCTGTTGGTCAGGAGACAGTTCTTTGCGCCGGTGGCCCTGGCGTAGGCGGCTTCGAACCGGGCGACATTCTTGCCGTTGCCCCGGAACCACTTGCCGCTGCGGACGGTCTCCAGCATGGCGTTGTCCTCGCGCCCGTCGATGATGGGCCATTCGCGCGGAGGTCGGGAGCGAACGGGCTTGCCTCCCAGCAGGGCGGGTTTGCTGTCGGCGCTCTGCGCCCGAGCGTGTGGGGAGAAGCTGAGGGCGAGCCCTGCGCCGGTGATCGTGGCGGCGCCGAGGAACCGACGACGATTCATGCTGTTGTTCATATTGACTGATAAGGGATTATCGTATTTAGTAGAACTATGCAAATCGAAAGCCTGAAGGTTTTCTGCGATTTGGCCGAGACCAAGAGCTTCACCAAGGCCGCGCAGATCAACGCCGTCACCCAATCGGCCGTCAGCCAGACCATCAGCGCATTGGAGCGGCGGTTCAGCGCACTGCTGATCGAGCGCAGCAAGAAGAACTTCCGCCTCACTCCTGAAGGGGACGTGTTTTACGATTACAGCAAGCGGATTCTACAGACCTGTGATTCGCTCCATAGCAAGCTGCAGGAGATTAAAGACGTCGTTTCCGGCAATATCCGCGTGGCGACCATCTACAGCGTTGGCCTGCACGTGCTGCCGCCTTACGTAAAGCGCTTTTTGAAGAGCTATCCGAGCGTCAACGTGCATGTGGAGTATCGCCGGGATGATCAGGTTTACGAGAATGTGCTGGGTAACGTGGTGGACCTGGGGTTGGTGGCGTTCCCCGCCCGCGATGCCCGGTTGGAGATCGTTCCCATCCGCAAAGACACGCTGGTTCTCATCTGCCACCCGCAACATCCTTTTGCCCAGCGGAAGTCCGTTAAGGTCAAGACTTTGGACGGGCAGAAGTTCATCAACTTCGAACGAGACATCCCCACGCGCCGGGCGCTGGACAAAATCTTCAAGCGGCATCATGTGACCGTCGAGCAGGTGATGCAGTTCGACAACATCGAAACCGTCAAGCGCGCGGTCGAGATTGATTCCGGGATTGCCATCGTGCCGCAGGAGACGATCAGCGAGGAGGTGGCCACGGGAACTCTGATGGCTGTGGACCTCGAGAATGGCGCCTATTCCCGGCCCCTGGGCATCCTTTACAAGAAGAGCAAGGTGTTGTCTCCGGCCGTCAAGAAGTTCATCGCTCTGCTCAAAGAGCCGGCCTGACGCATCACAACGCGGCGTGAGAGAGTGATCGCCCGGCGGGCCCGGTAAGCGTCTTTGGAACGCCCCCTCAGTCTTGTCCTTCCGCGGGATAGCTGCCGCCCGCGAGCCAGCCATCGTAGCCCGACTGGTCGGTGCTCCAATCCCGGTTGCGGCGGGCCCCAAACCGCGGCGCGGCTTCCGGCTCGTCCTTCCGCCAGCGAAAGACAGTGGTGGGCAGGCTGTCCACGGTGGAATTTCCAAGAATGCACTCGATGCGGCGCAGCAAGGCGCGGGCACTGGCCGGCGGGCCTTTCCAAAGCGCCTGGCATCGCAGGTGCAGTTTCATCACGGCTCCCAGGTTCAAGGGAGGGTGCAGGAATGCCGCAATCTCGGCCTGCGTGCGCATTCGCTGAAGCAACTGCGTGACTTGTTCCAGGAAAGCCGTGTCGGCTCGCCGCTCCCAGAGCTGCTCCAATTCACCAAAGGCGTCGCCATAGATGACATTGGTGGAGTCGAAGGATTCCTTCTGCTTCTGGTGGATCAGCGGCAGTGAGCTCCAATGCAGCGCCCGGATCCGGGCGTGGACAATTTCGCGCCGGGGGTGGAAACGCCCGTAATTGCACCAAAGATAACGATAAACCTGCTCGGTGGGATCATCATTGCAGGCGCGCAATACGCCCGTGCCGAAGCACAACAGTTCCCCGGCCAGCAGGCCCGGGCCATGCCGCTTGATCTTCAGGCGCAGGTCACGCGCGCAGCGCCGGTCCAACCGGACCGCATCGAAGAAGTTAACGCGCTCGGGGATGCCGGGTTTGTCGCTTTCCCTCACCCGCCATCTTGCCCGGCGCAAACAACTTAGGGATAAGCCGCCCAGGGTGTGGAACAGCGCCAGGGTGTAATAGGCATCCGGCAGGTCTTGTTGCTGGAACTGGTACTGCAGCAGCAAGCGGTGGTCCGGCGACGTCACCGGCCGCAGGGGGGTCTGACGGGTGATGCTCCGGATCAGCCTGTGAACCGGGTCATTAATCACGACAAACGTCTTCGCCATTGCGCGCTGAACAAGCTAAAAGCGTACCACTCGCACGCAGCCTCCGGGCTTGCTTTCTGTCGCGCAGACGCTAAATAACGGCCCTTTCGCACGATGACGCGACGCCCGATAGATAGCTTGCGTGTTGCACTCCTGGCCGGTTACCTGGGCCTTGTGCTTTCCGGTTTGGCGCCGTTGCTGGCCGAGGAACCGCCGCGTTATCTCTTCTTCAACATCGCTCCCGGCGCCCCTTGGAACCAGAATCGTCCCGGGACGTTCACCCGTGCTGTGTTCGACGAGGTCGTTCACACTCTCCAGGCGCCCGACAACCCCCGGCTGCGCATCGGGGTCGCCTTCATTTTCAGCACGCTGGAGACGCCCACCGATACCCTGGTACAAAGCCTTCGCCGCCTCCTGGCTGCCAGTGAGGACTCCGGCGTCCCCGTGCTTGTCGCGCTGGATGGACAGAATTGGTGGCAGCACCGGCCGGACTTGTGGAATTGGTGGGACCCAACAGGCGCCGGCTACAATCCGAGCAATGTCTACAATGTCGAATGGACGGGTTGGAGCCCAACCCAAGCCGTCAAAGTGGGCTGGCGCAACTGGGGCAGCCAGCTCCGGGTGGTCCCGGCGCCGAATATTGCCAGCCCGGCGGTCATAGCGGCCCACCTGGAGGGTGTGCGCGCGCTGGTGCCGGTTATTGTCGAGTGGCAGCGCCGCCTGCCGGCCTCGCGCCGGCATCTCTTTGGCGGCGTCAAACTTGGTTCCGAGGCTGGCATCGGTTACAACGCCTACTATTATCCCGACGGCAATCGCTACCTGGAGCAATGGCCTCATGACTGGTCCCACGATCCGACCAACCTGCTGTCGCCGGCAAAGGGCCTGAGTTGCGGTGTCTGTCAATTGGGGTATGCCGCCGTCAAAACTGCCGGCCTCAAGGACCGCGGCGAGATCACGCGCGAGGACATTGGCAGGGTTACCCAGCTCTACCTGGAGCAACTGTGCCGACTGGCGCGCAAACTTGGCCTCCCGCGCGACGCCATCTTCACCCACCAGGGCGGCACCTATGACCCATGGGAGAAGCACCTGCCGTTTTGGCCGGCCTTCAATCGCTGGTCGTCGCCGGGCTGGAGTTTCTACCACGGCGGGCCGCGCGAGGCCGTGCCGCTGGAGGCCGAGCTGAAGGCGGCGGGACGCCGGCGCTGGGCCGCCGCGGAATGGTGGTGGGGCGGCGCGAATTCCGCGGAGTGGGAAGACCATTTTCGGTCCACGCTGGCCTTTCGCGATTGCCGGTTCATTTGCGTTTACAACTGGAACCAGGGCATGTTCCAGAAGGCCGTTGCCGGACAGGAGGCGGTTCGGAACCTCGTTCGCACCTGGCGCGACTAGGCCGCCAGGGCGCTGGCGGGAACTTTTGGCGCGGCGCGGGGGATTGTGCTATCGTTGATTTGCCTGGCCCGAAGCAAGCCCACGGCCACCGTTTGATTGACGGGGCGGGCAGGTTGTGGCCATCCTCTGACACTAAATGGGAAAGCGCATTAAAGACGAGTTTACCGAGCTGCCGATCTCAAGGCAGTGGCGGTATCAGTTGCGGATGAAGCGTGAGAATCGATGCATCATCTGCGGCGAACCCGCCATCCGGAGCTGGAAATGCCTGAAGCACATGGTCAAAGCCCGCGAACGGCAGCGGAAGAAGATGGGACACAAGCGGCGCCTCCGCAACGCGTTAAGCTACAGACTCCAGCGGGGAATCAAAGGCCGTTAGGCGGCCGTCACGCCACCTTTATGCAGAGGTTATTGAATCTTGCCGCAGGAGTTCTGTTGCTGAGTGTCACCTCGCGGGCTGACGCTGGGACCCTGTTCACTAATCCCGTGATCTATGTTGCGCCGATGACGTTGAATTTCGGGCCGGTGGCAGCCGGCGCCACTGCGACCAATGCCTTCGTCGTGGAGAACATGGGCAGCGGCAAACTGGTTGGAGCGGCTACGGTCGCCGCCCCGTTCCAGATTCTCTCCGGCGGAGATTATACGCTCAGGCACAAGGAGGCGCAGATTGTCACTGTGACCTACAAGCCCAGCGGCGCGGTGTCTGACACGCAAACGGTTCACTTCACTGGCGGGGGCGGCGTGAAGGCAACTGCGGTCGGCCAGCTCGCCGTGCCTCGATCCAACCGCTCCAAACGGAAATAGCCGTTCTGGCCGGCGCCGCCTCAGAGCTTGATTAACCTGGCGGCTTGCGCCACGTCCTTATCCCCGCGACCGGACAGGTTCATGATAATGACCTGATCTTTGGGCAGGCTCGGCGCGCGGCGGATGACCTCGGCAACGGCGTGTGCGCTTTCCAGCGCGGGGATGATGCCTTCCAGGCGGGCGAGTTCCGTAAATGCGCGGAGGGCCTGGTCGTCGGTAGCATAGGTGTACTCCACGCGCTTGAGCTCGCGCAGGTAAGCGTGCTCGGGGCCGACGGCGGCGTAATCCAGGCCGGCGGAGACGCTGTGGGTGAGTTGGACCTGGCCGAACTCGTCCTGCAGAAGATATGAGCGTGTGCCTTGCAGGACTCCAAGCGAGCCGCCCTGAAACCGAGCGGCATGCTTGCCGGCGGCAATGCCCTCGCCGCCCGCCTCCACGCCGATCATCTTCACCGATTCGTCGTTAAGGAAGGGGTAGAACAGCCCCATCGCATTGGAGCCGCCGCCCACACAGGCGACGAGCAAGTCGGGCAAGCGCTGCTTCTGCTCCAGAATCTGGCGACGAGCTTCATCGCCGATAACACGCTGGAAATTGCGCACCATGAGCGGATAGGGATGCGCGCCATAGACCGTGCCCAGGATGTAATGAGTCGTGCGGACGTTGGTGACCCAATCCCGCATGGCCTCGTTGATCGCTTCCTTCAACGTCTGCTGGCCGGCCTTGACCGGGACCACCTCCGCGCCGAGCATCTTCATGCGCAGGACGTTGAGGGATTGTCGTTCGCAGTCAACCGCGCCCATATAGACGACGCATTTCAACCCGAACATCGCGGCGACGGTGGCGGTGGCGACGCCATGCTGCCCCGCGCCCGTCTCGGCGATAATGCGCGTCTTGCCCATGCGCCGGGCGAGAAGAATCTGGCCGATGCAGTTGTTGATCTTGTGGGCGCCCGTATGAAGCAGGTCTTCCCGCTTAAGAAAAACCTGCGCGCCGCCCAGCTCGCGCGTAAGGCGTTCAGCGAAGTAGAGCGGGGTGGGCCGGCCGCAGAACTCCCGAAGGTAGTAGTCAAACTCGAGTTGGAACCCTGGGTCGCGCTGCGCGCGAACATATTCCAGCTCCAGGTCCCGCAGCGGCTGCATCAGCGTTTCCGGCACAAACCGGCCGCCATAGGGGCCGAAGTGGCCACGGGCATCGGGCACCGCATCGCTGGCAGTAGCAGTCATGCTCGAAAGAATAGGTTTAGCGAAGGCATTCGTCGAGCGCGGCGTCGAACCGCCGTTCCCTGATTGCGCGGGAGGAAGAGGTTTATCACGGATACCAGGAAGGTGCCAACGGTGGCTTTCACCCGCACAGCCCGGATGGCGTATCCGCCTTCAAACCGGCGCACTGTCCATATTTTGGACAGTGATTGCTGCCTGCCTGCCCTTTCCAGCCCCCTGACCCCGGCACTTCTTGCTTGGGTTTACGGTGACGGCACGGTGATGCCCCGGTGTGTATCCCATGGGGAGCGCTCCCCATGGGATACACACCGGAGTCCCGCCGGATTGTCCCCGTCAAATCGCCGTAATTGGCTCGGGCGTGGGGTGCCTCAGTCTTGGGGGGCCTGTTCGCCGGGGCGGCCGAACGGTGGCGCTTCCGGCGAAAGCGCCCTGCCAGAGTGAAGGATTTCCTGAAATGAGGGTTTGACCTCCCGCAGCTTTCCGCGTCTAATGCCCGCTGCCAGGCCGCATTCGTCCGATCTCGCCTAATTCGAGCCGCGGAAAAGCGATATCACTGTGCCCGACAGATTCCGCGTTACGCAATCTATGAGCAAAAAAGTCCTGTTGACCAGCGTCTGCCGCCCGATAGGGCCGCGGCAAGGGGACGCACCCTCCGTTGGTTATGAGCTTCTGTACAGCCAAGTGACTCGCGCTCAGGGCCTCTTCAGCCCGCGCACGGTGAACGTTCATTACTCCCTGGAGTACATCGCGGCGAATCTCGACTCCCCGACGGTGGTGCTGCAGTACCCATCGAAGCACGAGCTGATTCAGGAACTCAAGAAAGGTTACGACTATGTAGGCGTCTCCTTCCTGCTGGCGGTCATGCATAAGATGAAAGAGACCGTTGCGCTGATCCGCCAATACGCCCCCAACAGCAAGATCGTCCTGGGCGGCTACGGGACGGTGCTCAAGGACGAAGAGCTCAAGCCCTACGGGGACTACTTCTGCCGGGGGGAAGGGGTGGCATTTTTCCGCGACTTGTTGGGCGAACCGGAGCTGCCGATGCCTTACACGCAGCCGCTGCTGGTGAGCTGGCTCAAGGTATTCGGGCAAAAAGTCTCCGCCACGGGGCAGATCTTCGCCGGGCTGGGCTGCCCGAACGGCTGCGATTTCTGCTGCACTTCGCACTTCTTCAAGCGCCAACACATCCGGCTGCTGCCCGAAGGCAAGGACATCTATGGCGTGGTCGAGCGTTACCTGGACATGGACCCAAATCTGGTCCTCCTCATCATTGATGAGGATTTCCTGCTCAACAAGAAGCGGGCGATGGAGTTCCGCGACTGCGTGATGAAGGCCGGCAAGACCCTCTCAATCTTCGCCTTCTCCAGCATCAAAGCGATCAGCCAATATACCGTTGAGGAGATTCTGGAGATGGGAATCGACGGCTTCTGGATCGGCTACGAGGGGACACGCTCCGGCTACGCCAAGCAGCAGGGCCGGCCGGTCGAGGAGATCCTGACGGAGTTCCGCGAGCACGGCATTACCGTTCTGACCTCGATGATCGTCGGCTTTGACTACCAGACCCCGGAAGTGGTGGCGCAGGAGCTGGCTGGGCTGATGAAACTCAAACCGGCCCTGGCCCAATTCCTGATCTATGGCCCGGTTCCGGGAACACCTTTTCACCAGCGGGTGATAAAGGAAAACCTGTGGCAGGATGTGTATGCCCATAACACCGAACTCCTTTACCGGCGGGCTGACGGATTCGCCACGACGATCAAACACCCGATATTGTCGGCCGAGCAAATCGAGGAACTCCAACGCTGGTGCTTCAGAGAGGATTTCCAGCGGCTCGGCCCGAGCATCTTCCGCACCGTGGAGGCGTGGTTGCTCGGCTACCGAAAGCTCAAGGATTCGCCGAACCGCTTCTTGCGGCAGAAGGCCCGGTTTTACGCCAAGGAACTGCGGGCGTCGTATCCGGTGTTCCTCGCGGGCAGGCTGCTCGGCCCCAACGCGGCAATCCGTCGTTGGATTGGCCAGCTGGAGCGCGGCGTCCAGGCCGAGCTGGGCAGCCCAACGCTCGCCGAGCGGCTCAAATCGGTGCTGGGTGTCGGCGCGGCGTTGTGGACGGGCTTGACGCTGAAGCTGGGCCTTTTCCAGCATCCCAAGCTAATACGCACTTCCTATCGAATGCCGGCCAGGCGCTGGGCCGGCGCCGATCTATGGGAGGAACTCTGTCGCAAAGCCGCGTTTCCCGACCTTTCCATTCAGGTCGAGCGGCAGCATGCCAATCAGCAGGTGATGATGCGACTGGAAGGCCGGCTATCCACTTCGGAATCTGAGCGGCTTGGGCAGCGAATTCGCGAGTCCCTGGCCCGCAGCAAAGCCCGGCTGGTGCTGGACCTCAACAAGCTCCACTGGAACAACATAGGTGACCTGGGGCCGCTGCGAGAGAAGCTGGGCGCCTATCGGTCGCGCATTCGCCTCATCCTTCCCAAGCTGACGGTCGCCCATCCCGAAGTGGTCATGCTCGCCAGCGTGTTCCAGCTCTACGAAGGCTGAACGGCCCTCTGCCGGCACATCGCACCCTTGCGAGGGCGGACCGCGGGCATCCTGCCCGCTTCGTACCTGTTCAAAAACCGGCCTTTCCGCGCCACTCCGGCTTGACCCGCCACGCCCGAACTGCCAAGGATAGCGTCATGATTCGAATTCTCCTGGCCGCAGTTCTTCTCTCGGTCGCTTCAGCGCTAGCCGGAACCACCGAGTTGCTCCATAGCTTCAAGAAAGTCCGGGCCACCGATCAGTTCTGGGCCGAGGGCGCCGACATCGGCGATTTCAACCACGACGGCAAGATGGACGTTGTCTCCGGCGCCTATTGGTATGAGGGGCCGGATTTCAAGAAGCGCCATGAAATCTACGCCGCCAACGCCAGCTTCAAGCGCAAGAAGGCCGACGGCGTGGAACAGACCATCCCTGGCTTCGAAGGCGCCCTGGGGGTCAACAATGCCTATTCGGACTGCTTCCTCACGTTCACCTACGACTTCAATGGGGATGGCTGGACCGATGTGATGGTGTATGGCTTTCCCGGCAAAGAGGTGCCCTGGTATGAGAACCCGAAGAACCGGCCGGGCCGCTGGCAGCGCCATGTCGTCTTCGACGTGCTCGATAACGAGTCGCCCGGCTTCGCTGACGTCACCGGCGACGCCAAGCCGGAGATCCTCTGCTGCTCCCGCGGCTACATCGGCTACGCCGAGGCCGACTGGAAGAATCCGGCTGCGCCCTGGAAATTCCACGCCGTCTCGCCGAAGGGCGATTACCAGCGCTTCAGCCACGGCATCGGCAGCGGCGACATCAACGGCGACGGCCGCGTTGATATCCTCGAGAAGGATGGCTGGTGGGAGCAACCCGCCTCGGTGGCCAACGATCCGGTTTGGACGAAGCATCCCTTTCCTTTTGCCCCTGCCGCCGCGCAGATGCTCGTTTATGACGTCAACGGAGATGGCCTCAACGATGTGATTACCTGCATCAACGCCCACGGCTACGGCATCTCCTGGTACGAACAGGCGCGGCGGGACGGCAAGATCACTTTCCTGGAGCACGTCATTCTGAACAAGGACGCATTGAAGAACCGCTACGGCGTGCAGTTCTCACAACCGCACGCCTTCGCCCTGGTGGATATGGACAAGGATGGCCTGATGGACTTCGTCACCGGCAAACGCTTTTGGGCGCACGGCAAGGACGGTCCCGACCCCGATTCCAATGCCGCCGCGGTGCTCTACTGGTTTAAGCTCGTGCGTCCCGCCAACGACCACGCCGAGTTCATCCCCATTCCCATTGACGATGACTCCGGCGTCGGCACGCAAGTCACCGTCGGCTGCGTCAGCAATCCCAAGTATCCCGATATCGTCGTCGGCAACAAGAAAGGCGTCTTCGTGTTCAAACATGAGGTAAAGGAGGTCACTCGCGCCGAATGGGAGAAGGCCCAGCCGAAACCACTCTCGGGAAGCAAGTAATTGGATTGGACGACGCGCGGTGCCTGGCTCAGATTTCCTGCCATGACACGCAAGCTCCTGGGAATCTGGCGTCGAGCAGGCCGCGGATTGGTTCTGGGCCTGGCGGGCAGCCTCGCGCTCCCGGCGTTGAGCGCCTCCACGAACCGCCCGTCGGCTGCTCTGGCGCGCAGGCCCAACATCATCTTCATCCTTGCCGACGACCTCGGCTACGGCGACCTGGGTTGCTACGGCCAGACGAAGATCAAGACGCCCAACCTGGACAAGCTGGCCGCTGACGGCATGCGGTTCAGCCAATTCTACGCTGGCAGCACGGTTTGCGCGCCCTCGCGCTGCGTGCTCATGACCGGCCGGCACACGGGCCACGCGCTGATCCGCGGCAATGCCAAGGTGGCATTGCGCCCGCAAGACCTGACTGTGGCCGAGGTCCTCCACCAGGCCGGCTACCGCACCTGCCTGGCGGGCAAATGGGGACTGGGCAACGAGCACACCACTGGCGTTCCCCAGAAGAAGGGGTTTGATGAATTCATCGGCTATCTGGACCAGGTTCACGCCCACGATTACTACACGGATTTTCTCTGGCGCTACGATCCGCCGGGCGAGGCCAAGCCGGGCTTCGATGGACGGAGGGACTTTCCCGAGAACCAGGGGGGCCGGAAAGGTCGCTACATGAGTGATCTGTTCACCACCGTTGCGCTCAACTTTGTCCAGATCAACAAGCCGGACCAGTTCAATAAATACCGCCCTTTCTTCCTTTACCTGGCCTATACCATTCCCCACGCCAACAATGAGGAAGGCCGGAGCACCGGCAATGGCATGCAGGTCCCCAGTGATGCCCCTTACTCCGACCAATCCTGGCCGCAACCGGAGAAGAACAAAGCCGCCATGATCACACGCATGGACGCCGATATCGGCAAGCTCATGGACAAGCTCAAGCAGTTGAAGATCGAGGACAACACCATCGTGTTCTTCTCCAGCGACAACGGCCCTCACAAAGAGGGCGGGGTGACGCCGCAGTTCTTCCAGAGCGCCGGCCCCCTGCGCGGCATCAAGCGCGATCTGTACGAAGGTGGCATTCGCGTGCCGATGATCGTGCGCTGGCCAATGAAAATCAAAGCCGGCACCGTCAATGATCAACCGTGGGCTTTCTGGGACTTTCTGCCCACCGTCGCCGAAGTTGCCCAGGCGAAACTGCCGAAGGACGAACCGCTCGACGGCTTGTCCTTTCTGCCGACGCTCCTGGGGAAGCCGCAAACCAATGGGCATGAGTTCCTCTACTGGGAATTTCACGAGCGCGGCTTCCAACAGGCGGTGCGCATGGGGGAGTGGAAGGCCGTCCGTCTTGCGGCTGGCGCGCCGCTCGAGCTCTTCAATCTCCAGACTGACCCCGGCGAGAAGGAAAACGTGGCGGAGAGGAATCCTTCGGTTGTGGCCAGGATCGAGAACTACCTGAAGACCGCGCGGACCGAGTCGGAGCACTGGCCGATCAAACCAGCCACACGGCAATCAGCCAAATAGAAGAACGCCGGGAGAAGCGCCCCGCTCAGCGCCGGGGCATATCCGGGACGGCGTGATTGGTTTGCGGCGCGGGGGCGCTTGCGTCGCGGATGCGGCGTGTCCGCTCGACCTCTTTGCTCATCCACGCTACCGCCAACGCAATCGCCAGGACGACCGCCCCCAGCACAATCCACGGCCAGGTGTAGCGCGGCCTCTTCCCGACATCCGGCGGGTCACCGTTCTCGTTCCTCATGCAATGGCCCAAGCATGGAATGAACTCGTTGCGAATGACAATACGATTCGTTCAGTTCCGGCTCCACCCAAGACTGAAGGCCTTACGGGGCAGTTCTATTCTCCTCTGGAAAAGCCGGCTGGCCGGTTTAGAATGCGCCGCATGGCTAAGACCCGACATTGTTGGAAGTGCGGCACCGAGTACAAGCTGCCGGGTGCTCCGGGCCGCTCGGAATCCTGCCCCCGCTGCAACTCGGACCTGAAGGTGTGCCTGAACTGCGTCAGCTACGACCCGCGGGTTGCCGAGCAATGCCGCGACCGCCGCGCTGAGCCGGTGGCCGAGAAGCACCTGGCCAACTACTGCGAGTACTTCGAGTTCGTCCGGCGCGAATTTACCCCGCCCGTGGAGGACACCTCGCGCGAAGCCAAAGCCCGCGACACACTGAAGAAACTGCTGGGGGATTGAAACGCCAAACGGAGCGCGACCGCCTCTCTCGGGTAAGGCGTCAGCCGGCGGTGCGGGCAAACTTGACCGAGTCGCCGTAACGCTTGTTGTCGGTGCGGATGCGCGCCGAGAGGGTCCGGCCCACTGCGCGCAGAAACGGCGTGGCGATGTCCGGTGCGGCTTTGGCCAGTTCATCGAATGCAGCGGCGGAAATCTTCACCACCGTGCTGTCACAATTGGCCACCACGTCCGCCGAGCGCGGCCCATGGTCGAATAAGGATACATCGCCGAAAAACTCCCCGGCGCTCAGCGTGGCCAGGATGCTCTCGCTGCCCATCACGCTCAAGCGCACACGCAGTTCGCCGTCGAGGATGAAGTACATCACGTCTCCGGGGTCACCTTGCTTGACGATCACCGACCACTGGGGGACCTTCTCCACTTCCACGAACTGGGCAAAACGCTCAAGCTGGTCGTCAGTCATGCCGGCCAGAATCTTGATCCGGCGCAACGCCCGCGGATCAATTCCCCTAAGGCTGGTCACCGCGTCCGTGTCGGCAGGACGCGCTCCTCGCTTTGAACGAAAGAACATCTGAAGTTCGGGTACGTCCGCGGCCTTCTGCCAGGAGGCGTTTTGGGCGGCATAGATCCAGGTGTCAGCCGTGACGCGCTCGTCCTTGACCCAGGAGACGAGGGTGGGAAGCTCGACGGGTCCGTATGCGGTCTGGTCAATACCCCAAACAATAAAGCCCGTGTCTGTTGAAACCGCTGCCATGGCAACATCCACTATTACCACATAAACGGCCACAGGCAATCAGGTAGTTATCCGGAATTGTACGGATGGCGAGCTTTTCTGGGCTGAGCCTGAACCGCCAACGGCAGTCGCCGCATTCATTCGACGGGAGAAATAGGAACGCCGACAGAAACGGCGACCCCGCCGCCGTGAACCAGCCGGGCTAGAATGTGTACGCGATGTTTGCCAGCAGCATATAGCTGTTCTTGAGCGTGGGGGCACCCGGGGTGGTCCCGCCATAGGCGGGTTGGCCCCCGGCGGCATGATCCCAGCGGAACTCGATCCGGCTCAATACGTTCTTCCACAGGTCATATCGCACGGTGGCGGTCGTCGCGAATACCTTGGTGGCGCCCAGCAGCGGCGTGGCACCGGCGGTTTGCGCGTCGCTCGAAGCATACTCGCCGCGGGCATGCAGGCTCAGTCTCTCTGTGGCCTGGTACGAGGCATACAGGGCTACTGCGTTGGCGTAGTTGGCGCCGAATGGGTCCTGCCGGCTCACGCCGGCATAATCGTAAGCCGCGCCCAGCCTTAGCCCGCTGAGCGGAGTGTTGATTGTGGCGCCCACATACCAGCTGGTCTGGTTGGCGCCGTTGCCGGCGTTGGCGCCCGAGCTGAAACCGTTGATCACGCAGCCACAGAGCATTGAGCCCGCCAGGAAACCCCAACTCTGCGGCGCGGTCAGCGCGATCGAGCCCATATAGGTCTTGTAGGATTCGGCCTGGGGATTGGTCGGCGAAAGGAAAGCGCGCTCGTTGATCTTCGGGCCGAAAGTGTTGGCGACCCCGGCGATCGCGGCACAGGCTTCGCTGATCTGGTAGGCGGCCTGAATGCCCGTGTGGGCCGGCGGTTCGATGGTATAGCCGTAGGAACGGGTGAAGTTCGCATTCGCAATGGCATCCGTCACCTCATACCCAATGATCGTATCCCACACCCCGACCTTGAAATCCATGCCGTTGCCGATGGGCGCATGCAAAGCCGCGTAGGCCTGCTTGATGCCGAAGTCAGCCGCAGTGCCGGAGGACTGCGTGGCCAGAGTGTTCGCGTCCGGGCCAAACAACAGCTCCACCTTGTATCCCGCCGCCCACCCGTCCTTGATGTCAACCGGCCTTTCGAGAGCGAGCTTGACCACGTTCAAGTTGAAGCCGTCGGCTTTGCTGGTCCCGCCAAAGGCATAGGGCGGTGTGTTGGCGTTGCCTGTGCCGAAGTTCCACTGGGCGGACGTGTCCACATAGCCGCCCAGCGTCGTCGAAGCCAGTCCGGTCATCAGGGCACTCGGTTGTTCCTCAGCCACGGCCACTGCCGGCAAAGTAACCAACCCAATACCCGCCAGGGCTTTTGTCCAGGAATTATAATTCATGCTCTACAGTTATACGTTGCTTGCTGGTTTCCACTTAAGACGCGCCCCGCGGGGTTCCGAGCCGCAGGTGCGATGCGTCGAAAGCGTATCGCAGCCGGCATGCCGGGTGCAGCAGAAAATGCAACCTGCTGCAAATGCAGCGCTTAGCAACCATGGCGCCCAGGGGTAGAGCTGGTTGAACCGCTGATTCCTGCTCCCGATGGTCAAAATGCGACAGCAAGGATTGACCGGGAAGCGAAGGAGAAGCGGGGGTGGTGGTGGAGCAAGGAGTTCTCCAGCCGCTCCATGAAAAAACCCCTCCCGATTCTCTCGGGAGGGGTCTCAAGTTTGGTTCTAACTCAGCTTAGAACTTGTAGATGACGTTGAGCGCCACCATCCAGGCGTTCTGTAGGTCGGCTGCCGCGTCCGCAGTACCTGCTGCGGCATTAGGATCACCGCCGAACAGATCGTTCCCGAGCAGGGAATGATCCCAACGGAACTCCAAGCGGCTGATAACATTCTTCCACAGGTCGTATTGAGCTGTGGCAGTAAGCGCCAGAACCTCAGCCTTGCCCGCACCACCCAAGCCACCATCGGGATTGAACAGCAATGCATCTGTGGCATCCAGCTTGTCCTTAAAGTACTCGGCACGGCCGTGGAAGCTGAGCTTCTCGGTCGCCTGATACGACAGATAGCCGGCTACCGCCCAGGTGTTATTGGCCGCATGATGGATATCAAGCAGGTCAAACGACGCACCAGCCCGCAGACCCGTCACCGGCGTGGCGATCGTTGCGCCAACGTAGTAACTGGTCACAGTCGTGCTATCGCTGCTGCCGGCGGTAGTGTCGAGATCACTGCGATCCGCGAACCCGTTCACAATTCCGGCATACAGGGTGGAACCGGACAAGAAGCCCCATTCATCCGGGGCGGTCAGGGCCACCGAACCCATGTAGGTCTTGTAAGATTCCGCCGTCGCCTGGGCTCCGCCTGCGTTGAGAGGGAAGAACGAGCGGTCATTGATTATCGGCGACCACGTATCGGCTACACCAGCCGCGGCGCTGAAGAAATCGCAGAAACGGTAGGTGGCCAACAGACCCGTGTGCGTTTGCGGCTCAATCGAATGGCCGTACGACCGGGTGAAGTTGGGGTTATTGCCGGCCTCGATGGATTCATACCCGATGATGCTGTCAAAAACACCCATCTTGAAATCGAGCCCTGTCCCGATTGGGGCGCGCAGCGCGACATAGGCTTGCCTGACCGCGAAGTCGCTGGAGAAGGCGCCGGTCGAGGTTGTCCCGAGCACGTTGGCATCCGGTCCGAACCACAGGTCCGCGCGGTATCCGGCGGCCCAATCCTGTTCGTCCAGCGGCTTGTCAATTCTGAGTTGGAGAACATTCAGGTTGAATCCGTCGGCCTTGCTCGTGCCGCCGAACTTATACGGCGGCAGATTATTGTTGCCCGTGCCGACGTTCCACTGTGCCGATGTATCCACGTAGCCACTGAGGGTCGTGGAAGCGAGTGCGGTCATAACCGAACTGGCCTGTTCCTCGGCTTTGGCAGCGGATGCAAAGCTGACCACCCCGAGGGCCGCCAGTGCTACTGTCCATTTATTATACTTCATTCGTTCCTCCGATGTTGATCGTATGATTCAGTTGTATAACTTTGTATTTATGCATTTCTCGGGGCAAAACCAGTTTGCCCCAGCACCAAAACCGGTGCACTTTCCGGCATAAATAGGCCATCTCCGGGGTTTTGACAATACTTTTTTCACTATTTTTTGCCGCCCCTGCTTTTCCGCGGGTTTAGGCGAGGAACGTCTTAATTTCGAACGTGAGGGGGTATTTCGCGGCCTGTTTAGGTTTGGAACAAAGGCTGCTTTACTCGGACCCGCAAATGTTTGGCGCTATTTCCATAAACCGCCCGATCCTCCCGAGGACCGAGGTCGGTCAACCTTGAACGGACCTCAATCATGGCATCCTTCGTATACGTAGCACGGGAAACGGTGTCTGGCCGGGAAATTCACAGTTCGGTGAACGCGGCGACGGAGCAGGCGGCAATCGCCGCGCTGCTGAACCGCAACATGCTGGTCCTCTCGATCCAGGAAAAAGTGGGCCGGCAGGGCAAGAACAGCGGCGGCCGGGTGGCTTTGGCCGACCTGGTCATCTTCACGCGGCAACTGGCGACCATGGTGGACGCCGGCCTGGCCATGGTCCAGTCGCTCCAGGCGCTGGGCGAACAGACCACCAACAAGGTGATGCGGGATGTGATACACGACGTGTGCGCCCGCGTGGAAAGCGGCGACAGCTTCTCCGAGGCGCTCCAAAAGCACCCGAAGACATTCAGCCGCCTTTACACCTGCATGGTGGCCGCGGGCGAGAAGGGCGGTTTGCTGGCGGAGATCCTGGCCCGTCTGGCCACCTACCTGGAAAGCACTGCTCGGTTGAGGAAGAAGGTCAAATCGGCGATGATGTACCCGGCAGTGGTGACGGTCGTGGCGATCCTGATCACCATCTTCCTCCTGGTGCGAGTGGTGCCCGTATTCGGCGAAATCTTCGCCAGCTTCAACGCTACGTTGCCGGCCCCGACGCAGTATTTGATCAATCTCAGTGAGTTCGTGAAGAAGTACTTGTGGCTGCTTCTGCTGGTTGCCGGCGGCGCCGGCTATGGCTGGTGGTATTTCATCAAGACTCCGACCGGCCGGATGTTCTGGGATTCGCGCCGGATCAAGTTGCCGATCTTTGGGAGTCTGGCGCACAAGATCTGCCTGGCGCGGTTTAGCCGCACGCTGGCCTCGCTCATCCGCAGCGGCGTGCCGATTCTGGACGTGCTGCAAATCGTCTCCCAGACCGTCGGCAATATGGTCATGGAGAAGGCGATCAAGACCGCGGCTGTGGACATTGAGCAGGGCGAGGGCATCGCCGCCGCCTTGTCCAAACATCCCGTGTTTCCCAGCATGATCGTGCGCATGGTGACCGCCGGCGAGCAAACCGGCAAGATTGACAACATGTTGGAGCGCATCGCGGACTTCCTGGACGATGAGATCTCGACGACGCTGGCTGGACTGACGGCCCTGATTGAGCCAATTCTGATTGTCTTCCTGGGTGTGGTGGTGGGCGGCATCGTCATCTGCATGTTCCTGCCCATCTTCAAACTGCCCGAAATCGTCAGTCGTTGACGCTGGAAATCGCGCCCCGGGGCTGCCGCGCGGGACGGCACGGCAGCCCACCTGCCTCATAGGGCAATCGAGACCTTAGCGGATGTGGCGGAGCGCGTTCGTCAGGCCGCGAATCACATCCTGCTTCTCGTCGGCCCTGTTCAAAATCCTCGCCCTTTCAGGTGGCCGCACCGCGCCCCGGAGGTTATGGGCGGGGGTGAAACTTGCGGTGGATCTCGCGGAGGCGGGTGGCGGCGACATGGGTGTAGATCTCGGTAGTGCTGATACTGGCGTGGCCGAGAAGTTCCTGGATGACGCGCAGGTCGGCGCCGTGGTCCAGCAGATGGGTGGCAAAGCTGTGGCGTAACATGTGGGGGGTGACGTTGCGGGAGATGCCCGCCCGGCGCACGCGCTGCTTGACGCGCAGCCAGAGCGTGACGTGGGCGAACGGCGTGCCGCGCCGGGTGAGAAACACGTTGGCAGTGGACCGGGGGGTCACCAGCTTGGGCCGGCTCGCCGCAAGGTAGCGTTCCATCGCGGCGACGGCTTTGCGTCCGGTGGGCACAACGCGCTCCTTGTTGCCTTTGCCGATAACGGTGACAAAGCCGGCGCTAAGGTGGAGCTGTTCAAGCCGGAGGTTGCGGAGTTCCGCCAGGCGCAGGCCCGAAGCATAGGCAAGTTCCAGGACCGCCTGGTCGCAGAGGTTCTGGGGCGTCTCGGGGATTTCGGGCGCCAGTAGCCTCTCGATTTCCACACTGGTAAGGGCTTGGGGGAGCCGTTTCCAACGGCGCGGCAGCGAGAGGTGCTCGGCGACGTTGACTGGCAGGAGCTTCTCATTCTCGGCAAAGCGGTAGAAAGCGCGCAGGGCGGCAATCTCCACGTAAAGGCTGTCGCTGCTAAGGCGGCGGGGAGAATCTTCTGGTTGGTGGGCCAGCTTGCGCCCGCGTTCATGCTGGAGGAATGACATGAGGTGCCGCAACTCGACGGCTTTCCAGTCTGCCAGACCCTGTTGCTCGGCCCAGGCGACGAACTTGCTCAGCAACCAAGCGTAGGTTCGCTGGGTGTGCTCGGCTTGCCCGCGTTCGTGTCGGACATACTGGAGGAAGTCCTCGACCAGTTGATTCATGCCAGCTTCTGGCCGGTTAACCGCTCGTAGGCCTCCAAGTACTTGGCTTGGGTCCGGGCGACGACGGCAGGCGGGAGCATGGGCGCGGGCGGGGTCTTATTCCATACCAACGTTTCCAGGTAATCGCGGACAAACTGCTTGTCGAAGCTGGGCTGGCTGGCGCCGGGCTGGTACTGGTCCGCCGGCCAGAACCGGGAGGAGTCAGGGGTAAGGACTTCGTCAATGAGGATGAGTCTGCCGTCCAGCAGCCCGAACTCGAACTTGGTATCCGCGATAAGGATCCCCCGGCGGCGGGCATAATCGCGGGCAAAACGGTAGAGCTTGAGACTGGCGGCGCGGACCTGCTCCGCACGCTCGCCGCCCACCATGCGGGCCGCTTCGACAAAGGAAACGTTGAGATCATGACCCGATTGGGCCTTGGTGGCTGGGGTGAAAATGGGCGCCGGCAATTCGGAGGATTCCTGCAAGCCGGGCGGCAGCTTGATGCCGCAAACAGTCTGCTGCTCACGGTATTCTCTCCAGCCCGAACCGGCCAGGTAGCCACGGACCACGCACTCAATGGGCAGTGGTTGGGCCTTCTGAACAATCATGCTGCGGCGGTCGAGTTGGGACGCATACGGCTGGAGTTCGGGCGGCAAGGTATCACCCGGCCGCGAGAGAAGATGATTGGGCTGGAAGGCTTCGGTCTGCGAAAACCAGAAATGCGACAGTTGGGTCAGCACCTCGCCCTTGCGCGGAATTCCGTTCGGCATAATGCAGTCGAAGGCGGAAATCCGGTCAGTGGCGACCAGGAGCAAGCGCTCGCCCAGGTCGAAAACTTCCCGCACTTTGCCGCTCCGGAGCTTGGGAATGCCGGGTAAGTCGAGTCGCAGCAATGGTTCGCTTGCCATGGCGGGCAATATGCGAGCAGATGCGCCACGCGCAAAGCGCAAAGTGCGGCCGCCAACTCTGCCCCAGCGCGTCTGCCTGAAGGCGCGCTGGACGTGACGCTTCTATAGGACTTTTCATTCGACAATTGGGCGGAACTGGACTATATATATCGGCCGGGCGCGGTCGGGCAGCGCCCCTGGGCTGAGGGAGGTCCGGGACAGGGCAATCAAGGCCCAATCATGGAGTAATCATGCTCCAATCATGCTCCAATGATGCTAGCAACACCGGGACAACACGCCGGCAACCCAATCCAATCCCGCGCGCCTTCATGCATACGCGCTGGCCTGCCCGGCCCCGCCAGGCTATCCCTCCGCCGCGCCGCGCGAATAGTGCCAGCCGGTGCTTGCATTCAGACTGGAGCCGCTCCATGCTGCACAAGCGGTATTTGCAAGGCGCGCCGCAAAATGCGCCTGATGTGAAGCAATGAGCATATTGCCTGATAGCGAACTCGATCTGGACAAACTCTTTCTGCCCGCCTGGGCGCAAGAGCCTTCTGCCTCGAAATACGCCCATTACGAGGGCGAAACGGAGCGACCCGACCGCCGCGGCGACCGCCATCGCCGGGGCCCCCGCCCACCACGACGGGAAGGGCCGCCTGGAGCACGACGCGATGATAATCGCCCCCGCGGTGAGCGCCGCGGCCCGCCCCGACGAGAAGGGGGGGCACCTCGACCCGAAGGTGGTCGCGGCCGTTTCCCCGGCGGACAGAGATCCGATTCACGCTGGGGCGAACCGCGCGAACGCCGCGCCCCACCGCAGCCGCTGCCGGAAATCGAGGCAAGCCTGCGTCCGGATGATAAAGGCGTCGAGTCCCTTGCGCGGCAGATCAAGATGACCGGGCGGGCCTATCCCTTATTCGACATCGCGCAGATGATTCTCCAGAAGCCGGAGCGGCACCTGGTGCTGTTCAGCGTGAAGAAGAACGCCCAGGGACAGCCCATCCAGCCGCTGTTTGTCTGCGCCCTGGACGACACGCTCTGGCTGTCCGAAGACGAGGCCGTTGCCCATATCCTCAAGAAGCATTTCACAACGTTCTACCAGGCCGAGCGGACGGCGACCGAGCCGCCGAAGGGCAGGTACACCTTTGTTGCGCAGTGCAGCTTAAGCGGCATCATCCTCGGCCCGCCGAACCATCACGACTACCAGAACCAGTTGCGCAAACTTCACGCCGAGCGATTCTCCCGCATGCCGTTCGAGGAGTATAAGTCGCGCGTGCGCATCGTGCGCGACGAGGAGGTCGTCAAGAAGTGGGTGGATGACCAAAGCTGGAAGACGGATTACGTCTGCCTCAACATGCCCGAGCCGCTGCGGCTGGCCAACATGGAGGCCGTTGAACAGCACTTTCGCCAGGCGCACAAGGAGAACATCATCAAACCGGTTGAGACTCACACGCTCAACGGCGCGGCGGCGCGCGCGCTGCGCAGCCCTGATCTGGCGCGTCTGGTCCGCAGCGTCTGCGATGACCAACGGCGGTTCCCGCTCCAGGTCGCCACGGTCCTCAGCCAGCAATTCGCCGGGCACGGCCTCCAGTTCTTCAAGGTCAACCGGACATTAACGCATGTCTGCGTCGCGCGTCCGCGGTACCTCGACATGACGGCGACGCCGGTATCCGAGGGCGTGAAAGCCATCGTGAATTTCATCAGCGTAACTCCCAAATGCACGCGTCGGCAACTGGTCGAAGCCTTGGCACCCTCCCCCGCGCCGGTGGCCGCCGCAACCGAGGCGCCGCCGGCACCTCAGCCCGAGAATGCCCAGCCCACACCGGAACAAACCGCCATTATCGCCGACTTGCACTGGCTGATCCACGAGGGACATGTGATCGAGTTTGCCAATGGAATTATCGAGCTGGCGAAGAAGCCCCTGCCGAAACCGGAGCCCAAGCCAGCACCTGCGCGCACCAAACCTGAGCCGGCAGCCCAACCGGCTGCCGAGGTCCAGACGGCCACTTCGGAGCTGCCCCCTGAGGACGTGCCGCCGGTTCCCGCCGAGGGAGCGCCGCCGTCGCCAGGACCCGCACAACCTGTGCAAGACACCCCGGCACCCACAAGCCAAACGGCGCAGATAGAGGCGCCGTTGGAACCTCCGGCAAGCGGAAGCCCGCCAGCCGCGATTGACCAGTCCCCGGAAGATTCCCCGGTCTTGCCGGATAAGTCGCCTTCCTGAGCCGGGTGGTGATTATGTCTCGTGAGCGAGCAGGCGCCGACGACAGTCGGCGCATTATTCCCGCACCCAGGATGACGCCACCCGACGCCGGGGCTAAGGACGCATTTCACAATACTGCTTATGCCATTTACTAAGTTTGGTCTTTCCGCCCCCATCATCCAGGGGGTGCGAGCGATGGGATACATCGAACCGACACCGATTCAGCTCCGCGCCATCCCGCTGATCCTCGCCGGAAGAGACGTGATCGGAAGCGCGCAGACCGGGACGGGCAAGACCGCCGCGTTCGCGTTGCCGATCTTGTCAAAGCTTGGGCAGCACCAGCCGCAGCCCCGCCTGCTGGTCCTTGAACCGACGCGCGAGCTGGCCGCGCAGGTCGAGACCGCCATTCACGATTTCGCCCGCTTCACCAATTTGCGCACCGCCGTCGTCTTTGGCGGCGTCGGCTATGGCCGTCAGTTGGACGCTCTGCGCGACGGCGTGGATGTGCTGGTGGCGACGCCCGGCCGGCTGCTCGATCATATGCACCGCGGCACGTGCAAGCTCGATCGAGTCCAGTTTGTGGTGCTGGACGAGGCCGACCGCATGCTCGACATGGGTTTCCTGCCGGATGTGCGCCGCCTTCTCGACCGCTGCCCCCGCGACCGCCACACCTCGCTGTTCTCCGCCACCATCCCGCCGGAGATCGAGACGCTGATCCAGTGGGCCATGCGAAATCCGCAGACTATCGAGATTGGCGTACGCCGCAGCCCCAAGGACACCGTCAAACATGTGATCTACCCGGTGTCCGATTTCCAGAAGACCGACCTGGTTCTGGAGCTTCTCCGGCGCGTGAACTACGACTCGGTAATTGTCTTTTGCCGCACCAAGCACGGCGCCGACCGGGTCGCGGGGCTGTTGAAACGGAACAATCATGCCGTGGCGGTGCTGCACTCAAACCGCACCCAGCGCGAGCGCGAGCAGGCGTTGCGCGGCTTTCGTGATGGCCGCTTCGAAGTGCTCGTCGCCACCGACATCGCCGCTCGCGGGCTGGACATTGCCGACGTGAGCCACGTAATCAACTACGACGTGCCGCAGCATCCGGAAGACTACATTCACCGCATCGGCCGCACCGGGCGGATGGAAGCCAAGGGCGACGCCTTCACCCTGATGGTGGCAGAAGACACCCGGCACGTGAACGCCATCGAGCGCTTTATCAGCCAGAAGATTCCGCGCGTGAAGCTGGAGAACTTCGACTACCGCTACACCGCGCTGTTTGAGCAAGACAAGCCGGGCCAGCCGCATGGTGGCGGGGGCCGGGTGCGGGGGGCGCGCGTCCGGGGCGGGTATTTCTACGGGCCAGCGCGCCGCCGGCGCTGAGGAGGAGGCGTTCGTGGGAGATCGTCGAGCTGGCATGAGGAGACACATCTGGCTGGTGGCGATGGCCTGCGCGGGAATGGCGGGGCCGCCAGTCGGCCTGGCGCAGTTTGCGACGAGCGGAACCGCCATTGGCCGGCAGGATTTGGAGTTGCGGGAGGGAGGCATCGTGCGGGGGCCGACGTCGTCCCGAAGAATGGCGATCGTCTTCACCGGGCACCACTTTGCGGAGGGCGGAAAGACAATTCTGAACGAACTGGCAAGGCACAAGGCGCGCGGTTCGTTCTTCCTTACGGGAGACTTCCTGACCAATGCCAGTTTCCGGCCGCTGATCAGGCGCATTGTGACGAAAGGCCACTACCTGGGACCCCACTCCGACAAGCACCTGCTCTATTGCCCCTGGGAAGGCCCCAGGCGAACCCTGATCTCCCGCGCCGAGTTTCAGGCGGACCTGGAGAGCAACCTGCTGAAGATTGAGCGGTTTGGTGTGAAGCGCGCGCAGATTCGCTATTTCATGCCGCCGTATGAGCACTACAACCGCGAGATTGTGGACTGGTCCAGCGCGATGGGCCTGACCCTGGTGAACTATACCCCCGGCACGCGCTCGAACGCCGATTACACGGGTGAGGCCGACAAGAACTTCGTCTCGTCGAAGGTCATCTTCGAGAGCATCATCCGCAAAGAGCAGCAGGACTCGAACGGCCTGAATGGATTTATCCTGCTGTTGCACATCGGCGCCGGGCCGGGCCGCACGGACAAGTTTTCGCTGCGCTTTGGCGAGCTGCTCGACTATTTGGCGGCCAAGGGGTACCGCTTCGTCCGCGTGGATGAACTGCTCAGTCCGCGTTAGACACCCGCAGCAATGGCCGCCGCAGCCGCCCTGCGATCAGCCCGGTTGAGGGAAATCCCGTTGCACTTTGGCGGTTGGAATCTACACTCCCGCGCCATGCATTACTTTCATTATGAGGGCAACCGGCTCTGCTGCGAGGGCATTGCGGTCGAAACCCTTGCCCGGAAGTTCGGCACGCCGCTTTATATCTACTCGCAACGCACGCTGACGGAACATTTCCAGGCCCTGGACCAGGCCTTGGCCGGGGTGGACCACCTGGTCTGCTTCGCCGTAAAGTCCAACTCCAACCAGTCCGTGCTGCGCACGCTGGCCCGTCTCCGCGGCGGATTCGACATTGTCAGCGGGGGCGAACTGCAACGGGTGATCGCGGCTGGCGGCGATCCGCGGCGATGCGCGTTTGCGGGCGTGGGCAAGACGGAGGAGGAGATCGCGTTTGCGCTGCGGCAGGGCGTCTATACGTTCAACGCGGAGAGCGAGCCGGAGCTGGAGCGCATCAACCGTGTGGCGGCGCGGCTGAACAAGCGGGCGCCGGTGGCAGTGCGCGTGAATCCGGACGTGGAGGCGCACACACACAAGAAGATCACCACCGGCACCTACGAAAACAAGTTTGGCATCGCGTTGGAGCAGATCGAGGGCGTTTATGCGCGCGCGAGCAAGCTGCGGCATTTGCGCCTGCGCGGGGTCCAGATGCATATCGGCTCCCAGATCACGGAGGTCCGTCCGTTCGAGCAGGCGGTGCGCAAAGTGCTGCCGCTGGTGACGCGGCTGAAGGAGCGGCATGGTCTGGAGTTCTTCAGCCTCGGGGGCGGGCTGGGCATCGTCTATCAGCCGGCCCTGGCGAGCGGGCCCGCCACGTGGTGGAACTCGGCCGCGGCCCGGCGCATCATAACGCCCCGGAAGTACGCGGCCCGGCTGCTGCCGCTGCTCAAGCCGCTCGGCCTGCGGATACTGATCGAGCCGGGGCGGTTTATCTCCGGCAACGCGGGCATCCTGGTCACGCGAGTCGAGTACTTGAAGCGCACCGGGCGGAAGAACTTCCTAATTGTGGATGCGGCGATGAATGATCTCATCCGCCCTGCCTTCTACGAGGCCTATCACGAGATTGTGCCGCTGACCCGGAAGCGGGGCGCATGGGTGAGCTCCGATGTGGTTGGCCCGATTTGCGAGTCAGGCGATTTCTTCTGCCAGGATCGGCCACTGCCAAGGACGGCGCAGGGCGATTATTTGGCACTAATGAGCGCCGGGGCGTATGGTTGTGTCATGGCCTCGAACTACAACACGCGCCCGCTGGCGGCAGAAGTCATGGTCAAAGGCAACCGGGCCGCGCTGGTGCGGGCGCGCCAGCCGGTCAAGGCGATCTGGAGCGGCGAAATGGTTGCGCCGTGGCTGAAATAGCGGAAGTCAACATGTCCGCAAACTGCTTCAACCAACTGGTTTTCGCCTCGTCCCAGCGCCTGGCGCTGCCGATTGCGACCTACCCCGGCCTGGCGCTGATTGGCGCGACCGTGCGGCAGGCGGTTAACGATCCCCAAGTCCAATACGACGCCGTGGCGGCGTTGCATGGTCGCTACCAGACACCGTTCGTGCTGTCGGCCATGGACCTCAGCGCGGAGGCGGAGGCCTTCGGTTGCACGCTGCATGTGTCGGACAATGAGATTCCGTCTGTAACAGGGCGGTTGGTGACGAACCTGGAGCAGGTCGCGAAGCTGGCCGTGCCCCAACCCGGCGACCGGCGCACCGCGGTGTACCTGGAGACCGTGAGGCGTTTGCGGAAGCTTCCATCCCGACCGCTGGTGCTGGGTGGCTGCATCGGGCCGTTTTCGCTGGCCTCCCGATTGGTGGGCGTCAGCGAGGCGCTGGAACTGACATTGGCCGAGCCGGAGCTGATGGCCGCGGTGCTGGAGAAGAGCACGGCCTTTCTGGTCGGTTACGCGCGCGCTTTCAAGGAAGCCGGGGCAAGTGGCTTGATCATGGCCGAGCCGGCCGCTGGGCTCCTGTCGCCGCGCGGCGTATCCGCCCATTCCTCCGGGTATATCAAACGCATCGCCGCGGCAATGGCGGGCGAGGGATTCGCGTTGATTCTGCACAACTGCGCCGCCCGGCTGGTGCACCTGCCCGCGATTCTGGAGACGGGCTTGAGCGCCTTCCACTTCGGCGCGCCGATGGCTCTGCCGGCAGCGTTGGCCAAGGTTGACCCGGAGGTGGTGCTGTGCGGGAATCTCGACCCCGCCAGTGTATTCTGCCAGGCCGGGGCGGCCGAAGTGCACACGCGCACCGCGCAACTCTTGTCGAGTGTTGCGGCGCATCGCAATTGTGTGCTTTCCTCCGGTTGTGATGTGCCAGCCGCCGCGCCGCTGGCGAATCTGGACGCGTTCTATGCGGCGGTGAAAGGCTCTTGAGCGTTCAGGCTTCCGCCGCCCGGGTTCTAGGTAGCCAGGATCAGGCGCATCAGGACCACGGTCCCGAAGACGAGGACCATGATCAGCACCGTTTCCATCACTCCGAACCTGGGTTCCTGCCGGCAATTGACGGGAGCCAACGTGGTGGAGACGAAGCCTCGCCTGGGCTTCGGATTTTTACGGGCAGTTTTCGGCGCTGCACACCGGGGCGGCACATCTTGAGCCATAGGATCGGAAGAACTACTGGACGCGGATACGATAGAAGCGGGGAACGGCAGTCGGGTTGGGATCGGTGAGGATTGCATGGGTTCCAGTTCCCTGCGTGGAGCCAATTGCAGTCCAGGCAATCGGTGGGGTGAGGTTGGTCGTGTATTCGAGGTAATACATGACAACGGGATTGGCGATGGTCGGGAAGCTGAAGGTGAGGCCGGCAGTGTAGGAGCCTGAAATGGTCACCGTTGGCCGGGGGATGACCGGGGCTGCCGGTGGAACAAACGTCATCAGGAAAGCGCGGGTTCTTGCCGGGGTGTTGGTGGTTAGGCCCACACCCCCAATCACCAGGCCGCCCGCCGCGCTCGTGCCAATGCTGTGCGCGCGGGCCAACCGCGCGAAGATGCCTGAAGACCCGCTCGCCGCAACCACCTCCGTCAAATCCGTGACCGTCCAATTCGTCGGGTTGGAGCCGCTCGTGTCCCAGAGGACGGCTTTCTCGATCCCGCCGCGGTAGTTGGCGCCCACGGCGTATCTCCCGTCCGCTGTGCAGCCGTATGGAATCGCAAGGCTGGTCGGACCCCCGGTGTCCGGGAAGTTGGGCAATTGGCCTGTGCTTAATTGCGCCGCCATCCCTGGCATTGTCGCATCGAACACCGCTTTGTAACCATAGTTGTGGGTCACCCCGCCGACCGCGGGCGGCGACAGGCCAAAGACAACTGTGCCGTCGGCGCTGACCGCGTAGGCCTGTCCCGCCGTGGTGCCATCCAAGCCGCGGGAACTCCAGAGAACCGGCCCGGTAGCGTCTATCCAATCGGCTATATAATTGACATAGGTCCCCGTGGTTCCATCTCTCCGCCAGCCTACGCCCCGCCCGTTGCTTGAAACGCCGTTCACCTGAAGTGTGCTGGGCTTTGCGGCATCCTTTTGCGCCCACTTCGGCGTTGCCGGCCATGGCCCTGAGAATCGCCCAACCCGCAGCCCCCAGTTGTCAGAATCTCCTGTCCCTTCGTCGGTCCACACCGCATAGAAGACGTCCGACGACGTCCCCGCCAGGCTGTTGGCCACGGCAACCGTTGGCAATTTTGGACCGCCAGGATACTGAACCCGGTTGCCCCAACTCAGCCCACCATTGGCAGTCATCCATGTGGTAAACCGGTTGTTATTCGCCGCAAGGCCGGAAACGACAAGTTGCTTCCGCGGCGGAACCTGGTTGGAATCTGTGCGATAGGCTACGCCGGTCAGGATTCCAGCCGCAGTACCATCGGAACTGATAGGCCGGACCACCGTGTTGCTGGCTGAATCGTAGAGGAACCCTTTGCCCGTGCCAGACAGCCCTGCTACAAATCTGCCGTCCGGGGTCATGCCGCGCGCTTCGTTATTCGTGTCGCCTGACAGCGTCGGGATGCTGGTCAGCGTGACCGACCCAAGGGCGTTGGTTGCCACCAGAAGGGTTGCGGGGCTGCTGACCACACTCCCGTAGAGATTGGTCACCACGCAGCGGTAGAGGGCCGCGTCAGCGACATCCGCTCCGGTGATCGTCAGGGTTGGCGTCGCGCATCCGGAATAGTGTCCGCCATCGGCAAGGTTGACCTGGTTTTGCTGCCACCGGTAGCTCAAGGGATTGATGGCGGAGGCAACGACGGTGAAGCTGGCCGATCCGCCCGGCACGACGATTTGGTTGTCGGGCTGCTGGATGATGGTCGGCACGTCGGCCAGGGCGGAGGATTCGCCCGCCATGAACGAGTAGAGCGAGGCGTTCTCCAGGATAAACCGCAGGCTGATGGACGGCGCGTTGGCGGGGAGCTCGTTGTGGGCCGTCCAGGCTACCGCCTGGGCGACGCTGTCGCCGGTCAGCGCAAGGCAATCGGCCTGGGTGTAGCCCGGCAGCACGTTGTTATGCTCGTCAAGCACCTCGACCTTCAGCGACCCGCCCGCCGCGCGGTAGTTGACCAGCAGCGCTCCGCCGACGCTGGTGAGGGGCTTGGTGAGGATGATCCCGGTGGCCGTCCCCGCCGCATCCAGGGAGGCAAAGCCATCCTTGCGCAACGTAGCCAGGCCGATTGAGCCGGACGTGATATTGAGCGGCATGCCGTGCTCCTGGTCGCAGCCGCCATACCACAGCTTGAGGAAGTCGCCTTCGACGATGGGCGCCCGGGCAGTAAAGATCATGCCGTCATCCCACGCGCCGGATGGTCCCAAAGGGAGAATCGGCGGCCGGGGCGCCTCCTGGCGGGTCCAGTGGACCCCGTCGTGGCTGCTGATCAGCTCGACAAAGCACGGGCCGATGAGATAGCCGGGCATCTCGCCGTCCAGTTCAGTCGCGCGAAAGATCCAGAGGAACCCGAGATACATGGACTCATAGGCGAAGGCCGACAATCCGTAGAAATGCGTCCGCTGAACGGATCCCGGGATGATCCAACGGTCGTCATAGGCGTCGGGCCAGAGGATGAGGGATTCCTGCGGCCAGCTGGCGATGTTGGTGGTGGTGGTGAGCGCCACGGCGCGGCGCTTGCGCCCGTTCCAGTCATACCAGGCGTTCTTCACGTAGCCCCGGAAGAGCTGCTTATGGGGGTCCCACCAGAATTGGCCCACGTCGCTCCCACCGGGGAGCGCGGGGTTGGTGGGCGAGTCGGTGACGTGAATGCCGTCGGGCGACCACGCGGCCCAGTAGCCGGGCTCATCGAAGTTCATGAACTGGTAGGCCCGGCCGGGATCCGATTCCCAGGGCGTGTGCATGACCGAGACGATGCCGTTGAGGGTGGAGCGGATGAAAAACATGTTGTTGGCGGTGGAGCCGTGCCAGGAACGGAGGTTGAGGATCGGCTTGGTCCAGTGGATGCCGTTCGTGCTGGTGGCGTAAAGCTGAAGGCTGCCTTCGTTGCTTTCGTCGCTGGGGCGCAAGGTCTGATACCACATCCGGTAGCCGGTGCGGGTTTCGTTGGGCAGCACGGTGCCGTAGATGTACACCATTTCTTCCCAGGGTCGGTCCGCCACCACGACGGGATTGTTGGCGTATTTCTGGAAAGCGTGGTAGGTCCGAACCACGTTGGTCTTGAATAGGACCGGATAGTCGTCCACCAGCAATTGCCACGGCCCGGTCAAATCGTCCAACGCGGCAGCGGCCCGCGCTTGAGGGACAGTGCAACCGAGCAGGAGAAACACACCGAGCGCCGTGAGCTGGAGACCGCGCATGCGCAAGGACAGCGGACCGCGCGCGCGATCAGGAATGGGGTGAAGCATACCGATCAATCAGTCATTCGCAGCGCAGGCGGCGGGGCCTGCCGAAGGCTTGAGTTGGCGCCGGCCTGGCGGCCTTCGTCGAAGCCAGTAACATGTGGCCATGGTGGAAGGATAATTTGAGGAGGTGGTAGCGGCTAGCCGTATTCTGGCAAAGGCGCACCATTTTTAAACGGCTGCCTGAGGCGGCGTTGGCGTCCCGCAGCAGACGCCACGGAAGCGGGCTTCCGTTCAACGGGCCAAAAATGAAGCAGGGGATCGGTTCGCCGGACGGCTATTGGAGGACAGGCGGGCCGATCGCCTCGCCCTTGCGTTGGGCCAGTTGGTCTTCCGGCAGGTAAGCGCCGTAAAAGGGGGCGTTCGCATCGAGCCAAAGATAAATCGCCCTTCTCTCCAGGTCGGTCAACTCCAGCTTCGATCCATGGCTGGAGTCGGAAAGAATGGAGGTGAGCTTGCTTTCATCGGCGCCCAGATGTCCCGGGCGTGTGGCGATCTGGCTGATGCTTTGATCGCCCCACTCGTACCAGCGGACATAGGGGCGAAGGCTCGCGTAGGATTTGACAAAGGGGCCATCCACGGCGGAAGTGAGGATGACCTTGGTGTCGGGATTGGCGTCCGAGTGGCAGGAGACGCAGCGGCTGTTCAAAATGGGTTGAATGAGGCGCATGTAACTCATGGGACGACTGCCGTCGGGGCCGGGCTCGATGCGGGAAGGCGGCCGCGCCTGGCTCAACGTTTGCCGGCGGCCCGGCGAAGCGGAGGCCGGCTCATGGCAGCCAACGCAACCGCGCTTTTCGCCCGGTTGCAGGTAAAGGACGCTGCGCATGCCTTGCACCGCCCGTCCCCCGGCATCCACAGCCTGCAAGTACAAGGGTTTGCGGGCGGGTGCGCGGAAATAGGCGGAACCATCCGCCTCCACCGGGACGGAACCCAGGAACATGCGGGCGCTTTCCGCGTTGGCGTAGCCGATGCGAGGTTGATTGGCCACGTGACTCCCGGTCTTGGGCAGGACCTGGAAGATCCGCAGCTGCGTCACTGTTCGAGAGCGGGGAAGGGACGCCAGGCTGTGATTCACGTCGGCAAGCATGAGTTCTCCCTCATCGCCGAGCGTGGCATCGGCGACTCGAGGTATGACCGGCGGTTTGGCGCGAGCGCCCAAAGGAGTGGGGTACATGCAGGAGATCTCCGGATCGCCGTAGAGCAGTTCCAGGTTCCCCCAACGGTCAAAGTAGTAAAGACCGGTGCGGGAATCCTGATCCACTTTCGGCCCCATCCCGGGCAGCGGCGCGAAGCTGAACGAGACCAGGTACCGGTCTTCTGACAAAGGCCAGGGACTGTGGAAATAGCTCGAAGGCCAGCCGGGCGCCTCCGGGAAACAGACTTCGGGGGTGAGCCTTTCTATCGCGTCCAAAGAGTCTTCGCCTGACTCAGCGTCCAATTGAGCCCGCCGGGGGTCCAGCAACACCAGCGATCCCCCGACAGCGGCATGATGGGCGCCGGCAATAAAAGCAATTTTGTGGGATCCCGGGACCGGCCGCGGCTGGTAACAGGCATTGATGCGCATGGTGTAGTTGCCAAACAGGCTCACCGTCCCGGTGCCATCCGGGTTGGTCAGCCATAGCCCGTGGAAATTTGCCGCCGAGCGATCCACATAATCCCAGCGGGTGTAAATAATGCGGCCATCGGCGGTCACAAACGGATGCCATTCATTGGTTTCATGGAATGACAGGCAAGTGACTTCGCCCGTGGCCAGGTCAAGTTTGTGCAAGGTATAAGCGGGCAGCGGCTCCCACACACCATGGCAGCGGCCAAAGCCACCGCGACGGCTGGAGATGAATGCCAGCGAGCCTTCGGGCAACGGGCAGGGATCGAAATTGTCGTCGGTCCCGTCCGTAAGCTGGCGCAGGCCGGCCCCATCGGCTCTCATCTCAAACAGTTGGAAGCCGCGGCGGTTGGGAGAGTAGAAATCCGGTTTCCGGTCCGCGCGCGCGGCAAACGCGAAATACAGGGTGTTGCCGTCATAAGAGCCCGCCAGGGTGGCGAAGTTGCCTTTGGGCAATCGTGATTGGACCAAGTCCACGGTTTCGAAGGATTGCCCCGGTTGCGGGAGAAGGTAGATGCCGCCGCCGGCGATGTCGGCATAGTCATAGAAATACCCCAGATACTCATGCAGCATCTGGCAGATGAAGCGTTTTCGCTTCATGAAGGCCAGTGGTTGGGAGCTGACCAAAGGGTGAGACAGCGCGATCTGGCGGCATAGCCAGCGCACCTGGTGGTAACGCGCCAGCCTCTCCGATGGCTGCCACTGCGCCATTTCACTCGCATTCCGGGTTAACGCCTCAACCTCGGCGAGGGGTGGCGGCTGAACGCGGGGGCCATTTCTTTCATTGGCCACCAAGGCATCGAGTCGTGTCAGCGCGGCGCGCAAGGCTGCCGTGTCTTGCGGCGTTCGGCCCCAGCGCTTTTCCTGGCGGGCCCAATCGGCTTCAACGCGCTGACGATAGGCGGGGTCCTCGGGTGCCGGAGCAAGGGCGCAAACCAGCGCGGGGCAGGAACAGATGGCTAAGAGGACAAACAAAATGCCGCTGTGTCTTTGCCGCAGCCAGGCCATTTGGACAGCAGTCTTCAGGTCGTGCCGCCCTTTCAGGGCTTGCGGGGGTGGGGCGGGATACCCAGGGCGTTGCCCTGGGCTTTCACATTCGGCCCCGTTGGGGCCAGCGAATACGGCGGCGCGGGAAGATGAGACGGATGCGGCAGCAGCGCGACAGGGTGAGGGGGATGCGGTAACGTGCCAAGGTGAGGCGGATGCGGCAGCGCGGCAAGGTGAGAAGGATGCGGTAGCGCGGCGAGGTGCAGCTGCCGCAACGCGGCAGGATGAGACAGCCCAGGGCAACGCCCTGGGAACGAAGCCATCACACCAATCAAGCCCTGAAAGGGCGAAACGGGGCTCAATCCCACACATAACGTTCATCGTATGCGACGCCGTATTTTTGGAGCAAACGCCGGTATTCCTCCTGGAACGTCACGACCCGGTGATGCTCGGCCTGATGGCCAATGTATTCCTCAAGCGCCGTGCGGTGGGAAGGGCTGATCGAGAAGATGCCGTAGCCTCCCTGCCAGTGAAAGCGGGCGTAGCGATCCGCCTTCGTTTTGACCCATTTGGATGAGCCGGTCTTGATCTCCTGCACCAGATCGGCGGGCGAACAGGTGCGAGGCATGGCGATCAGCAGGTGGATGTGGTCGGCGACGGAGCCAGCCTTGAGCAGCGTCCCGTTTTGGTTCGCCACGATGCCGCCGATGTAGGCGTGGAGTTCACCGCGGATGTCATCGGGCAGGACCGCCTCCCGGTTCTTGGTGGAGAAGACCAGATGCGCGAGGATTTGGGCGAGGGATTGCGGCATGTGGTTACGCCCCTTCAGGGCTTAAGCATGTGGGTCAGTTTCCCAGGGCGTTGCCCTGGGCTGTCACAGGATGCCCCTTCGGGGCAGGGGTGAGAGGATTCATAATTGGTTCGGCAAGAGGCCGTGGATGGGGCGGGGTCGGGATGATTCATCGTGTTGCCTCCTGCGTAATGACGGCCAACTCGCCCACCGTCATGGGGCGGTAGGTCCTGGCGGGCGAGAATATGTCGTGCTTGCCGAGCTGGGCGAAGAGCGAGTCTTGCGCGCTGAAGGCGGAGGAAAGGGTCAGGTTATCGAGGCGGAAGTCGCGCCGTTGGAACTTCCCCTTTCCGAGGCAGCCCCACTCGGCGACGATGATCGGCTGGCACGTGTGCCTACGCATGGACGGGGAGCCGCCGTGGGTGGCAGAGGGTTTGCAGCTTTTGCGGCCTTCGGTGCGCGTGCGCATGGCGAGGGCGTCGCCGTGGATGAGGTTCTGCGAAAGCACGAAGGACGCGGCGCGATAGAGGTCGTCGGCCGGATCGAGTTTCAGGTACTCGGTTGAGCATGGCCTCGCCCATCCACGGGAGCGTGAAGACCTCGCCGTGGTCGGCGACGCGTTGTTTGAACTTCACCAGGCTCATGACCAAATGCGGCGGGAGAGTATCCCGCAGGCAGGGTGGTGTCGAGGCGTGAGCGGCAGGCGAGGGAGAAGACTATATCATAGGACGTTCTTACCCAGGGTGGCGCTGGTTCAGCGGCTGACGCTCTGCATAGTCACACTAAATCGCTTGGGGATTCCCATCCGCGTGCGGAACCGGTGTGATGCGGCGGGGCTGTCGGTGCCGGGAGGGGGCTCTTTGGCCCGCGGAATCGCTGCAAGTCATTCTTCAACAAGCACTTATACTGGTTTTGCGGGGTGTTTGGGGGCGCGTTGGCCTAAGTCAAATAGGCACAATGGGTTAAGCTATTGAACCTACGGTGTGGATACGGTGTGGATACGGTGCGTATACGGTGTGGTTCCCATGCGCGCCGGGCGGGCAGGGCTGCCTTGCTTAAACACAATAAGTGGTTATCATACACAGCATATATGAGTATTTCATCCAAGAACCTCAGCACGCAGGCATTGCATGCCGGCCAGGTTCCTGATCCGACGACCGGGGCACGTGCCGTGCCGCTTTATCAGACCACATCGTTTGTCTTCAAGGACTCGGACCATGCGGCAAACCTGTTCGCCCTGAAGGAGTTCGGGAACATCTACACGCGGATCATGAACCCGACGACCGACGTGTTCGAGCAGCGGATCGCCGCGATCGAGGGCGGCACCGGCGCGCTGGCGGTGGCGTCCGGGCAGGCGGCGAGCACGCTGGCGTTGCTGAACATTACCCAGGTGGGCGACGAGATTGTGTCGGCAAACAACCTTTACGGGGGCACCTACCAGCTCTTTCACTATACGCTGCCCAAGATGGGCCGGACGGTGAAGTTCGTGGACTCGCAGAAGCCGGAGGCGTTTCGGCAGGCCATAACGCCGAAGACGCGGGCGGTGTTTGCGGAGACGATCGGCAACCCGAAGCTGGACGTGCCGGATTTCGAGGCGCTGGCGAAAATTGCGCATGGGGCGGGCGTGCCGCTGCTGGTGGATAACACGGTCGGGGTGGGTTTGGTGCGGCCGATTGATTATGGCGCGGACGTCATCGTGAGCTCGGCGACGAAGTATATCGGCGGCCACGGCACGTCCATCGGCGGGGTGATCGTGGACGCGGGCAAGTTCAAGTGGGACAACGGGAAGTTCCCGGAGTTCACGGAGCCGGACCCGAGCTACCACGGGCTGAAGTTCTGGGACGTGTTCGGCAATTTCCCGGGCCTGGGCAATGTGGCCTATATCATCAAGGCGCGGGTGCAACTGCTGCGGGATATCGGCGCCTGCCTGAGCCCGTTCAACGCGTTCCTGTTCCTGCAGGGGCTGGAGACGCTGCCGCTGCGGCAGCGGCAGCATTCGGAGAATGCGCTCGAGGTGGCGCAGTGGCTCAAGCAGCATCCGCTGGTGAGCTGGGTGATCTACCCCGGGCTGCCGGACAACCCGAACTACAAGCTCGCGGCCAGATACCTGAAGCGGGGCTTTGGCGGCATCCTGGGTTTCGGCATCAAGGGCGGCCTGGAAGCGGGCCGGAAGTTTATCAACTCAGTGCAGCTGTTTTCGCACCTGGCGAACATCGGCGACGGCAAGAGCCTGGTGATTCATCCCGCGTCCACCACGCACCAGCAGTTGAGCGCGAAGGAGCAGGCCGAGACGGGCGTCACGCCGGACTACGTGCGGCTGTGCATCGGGCTCGAAGACGCAGCGGACATCAAAGCCGACCTTGACCAGGCGCTCAAGGCCTCGCAGAAGTGAAGAAGCGTCCCGCGCCGGAGTGTGGCTTGGAGCGCGCCCGCGCGCGTTGCCAACGCGGGCTGCTTACGCCAGAATGACCGCCGTGAGCCAGAACCCGTTCGAGAGCAGTGACACCACCCGCCACGCCAAGCCGTTGCGTCACGCGCGGTCGGCGAAGCTGGAGGAGCCTTTGGCACTGGAGCTGGGCGGCCAGCTGGCCGACGTCGTAGTTGCTTACGAGACATACGGCGAGCTGAACGCCGCACACGACAACACGGTTCTCGTTTGCCACGCGATCAGCGGTGATTCGCACGTGGCCCGGCACGACGAGCAGGACGATCCCGGCTGGTGGGATATCGCGGTCGGCCCGGGCAAGACGATTGATACCGACCGCTATTTCGTCATCTGTCCCAACCTGCTCGGCGGCTGCCGCGGCACCACAGGCCCCGGCAGCATCAACCCCGCCACTGGCAAGCCTTACGGGCGCAACTTCCCCACCATCACGGTCGGCGACATGGTGGAGGTGCAGCGCCGATTGCTGGTCAAGCTGGGGATCCACCAGTTGCTCGCCGTTGTGGGCGGTTCGCTCGGCGGGCATCAGGCTTTGACGTGGGCAACCCGTCATTCGGACCGCGTGCGGGGCGTGGTGGCATTGGCAACTTCCGCGCGGCTGACCAGCCAGGCACTGGCCTTCGACGTGGTTGGGCGCAACGCCATCCTCCGGGATCCGCACTTTCACGGCGGGCAATACTATGACCGGCCGCAGGGCCCCAAGGTGGGGCTGGCGCTGGCCCGGATGATCGGGCATATCACTTACCTCTCTCGGGAGGCCATGCGCGACAAGTTCGAAGCCGACCGCCTCAAGCCGCGGGACGTGGCGATCGAGTTCGAGAAGCGCTTTTCGGTCGGCTCCTATTTGGGTTACCAGGGAGCCAAGTTCGTCGAGCGCTTCGACGCCAACAGTTACCTGACGCTCTCGGTGGCGATGGACCTGTTCGACCTCGGCAGCACCCCGAACGAGCTGGCGGCGGCGCTCGCCCATTCGCGCGCCAGGTGGCTGGTGGTCAGCTTTTCCAGCGACTGGCTGTTCCCGTCCGACCAGTCGCGCGACATCGTCAATGCCCTGATTGCCAACAATGCGCCCGTCAGCTACTGCGATGTGCAAAGCAGTTGCGGCCATGACGCCTTCCTGCTGCCCAACGACTTGCCGGTGTATGGCGAATTGACGCGGGCCTTCCTGGACCATCTGGCTCCCACACCCAGCGGGCGGACGGCCGTCGCAGACGAGGGGCACGGCCCAACCAGCATTTTCCACCAGCACCGGCTGGATCATAAGCGCATTGCCGAGTTGATTCCGCCCGGCGCCAGCGTGCTGGATTTGGGCTGTGGCTCCGGCACCTTCCTGGCCGGGCTGCGGGAGACCAACCACCGCCGCGTGGTGGGCGTCGAGTTGGACGAGCAGAAGGTTCTGAGCGGCGTCCGCCGCGGGCTGGATGTCATCCAGGCCGACCTGAACCAGGGCCTCGGCGCCTTTGCCACCGGGCAGTTTGACTGCGTCGTCCTGTCTCAGACGCTGCAGGCGGTGCAGGACGTGGAACGCGTGCTGACGGAGATGGTGCGCATCGGCCGCACCTGTATCGTGAGCATTCCCAACTTCGGCTATCACCGCCTCCGCACGATGCTGGCTGAGACGGGGCGAGCGCCGAAGTCTGCCGGTGTGCTGCATTACGAATGGTATAACACCCCGAACATTCGCTTTTTCACCATTGCCGATTTCGAGGACTTCTGCCGCCAGAAGAATTTCCAGGTGCACCGGCGCATCGCGTTGGATACCGAAGCCAGGGCCGAGGTGTTTGAGCATCCGAACCTGAACGCTGACCTGGCGATCTTCGTCATCAGCCGCGCGGATGCAGCAGCCGAGCGGGATGTGGCTGAGCGGTCGGCACCCGGCTGAGGCAGCGGGCCCGGCCCGTTCTTGACGCGGGCGGAGGCGCCCTCCCAACCCCCTTATGCTTCACCGCCGCGGCGCAAGCCGAGTGGCGGACGGCGCGGCGCGCTGGTCACGCGTGGTTAACGATGGCGTCGCCGATGATGCGGGCCGCCTCGTCGCAGGCGATGCTGTCAGTATTGATAATCAAGTGGTACTGCAGCGGATCGTCGGGGTTCATGCCAAAGTACTTTTTCAGGTAGCGCTTGCGGCCGCGATCTTCCCGGCGGATGATGTCCAGCGCGGCTTCCTTGCTTATACGGTTCAACTCCTGCACATGCTTCACGCGCTTCTCCAGCGAGCCCACGATCCGGACATGGAAGACGTAATCAAGCCTGGCGGTAATGACTGTGGCGCCGCGTCCAATGAGGATCACGTTGCCCAGCTCGACCAGGCGCAGGATTGTGTCCGTGGTCTGGCGCACCAATGTCCAGGAAGGGGGGTGCAAGCCGAGCAAGTCGTCCACGGTGTCTTCCAGTTCGGATACCCGGTCTTCGGGCATGAATCCGGCCAGGCGCTGGGGGAGATTATGATCCTCCAGGACTTTCTCCACCAGGTTGCGGTCGAAGACGGTCCAGGGGCAGGAGTCTTTGGGGCTGTGAGCCTGCAGGTGGGCAGCGAGCTTCTCTGCAACGATGTGCGCTCCCGAGCCGGTCTGGCGCGACATCGTCACGGCGCGGAAGGCCAGGCCAGCCCTGGGGGGAGCAGACCGTTTGCGCGAGGGTTGCAACTGGCAGTTAAGGAAACTTAAGGCACGGTCTAAACCAGGTTGTGTTTGCATAATTGCTCGTAGTTTCAGTCGTTTACTACCATCCCCACGCACCGACATTCCGGTCCTTCGGGTCGAGTCTAACGTAATTTACGCTACCTGCAAGGCTTAACCAACTCGCCCGGCATGAACTGAGCCGGCATATTTGCGAGCATTATCGAAACCGACCGGCTCAGCAAGTCCGCGTTGCCCGGGGGCGCTTGGGCACCCCAATCTTCAGCGATGGCAGGGCGGTTTCGCCGTAAACCGCCGTCTCCCGGCGCTCTCGGCGAGAGCGCCCAACCTTCACCAATCGGCATGGAGCGGAGCCACGTGCTGAGCATCTGCTCTTTTCCAGGACACGCTGTCTGAAAACCTGCCCGCCCGGGCCTGACTGGGCGGGGTGGTTTGAGTGTATTCCAGCAAAGTTCAGTTCGCTGCGCCAGTCCGGGGTAAGGGGTGTTTATGCGTAAATGCACTTGATTCAATGGGTTATTGCATAGGGTGTGCTCCATCAATCCCGGTTCCGGCCATCCTGACAGACAGCCCTCGGGGCGGGCTGCCGATCGGTTGGCAGCGTTTATGCATTGCCGGGCGCGTAGTATGTTGTGCTTAGTATCTTCACCTCGTGGGAGGCGCGCGGTTCTCACATCCATTATCCTGGGCTCTTGCTTTGCCCTAACACCGCTGGCCTCTGAAGCCGCCGGGGTCGTCACATTGGCCTGGGACAAGAGTCCCAGCACGAATGTCATCGCTCAATACAAGGTGTACTATGGTGTGGCCAAGAACACCTACACCAACTCTGTCTCTGCAGGCACGAATCTCACCGTGTCTGTCTCCAATCTGGTAGTGGGCGCAACCTATTATTTCGCGGCCACCGCGGTGGACACCTTCGGCCTGGAGAGTGATTACTCCACTGAGGTGTCAACGCAGATCATTCTGCCGAACCAGGCGCCCACGCTGAACGCCCTGGCCAACGTCACCATTAACGAGAGCTCCGGCCTCCGGACCGTTAACCTGAGCGGTATCAGTTCCGGGGCGACTGGCGAATCCCAAACCCTTGTCGTCACCTCCTCCTCCAGCAATACGGGCCTGATACCGAACCCAACGGTGAATTACACCAGCCCCAGCGCCAGCGGTTCAATCTCTTTCACCCCGGTCCCGTATGCTTATGGGTCAGCCGTCGTTAGCGTCACTGTCAATGACGGCGGCGCGAGCAACAACATCGTGACTCGCACCTTCACCGTCACCGTTAACCCGGTCAACCAGCCTCCCACGCTCAACAACCTGGCCAATGTCACGATTAACGAGAATGCCACCCTCCAGACTGTCAACCTGACCGGCATCGGCACCGGCGCGGCCAACGAGTCCCAGACTCTTACCGTCACTGCCACCTCCAGCAATACGGGCCTGATTCCGAACCCAACGTTGAGTTACACCAGCCCCAACACTAGCGGTTCGATCTCCTTCACCCCGGTCGCCAACGCCTATGGCGTTGCGACTATTACCGTCACCGTCAATGACGGTGCCTCGAGTGACAACACTGTGACCCGGACCTTTACCGTCACCGTCAACTCGGTCAACCAGGCTCCCACGCTCAACACCCTGGCCAATGTCACGATTAACGAGAATGCCACCCTCCAGACCGTCAGCCTGACTGGCATCGGCACCGGCGCGGCCAACGAGTCCCAAACGCTCAGCGTCACGGCCTCTTCCAGCAACACAGGCCTGATTCCGAACCCAACGGTGAGTTACACCAGCCCCAGCGCCAGCGGTTCAATCTCCTTCACCCCGGTCGCCAATGCCAACGGCGCCGCGACCATCACCGTCACCGTCAATGACGGCGCCACGAGCAACAACATCGTGACCCGCACCTTTACCGTCACCGTCAACTCGGTCAACCAGCCTCCCACGCTCAACAACCTGGCCAATGTCACGATTAGCGAGAATGCCACCCTCCAGACTGTCAACCTGACCGGCATCGGCACCGGCGCGGCCAACGAGTCCCAGACGTTGGCGGTTACCGCCACCTCCAGCAACACGGGCCTGATTCCGAATCCGACAGTCAGTTACACCAGCCCCAATGCTAGCGGTTCAATCTCCTTCACGCCCGTCGCCTACGCCAATGGCGCGGCCACTATCACTGTTACCATCAATGACGGCGGCGCGAGTAACAACATCGTGACCCGCACTTTCACCGTCACTGTCACCCCGGTCAACCAGCCTCCCACGCTCAACAATCTGGCCAACGTCACGATTAACGAGAATGCCACCCTCCAGACCGTCAGCCTGACCGGCATCGGCACCGGCGCGGCCAACGAGTCACAAACATTGGCGGTCACCGCCACCTCCAGCAACACGGGCCTGATTCCGAACCCAACGGTGAGTTACACCAGCCCCAGCGCCAGCGGTTCAATCTCCTTCAGGCCGGTCACCGACGCTAACGGCTCCGCGACCATTACCGTAACCGTGAATGATGGCGGTGCCAGCAATAACATTGTCACCCGCACGTTTACTGTCACCGTCAACCACGTCAATGAGCCGCCGACCATCTCCGCTATCGCCGACCGGATGATTGCGGCCAACACCTCCACTCCGGCTATTGCCTTCACAATTGCCGACGCCGAGACCTCGGCCGCGAGCCTGGCGGTTTCCGGCAGCTCGGACAACACCAGCCTGGTGCCCACCTCGCGCATCGTTTTTAGCGGCAACGGCGGCAATCGCACCGTAGTCATCACGCCCACCACCGGACAGACGGGCTCCGCCAATATCACCATCACTGTCAGCGACGGCACCGACACGGCCAACCGCGTCTTCCAACTGACCGTGCGCTCGCGGCCGGCGGCGCCCGGCAACCTTCAGGTCGTTGGCACGCAGCCCTAGCGTAGAGCGGCTGTTGTCCTCCTGACCCCGGCAATCCCGGGCGGCGATTCACCGCCCGGGATTTTGCTTTAAGCCTGGTGTCCGCGAGCCGCGCAGCAGCGCGCCGGGCGCCAGCCGCTCCGCGTGCGAGAGCATCCCCCAGGTCATCACTTCCCACACCATCAGGCGTGAGACATTCGGATCGCCGTCTTTCAGCAGCAGCTTGCCGATGTACTCCAGCTCGCCGTCTGCAGCCGCCCTCACCCCGCGCCACCGCGGCGACCGACCGGCAAACCCGTACATCAGGTAAGGCAGCCCCGCCAGGTCCACGTTCCGCTCGGTGTAATCGGGCACATCCGCCCCGCGCGTCTTCTGGTTCTTCGCCATCCACTCCAGCGCCAGGTCAACCTGCCGCCCGGCGGTCTGATAGCTCCCGCTGTCCGGCGCCAGGTGCTTCCACCCCGCCAGGTAGAGTTCGAAGCAGTAGAAGATGGTTCCGGATGGCCGCTGCTGAAACGTGATGGGTTTCAGTTCGCGGAAATCCTGCCCCAGCAGCCAGTTCATCGCGCCCCTGGCCACCTTCAGATACTTCTCCTCCCCCGTCTCCTCATAGAGAATGAACGCCGTCGTCCCGAACGTCGCGCTCGAACACCACCATTGCCCCGCATACTCCGGCCACAAGCCGTTGCTGATGCCCCCCTCCGGCCCGACGTAGTTGTCCATGGCCAATTGCGCGAACGCCTTCACCGACCGCAGGTAGCGTTCCCTGTCCGCCGTCCCCGCGCAGCGCGTTGCCGTCGCCAGCACCCCCGCGGCCACCGACCCGCTGTCCGCCAGGTTCCATTGCCCCTGGTCCTGGCCCGGCGCCCGCCCGTGGTTCATGTAATACGCCCCCCTCGGAATCATCCGGTTTTGATATGCGATCATCCGGTCCGACCACCGCCGGCACGCGTCCAGGTAAGCCCGCCGGCCCGTCAGGTCATAAGCCACCGCCAGCGCCCGCACCGCGTGCGCGTCCTCGAAGAACGGCATGTGATGCGTCGCCGGGTCGGCATTCGTCCGGCTCGTGAACCCTGTAATCTCCTTGTTCAACTCGACCGTCGCCAGGTCGCAGAACTTCAGGAACCGGGCCTCGAACTTATCTCGCAGCCCGTCCTGCGCTCCTGCCTCGGCGGCCGATCCGCTCCCGCACGTAAGCGAGATTGCCAGGGTGCCGCAAATCCATAGAACTCGTTTCATCCGGAGCATCGCATCACTTTCTTCTCCGCCCAATCTCGCAGGCTTGTGGTCGCAGCGCCAACCAGAAAGTGCCGCCGTGCCCTGCATCCGGCAGCTAAAGGCATCATGGCTGTCCCTTTCTACGCCGGACTTGCTCGCATCGCCCGGCCCGGAGTAGGCTTCGCCGATGCCAGCAAATAACCATCTCCCGCGACGCCTCCTCATTCCGCTGCTGCTGCTAACCTTCGGTGCGCTGCCCGCTCTGGCTGCCAAAGAGACTTTCTACGCCGTCGGCGCCGCACAGGTGGACATCACGCCGGACTATCCGATCCGCCTCAACGGCTACGGGGCGCGGGTTAAGGAATCCGAAGGCATTGACCAGCACATCTATGCCCAGGCCCTGGCGATCGGCAGCAGCAAGCGGAGTTTGGCGATCGTGGTGACCGTGGACAATGTGGCCGTGCCGGCCCATTTGCGCGAGGAAGTCGCCGCGCGCCTCGCCAAGAAGGCCGGCCTGCGCAATGAGCGCTTTGCCCTCTGTTCCACCCACACCCACACCGCCCCGATGCTGACCGGCTCCTGCCCGAATATCTTCGGCGCGGACCTCCCGCCCGACCAGCAGGAACGAGTTGACCGCTACACCATCGAGCTGACCGACAAGCTGGAACAAGTGGCCCTTGCCGCGCTCAAGGCCCGCCAGCCCGCCACACTGGCCTGGGGCCAGACCAAAGCCGGCTTCGCCGCGAATCGCCGCACCAAGGACGGCCCGGTGGACCACGACCTCCCTGCCCTCGTCGCGCGCGACAAGTCCGGCCGCGTCCGCGCTCTCTTCACCAGCTACGCCTGCCATTGCACCACGCTCGCCGACACTCCCAACCGCATCTGCGGTGATTGGGCCGGCTACGCGCGCGAGCACCTCGAGGGGGATCATCCCGGCGCCATTGTGCTGGTCGCCCTGGGCTGCGGCGCGGACGCCAATCCCAACCCGCGCACCGGCCTCGAGTTCGCCACGCAGAACGGCAACGCCATCCGCACCGCCGTCAATGAACTCGTGCGGCGGCCCCTGTCCCCCCTCCGGCAGAAGCTCGCCTGTCAGACCAAACCCATCTCCCTGGCCTACGACACCCTGCCCACCCGCGAGCAGTGGACCGCGCTGGCGCAATCAGACAATCATTGGATCGCCTACCATGCGAAGAAGAACCTGGCCCGGCTCGACCGTGGCGAGAAGCTGCCTACCCGGCTGCCCTACCTCGTCCAGACCTGGAACTTTGGCCAGGAGCTGGCGATGGTGTTCCTGCCCGGCGAAGTGGTCGTGGACTACTCGCTGCGGCTGAAGAAGGAATATGACCCGACCCGGCTCTGGGTGAACGCCTACGCGAACGATGTGCCCTGTTACATCCCCTCCAAGCGCATCTGGCGCGAGGGCGGCTACGAGGGCGGCGACGCGATGATTTACTTCGACCGCCCAACCCGCCTGGTTGAGGGGACGGAGGAGCTGATTGTCTCCACCGTTCACGAGCTGCTCCCGCCCGCATTCCTCGCCCCAAGATAAGTTCCGAGGTCGCAGCTGCCGGGGTCAGTCGGTGCTCCCCTCCAGGTCGGGACGGCGAGCGTCCCCGCGAGCCCTGGTATCCCTGGCTTTCCATCGGTATTTGGATTAGCACACGCACTGGCAGCCCGCGCCCGGCGTCCTGGACTGCGGTGGCAAGCGCAGCGCGACACCGCTCTTGCCCCACCCGTGCGCGCCTCCGAACACCCCTGCTTGACTGCGATCCGCCCGGGCTTGCCCGGCGTGCCGGCTCCGGGATACACTCCACCCGTGCACCATCTCATGCCACGCCTCCTCCTTTCGCTCCTGTTTCTGTCCCTCAGCCCGCTCCTCTCGCACGCGGCCCGGCCGGTTTACTACTCCGTCGGCGCGGCGCGGGTGGACATCACGCCGGACTACCCGGTCTGGCTCAGCGGCTACGCCGCGCGGCAGAGCGAACACGAGGGGGTGGACCAGCGCATTTACGCCCAGGCCCTCGCCATCGGCAGCAGCCGGAGGACCCTCGCCCTGCTGATCACCGTGGACAACGTCGGCGTGCCGGCCGCCGTGCGCGACGAGATCGCCGCCCGTCTCGCCAGGAAGGCCCGTCTGCGCAACGAGCGCTTCGCCCTCTGCTCCACCCACACCCACACCGCGCCCATGCTGGCCGGCTGCCTGGCCAACCTCTTCGGGAGAGACCTCCCCTCGGATCAGCAGGCCCGGGTAAACCGCTACACCCGGGACTTGACCGACAAGCTGGAGCAAGTGGCCTTTGCCGCTCTTCAGGCCCGCCAACCCGCCACGCTGGCGTGGGGCCAGACCAAAGCCGGCTTCGCCGCCAACCGCCGCATCAAAGACGGCCCGGTGGACCACGACCTGCCCGTCCTCGTCGCGCGCGACAAGTCGGGCCAGGTCCGCGCCTTGTTCATGAGCTACGCCTGTCACTGCACCACTCTGGGCGCCACCCCCAACCGTATTTGCGGCGATTGGGCCGGCTACGCCCGCGAACACCTCGAGCGCGACCACCCTGGCGCAGTGGCGCTCGTCGCCGCGGCCTGCGGAGGCGACGCCAACCCTCATCCCCGCCCCGGCCTGGAATTCGCCCAACAGCACGGCAACGCCATCAGCACCGCCGTCAACACCCTCCTTCAGCAACCGCTCACTCCCCTGCGCGATAAACTGACCTGCCAGGCCAAACCCATCGCCCTGCCCTTCGACACCCTCCCCACGCGTGAGCAATGGATGGCACAGGCGCAATCCAACATCCAATACGTCGCCTACCACGCACAGAAAAACCTCGCCCGGCTCGACCGCGGCGAGAAGCTGCCCACTGAACTCCCTTACCTCGTGCAGACGTGGAACTTCGGCAAGCAGTTGGCCCTGATATTCCTCCCCGGCGAAGTCGTCGTTGACTACTCCCTGCGCCTCAAGCGGGAATACGACCCCTCGCGCCTCTGGGTTAACGCCTACGCCAACGATGTTCCCTGTTACATCCCCTCCCGGCGCGTCTGGCGCGAAGGCGGCTACGAAGCCGGCTACGCCATGATCTACTACGACCGCCCTACCCGCCTGGCGGAGCAAACCGAAGACCTGATCGTCTCCACCGTTCACCAGCTCCTGCCGCGCACGTTCCGCGCCCCCGGCCAACCGCCCCAGCCGTAGCCGGCTACGGCGATGATACGGCGCCAATCCGGCGTGACCACGGTGTGTATCCCATGGGGGTCGGGCCCCATGGGATACACACCGGGTAATAACGGGTGTCTCAGCGTTGTCACACCGGCATTTCCGGCTGTGGGGAGTGCACTCGGGAACCACCACTGTCTCAAAAATGGACACAACACCGATTTCTATCGGAGCGGCCGTCCGGTACAGGACTATGGAATGGCAGTAGCTATTGCGCTTCAGTTAGCGGGTCATTGACCGTAGGAAACCCTGCGCGACGCACCCGTTCCGACTGCTTTACTCTTGTCGTGCCTTGGCCCTTTCCTGGTGCAATTCCGCCCAGGGTGCGTTAGTCTCTCGCCGCCCAACGAACCGATGGACGAGACAAGTCATCAATAAGAATCCGAAGCAGCCATGAAAGCCACGCTGGCAGTCATTAACGGGATGCAGGCCGACGGCGTCATTGACCGCTACGCCATTGGCGGAGCCGTGGCGGCGACCTTTTATGTGGAACCCTCCGCCACCCTCGACATTGATATCTTCCTCTCCTTCAAGGATGGCCCCAGCCATTCGTTGCTCACACTTGGCCCGATTTACGACTAATTGACTGCCCGCGGTTATCAAGCCCAGGGAGAATACGTGATCATCGAAGGTTGGCACGTTCAGTTCCTTCCTCCCGGCGACGCTTTGGGTGAAGAGGCGCTCGCGCAAGCGATCGAAACCCGGCTCGATGATGTCTCGACCTGGGTTATGACCGCCGAGCACATGGTCGCTCTGGCTCTCCAAGTGAGCCGCCCCAAGGATTGCACTCGCATCCTCCAATTCATCGAAGCCGGAGTCATTGACGCTGACAAGCTCGACCAAATCCTGGCCCGTCATGGCCTGCTTGCCAAGTGGGAGAAGTTCGGTGATAAGTTCCTGCGGGACTTATGAATGACTGGATGCGCCGAGTGTTGGAAAGCAAACGCGAGACGCGAAAGCGCCTGGCCGCGCTCCCCTTTTCCGAGAAGGTCATTCTGCTCGAAAAGCTCCGTGACCGCAGCCGCTTGATTGCCTCCAGCCCGCTGCGACGGCAGCAGCCGCTTCGCAGGAGTTAGCCGCAAAGGGCTTCGGGAATTGCGGGGTGCGTGCGAAACGAAGCGGGCGGTTTGCCGCGCCGGGCTTCTCGCATTTGATGGGGCCGTAAGCCCTTCAGTCCTGGGTGGGGCCGCCTCGCCGAGGCGGCCAAACGGTGGCGCTTGCGGCGAAAGCGCCCTGCCAGATTGAGGGATTACATGGGGCCCAAACATTCCTTTCCTCCACTCCGGCTAATGGCTAAGCTGCCAGATCACATGCAGTCCAGATACCAATGACCTACCATATGAATACCGCCAGACCTATTCTCTCCAGGATTACGCTTAATCTTGCCCTTTTGGGTGCCTTGTCATGGGCGAGCGGCCCGGCCTGCCTGGCCCAACCTGACCCGAACTGGATTGATCACGACCGCAATCGCCCCCAACCGCCCGTGGTGGCCCCGGCTACCGCCAGCACACAGGACCAGGCCGGCAAACCGCCCTCCGATGCCACCGTGCTGTTCGACGGCGGGAACCTCTCGCAATGGGTCAGCATGGACGGCAGCCCGACCAAGTGGATTACCCGCGACGGCTACATGGAATGCGTCAAGGGCAGCGGCTACATCCGCACTCTCCAATGCTTCGGCGATTGCCAGCTTCACGTCGAGTGGGCCACGCCGGTGCCGGGCGAGGGCAAGGGCCAGGGCCGCGGCAACAGCGGCGTCTTCCTGGGCCTGACCCGCTATGAAATACAGGTCCTGGATTCCTATGAGAACACGACCTACGCCGACGGCGGTGCCGGCTCAATTTACGGCCAATACCCGCCGCTGGTTAACGTTTGCCGCCCGCCGGGACAATGGCAGACCTACGACATCGTTTACACCGCCCCGCGCTTCGACGCGGAGGGCAAGCTCATCTCCCCAGCTTACATGACCGTGTTCCAGAACGGCGTGCTCATCCAGAACAACGTCGAACTGACCGGCCCCACGGACTGGCTCGATCGGGCCCCCTATCAGCCCCACCCGGAGAAGCAGCCCATCTCGCTGCAGGACCACGGCAACCCGGTCCGTTTCCGCAACATCTGGGTTCGTGAACTCGGCAAGCCCGGCAAGAAGGAGTTCATGCTGCCGAATGCCCGGCTCGACAGCTATGCGGGCAGCTATGATCCCATCGAGATCGGCCGCGAGGGAAGCCAACTGACCGCTCGCTTGGGCAGCCGCAAGTTCCTGCTGTTCGCGGAGTCTCCGACGAAGTTCTTCGCCAAGACCACCGACGTGCAAATCGAGTTCCCCGGCGGCGGCCAGGGCAAGCCCGACCGGCTGATCTGGTCAGTCGGCGAGGGCGCCAACGAGGCGAAGCGCACGAAGTAAACGCCAAACCAAAGCACCGGCCCGTTCAACAAAAGCGGAGCCCCGGTTGTCCCCGGACGTTTACCGAAGCGCCAAAGTGGCATTTGACTGATCGCGCGGGATTGCTCAATATGGCCCGCGCTTGCAACTCAGGCTCCAAACCACATTAATGCACACATATGCCTCCCAAGACTCCTGACAAATCCGCTGCCGCCGACACGAAAGCCGCCGAAGCCGCCAAGGTTGCCGCGACCCGCCAGCGGGACCTTGACGCCGCCCTTTCCGCTATCACAAAAGCCTACGGCGACGGGAGCATCATGCGCCTGGGCGACGCCCGCGCGCTGAGGCAAATCGAGGTCATCCCCACCGGCGCGCTGGCCATGGACCTGGCGCTGGGCGTCGGCGGCATCCCGCGCGGGCGCGTGGTGGAAATCTTCGGCCCCGAATCCTCCGGCAAGACCACCTTGATGTTGCACGTGATCGCCAACGCCCAGAAAGCGGGCGGACTGGCCGCGTTTATTGACGCCGAACACGCCCTCGACCCGGTCTACGCCAAGCGGTTGGGCGTGAACCTGGATGATCTGCTTGTGTCGCAGCCGGACAGTGGCGAGGAAGCCCTCTCTATTTGCGAGACCCTCGCCCGGTCCAACGCGCTGGACGTCATTGTCATTGACTCCGTGGCGGCCCTGGTGCCCAAGGCCGAACTCGAGGGTGAGATGGGCATGGCCACGATGGGCATGCAGGCGCGGCTGATGAGCCAGGCGCTGCGCAAGTTGACCGCCATTCTGGCCAAGGCCAAAACCACCTGCGTCTTCACCAACCAGATGCGCGAAAAGGTCGGCGTGATGTTTGGCAATCCCGAGACCACGCCCGGGGGCAAAGCCCTGAAATTCTACGCGAGCGTCCGCATCGACATCCGCCGCCGGGACACGCTCAAGGACGCCGCCGGCAACGCGGTGGGCAACCACGTCAAGGTGAAGATTGTGAAGAACAAAGTGGCCCCGCCCTTCGCCGAGGCCGAGTTCGACATTATTTACAATCACGGCATCAACCAGGAAGGCAGCATCCTTGACGTCGGCGTCGAATGCGGGGCGGTCGAGAAGAAAGGGGCCTGGCTCCAATTCGAGGGCGAGTTGATCGGCCAGGGCAAGGACGCGGCGCAAAGGGCGCTGGCGGAGAAGCCGGAGCTGGCGAAGAAGATCGTCAACGCGATCATGGCCCGCCGGGCTGCCGCCCCCGCGTAGCCGGTTCAGGGCGCCGCCAAGCGCTGTCCATCGGAGTGCCGGCTCCCTCCGGCCGGGGCCAAAGGAGCCACTGGGATTGCCTGGCCGGTTCCGCGTTCGCCGCGGCCCGCTGGCATTTTGGGGGCTGTTTGAGTGGTGCAATTAACTGCTTGCCATCCTGGCGCCCAGGAGTTAATAAGGGCGTGTTATTTATAGCGGTCAAAATGTTGTCATGGTTCAGGCAATAGCTGCATGAATAAGCCCCTATCGAGGAGGGCGTCTTGAGTCGCCCCTTTGCTTCACGTCGCGCTCCTGCCGGTCCGTTCATCAGGGTTAATGGGAAAATTCGCGCCCGCGAGGTCCGGGTCATCGGGACCGAAGGCAACCAGCTCGGCGTCTTCTCCCTGGGGGACGCCCTAATGCTCGCGCGGGCCGGCGGTGTGGACCTGGTTGAGATCGCCCCGACCGCCAACCCGCCCGTCTGCCGGCTCGTGGACTACGGCAAGTTCCGCTTCGAACAAGCCAAGCGCGACAAGGATTCCAAAAAGCACCAGCACGCCAACAAGGTCAAAGAGGTGCAGCTCAGTCCGAAGATTGATCGGCACGACCTGGGCGTTAAGCTGCAGCGCGCCATTGAATTCCTGTGTGAGGAAATGAAGGTCAAGGTCACGCTCAAGTTCCGTGGCCGGGAAATGGCCCACACCGAGTATGGCTTCGAGGTTATCCAGGATTTTCTGACCGACATTGCCGCTTACGGGCATCCCGACTTTGAACCCAAGCTGGTCGGGCGCGGCATCCACGTCATGATTTCCCCCCTGCCGCGTAACAAGCGGGCTAAGGCCCCCCTTCCGGGCGAGGTTGCACTGTCCCCCCCCTCTCCTCCAGCCCCGGCGCGCGGCGCAAACAGGTTGCCAGGCCAGCCCGTGCAGATCGAGCGGGCCGCCAGCGCGCCGCAAGACGAGTCCAGGACCGAAGGGTTCAAGAACAACCCGTTTGCCGAACTCGACGTCAATGGCTAACCTTGACAACGCACTTCGTCCGAACCGCAACCGGCCCCGGCTGGCAACCGCGGCTGCCCGGATATGAAGTAAGCCGGACCAGGACTCGCCATGTCCCACACCAGCCGCCAGACCGCCAACACCAGCCATGTGCTCTCCGTGATCATGGGCGGCGGGCAGGGCACGCGCCTGTTCCCGCTCACCAAGGAGCGCGCCAAGCCGGCGGTGCCGCTGGCCGGCAAGTACCGCCTGGTGGACATCCCCATCTCCAACTGCATCAACTCCGGCCTGCGGCGCGTCTATCTGCTTACCCAGTTCAACTCCGCCTCCCTGCACCGGCACATCGCGCAGTCCTACAAGTTCGACCATTTCACGGGCGGGTTCGTCGAGATCCTCGCCGCCGAGCAGACCTACGCCGATACCTCGTGGTACCAGGGCACCGCCGATGCCGTGCGCAAGAACATGATTCACTTCATGAATCATGAGTGGGATTACCTCCTCATCCTCAGCGGCGACCAGCTCTACCGCATGGATTTTCGCCAAATCATTCAACAGCACGCGGAAACCGCCGCCGACATCACGGTGGCCACCATTCCCGTCGGCCGGCACGCGGCCCAATCGCTGGGGATCATCCAGGTGAATGCCGAGCGCCGCATCACGCGCTTCGTGGAGAAGCCCAAGGATCCGGCGGTGCTGGATTCGCTCAAGCTGCCGCCGGACTGGCATGGTCCGCTGGGCATCGAGGGGGAAGGCGAAATGCTGCTGGCCTCCATGGGCATCTACGTCTTCAACCGCGACATTATTCGCCGCCTGATGGACAACAAGCTCACCGACTTCGGCAAGCATGTCATTCCCAACGCGATCCAGGACCTGCGCGTGTTCTCCTATGTCTTCCAGGGCTACTGGGAGGACATCGGGACAATTCGCGCCTTCTTCGAGGCCAATCTCGACGTGACGAGCGAGCTGCCGCGCTTCAACTTCTTCGACATGGCCGCCCCGATTTTCAGCCGGCCGCGCTTCCTGCCCGGCTCAAAGATCAACGGCGCCCAGATTGACCACGCCGTGATCTCGGACGGCTGCATTCTGAACCGCGCTGTCATCGCCCACAGCATCATCGGCCTGCGCAGCAGCGTCGGCGTCGGCACGGTGTTGAACCGGGTGATCCTGCTGGGCAGCGACTACTACGAGTCGCTCGAATCCATCCAGGAGCACGAGAAGGCCGGCAAGCCGCGCATCGGCATCGGCGCCAACTGCCGCATCGAGAATACCATCGTGGACAAGAATGCGCGCATCGGCGACAACGTGATCATCTCCCCGGCGGGCAAGCCGGAAAAGGTGGACCATCCGAATTATTTCATCCGCGACGGCATTGTCATCATCCCCAAGAACGGTATCATACCGCACGGAACAGTGATCTGACCCCCGGCCTGACCCGTAGGTTTCTTCCCTCTGCCCGCGCAGCCAGCCCAGGCCCGGTCCTTTTATCGGCTTGGATCGACCGGGCGGATTTGTTTTGCTGGAACGATGCAGCCGGCCTGTTACTCTTAGCTCCGCGTTTACCGCTCAATCGAAACAACTATGAAGACCACCCCACAAAAGACCGAAACCACTTCCACCAGCCGTCGCGACTTTCTCAAGACCTCAGCCACTGTGGCCGGGACCGCGTTGATCGGCGCGCTCGACGTGGGCCGCTTCGCCCACGCGGCGGAGACTAACATCATCAAGCTCGGCCTCGTGGGCTGCGGCGGACGCGGCACCGGCGCGGCCGGCGACGCGCTGACGGCCGACTCCGGCACCCAGCTCTGGGCTGTCGCCGACATCTTCCCGGAGAAGGTCGAGACCGCCCTCAAGACGCTGACCCCGATGTTCCCCAATCGGATTCAGGTCCCCCGCGAGCGGCAGTTCACCGGGCTGAGCGGCTATCGCGGCGTCATCGAGAACTGCGACGTCGTGCTGATCGCCTGCGCCTCGCGCTTCCATCCGGAATACGCCCTGGCGGCTGTGCAGGCCAAGAAGCATGTCTTCGTCGAGAAACCCGCCTCGGTAGATGTCGCCGGCATCGGGAAAATTCTGCAAGCCGACGAACTGTCGAAGAAGAACGGCACCGGCATGCTCGCCGGCGTGACTTACCGTTACCACCTCGGCCGGCGCGAGGCCATCAAGCGCATCCACGCGGGCGAGATCGGCGACATTGTCGCCATTCAGTGCGATTACCTGCGCGGACCCTACCGTTTGATTGAGCGCCAGCCGGAATGGAGCGAGATGGAGTATCAGCTCCGCAACTGGTATCACTTCACGTGGCTTGGCGGCGACGACATCCCCCAGTCCCTCATCCACAACCTCGATTCAGCCCTGTGGGCACTCGGCGACGTCATGCCGGAGGCGGCCTATGGCATGGGCGGGCGCTCGACGCATTTCCAGACCTCCATGGGCACCTCGTTCGATCATCACCATGTCACCTACGAGTATCCCGACGGCCGCCGCATCTACGGTTCCTGCCGGACCGCCGTCGGCTGTTACGGCTACAACCACGACATCTTCCACGGGACCAAAGGCCGCTGCCACTTCGCCGCCTTCGACCGTCCGCATTTCACCGATCTTAAAGGCAAAATGACATGGCGCGCGGATGCTGCCTTATCAAAGAAGTCGCCCTACGAACAGGAACACCTGGAGTTCCTGCAATCCATCCGCGCCGGCAGGCCCTTTCAGCGCGCGAAGACTCTGGCCGACTCGACCCTGGCGGCCGTCCTGGGCCAAATCGTGGTCTATTCCGGGCGGAAGATCACATGGCAGGAAGCCCTGGATTCCAAGTTTGCGTTCCCACCGGCGGGCGAGATCACGATGGACACCGAGCCGCCGGTGAAACCAGGCGCCGACGGGCTTTATCCAGTCGCCATACCCGGCCAAACCAAGCTGGTCTAAGCGCCTGACTACAACCTTTGGGCCGCGTGAACTACCCGAGGTTCACGAGACGATGCTGGCGCTGGGTGGCCTGCGCCTTGAAGCGTCCGAACAACATCTACAGGCCGCCCCGCTACCGCTGCCGACCGTGAAGCAAATAGCTCAGGCCCTGCTATTGGTCACCTCACCTTTGACAGGAGTGGTGGAGCCAGCAGGCCCCAAAGGCTTATCCTTGCACGGCGGCGCGGACCGCCCCGAGTTGTCCAGCCGAGCCGAGTAACTGGTTTCGGCTGGCGATGAACTTGGAGTATTCCTCGATGAAGATCTTGCCCGGCGGGCGAAAGTCGAACTCGGCCGGCTTGTCGCGGAAGAACTCGCGATGGACACGTGTCCAGACCAGGCGGCCGTCGGTGTCAATATTAACCTTGGTGACGCCAAGCTTGGCGGCGGGGAGATACTCGTTGGGGTCTACACCCATGGAACCGGCGATCTTGCCCCCCGCTTCGTTAATGCGGTCAACTTCTGTCTTGGGGACGCTGGAACTGCCGTGCATGACCAACGGGAAGCCGGGAAGCCGGGCTTTGATCTTCTCGAGCACGTCGAAGTGGAGGGATTGTCGGCCCTTGAACTTGAAGGCGCCGTGGCTGGTGCCAATAGCGCAGGCCAGCGAATCGCAACCGGTCAGTTTGACGAATCGCTCGGCCTCGGCGGGATCTGTCAGGCAAGCGTTGCCTTCCTCAACCTTGATGTCCTCCTCAACGCCGCCCAGCATGCCCAATTCAGCCTCGACGCTGATTCCCTTGGCATGGGCGCGATCCACGACACGCTTGGTGATCGCGACGTTCTGCTCGAAGGGATCGTGCGAGGCATCAATCATCACCGAGCTATAGAAGCCCGAGTCAATGCAGTCATAGCAGCTCTCCTCGTCGCCGTGGTCGAGGTGCACAGCGAAAATTGCATCGGGGAAGATCTCGCCGGCGGAGCGGATAATGGCTTCCAGCATGCGCTTGTCGGTGTACTTGCGGGCGCCTTTGGAGATCTGAATGATGAAAGGCGCCTGGCTGGCGAGGCAGCCTTTGAACAGGCCCATAGCCTGCTCGGCGTTGTTGATGTTGTAAGCTCCGATCGCGTATTTGCCATAGGCAACCCGGAAAAGTTGGGCACTGGTGACTATCATGGTCTTTCTTTGTTGTATCTCTTACAGATTATTTTGTTTAAGAATAAAAGGGATGGGAAGAGGATAGGGTTTGTTCCGGGCCTTGGCTAGCCTTAGTTCACAAGGGATACAGATTGTGGCAAGCTTTGGAGCACGCTACCCGTGTAAGCGGGCAGGATGCCCGCGGCCCGCCCTCGCAGGTGTGAAGTGTTCCGGCTAGGATGGGGACTTTGCCGGCCCCATGCCCGTCCGCAGGAATTCGATGCGGTAGTTGGCCTCCGGATTACGCGTGGACGGTCCGGCCACCAGCATAGCAACCGGACTGGTGATCTGGTGTTCACGAAGCCACCGCCGGGCGAAGTCGCCCCAGCCCTCCGGATCCTCGGCTACTTGGACGGGGTGAGTGCCGTAGGAGAAAGCCAGCCCCTGGCAGATAGCTTCATCCCGGCTCAAGGTGACGATCCAGACTGGTGGATTGAAGCGTGAGATCATTCGGGCCGTGGTGCCGGTCCGGGTAGGCACAAACACGGCGGCGCACGGGACCGTCTCCAGCGCATTTTCCACCACCGAGGCGATTGCTTCAGCCGCCGTCGCGGGCTGGCGATGGCTGCCAGGCCCCTTTAGGTCGATCAGGCGTGTGGGTGGCCGATGGGCTTCCGTGAACACCGCAATTCTCGCCAGCATGGCCACGGCTTCCTCAGGATACTTGCCCACTGCTGACTCGCCGGAGAGCATGATGCAATCGGTTCCGTCGAGAATCGCGTTGGCCACATCTGTGGCTTCGGCGCGTGTCGGCAGACGGCTCGACACCATGGATTCGAGCATCTGCGTAGCGGTGATGACCGGTTTGCCCGCCTGGCTGGCCTCGGCGATGAGCTTTTTCTGCAAGGTAGCCATTTCCTCGATGGGCACCTCCACCCCGAGGTCGCCGCGCGCCACCATGATGCCATCGGCCGCCTTGAGGATCTCGTCGAAGTGCCGGAGCGCGCCTGCCCGTTCGATCTTGGCAATGACGAAAGGCTGTTTGCCGATGGCCGCAGCCGCAGTGCGCACGGCCTCAATGTCCGCAGCGGTTTCCACGAACGACTGGCTCACGGCGTCCACGCCCGCCTGGAGGGCAAACTCCAGGCACGCGCGGTCGTGCTCGGTGAACGCACTGATGCCCAGATCAATGCCCGGCAAATTGAGGCCCTTTCTGGAACGAAGCTCGCCGCCGACCGCGACCTTGCAGTGGACCTCGGTGCCCGCCGCGCGTTCGACAATCAGTTGCACCAATCCGTCGTTGAGGAAGAGTTGGTCGCCCGGTTTGACCACCTTGGGCAGTCGCGCAAAGCTCATCGAGACCCGCCGCAGGCTGCCGACCATGTCCTCGCTGGTCAGCGTGAAGCTCTCGCCCGGGCGCAACTCGATCGGCTCGGGCTCGATCCTGCCCACCCGCATCTTGGGCCCCGGCAGATCGGCCATGATGGCGACGCGCCGCCCGGCGGCTTTCGCCGCGGCGCGAATGCGGGCGATCCGCTCGGCGTGGCCGCCAAAGGCGCCGTGCGAGAAATTGAGGCGCGCCACGTTCAGGCCGGCGCGGATGAGGCGCTCCAGCATCTCCGGCGATTCCGAAGCCGGCCCAATGGTGGCAACGATCTTGGTCTTGTGATGTGGCAGCAACGTGTGCATGGCGAAAAGTTATCCAGTTGGGAATCTAGCGGCTGCCGGATTTGGCTTGAGCCGCTTGGGCCGGTGCCTGCCAACCGCCGCCAAGGGCGCGGTAGAGCTGAACCACGCTTAGGAGTTCATCGAGGCGCGCGCGGGCCAGGCCCAACTCGGTGTCGAACAGTTGCTGCTCGTTGTAAAGAACCTCCAGATAACTCGTCACGCCGCCTTCGTACCGGATGCCGGCGAGTTTCGCCGCGCCACGGTTCGCCTCGGTGAGGTCCCGCTGCTTGGCGAAGAATTCCCGGGTGCGTTGATAGGCAATGAGTGCGTCCGACACTTCACGAAACGCGCCCTGCACCGTTTGCTGGTAGATCGCCAGAGTCTCGTCAAAGCGGGCTTTGGCCTGGCTCAGTTCCCCGCGCAAGCGTCCGCCCGTGAAGAGCGGCATCGTAACCGATGGCCCGAACTGCCAGGTCCGCGCCGGGCTGCTGAATAGATCGGAAAGAGATGTGGTCTGGTAGCCGTAGATGCCGGTAAGTGCGAGTTGCGGAAAAAAGGCTGCCCTGGCCTGGCCAATGTCGGCGGTGGCGGCGATGAGTTGCTGCTCCGCGCCGCGAATGTCCGGTCGGCGCGCGAGCAGCGAGGACGGCAGACCGGCCGGCACATGCGACCGCAACGGCTGTTTTGCCAGCGGGATGCCGCGGTCGATCTTGCCCGGATTACGACCCAGGAGGATGCTAAGCTCGTTCTCTGCCTGCTCTCTCTGTCGCAGCGCACTGACGATGGCCGCTTCCGCTGTCGCGACCAGTACCTTTGCCTGATAGACATCCTGAAGCGAGGCGACACCGCCTTCCTCGCGGGTTACGGTGAGCGCGAGCGAGTTGGTGCGACTGGTGTAGCTGTGCCGGCCGATCTCGACTTCAAGGTCGAATTCGAGCAGCCGGAAGTAGGTCGCCGCAACCTCGGCGACGAGGGTCTGGCACACGGTCCGCCGGGCGTCTTCCGTGGCGAGGAGGCGGGCGCGGGCGGCCTCGTTAGCGCGGCGGATGCGGCCCCAAAGGTCCACCTCGTAGCTCGGCATGGAAACGAACGTGTCGCCGAATTCAGCCTGCGGGTCCAGACTGCTGGGGATGGGGCTGGGACCGCGTTCAGAAGCACGGCTGGTAACGAGATCGCCGGCGGCGCTGACGGTCGGAAAGAACTGGGAACGCGTAATGCGGGCGGCGGCTTGAGCCTGCAAGATGCGCGCCGCGGCGATTTTCACATCCCAACTGTTCGTGAGCGCCTCGGCGATGTACGCCACAAGTTGCGGATCGTCATAGATTTCCCACCAGCCGAGGTCGGCGAAGGAATTCGTGCCGGAAAGCGCGTTGGGGTCCGAATCCGCCAGGCGGTAGGCGGCGGGTGTGTTCACGTTGGGCGGCCTGTAATCAGGGCCTACGGCGCAGCCCGCCAGTGCCGCGGCCAGGGTAAGAGGCAGTATGGACTCCAAAGGGGCCGTGCTGGAAATCCGAGATGCGCAGTTGGAGATTCGAATGAAGGCCCGTTTCATTAATGCGGCTCTCCTTTCTCCGCGTGCGCGGCAGCCGTGGCTGGCGAGGTATCAAGAGGTTTCGGCTGCTTGCCTCGCTCGGAGAGGGTCTGCACAAACACGTAGCAGACCGGGATGATGAACAGGCCCGCAGCGGTGGCGATGGTCATGCCGAACACAACGCCAGTCCCCATCGTGCTCCGCGCGGCGGCCCCCGACCCGGAGGCCAGCATCAGCGGCACGCAGCCGAGAATGAAAGCAAACGAGGTCATGAGAATCGGCCGCAGCCGCAGTTTCGATCCCTCCACCGCCGCATCCAATATCGCTTTGCCCTCCTCGCGCCGCATCTTGGCGAACTCGACGATCAGAATCGCGTTCTTGGCCGCCAGCCCGATGAGCATGACCAAGCCGATCTGGGCGTACACATTGAGGTCATACTGTCGCGCCAGCATGCCGATCAGCGTGCCGAACACGACGGTTGGCGTGGCGAGCAGCACTGAGAAGGGCAGACTCCAGCTTTCGTATTGAGCCGCCAGCAGTAGGAATACAAACAGCACCGCCATGCCGAAAATGATCGAGGCCTGGCCCTCGGATTTCTTCTCCTGCAAAGTCAAGCCGGACCATTCGTAACCGGTTTCGCCAGGCATCGATTTCATGACCTCCTCGATGGCCTTGATCGCCTGACCGGAACTGTAGCCCGGCGCCGGCGCGCCCATCATCTCCGCGGAATTATAAAGATTAAAGCGGGTGACGAAGTTCGGGCCAGACATCTTGCTGACATTCACGAGGGTGCTCAAGGGCACCATCTTGCCGCTGTTATTACGGACATAAAACTGGCCAATGTCGTCCGGTTTGTCGGTGAACTTTGATTCGGCTTGCAGGAATACCTTGTAGACCCGGCCGAAGCGAACGAAGTCATTCACGTACAGCCCGCTCAAGTAGGCCTGCAGCGTGGCAAATACGCTATCCACCGGCACCCCCAGCGTCCGCGCCTTTTCGCGGTCCAGCTCGACCTTCACCTGCGGTGTCGCCGGGTTGAAGGTGGTGCTGAGGCGGCCAATTTCCGGCCGCTGAGCGACATCCGCGGTGAGTTGCTGGATATAATGGGCCAACTGCGCAATCCCGCCGCCCGACCGGTCCTGCAGCTGCATGGTGAAGCCCGATATATTGCCATAACCCGGCAGTGGCGGCGGTCCGAAAGCGAAGGCGCGTGCGCCGGGGATGGCGAAGAACTTTTTGTTCCACTCGCGGGCGATGGCGCGGGCGTGCAAGCCGGGCGCTTTGCGTTCCTCCCAAGGTTGGAGCCCCACGAACATGAGAGCAGCGTTGGGGACATTCAACGAGTTGAGGATATTCATGCCGGCCAGGCCGACCGCGGAGCGGACCCCTTCGGTATTACAAACAATGCCCTCCACCCGCTTGAGCGCCTCGTCCGAGCGCTGCAACGAGGCCCCTTCTGGCAGTTCCACCGCCACGAACAGAAACCCCTTGTCCTCGTCCGGTATGAAACCGCCCGGCACAAACTTCCCGATCACCCAGATGCCGGCGACCACCGCGACCAGCAGAAGCATCGAGCGCGCGGCCTTGCGGGCCAATCCGCCCACGATCGCGCCGTAGCGGTCGCTTAACCACTCGAACATGCGGTTGAACCACTGGAAGAACTTGGCGATCGGCCCACGCCCGGGCTGCGGCTTCCGCAGCAACAGGGCCGACAGCGCGGGGCTGAGCGTCAGCGCATTGATGACCGAGAAGATTACCGCCACGGCGATGGTGAGCGCGAACTGGCTGTAAAGCTGGCCGGTCACCCCGCCCATGAATGCCACCGGCACAAACACGGCGCACAGGACCAAACCGATGGCCACGACCGGCCCTGACACTTCTTTCATCGCCTGGCGCGTCGCTTCAACCGGGGTCTTCCCATGCTCGATATGGTGCTGCACCGCCTCGACGACGACGATCGCGTCGTCCACCACGATGCCAATGGCCAGCACCAAGCCGAACATCGTCAGCACGTTGACGCCGAAACCCAGCACCGGGAACATGATGAACGCGCCCAGCAGGGAGACCGGCACGGTGCACATCGGGATGATGGTGGCGCGGAAGCTCTGCAAGAACACGTAGACGACAATGAGCACCAGGACCACCGCCTCGAACAGCGTGTGGACGATCTCCTCCATCGAGGCCTTGATCGGCAGGGTGGAATCGAGCGTGATGTCGTAATCCATGTCCGGCGGAAAGCGCTGCTTGGCCTCCTCGAGGACCTTCCTCACGTTATCCGCCGTTTCGATCGCATTGGCGCCCGGCGCCAGGTAGATGCCGATGGCGCCCGCCGGCGATCGGTTCAGCCGCGCGCGCAGGTCGTACGTTTGCGCGCCAAGTTCCACCCTCCCCACGTCCTTGACTTTGACCTGGGAACCATCCGGATTGGCGCGAATGATAATCTCCTCAAACTCCCTGGGATCCTTCAGCAGGCCGAGCGCGCGGACGTTGAACTGGCTCTCCTGGCCGAACGGCGCGGGTTCGGCCCCGATCCGGCCGGCCGGCGACTGCGCGTTCTGCTCCTTGATGGCGCTCTGAATGTCCGAGGGCGTTATGCCCAGAAGCGCGAGCTTGTCGGGCCGCAACCAGATGCGCATCGTGTAATCCTGGGCGGTGAAGTTCTTCACGTCGCCAACCCCTTTCACGCGTTTGATGGCATCCACCAGGTTGATGTCGCAGTAATTGGCGAGAAAGACGGCGTCGTAGGTGTTCGTGGGGGAGCAAAGCGCGACCACCATCAGGATGTCGGGGCTGGAGCGGTTGACGACTACGCCTTCGCGTTTCACCGCGTCCGGCAACTGCGCCTCCGCCTGGCCGACCCGGTTCTGCGTGTTGACCTGCATGATGTCCACGTCAGTCCCAACGTCGAAATACACATTCAGCGCCATCTTGCCGTCGTTCGCGTTGTAGGACTGGAGGTAGAGCAGCTTGTCCACCCCGTTGATCTTTGACTCGAGGGGCGTGGCCACCGACTCCATGACCGCCTCGGCGGCGGCCCCGCGGTAAGTGGTCGTGACCTGGATCATGGTCGGGCTGACCGACGGATACTCGGAGATGGGCAGGCGCTGGAGGGTCACCAGCCCGACGATCACTGTCAGGATGGCGATCACCATCGCCACGATGGGGCGCCGAATGAAGAATTCAGCCATGCCGCTACTCCTTCCCGTGTGTGGACGCAGCCGCTTTCTGGGCCGCAGCGGCCTGCGCCAACTGCTCCGCCGTCACCGGTTGGACCAGCCCCCTATCGCGCAGCTTCTGGAGTCCTTCCACCACGATGCGCTCGCCGGCTTGGAGGCCCTCGAGGAGGAGCAGGCGCTCCCCGACCTGGATCGCCACCTTGACCGGCCGTTGCGTCGCTTTGTTATCCGCGCCGATGACCCACACGAAGCTCTTGCCCTGCAACTCCTGCACCGCCCGTTCCGGAATGACAATGATCTCCTTCTCGATCTTTATGTTGACCCGCGCCCGAGCGAACATGCCGGGACGAAGCACCTTCTTCGTATTCGGGAACTCCGCGCGCAGCCGGAGCGTGCCCGTGGTCGGGTCCACGGCGCGATCCAGAAACACCCACTTGCCTGGATACGGCAACTCCCAACCGTCGGCCAGGACCAACGTCACCGGGAGATCCCCAATTCTTTGCCCGCTTTCCACCGCCCTTCGCTCCGCCCGGAGGTATTCCACCTCGCTGACGCTGCAGTAAAACCAGATCGGGTCCAGTGTTGAGATCGTGGCCAGCAACGTGGGCGTCCCCTTGCCCACCAGCTCGCCGATGGACACCTGCTTGGCCCCGATCAGCCCGGATATTGGCGCCCGCACATCGCAGTACCCCAAATCCAATTGCGCCGATTGCACCCGCGCCTCCGCCGAGATCACGCTCGCCTTGCCCACGTCCACGGATGCAAGGGCATTATCCAGGTCCTGTTGGGGTACGGCTCGATTCGTGGCCAGCGGGGTGAGCCGGGCCACGTCCTTCTCATACTTGTTCAACGCCGCCTTGGCCTCGGCCAGGGAGCCTTCAGCGGCGGCCAGCCGTTCCAGAAACGGCTTCTTGTCCAGCGCGAACAGTGGGTCCCCTTGCTTAACTTCCGTTCCCTCGATGAACAGCATCTTGTCCACAAACGCCTCCACCCGCGCGCGCACCTCGACGTTCTGCGGCGAATCAAGCTGCCCGATGAACTCGACGGGGATCGTCACGTTGGTCGCGCTGACGTTCATCACTTGAACGATCGGCGGCGGCAGTTGCGTCGGTGCAGCTTTCTGGCAGCCGCCCGCAGCGACCGCCACCGCCGCCAACGCCAGAGCGACTCTGATGAAATCAAGCAAGCGCGGCACCCGCGGAGGGCGGGCGGATTTCCAGACGCGGAGGAAATGTTCGGGTTTGCCATTCATAATCTGATGCCTGCGAATGCGCGCAGTCCATGCGACGCCAGATTGCGATTTGTTCCTGATGCGTGTCTTCATGTTCGTGGTTCGGGCACCGGCGTTCATCCATGGCGTTGACGGAGCTGGATTTGTGGGTGCCTCAAGGAGCTTGAGTGAAGAGCGCTCGCAGAAGCGTCGTTCCCGTCCGGGAATGTCTCGCCAAGGCGGGCTTTTGCGCATGGCCGCACTGCTTCCAATTTCGCTGCGTCAGACTGCTTTGCCGCAATTGCCAGATCCGTCAGGACAGCCATATCATCAGCCGCAGCGTTAACCTACCATTCCCCCTCGGCAAGCAAATAAGTTCGCCTTCTGCGAGCAAGCGAGTCGCTTCAGTTCGATGGCCAGACGCGGCCCAGCATAGTTCTCCGGTTCCGCACACCGGCGTTGGCTGGCGGCTGGCTGGAGGATGGCTTGTTAGTGCGGTGATGCTACGGTGTGTATCCCATGGGGAGCGCTCCCCATGGGATACACACCGGGGCACCACCGTGCCGCCACCGTAAACTCGGGGTGTTACGGAGAAGGCTGCAAAAGCAAGGTTGGGGCAGTGTGTGCCATCGTCTGTGAGGCTGAGATGTTCGAGTTGGCGGTGAAGCGGCCCACCTGAAAGCCTTTGAACGCCCCGCGTCGCCGCGGACCGAAATCGCAGGTTAGTTGGTGGCGGGTTTGGCTTGGCCTGCGTCTGCCGGCATAGCGGGCAGTTCGACGGCTTTCAACTTCTCATCCAGGATTTCGACTCCGGCCTCTGTCTTGAGTTTGGCAATGTAGTCCGGAAGTTGCTTCTGGAGTGCCTGGCCAGTCAGGCCCTCTTTGATGTCGGGGGCTACCTTTGTAAACTCCAGCTTCCGGGCGGGAATCTTCTCGTGCAGCTTGATGATGTGGTAGCCGTACTCCGTCGTGACGATGTCACTGATCTGGTTGGTCTGGAGGGCGAAGGCCGTGGTTTCGAATTCAGGTACCATGCGGCCACGGGGGAATTGGTATTCACCGCCTTTGTCTTTGGAACCCGGGTCTTCCGAGTGCTCCTTGGCCAGCTTGGCGAAATCTTCGCCGGCCTTGGCGCGTTTCAGGAGGTCCTCCGCTTGTTTGCGCTTGGCGGCCTTCTGCTCGTCGCTCAAGGCAGCGCGAGTCTTGGGGTCCGTCGTTAAGAGGAGAATATGGCTGGCGCGGACCATCTCCTCCTGTTCGAAGCGCGCCGGGTTGTCCTCATAGAACTTCTTCACATCCTCGTCGGTGACGTTGACCTTGAGTTCGCGTCTGACCACGCTCTCGGCAATCGCGTTGTCGGTCCACTGGGCGAGCACTTGTTCGCGGGTCGCGCCCATGAGTTTCAGCTGCCGGTTCAGGTCTTCCTCCGAGCCGAGGCGGGTTTTGGCGTCCTCTAGGCGCTTCTCGGCCACCGCTTTGCCTGCCGACTTCTCCGCCTCGGAGGCTTTGGCATGCAGGAGTTGGAGCTGGATGAGCCGATCCAGCACGCTCCGCTCCAGCATTTGCATCTGCTGGGGTGCAATGGTCTGGTTCTGGGCCGCCGCCTGCGCCTTGATGCGGATGACCTCCTCATCCAACTGGGCGCGGCCGACTTCGACCCCCTTGCCCTTCGCCACAACGGCATTGCCGAAGAGGTCCGAGGGCTTGAGTGCCGGCTTGGAAGCCGCGGCGGCGTTTGTTGAGGCTGGCTGATCCATTGCGGCGCCCCACGCCGAAGGCGCGGACCCCAGGAAAAGCAGGACTAGTGGCGTTGCCACCCAGTTAAATAACATATTGGATCTTTCGTTTTTGACTATAGTTCGACCACCTTGACATTGCTGATGTCCGGGTTCTTCTGGATCTCGTCCAGCACTTCCTGGGGCGGCACGCTATCCAAATTCAAAACCGTTAAGGCCTGGCCGCCAGCAGTATCACGGCTCAGGCTCATGCTGGCAATATTAACCTTGTGCCGCGCCAGGAGGGTCCCCATGTAGCCGACCATGCCTGGGAGGTCCTTGTTGCTGAGCAGCAGCACCACGCCGAAGGGCACAATCTCGGTCGGCTGGCTAAACACCCGCACGATGCGCGGATTGTCGGGCGAGCCGAAGAACGTGCCGCCGGCGGAAACCACCTTCTCGCCGTTGCGGAAGGCCTGCACGTGCAGCCACTCATTGAACGTGACCGGCTCGTTCGATCGTTTCTCCTCGACCGTCAGCCCCAGGGTGGAGGTGATGCTGCGAATGTTGACGTTGTTAAGGTCTTTCACCGCCGAAGCGAATGACAGGAACCCCAGCAGCACGGCGCGGGTCACCGGGTCAATGTTCGGCAACTCCTGGGCCTTTCCGCCGAAGGTGATGTGGAGACGGTCCACCTGCGGCGGCGCAAGCTGGCCAAGCAGGCGGCCGAGCTTCTCGCCGAGGGTGAGGTAAGGTTTGATTTGCTCATAGGTCTTCGCGTCCAAGTACGGCAGGTTGACGGCGTTGCGCACCTCTCCGGTAAGCAGGTAACCCGCGATGACCTCCGCGACTTCCAGCCCGCACTTCTCCTGCGCTTCCTTGGTGCTGGCGCCCAGGTGCGGTGTCAGCGTAATGCCCGGGTGCTTGCGGAAGGGATGATCGGCCGGCAGTGGCTCGGTTGCAAAAACGTCCAGGGCGGCGGCCGCGACTTTCCCCGAATCCAGCGCGGCCAGCAGGTCGTTCTCAACGATGACTTCTCCCCGGGCGCAGTTGACCAGGCAAACCTTGGGCTTCATTTTGGCAAACGCCGCCGCGTTGAGCATGCCGCGCGTCTGCTCGGTTACCGGCATGTGCACGGTGATGAAGTCCGCGTCCCGATACACATTGTCCAGGTCCCCAAGCAGGTCAATCCCCAGCGCCTTGGCGCGCGCCTCTGTCACGAACGGGTCATAGCCCCTCACGCGCATGCCAAAGGCCAGGGCGCGCCTGGCAACCTCGCTGCCGATGCGGCCCAAGCCAAGGACGCCAAGTGTTTTGCCCGCCAGTTCGGTTCCCTGGAACTGTTTTCGATCCCACTTGCCCTCCGTCATGGAAGCGCTGGCCTGGGGCACCTTGCGGGCGAGGCTCAGGATCATGGCGAACGAAAGCTCGGCGGTGGAGATGGTATTGCCGCCGGGCGTGTTCATCACCACGACACCATGCTGCGTGGCCGCCTCGACATCCACGTTGTCCACACCCACACCGGCCCGGCCCACCACCCTCAATTGCGGCGCCCCCTCGATCACTTTACGGGTCACTTTGGTCTCGGAGCGCACGACCATCGCCACGACGTCTTTGACGACAGGCAACAGCTCTGATTCCGAGAGTCGCTTGGGCAGAACCACCACGTCGAACTCGGGCCGCTGCTGCAGCAATGCAATTCCCTTGGGGGACACAGGGTCACATACCAGAATCTTCATAAGAAAGCGCTGAATCTATGGGAAGCCATGGCGGAGGTCAAATGCGCAAACAGCGACGGAATAATCCCTCAGTCGGGCAGCTCTCGCCGCACTATGGCTGGCGGCTTGTGGGATGTTGAAGAAGTGGTTAGTTTTCAGGCAGACAATGTCGCCAGCAATTTTCAGTTGTTCGCTCGTGCTGCGGGCCCGGTGGCGGTGGCTCGCCTCGGGCTCCACACAAACCCAGCTTGCGGGTCCGCCACGCAAGATGATGGTGATAGGCCCGATCACCAAACTTCTGGCCGGGCTTCTGGTTCTGCCCTTGCTGATAATGCCCGCGCGCGGCGCCTCCAGCCGCCCGCCCAACATCGTCGTCATCCTTGCCGACGATCTGGGCTATGGCGATGTGCGGTGCTACAACGCGCAGTCGAAGATTCCCACACCCCACCTGGACCGGCTGGCCGCCGAGGGCATGCGATTCACGGACGCGCACGCGCCGGACGCCGTGTGCACGCCGACACGCTATGGGCTGCTGACTGGCCGCTACGCCTTCCGCTCACGCCTGAAGTCCGGCGTACTGCCGCCGTGGGGCGGGGCGCTGATCGAGGATGGCCGGTTCACGGTCCCGGCGCTGCTGCGTCAGCGGGGTTACACCACGGCCTGCATCGGGAAGTGGCACCTGGGCTGGGACTGGCCGACCAAAGACAATCTGCCCGCTGCCAGCGAAGATGGTATCGGCAACGCGGATTTCACCAAAACCATTGCAAACGGTCCCACGACGCGCGGGTTCGATTACTATTTCGGCGTGGATCTGCCCAACTTCCCCCCTTACTGCTTCATCGAAAACGACCGCACCGTCGGGCTGCCCTCGCTGGCCGCGCCGCTCCAGAAGGGCGCGTTCAACCGTCCCGGGCCGATGGTGTCCGGCTGGAGCCTCACCAACATCCTGCCGGAGATCACCCGCCGCGCCGCGCGCTACGTCGAAGACACCGCAAAGAGCAGCAAGCCCTTCTTCCTCTATTTCTCACTCACCGCGCCGCATTATCCCGTCGTGCCCACGGACGAATTCAAAGGCCGCAGCCAGGCAGGCGATTACGGGGATTTCGTCGCGCAAGTGGACGGCGCGGTGGGCGAAGTCCTCTCCGCGCTTGCCCGCGCGGGCAAGACCGCCAACACCCTCGTCATCTTCACCAGCGACAACGGGCCGGAGTGCGTGGAAGTTGATCCCGGGGCCTATGACCGCATCCGCCGCTACGGCCACCGGAGCATGGACGGCTTGCGGGGCGTCAAGCGCGACATCTGGGAAGGCGGCCACCGCGTGCCATTCCTGGCGCGCTGGCCGGGGCATATTCCCGCCGGAACCACCAACGCCGAGACCATCTGCCTCGTGGACCTGATGGCCACCTGCGCCGCGCTCACCGGGGCGAAAGTGCCACTCAATGCCGGCGAGGATAGTTACAACATCCTTCCCGCGCTGCTGGGCAAGAAGGGCGAACGCCCCATTCGCGAAGCCACCGTGCTCCGCGGCGGCCGTGGGGATTTTGCCATCCGGCAGGGCGACTGGGTGCTGATTGACGCTGTCAGCGGCGACGGCAATCGCGGCAGGAACCGCCCGGGCGAACCCGAATGGTTCCAGCAGGAGCGCGGCTATGTGACCAACCAGTTCTCCAGTGAACTTTACAATCTGCGCGAGGACCTTTCCCAGCGCCAAAACCTCTACGGCGTGAAGCACGATGTCGTCCGACGTCTCAAGACGGTCCTTGAAGACTACAAGACCCGCGGCCGCAGCACGCCAGGGCCACAGATGAAGAGCACGCCCGCAACGGAGTAAAGCCGCGCATGACTCTAACGCAGACCTGTTTGCGCCGTCGTTCCCGGGGTGATCAGGCCAGCAAACCCGAAGCCCGAGATCGTTCTCCTCGGAGCCAATGGAACCGCATGTCAGATAAGACTGCTGTCCCCCGCCCTCGGTCCCCAAACCGACGCCATGCCAGCACCGCTTTGGGGCCGCTTCGAGTTTCGGTTCTCCTCCTCTGCGCACCGTTATCCACGCCGCCACTGTCAGCCTCCGCCTCGCCCGCCCCGCAGCCCAATGTCGTGGTCATCCTCGCCGACGACCAGGGCTGGGGCGACCTGAGCGTGAACGGCAACTCCAACCTTGCCACGCCCAGGATTGATTCGCTGGCCAAAGACGGCGCGCTGTTCGAGCGGTTCTACGTCAGCCCCGTCTGCTCGCCCACACGCGCCGAGTTTCTCACCGGTCGTTACCACCCGCGCAGCGGCGTGCGCGGGGTATCGACCGGCGGCGAGCGGATCAACCTCGACGAGAAGACCATCGGCGACACCTTCAAAGCCGCCGGCTATGCCACGGGCGCGTTCGGCAAGTGGCACAACGGAACGCAGTACCCGTATCATCCCAACGCCCGCGGGTTCGACGAATACTACGGGTTCACCTCCGGCCACTGGGGCATTTACTTTGACCCGCCGCTGGACCACAACGGCAAGCCGGTCCAGGGCAAAGGCTTCATCATAGACGATCTGACCGACCACGCGCTGAAGTTCATTGCGGAGAACCGGAAGCGCCCGTTCTTCTGCTACCTCCCGTTCAACACCCCCCACTCGCCGATGCAGGTGCCCGACCGCTTCTATCGCAAGTTCGCGGATGCCGAACTCAAGCTGCGCGCCCGCAACCCGCGGCAGGAGGATATCGCTCACACCCGCGCCGCGCTGGCTATGTGCGAGAACATCGACTGGAACGTGGGCCGCATCCTGGACCGGCTGGAGGAACTGAGGCTGGCCGACCGGACCATCGTGCTTTACTTCAGCGACAACGGCCCCAACGGTTGGCGCTGGAACGGTGGCATGAAAGGGCGCAAGGCCTCGACGGACGAGGGCGGCGTGCGCGTCCCGTTCCTGGTCCGCTGGCCCGGGCACATTCCGGCCAACTCGCGCATTCCCCAGATTGCTGGCGCCGTGGATCTGCTCCCCACTTTGGCTGACCTGGCGAACATCCCGGTGGCTGGCGCCAAACCCCTCGACGGCGTCAGCCTCAAGCCGCTGCTTTCGGGCGGGGCCGGCGATTGGCCGGACCGCATGGTCTTCTCCCACTGGAACGGCAGAGTCAGCGTGCGCACCCAGCGTTACCGGCTCGACGACAACAACCAGTTGTTCGACATGCAGGCCGACCCCGGCCAGGACCACGATATCTCCGCCGCCGAACCCGAGGTGAGTTCCCGCCTGTCCACAGCCCGCTCGGAATGGATGGCCGACCTATTGTCCGGTTTCAAGGACCACCACCGCCCCTTCACAGTCGGCTATCCTCAATTCCCCGGCAGCCAATTGCCCGCCCGCGACGGCGTGCCACATGGCAACGTCCAGCGCAGCGCGAACGCGCCAAACTGCTCCTACTTCAAGAACTGGACGGGCACCAACGACAGCATCACCTGGGATGTGGAAGTAGCCACGACCGGTAAATATGAAGCGGTCATCTACTACACCTGTCCCGGTGCGGACATTGGCTCGCTCATCGAACTGAACTTCCCGGGGAGCCGCGTGCAGGGGAAAGTATCACCGGCAAATGACCCTCCCCTGAGCGGTGCCGGGCACGACCGCGTTCCCCGCCAGGGCGAATCCTATGTGAAGGACTTCAAACCGCTGCGTCTGGGCACCGTCGAGCTGAAACAAGGCCGCGGCTTGATGACCCTGCGTGCCTTGTCCGTCCCCGGCAAGCAGGTCATGGACGTGCGCTCGGTAGTGCTGACCCTGCTCAATTAGCTCGTGCCTGGGTCGGGGTGGATGGGTTTGGCGTGGTGCTTTGAAGGCGGTTCATTATAATCCGGCCATCGCAGAGTGCTTATGACAACCTCGAGAACACACTTGAACGGCAGGTGCATCACATTCTGGTCATTGGTTTTCCTGGGCTGCTGCATGACGCCGGGCTCCGGGGCGGGGGCTCCGGCCGCCTCCAACGGGGCCGCGAACACGCTATCGGTGGACGCGGTCGTGGAGGCGGTCGTGCGGCACAATCCCGAGTTGGAGTTCTACCACGCGGAAATTGCCGCGGCCAAAGCGGGCCGCCGGACGGCGGCGCAGTGGCAGAACCCGGAGGTGTCGGCCGACCTTGGCGGCAAGCGTGTCTGGGATCGCGGCGGTCACGCATTGGGCGACGGGGCGGCGTGGTCAGTGTCCGTGGGGCAAGCCTTCGAATACCCGGGGCGCATTGCCTTGCGGAAGGCGATTGCCAACGGGCAGGTGGAACTCGCCGACCTCGGACTGGCGCAGTTTCAGGCGTCGCTGGCGGCGCGGGCGCGGACCAAAGCCCAGTTGGCACTGGCGGCGCAGCAGAAAGCCGACGCGGTGCACGAGGTGGCGCAGCGGTTCCGTTCATTGCTCGACGTGCTGGTGCAGCGCGACCCGGCGGGGGTGACGCCGCTGCTTGACCAGCGGATCATCGAGGCGACTTCCGTCACCCTGCAGCGCCGCGCAGCGCAGGCCGGGCGCGAGGTCCAGGGGGCGTTGCTGGAGCTGAACCAGTTGCGAGGCTCTCCGGCAGGAGCGCCGCTGCGGCTCACAGGCAGCTTGGAGGTGCCGACAAACGCGCCGTCGCTGCCGGTGCTGCTCGAGGCGGCAGCAACGAACAGTTTCGACTTGCGGATGCGCCAGGCCGAGCTGGCGCAGCAGGGATTCCGGGTGCAACTGGCCCGGAACGAGCGCTACCCAACGGTGACCCTCACGCCGTTTTTTGCTTCGGAACGGGCCAATGACGAGCAGCAGATCGTCGGCCTGGGTGTGAGCGTGCCGGTGCCCCTGTGGACCCGAAACCAGGGCAATATCGACGCGGCGCGGGCGCGCGAGCAGCAGGCGGAAGCCTCCCTGCGCGCTACCCAGCGGGACGTCGAGCGGCGGGTGGCTGACCATGCGCTGGCGCTCAGCACCCACCTCGTGGAGATGGCTCAGTGGCGCCCCGACGCGCAAGCCCAATTCCGCGAAGCCGCCGAGCTGGCCGACCGGCATTTCCGGCTCGGCGCCGTGCCGGTGACGACCTACGTCGAAATGCAACTGAAATACCTGGACGCGCTGGAGGCCCTGCTGGCGACCCGCCACGAGGCTCTTGATCAGCGGCAGCAGTTGGAGGTTCTCGTCGGGAGATCGCTCGATTCCCTGGTCGCGCGCTGAGCGACTCGCCATGCTGCACCGTCTCATTGATGCCTCGCTGCGGCAGCGGCCGTTTCTGCTGCTGGTGGCGGCGGTGTCCTGCGGCATCGGCCTCTGGTCGGCCTATCACCTGCCGATTGACGCGGTGCCCGACATCACCAGCCCCCAGGTGCAGGTCAACACCGAGGTGCTCGCGCTCGCGCCCGAGGAAACCGAGAAGGCCGTCACTGTGCCCCTCGAGATGGAGCTGTCCGGCATTCAAGGGGTCGAAGAGATGCGCTCCCTGACCAAGTTCGGCCTCTCGCAGGTCACGCTCGTCTTCCGGGATGGCATGGACATCTACCGCGCGCGGCAACTGGTCGCCGAGCGGCTGCAGGCGGTCGCCGACCGCTTGCCGCCGGGCCTCACCCCCAAGCTCGCCCCGATCAGCACCGGCCTGGGGGAGATTTACTACTACACGGTGGCGTGGCGCGCCGATGCCACCAACCGGCCGGCCGACCGCCTCGAACAGTTGCGCGAGCTGCGCGAGCTGCACGAGTTCACCATCAAGCCCATGCTGCGCACCACCCCGGGCCTCGCCGAAATCAACGCCAGCGGCGGCCACGAAAAGCAGCTTGTGATCCAGCCGCGCCCGCGCGACCTGGAACGCGCGGGCTTGACGTTCGACGACCTGGCGATGGTCGTGGGCGAGAACGTCGAAAACACCGGGGGTGGCGTCATTAACAGCGGCGACAACCAGCTTACCGTTCGGACGGTAGGCCGCGTGCGCAACGTCGAGGAGATCGCCGGCCTGCCAGTCAAGTTTGCCGGCGACGTCAAACCGCTGCTGGTCGGGGACGTCGCCGACGTCGCCATCGGCTCCCGTTTCCGCACCGGGGCGGCGACCGAGAACGGCGAGGAAACCATCCTCGGCACAGCCATGATGCTGGCCGGCGAAAACAGCCGCATCGTCGCAAGACGCTTCGGCGAACGCCTCCGCGAAGTCGCTTCCCGTCTGCTCCCCGGCGTCGAAATCCGCACACAATACGATCGCTCTGACCTAGTGGACCGCACCGTGGCCACTGTGAAGAACAACCTCTTCGAAGGCGCCATCCTCGTGGTGGTGGTCTTGCTGCTGATGTTGGGGAACTGGCGCGCGGCGCTGATCGTGTCGGCAGCGATTCCCCTGTCGTTCCTGTTCGCCCTCACGGGCATGGTGAGGCTCGGCGTCTCAGGCAACCTGATGAGCCTGGGGGCGGTGGACTTCGGCCTTATCATAGACGGCGCCGTGGTGATGGTGGAGAACATCGTCCGGCGGTTGGGCGAGCGGCAGAAGGAACTGGGCCGGGTGCTGAGCCCGGCCGAGCGTTTGGAGACGGTCGGCGCCGCGAGCAAACAAGTCGCCAACCCGATGTTTTTTGGCGTGCTCATCATCACGATTGTCTATGTGCCGCTACTGGCCCTGACCGGCGTCGAGGGCAAGATGTTCCATCCTATGGCGATCACCGTGATGCTGGCGCTGGGAGGCGCGCTGGTGCTGGCGCTGACGCTGATGCCCGTGCTCTGCTCCTACCTGTTAGGCGGCAAAGTGAGCGAAGCCGACAACCCACTGGTGCGCCTGATGAAGCGCCTCTACGCGCCCTCCCTGCGGCTGGTCCTTGCCCAGCCTTGGCTCATCGCGGTGAGCACGGTGATCTGGACCACGCTCTCGGTGCTGGCGTTTCTGAAGCTCGGGGCGGAATTCGTGCCCAAGCTCGACGAGGGCTCGCACACGGTCATGGTTTATCGCACCAACAGCATGAACCTCGATGCTTCGCTGGCAATGGAGATGGCGACCGAGCGGCTGCTGCTGAAAATTCCGGAAGTGGAACGGGTCTTCTGCCGCCTGGGAACGAGCGAGGTTGCCACTGACCCGATGCCCCCCAGCCAGAATGACCTTTATATATTCTACAAACCGCGCGAGCAGTGGCGCCAGGCGGACGGCCAGCCCATCACCAAGTCCGCCCTGGCCGCGCTCATTGAGCAAGAAATCACCAGGGAATTACCCGATCAGAGTTTCCTCTTCGCGCAGCCCATCGAAATGCGTTTCAACGAACTGCTTGAGGGCGTCCGATCCGACCTGGCCCTCAAGATCATCGGCACGGATTACGACCTGATGGAGAAGCTGGCGGCGCAGGCCAAAACGATTCTGGACCAGGTGCCGGGCGCGGGGGAGGTCGAGTTCGAGGCGCAGGGCCGCGCGCCGGTGCTGGAGATCATCCTCAACCGCGAGGCGTTGCGGCGCTACAATCTGCATGCGGCCGACGTGAACCGAACCATCGGCACGGCCCTGGCCGGACAGACCGTCGGCCTGATCTACGATGGCAACCGGCGGCACGAAATCGTCGTTCGGCTGGCAGGCAACCTGCGCGAGCGCCTCGAAGAAATCCGCGCTCTGCCCGTGCGGGTCGGCGAGCATGGGCTGGTGCCATTGGAAAAGCTGGCGGAGTTCCGGAGCGTCGCCAGCGTGGACCCGATCGTGCACGAAGAAGGGCACCGGCGCGTGGCGCTGATGATCAATCTGCGCGGCCGCGATGTGGAGGGTTTTGTGAACGACGCCGAAGCGCGGATCCGGGCTCAGATTCGGTTTCCCGAGGGCTACACCTACGAGTTTGGGGGGCAGTTCAAGAACCTGCAGGAGGCGCGCCTGCGGCTGCTGATCGTCGTGCCCGCGGCGCTGGTGATGATCTTCCTGCTCATTTTCGTGGCATTCGGCAGCCTGCGGCAGGCATTCCTGATTTACACGGGCATTCCGCTGGCGATCACCGGAGGCGTGCTGGCGCTGTATGTGCGCGGCATGCCGTTCAGCATCACCGCCGCGGTGGGCTTCATCGCGCTGAGCGGCGTCGCCGTGCTCAACGGCGTGGTGATGATCAGCTACTTCAACGAACTGCGCGCCCAGGGCCACCGCATTTACCAGGCGGTGTTCGAGGGCGCGCTCACGCGGCTGCGGCCGGTGTTGATGACGGCATTTGTGGCGAGCCTCGGGTTCGTGCCCATGGCCCTGGCGACCGGCCCTGGCGCCGAGGTGCAGCGCCCGCTGGCGACGGTCGTGATTGGCGGGATTCTCAGCTCGACCTTTCTGACACTGGTGTTACTGCCCGTGCTCTATGTCTGGTTCGAACGCGAACGATGCGCAGCGCCGAACTGAAGCAGGGCCGCCGTTTGATGACCCCGGCACGGGAGCAGTTGGCGACAGCCGGGCAAATTTCTTGAGAGCAGGAGGCCGATTACCTGCCGCCCGTCAAACCCTTGCGTCGCGGGCGTGAGCTTCGCGCAGGCCTGGCTGGAGGAATGCCGCAACATCCCGCCTCGCCGGTCGAAAATTTCCTCGCGGCGGTTTCCGGAGCCCTATAACCTCGCCGTCGAATTATGAAAGTGTTCCGCCTTGTCTCCGTCGTTCTGGTGGCTGGTTTCGCCCTCCTCTCCGTTGCCTCCTTCGCGGCGGATGTCCGACCCAACGTGCTCTTCTTCCTCGCCGATGACCTCGGCTACGCCGACGTCGGGTTCACCGGCAGCAAGGAGATCAAGACGCCCCACCTTGATACGCTCGCCGCCGCCGGCGCGCGCCTGGAACAGTTTTACGTGCAGCCGCTTTGTTCGCCCACCCGCGCGGCGCTGATGACGGGGCGTTATCCCATGCGTTACGGCATGCAGGTCGGCGTCATCAAGCCCTGGGAGCACCGCGGCTTGTCCCTGGAGGAGAGGCTGTTGCCGAAGGTCCTCCAAGACGCAGGCTACACCACCGCCATTGTCGGCAAGTGGCATTTGGGCTGTTACGAACGGGCTTACCTGCCGACCTCACGCGGCTTTGTCCATCAATATGGCCATTACTGCGGCGCGCTGGATTACTTCACGCACGTGCGCGACGACGGCTTCGACTGGCACCGCGACGACCGCGTCTGCCGCGACGAAGGCTACAGCACCCATCTGATTGCCCGCGAAGCCCAGCGCCTCCTGCGCGAACAACCGGCCGACAAACCGTTCTTCCTTTACGTTCCTTTCAACGCGGTGCATTCACCCCACCAGGTGCCGGAGAAATACTGCGCGCCGTACGCCAGTTTCCCCGAACCGCGCCGCACCTACGCGGGCATGGTGGCCGCGATGGACGAGGCTATCGGCCAGGTCCTGGCCACGCTCGATGCCCGCGGCTTTCGCACCAACACGCTGATCTTCTTCTCCAGCGACAACGGCGGACCCGCCCCGGGCCGCGTCACCAGCAACGGCCCGCTCCGCTCCGGCAAAGGCACCGTGTACGAGGGCGGCACACGCGTCTGCGCCTGCGTCGCCTGGACGGGGCGCATCAAGGCGGGCGCCGCGATCTCCCAGCCGCTGCACATGGTGGACTGGTATCCCACGCTGCTGAAGCTGGCCGGCGCCTCGCTCGAACAAAAGCTCCCGCTCGATGGCCGCGACATCCTGGGCGTGCTCACCCAGGGCAAGCCTTCCCCCCACGACCAAATCCTGCTCAACACCACGCCGCGAGGCGGTGCCATCCGCGTCGGCGATTGGAAGCTGATCGTCAATGGCGTGGTCGGCGTTGGCGAGGAAGACGTAAGTCCCCCACCGGCCAAACGCAAGAAGGCCGCCCGGAAAGACCAGCCGCGCGGCGTGGAGCTGTTCAATTTGGCGCAGGATCCCTCCGAGCAACGCAACCTTGCCGCCGAGCAACCGGACAAGGTGAAGGAACTCCGCGCCCGCTATGACGCACTCGCCAGGCAGGCCGTCGCGCCTGGCAACCAACCCCAAACCGCCGACTACAAGGCGCCCAGGATTTGGGGTGAAAAGGATTAACGATATGAAGACCGAGCTTGTCACCGCCTCCCGGGACATTTCACGCATCACCAGGCACTCGAGATCGCGGCCGGCCACCGCCTCCAGGCCGGCGGGCATCCTGCCGGTCCTCCTGCTGCTGCTTGCCGCTGTCAGCCTGCCCGCCGCCAGCCTGACCTTAAAATCCCCGGTCGTTTTGCTCGAAGCCGAGCAGTTCGCGGCAATCGGCGGCTGGGTCGTGGACCAACAGTTCATGGACCAAATGGGCTCGCCCTATCTCCTCGCCCACGGTTTGGGCGAGCCGGTCCGCGACGCGCAGACCACCGTCCGGTTCCCCGCCGCCGGCAAATACCGCGTCTGGGTCCGCACGCGCGATTGGGTGGCGCCATGGAAGGTCTCCGGAGCGCCGGGCCGGTTCAAGGTGCTGATCAATGGCAAGCCGCTGGCCACCACGTTTGGCACCGAAGGCGCGGCGTGGCATTGGCAGGATGGCGGCACAGTGAAGGTCGGCCGCGAGGCCAAGGTCGCACTGCACGATTTGACCGGCTTTGAAGGTCGCTGCGACGCCATTCTATTCTGCCGCGACCTCGGCTTCAAGCCACCCAACGAATCGTTTGCCCTCGCAGCCTTCCGCCGCCAGGCCCTCGGGCTGCCCGAAGCACCGGAAGACGGCGGGAGCTACGACCTGGTAGTGGTCGGCGGCGGCATTGCCGGCACTTGCGCGGCTTTGTCCGCCGCGCGCCAGGGGCTCAAGGTCGCCTTACTGCAAGACCGCCCCGTGCTGGGCGGCAACAACAGCTCCGAGGTTCGCGTCTGGCTCGGCGGCGGCATCAACCTGCCACCATACCCGCGCATCGGCGACATTGTCGCCGAACTCGAGCCCAGCAAACGCGCGCACTACGGTGAGGGGAACACCGCCGAGCTCTACGAAGACGATCGCCGCCTGGCGCTGGTCCGCAGCGAGCCGAACATCAACCTGCTCCTCGAACAGCGGGTCAATGCCGTGGAGGCCGTGGACGGCGTGATTCGGGCCGTCGTGGCGCAGCATATCCGCACTGCCCGGCGCGTACGCCTGGCCGCCCGCTGGATTGCGGACTGCACCGGCGACGGCGCGGTCGGAGCCCTGGCCGGGGCGGATTCCGACACCACGCTCTCGGGGCACATGGGCCCCAGCAACCTGTGGCACGTCAAAGATACGGGCCAGCCCGAGCCTTTCCCCAAGTGCGTGTGCGACGACACCAACGCGCTGAACATGACCTTTGCCGCCGGCAAGGACCCCGCCCCCTTCCCGCGTTGCCCGTGGGCGATTGATCTGCGCGACAAACCCTTCCCCGGGCGGCAAATGCCCGGCGGCAAGGAAGTCAAAGACCCGCTGCGCAAGCTGGGCGCGTGGTACTGGGAGAGCGGCTTCGACCGCGACCCCATCGCCGACGCCGAGTGGATTCGCGACCAGAACTTTCGCGCCATGTACGGCGCCTGGGACACCCTCAAGAACGTGGACAAGGTCTTCCCCAACCACAAGCTCAACTGGGCCGCCTTCATCGCCGGCAAGCGCGAGTCCCGGCGCCTGCTGGGCGACGTCATCCTCACCGGGGACGATTTCCGCACCAACCGCTTCTTTCCCGACGCCTCCTTCCCCTGCACCTGGTCCATTGACCTGCACCTGCCCGATCCCGCCTTTGACAAAGGACACCAAGGCGTGGAGTTCATCTCCAGGGCCTCCTTCGGCAAATACCCGACTCCCTACTGGGCCCCTTACCGCTGCCTTTACAGCCGCAACGTGAAAAACCTCTTCATGGCCGGCCGCGACATCAGCGTCACCCACGAAGCCCTCGGCCCTGTCCGCGTCATGCGCACCTGCGGCACCATGGGCGAAATTGTCGGCATGGCCGCCTCCCTCTGCAAACAGCACGACTGCAACCCTCGCGCTGTCTATGAGCAACACCTCGACAAGCTCAAACAGCTCATGGAGCGCGGCGCAGGCCGGGAAGCTGCTAAAGCTCTGCCCTGAGTCGTATCCTGCCGCCGCGACGATGGATGTTGGGGGCAGAGTGTCCGTGCTCCATCGCAACTCCGCGGAGGGTGAATGAGCACGGCACTGCTCTTCGAGCACAGTTGCGTTGCCGAAAGCGGCGTGGCGCTTCGCTTCCCGCCGCAGTCCAAGACTTGGTGACCTCTCGGGTGCTTCCTGGCGCAACCTGCTGTATTTGCCTCACTTCCGACAGTAATGCCGCGTATACGGCGCAATTCCAGAAGATACGGAATATGGGCGCTCACCGAATCTGTTTGGTATTGGCCGGAATCGGGCCCCAGTCCACAAGGGAGTCTCTCCGTATCCACACCGTATCCACACCGTAGGTAGATATGGGTAACCCACTGTGCCTATTTCACTTATGCAATTGCAGCCCCGCAGCGCGGCCCGAGGCCGGCCAAGTTCATCCTGGCGGCAGAAGTGCTGCCGCCACGGCCTGTCCCAGCGCGATGCCGCCGTCGTTGGGGGGGACGCGCTGGTGCCAATAGGGGCGAAAGCCTTCCGCCTGCAACCGCCGGACGCACCGCTCGGTCAGGTAACGATTCTGGAAGCAGCCGCCGGAAAGCACCACGCGCTGCTGGCCCATCCGTCGCGCGACCCCGAGGATGCTCTCCACCAAGGAGTTGTGGAAACAGGCAAAGATACGGCCGATGGGGACGTTGCGCTGCAGGTCGGACAGGATTGACTCGATCAAGGGTTGCCAATCGAGCTGGAGCGGCGCCCGGACCGGGGCGTTGGATTGGTGATCGGAGCGGAAGGGCAATTCGTAGGCTTCGTCGGTTGGCTCGGCCTCTTGGAGGGCGAACTCGAGTTCCATGGCAGCCTGGCCTTCGAAGCGCACCTGCTGGCGCAGCCCGGCAAGTGAGGCGACCGCGTCGAAGAGCCGCCCGACGCTGGAGGTCAGCGGCGAGTTGAGGTTGCGCGCCAGCATGGTCTTGAGCGGCCCCAGTTCGGCGGACGCAAAGGCGCGCACCGGGGCCAGGGTGGACATGCCGAACGCGGCTTCGCCGTACATCTCGAAGAGCAGGCCCAGGGCGGTTCGGCGCGGTTCCTTGATGGCCTGGTCGCCGCCGGGAAGACGGAACGGCCGGAAATGGGCCACGCGCTCGCAGGCGGTTCCCGTCACCAGGAAGAACTCGCCGCCCCAAACAGTGCCGTCGAGGCCATAACCGGTGCCGTCCCAGGAGACGCCGAGGACGGGTGGGTCCAGCTCATTCTCGGCCATGCAGGACAACACGTGGGCCTTGTGGTGCTGGATGGCGACGAGTCGAGGGGGGGGGGAAGTGGGCCGCGCTGTTCCTGCCGCGCTGGCGTCAGCACGCCCGGCCTCCGACACGAGTTCGCGGGCGAACCTGGCGGAGAGGTAATCGGGGTGAGCGTCGGCAGCGATGGTCGCAGGGCGCGCCTGGTAAAGTCCCTGGAAGTCGGCAATGACCCGGCGGAACGCTTCGAAAGCCTCGTCAGTCTCCAGGTCGCCAATGTGCTGGCTGATGAACGCCTGGGATCCCACGGCCAGCGCGACGCTGTTCTTCAGGTGGGCGCCGACGGCCAATACCGCATCGCCGGTCGAGGGGCGGAGCGGAATGGGCAGCGGGGCATACCCGCGCGCGCGGCGCAAGACCAGTTCGCGCCCCGCCATCAGCCGCACGATGGAATCGTCCACGTGCCGCACGATGGGACGATTATGGACCAGGAACAAATCGGCGATGCCGCCGAGGCGTTCGAGCGCCTCGTGCTCGTCGGTGCAGATCGGTTCGTCGCTCAAGTTGCCGCTGGTGGCCACGACGGGAAAGCCCAGCGCGAACAGGAGCAGGTGATGCAGCGGGGTGTAGGGAAGCATCACGCCGAGGTTGGGATTGCCCGGCGCAATGGCCGGGGACAGGGCCGCTGCCTGCCGGCGGCGGCACAGGACGATCGGGGCTTCCGGCGAACGCAGCAGGCGCTCCTCAAATGGCGACACTTCACAGACCGCCTTGATGGCCGCCAGCGAAGGACACATCAGCGCGAGGGGCTTCTCCTCGCGGTGTTTCAACTCCCGCAGGCGCCGCACGGCGTCCGTGTGGTGCGCCGCGACCATCAGGTGAAAGCCGCCGAGGCCTTTGACCGCGACAATCCGCCCCTGGCGAATGGCCTCCGCAGCCGCCGCCAAGGCCGCGCCACTGCGCGGAGACGATTCGCGCCCGCCCGACACCGGCTTTCCTATCCGGTCCCACAGCTCAACCCGCGGGCCGCAGACTGGGCAGGCGTTGGGCTGGGCGTGGAACCGGCGGTCGCGGGGGGCCTCGTACTCGGCCTGGCATTGCGGGCACATCGTGAAAGCCTTCATCGAAGTGTTCCCGCGATCATAGGGCAGCGATTCGATGATGCTGAAGCGCGGGCCGCAGTTGGTGCAGTTAGTGAACGGGTAGCCGTGACGGCGGTTGCGAGGGTTGAAGATATCGGCCAGGCAATCGGGACAGGTGGCGATGTCCGGCAGCACCAGCGCCGTTTTGGCCCCGCCGGCTTCGCTCGGGCGGATTTCAAAGCCGGCAAAGCCGACCGGGTCGAGCCAGGAGGCTTCGAGACTCTGGATGGAACTGCGCGGCGGTTTGCCCGCCTCGAGACGCAGCAGGAAAGTCTCCAGGGCCGCCCGGGGGCCTTCAACCTCGATGAATACGCCTTGAGCCGAGTTGTTGACCCAGCCGGCCAGACCGGCCTCGGTGGCCAGCCGGTAAATGAACGGGCGGAAGCCGACGCCCTGGACGGCGCCCCGCGCAATGATCTTCAGCCGCGCGCTCAATCCAACCTCACCCACGATTCGATCTCCCGGCAGGCGAAGGCGCCGCCGTCCACGACCAATTCCAGATGCCGGATGGCCGTTTCATCCATGAATAACAACTCCTCCCGCAAGCGCAGTTGCCCGCGCAGCCGAACGCCCCCGTAGAGCCAGACCTCCACTTGATGCCCCAGTGGCAACTGAATCCGCCGCGCCAGTTCCTCTGCCGCCACGCGGCGCGCGGCGAGCCATTGGGTGTAACCCCGCTCGGACTCGGCCGCGCCGAAATTCAATTCACTCTGGCTCATCACACGTTGCGTGCTTTGCGCTCTGAACTCTGGCAAGTCAAGCTCGTGAAAACAAAGCAATTCCTCGCCCCGGCGCGCGAAACCTGGTAACCTCCGGCACTCAAATTCCGTCTGCCAGCATACGACAACTATGAATGTGAATAAGCACACCTTGATGGCGCTGGCCGCCGCGGCCGCCATTTTCAGCCTCCAGCCGTTCACGCGCGCGGCCGACACCAGCGAGCCCGGCGCCCTGCGCGAGCAATTGCGGGAAACCGCCCGGCAACTCAACCTCACGGAGGCGCAGAAGCCGAAGATGCTGGCCATCATGCGCGCGCGCGCCGAGAAGCTGCGTGAGTTGCGCGAGGACAAGAACCTCTCGCGAGCGGAGAAGATTGCGAAGTTCAAGGCCGGGCGTGAAGAGCTCGCCGCGGAGGTCAAGAAGGTGCTCACCCCGGAGCAATTCGAGAAGTGGAAGACCACCCAGGGGCAGTTGCCCGCGCCGGGGGCGCCCGCGGCCCCGGGTGCGCGAGTGCAGGAGGCCATCAAGGAGCTGAACCTGACCGCCGAACAGAAGGAGCAGCTCAAGCCGCTTTACCGGGCACAGGTGGAGAAGCTGCGCCAGGTGCGCCAGGACACCAGCCTCTCGGTGACTCAGAAGCTCGACAAGATACAGGCGCTGCGCCAGGAGGTCGCGCCCAAGCTGGAGAAGGTGCTCACCGCCGAGCAGTACGCCAAATGGGGCAAGGAATTCGAGCGGTGGGGCGAACAACTGGAGCAACGGCTCCAGGAGAAAAATTCGAATTAGCCTGCGAAGCCGGGCACGCCTCGCGTCCAGCGCTCCGGCCCGGCTAAGCCACAAAGCGCGGCTCGTAAACCTGCCCGCAGTCGTGCCGGCGCAGGAGTTCCATAAACCTGGCCAGGCCCCGCTTCTCGTCGGAGCCGAGATGGTAATGGATGTGCCAGCTCAGGTAGTCGCTGCGGAAATCGTAGGTGTACTTGTTGTGGGTGCGGACAATGGTATCGAGCGTATCCAGCCCGAAGTCGCGCGCCTCGCGAAGCAGCCGCCGCAACTCGGCGTTCTCGACGCCGCGGCGCAAGGCCCATACGGCAAATACAAAAGGCAGGTTGGTCAGCTCGTACCAGGCCGCGCCGAGGTCCCAGATCTCGTGCTCGTGCGGCCCCAGGGCGAAATCCAGCGCCGGATCGCCGATGAGCAGGGCGTAGTCCGGCAGCGCGGCGAAGTCGTAGCTTTCCAGGGTCTTGAACTCCGGCTTGATCCCGCGTTCGGCCAGCAGCACCCGCAGTAGCTGCACGCTCGTCAGCGAAGCCGGGTCGAGGTAGATCTCGGTCGCCTCGTCCAGCGGTTTGCGGTGCGCCAGCAGCACGCTCTTGACCTCCCCCAGCGAGGCAATGGCAATGCCGTCCAGGATGTCGTATCGGTCGTTGAAGAGGACTTCGACCACGCTGACGAGCGAGGCGTCCAGCTCGTCGCGCTGGAGCATTTCGGCCAGGCGGGCGGGCGGGGCGTAAACGATCTGCTCCTCCAGCCCGCGCGTCAGGGGAACGGTGTTGAGGTAGCCGGAATTGCCGACGCGAAAGGGGGCCAGCGAATGCTCGAGTTTGCTCTCGCGCTGCAGATCCGCCGCGCGCTGCTCGCGTTCGAAGCGATGCGCCGCTTCCTCCGCCGTTTCCAGCGGGGCCATGCGGAGCTTGGGGAGGTCGTCGGGGGAGTTTGTCATGCGGTTGCCAGGTTATTCTCCAGGACCCGGGAGCGCCGGTCGTCGGGCTCGACCCGCGGGACAGGGCCGTCCCAGACCTTGAGGGGCGCGTAGAACGTATCACGCTGGACGGGGATGCAGCCGGCCTCGCGGATGGCTTTGATCATCTCGGCCTCGGTCTGGAGCTGGGGGGATTGGGCGCCGGCCATGTGGAAGATGTGCTCTTCGACGATGGTGCCGTGCAGGTCGTCGGCGCCGTAGCTCAGAGCCACTTGCGCCAGCTTGAGTCCGAGCCCCACCCAATAGGCGGTGAGGTGGTCAAAGTTGTCGAGGTAGATCCGGCTGACGGCAAGCGTGCGGAGGGTGTCAAAGCCGGTTGGCGGATTCTGCACCGGGATGTCGTTGTGCTCGGGCTGGTAAGGCAGCGGGACAAAGCCGGCGAAGCCGCGCGTTTCATCCTGCAGCTCGCGCAACTGGCGCAGGTGATCCACGCGGTCGGCGAGCGATTCCACATGGCCGTAAAGCATGGTGCAGGTGCTGCGGCCCCCCAGGCGATGCCAGGTGCGATGCACGTCCAGGTATTCCGCGGCCGTTTCCTTGCCCCGGGCGATGGCGGTGCGGACTTCCTGGCGGAAGATCTCCGCCCCGCCGCCGGTGAGGGAATCCAGCCCGGCTTCCTTCAAGGTGGATAGGGTCTCGGCGACGGATTTCTTCGCCAGCCAGGCCAGGTGCAATACCTCAATCGCCGTGAAGCATTTCAACTGCAGGCGGGAATCCAGCGCGCGCAGCGCCCGGAGCATGTCGGTGTAGTAGCTGAATGGCAGGGACGGATGCAGCCCGCCAACGATGTGCAGTTCGGTGATCCCCAGGTGCAGCGCCTCGCGGGCCTTCTGGACAATCTCCTCGACCGTGAGCTGGAAACCGTCCGCGTCGCGTGTCTTGCGGGCGAACGAGCAGAACTGGCAACTCAGGATGCAGTAGTTCGAGTAGTTGATGTAACGGTTGAGGAGATAGCTGGCCCGGCGCCCGACTTTGCGTTGCCGGGCCAGATCGGCGATGGCCCCGACGGCGTTCAGGTCTTTGCTCTCGAACAGCCGCAGCGCCTCGGCCTCGGAAATACGCTGGCCGGCAGCGACCTTCTCATAAAGGTCGCGGAGTTCGCTGCGCTGGATGAAGAACCGCACACGCTACGATTACCAGAACCAGCCGAATTGGCAAACCGAGTTTCGGGCGGGCGGCCTGTCCGGGCGCTGCGCGGCAGGCCTGTCGGTTCATTCCCGCCAGGGACGACCGTCCTGGTAGCAGGTGCGGCGGGCTTCCAACTGCTCTCGCAACCCGGCCTGGCGCGCAGGAGCAACCAGGGCCAGGGCGCGCTCGGTTGTCGCCACCGCCCGGGCGAAATCCCCCGACTCGGCGCACGCGGCGGCCAGGGCGTCCAGGGCCGCCGCGTCATTCCCCTGGGTCAGCCGGACGGCCTGCTCCGCCAGCCGTATCGCCCGGGCGCCGTGGCGATACTGCGGATCCCGATGCGTTGCCAGAATCCAGGCCAGGTTCTTGAGCGCCTCGAGTGAGTCGGGCCCCAGGCGCAAGGCTTCCTGATATTCCGCGAGCGCCTCAGCGGTCCTGCCCTGCCGCATGAGGACGAAAGCCAGCCGGTTGCGCGCCGCGGCATTGGCCGGTTGCAGCCGGATCGCCTCCACGAAGTGCGCAATGCTCTCGTCCGCGCGGCCAAGCAGGAACAACGCGCCGCCCAGGTTGTAGTGCGCTTCGGCGTAATCGGGCTTGAACTGCGCCGCCAGGGCGTACTCGGCCACGGCGTTGGTAATGTTGCCCTGCCGGTGGTAGGCGTTGCCGAGGTTGAAATGGGCCTGGGGAAAGTTCGGGCGCAGACGAATCGCCTCGGCCGCATGCTGCTGCGCCTTCGGGGCGTCGCCCTGCTTGATGAAGATGCTGCTGAGGTTGTTGTGCGCCTCGGGGTAGTCTGGCCTGAGTTCAAGCGCCTTCAGATAATGGGCCAGCGCTTCGTCGGTTTTGCCCTGTGCCTCCAACACGGCGCCCAGGCCAAGGTGGGCTTCGTGATCGGGGTAAAGCGCCAGGCCGGCACGGTAATGCTCCGCCGCTTCGTCCAGCCGGCCCTGCGCCGAGAGGTAAACGCCCCAATTGTGATGGGCCATCCAACACCCGGGGTTCTTCGCCAGGGTATCACGCCAGAGAGCTTCCTCCCCCTCGAAGGCGCGAGCGTGGCGCCAGGTCAGAGTTCCCAACAGCCCCAGCAGTGCCAGGCAGAGCAGGTTGCCGGAAGTCTTCCCCCACAGTCCCCGGCGGCCAAGGAACCGCGCGCTGGCGGCGGCAGCCAAGGCAATCATCCCCAGGCTGGCCAGGTATTGGTGGTGGTCGTTCACAAACGAGTAGCGGAACGAGTAGGCATTAAAAAAGCCCAGTGCCGGGAACAGCATGCCGCCGAATATCAGCAACGCAGCCAGCGGTCCGCGGTTCCGGCGGCGCAGCGCCCATAGGCCCGCCAAAAGCAGAAGGACTGACGCGGGGTAGAGGTATTGCCACCAGGCCGCCGCGCTGATCTGCCAGCGCGGATACATGAAGATCAGCTCCGCCGGCCAAAATACCTTGCCCAGATGGAACCACACCGACCGACCCGCAAGCAGACACCGCTCGATTAACGTGAGATGGAACTCCGTGCCCGTGGCGCCAAAAATCCTCTGCTCGGCCCACAGGGTCACCAGCCCTGCCCCCAGCCCCGCGAGGAAGAAGGGCGCTGTCGGCAGCACGTCGCCTTTCCAATCCAGCTTGCCGCGTCGCCACCACAGCACCACCAGCAGTGCCCCTGGCAGGCATGCGATGGCCGTCTTGGTCGTCAGGCCAAGCACGAACAGCCCCAGCGACAGCAGGTATGAACCCTTCCCCCTCGTCCGGTCAAAGTTCAGGTAAGCCAGCGCCGAGCCAAGGCACAACACACCCGAGAGGGTATTCTTAAGCTCCGTGATCCACGCCACAGACTCCACATGGACCGGGTGCAGGGCAAATACAGCCGCCGCGAGCCATGCGCCCGGCACCTCCAGCCGGCGCAATAGCTTCAGGAACAGCAGGGCGCAGAAGCTGTGGAGCAGGATGTTGACCAAATGGTAGCCCAGCGTGGAGTCGCCCCAAAGCTTGTGCTGGACCCAGAACGCGCTAAAGGCCAGCGGGTAATACTGCTGGGTGGCGCCTACGTGGGTCCAAATGCGCACCAGGCCATCGACCGACCGCTGTTCAGGCCGGGTGATGTGCTCATCATCATCCCACACAGGCTGCCCGTGCCACGCCGGCTGGTAGGCGAGCAGTGTAGCTGCCAGCACCAGGAGGCAGAGCAGCCAATCCCGCCCGCCCCACGTGCCCCTACGCAGCCCCGCCGAGGAGGGACTCTGCCGTGCGGCCGGAACACCGGCTAGGCGATCTTTCTGCCGCTTCATCGGGCTGGGTTCTAAGATGGACGCGCGAGAACTGGTGCGAGGTATCGGCCGGTGTGGCTAGCCGGGCACTTGGCAACGACTTCCGGCGACCCTTGCGCGACGATCTGGCCGCCCGCCTCGCCGCCTTCCGGCCCAAGATCAATGATCCAGTCCGCTGTCTTGATCACGTCCAGGTTGTGCTCGATGACGAGCAGGGTATTGCCTGAGGCGCGGAGCTTGAAGAGGACTTCGAGCAGCTTGGCCACATCGTGAAAGTGCAAGCCGGTGGTTGGCTCATCGAGGATGTAGAGCGTGCGGCCAGTCGCCTTACGGCTTAGCTCGGCGGCAATCTTGACGCGCTGGGCTTCGCCGCCGCTGAGGGTGGTGGCGGGCTGGCCCAGGCCAATGTAGCCGAGCCCGACTTCCGCCAGTGTGCGCAGAGGTTCATCTACCTGCGGCACGGCCCGAAAGAACGTCACCGCCTCATCCACCGTCATGTCCAGCACGTCGGCGATGTTCTGGCCCTTGTAGGTGATCTCGAGGGTCTCGCGGTTGTAGCGGCGGCCGTTGCAGGCCTCGCAGGTGACATAGACCGGCGGCAGGAAGTGCATTTCGATCTTGATCAGCCCGTCGCCCTGGCATTTCTCGCAACGGCCGCCTTTGACGTTGAAGCTGAAACGCCCTGTCCCGTAACCCCGGATCCGGGCGGCCGGCAGCCGGGCGAAAAGGTGGCGGATATGATTGAACATGCCGGTGTAAGTGGCCGGATTGCTGCGCGGGGTGCGGCCGATCGGGGTCTGGTCAATCACGATCACCTTGTCGAGGTTCTCGAAGCCCTTGAGGGCGCGATGGGCGCCCGGGCGTTCCTTGGACCCGAAGAACTTGCGGAACAGGGCGCGCCGCAGAATATCGTCCACGAGTGTGCTCTTGCCCGAACCGCTAACGCCAGTCACACAGGTGAGGGTGCCGAGAGGGATGCGGGCATCAATGTTCTTGAGATTGTTCTCTCTCGCGCCGAGCACTTCCAGCCATCCCCGGCCCGTGGACGGCTTGGCCCGGTGGCGCGGCACCGGGATGGAAAGCTCGCCGCGGAGGTACTTGGCGGTGAGCGACTGGGGATGGGCGAGCACTTCGGCCAGCGTGCCCGCCGCGACCAGTTCGCCGCCGCGCACCCCGGCCCCGGGGCCAAGGTCGAGAATGTAGTCGGCGTGCCGGATCGTGTCGGCGTCATGTTCGACGACGAGCACCGAGTTGCCGAGGTCGCGCAAGCCCGCCAAAGTGCGCAGCAGGCGATCGTTATCACGCTGGTGCAGACCGATGCTCGGCTCGTCGAGGATGTAGAGCACGCCAACAAGGCCGGCGCCGATTTGCGTCGCCAGGCGGATGCGCTGCGCCTCGCCGCCGCTCAAGGTGCCGCTTTCACGATCAAGAGTAAGATAGCCCAGCCCCACGTTCATGAGGAAGCCGAGCCGGGCGCGGATTTCCTTGATGAGGTCGTGGGCGATCTTTTCCTGGAATTCCGTCAGCTTCAGAGCGGCGAAGAACTCGTCAGCCCGCTCGACCGGGAGAGCGCAGACGTCCATGATGGATAGCCCGGGAATTGCAGCACTCTCTGGTCGCGGCTTGGCCCAGGCCATATCACCAAGCGTGACCGAGAGGATCTCCGGCTTGAGCCTTCGCCCCTGGCAGGCGTCACAGAATTGCGGGCTCATGAAGCCTTTGAGCCGATTGCGCGTAAATTCGCTCTCGCTCTCCTGGTAGAGCCGCTGCAGGTTGGGGATTACGCCCTCGAATGGGCGGGTGACTTTGCTCAGCTTGCCTGCACGCCAGAAGGTGAACTCAATCTCCGTCTCCCCGGAGCCCCACAGCAGCGCCCGCTGAAAATCTCCCGGCAATGACTTGTATGGCACCTCCATGCTCTGCTGGTAATGCTTCGTCACGCCCCGCAGCAGCCCTTTGTAATACACCACCATGCGCTTGCCGCCACGCCGCCACGGCAGTATCGCGCCCTGCTCCAGCGACTTCTCGGGATCGGGCACGACCAGGTCTTCGTCGAAGACCAGCTTCTGGCCCAAACCGTGGCAGACCGGACAAGCGCCCGCCGGGGCGTTGAAGGAGAAATGCTTGGGCGTGAGTGGCTCGTAACTCTTGCCGGTCGCGGGGCTGAGGTTGCGGTTGGAATGAAGCGTTTCGACCCAGGACGCCGGCGGGGGTGAGGCCGCGGCGTCCGGTGCCTGGTGCAACGTCAGCAGGACACCGTCGCCCCAGCGCAGGGCGGTCTCGACGGAATCACTAAGCCGGACACGGATTTTCTCGTCAATGACCAGGCGGTCCACGACCGCTTCGATGGTGTGCCTTTGTTTCGGGTCCAGCTTGATTCGCACGCCGCTGGTCAGCTCGACCAACTCGCCATCCACCCGGGCGCGGACGAAGCCTTCGCGGGAGAGCCGCTCGATCACGTCGCGGAACTCACCCTTCTGGGCCCGTACTACGGGGGCGAGCAACATCACTCGCGTCCGCGGCGGCATGGCGAGGATCTTGTCCACAATGTCGCTGGTGGTCTGCCGCACAATGGGCACGCCGGTTTCCGGACAATAAGGCTGGCCGACGTGCGCATAGAGCAGGCGGAGGTAATCGTAAATCTCGGTGGTGGTGGCGATGATAGACCGGGGACTGGAGCCGGAACTGCGCTGCTCGATGGCAATCGCCGGGGACAGGCCCTCGATGAAGTCCACGTCCGGCTTCTGCATCTGGTCCAGGAACTGCCGGGCATAGGCAGAAAGAGACTCGACGTACTTGCGCTGCCCCTCGGCGTAAATGGTGTCGAACGCCAGGGAAGACTTGCCCGAGCCGCTCAAGCCGGTGATGACCACCAGCTTGTCGCGCGGGATGTTCAACGTGAGGTTCTTAAGGTTGTGCTCACGAGCCCCGCCTATACGGATGAAAGTTCTGCTCACGGACTCGACTTCTGCCCATTAGACAACAGAGCCGGGCCTAAGGCAACTGCCGGAGCCGATAGTAGCGCGAGCCGGCCGGATCGCCACCCTGAGAGCCGTCGTCGAGGAAGGAGAAGTCGCCATTGGTGGAGGTGAGAATATTCGTAAAGGCGATCCAATCCGGAGGTGCGAGCGAAGGTGTCCACTGCGCCTGGAATTGGCTGTTGGTGGGCGCAGACCACTGCAAGCGCACGCCGTTCGTGGAAAGAGTAATGCTCGTAATGGGGACGGGCGGAACATAAGGCGTGACCACCAGGCCCTCGGCGACACGGAAGAAGTGGTAAGATGACGGCAGAGTAACATGGTGGGTGGTCACGAAGTCCTCGGCGATAATCGTGGGCGAGATGGTGGCCCAGAACGTATTGGTTACTTCCTGCTTTGCTTCCACGTGGTAACGGATGCCGGGAACGGAGGTCCAGGTCAGGCACAGTCCATTGCTGCAGTCCTGGATGCCCGTGATCACGATGTTGGTGTTCGGTGCAGGGTGTTCGGTCGCCTTGATGAGGTAAGAGGCTGGCCCGCCGGATATGCTGACGGCCGAAAGGAACCATTCGCCCGGGCTTAACGGGATTGGGCTGGAGAAATCATAGAACACGATCAGTTCGTCATTGATGCCGGGATTGGCGCTGAGCAGGTCGAAACTCGTCAGGGTAGGCAGGGGCAGTCCTTTGCGAGCGACGAGGGTCAGGTCGCCGGTGGGTTGTGCAATCTCAAACTGGATACGCCGGGCATCGCTGGAAGCGAGGTAGCGGTAGAAGTCGGCGAAGCCGGCGGGACCGGGATTTATGTTGGCATAGGCACTGTCGCTGTAGAGAGGGATTATTTCGGGCACCGGATCGGTGTAGGCCGCGGCGAGGACAACGCCGGTGACGTTCGAGTCGGAGTCGTTAAAGACGCCGATGTGCCAGCGACCGGGGGAGAGCGGGGTGGGAGCAGTATTAGTGAAGATAATAATCTGCTCGCTGTTGGTCCCCGGATAGAAACTTCCGTAGTCTAAACTGTTCAAGGTCGGCAGGGGCGGTGCTTTGCGGACAACCAGGTTGGCATTCCCGCTCAAGCCGAGGAGTTGGAATTCGGCGGCGGTGGCATTGGTTTCAACCTGGAAGGAGAAGTAGCGCGGCGCCGGGCCGGGCGGAAGGTCAAAAGCTACCGGGACGCCGCTGACTAGTGGCGTGATATCAAACCTCACGGCAAGCGCGAAGGTCACCGCGGTGCTGTTGGTGTTTTGCACGCCCAGGAAGTAGGGGACGCCGGGCACCAGGCGAGGCGGGTCGCCATCTGGCGCCAGAATGCTGGTGCCGTTCGTTGCGCCCGAGAGCAATAGGAAGTCCGGCGGGGTGGAGTTCGTGCCGGCAGGCAATATGTCCTGATTGAAAAGGAGGTTCACGGGGGCAGAGGCGGCAAGCAACGAGTTGGTGGCGAATCTGGCCCACAGTGGCGCCTGGACGGAATAATACTCGATTCGTCCGGGAGCCACCGTATTGGTCTGGGGTACCGGCGCGGCGAGCGGGCGCGGTTGCGGCATGACGTCCTGGAAGACGAATGACAATTGCCAACTTAGCAGTGCGGGCGGCGGATCGGCAGCGCCGGAACGGTTGTCCACGACCTCGAGCGTCCAATCACCCAGGGCGAGTTCGCCGGTCAGCTTGTCGAGCGATTCCTCAGGTAGATAGAAGATCCCGGCAGCGGGCGCGAGGGTAACGGGGTCGAGCGTAAGGTTGGTGAACGGCGGCGAGGCGAACTTTATCGGTGTTACGGTGAGGTTGGTGTTTTCAGTAAAGGTGGTGTGGAGAAACGCTGGACTGATGATGGTCAAATCATAATCCCATGCGGTCAAAGGGCGCCCTTCATCAATAACAATCGCGATGGCGGTGGAGTCACCCGGACCGAAAGCAATCTCAAAGGTGCCATCGTTGATGACCGGGGGAGACTCGAAGATGCGGTTAGCCGGGGTGAGGTTGGTCCCGTAGTACACGCTTATTGTGTCCTCTTCGTTAAAGAACCTGTAGCCAATTGCCACAGTGCCGGCGGTGGAGGGGGTGTAAATAATATTGGTCGAGGCCTCGGGCCCATAGCTGGAATTGGTTGACACGGTGTTGGTCAAGGCGACGTTGAGCCCCATGCCCTCAGGGCTCGCACCGCCCCGATTCTGATCCAGCAAGACCCTTGTCCCGTCCGGGCTGACGAGAGTCAGTGTGAGGTCGGAGATGCGCGGGTGATCAATGCGCACGCCAACCTCTGCGGAAACGATGGGGCTGGCCTGAGTCACGAAGATGGACGAGACCGACACCGCGTCATCAAGGATCGGCGTCAGTCCCGCGGAGGAATAGAGCGTGCGGACTAAATCGCTCGACTCAAGGATAAATGCGGCCCCCACGGTGGCGGCAATCGGCTCGGAGCCCTGATTGCAGAGCCGGACGGCGTATACGCCCGTGTTTAGGGGCGGGTTCCTGAAGTTATCCACCACAATGGAGGAACTGGTGGCAGGTGCAGTCAGCCACACGGCTTGGCAGTCGTTGCTGCTGGCGTCCAGCGGACAAACCTCGATCTTGAGGGGACCAAAACCTGCCAACAGGTCCACCGTAATCGTCAGATTGGTGGCGTTGGGTGGCACTTCGAGGTAGTCTTCGCGGGAGGCGCCAGGGAGAACTGACACGTTGGCGCTAGTGGTGAGCGGAGGTTGGGGTTCGAGGGAAATAACCAGGCTGTCGTTAGTGCCCGGCCGATTGGTGCTGGCAAGGGTCAGAAGCCACTGCCCCGCCCCATCCTTGAGGGCGAAATTGCGCAAGCTGCCCGGACCGTCCGTGTGCTGTGCGCCGGGAACATCGTTCTCGTTGCTGTCATCGTAAACGAAAGACTGGTTGGTGGCGGCCAGGTAGGGAGAATGCTTGTTGAGCACGACCGCAGTGCCCAGGTGGCTGAGCGTGCCGAGCAGATCGGCTGGGGATTCGTGGCTGAGGGTATTGGTAACGACCACGCGACGGAGCGGGATGGCCTGGGGTGAGAGGCCAAAAACCAAAGCCGACGCAGGATCATTGGAAGACCCCTCAGGTATGAGTGCCGGCGCGGGAAAGCCTCGCAGAACCTGATTGCCTTGGGCATCGGTTTCGGCAAAGGGCAATTCGCTGAATACACCGACAAAGCCAAACTCGGCGCCATGCCCACTCTCTGCCTTGACGCCAACATAATACAAGCCCGGCGCAGTGTTCGATAGCACGACCATTTCAACGCCCCCTCGGCCAAGCGAATTCCAGGCCTCAGCCACCGCGAGCGGCTCTAGGTTCGTTAGCCCCGCGTCGGCGGAAACATAGAGGTCAATGTCCGCCTCAGGCGGGGCAGGATTGGTTTGCTGCGCCTCAAAGCGCGGCAATGAAAGGATGCTTGGCAGGAAGGTGAGGAAGGCGGCATTTGTGTACTCAAAGTCATTGGTCAGGATGTAGAAACGCCACTGGTTGGTGAGGCCGAGGGTGATAACGCCGCTGGGCGCGCCGGGCAAAGGGATAGTAACGCCGTCCGGCGAAGGCCCATTGGCCCCCACCCGCTGCCCCGGCAGAAGCCCGCCGGATATGCGTTGATCAGGAGCAAAACTGTTGGGGATGAATGAAATGCCGGAGGAAAGGCTGGAGTTGATCGGGGTCTCGGCAACACTTAGGGCGTCGGCCAACTGGCCATCACCGCTGGCAATGACCAGCGCGTAGTCCTGCACGATGTCGTTCGTCCGAGCGGTGACAGCGTTGACGTTAACACTGTGGGCCAGCACAGTGACGGAGTAGTTGGTGGCAAGCGGTGGGGAGAGGTAGACATTTTCGACGTTGTTCACTGCGTCCAGGTTGGGCGGAGCGCCATCATCCCACGGTTGGTTGAAGCTGCAGTGAGGGAGAATATCGTTGCCGAAGAAGACTTCGCCGGTGTCAAGATTGGTAACAACGAGGTCGAGGTTATTAACAAGCTTGAGGCTGGCGACAGGATTACCTGGCGGATCGGTCCACACGAGGGTGAACCGCAGCGGGCAGTTGGTGGCCTCGGGCAAAAGGGAGACAAAGCGGGTGTGGCTCTGGCTGGTCGCCAGGGCATGAGAGGCGTCCTGGTCAAAAATCTGCATCGGTGCGGCAGCCTGCACGAACGCGTTGGTGAGGCCAACAGGCAAGCTGTTGGTAAGATTGATCAACCCCCACCCCTGTGAGTTCGTGCGGCTGTTGACCTGGAATCCGCCGGGCGCAGTCAGGGGGCGCGCTCCATTGATCAGGAGGGCTTTCATGAGCGCGGGACTGTTGGTGCGGCCATAACTCTGGAAGAACTCCTGCATGAGAGCCAACAAGCCCGATGCATCGGCGGCGGCAAGGCTGGTGCCAGATTCGTAGCGGTAGAACGGCCCGAGCGTTTCGTTCAGATTGCTGAAGACCTCGGAGTAGGTGCTGAAGGCATCGCTGGGGCCGTAGTAGGCAGCTTGATCCCACTGCGCGGAGCGAGCCGAGACGACGAAAGTGCCGGGCGCGACGAGGTCAGGCTTGCACCGTCCCAGGACACCTTCGAGGCCGACTCCGACGCTGCCCCGGCTGGAGAAGGCGGTCACGGCGTCGTTTGTGGCGGTAAGCGCCAGCCAGGGTTGGTTCGTCACGCAGACATTGGTCTCGTTGACAGTCGTGCACTGCCAGGCCTCGTTGGTAATCCAGCGCGGCTGAGTTATGGCGCCAACGGTGATAACGTTCTTGGCTGTGGCGGGTGACTGGATGGTGTCCGGATCGCCGCCTGAGCCGTCGTCAGCACCGTTACCGGCATTGCCGGCGCCGAAGACGAACACCAGGGGCTGGGATCCGGAGACCTCGGGCAGAGCGTCGCGGACCGCGGCATCGTACCGAGCGGCGGCAAGATCGTAGGTGTTGGCATTCGCGTAGTGCCAACTGTTGTTGGAAATGAACGCGTTAGTGCGGGCAGCGGCCTCCTGGAGGCGGGAGTCGGAGGCAGGCCCGGGGTCGGCCTCGGTCGCGATGGCGAAAACCTGGGCTCCGGGCGCCTTGCCGCGGAATTGGAGGTTGGTGCCAGGCATGACCGAGCCGCGGGCATTGGTAACGCTGGGCGACTCCAGGCCGCTGCCAGCGATGATGGCGGCGACGTGGGTGCCATGGCCGTTGGAATCAACACCGCTAATTGGCGCATCGAACAGAATCCGTCCCTGCAAATCGGGGTGGTTCATGTCAACGCCGGAGTCATTGACATTGACCAGGACATTGGTGCCAGTCAGACCGAGGTAATTTTCGGAAATAGTTGAGTCAGTCGCGACGGCAATGCGGGCACGGCTAAGGTCGTTCGCCAGAACTCGGACATGTGAGAGTTCCAATTCCTGCATACTCGCAAGACGGGCCAGGGCGGGAAGAATGGTGGCGTTTTCAAGGCGCACTTTGAGCACCGGCCCGAATGGCGAACGTTCCTGGTCGAGGACTTGCACACCGAGGTGTTTCAACTCGTCATGGACTGCAGAGTTAGCATCCGAAAAGAGCAACAGGTTAAGTAATTGATTGGCCGGCAGGGGTTGTTCTTGAACAGCCAGGGCAAGCAACAACGGCTTGAGTTTGAAGTAGGGTTCGTAGGGCAGAACTGCCTGTGTTTGCGGGTCACCCTGCAACACCCGCGCAACTGCCTGGGACGCGCGGACCAGATAAGCCTGGTTGGGAATGTAGGCGACAATAACGGCCCCGGCCTCATGCAGACGGTCGCGAAATGCTCCGTCTAGAGGCATGCGGGATTGGATGATGTATGCGCCGGGATCGCCCTGCGTCCGCAGGTGTTCGGGGATCGGCAGGGTCAGCGGTTGGGCAGTATCCAGCAGCGCGTTTTCGAGCAGGATGGCGGTGCGGCTGCGGACGAGGTCACCGAAAGGAGTGGCAGTGTTGGTCAGTCGCAGACCGTGGGGGCTGGCGCCGTGTATGGCGTGTTCCGCGGCAATTGATGCGGTTGGGGGCGGGGCGGGAGACCGGGAAGGCCGAGTAATGGCGAGGCTTGAGGCGAGGTGACTATTTGACCGCCAAATATACAGCCCCGTGACAAACAGCATCACGCTCAACAAAAGCCAGATCAAGCGCCGCGAGCGCATAGGGTAAGGCAATTTACTTCATAGGCTTGCCCGATGACCAGCCAAAAGCCTCATGGAATCTAGACCGGCAGCGCGTATGCATGAAGCTGCCGGAGGAGCGCGGACATCTTGCCCGCTTTGCGGGTTGCGGGCCAGACCAGCGGGCCAGATGCCCGCGCGCCTTCAGGCATACGCGCTGGACGTGACGCTTCTATAGGACTTTTCATTCGACAATTGGGCGGAGTTGGACTATAAATACCAGCCAGGCGCAGTCGGGAAGCGCCCCTGGGCTGAGGAGGTCCGGGACAGGGCAATCAAGGCCCAATCATGGAGTAATCATGCTCCAATCATGCTCCAATGATGCTAGCAACACCGGGGCAACACGCTGGCAACCCGATCCAATCCCGCGCAAGATCCCCGTCGGGCGGCGCAAGCCCGGGCCTCCAAGCGCACTAGCGCGTACGCCTGAAGCTGGAGCCCCTCGCAAGCATATCTGCGAGAGGGCATCTGTCATTCAGTTCATCTTATCGCGGCGATTAACCATATGGAAATCGTTAGAAATATTGCAGGCACCCCTTGCGAAGCTCCAATTCCCGGGCTAAAGAACTTCGCCGTCACAGCGAGCTCGAGATGCGAGTTTTGGCGGTTTTGCACGGGATCGGGTGGGTGGCTGTTGGAAGTTGCGTCGGAAGAAACAAGATAAGGCCGTGTCTGCCATATTCCCTAAGTGGACTAATCGTCTGCCGGTGATGATTCTCATCGGCGGGCTGCTGACCGCTACCGCCGTTACCGCGGGGGTGTGGTATTATCTGACGCCCAAGTATTCCCGGGTGGGCTACCAACCGATTCAGCCGGTGGCTTTCTCCCACGCGGTGCATGCGGACCAATTGGGGTTGGATTGTCGCTACTGCCACAATGGGGTCGAGAAGTCGTGGTATTCAAACATCCCGGCAGCCGCCACCTGCATGAACTGCCATACGCAAGTGCTCTCGAGTGATCCGCGGCTGGCGCTGGTGCGTGAGAGCGCTGAGACCGGCCGACCGATTCCCTGGGTGCAGATTCACCGGGTGCCGGATTATGTCTATTTTAACCATTCGGTGCATGTGAACCGGGGCATCAGTTGCGTCGAGTGTCACGGGCAGATCAACCAGATGGATGAGGTTCATCACGCGCAGCCGTTGAGCATGACCTTCTGCCTGGATTGCCATCGTCACCCGGAAACCAAGCTGCGCCCTCTGGACAAGATCACCGACCTAAACTGGAAGTGGAGTGACAATCCGACTGCGAACGCAGAGTTGCAGCGCAAGAACGGCCAGAAGCTTATGCAGGACTGGCGGGTGCAGTCGCTGCAAAACTGTTCCACGTGCCACCGATGAACGCGATTCCTCCTCCAAGTCCTGCGCCGAAAACCGGGCCGCGCTACTGGCGCAGCCTCGAGGAGCTGGCGGAAACGCCGGAGTTCCGGCAATGGGTGGAGAACGAGTTCCCGGCGGGGGCCACGGAGTTCGCAGACCCGGTCACACGGCGGCATTTCATGAAGATCATGTCCGCGTCGTTCCTGCTGGCGGGGTTCGGGCTGACGGGCTGCCGCCGGCCGGAGTCGAACATCCTGCCGTTCAGCAAGCAGCCGGAGGGGTATGTGCACGGGGTGCCGCAGTACTACGCGACGGCGATGCCGACGCGCGGCGGGGCGATGCCGCTGGTGGTGAAGTCGCACGAGGGCCGGCCGACGAAGGTGGAGGGCAACGCGCTGCACCCGGACAGCAACGGGTCAACGGACCGGTTCGCGCAGGCGTCGGTGCTGGACCTGTATGACCCGGACCGGGCGATGCAGTACAAGCAGGGGGGCAAGGTGGTGCCGCCGGCGGCGGCGCTGGATTTCCTGACCGGGTTGTCGCGGCAATTGGGGGCGAAGGGCGGGGCGGGGCTGTGTTGCCTGATGGAGCGGAGCAGTTCACCGTCGCGGGCGCGCTTGCAGAAGCTGGTGGCGGAGCGGCTGCCGAAGGCAAAGTGGTTCATTCACGAGCCGGTGGACTTTGACATTCACCGGGAAGGGACGACGCTGGCGTTCGGCAAGCCGGTGAAGCCGTATTACCGGCTGGAGCAGGCCAAGCGGATTGTGTCCCTGGACTGCGATTTCCTGGGGGCGGAGGAAGACCTGCACCGGCTGATCCGCGACTTCGCCAAGGGGCGGCGGGTCGAGTCGCCGGACAAGGCGCAGGGCGAGGACCTGATGAGCCGGCTTTACGTGGTGGAGAGCCTGCTGACGCTGACGGGCGCGAGCGCGGACCATCGGCTGCGGGTGCCGCCGAGTTTGGTGTTTCCAATCGCGGCAGCCCTGGCGGCAGCCTTGGCGACGGAGGGCGTTCCGCAGGGCGGCAAAGAATTGACGGCAGCGCTGGGGGCTGCCGGGGTGGATCCGAAGTGGATTACCGAGTGCGCGAAGGATCTGCAGGCCCACAAGGGCAACTGCGTCGTGCTGGCAGGCCAGCGGCAGCCGCTGGCGATGCACGCGCTGGCGCATGCGATGAACGCGGCGCTGGGCAACGTGGGCAAGACGGTGGTGCTGCACGAGGCGCCGGCGCCGACGGAGGGGAACATCGCGGAGTTGGCGCAGGCCTTGGACGCAGGCCAGGTCGAGACGCTGGTGGTCCTGGGGGGCAACCCGGTGTATAACGCGCCCGCCGACCTGGATTGGGCGGCAACGCAGCGCAAGGCCAAGCTGGTGGTGCGGCTGGGTTATCACGAGGATGAGACGCAGGCGGTGAGCGACTGGGGCATTCCGCGGCTGCATTACTTGGAGTCATGGGGCGATGCGCGAACGAGCGACGGCACGCTGGTGCCAATCCAGCCCTTGATCGCGCCGTTGTTCGGCGGCCTGACGGAGGTGGAACTGCTGGCGCGGCTGGGAGGACTGGAACCGGCCAGTGGCTACGAGATCGTGCGTGAGACGTTCCGCGGGCTGACGGGTGGGGGCGAAGAGGAGTGGAAGCGGTTCCTGCACAATGGATTCCAGGAGGGATCGGCCGCCAAGGCGGTGGACGTGGTGCTGTCTTCGGAGGCGGTCAATAGCGCATTGCAGGCGGTGAAGCCGCCGGGTGAGCTTAAAGACCTGGAGGTGGTGTTCCACAGCCATTATTGCGTGGACGACGGCCGCTACAACAACAACGGGTGGATGCAGGAGCTGCCCGAACCCATTACCAAGGTGACGTGGGAGAACCTGGTGCTCCTGAGCCCGCGGACATTCGAGAACCTGGGACTCGTGAGCCGGGTAGTTTCGGGCGGCGCGACCAAGGTGTCGCTGGTGAAGGTGGCGCTGGGCGGACGCGAGGTGGTCGGGCCGGCGTGGATCCAGCCCGGGATGGCGGACGACGTCGTCGGGCTCGCGCTGGGTTATGGTCGGCCGCGGAGCGGGCGGGTGGGGTCGGGCGCGGGTTATGACGCGTATCGGCTGCGCGCGAGTGCCGCGCCGCATTCGGCGCCGGGCGCAACAGTAGCCGCGACCGGGAAGCTGCATCCGGTCGCCACCGTGCAGACGCATTGGGCGATGGAGGGCCGGCCGGTGGTGCGGGAGGCGAACCTGGCGCAGTATTTGGCACACCCGGAATTCGCGCGGGAGATGGGGCCGGCGCATCCGCCGAGCACGCAGCCGCTTTATCCCAATCCGTTCGACGAGGCGAAGAAGCGGGGGCTGCACCAGTGGGGGATGGCGATTGACCTGAACGGCTGCGTGGGCTGCTCGGCGTGCGTGGTGGCGTGCCAGAGCGAGAACAACATCCCAATCGTGGGCAAAGACCAGGTGAGCCGGAGCCGGGAGATGCACTGGCTGCGGATTGACCGGTATTACGCGGGGCCAGTGGAGGCGCCGCAGGTGGCGTGGCAGGCGCTGATGTGCCAGCATTGCGAGGCGGCGCCGTGCGAGAACGTGTGCCCGGTGAACGCGACGTCGCATGACGAGGAGGGGCTGAACGTGATGACGTACAACCGGTGCGTCGGGACGCGCTACTGCTCGAACAACTGCCCCTACAAGGTGCGGCGGTTCAATTTCTTCGACTACAACAAGCGGCCGCTGGAGCGGCTCAAGGGGCCGTTTTACTCGACGCCGATGCTCTCCCGCACAGAGGGCCAGTGGGACCTGCTGCGCTGGTTCAGAGACCAGGAAGCGAGCCCGCGGCCGGCCGAGGAGTGGGAGCTGCTGAAGCTGGCGAAGAACCCGGATGTGACGGTGCGAATGCGGGGCGTGATGGAGAAGTGCACGTTTTGCGTGCAGCGCATCCAGCAGGCGCAGATCGCGCAGAAGGTCAAGGCGCGGGACAGCGGGAACGTGGAGGTGCCCGAGGGGACATTCAAGACCGCCTGCCAGCAGGCGTGCCCGGCGGAGGCAATTGTGTTCGGGAACCTCAAGGACGAGAACAGCCGGGTGTCGCAGCTCAAACGCCAGGAGAGAGATTACGCGCTGCTGGAGTTTCTGGGGACCAAGCCGCGGACGACGTATCTCGCGCGGGTGCGGAATCCGAACCCGGCGATGCCGGATTACCGGCCGCACCCGGCCAGTTGGGAGGAGTACGCGCAGCACCGCGGCAGCCACGGGCAGCACGAGGCAAAGCACGGCCAGCCGGCTGGGGCGCAGGCAAAGGAGGCGCAGCATGGGCACTAGCGCGCCAGCCAAGCGTTCTCGGCAAGACGGAAGCCGCAGCCGATCGTGCGCCGCCCCAGCGCGGGCCGCCCTTGGCATTCGAAGGACAGAGGGGTTGCGATGAGCGAGGCTGGGATCAGATCGGCGATTCAGGTCGCGCCGCCGCCCGCGGAGCTGGAGCGGATCCCGCTGGTGGCCAACCAGCGGTCGCCGGGCTGGATCACGGACAAGGTGGCCGGGATTATCGAGGGCAAGACGCCGGCGTGGTGGTGGTGGGCGTTCATTCCCAGCGTGACCTTGCTGCTGCTGATGGTGGCGATGCTGGCCTACTTGATCTCGACGGGCGTGGGCGTTTGGGGGCTGAACCACCCGGTGATGTGGGGCTGGGCCATCATCAATTTCGTCTGGTGGATCGGGATCGGGCACGCGGGCACGTTGATCTCGGCGATCCTGTTCCTGTTGCGGCAGCGGTGGCGCACCTCGATCAACCGGGCGGCGGAGGCCATGACCATCTTCGCGGTGATGTGCGCGGGCATATTCCCCTTGATCCACATCGGGCGGGTGTGGTACGGCTGGTGGCTGTTCCCGATTCCCAACTCGAACGGCATCTGGCCGCAGTTCCGGTCGCCGCTGATGTGGGACGTGTTTGCGGTTTCGACCTATTTCACGGTGTCGCTGCTCTTCTGGTATGTGGGGCTGATCCCCGACCTGGCAATCCTGCGAGACCGGGCGCGGACGAAGGCGCGGCAGTTCTGCTACGGCCTGTTCGCGCTGGGGTGGACGGGGTCAAACCGGCACTGGAGCAACTACGAGAAGGCGTACCTGATCCTGGCCGGGCTGGCGACACCGCTGGTGCTGTCGGTGCACAGCACGGTGTCCATGGACTTTTCGGTGTCGCAGCTTCCCGGGTGGCACACGACGATCTTCCCGCCGTATTTCGTGGCGGGGGCGATCTACTCGGGGTTCGGCATGGTGCTGACGCTGATGGTGCCGCTGCGCTCGATGCTCAAGCTGGAAGAGGTCGTGACCATGCGGCACATAGATTTGATGTGCAAGGTGACTCTGGCGACGGGCTCGATTGTCGGCTACGCCTACTTCATGGAGTATTTCATCGCGTGGTACAGCGGCAACCCGTATGAGCGGTTCACGTTCTGGCAACGGCTGTTCGGGCAATACTGGTACGGGGGCTGGGCGATGCTGATGTTCAACGCGCTGGTGCCGCAGTTGTTCTGGTTCAAGAAGGTCCGGCACAACCTGCTGGCGGTGTTCATCATCTCGATCCTGGCGAACATCGGCATGTGGTTTGAGCGGTTTGTGATCGTGGTGGGCTCGCTCTACCGGGATTTCGTGCCGGGCAACTGGGGTTACTACAAGCCGACCTGGGTGGATGTGTGCACCTACCTGGGGACGTTCGGGCTGTTCTTCACGATGTTCCTGCTGTTTATACGGTTCCTGCCGCTGATCGCCACGACGGAGGTCAAGGGCGTCACGCCGCAGGCCGACCCGCACCATCCGCTGGGCGGGGCCAGCCGGAAGGAGGTGCTGCTGCGCGAAGCGTAAGCCGGCGGCATGGCTATGAGCACAACATCCAAACCCTACGGGCTGATCGCCGAGTACACCACCGCGGCGGACATTTTGCACGCGGCGCAGCGGGTGCGGGACGCCGGCTACACGCGGTGGGATGTGTTCACGCCCTTCCCGGTGCACGGCATGGACGGGGCGATGGGCATCCGGAACTCGCGGGTGGGCTGGTTTTCGTTCCTGGGCGGCGCCACCGGCTACAGCAGCGGGATGCTGATGGTGTGGTACATGAACGCGTATGACTACCCAATCCTCATCGGCGGCAAGCCGATGTTTAGCCCCATCTACCCATTCATCCCCTGCTTCGAGCTGACCATTCTGCTGGGGGCGTTCGGGGCGGTGCTGGGGATGCTGTTCCTGAACCGGCTGCCGCGCCTGCACCATCCGCTGCTCAAGCACCGGCGGTTCGCGCAGGTGACGCACGACAAGTTCTTCCTCGTGATCGAGACGGACGACCCCAGGTACTCGGAACCGACCGCCCGCCAACTGCTGGAGCAGGCCGGCAGCCGGCACATCGAGCTGGTGGAGGAATGATGCGCTACTTCCTGGCCATTCTTACCTTGTGTGTACTGGCGACCGTGGGTGTCCTCGGCTTCCGGGGCAGCCATTCGCGCAAGCCGCCGCTGTATATCTTCCCGGACATGGAGCGGCAACCCAAGCTGCGGCCGCAGACGGCCAACGCGTTCTTCGACGACGGCATGAGCTCGCGCCTGCCGGTGGCCGGCACGATCGCGCGCGGCGAGCCGATCCAGGCCGGGCAGATGCAGGTTTACCCGTGGCAGGATTCGCCGGTGACGACGGGGCGGGTCACGGGCACGACCAACTTCGTGGAGCTGAACCCGCTGCCGGTCACCGGCGATCTGCTGGGGCGCGGGCAGGAGGTGTTCAACATTCACTGCGCTGCCTGCCACAGCAAGGTGGGCGACGGCAACGCCGTGCCCAAGCGCATCGGCGCCATGGCGGTGGTGGCCAACCTGCACGACAAGCGGATCGTGGAGCTGACCGACGGGGAGCTGTTCAACACGGTCAGCCACGGCAAGGGTTTGATGCAGGGCTACGCGGGCAGCATGCCGGTGCGGGACCGCTGGGCGAGCATCGCGTATCTGCGGGCGCTGCAGTTGAGCCGGCTCGGCACGGTGGACGATGTGCCCGAAGCGGCGCGCGGAGCGCTGAAGAAATAGACTATGAGCGCACATACCCATTCCGGCCATCTGCCGCCGCTGGACCTGTCCCGGTGGCGCAAGGCGCCCGGCTGGTTGATTGGCGGCGGGCTGGCGGTCTGCGCGCTGGGGGCGGTGCTGGACTTGAAGCAGTTCGGCTACTCGTGGCTGCTGGCGTTCATGTTCTGGCTGAGCCTGGTGATGGGAGCGGCGTTCCTGGTGATGGTGCATCACCTGTTCGACGCGAGCTGGTCGGTGGGCATCCGGCGCTTTTGCGAGCACCTGGCGTGTTTGGTGTTCCCCTGGATGGCGATCTTCTTCCTGCCCGTGGCGGCGCTGGCGCTGAAGATCTACCCGTGGATGAGCATTGATTCGGCGCACGACCACGAGCTGGCGGCGAAGTGGCCCCTGTTCACCCGTCCGGCGTTTTACCTGGCGGCGGTGGTGTGCTTCGGCGTTTGGGCGCTGTTCACCCGGAAGCTGCGGTCCTGGTCGCTGAAGCAGGATGCGGACGGTTCCGCGCAGTGCACCCACCGGCTGCGGTTCCATTCGTCGTGGGGGATGGCCGCCTTCGCGTTCACCCTGACGCTGGGCGTGATCATGTGGATGAAGGGCTTGCAGCACCAGTGGTTCTCGACCATGTATGGCGTCTATTACTTCGCGGGGGCGGTTTGGGTGGCGATTGCCGCGGCCTACGTCATCGCGCTGATCCTGGACCGGCAGGGGCTGATCCGGGACGCCATGGGCCCCGAGCAGTATTACTACCTGGGTTCGCTGCTGTTCGCGTTCACGGTGTTCTCGGCCTACATCCACTTCAGCCAGTATTTCATCATCTGGAACGCCAACCTGGCGGAGGAGACGTTCTGGTACGTGCTGCGCGAGAAAGGGACTTGGTGGACGGTGGGCCTGATCCTGGTGTTCGGGCACTTCCTCGTGCCGTTCCTGTGCCTGCTGCGAATTGACGCGAAGCTGGTCTTCCGGTTCATGGCGCCGCTTTGCGTCTGGATCGGGCTGATGCAATACGTGGACCTGTCATTCAACATCATGCCGGTGCTGCATCCGGATGGCTTTGCGTTCCGCTGGATCTGGCTCGACGCGGGCTGCCTGGCGCTCATGGGAGGCGTGCTGGCCAGGGTGTTCCTGCGGGATTTGAATCGCCACGCGCCTTACCCCGTCAAGGACCCGAGGCTGGCCGAGGCCATGGGCCTGTACCCGGATTTGCCCGGGGCATTGCTGGAGGAAGAACCGGGGTCAACCGACAAGCTGTCGGGTGCGCAGCCGCAGTCGGCGGGAGGTGGCCAATGAAAGCTCACTCGGCTCGCGAGCGGACCGGGCTCGCCTATCTGCTGGGCATCCTGGGCGCATTCCTGATTGTCGCTGCGTTAGTTTGGGCCATGCGCCATTACACCCTGCCGCCACCGGTGGATGAAGACCGGGTGACGCTCCGCAAGAAGGCACTGGCGGAAATGCGCGCTGCGGAAGCCAGCGAACTCGAGAATTACGGATGGGTGGACCAAACCAAGGGTATCGTCCGGCTGCCGATTGCCGAGGCCATGAAGCTCGCGCTGCGCCAATGGCAGAACCCGCCCGCCGCCCGCTCCAACCTGATCACCCGTGTTGAGAACGCCACTGCGGCTCCACCTGCGGCCCCGGCCAAGCCGAACCCCTTCGAGTAAACCGCCATCGGTTGCATGAGTCTCATCCTTCCCGAATCGCCGCCTGCTTCCGCCGATACCGGCGAGGCGGTGCGTTGCGGTGTCACGCCTGCTGAGATTGACGCCTCCTGCCGCCTGCCGCTCGTGTGGCTTTTCTTGAGCGGAGCGCTTTGGCTCGTGATCGGCTCGGCGCTCGCGCTGGTGGCCTCGATCAAGTTTCACGCGCCGGATTTCCTGGCGGATCCGGGCTGGCTGACGTACGGGCGCGTGCGACCCGCCAGCGTCAACTCCATGCTTTACGGCTTCTGCCTGCAGACGGGACTGGGTGTCGTGTTGTGGATGGTTGCGCGTCTGGGCCAGACCGCATTGGTCAGGCCAGGTTTGATCACTGTTGGCGCCGGGTGCTGGAACCTGGGCGTGACTGCGGGCGTGCTGGGAATCCTGGCTGGCGGGAGCACGGGATATGAGAACCTGGAGATGCCCCCTTACGCGGCCTCGCTGCTGTTCCTGGGCTGCCTGATGGTGGGCATCGGGGGCGTGCTTACCTTCCACCGGCGGCGGGAACGCCAGCTCTACGTCTCTCAGTGGTTCATCCTGGCGGCGCTATTCTGGTTTCCGTGGGTCTATGCGACCGCGAATCTGCTGCTGGCCGGCACCGGAGCGCGCGGGATGGCGCAGGCGGTGATTGCCTGGTGGTACTCCGAGAACCTGCTGGCGGTATGGCTCGGGCTGGTTGGTTTGGCGGCGGCGCTGTATTTCGTGCCCAAGCTCGTCAATCGGGAGCTGCACAGCCGTTATCTCGCGCTATTGGCGTTTTGGATTCTGATCCTGTTCGGTAGTTGGGGCGGCATTCCCGCCAGCGCGCCGGTGCCGGCGTGGATGCCTGTGGCAAGCGCGGTGACGAGGGTGTTGGGGGTGATCGCGGTCATCGCCGTGCTCCTGAATGTGCACCGGACAGTGCGAGGCAAGTGCTCGACGCTCCGGGGCCACCCATCGTGGTGGTTCATCGGTTTCGGCACCGCCGCGTTCGCCGTCGCGGGTTTGGCGAAGGCGGCGACGGCGTTCCGGGCAGTCAGCCGGGTCACGCAGTTCACCTGGTTCACGCCTGCCTGGGACCTGCTGAACGCTTACGGGTACTTCACGATGGTGATGTTTGGAGCCGCGTATTACATCGTGCCGCAGTTGGTGGGAAGGGAGTTTCCGCCGGGCAAGCTCGTGCGCGTCCACTTTTGGACTGCCGGGGCGGGGATTCTGTGCTTCGTGGTGCCGCTCGCCGCAGGCGGCATCGTGCAAGGGCTCAAGTTGCAGCAGGCGGTTATTCCGTTCGCAGACGTTACGCGAGGGACCCTGCCATTTCTGCGGGCCAGCACCATGGGCGACCTGCTGATGGCGCTGGGTCATTTGCTGTTTCTGGCGAACCTGGCCTTGTTGGCGTTCCGTTTCTATCGAGCCCGCGCGGTGTCGGCCTGGGCCGAGGCGACAGCAGAGATTCCGGCCGCGGGGGTAAGAGTATGAACCGCGGCCCGGTAATTTTCCTCGCGGCCTTTTTTGCGCTGGCCAGCTCGTGGTGTGGCTTCATCCTGGCGCCGCAGTTGCAGATCGGCCGCTTGCAGCAGACCAACACGCTCGGCGCGGCGGTGGCGTATCCGGTGGCCCGGCCCGGCGCGGCGCAGCAGGGGCTACAGGTGTATCGCGCCAACGGTTGCGCCTATTGTCACAGCCAGCAGGCGGGCCAGACCGGCACCGTCCTGGATGTTGCGCTGGCCGAGGCTGGAACCAACCAGGCTGCCACCATGGCGGCGCTGCTGAACCTGGCCGGCACGACGCCCGCCCTGACCGCGTTGCCGGGGTTGGAGTCCGGCCGCGCAGACCCGACCGGCGGCGCGCGGCTGCAAGATCTCCCGAAGGCGGTTCTGCGGAGCACCACCCGGGGGGCCGCCAATGCCGCGGTTAAGACGTTGAATTCCACCGGAGCCAAAGCCCAGCTTTGGGTTGTGCCGGTGGGACCCGACATCACGCGCGGCTGGGGCCGGCGGCGCTCGGTGGCAGAGGATTTTCTCTTTGACTCACCAGTCATGCCCGGTTCGCAGCGCGTCGGTCCGGACCTTGCCAATGTTGGCGCGCGCCTGCCGGATTCCAACTGGCACTTGCGCCACCTGTATGCCCCGCAGCTCGAAGTCTCAGGATCAACCATGCCGCCATACCGATTCCTGTTCGAACAACGCAGGGTGAGGGTTGAGCCCTCGCCGGAGGCGCTGGTTCTTCCGGCTGAACTGGCGCCGCCGCCCGGCTACGAGGTGGTCCCCAAGCCGGCCGCGAAGGCGCTCGTGGCCTACCTGTCCAGCCTGCGCGCGGACGCCGCGCTCTTTGGCGCACCGCTGACACAGTTGGGCGCGGCCGGAGCGCCGAACGCAACGAACACACCCCCCGCACCGGGCGCAACTCCCACCAACGCGGTGACCAGAAATGTCTCCTTGTGATGAGCCCTGAGCCACTACCACCTTCCTCACCGCCCACCGAAGCAGCCGAACCCCGGGCGGGCAATGTGGCCGTTCCTGTCTGGCTGCTCGTCTTGCTGTCCGTGCTGCTCTACTGGGGCATGGTGTATTTCGACCAGCACAGCGGCTGGTTCAACCCGCAGGTTTATGCGCCCTACCGGTCGCTTGAGGAGCTGGTCCTTTATCAGCCTCCGAGCGGCGGCATAGATGTCATGCGGGGGAAAGCACTCTATGAGGGTCTCTGCGGACTGTGCCATGGCAACGACGGCAAGGGCAAACCGGGCCAGGCACCGCCGTTCGCGGGCGCGGAATGGGCTGTGGGCAACCCGAACCGCGTGATCCGCATCCCTTTGGCTGGATTGACCGGACCGATCCAGGTCAACGGGCAGGAATGGAACCTCTCCATGCCCGCGATGGGCGCCGCGCTGCCGGATGACGACCTGGCCGCCGTTCTCACTTACATCCGCCAGAGCTGGGGGAACAAAGCGTCGGTCATTACCCCCGACCAGGTGAAAGCCGTGCGGGCAGAGATCGGCAACCGGACGCAGCCCTGGACGGCGGAGCAACTCAACGCGATTCAATAGCGGGCGCGGCGCCTCGCCTCGATCTGCTCGATGGCCCACCGGGCGTGCTCCGATACCAGGGGCTCTGGGTCACGCGCCGCTATCCGCAAAGCCGGCAACGCGCCCTCCCCGCCGACATTGCCCAAGGCCACGCACACGTTGCGCAGCAGGCCTCGGCGCCGGGCGCGCACGATCGGCGTACCCGCGAAGCGTTGTTTGAAGCCGGCCTCGTCCAAGGCCAACAGCTCCAACAAGTCCGGCTGTGCCAGGTCCGGGCGCGCGTGCGCCTTCATCAGCCGCGCTTCCTGGGCGAAGCGGTTCCACGGACACACCGCCAGGCAATCGTCGCACCCAAAGATGCGGTCGCTCATGGCCGGACGCAGTTCCAGGGGAATGCCTCCCTTGAGTTCGATGGTGAGATAAGAGATGCAGCGCCGCGCATCGAGCTGGAACGGGGCCGTAATCGCCGCCGTCGGGCAAGCAGTGATGCAGCGCGCGCAAGCGCCGCAGCGGTTCTTCTCCGGCGCATCGGGTTCGATGCCGAGCGTGGTGAGGATTTCCGCGAGGAGTATCCAATTGCCGGACCGGCGGCTGATGAGGTTGGTATGCTTGCCGATGAATCCCAGCCCGGCGCGCTGGGCCAGGTCGCGTTCGAGCACGGGCCCGGTATCCACATACCAAAGTGAGCGCGTGCCCGCCTCGCCCAGGCCGTCCACAAACTGCGCGAGCTGCCGTAGTCGCTCGCCCAGAACTTCATGGTAGTCCGCGTAGCGAGCGTAGCGGGCGATAATGCCGGCGGGAGGCACGGAGAGTGGCGTGGTGCGTGGTGCGTGGTGCGTGTCGGACGGTCCTGCGCTGAAGGTTCGGGTGGCCGTGGGAACCTGACGCTCGCTCCTCGCCCCTTGCCCCGCCAGCGAGTAGCTGGCCGCCAGCGCGATGATGCTCCGCGCGCCAGGCAGCACTTGCTGTGGATCAACCCGCCTCTCCACATTTCGCGCGAGCCAGCCCATCTCGCCCTGGCGCCCTTCCGTCAGCCATTGGCGGAACCGCGCCGCGGATTCCGGCGCGGCGGCGGTCGTCACCCGGCAGTCATCGAATCCCAATTCACGCGCCCGCTCCCGCAGAGCCGTCTTCATCGGTGCGCTGACTGCGCCATGTGGAACTGGTGCACCACGTGCTGGGCAACCTCGCGCACCGACCGCATTTCCGTGTTCACCAGCACATCCGCCTGGCGGTAGAACGCTTCCCGCGCCGCGAGCAGTTCGCGAATCTTCGCCAGCGGGTTCGGCTCGTTCAGCAGCGGCCGGTGGTTGTGTCCCCGCACCCGCTCATAGATCCCTTCCGGCGACGCCCACAAGCAGACCACCAGCGCGTGCGACTTGAGGCTCGCGAGGTTGCCCTCCTGCGCCGGCAGCCCTCCCCCCGTGGCAATCACCGTTCGCTGCCGTCGCGTCAACTCCTCCACCACCCGCCGTTCCCACTCTCGAAAAGCCGGCTCGCCGTCCTGGTCGAAGATGTCGCTGATTCGTTTTCCGGCCCGCGCCTCGATGACGTGGTCGGTATCCAGGAACGTGAAGTGCAGCACCTGCGCCGCCACCCGGCCCACGCAGGACTTGCCGGTTCCCATGAAGCCGATGAGGGCAAGATTATGAATTGAGCGCGTGCCAGACATACTAATCAGTTAACGCATTCGCTCCGCTTTGGCACGCAGTTTCACCGCGCGTTCAAGCCGGGAAAGCGAGCAGGCAGCGCAGGCTCAGGAGCCTGCGCCGCTTCGTTAAGCAACCGCGGTCCTAATTGGCCGCCCGGCCGCCGATGCCTTTGGTGCCGGCGGCGATGAGCCGCGCGGGTTCTTTGGGGCGCAGCGCGCGGACGGCTTTGCCGGCGCGCCACATCTCCGAGTTGCCGATGGCCGCCAGCTCTTTGCCGAGTTGCTTCTGGTAGTCACGCTTGCCGCAGGCCGAGAGCACCCGCGCGCATTCCTTGCCGTTCTTCACGCGCTCATAGAGCTTCTTGAACACCGGCAGCACCGCCTTCTTGAACTGCGGCTTCCAGTCCAGCGCGCCGCGCTGGGCCGTGGCCGAGCAGTTGGAGTACATCCAGTCCATGCCGTTTTCGTCCACCAGGCGGATGAGGCTCTGGGTGAGTTCCTCGACGGTCTCATTGAAGGCTTCACTGGGCGTGTGCTTGTGGGCGCGGAGCACGTCGTATTGCGCTTCCATGATGCCCGCCAGCGCGCCCATGAGCACGCCGCGCTCGCCGGTCAGGTCGCTGAACACCTCGTGCTTGAAGGTGGTCGGGAAGAGGTAGCCCGACCCGATGCCGATGCCGACCGCCAGGCAGCGTTCTTTGGCGCGGCCGGTGGCGTCCTGCTCGACGGCAAAGCTGGAGTTGATGCCCGCGCCGGTGAGGAAGTTGCGCCGCACCGAGGTGCCCGAGCCCTTGGGCGCGACCATGATCACGTCCACGTTCCTGGGCGGCACGACTCCTGTTTGATTGCGGTAGGCAATGGAGAAGCCGTGCGAGAAGTAGAGCGCGGCTCCGGGCTTGAGGTTCTTCTTCACCAGCGGCCAGATGGCGCGCTGGGCGGCGTCCGACACCAGCATCTGGATGATGGTCCCGCGGCGGACGGCCTCATCAATCTCGAACAGCGTCTTGCCGGGCACCCAGCCGTCGGCGACGGCGCGGTCCCAGTCGCGCTTGAAGGCGCTGGCCTGGCCGATGATGACCTTGAAGCCGTTGTCCCGCAGGTTGAGCGATTGGGCCGGCCCCTGCACGCCGTAGCCGATGATGGCGATGGTCTCGCCTTTGAGCGCCTTGCGCGCCCTGGCCATTGGGAATTCCTTCCGCGTGATGACCTGTTCCTTCGTTCCGCCAAAGTTAATGATAGCCATAAATGTTTTAGTTCTTTGTTTGTGTGCCGGACAGACTACCCGCCTTTTCCGGCGGGTCAAGGTGATTGGTGGGGGACGTGTGTGGTCGCAGCGCTTGGCGGTTGGCGGAATCAGTTTGCCTGGCGAGAGTGGCAGGGCGTCGCCACCGGTCCCGATGGTGCCCTGGGGACTGGAAGGTCAGGACACGGAGGTTGGGGTTTAACGAGGGGGAGGGCCGGGTTGGGACGGGGTTGGCAGCATGATTACAGCATCATTAGTGCATGATTGGAGCATGATTGGTCCTTGATTTGCCCCTGTACCTCCCACCGGTCCACTTAACCCCGCCGCGGCACCAAGCTGTGGCTGATCTGCATCAGCCCTCTGCCCTCCCAGCCGTTATCTTGCGGCCAAGTGCGGATACAAATCCGCGCACCTTCGAGCGGCACTTGGTACTGGGCGCTTTTGAGCCTCCGCCACTCCTTGAGCTTTGTCAAATACATCTCCGAGATATCGCTCTGGCCGTCTTTCGGCGGGGGCAAAAGACCGAGGAAGGCGTAGTTGCCGCCGGGGCCCTGGCCGGCGCGGCGCGGGGGCGAGCCGAAGACCATGATGTCGTTCACCGGAGCACACGACACCCTCAGCTTGATGACCAACCGGCCCCTGACCCGGTGGATCTTGAGTTCGGCCTTGACCGCGTTGGGACCGAACCGCGGGGGCGGGGGTGGCAAGCGGAGTCGCTCGCCGCCGCAGACCTCCCGCACGCGGTTGATTTTGATGAACAGTTCGCGGCCCAGCATGGCCCGGCTTCTGGGCTTGCCGAGGTTCCACAGGGTCACCGTCCGTTTGATGTGGATGCGCGTCGTGGCGGCCCGCTTGCACCAGGCCTCCCGTTCTGCGTCCTCCAGCTCGTCCCAACCCTGGACCAGTTCCGCCATGCTGCGGCGCTCGCGCCGGCGCGCCGGCGTCATCCCCTTCTGGCGGGGGCCGCGCTGTGGACTGGGCCGACCCTGACCTCGTTTCACGATGCTAACTCCGCGGCAGGGCGACCTTGCCCGTGCGGGTCAGTTCCATGATGCCGAAGTTCTGCAACAGGCTGAGCAACTTCTCGACCTTGCTCTCGTCGCCGGTCACTTCGATGGTCAGGCTTTTGGGCTGCACGTCCACGATCTTGGCGCGGAAGATGTCGGTGATTTGCATCACCTCGGCGCGGGTCTTGGAATCCACGGAGACTTTGACCAGCGCCAGTTCCCGGTCCACGGATTCGCCTTCGCGAAAGTCGTGGACGGTGATGACGTTGACCAGCTTGTTGAGCTGTTTGACGATCTGATCCACCGTGGCATCGTCGCCGCGCGTGACGATGGTCATGCGCGAGACGGTCGCGTCCTGCGTCGGCGCGACGTTAAGCGAGTCAATATTGTAACCCCGGCCGCTGAACAGGCCCGCCACGCGCGTCAGCACGCCGAATTTGTTTTCCACCAGAACTGAGATAGTGTGTCGCATAGATACCCGCCTCGACGGGCGGTGATAGCTAACAACCCTGGCCGTCCCGGGTCAACCGCAAACCGACTCCGGGGAGGATTGGGCATCAAAAGAAGGGGTTGTGGTCCTTTTCCTCGGCGACCGTCGTTAAGGGGCCGTGGCCGGGGCAGAGCAGGGTGTCGGGGGGCAGGCTGAGAATCTGCTCGCGCACTTTTTGGCGGGCCAGCGTCCACGATTGGTTGCCCCGGCCGATGGAGCCGGCGAATAACGCGTCGCCCACAACGGCCACATGGGGGGCGTCTTCGGGCCAGGTGCCGACAATATAAGTCGTGCCGTCTTCGGCATGACCCGGCGTGTCGCGGTGGGTGATGCGCAGGCTGCCGAGGTGGATGAAGTCGTTCGGCCGGTTGCGCTGGTCCACCGGAGCGCTGCGGGAGCCGAAATGAAGGCGGGTTTTAGGAAACTGCCGATGGAGGTCATCGAGGGCCGCGACATGATCCCCGTGGCCGTGCGTGATGAAGATGTGGCGGAGCTGGAGCTGGTTCTCCGCAATCAGCTCGGCCACCGGCCCCGCCTCCCAGCCGGTGTCAAACAGTGCCGCGTCGCGCGAGACTTCGTCCCACACGAGGAAGCAATTGACCGCCATGCCGCCCGTGTCGGTGGTGATGCAGCGCAGCTCGCGCCAGTTGCTCAAATCTCGCTCGGCGGGCCGCCAGCCGGCGGCGATGGCCTCCAGCCTGGCGGGATGCAAGCCCACCAATTGGGCGAGCGCCGCGAAGTCGGGTTTCCGCGGGGCCTGGCCGGATTCCTCCAGCGTCCCAAGTTCCTCCTGGGTTAATCCGGCCGCGCGCGCGGCGGCGGAGGCGGACACCCCGGACATCGCCCGCGCTTTGCGCACGATATCCCCTACGTGATCTTCCAGGTTCATGCGTCAGAACTTAACCGCAAGCGAGGCGAGTGCAAGGCCGATGGCGAGAGGGCTGGAAAGTTGGAACCGTCTTGTGTCGGCGGCTACGGCTTTTCGGGTGCGCGCTTGTCCAACGATCGGGCCACCTGCCGGGCCAGTTGTTCCAGCCAGCGCGCCGGGCAGGCATTGGCTTGCTGCACGGTGGTGAGGCTTGTCACGGCGTGTGTCCGGACGAAGTGCTGCTCAATTCCGCGACTCGGGTGGACCAAACCTGCCAGGCCGATGCAGGGAAGGTTCAGTTCGCGGCAGCGCCGGGCAATCCGCCCCACGCCCTTGCCCATGAGCGTGGAGCGATCTATAGCGCCTTCGCCGGTTACGACCAGGTCCGCCGCGCGCAGATGGCGCTCGAGCGCCGCGTGCCGGGCGAACAGGTCGAAGCCGGGCTGCAACCGAGCGCCGAGAAAGGCCATCAACCCGAAGCCCAGCCCGCCTGCCGCGCCAGCGCCGGGAACGCGGGCGGCATCGCATCCGAACTGCCGCCTGACAACTCTCGCGAGGCGGCCCAGGCAACGTTCCGCCAGCCCGAAATCACGGGCGCGCAAGCCCTTCTGCGGGCCGAAAACGCGAGTTGCGCCTCGCGGGCCAAGCAGAGGGTTTTGCACATCAGTTGCCACCAGCAGTTGCTCGAACCGGCGGCGGCGCTGCGGGACACCGATGCGCTCCAGCCGATCCAAGTTGGTCCAACGCATAATCGGTTGGCCGTTGCGGTCAAGGAACTTCCAGCCGAGCGCGCGGGCCAGACCAAAGCCGCCGTCGTTCGTGGCGCTGCCGCCGAGGCCCAGCAAGCAGCGGTCTGCTCCGCTCCGCAGAGCCGCGGACACCACCGCGCCCAGACCCTGCGTGTCGAGTTGGAAGGGATGGAACCGCCCGTGCGGCAGCGCCGCCAGTCCGATGACGCCAGCGGACTCGATGATGGCGGTCCGAGTTCGAGGCTCCCACCACCATCGGGTTGCGCGCGGGCGATGCGCCGCATCCACCGTTTTTACGCGGCGGGTCCTGGCTTTGAGCAGGGCGCGGGTAAGTTCGCCGAAGCCGTCGCCGCCGTCGGTCATGGGCAGCAGGTCAAGGGAATCGCGGGGGCGCGCACTGCGCCAGCCGCGCGCAATGGCCACAGCGGCCGCCTGGGCCGTGAGGGTGCCCTTGAACTTGTCGGGAATGATCAGGACGCGCAGCGGCATGAGGGAGTCTAGGGCCCAAGGTCCATGGCCCAAAGTCCAAACTCGAGGCCGGGCAGCGCTTGTGCATGGAGGCGCGCGGCCGGCTTGGGCATCAGCCCATCAGAGCCATTTGCTTAGGCGTGAGCAGCCACTCGAGGACGGCGCAACGACCATGCTTGAGGGATTCGGTCGCCAGCTTGCACAACCCTCCTTTTTTCAGCACTACGGACGAGCCTGCGCAGCCGGATACCAGAAGCGTGATCAACCCGCTCAAGTAAGGTTCGTGGCCGACCAGCAAGACGCTTTCGGGCGCCGGCCGGGAGAGGTTGAGCATTTCGATCAGCTTCCTGGTGCTGCCGCGGGGCGTAAGGGTGTCAGAAAGCACCAACCGTCTGTTTAAGCCGAGGGCTTTGGCGACGCTCTCCGCGGTTTGCCGCGCGCGCAGGTACGGGCTGGAATAGATGTGGTCGAAGGACAGGTTGAGCGATTCCATGGCCTTGGCAATCTGCCCGAGTTTGCGTTCGCCTTCCGTGGTCAGGGGCCGATCAGCATCCTTCTTGTAACCGGGGGTGCCCCGCTCTACGGCGGTACCGTGACGCAGAATGAAGAGATTCATGAGTTATTGGCTAACTACTTTTTTCGCTTCGGCGTCGCGAAGGGCGAAGGGGCGATCTGGACGAGTGGATAGCGGGTCTTGCCGTCAGCCGGCTTGAGGGGTGCGTTCTCTTCCGCCTGGGCCACGGCCATAAACTGGACCTGGCTGCGGCGGGACTTGCCGCCCCCGGCCGGTGCCGCGCGCTGATAGGACCCATCCGCCTGCAGTAAGCGCGCCTTGCAGGTGTCTCCCAGGGAGATCGCCAGAACCTCGTTAATCAGCCGTTCGCGCAACACCCCATCCTCCACCGGAATGGCCAGCTCGATGCGCCGGAAGAAATTGCGCGGCATCCAGTCGGCGCTGCTGATGAACACCTGCGGCTGGCAAGCGTTCTCGAAATAGAAGATGCGGCTGTGCTCCAGGAAGCGGTCCACAATGCTCCGCACCGTGATGTTCTGGCTGACTTTCTTCAACCCCGGCCGCAGGCAGCAGATGCCGCGCACGATCAGGTCAATCTTCACCCCTGCTTCGGAGGCTCGATACAGTGCCTGGATGGCCTCCCCGTCCACCAGCGAGTTGAGCTTGAGAATAATGCGCGCCGGCAAGCCCTGCCGGGCATTCTGTGTCTCGCGCTCGACCAAACCCAGCAGCCGCTGGTGGAGGTCAAAGGGCGCGACTACCAGCTTGCGCAAGCCCTGGAACTGGCAGATGCCGGTCAGCAAGTTGAAGAAATTGGTGGCGTCCTCGCCGAACTCCGGGCGGCAGGTGAACAGCCCCAGGTCCGTGTAAATCTTCGCCGTGGTGGGGTTGTAGTTGCCGGTGGCCAGATGCACGTAGCGTCGGATGCGGTGGCCTTCGCGGCGCACCACGAGGCAGCTCTTGGCGTGGATCTTGTAGCCGACCAGGCCATAGACAACGTGCACGCCGGCCTCCTCGAGCTGCCGCGCCCAGAGGATGTTGTTGGCTTCGTCAAACCGCGCCCGCAATTCCACCACTGCCGTCACTTGCTTGCCGTTGCGGGCAGCGCTCTCCAGCGCGCCGATGATGCGTTGGTCGCCGCCGGTGCGGTAAAGCGTCTGTTTGATGGCCAGCACGTCCGGGTCCGACGCCGCCTGTTGCAGGAATCCGACCACGCTGTCGAAGCTCTCGTACGGGTGATGCAGCAGGATGTCCCGCTCGCGGATAGCGGCGAACAAGTCGGGGCGCTGGCGCAGGCGCGCCGCCACCGGCGCCACGAATGGCGGGTCGCGCAGCTCCGGCGAGTGGTCCCCTCCGGTCAGCGCCATCAAGCGCGTCGGATTGAGCGGCCCATCAACCAAGTAGAGGTCCTCCGGCCCCAGGCGCAGCGTTTTGAGCAGCGGTTCGCGCACTGCCTCCGGACACTGGTGATCAATCTCGAGCCGCACCGCGTCGCCTTTGCGGCGATTGTGCAGCTCGTTCTCGACCGCTTTGAGCAGGTTGGCGGTTTCCTCCTCGTCAATATAGAGCTCGCTGTTGCGCGTGACGCGGAACGGCCAGTAACCCAGCAGCTTCGTCCCCGGGAACAGATCGGCCAGGTAATGCCCGATGAGCCGGCTCAGGTACACGTAGTCCTCGCGCCCGTCCGCGCGCGGCAACTTCACCAGCCGCGGCAAAATGCGCGGGATTTGCACCACCGCGCTGTGTTTGTGGACTTCACGGTCCCGGCGCATCTCCAGCCGGACGATCAGATTGAGCGACTTATTGAGCAACTGCGGGAACGGGTGAGCCGGATCAATTGCCAGCGGCGTGAGCACCGGGCGAACCTGCCCGTGGTAATAGTCCTCGACCCAAACCCGGTCGGGTTCCTCCAGCTCCGGAAGCTCCAGCAGGCGGATGTTATTGCGCGCCAGCGCCGGCGCCAGCTCCTCCCGCCAGCAGGCATACTGCTGCGCGACCATCCGCCGCACCCGATTCACGACGGCCCGGAACGTCTCACTGGCCGTCAAACCGTCCATCGTCCGCTCGACCACTTCGCTTTCGATCTGCTGCTTGATGCCAGCCACCCGCACTTCGAAGAACTCATCCAGGTTCGAGCTGACGATGCAGAAGAACTTTACCCGTTCGAGCAGCGGGGTTTGCGGGTTGAGAGCTTCCTCCAGAACGCGGTGATTGAACTCCAGCCAGCTCAGTTCTCGATTGATGAAATGAGCCGGGCCGAAAGCCGTTGCTTTTGCGCTGGGTGCCACAACCGCCAGCAAGGTATCCGCCTGTCGTGGGTTTGGAAAGCCGCAAAGTAATGCTGATGACCGATGCCAGAGCGCATGCACATGGGAATGCGCTAATAGGAGAAATCAGTTTAGCTTGCGTATCGCCATCCGTGAGGTAGAATGGTGTGGCTCAGTTTAGGAGCCGGGAAGACAAGAGACCCATTAGCGCCTTGCTTGGAACCTAGGTTGTGAATATGCGTATCAAGTCTGTCTCTGTGGTCTTGGAGTGGTCCGTCTCCAGGAGGAATGCCGGTGGCCAGTATTCAACGAGCAATCAAGCCGTCTTGCCGGGGCACCTGCGACCCGGTTGGTCGCCGCCCGCCCTCTGGTTGCTAGCTGCCCTGCTGCCATTGTGGTGTAGCCCAGTGCATGGCCAGGGGGCGCTCACCAACGGCTGGGCACCCACCGGTACCATTGCGCCAGCTGGTGACTTTGATACCTGGACCTTCTCCGCGAACACGGGCGACCGCCTCGTCATTCGGGTCGGAGAAATCTCCCAGACCGGCAGCTTCACGCCGCGGATCCGGCTGCAAAACCCGAGCGCGGTGCAGATCGCCTCGGCCCAGGGCGCGCTGGCGGCGGAGATTGCCGTCACCGCCACCAACACCGGCACGTTCACGCTGATTGCGGACGATGCCGTGGGCACCAGCGCCACCGGCACTTACCGGCTATCGCTGGCCAAGGCGCCTGGCACGGTGTTCCTAACCCCTGGAGACGAAGGCGGTCCCATGACGAACGCTTTCCAGCACACCGGCACAAATCTCGTCGGCGATCTGGACTTGTGGACCTTCAGCGCCAACGCCGGCGATGCCATCGTCCTGCGGATGGGCGCTGCGGCCTATAATCCCTGGATACGGCTTTATGGCCCTGACGGGGTTCTGGTGGGGCAGGCCTTCGACGGCAGTTTCGGCATCCGCGATGCCGACCTGCGCACCCAGGCCACCAACAGCGGCACATTCACTGTCATTGCCGGCAGCCTCGATGTCATCGCCAGCGGCAGCTACATCCTCACCCTGGCCCACGTGCCGGAAACGATTACCGTCTCCCCGGGCGACCACGGCGGAGCCATGGCCAACGCCTTCCAGCACACCGGCTCAGTTGACATCGGTGACCTGGATGTATGGAGCTTCTCCGCCAACGCCGGCGACGCCATTGTGCTGCGGATGGGCTCGGTCGGCTACAACCCGTGGATTCGGCTCTTCGGACCGAACGGCGCGTTTATTGCGCAGGCGGTTGACGGCAGCTTTGGGGTGCGCGATGTAGACCTGCGCATTCAGGCCACCAACAGCGGCACCTTCACGGTGGCAGTTGGCAGTTCGACTCAAAACGGCACCGGCGCTTACATCCTCACCCTGGCCCACGTGCCGGAAACGATTACCGTCTCCCCGGGCGACCACGGCGGAGCCATGACCAACGCCTTCCAGCACACCGGCTCAGTTGACATCGGTGACCTGGATGTATGGAGCTTCTCCGCCAACGCCGGCGACGCCATTGTGCTGCGGATGGGCTCGGTCGGCTACAACCCGTGGATTCGGCTCTTCGGACCGAACGGCGCGTTTATTGCGCAGGCGGTTGACGGCAGCTTTGGGGTGCGCGACGTTGACCTGCGCATTCAGGCCACCAACAGCGGCACCTTCACGGTGGTAGTTGGCAGTTCGACTCAAAACGGCACCGGCGCTTACATCCTCACCCTGGCCCACGTGCCGGAAACGATTACCGTCTCCCCGGGCGACCACGGCGGTGCCATGACCAACGGTCTGCAGCACGCCGGCTTCCTTGAGATTGGCGATCTGGACGTTTGGAGCTTCCCGGCCAGTGTCGGCAACGTCATCGCCTTGCGCGTGGGAACCACCAACGCTTACAACCCCTGGATTCGGCTCTTTGGCCCCACGGGGATATGGCTGGCGCAGGGCGTGGACGGCAGCTCCGGCATTCGCGATGCCAACCTGCAGTTTCAGGCCACCAACAGCGGCACCTTCACGGTCGTGGCGGGCAGTTGGACTCAGAACGGCGCCGGGTCCTACATTCTGACTCTGGCAAAGTCGCCCGGGCACGTCGCGGTCGCGCCCGGCGACGAGGGCGGGGCCATTACGAATACGATTCAGTACACCGGCACTGTGCAGGTGGGCGATCTGGATGTATGGAACTTCCAGGCCTGCCGCGCCAGCGCCCTCAGCCTGACCTGCGAGGAATTGTCCGGCGGCGGCGGCTTCACCCCGCGGCTGCGGCTGCTGGGCCCGACCGGCGCCCTGCTGGCGTCGGTCCAGAACGCCACGGCGCCGGTGATCAACTACCAGACAACCAACAGCGGCAGCTTCATCCTGATCGTGGATGGCGGCGGCCTCAACAACACCGGCACCTACCGCTTGACCGGCGCGGGCTTTGCCGCCGAGGGCCTGCGGCTCTGTCCGCCCGACGTCGTGAACGGCGTCCTGGACGTTACCGGCATTGGCGGCCTCGCCGGCGTGAACGGCATTCTCTACCACACCACCGAGGTTGAAACGCCCCTGGGCGGCTGGACCCCCGTCCTGACCAACCTCTTCGACCAGGCCGGTGTGTTCACCTACACCAACCTGTTCAACCCGGCCGAGCCCGGGCGCTTCTTCATCCTCGAGCAGCAATGACACCGCTGTCACAATCGAGCGCCGTGCGGAGACAGCCGGATAAGCACCCCTGAGCCAGAGCGCAGAGCTGCTTGAGGGACTGGCGGTGGCTTTAAGAATAAGATCCTGCTGCCTCGCACAGTGATGCCGGGTGTTCTGACAATTGGAACGCTCCGCAGGAAATCTCCGGATAATTCTAACGATCTCAGCGCAATCGTGCGTTTAGCCCTTGCGCGAAGATTTAGTTCCGGGCCCGGGCCGCAGTGTGAAGCTCGTGACGGTGTTTATGAGAAACAAACCCACGGCCAATGCGCTCGCGATACCCCCCCATTCTCGCCCCGGAGGCCACTTCACCACCTCGCTTCCAACACGGAGCGTTACCGCCAAATGCAGCAGTAAAACGTGGGAGTAGAACGCAGCCCGGAAGGACGGCTGCAGCACGAGGACGGCGGGGAAGATGACGGGGGCGTGGCCGAAAATCATTGAGAACGCGAAGCCCAGAAAGAACGAGTGCAGCACCGCATCGTAACGCATGCCGGATTCGAGCGGGAAAAAGGCAACCATCAGCACACCTGCGACCGCGAGCCAGCCGTAGCCGGCCAATAAGCAGATCGCCATGAAACGCGGCAGGCCGGGTTGTCTGATTGTGCGTCGCGCCAGGTCGAAGCTCCCCAGCCAGGCGGCCAGGGCCAGCAGGCTCAAGCCAGTCAGTCGCTCCCCGGCGACCCGGCTTAGCGAGGACAGGATCACTCCGCCGCCAAACAGGCCCAGGGTGCCATAAAGCAGGGGCGTTGAATACCGCGACGGCTTCTGAAACCGGCTCAGGTCGAGTCGTTCGCCCACGATAGTCAATGTCAGGAAGGCAATCCACCACGGCACGACACGGCTGATTGGCCAGTCCGCCCGCCAAAGCAGGTTGCCCACAGCCCAGGCCAGCGCGCCGGCTGACATCACCACGGTGAAGGTGGCCCTTTGCAGCCTTACCACCCAGAGACTCACCGCCCAGAACCAGAGGCTGCCCGCCGTGATCAACAGCATTGGCACGCGGCCCAGGGCACCAGCCATTACCATTGCCGAGCCCGCCCCGGTCAGTAGCGGCGCGATGTAGGGCCACCATCCTCTCAGACCGACAGCGCGCTCCAGCCCAATCACCGTGCCGAGAAATCCGCACACCATCAGTGGCCCGTGGAACGTGAGCCAGTTGGCGTTGCCGCCGGGCAACGGGAGGTTCAGCGGAATGCGCACCAGCCCGCCCCAAACACCCGCCAGCAGACTCGCCATCCCCATCAGCAATAAGGGCAGCAGCCCCAGCCTCTGCTTTCCTTCCGTCGTCATGCGCCAAACCCAAGTAGCAGGTCCCGCGTCAGGCAGTCAACTTCTCCGCCCACTCATGCCGAAGCTGCCGGGTCCGGCGGCCTGATTATGGCAGCAGGGCTTTTGCCTGGGGGACGCCGTCGCGGTGGACGATGAAAGCGAGCACTTTCAGCTTCACATAGGCACCGTGCAGAAACACAGCGCCTTGATTCCCCCCGCGCCACGCGACCTTGCCTGAATCCTTGGAGAGGAACCAGTCTTCGCCGCCTATACGGGTCGCGCCAATGATGTGAATGGCGTGATCGTCGTCGGTCGCGCCGTTGCGGAAGCGCAGCTCGCGGGCGGCCTGCGTAATCTCGCCCGCCGGAGTGTCAAACTCGGGGATTAGACAGTAGCGGCCGGTGGTTTGGTAGCTGGGCTCGGAGTTGTCCATCGTCACGGCGAGGGTGAAGCCGCCGCGCAGCGCGCTCTGGAACGCGTCGTAGAACACCATCAGCGGCACATTGAAGAAGTTTGTGTTGTGCCGCCAGTTGTCCGGCACCTTCAACTCGGTAAACGTGTTGAACGGCGCGGACTCAAAAGAGGTGACCATCAGATAGTCCGGCCACGGCAGCCGCACGACTTCGGCAAGGAACGACTTGGGGGTATGGGTCTTCCCGCCATAGGAGAAAGCCTTCGGCGGCTCGCCGAGGTGCTGATTGAGGATCTTCTTTACCCGGGCGAGCACGCGCGCCTCATCCCATTGACGATGCCGCCTGACTTCCTGCATGCAGTCCTCCAGTTCGGCGTACAAACGCGTTTGGTCCAACCCCTGGCCGTCGGGTGATCGCTCATAAACGCTGGCGGGCATGGCGCCGTATTGCTGGCAGGTCTCCATCACACCGCAGAAGATGTCGCCGGGCGAGAAGCGTGACTTGCCTTTAGTCCGCACATACTTCCGTGCCTTCTCGACGTATTGCCAATAAACGGGGTACATCACCGACAGCCGCACAGACGGAAGCTTCAAGCGAGCCATCTCCGATTCCAAAAAGGAACAGGTGGCATAGCTCCAGCAGATATACGTGTTGCCCTGGTTCAGGCACGGAAGGCTGGGCGCAGCCTGGAACTCGGCGGCGCTTTGCGGGTGCGGCGTCTTGTCCAGGGCGGTGCGCACCCGCCCCTCCATGGTCTGGGCCGAGGCAGGCAAGCACAACGCGAGGCCACACAAACACAACGACTTGGTAAACAAGGCAGCAGGTTGCATTGGTCCACTGTGCCCGGAAAAGGCTCTGAAGGGAATCTCATTCCATTTCCCGCCTTCCGCCTGCTGGAAAAGAAGGGTCTACGAACAGAATGCACTGCGCGCTGAGCGCTACTCTGCCAGCGGGATTCCCTCGTCCACCAGCATCACGGGAATGTTCTGTCGGATGGGGTAAAGGTACTTTCCGTCGGCGCGAATCAAGCCGCTGTCAATCTTATCCTGTACCGGCTGGCCGGCGCGATTTTTCAGCGTGCCGGCCGCAATTTGCCCGTTCAGCTTCTCAATAACCGTCGTGTCCGCCGCCCGCACCTCCTGGCGTGTTTCCGGGCAGCACAGAACCTTCAGTAGATCAGTATCAGTCATCTTAGCAGCAAAGGATCCAAGGCGCGCCGGGCTGCCTCGTAAACCTCCTTCAACGGCACGCGCGCCTGTTCGGCCAGCTTCTTGCACGATTCGAATTCCGGCGCGGCTTGGAGCACCCTGCCATCAAGCCGGCCGACCTTTACCGAAACCGGGCCGTGCGGCGTCTGCACAGTCACAAACTCGCGCCTCAGCTTGCGTCGTCCGGCGCTATAACGGCGGACGCCGAAGGCGCTGGTCTCGCGCATCAGCATCTCCGCGAATCTCTCCGCATCCGCCTCGGCGCACAACACGGTCAGCAGCACACCCGGCCGGTTCTTCTTCATTTGAATGGCCGTGTGAAATACGTCCAGGGCGCCGGCGGTGAGCGCCTTCTCCACGAAGTTGCCCAGCACCTCCGCGTTCATGTCGTCCAGATTCGTCTCCAGCACGACAATGGTGTCTGTTTCCCAATCATGCCCCCCGGCGCCGGCGACAGGCTCCTGGTGCCCGGGCCTCGATTCCCCGAGCACCGCCCGCAGCACGTTGGGTCGGGTGCGGTTCTCGCGACTGCCCAGGCCGTAGCCGATCTTCTCCGCGACCAGGCCCTGCATGGGACCGAAAGTCTCGACCAACTCCGCCAACAGCGCCGCGCCCGTAGGGGTAACCAGTTCGTTGGGTTCTTCGCATTGCGAAAGGGGAATCCCGCGCGCCCCCAGAATCGCGAGCGTCGCGGGCGCGGGAATGGGAAAGCGCCCATGCGCGCACTCGACCCAGCCGGCGCCCTCGATCACCGCACCCGCCATGACCCGCGGTTTGCCCAGGATTTCCAGCGCGATGCAGGCGCCGGTGATGTCCACAATCGAATCCACCGCGCCAATCTCGTGGAAATGCACCTGCTCGGGCGGCGCCCCATGAATCTTCCCCTCGGCCACGGCAATGCGCTGGAAGACGGCCAACACCTTCTCTATCACCCATTCGGAGAGACGGCATTGATCTACGAGTTCCCGGATCTGCGAGTATGTCCGGGCGTGCTGGTGCGAATGCGTCTGGCCGTGAGTTTGTAGTTGTTGCGTATGGACATGATCACTGGCGAGATGCACGTCAAACTTAACGCCTTCCAACCCCCCCTTGCGTCCCCGTGTCACGTGCAGGTGATACTCCTCCAGCCCCAGCTTCTTGAGTTCCCGCTCCAACGTGCCGGCCTCGACCCCCAGGTCAATCAGCGCGCCGATGAACATATCGCCGCTGATGCCGCTAAACAGGTCGAGGTATAGAGTTTTCATGCTAGCCCGCCGCCAGCGCGTTGATCTGGCTCGCCGCGTAGCCGGCCCCGAAACCATTGTCAATGTTCACCACCGTCAACCCGCTGGCGCAACTGTTGAGCATGCCCAATAGCGGCGCCAGCCCGCCAAAGCTCGCGCCGTAGCCAACACTCGTCGGCACGGCGATCACCGGCTTGGACACCAGCCCGGCCACCACGCTCGGCAGCGCCCCTTCCATGCCCGCCACGACAATCGCCACGTTCGCCCGCTGGATGGTCTCCAGGCGCCCGAACAGCCGATGCACGCCGGCCACGCCCACATCCGCAATCCGCTCCACGCGGTTGCCCATGATCTCGGCGGTAATCGCTGCTTCCTCGGCTACCGGCAGATCGCTGGTGCCGGCGCAAATCACGGCGATCGTCCCGGCCCGCCTGGGCAGGGCCTTCCTTTCAATGGTCACGCACCGTGCCAGCTCGTGATGCACCGCCAGCCTGAACCGCCGGCACAGGCGGCGCGCATGCTCGGGCCCGACGCGGGTGACGAGCACCCGCTGCTCGCGCGCAAACAGCCTCGCGGCAATTTGCGCGACCTGGACCGGCGTCTTGCCCTCGGCGAAGATGACTTCCGGGAATCCCTTCCGCAGCGCGCGGTGCGTATCCACCGTGGCAAAGCCGAGGTCCGCCACCGGGGCCGCCTGAAACTTCCGCAAGACCTCGTCGCGGCCCACCCCGCCCGCGCGAAACTTCTCCAACAGCTTGATTGCTTCCGTTGCGGTCACGCCCGCACCTTGCCACGAAAAGGCCGTCCGGTCACGGCCAAATTGACGATGACCGGTGGTGGTGCCGGAACCGCTCCGCCCCGCTGCTCCCTACCGAAGCTTGTCCAGCAACAGCGGCGCCAGCTCGCTGATCTTCACCCGTTCCTGCTTCATGGTGTCGCGGTCCCGCAAGGTGACCGTGTCCTTCAACTCCGGTCCCTGCTCGCCGAGCGTGTCAAAATCAACCGTCACCCCGAACGGTGTGCCGGCTTCGTCCTGCCGCCGGTAGCGCCGCCCGATCGCGCCGGCTTCGTCGTAAAACACGGACATGTGCGGCCGCAGCAACTCGCGCACCTCTTTGGCCTTCTTCACCAGCTCCGGCTTGTTCTTGAGCAGCGGGAACACCGCCACCTTGATCGGCGCGATGCGCGGATGGAAGCGCATCACCACGCGAGTCTCCAGCTTGCCCTTCTCGTCGGGCGCCTGGTCCTCGCAATACGCGTTGCAGATCAGCGCCAGGGCCAGCCGATCCACCCCTGCCGACGGCTCGATGACATGCGGCACATACTTCGCCTTGGCTTCCTCGTCGAAATACTCCATGGACTTGCCGCTGAACTTCTGGTGCTGCGTCAGATCGAAGTCACCCCGCGCCGCGATGCCCTCAAGTTCCTGCGTCCCAAAGGGAAACTTGTACAGGATGTCCACCGTCGCCTTGGCGTAGTGCGCCAATTCCTCCTTCTTCTGCCAGTACTCGACCAGCGTATCGCGCTTTAGCCCAATGCTCTCATACCACTGCAGGCGCTGTTCTACCCAGTATTTGTGCCAGAGCTCCCAGCCCCAATTGGGTTGCGGGTCCCCGATTGCAGGTTGAGCACCGGAGAGGCTGGCAACCGAGCCAGCCAGCTTCTGCACGACCTCGTCCGGGCGGATGAAGTACTCCAGCTCCATCTGCTCGAACTCGCGCGACCGAAATGTGAAGTTGCGCGGGTTGATCTCATTCCGGAATGCCTTGCCGATCTGGCAAATGCCGAACGGCACCCGCTGGCGCGCCACTTCCTGCGTGTTCTTGAACTGCACGAAGATCGCCTGCGCCGTCTCGGGGCGCAGATACGAGATGTTGTCCGCGCTCTCCACCGGCCCGACATAGGTCTTGAGCATCAGGTTGAACGGGCGCGGCTCGGTCAGCAGGCTGCCGTTCTCGGGATTGTAGCGGGTGGTGTTCTCGACCTCCTCAGTCCGCTCGCCCTGAAGCGTGGGGTTTTCAATCCCGCGCTGCTGGTAGAATTGCCGCGCCACCTTGCGCGCGTACTCGGCGTGTTTGGCCGTCGCAATGAGCACGGAGAATGCGTCTTTGGACTCTTTGCCGGAGCCGCCCTCGCTCGCACCGGTGTAAAAGTAGGCCGTCCCGCTCAGCGGCTCGACCTGGTCGGCCCGAAACCGCTTCTTCGTCAACAGGCAGTCCACCATCAGGTCGCTGAACGTGCTGGTGTGGCCGCTGGCCTCCCAAATGCGCGGGTGCATGATGATCGAGGCGTCCAGCCCCACCACATCGTCGCGCAACTGGGTCATCGAGCGCCACCAGCACTCTTTGATATTGCGCTTCAGTTCGGCCCCCAATGGACCGTAATCCCAGAATCCGTTCAAGCCCCCGTAGATCTCCGATGATTGGAATATCAGTCCCCGCCGTTTGCACAGCGACACGATCTTCTCCATCAAACCGCCAGATGTTGATTCAGCCATAGACCGGGCAGTCTCTCACAGCGCCCCCGCATGTCAAGATGACCACAGCGCCGGCTCGGGGGGCAAAGGGGAACTCTCCAGCGTGGCAATAAAGGCGGCCCGGGCTATGGCGTCCCAGGCCGCCTCCAACCCAACCCACTATGAAATGCAGGACGACGTCTCTTGCGTGCGCCGGCCCGCCGGATGCAGGGAAACCGGCCTGCACCCAATTGGGTGAGCGCATAATCCGTGCCAGTGTCAAACCCTGACCAGGCATCGGGCAGCCTCAGCCGCACCCTTGCAACCGCGTCCGGAGAGGACATCCCCCGTGAGCGCACTCGACTGCCACTGCGAAGAGACAAGCCAGAAGCGGCTTCCACTATCCCCGCCGAGATGGCTTGCTGCAACCTTGCGGGCCGGCAATCGCCTGCTTTTGCTGCTTGCCACACTCGATCGCATCCCGGAAAGTCACCCGGAACCGCCCTCGGCTCCAATGAGTCGCGAGTGCGTGCGCAGGCAACGGATGCAACTTATTCAGCCCAGTTAACCTAAGCCAAGGAACACCAACATGCTCAAAACCGGCATTCTCAACCCCCAAATCCTCTCGCTCCTGGCGCGCGTGCGCCACACCAATGCGCTGGTCATCGCCGACCGCGGCTTCCCCTTCTGGCCGGACCTTGAGACGGTGGACATTTCCCTCGCGGATGACATCCCGACCGTCCTGCAGGTTCTGGCCGCGCTCCGGCCCAACTTCAGCGCCGCCCAGGCGTTCATGGCGCGCGAATTCCTCCGGGAGAACACCCCGGCCACGCGCGCCTTGTTTGCCCGTGGCCTGCAGGGCATCCCAACCGCCTACGAACCGCACATTCAGTTCAAGAAACGAGTGCCCGGCGCCATCGGCCTGATCCGGACCGGGGACACTGTCCAGTACGCCAACATGGTGGTAATCTCCGGCTGAATAAAAATGAGCGGCCCTTTTCAGGGCCGCTCCGCGTAGTGCCACATGACTCGCCTCCTATTCCGAGTCATAGTCGTTTCGCCCTTTATCTAACATAACCCCATAAACCCCGCTATGGGGTGTTCACCCCATATCCTGCCCACCCCCGTCAGTGCCCGATCTTCCGGGAAATCCACTGTTTTCGGGCACACAGGAAGCCGTCCGGAGAATTCGCCGGGAGCGCGGCGTCCGTGAAATCAGAGCCCCAGCGGGAGTCGAACCGACTGGAATGGTCGCTGCCGGGGAGCAGCTTGCAGCGCACAAGGGAGTCTCACCATATACACGCCGTATCCACACCGTCTCCACACCGTGGATACAGCCTTGACATCCCCGGGGTATCCGCGGCAGACGCCGGAAGCCGGATTCGTCACAAGTGCAACAGCCACAGTGAGTTGCGCAAAATCGGCGCCCGCCGGACCAATTCAAGCCCCAATGACCGCACCCGTTGACGGCAGATAAACCATCCGGCAACGAACCCAAAGCGACCTGGATCGAACCTGTGCGAAAGCCCACAAATCGCTGCCGAAACCGCGAAGAACGACTTTCGGCGTGCGCGCCGGCGCAGGCGGCGGTATCTTCCGCCCCACTCATGGCTGTCATCAAACCCTTCGCCGCGTTACGACCGAAGCCTGACCTGGCTGCGCGCATCTGCGAACTGCCCTACGACGTCATGTCCACCGACGAGGCGCGCCAGGTCGCCGCCGGCAACCCCCTCAGCTTTCTTCATGTCAGCAAACCGGAAATTGACCTGCCACCCGCGACGGACCTTTACGCCCCGGAAGTGTATGCCAAGGGCAAAGAAAACTTCCGGCGCCTGATTGCCGACGGCGCGCTGGCGCAGGATCAGCGACCGCATTTCTACCTCTACCGCCAGGTCATGGGCGCGCACAGCCAGACCGGCCTGGTCGCCGCCGCCAGTTGCGAAGACTACCTCCAAAACGTAATCAAAAAGCACGAGCTCACCCGGCCGGACAAGGAGGACGACCGGCTGCGCCACATCGAGGCGCTCGAATCCCAAACCGGGCCGGTGTTCCTCGTCTATCGCGCGACTCCAGGCATGGACGCCCTCGTCGCCGGGCAAACCGCCCAGCCGCCGGCTGTTGACTTTACCGCCGCCGACGGCGTGCGCCACACCGCCTGGGTCATTGCCGATGCCGCGCGAACCCAGTTCGTCGAGGCCGAGTTTGGCCGGATGCCCTGCCTCTACATTGCCGACGGCCACCATCGCTGCGCCGCCGCCGCGCGCGCCTATCGCACCCGCAAAGGCGCCGGCCATAGCGCGTTCTTCCTCAGCGTCATCTTCCCGCATAACCAGATGCGGATTCTCCCTTACAACCGTGTGCTAAAGGACTTGAACGGCCTTTCCCCCGCCCGGTTGCTCGAGCAACTCGCCGCCGTCTTCGCCCTCAAGCGCCCCGGCGCCGCCAGCCCGGCACACAAACACGCGCTTGGCCTCTACCTCGCCGGTCAATGGCACCACTTGAGCTTCCTCCCCGGCTTCTCTGCGGCGGCGGACCCGATCGAGCGGCTCGACGTCACCCTCCTCCAGAAGCACGTCCTCGAACCGATCTTCGGCATTGCCGACCCGCGCACCAGCAAGCGCGTCAACTTCGTCGGCGGCATCCGCGGCACGGCGGAATTGGAGAAGCTCGTCAAGACCGGCGAATACGCCTGCGCTTTCTCCATGTTTCCCACCAGCATCGAGGACCTAATGGCCATCGCCGACGCCGGCGGCATCATGCCCCCCAAGAGCACCTGGTTCGAGCCCAAGCTCCGTGACGCCATGTTCTGTCACATGTTATGAACGCCGAGCCGAAGCACCGCAGGTGGCCGAAGGTGCTTGCGGGAACAGCGGTCGCCTTGGCAGGCCTGGGTGGGTGCCTGTTCCTTTACTGGAGTTGGAACTACCCCTACGGCATGAGCCATTGCTGCATCAAGGGTGTCGGCTTAGCTTTGGTCACCTACGCAGAGGACCACGGCGGTCACTTCCCTGCCGGCGGCGGCACTCCGGAGGCATCCCTCAGCCTCCTCTTTAGCAACTACATTGATGCCTACTGGCTGAGCGGCAAGACAGTTCCGCTTGAGGTGGTAAAAGCAACACTGGCCGGGGAAGGCAAGTTGGGCCCCGACTCGTGTGGCTGGCACTATGTGGAAGGCTTGACGCAAGCAGACGATCCGGAGATTGCCATTCTGTGGGACAAGGTCGGTTTGGGACACAATGGCGGACGCCTGAAAGGGGGCGGCCATGAAGTCGCATTTGTGGACGGAAGCACACGACTCATTCGAGGAGCAGGGTGGGCTGGTTTTCTGGAGAGACAGAAGCAACTCCTGGCACAAAGAGCCGAACGCTCGAAGCTGGGGCTGCCAGCCTTGACAGGCAAGATCCGGTTTCCGGATGGCACGGAAGTCTCTGAATACGAAGGCCCCTACACACTGCATCGCGAATGGGGAAGCGAGACCGGTAGCAGAATCAAACTCCAATGGATGCGCTTCAACGCGTCCGACGGCCCTTGCATGTTGAGGCTTGAATTGCCCGCTCGGCATCTGCGCTCCAAACCGGTCCACGTGCAGGTCTCCTCGAACCGAGTTACCCCGGACTCGATTGTCTTTGAGATGGAGCCCTATTGACTGGTGTCCTCGCGTTTTCAGTTCCAAAGCCTCCTGGCGGGCGACACGCTCATCCTGGCGCTCGCCCCAATGCAAGGCGTTACCGACCTTCCGTTCCTGCGGCTCATGGCCGGCTTCGGCGGCGCGGACATCTACTTCACGGAGTACTTCCGGGTCTATGCCACTTCCCGGCTGAACAAGCACGTCCTCAAATCCATCACGGCCAATCCCACCGGCAGACCGGTCGTCCCGCAGATGATCGGCAACGACATCCCCGCCCTGGTGCGCACCGCCCACGAACTGCAGCACCACGGGGTGTCGGCGGTGGATTTCAACCTCGGCTGTCCCGCGCCAGTCGTCTATCGCAAAGGCGCGGGCGGCGGCCTCCTGCGCGATCCCGCGCGCGTGGATGCCATCCTCGGCGCCCTGCGCGACGCTCTCACCGTCCCGCTCACCGTCAAGACCCGCCTTGGTTTCGATTCCGCAGAGGTCTTCCCGGCGCTGCTGCGGTGCTTCGCGAGCCGCTCGCTCGGCCTGCTCACCGTGCACGCCCGAACGGTGAGAGAGATGTATCGGAGCAAAGTGCATTACGAGTTCATCGCCCGCGCGGTTGCCGAGGTGCCGTGCCCGGTCCTCGCCAACGGGAACATCTATTCCGCCCAAAAGGCCGCTGAGGTGCTCAAGCTCACCGGCGCCCGCGGCTTGATGATCGGCCGTGGGGCCATCCGCAACCCCTGGCTGTTCCGGCAGATCCGGGAGCACCAGCGCGGCGAGCCGGTCTTCCTCCCGCGCGGCACCGATGTGCTGGCCTATGTGCGCGCGCTCTACGAAGCGGTCTGCTCACCCGCCGCGCGCGAGTCCGCGCAGGTGCAGAAGATGAAGAAATACCTCAACTACCTCGGCGTGGGGGTGGAGCCGACCGGCCAATTCCTGCACCAGGTCCGCCGCGTCACGACCACCGCCGGACTATTCCGCGTCTGCGAGGAGTTCCTCGACCACGACCGCCCGATGCCGCTGGAGCCGTTCCCCCTGGCGCTCAAGGAACGCGACCTGATGGCGGGCGAACAACTCTAAGCCTCGTAGCCTTCTCACCCGTACCGATATGGCCGCTCCATCGCGAAGGCGTTCGGCAGGTGGCGCACCTCGCGCACATTGCCGTCCCGCAGGAGCACCTCCACAATGTCGAAGCGAACCTTGACCCGCGGGTTTTTCAACAGGCGCAGGTAATCCAGCGCGGCCCGCGTCAGCCGTCCGCGCCGCTTTTGATCCACCGCCGCGGCGGGCCGCGCCCATTCCTCCGACGAGCGGGCCTTCACCTCGATGAAGACCAGGCAATCCCCCTCCCGCATAATCAGGTCAATCTCGCCCCGCGGGGTGCGGTAGTTGGCGGTGAGGAATTTAAGGCCCTGGCGCTGGAGCTGCTTCCTGGCCGCGCGCTCCCCCAGTTCGCCGCGCCGCAAGTGCGGCGGCTTCTCGTTCCTGTTCCACAAGGATTTGATGCGCGCAGCCAGGTTCATGCGATGCCGGATAGCGGTTGCGTTGCTCGCAGCCGGGACCTTTCTATATCGAGCCCGAGCGGAAGACAAACCAAATGCGCCCGCTGGTCCCTGACGCTGCTCAGGAACGAGCGGAAGGGATGAGAGAAGGATCCTTTGCGACCGGCGCTCCCCGCGTCGAGCCGTGCCGGCTAAGGCATCCAGAGACTCGCGATCAGGCGAAAAGGAAGCTCCTGAGTGTTAAACCCCGCAGCCCAGAGTGCGGGATCGAAGGCCCGGGGGTTTCTCTTGGCGCTCTGCCATTTAACGTGCCCATCCGTAAAGAGCGCGTTAAGACCGGACAACCCTCCGTCCTTGTGCGGCATAGCGTCGAACGACTGCACAATATCGGTCGAGATGCTCCTCATGGGATCGAGCGTGGTGATCTTGTGCGGGCCGGCAACTTCAGTGGTCCCATTGGCCCTCTCCGCCCCAAACTCGGCGATAACGTAGTCGCGGTTGCTGGGGCTGACAGTTATCCAGGGCAGGCCGACGAATGTCCCGCTCGGCACCAGATCCTTGCGTTGAGGAAGGTAGCTGTAGCAAATGCGCACCCGGCCCACGCTGCCACTGGGATCCGTAGTCGGCATGGACGGCCAGCTTGACACTTGCGTGTAATACTCGTAGGTGTACATCTGGTTCTGCCGGCCCTGGCCCGGGCAGTAGAACACCTTCGCGTTGGGGACGGCCTTGGTGCGCCATAACAGGCCCATACCGTAATACCCGGCATACACCTTCCCGGTGCCGGGGGTGACGAAACAGGGGTCCAGCGTCCGCCCCGGATTGCCCGCGCTCCAAAGGACATAGGGCACGTAGTCATTGCTGTCGCTGGCATACATGTTGACGCCCAGGCCGATCTGCCGGAGGTCATTCGCGCAAGCGGTGCGCAGCGCCCGTTCCTTGGCCTTGCTCAGGGCCGGCAGCAGCAGCGCCGCCAGAACCGCAATGATTGCGATCACCACCAGCAGCTCGATCAGCGTGAAAGCCCCCTTTGGCGGACGCTCGTCAAAGCGCCGCTCGCACTGGCCTCTCGACCAAAACCTTAAAGTCTGGGCTGGTCCCATAAGCCGCAGTGAATATTACCGCAAGCGGCGTGACAGTCAAGATGTACTCGACAATTTCAGCGACAGTTATTGACCCCACGCAACGCCGCAGAGGATTGCTTTGATTGCGACTTGGCCCCCATCTATAACTGCCGCGTGCGGAAGACAAACCAGACCGTCCCATGACCCTGGCCCCCGCAACCCGAGTCTGCCCCGTGTGCGGCCATGACGACGCCGCGGCCTTTGTGCACAAGGGCGAGCTTCGCCTCCTCCGCTGCCGCCGGTGCGCCATGATCTACGCCAATCCCGTGCCGGCCGAATTCGCCTCCGGACAGTACTACGATGAGGCCGGCGCGGAGTATTACCTCTCCCCGGCCAAGCTCGAAAGCGACTACGCCCCCGTGCGCTTCCAGCGGGAGCTGCGACTCTTCCGCAAGCACTGCCCGGCCGGCGCGGTGCTGGATGTGGGATGCTCGACCGGTGCCTTCCTGTTCCAGTTGAACCAGCGGTTCCCGGGCTGTTACCGGGTGCTCGGCACAGACGTGAGCGGCCCGCCCCTGGACTACGCCGAGAAACGCGGCGTGGGCGTCGTGCGCGGCAATTTCCTGGAGCACGACTTTGGCGAAAGGCGGTTCGACGCCGTAACCTTCTGGGCCGTTCTGGAGCACCTGCTCGAGCCGGCACGATTCCTCGCGAAGGCCGAGCAACTACTCAAGCCGGGTGGCCTTTGCTTCGTGCTGGTGCCGAACATGAAGTCACTGGCGGCGCGGCTGCTCGGGGCGCGCTACCGCTACGTCTACCCCCAGCACCTCAACTATTTCACCAGGGCGACACTCACAAGGCTGGTGGAGCCTCGTTTCTCGGTCCTCCAGTTCCATTCCACTCACTTCAACCCGCTGGTGCTCTGGCAGGACTGGCGCGGCGGGGGCAGGGAAGTGTCGAACACGGAGCGCGCCCAGCTCCTGCAGCGCACCACCGCCTGCAAACAAAATCCGCTCCTGCGCCCGGTGCGAGCTCTTTACGAGGTCACGGAGAAGGCGCTGGCGGCGCTGCACCTCGCGGACAACGTGGTGGCCGTGCTGCGCAAGAAGGCCTGACTTCAGGTCGAAAACAACTCCAGCGGTGTCGTCACGGGACGAAAGGGAGCAAAGCTGCGGCGATGAATCGGGCAGGGGCCAAGTGCCCGGATGGCGGCCAGGTGTTGCGGTGTGCCGTAACCCTTGTGCTCGGCAAAACCGTAGCCGGGGTAAAGCTGGTCCATCTCGCGCATGAGGCGGTCGCGCGTCACCTTCGCCAGGATGCTCGCGCCGGCGATGGAGTAACTGCGCGCGTCTCCCTTCACCAGTGCCGTGTGCGGGAGAGGCATGGACTTGACCGGCCGGCCGTCCACCAGCACATGCTCGGGCGGCGGCTGCAGTTGCGCGAGCGCCTGGTTCATCGCGCGATGTGTCGCCTGGAGAATGTTGATCCTGTCAATCAGCTCCACTTCCGCGCTCGCGATAGCGTGGCGGATTTCCGGGTGCGAGGTCAGGATGGCGTAGTAATCCTCGCGTTGCGTTTCGCTCAGTTGCTTGGAGTCATTAAGCCCGCGGAGCCGGCTGTCCAGGCCCGCCTCGGCCCAGCTGCAGGGAAGCACGACGGCGGCGGCAAACACCGGACCGGCGAGCGGGCCGCGGCCCGCTTCATCCACGCCGGCAACGAGCTTGAAGCCCTTTCGCCACAGCTCGCGCTCGTGGGAGAGCCGGTTCCAGACCTTTGCGTTCAATGCATCTCGACGTCACACGTGCCGATGCCCTTGCGGTAATAGTTGAACTGCACGTTTGGATGATCGGCAAGCAGCGACATCGGCACGGCGGCATCCGGCAGTTTCTTGGCGATCATCAGGCAGGTGAGCCGCTGGCCGAAGGGGTTGTCATGGTTGCCGGCGTGCCAGATGGAGACTTTCTCCGCCTGCCAGGTTTCGACCGGCCCGACCGAAATGGCCTGGGTGGGCACCAGTGAGATGTTCCCGCCGCCGGAGGTGCGCGCGTTCTGGGCGATGGTCAGCGGATGCAGGTCCACCACGCGCGTGGCCAGCTTGCGGTAGTCCGCCGGCGCTGGCGGCTGGTCTTTGAACTTGCCCGCCCGGCGCGGCGGATCGTTGAAGGCCCAGTGCTTCACGTCACCCTGGCCTCCCTGCATGACGGCGCAGCGGACGCCGGCAGCCCAGCTCTTGCGGTAGGCGGCGGTGTTGCCTTTCGGGAAATGCAGGTTCGCGTCCGGCATCACCAGGTCCTTGCGAACGCGGCTGAAACAAAGCTCGCGGTCGGCTTTCTCGAACGAGAGCGGATGCGTGGGCGGCGTTTCCTTGCCGTTGAGGAACCATTCGTCCATGCCCCAGAAATGGGCGGAACGAACGTTTAGGTTCAGGTCATTGACCAGGCGCGCCACCAGCGGCAGTTGCTCGGTTGGGCCGATGGGCCCGCAGATGCCCACCGGGTTGTCGGCCGAGGATTGCCTCCAGGCGGTGATGTATTCGAGCGCCTCGGCCAGGTAAAACTCCTCGATCGTGTCGTAGAGCACGACCTTGAAGCCGGGCCGGGACAGCTTGAGCATCTTCTCGGGCGTAAGCGCGGCCGCGTCGCGGATGATGTCGGCGTCGAGCGTGGTGTAATCCCACCAGTCGGGGGCGATAGAACTGAGTTTGCGTGCCATAAGTCAGAGTGGTCTTAGTTGCCAATCACGAAGGTTTATTCAGTAGCCTTTCTGACAGAGCCGTTCGTAAGCTCTATTCACCAGGTAGTTCTTCCCCAAAGCCGCCGCCAGCGGGTCGGCGTCCGGTCCGCAGAAGCCGCGATGCAAGTGCCGCCGCCAGCCCTCGGCATACTTGAATTGCTTCGACAGGCGCCCGACTGCCCGCGCCATGTCTTCCACGGCCAGCAGGTAGGAGTTCATGCCCTGGCTGACATCCAGCCAGTTCTGCTGGCTCTTATGCGCCGCGAGCGCCTGGAGCTGGGTCTTGTGGGTGGCCGTGGTGTTCACGAAAGCGCCGGGAATAATGCGGCGCCGCAACTGGTCGCAAAAGCCGTACGGCAACGCATGATAAATGGTCGCATCGTAATCCGCTGTCGGGCGCGGCGGCACCGTTCTGAAGTTCGGCATGCCGCGCGCGAATACCGCCGAGACCACCAGTCGCGAGGTGTTCATGTGGTCCTCCATGTAGTCCTGCGGCGAATGGGTCAACACGATCCCCGGCTTGACTTCGCGAATGACGCCCGCCAGCGCGCGGAGTTGCTCCACGCTGTAAAGGATTTCCAGGTCGTTCGTGAAGCTCGGGTGAAAGTGCGCCCCGAGAATCTTGGCGGCCGCGCGGGCTTCGGTGTTGCGGATGGAGCGGAGCATCACGCTGTTGTACTCGGCGCTGCCGCAGTTGCCGTTGGCAACGGTCAGGTAGTGAGTCTCATAGCCCGCCTGCTTGAGCAGCAGCAGCGTGCCGGCCATGTAAAACTCGATGTCGTCCGGGTGCGCCCCGATGGCAATGGCGACTTTACTTCGCATACTGGTTCACCTCCGTCATTTTCACCGGCCGCCCCAGCTCCGCCGAACGGTCGGCGGCGAAGACCGCTTCGTGGGTGAGGACCGCGTCGTCCATGCTGGTCAGCGGCATTTCCCTTCCCTGCGCCAGCGCGTTGAAAAAGGCGTCAAACTGCGCCTGGTAAGGGTGATCGGAAACGTCGCCCGAATCCACCGGCTTCACCGCCAGGGCGCTCCACGCCGCCTTGTTGGTGCCGAGGTCGGACGAGTGAAACTTGTTGTCGAGCAAACTGCCTTTGCTGCCAACCAGGTGCGTGTGGAAATAGTACGGCTGCAGGCAGTCAATCGAAGAGGTGCACTTGCCCACGGCCCCGTTCTTGAACTTGAGAATAGTCACGGTCGTGCTGGGGTATTCGTACGGCGCGAACAGCTTGTTCCTTGACTTGCTGCCGTAGCTCATGACTTCGACAACCTCGCTGCCCAGACACAACAGCAGGGCGTCCATGGCGTGGCAGCCGGCTTCGAGCAGCGAGCTGCCGCCCTCGTCCTTGTACCGGCACCACCGGAACTGGGCATACCAGGGACCGATGCCGTGGTAGTAGTCCACCTCCCCGTAGTGCACGTGTCCCAACAGACCGCGGTCCAGGATAGTCTTGGTGACCTGGAATTGGCTGGCGTAGCGGCACTCGAAGCAGACGCAGGTCTTGACCCTGGCCTGCCGCACGGCTTTCTGCATCGCGCGCAGTTCCTTGAGCGAGAGACAGAGGGGCTTTTCCAGGATGAGGTGCTTGCCGGCCCGGGCGGCGCGCCGGACCTGGTCCAGCCGCTGCGTGGGAAAGCCGCACAACGAAACGACATGGATGTCGGGATCGGCCAGCATGTCGTCCAGGTCGTTATAGACGCTGATCGGGCTGCCATACTGGGCGCTGATCGCCGCCGCTTCCAACTTGCGCGAGGAGCAGACGGCGGTGACCTGGCCAAGGGTGGTGGCGTTGATGGCGGGGATGTGCGCCGTTGCCACCCAGCCGTAACCAACGATGCCGACGTTATACTTCTTCATGGATCAGGAGCAGAATTCAGTTGCGCCGAGACGCTAGCCGGCATGGCACTACCTTTCCGCCACTTTGTCAAACACAACGTGCGAGAACGTGCGAGGGCCCAGCGCGTATGCATGAAGGCGCTCGGGCATCTTGCTCTCCTTTTGGACGGATGGAGAAGGATCAGACGACGCGCTGGACTGAACTGCGAGGCGTCGGAGCCTCTGCGTGTTGACGGATCGCCCTCTCCGGATAGCATCGGGGTGTGGAAATTCGCAACGCGATCGGGCTCATTAAGCAGGAGGGCTGGCATCTGGCCCGCAGGCGCGTCAGTTTCCGACACTTTAGACACGCAGCCAGGCGCCTCGGGTGGATCCTGTTGTCCCTGGTGTGTTCGAGCCCTCCCGCCACCGCCCAAACCAACACCCCATTCGACGGGCGGCCATGGAACATCTCCAGCGGCAACCTCTCCGTTAGCTTCATCCAGGCTTCGCCCATCGGCGCCTTCCCGCGGCCCGACGTCCTCGAACCGCCGCCTTCGGTAGAAACGCAGGTCCAACTTAAGCACCTCGGGTTGGTGGCCAACGAGGACTACATCGCCTGGGGTGCCGTGGAGCGCGAACCCGGCCGCTGGGACTGGCGGCAGCATGACGCGGTCGAGCAGGCCCTGCACAAGGCCGGGCTAAAGTATGTGGTGTATGACTGGGTGCACTTCCCGCCGGTCTGGCTGCGCGATCAGCAGAAAGAGAAACGCGCATTGATGCGCTGCCTCGAACACGGCCAGGAGGCCAACTACCTCTCGATCTATGACCCCCGCACGATCGAATGGTATGACCACTTCTACCGCAATCTGCGCGACCATTTCGGCGACCGGATTGACGATGTCTATGCGTGCATCCTCGGGCCCTACGGCGAGGGCAACTATCCGCTGCTCGTCCCGGACTGGGTGAAGATGGGCCATTGCCATGAGGGTTACTGGTGCGGCGACACATATGGGGTGCAGGCTTTTCAAATCGCCATGAAGCGGCGTTACAGGGAGATCGCCCGGCTCAACGCGGCCTGGGGCGGCGACTATCGTTCCTTCGATGACGTGCGCGTGCCCCCGGAGCTTGCCGATGAGAAGTTCAAGCCCACGCCGGCAGCTTTCCCCACCGCCGCCGCCAGGCGACGCTGGCTCGACTTCATCGCCTGGTATCACCAGGCGATCATTGACTTTGCCGAACAGTCCGTCCGCACGGTGCTGAACTACTACCCACCCGGGAAAGTGCGGCTGAAACCCGGCGGCAATGCGGGCGGCGTCAACCCGATTGCCTGGGGCACCTACTGTCCCGGCTACGCGAAAATGGCGCAGCCCTACCGGATCGTGCTCCAGCCCGCCGACTGCCGGGGCGCGGTCTTCGGCGACAAATGGATGGGGACCGCCTACCAGTTCTACGGCGTCAAGGAATGCACCGAGCCCGCCGGCGACCTGGACCAGACGGGCTTTGTGCGGCGGATGTTCTCGGATGCCGCCTCCGGCGCGAGCCAGCTTTTCAGCTACCAGTTCGCGACGCACGCGCCGGATATCCGCAAATACATCCACCTGTTCACAGGGAAACCCGGCGAGACGGAAATCGCCGTTTACTGCGCGACGACGCTCTATCGCCTCGGCGGGAACCTCGAACCCACCATCCAGGCGGCATACCCGCTCCGCGACCTGTGCGATTTCGATGTTCTTGATGAACTCCTCATCGCCGACGGCGCGCTCACCACTAACCGTTACACGGCGCTGGTCATCTTCCAAGCCGACATCGTTGACCAACCCATCCTCGACAAGATTGACGCCTACCGGCGCGCCGGGGGAAAGGTCATCGCAGCGGGCCACGATCCAGTTATGAACGTGGAAGGCACGCCCTGGCCCGGCGCCGAACAACTCAAACGTGTCGCCCCGCTCGCCAAGGACCGCGCCTGGCTAAGGGAATTGTCAGCCCAGCTTGCCGGCCGCAAAGGCGTGGACGGCCAGCTCGACGGTCTTTGGGTCTGCCGCCGCGGTAGCCAGGTGTTTGCATTCAACTCCGGCGCCAAATCCGTCGAGACCACACTCGACGGCAAAACGTTTGCCATCGCCCCCTATACCATCTGGAGTAATCACCCGCTCAAGCCCAGTGACTGATCCCAACGCCACAGCCGGCCGCCACCTGGTTTGAAACAGCGAGAAGACCTTCGTTACCCCAGCGGTTTCCAGCCCATCCGCTCTCCAGTCTCACCATTGGCTCGTGTATGCCGCCAGTATGTCTCCAACCATATGCCCCATGTCGAAAGGAGTGAGGAATCCTCCGCACTTGCCTTGGCGAACAGACGGAAAGTGCGCACCTGCCGCCACACCCGAGGGTGAGTTCGCCAGGCCGGCCGCCCGCGCTCACGCCTTCCGGCGTAACCCCCGCCGGTCATGGAACGTCTGTTGGATCAAGCACATTTGTGCTCGTGCGGCGTTAGCCTATCTGCGAAACTGAAAACTATGACGAAGACCGCGTCGCTTCTGGCCTTCCTGGTCCTGGCGGTCCCCGGCGGGGTCGCGGCCCCGGCCGCGGCGCCCAATCCCTACGATGCCAAGGCGGACTTGGTGGCGCGGAATGCCATTGACGACGTCGTGTTTGCGCGCTTGGAGCAGCGCAATGTCCAGCCGGCAGCCATTTGCTCGGACGGTGTGTTTGTCCGGCGCGCCTACCTGGACATCATTGGCACGCTGCCAAGCGGATACGAGGCCAGGGAGTTCATCCTGGACCGGTCGTCGGGCAAGCGGCGCGCGCTGATTGACCGGCTGCTGGAGCGGAACGAGTTTGCCGACTACTGGGCGATGCGCTGGAGCGACGTGCTGCGCATCAAAGCCGAGTTCCCCATCAACCTCTGGCCCAACGCCGCCCAGGCGTATCACCGCTGGGTTCGCACCTGCCTCAAGGACAATGTCCCCTACGACCAGATGGTTCGGCAGATGCTCACCGCCAGCGGAAGCAACTTCCGCGTGCCGCCGGTGAACTTCTACCGCGCCATGCAGAACCGCCAGCCGGAGGGCATCGCGCAAACTGTCGCGCTGACCTTTATGGGCGCGCGGGTGGACAAGTGGCCGAGGGATCGCCTGGCGGGCATGGCGGCCTTCTTCGCAAAGGTCGGCTACAAAGACACCGCCGAGTGGAAGGAGGAGATCATCTTATTCGATCCCGGCAAGACCAACGCCGTGCCGATGGCAGCGCCCGTCTTCCCGGACGGCACCCCCGCGCGCCTGTCGCCCGACCAGGATCCGCGCGAGGTATTTGCGAACTGGCTTATTGACCCGAAGAATCTCTGGTTCACGCGGAACATCGCCAACCGCGTCTGGGCCTGGCTGCTGGGGCGGGGCATCATCCAGGAACCGGATGACATCCGCCCCGATAACCCGCCCTCGAATCCCGAACTGCTGGCGTTGCTGGAGCGCGAGCTGATTGCCGGCCATTATGACCTGAAGCCATTCTACAGGTTGATTCTCAACTCGAAGACTTACCAGCTCTCTGCCATTCCCAAGGCCGCCACGGCCGAGCCAGACGCCGACTTCGCGCATTATCCCCTGCGCCGGCTCGACGCGGAGGTGCTGATTGACGCCCTGAACAAGATCACCGGCGGCACCGAAAACTATTCCAGCGCCATCCCCGAGCCGTTTACCTATATCCCGGCAAACGTCCGCTCGATTACGCTGGCGGACGGCAGCATTACCAGCAGCTTCCTCGAGATGTTCGGCCGTTCGTCCCGCGACACTGGCCTGGTCGCCGAGCGCAACAACCGCCCCACCGCCGAGCAGCGCCTGCATCTGCTCAATTCCAGCCAGATGCAGCGCAAGATCGAGGCGAGCCCCATGATCAAGAACCTCACAGTGGCCAGCAACGGCCCGCGCGAAATCGCCACCGGCATGTACCTCGGCATCCTTTCGCGCTTCCCGACCGAGACGGAGTTGAAGATTGCCGAAGACTACTTCCAGTCCGGCAAACTCTCCCGTCGTGAAGCCGCGGTGGACCTGGTCTGGTCGTTGATCAACAGCGCGGAGTTTCTCTACCGGCACTGACACAACGCAATGGAGCAACACATGAACAAGTCGCAGCCTCACCATGCTGAGCCGTCCAATTCCCCGCCGGGCGGCCATAACCCGGCCCAAGCCCAGGCATCCATGTCCCGGCGCGAAGCGGTCCAACGCACGCTCGCGGGCGCCGCGGGTTTGCTGCTCACCAACTGTCTGAGTGCGCGCGCACTGCAAGCGGCCCAGGCCAAATCGCCAGCGGTCGAATCCGCCACCGCACCCGCCACGAAGGGCAAAGCCAAAGCCGTCATCCAGATTTGGATTTGGGGCGGCCCCTCGCACCTCGACACCTTCGACCCGAAACCGGAGGCTGGCAACGATTACTGCGGCCAGTTCACTAACCCGATCGAGACCAGCGTGCCCGGCATCCGGATCAACGAACTGCTGCCGCTACTGGCGAAACATGCCGACAAGTACTCCATCATCCGCAGCATGACCCACGGCATCAACAGCCATGAAACCGCCGCCTATATGGTCCAGACCGGCTGGCCGCCCGGCGGCCGGGTGGTGTATCCGTCGGTCGGTGCGGTGGTCTCGTTCTTCAAGGGCCGCGATGCGGGCTACAAAGGCCTGATACCGCCCTACATCGTGCTGACCCAATTGCAAGGGCGTTTTTCCGAGGCCGGCTTCCTGGGAGCGCGCTACAAGCCTTTTGCCACCGGCGGCGATCCGGCACAAGCGCGCTTCGCGGTCGAAGGCGTGGTCGCCCCCGGCATCTCCGACAAGCGGCAGCAGGACCGGCGCGAATTGCTCCGCCGGCTGAACACGCTGGAGCACGCCTTGCCCGGCGATGCGCAACTGGCGACCTCCGCGCAGTGCGAGAAAGAGGCCTACGACCTGATCCTGGGCGACGCGGGCAAGGTGTTCGACCTGTCGCAGGAGAAGGACGCGGTCCGGGACAACTATGGGCGCACCACGTTCGGGCAGTCCTGCCTGATGGCGCGGCGCCTGGTCGAGCGCGGCGTTCCCTACGTCACCATCAACTACAGCGGCTGGGACATGCACAAGGGGATCTTCCAAACCTTGCGCCAAAGACTGCCGCAGATGGACCGAGGCATGGCCGCGTTGCTGCAGGAACTGTCCGAGCGCGGTCTGCTCGACAGCACCATTGTCTGGTGGAGCGGCGAATTTGGCCGCACACCCAAAATCCAGTGGGAACCGCCCTGGAACGGCGGACGCGGCCACTATGGCAAGGTCTTTTCCGCGGTGCTGGCCGGCGGCGGTTTTAAAGGCGGCCAGGTGGTCGGGGCCTCCGACGCCAAGGGAGAAACCGTCAAGGATCGCCCTGTCTATCCGTGCGACGTCATCGGCAGCATGTATCAGTTGCTGGGCATTGATCCGGACGCCAAGCTGCCCCACCCGCAGGGACTCACGGCGCGTCTCACCCCCGCCGCCACCGACGATGTGCCCTCGGGGGGCCGCCTGAGGGAGATCATGTAATGGCCCAGAGTCGCCCAATTCCGCAACTCTGCGCCGCGCTGGTGGTGTTTCTCGCGCTTGCCCCTTGGGTCCGCGCCCAGCCTACCGGCCCGCGCATCGGCTACGTCTTTCCCGCCGGCGGCCGGCAGGGCGCTACCTTTCAAATCGCCGTCGGCGGTCAGTATCTCCGGGACGCCACCAGCGCCTATATTTCGGGCGGTGGGGTGCGGGCCGTTTTCGTCGAGTTCTCGCGTCCTATGACACAGAAAGAGTTCAACGATGGGCGCGACAAGCTGCGCGAGTTGCAGCAAAAACGGCTGGCTGCCGCTCGCAACAGCCGGAAGCGCGGCGGCAGAGGCGGTTCGCCCAGCGGCACCAATGTTGTCTGGACTGCCGCGGATGAGAAGATGGCCGCGGATCTCCGGCGGAGGATGTTCCTCTTTGCCCCCAAGCGAAACCCGAATCCCGCAATCGCCGAAACCGCCACCTTCCGCGTCACACTGACCGACGACGCCGAACCGGGCGAACGGGAACTGAGGCTCGCCACGCCGACTGGGCTGTCAAGCCCGCTCCGTTTCTGGGTCGGCCAACTGCCCGAGTTCACCAAGCGCCAGACCATGACCGTCCCCGACGAGGCCTCCTTCAGGCAATTGCGTTTCAATAATGAGCAGAAGGCGGTCGCGCCCTTCGAGATGACCATCACCTTACCGGCAATCATCAACGGCCAGGTCCTGCCCGGGGGCGTGGACCGCTACCGGTTCCAGGCGCGCAAGGGCCTGCAACTGGTCGTCGCCGCCACCGCGCGCGAGCTGATCCCCTACTTGCCCGATGCTGTGCCCGGCTGGTTCCAGGCGGCCCTGGCGCTCTACGACTCCAAGGGCCGGGAATTGACGCACGCCGATCACTATCTGTTCCATCCCGACCCCGTCTTTCACTATGAAATACCCAGCGACGGCGAATACGTGGTCGAGATCCGGGACTCCATTTACCGCGGCCGCGAAGATTTCGTCTATCGCATCGCCGCAGGCGAGCTGCCCTACCTCACCAGTGTCTTCCCGCTCGGCGGGTCGGCTGATGCCCGGACCACCGTCGAACTCAAGGGCTGGAACCTCCCCACAACCAGCCTCACCCTGACTAACGGCGAACCGGGCATCTATCCGCTGCACGCGGGCAAGGACGACAAAATAATCAACAACCTGCCGTTCGCGGTGGACAACCTTCCCGAACGCATCGAACAGGAACCGAACAATTCGGCCGCCACCGCCCAGCCGGTCACCCTCCCCATCATCGTCAACGGCCGCATAGAGCAGTCGGGGGAGTGGGATGTGTTCCGCTTCACCGGCCATGCCGGGGATGCTATTGTGGCGGAGGTTTATGCCCGCCGCCTGGATTCCCCGCTGGACTCCGCGCTCAAGCTCACCGATGCCGGCGGCAAGCAACTCGCCTTCAATGACGACCACGAGGACAAAGGGGCCGGCCTGGACACGCATTACGCGGACGCTTACCTCACCGCCACGTTGCCTGCCGACGGGACCTACTATATCCACCTCGGCGACGCGCAGCGCCAGGCTGGGCCTGAGCATGCCTATCGCCTGCGCCTCAGCGCGCCCCGGCCCGACTTCGCCCTGCGCGTCGTTCCCTCCAGCCTGAGCGTGCGCGGCGGCGCCTCCACGCCCCTGACCGTCTATGCTCTCCGCCGGGACGGCTTCACTAATGAGATCACGCTCTCCCTGCCGGACGCCCCCCCGGGCTTCAAGTTAAACGGCGCCAGGATCCCGGCGAATCAGGACCAGGTGCGTCTCACACTCCAGCCGCCGCCGACCCCAACTGACGCCCCGATCCACCTCGTGCTGGAAGGCCGGGCCTTTGTCCGCGGTCGCCCGCTCGTCCACTCCGCCGTGCCCGCCGAAGACATGATGCAGGCGTTCGCCTACCGGCATCTGGTGCCCGCCCACGAATTCGCCGTCACCATAGCCGGGCGCTTCATGAACCGAGCGCCGCTCAAAGTCCTCAGCCCCACCCCGGTGAAGATTCCCGCTGGCGGAACCGCCCGCGTGCGCATTTCGGCGCCGGCCGGAGGCTTCGCGAACCGATTCCGGCTGGAGCTGAACGAGCCCCCGGAAGGGATCACGCTCGGGAGGGTATCGCCCGGAAGCGAAGTCACGGTGCTCGAGTTGTGCAGCGATGCCGCCAAAGCCAAGCCCGGTCAAAAGGGCAACCTGATCGTCAATATTCTCCCGGGCCAGGCGCCCTCCGCATCGACCAAGAACAAGAAGAAGGCACCCGCGCCACGCGCCGCTGTCGGCACCCTGCCCGCCATCCCGTTCGAGATTACCCAGGCGCTTAACGAGAACTGAGCGCGGGGCGGACGGCGCCCCCCAGGGCTCAGCAGATGTGCTGCTGCCGGAGCACGCGGATGCGGTCGCGCAACTGGGCGGCGCGCTCGAATTCCTGCCGGTCAATCGCGCGGCGCAGTTGATGCTCCAACTGCTCCAGCTCGGACAGGGGGCGGTTCTTCTGTATTTGCGACTCCAGCTCGCGCAATGCCATGAGGGAGCGCTCCCGCTCGAAGGTGAAGGTCTCGTCCTCAATCTCCGCAAGCCCTTCGATCTTTTGGATGGCGTCCCGGGCGATCTTCAGCGCTTGGTCGTAGGCGCCCTTTTCCATGGTCTGCATGACGGCGGCGCTGGCGTTGACCCGCAGGATGTAGGGGCGCCACTTTTCCATGAATTGCTGGTCCTCCTCGCGCCGGGCGTAGCGGTGCAGGAAATCAAACGCGCGGAGGTTGCGCGCGGTGTCGCGGATGGTGCGCGCCCAGTCCTTGAGCTGAAACAGCCGCACGTAGCGGAAGTAGTAGAGCGTCCCTTCGTGAAAAAGCTCGCCGCACTCCTGCGGGCTGAGCGCGAACTGGTCTTCGCGCCCGGCGAACTTGGCCTGGTTAAGCCGATGCAGGTGGTACTCCAGCGCGGATTCCATCCCGTGCGGGCGGAGGCCGTCAGGCCGGTCATCCAGCTCGTATTGCTCGATCCCCAGCGGCGTGCGCACCTGAAGAATCTCCCGCCCGTCGTCGCCGCGCACGATGCGCGCGTCGTTTTCCGGGTCGAACGGCCAGCCCGTCAGGATTCGGCGCAGATCAACGGAATCGCTCATGTTGCTTGATCTAGTATGAACTAATTGAAGCGACATTCAACGGAATCTTGCTGCAGGAATGAGGGAGCCCCGCGTGATTGCGTCAGGAGATCTGCCAGCTCCTGGTTAGGGGAGAGCCAACAGAGCGGTGAAGGTGTATAACGACTTGACGGTGGCAACAGCGAGTGGTTGGCTGGCGGTATGTCAGGCGAAGCAATTCGGGCCCGGCGGGAGGACCTGCTGGTGGTGGCCGCCATTGGGCTGTTTGCCGCCGTCCTGTGCTTTGCCGGCACCAAGCTGGTGGAGAGCTGGGACTACGTGCAGTTTCTGGGGCCGAACCTGCAGTTTCTGAGGGAGGCCGTGCAGGAAGGGCGGTTGCCGTTATGGAACCCTTACATCGGTCTGGGGCGGCCATACCTGGCAGACACACAGATGCTGGTCTTCTATCCGCCTGTCTATCTGATTTGCCTGGGGCAGGGACTCGGGAGCTTTCTGCTGGTCTGGCTGCACTGCGCACTGGGTGTGTTCGGCATGAGGGCGCTGGGAGGGGCGCTCCAGGTGGGGCGCTGGCAGAGCTATTTCATGGCGGCCTGTTATCTGGGGAGCTGCTCCTTGACCGCGCGGTGGATGACGGGGCAGGTGCACTATTGCTGGGCACTTTGCTATGTCCCAGCGTTGTTTTATTGTGCTTTGCGGACGGAAGGACCTTGGCGGTGCGAGCGAATCGGGTGGCACGCCCTGTTGCTGGCGCTGCAGTTTCTATGCGGTCACCCGCAGGTGTTCTGGTTCACGGGAATTGGCCAGGGGGTATTCATTCTCGGCCGGGCGGTGCGGCTGCCGTTGGGCCAGGCGCTGCTGGACGCCGTGCGGAGCCTTGGCCAACTGGGAGCGGCGGGTATCTGGTGCACAGGGCTGGTGGCCATGGTGCTGCTGCCCTTCCTCGAGCTGGCGAAGCAGGGCAACCGGTATAGGGCGTCGCCGGCGTTTGCAAATTACTTTAAGCTCGAGTGGGCTGAGTTTGAAAGCCTACTTAGTCCTCTCGGAATCTGGGGGGGCCGCGAGTGGGTTACTTGGGAGACAACCCTTTACTTCGGTCCAATTGCATTGGTATTCGGGCTGGCAGGATTGTGCCGGTTGCGCGAGCACAGCGTGCGCGGCCTGCTAGCAGTGGTCATCGTTGCCTTACTGCTGGCGCTGGGCGACAACACGCCGTTCTTTCCACTGTTCTACAAGTGGCTGCCCGGCTTCAGTGGGTTTAGGATACATCCGCGCGAGGCTGTGCTGGCGGTGCTAGCGTTGATCTGTGCCGCCGGGATTTGGCTCAGCCGGCCGCACCCCCGTCTCCGGGCCCTGTGGAGACGCAAGTTCGGCACCCCGGTTTCGCCTGTCTTGGTCGGGGCGGTTTTATTGCAGGGGCTTAGCCTGGTCTATGGCACGTGGATCATCAAGCAGGCCTGCAACTACACCGTTATCTTCAAAGTGCGACCGGACCATTCGTTTCAGCGGGTTCTGGCAGCGCAATTGCGCGAGGCGGGCTTACTGGAACCGGCGCAGCCGCCGCCGCGGGTGTGCGTGCCCTGGGCACTGGTCCCGGCGAACTACGCCATGGTGTATCGCTACAGCACATTCGACGCAAACTGCTCCTTGTTCCTGCGGCGTCCTTGGGAATACCTACACTCAACGCTTGGGATTCAGCCGCCTGACTTCGATAACAACTCGCTCGCCGGGGAGGTGTACGATCGCGGCCCGTTCCCATATCCCGACTTGGGACTGGTGGCGGGAGTGGACACGAGCGAATGGACGCTGCAGTTTGCATCCAACGCGGCCCCGCGGGCGTATGTAGTCTATGCGACGGAGGTAGTGGATGAGGCGGGTGGCGTTCTGAAACGTCTCGTGCAGGGGCATGATATTCACAAGAGCGCCTTGCTGGAGAAGCCCTTGTCAGATCCTCTGGCCCCTCACAGCAGCCTGCCTGGGGCGGCAGCAACCATCCGCCGTTTTGAGCCGAACTGGCTGCTGGTTGAAGTGGAAGCCAAAACGAATGGCCTGCTGGTGCTGAGTGAAGCTTGGTACCCTGGCTGGCGGGCGGAAATTGACGGGCAAACCCGGGCCTGCGTACCCGCCAACCACTGGATGAGGGCCGTCCCCGTGCCTGCGGGGCGACACCTGGTCCGGGTTTATTTCCACCAGAATTACTTGCTGCCCGGGTTGCTGATCTCGATAGCCTGCGCCGGAATGCTGCTGCTGATTCTGGCCGGGCCAAAAGAGGCAGCGGCGCCTTGCCCAACAACCGCTTCGCGAGAGAAGGTCAGGGTTACTTCGTGGCGGCGCGCAGCCAATCAAGGCTGAGGAGCCGGATGCGGAGCCGGTTGGCGGACTTGGAATCAATGCCCCGGAAGTCGAAGTAGCCCAGCAGCACCGCATCCCCCGCAAAATGAATCGCCGTGTAGCAGTACATGCCCTTCGGGTCGTCTTCCAGAAGCTTTCGCACGGGCCAGGTCCGGCCGCCATCGGAGGAGATCGCGGCGACCAGCGGCGTGCGTTTGCCCTCCGGGAACGGAAAGGCGCCGGAATGGTCGTTGAACACGGCCAGCAAGTCGTCCGAGCCGGGCAAGCGCTTCAGGCTGGCGGGAGAGATCGGCGACTTCAGGGCGGTGGCGGCGGGCGGCGGCCACGACCAGCCGGCATTGGTCGAGACGCAGCCCCATTGCGCGCCCTGGTCCGTCCGCGCCCAGGTGAACAAGTGGCCGCCGGGCAGTTCAACCACGCCCGGCTCCTGCAAGCCGGTACGGCTGGGGAGCGGCAGCACCCACCAATCGCTCGCCTCGCGCCAGGTCATTCCCTCGTCGTCCGACAGATACCAAAGGGCGATCGCGCGGGAGTCCCAAGTACGGTGGTCCCGCGGGTCGGACCGCCGCGTGCGATGGAACGCCACAGGCGCGATGAGCCGGCCCGTGCCAAGCTGGATGACCCGGTCGTTATTGAGCACAAAGTAGCCGGGCGCATCGACTACCAGCCTGGGCGCGGACCAGCTTTGGGCCTCGTCGGTGGAAATCTGCATCCAGGGCCGGCAATCGTGCAGGCTGTTCTTGATGAGGTAGAACAGCGCAATTCTGCCGCTCGCGAGGCGCAGCAGCGAAACGCTCATCACATTCTCGCGCCCGGTGTTTTCTACCACCACGCGGGGGTCGCGGTTCCAGGTTCGGCCGGCGTCGTCGGAGCAAACTGAAACAATCCGGGCCGGGCTTTCGTCCGCGCCGCCGCCATAGAACTGGGTGTAGAGGAAGAGGATGCGGCCGGACTTGAGGGTGATGAAGGCGCCTTCCGAGTTGCGAGGATTGTCTTTGGACGCTTCGATGTCGAGCACGACGCGGTTCTCGATCGCCGGCGCCCCGCACACGGCACGCGGAAGCAGCATGCCTCCCACAAAGGCCGCTGCCAGAACGATTCCGGCCTTGCGGCGAAGGCTGCTCGCATTCTTGAATCGCCGCGGATTGGCGGTGCTGCGAGGCGGGTTGGAACGTACTACTTGCATGCGGCTATGAGAGCAGGCAGGCGAACCGTTGGCAAGGGGTAGCGGCGCAAATCCCGCAGAGGGAAATGGGGTTGCGTCGCAGGAGGGCGGCGTTAACTTTGGCCTGGATATGCCTTCGACACCACTGCATGAGCTGATTCCTGTGCTGCAAGTGGCCATCGGCCCGGTCATCCTGATCTCGGGCGTCGGCCTGTTGTTGCTTACGCTCACCAACCGCTACGGGCGGACGATTGACCGCTCCCGGCTGCTGATGCGCGAGTTGCGGGAACTGGCGGGTGCGGACCGGGAGCGGCTGGAGGGACAAATTCAAATTCTCTATCGCCGGGCGCGGCTCGCGCGGCTTTCCATCCTGTTATCGGGGGTGAGCGTGCTGCTGGCGTCAGTGCTGATTATTGTGCTGTTTCTGACGGCGCTGCTGCGGTTGGACTTGGGGCTGCTGATCAGCTTGCTGTTCATCGCGTGCCTGCTGGCATTAAGCGGCTCGCTGGTGGCGTTTCTCCGGGACATGAACCTGTCGCTCGGCGCGCTGAAACTGGAGTTGGGGCATCGGCACGCACAGGATTAGCGGCCAGGGCTCCGGCCACTTAAGCGGCAGGGAGGGTTCGGCTGCCGGCCGGTGGCCGCAAGGGCACCACGAGCACCTTGTCCACGCGATGCTGGTCCATATCCAACACCTCGAAAACGTAGCCGTGCGCCTCGAACGTCTCACCTTCCCGGGGCAGGCGACCCAGGCGTTTCACGATGTATCCGGCGAGCGTCTGATACTCCTTGTTTGAGGGGTCCTCGGCCACGAAGCCCGGCAGCGCCTGCTCCACGCGCGCAATTTCAATCATGCCGTCAATCAGCCACGAGCCGTCCGGCCGCCGCGTGACCGCCGGCTTGGCCCGCTCATCCTGAGAGGGGAAATCCCCTACTATGGCCTCCATCACGTCGTTGAGGGTCACCAGACCCACGATGCCGCCGAATTCATCGGCCGCCAGCGCCAGGTGCTTGCCGCTCCTCTTGAAGGTCTCCACCAGTTGCAGCACGTTCTGCGTCGCCGGCACAACCAGCGGCGGCACCATCAAGTCTCTGAGGTTCACGCCCACCCCCGCCGCCAGGTTCGCGTAAACCGCTTTCACGGAAACCACCCCCACAACGCGGTCGCGATTGCCTTCATAAACCGGGAAGAAAGAGTGGCCGCTCACAACGATCTTGTGCCAAACCGTTTCGTGCGGGTCGTCGCGATTCAACCAGATGACTTTGGGGCGGGGCGTCATGATGTCGCGCACCATCAAGCGGTCAAGATCGAGCACGCTGGCGACGATGTCGCTTTCCACTTTCTGGAACGCGCCCGCCCGCAGCCCTTCTTGCATGAGCACTTTGACCTCATCCTCGCTCACCGTGGCCTCCTTCTGCGGCTTGATGGCCAGCAGCCGCAGCAGGCCGTCCGTGGAAAGGCTGAGGGACCTCACCAGGGGGCCGGCAACCACCGACAATGCCTGCATCGGCCCGGCGACCAGCATGGAGATTCTTTCCGGATTGCCCAGGCCGATGCGTTTGGGCACGAGTTCACCCAGCACCAGCGAGAGATAACTAATCACCAGCACCACGACACCCAAAGCGATCACGTCGCTGTAGGGGCCCAAGCCGGGCACAGCCGCCAGCGCCAAGGCGAGTTCCTCGGCAATGGTGGCGCCGCTGAACGCGCCCGCCAGGATGCCAACCAGCGTTATCCCGATTTGCACGGTCGAGAGAAATCGGTTCGGGGACTCCGCCAAGGCAAGCGCCAATTGGGCGCGCGCGTGGCCGCCTTTGGCCAACTGGCGGAGCCGGCCCTTCCGGGCGGTGACCACCGCAATCTCCGTCATGGCGAACACGCCGTTGACCCCGAGCAACAGCAAGACGACTACCATCTCAACCAGGACCTGCTTCATGGCTATACAATAGCCGCCATTTCCTTCCCCTTCACGCCTGAAAATGGTCTGGCTTCCGCCATGATCACTTTCTGCTCCCCTTTGTGGAAAATCCGGATAGCCTCCCGCGCGCAAATGCAGCATTGCGGACATTAGCGAGCACAGAGCATCTATGAACTACAAGACATTCATCGCAGAACAAGTGGCCGCCATCCGGCGCGAAGTGGGCGGCGGGATTGCCATCAACGCCCTCAGCGGCGGGGTGGACAGCTCGGCGGTCACCGTCCTGGCGCACAAGGCGCTGGGCAAGCAGTTGAAAACCATTCTCGTGGACAACGCGATCATGCGCGAAGGGGAACCGCAGCGCGTCGTGAAGATCTTTCAGCACATGGGCATCCCCGTGAAACTGGTGGACGCGCGCAGCCAGTTCCTCCGGGCGCTCAAGGGGTTGACCGACCCCGAAGAGAAGCGCCAGGCAATCACGAACACCTTCTACCGGGATGTCTTTGCCAAGGCGGTCAAACAATCGAAGGCGACCTTTCTGCTCCATGGCACCATCCTGACTGACATCGAGGAAACCGTGGCCGGCATCAAGCGCCAGCACAACATCCTGGCGCAGATCGGCATAGACCCGCAAAAGACTTACGGCTACAAAGTCCTCGAACCCCTGGCCACGCTGCGAAAGGACGGTGTGCGGCGCGTGGCCGCCTTGCTGGGCCTGCCCCAAAGCATCACGAAGCGCATCCCGTTCCCCGGCCCCGCCCTCGCGACCCGCATCGTGGGCGAGGTGACCCGCGAGCGACTGGCCACTGTGCGCAAGGCCACGGCGATCGTGGAGGAGGAACTCCAGAGTTCCGGCGCATTCCAGTACCTGGCGGTGTTGCTCCAGGATTGCGCCACCGGCATCCGCCACGGCAAACGCGAGTTTGGCCAGATCATCGTAGTGCGCTGCATTGACAGTGTGGATGCGCGCAAGGCTGCCGTGCGGGAATTGTCGTGGCCGACTCTGCACCGCCTCAGCCGCCGCATCACCGCTATCCCGGGTGTCAACCGTTGCGTTTACGATCTGACGCCCAAGCCCCCCGCCACGGTGGAATATATCTGAGCGGGGACAGAACTAAACCGCCGAAGCTAATCGTATGAAACCGAAAATCCGTATCATGCCGTGTCTGGACATGCAACATGGGCGGGTGGTCAAAGGCGTGCATTTCGTTGATATTCAGGACGCGGGGGACCCAGTCGGCTGCGCCTGGGCCTACTGCGCGGCGGGCGCCGATGAACTGGCCATGCTGGACATAACCGCCACCGTCGAAAACCGCGGCACCATGCTGGAAGTCGTCAAGCGCGTGGCGGCCGTGGCAACCATTCCCTTCACGGTAGGCGGAGGTATCAAGGATGTGGCGTCGGCTTGTGCCGTCATCGAGGCGGGAGCCAACAAGGTGTCCACCAGCAGCGCGGCGTTCCGCAATCCCAAGATCATCGCGGAGATGATCCGCGAACTGGGGGTGGAGAAGGTCACTGTAGCAATTGACGTGGACCGCAATCCGTCGCTGCCCTCGGGTTACGAGGTGTTCGTGGACGGAGGCCGCACCGCCACCGGCGCAGACGCGTTGGAATGGGCTCGCCAGGTGGCCGGTTATGGCGTGCGCTGCATTCTGCCGACCAGCAAGGCGACCGATGGCGCCCGCACCGGCTTCGATCTGCCCTTGATCCGCAAGATTGCTTCGGCCACTCAGGCGGAGGTCGTCGCTTCGGGCGGCGCAGGAGCCATGGAGCACTTCCGCGACGCCGCTGAAGCGGGGGCAACGGTGCTGCTCGCGGCGTCAGTTTTCCACTTTGGCCTCATTCGCATTCCCGAGCTGAAGCAATACCTGCAGAGCTGCGGGGTGAGCGTAATTACAACTACCAACTGACACAGATTTAATATGGGTGGCTATTTCGGCGTGGTTTCGAAGGACGACTGCGTAAACGACCTGTTCTACGGAACCGACTACCATTCACATCTGGGCACCCGCCGCGGGGGCATGGCCGTGCATCACGGCACAGGCTGCACACGGTTCATCCACGACATCAGCAACGCCCAGTTCCGTTCCAAGTTCGAGCACGACGTCCACAAGCTGAAGGGGCGGATGGGCATCGGCGTGATCAGCGACACGGAGGACCAGCCGCTGATCATCGGCTCGCACCTGGGCAACTACGCGATCGTCACGGTCGGGCGCATTGCGAACCTGGCCGAATTGGTGAAGAAGGCCTTCGGCCTGCGCTCGGCGCATTTCTCGGAGATGAGCGGCGCTGAAGTCAATCCGACCGAACTGGTAGCGCTATACATCAACCAGGGCGCAACCTTCGCCGAGGGCATCCAGATCGCCCAGGAGGCTATCGCCGGCTCCTGTTCCCTGCTGTTGCTGACCGACGGGGGCGTCTACGCCGCCCGCGACAAATTGGGCCGGACCCCCATGATCCTCGGCCGCAAAGCCGGCGCCTATGCGGCCACGCTGGAATCCTGCGCGTTCCCCAACTTGGGTTACGAAACTGTGCGCGAGCTTGGGCCGGGGGAAATTGTCCGGCTGACGCCGGAGGGCATCGAACCGGTTGCCCTGCCGGGCACCTACTGCCAGATCTGCGCGTTCCTTTGGGTTTACTACGGCTATCCGGCGTCCACCTTTGAGGGCATCAACACGGAGGATTGCCGTTACCGCTGCGGCGCGGCGCTGGCCAGGCGGGACACTGTGCCCGTGGACGTCGTCGCGGGCATTCCTGATTCCGGCACAGGCCACGCGATGGGCTACGCCCACCAGCGAGGTGTGCCGTTTCGCCGGCCGTTTGTGAAGTACACCCCCACCTGGTCGCGCAGCTTCATACCCCAGGACCAGTCCACGCGCGACCTGGTGGCGCGCATGAAGATCATCCCGATCAAGGAACTGATCCACGGCCAGCGCATGTTGTTCTGCGAAGATTCGATCGTGCGCGGCACCCAGCTTACCGACACCGTCCGGCGGATCTTCGATTGCGGGGCGAAGGAAGTCCATATGCGGCCGGCCTGTCCGCCGCTAGTGTTCGGCTGCAAGTTCCTCAACTTCTCCCGGTCCAAATCGGAGCTCGACCTGGCCGCCCGGCGCGCGATCCGCGAGATGGAGGGACAGGATGGTCCGCCGCCGCCGGAGTATGTCCAGCCCGACTCGGAGAAACACCGCGCCATGGTAGAACGCATACGCCATCGGCTGGGCTTGACCACCCTCCAGTACCAGCAGCTCGACGATCTGGTTACATCCATCGGCCTGCCCAGGGAAAAACTCTGCACCTACTGCTGGCACGGCAGAGAGTAGCCAGCGGCGCCCGCACGGGGTGAGAACCTGGCGCTAGGCGGCCGGCGTCACCGAGGAGTTCGGTTCGGGCAGCAACCTGCGCACCAGCCAGGCGGTCGCGAGGGTGATCACGGAGCCGATGAGTGTGTACCAGGGCCAGAAGATTTCGGTGCCGACGGTCTTCATCCAGAGGCCTCTGGCGCAATCGAGCTTGGGCAGAATCTGGATGGCGGTCATCACCGCCAGGGACACCGCCATGCCGGCGATCACGGGGATGCCGCGGCCTCTTTTCCAGAAGACGGCGAGCGCCAGACCGCCAAGCAGCGCGCCGCTGGTCAGGCCGCGCAGGGCAAACGCAGCGTTCAAAACAAAGGGCACCTGGCGGCTCAGAGAAGCCACGATGATCAAGGCAACGGCCCACACGACGGTGGAAATCTTGCTGAAACGCAGGAAGAAGCCCTCGCTGCGATTGGGCAGGACGTGTTTGACAAAGTCCATCGTGGAGACTGAAGCCAGGGAAGTAAGCGCCGAGCTGACCGAGCACATGGCGGCGGAGAGAATGGCGACAATCAGGAACCCCTTCAGCAGGTGGGGCACTTCTGTCATCATAAAGATGGGGAAGATGAAGTCGTTGGCGGCGATGCCGGAGCCGGGCCGGGTTTCGGGAAGCGGGATCTGGAAGGGATGGCCCTGGTAGAAGACCCAGAGCATCGCGCCGACCAGCAGGAAGATGAGGAAGAGGGGGAAGATAATGACGGCGCTCAAGACGAGGGCTTTGCGGCCGTCGGCGACGGTTTTGCAGGCCAGCACTCGTTGGACGATTAACTGTTCCGCGCCGTGGGAGGATAGCACCATCACCGTGCCGCCGATGACGCCCATCCAGATGTTGAAGGGCTTGTCCAACAGGAATTGGATGAGGGAGGCCCCGGCCGGGGGTGTGGCGTTGAGCCAGTGGAGCTTGCCCGCCTCAGCGGCCCTGGAGAATACCGCGCCGACGCCGCCGTCCACCAGCGTGGGGATGTAGCAGAGGGCGAAAACGCCGCCGAGCAGGAACAGGGCGAATTGCACGGCATCAGTCCAGATCACGGCCTTGACACCACCGACGTAAGTGTAAAGCAGGGAGAGGATCACGAATAGCAGGATGGCGCCGAGGATGGGATCGCCGGTGCCGAACCCGAGGACCTTGTCGCCGAGCATCAGTTTCACGGGAATGCTGGCGACATAGACGCGCACGCCGGCGGCCAGCGTTTCGCTGATGAGGAAGAAGCCGCCGGCGGTCTGGCGGGCCGAGGGCCCAAAGGTGTTGGCAAACAGCTGGTAGGGCGAGTAGATCTCACCTTTGAAGTAATGGGGCACCAGGACGATGGCCAGGATGATGCGGGCGATGACGTAGCCAATGATCATCTGGATGAAGGCAATGTTGCCGCCGTAGGCCATCGCCGGCACCCCGATGATCGTCAGCGCGCTGGTTTCGGCGGCAACGATGGACAGTCCTATGCCCCACCAGGGGACGTTCTTGCTGCCGAGGAAGTAGTCGCGCGTGTTGTGCTGGTCTTTGCCGAACCAGAGGCCGAGGGCGATGATGCCCAGCAGATAGAGGAGGATGATGACCCAGTCGCCGACGCTGAAGTAGCTATTCATGCAATCAAGTATCCCCATTAAGGAGGAGCGCGGGCGTCCCCGCGAGCCCAAATATTGCGGCAAGAGCCGCACGGGCGCATCCTGCCAGCGCTGCAGCCCCTGGCGACGATGTGCTTATGATCCGCGCCTGGGCTGCGCGGAGGCCGGCTGCGACAGCAGCATCTCGACCGCGCCGGGGAGAGGGAGGCAAAGGGCATCGAACAAGGCGCGGCATTGGTGTTCGGACAAGGCCAGGCTGCGGGCGGCGGAGTGAATGAAGCCGCGGATGATCTGGTGCGCGTAGCCGAGCAGCCCTTGCCGCAATGGGAGCGAATAGACTGAGAGTGTGAGGCCGTAAACCAGGGTGTGCCACCCGCGGGCCCGGCCGCTCTCGACCGCCCGCAGGTAGCGTTGCACGACGCGCTCGTCGCGCAGGGGCCGGAGCTTGCGCAATTCGAATTGCCCAACGCGGTGGCTGGCCAGGGCGAAGTGGCGGAGGAGAGGTTCCCCGCCGAGGCGGCCGTCAAACTCGACCAGCTCGCGCACCTCGTGACGGGACGCGTGGCCGTGGGCGCATTGGATGGCCGGAAGCTCGAAGGGAAGGAGAATGTGCGTCTGGTATTCCCGCAGGAAATGCCGGAGCGCGGTCAGGTTATGCACCGGCGCCAGGCGCAGGGTGGCGGACACCGAGCTGAGCGTGACGAGCCCGTTGGCGGAGCCAAGCTGGTCGGCCAGCGGATGCCAGTCGCCCAGCCACTCGGCCGCGTCGTTCAGCGCCAGTTGTGTTTGCGTGACCATGCTGCAGGTCGGCAAGTCCGGTCCAACGGATCTGGATGCTCGCCATATCGCCCTTAAGTTGACCCGCCGACGGGGCCAAGGCCAGCAGGAAAAGCGGCTCCGGCAGGCTCTTGCAATCCCCCGGGTGGAGGCGCATAATGGTAACCTGCGGTTCAGTGCCAGTAGAATATGACGTTACCCTGCTCAAAGCGTGGCCGGCCTCTTTTTGCATTCTGTGCTGTGCTTTTGCTTGCGGCTTCACGCCTTCCCGCCCAATCGCCACCGGTGCTGAGTGGGCAAGTGTCCAATGGATGCGTGAGAATGAGCATCACTGGCGATCCCGGCAGCGCCTGCACGATTCAATACCGCACCGGCCTTTCACCCGCGAGCGCCTGGCAGTTCCTGACCAACCTGACGGTGCTGTCCAACAGCCCCGGTCCGGTGGTGGAAACGGGAGCCTTCACCGCCCTGCGCTTCTACCGGGCATTTTCCCAGCAACTGCCGACGAACGTGGTTCCCCAAACGGGCATGGTGTGGATTGCGCCCGGCTCGTTTGTCATGGGCAGCCCTACCAACGAGGTGCTCAGACTTGCGAATGAACTCCAGCACACCGTGACACTGACGAAGGGGTTTTACATGGGCAAGCACGAGGTGACGCAAGGAGATTACCTGGAGTTGATCGGGAGCAATCCAAGCCGCTTTACCACGCAGGACTTTCATGGGAACCCGATTGACCCGGACTTGAGCCGGCCGGTGGAGCAGGTGAGTTGGAACGACGCAACAAACTACTGCGGGTTGTTGACGAGCCGCGAGCAAGCAGCGGGGCGAGTGCCTGCCAACTGGGTGTATCGTCTGCCGAGCGAGGCCGAGTGGGAATACGCGTGCCGGGCGGAAACAACGAACGCCTTCCATTTCGGGAGCGCGATTCATGGCGGAATGGCGAACTTCCAGACCAGGTACGAATACGACGCCGCCAGCGGAGACATCCATATTCCCAACCCCGCGATTCCGTGGCTGGCTCGCACAACGACGGCAGGCAGCTACCTGCCGAATGCGTGGGGGTTGCATGACCTGCACGGGAATGTGCATGAGTGGTGCCAGGATTGGTTTGGATCATACCCTGAAGGGAATGCCATTGATCCGCAAGGTCCGCCCTCGGGCTCGGGCCGCGTGTTCCGCGGCGGCAGTTGGGACTACTGGGGCCGGTTCTGCCGGTCGGCGTCGCGCTACAGCCTGGCTCCGTACCGCTCGTACGACTACATCGGGTTCCGGGTTGTTCTTGCTCCGGCTCAGTCGTAAATCCAACCGCCGACCGAACCCGCGTTTCAACAAAACTGACCGGCGCGCAAAAGGAGCAGTTCAAGCCGATCCGCCAGGAAGTCGCGTCCAGGTTCAAACAGGTGTTGGATGCCGGGCGCTACGGCAAGCGGGGGAAGAATCCTAATCCGTGGCTCACTCGCGCAGCGCTGCGTATGCGCGGCCCGTGAAAAAGCAAATTCCTGCTATCCGTTGAACGTGGTGGAGGCGCTCAGCAAACAGCGGCAGTGGGGACACCAGAAGGCCGTAATGCTCGTTAGCCAGCCCCGCCGCTTGAACTTGAACTCCCGCAGTTCCTTCCTGCAATGAGGGCAGATGGGCCATTCGTCCTCTTTGGCCTCGGTATAGGTCAGTTTGGCTTTCATAGTTATCCGGGTTAACGCTGCCAGAGACCATAGTCCACCGCCTGAAGGCGGGCCATTACAAATCCCCGCCGGCATTGGAGCCGCTCCAGGTTGTTTGGCAAATTGGGGCAGGCATGGACGCCTGCCCCGCGCTGATACCTGTGCGGCTTGCGCGAAGGTGTGCGCCTAAACGCACACTTCCCGGAGCTGGAGAGAATGCGTAGGGTCGGCTTTATGAACATAGGGATGTTCAGGCCGCACTGCTCGTTCCTACCCCTGGCAGGTTCCAGTATATCTATCGATTAACCACAACCCAACTGAAAGGACGATCAAATGCAGATAACTTTCCCCAGGCCCCCTTTGTTTTTACCGCTGGTATTATTACTCATTCTCCCGGACCTCACCCGAGCCGAGACCGCCGTCCAGGCGTGGGTCCAACGCTACTATGGGGGTTATGGCCGCCCTACTGTCGCGGTGGATGGCAGCAACAACGTGATCGTGGCTGAAGCTTTGGGATGGCTCTTTGGAGCCGCGACAATCAAATATTCGAGCGTGGGCGTGCCACTCTGGACCAACCGCTACAATCAAAACGAGGGGGAATGGACCAGTTACCCCACCGCTATGGCAGTGGACGCCGACGACAGCGCGATCGTCACGGGGTATTCGCAAGAGTGGTATGGCGGCGCAGCCGGCTGGACGGTCAAGTATTCGAGTTCCGGCGTTCCACTGTGGACTAACCGTTACGGCGTCGATCTGTTTGGAGGTTATGGGATTGCCAACGCGGTGGCCGTGGACGGCAGCAACAACGTGATCTGCACATACGATTACACGACGGTTAAGTATTCGAGCGTGGGGGTGCCGATCTGGACCAATCTTTTCGGGCTACCGGCCTCTGATGGATTGGCGACGGGTGTTGTGGCGGACGGTAGCAACAATGTGATCGTGACGGGATTTTTGTATGGCTCCCCTGGATTCGCGACGATCAAGTATTCCAGCGCCGGCACGCCGCTCTGGACCAACCGCTGCGGACGCAACTACGACCCGCGGCTAGACGACGCCCAGGATGCGATGGCCGTAGCGGTGGACGGCAGCAACAACGTAATCGTGATGGCGTATTCCGGGGGCGGTGGAAGCTCGTATGATTACGCGACGATCAAGTATTCCAGCGCGGGTGTGCCTCTCTGGACCAATTACTACAACGGGCCCGGAAATGGAGATGACTACCCCCGGGCCTTGGCCGTGGACGCCAGCAACAATGTGATCGTGACGGGGGCTTCCGGCCCTGCGCTTTCCACCAACTACGCGACGATCAAATACTCGAGCGCGGGCGTGCCGCTTTGGACCAACCGCTATAGCAGTCCCGGGAGCACCAATGACTGTGCGCAAGCAGTGGCGGTGGATGAGAACAACAACGTGATCGTGACAGGCTATTCCATGGGCTCCGGAACCTCCTATGACTACACGACGATTGGTTATTCGAGCGCCGGCGCGCCGCTTTGGACCAACCGCTACAACGGGCCGGGCAACAGCAGCGACTACCCCGCAGGGATGGCGGTTGATGGGAACGGCGACGTCATCGTCACGGGATACTCAACCAGCAGCGGAAGCCCGCCCGGCTCCTTTGCCACCGTGAAATACTCCTTCCCGCTGTTGCTCACCCAATCCAGACCGACCGCTGGTGGCTTCGAGATGCTGGTGGACAATCTCCAGCCCGTCGCGCTGGTGATCGAGGCGGCTGGCAATCTCTCCGCGATCTCACCGGACTGGTCGCCCGTTTTCACCAACACCATGCCGACCAATGGGCTGACCTACACCGATACGGAGGCCGGGAGCTTGCCGGCGCGCTTCTACCGGGCCGTCCAGTCCCCGTAATCCCGGAAGGGCGCAGATCAACCATTGATGGGCTGAGACCAACTGACCGTGGTTGGAGCAGCAACGATAAGTCCAGGACATTAGCGGGACGTTTGTGCGTGAAATCGCAAATTCCCTGACGTATTGCCGGCCCACAGCCCGGAATCCAACCTGGCCAGCATCGGTTAGAATCGTCTCACCGGGCACTTGGGCTCAAGACCTGCGCCGCAAGCCGGGTGTTTCCGGTCAAAACCATCACCTGCCGCCCCAACTATCGGCTCCGCCCATCCCCCAGGCCTGAGGCACTTCACGCCCAAGCCAAATACGGCAATGAGACGGTGACAATCCGGCGGGGCCCCGGTGTGGTTCCCATGGGGGTCGGGCCCCATGGGAACCACACCGGGACATAACGGGTGTCACAGCGTTGTCACACCGGGGCGGCTATTGGGTCCAGGAATAGGGGGTTATAATGAAGGATTGCGGTCCTTTGTGCTGCTAATCCGCCTTGGAAAGCAGCCCCACAACCGGAAAGCGGCGTGTAAATGGGCGATTACTGCCCCGGGGGCATGTGCCTGGCCTCACCTGGGGCTTGGGCCGGGGTCGAGGTCGGCCTTGATATCGTAATCCCACTGGTCGAAGTAGAGGTTCTGGCCGTCCACCTCAACCTCGCCGCGCTGCAGGTCGGCCGGCTCCGAGCGCAAGGATTGCTTGGGGGGAACGAAGTCGCGGCCCCAATCAAGGTTGAAGATGGTCCGGTAGCTATCCTGATGGCCGCAGTAGAAGTCGGCGATGCGGGGGTCCTCGGATTTCTGCACGCCGTACGAGACGTCGGCGGGCAGCCAACCCCAAGGGGCGATGTAGAATTCCGCCCAGTCGTGCATGCCCCAGGAGGCGCCGGGCTTGGTTTCCAAACCGCTCTGCCAGCGGGCCGGTACGCCCGCGATGCGGCAAAGCGTTATGAAGACAGTCGCCTGCACGCCGCAATCGCCCCGGCCGGCGGTAATGCCTTTGGTGGCGAAGGAGGGAATGATGCCATATTCGTCCTCCGCGTTCCACTTGATGTTGGCGCTGACCCAGCGGAAGATCCTGCGCGCCTTGGCCAGCGGGTTGGTCTCCCGTCCGATGATGCTGGCGGCTTGCCGGCGCAACGCCGGGGCAAACACGATGTGCGGCGGGCGCTCGCCCAGGCAGGCGCCATTCCAGTCGGGCGGCAGCGGCTGCGCCTTTGCTTCATCCAGCTTGGGGTAGTAGGCGTAGGAGTTGTAGTCGAAGACTTCCTTGAACTGGATTGGTTTCGTGGGATCGGCAACCTGCTGCTCGAAGTATATGGTGCGCTGTGGAGCGCCGCCGACGGGATTGCCGTCCACCGCACTGGGGGCGATCAGCGTGGGCTCGGGTGAAGTGCTGATGAGCTTCACGTCGCGCTGCTGGCGATACTCCTGCGGGTAAGGCAGCCACACGCGCAACCGCGAGCCGGCTTTGACGCCGGGCGTGTTGGGCCGGAGCGTGAGCGTGAAGGTGAGGCGGTGGCGAATGGGGCGGACCTCGACCTGGCCAGTCCGCTCGGCTTCATCTACGATGGCTTTGAGGTGATCGGTCAGCTTCCAATTAGACTCCCGCGGTGCGTTGCCGGCCTTGGCGCGGCGGTCTTTGGCTTCGTCGCAGAAGAGGAAGATGTTCTGCGGCTCCCGGCGAAAGTAAAGTTTCTTGCCGTCAATCATGCGGTAGCGGGCGGCGCTGGCCTTCGCCCAGCGCTCGACGTCCCGGGCGGTGGCGTCGGGGATAGACCTCCTGATCTTGGCGAGGAGACCGGCGGCATCGAGGGAGTATTCGATGCGCGTGCGGCGGATGATCTCGCTGGTTTCCTGCCGGGCGCGCAGGGCCTCGGCATCGGCCCGACTGTCGGCCGCGCTCAATAACGTCTCGGCCCGGTGGAATTTGCCAGCCTTCACCAGGGCGAGGGCCTTGAGCACCACCGGGTCCCGCGAGGTAAAGGCAGTGGAGGCAGCGGGCGCCTCGGCGGCCAGGGCCGTGAGGAACGGCGCTGCCACGATGAGGATCAAGCAGGCGGGAAGAAGGGCAATTGCTTTCATATCAGTGCTGGTCTGGCTCATTAATGTTCGTCGCCGCCGCCAGTATGCAACGGGCCGGTTCAGGGTCAAGGAATTGGGCCGGCCGGGGCTGATGTCATTCAAGGCCTGCCGGCATAGAAGTAGAATTGCAGGCTGGCGTAACTCATTTTGGGCGTTTGGTTGAAGAACAGGCCCTTGACCCACTCGGCGTGGCCGTCGAGGTAGCCTTCGTTCGAGCCCTCGGGGCTGTTGCCGGCCCGGTTGAAATGGTTGACGCCGATCGTCAGAGGATTGGGATCTCCCGGCCGGCCCCACGAATTCAGATACTTGCGGTTGATGTCGGTCCACAGCAGCGGGTAATAGGCGCGGTCGGTGGTCTTGGCGGCGAAGATGGGGCGCTGGCCCCATATGGCCGCGCCGTTGGGATAAAAAGAGGGCGAGGCGTTAAAGTCAGGTTCGCCCGGCCAATAGAGATAGCCCACCACCGCCGGGTCCGTGGTCCTGACGCCGCTCTGGTAATACCAGAAGGTGTCGCGGTTCCAGCCCGCATTGTGCGGGCAGTAGAATTGGTTACGTTGGACGCGGTAGGCATTGGTGATCGTGTTCCGGAAATCAGGGCCAATCCAGTGAGGGTCCTGCTCTCCGTCTTCAGGAAAAGCGCCGCCCTTGTCGTCGGCATACATGATGCCGGCGAGCGTAAGCTGCTTCACATTGTTGAGGCACACGGTGCGCTTGGCGCGCTCCTTGGCTTTGGCCAGCGCCGGCAACAGCAGGGCGGCCAGAATGGCGATGATCGCAATCACCACCAGCAGCTCGATCAGGGTAAATCCCCAGCGCCCCTTCCCGTTCAAGTGCCAGACGCGCGACACCGGGCTGTTCATGCGGCAAGACCATAGCCACCACAAACGACGGTGGCGATGCAAATTGTCGGGTATGCATTCTCGTACTGGCACCCTGGCGGATTTCCATGTAACACTGGGCAAAACGAATACCGTGTTCATGTCCAGGCGAACTCAAGCGTTGGTCCTCGACTGCCTGCTGGCAGCGAATGTCGGCTCTGCGGCGGAACTCGCCGTCACCAACTTGCGCTGGGAGAAGCTGCCTCCAATGCCGAATCCCGCCGGTCTGGGCTCGCCTTACGCGGGCCTGAGCGGCCGCACGCTGCTCGTGGCTGGCGGAGCGAACTTCCCGGAGGCGCCGCCCTGGGCGGGGGGTAGGAAGCGCTGGTATGACACTGTCTATGCACTATCCAAACCGCAGGGTATGTGGAAAGAGGCCGGGAAACTGATTCGACCAATGGGATATGGGGTGTCGGTGACCGCTCCAGGCGGAGTCCTTTGCGCGGGTGGAAGCGACCTTGAACGCCATTACCGCGATGTGTACCTGCTGCGGCTCGCCCGGGGGGGGCTCAAAACGGAAATGCTGCCACCCCTGCCGCGACCGATGGCCAACGGTTGCGGTGCGTTGCTGGGCAACGTTCTCTATGTTGCAGGCGGCATTGAGGAACCCAATTCCACCAATACTCTGCGGACATTTTGGGCGTTGGATCTGGCGGCGGCCGCGCCGGCATGGCGTGAGCTGAAACCGTGGCCCGGCCCGGGGCGGATGCTGTCGGTGGCGGCGGTGGCGGGTGGGGATTTTTATCTTATCAGCGGCGCCAGCCTTTCCGGAGATGCGGAAGGCAAACCGGTGCGGAGTTACCTGACGGACGCCTACAGCTATCGTCCCAGCTCGGGCTGGAAACGACTTGCAGACATTCCACGGCCTGCGGTGGCGGCGCCATCCCCGGCGCCGGTCTTGCAGGGAGAGCGCATCCTGGTCATTTCGGGCGATGATGGCACAAAGCTCGGCTTCCAGCCGCTGGACCAGCACCCGGGCTTTGCCAAAGATGTGCTGGCCTACCACACAGCGAGCAACAACTGGGCGAAGGCAGGCGAAGCGCCTCGCACCCAGGTGACGGTCCCGGCGGTGCTCTGGCACGGCAGGTATGTAATCCCCAATGGGGAGATTCGGCCCGGAGTGCGCACGCCGGACGTGTGGAGCTTCAGTGCCAGCCGCGCGACGCACCGCCCCGCGGCAGCCGGCAAAAGATGAGCCGCGACGTCCTGCCGTTCACCGATTCGAAGCCGGTCGGCGCCGGCGACTTCTACTTTGCCATCAACGCCACCTTCCGGTTCATCGAGAAGGAACTCGGCCGCGAAGGGCTGCGCCGCTATTGGCAGGAGTTGGGCGCAAGACACTATGCGCCGGTTAGCGCAGCCTGGAAACGCGGAGGGTTGCGGGCGGTGGCAGATTACTGGCGCGCATTCTTCACCGCGGAGCCTGGAGCAAACGTTCAAGTGGAACCGGGTTCCGAGCAAGTGCGCCTCGACGTGCGAGTCTGCCCCGCCTTCAAACACCTGCGCGCGCACAGCCGCAGCATCGTGCCCTGTTTTTGCGAGCATTGCTACTACGTGTCTGAAGCCATGGCCGCCCCGGCGGGCCTGACGGTCCGGATTGAAGGCGGCAATGGCGCCTGCCGGCAGACTTTCCTGCAGCGTGGTCCCGGGCTGCCGCCGCAAGACATGGCCAGGATCAAGGAGGCGGCATGATCGGCGTCTACGACTTCTGCGGGCATTACGACTGGACGTTCGAATGGCTGCGCCGGCAAGCGGGCGAAGCGCTGCTGAGGCGGTTCTGGGATGAGGCTATCCACCGCGATTCGCAGCGCCACGCGGCGGCGCTGATTCAGGCGCGAGGTTTTGCCGGCATGGCGGAGTATTGGGGGCACACGCTGGAACATGAGGGTGCAGGCTGCCATACCACGGCTGGCGCGGAGGTGTTCCGGATTGATATGCATGAGTGTCCTTCCAAGGGCTTCCTGATTCGCAATGGCTTGGCCGCTTATCACGATTACTGCGACCATTGCATGGGGTGGATCGGCCCGATGATCAAGCAGGCCGGGTTTGCGGTGGATCACGAGCACAATCATTGCGGCCAATGCTGGTGGGAAATCCGGAGCTCGACGGACCATACCCCAGCCAGCGAGCCGGGCAAACTGGCTGGCTCGCAGGATGTCAGGCTGCGCACCGACTGGTGTCCAGAAGGAGTAAAGCCGGACCGTTACCGCCGCAGCAATCACCCGGACGACAAAATCGCTGAATGACGGGAGCAGCTGCCTTCCGGCTGCCGAATCATTGACAGGCGGGACGGCTGCCCCACTATATTGCGCAGTTCGGCGGCTGGGATGCAGGCGGCGAGCGTTTAATGTTGAACCAACTTACTATCTCGGAATTGGCTACAAAGCTGGCGCGGCGTGAAGTCTCGGCACGAGCGGCCACACAGGCTTGCCTGGACCGCATTGCGCGCGTGGACGGACAAATCCGCGCGTTTATCAGCTACGACGCGGCGGATGCGCTGGCGCAAGCCGATGCCGCCGATGCGGCCCTGGCCGCGGGCCAGACTCACGCGCAGCGGCCTTTGCTGGGCGTGCCGATCGCCGTCAAGGACGTCATCGCGGTAAAGGGACAGCCGCTCAACTGCGGTTCGCAGATTCTCAAGGGCTTCGTTTCGCCCTACGACGCAACGGTAATCGAGAAGCTCAAAGCCGCCGGGGCGGTGGTATTCGGGCGGCTGAACATGGATGAGTTCGCGATGGGCAGCTCGACCGAGAACTCGGCGTTCCAGGTCACGTGCAATCCGTGGGACACCTCGCGCATCCCGGGCGGCTCTTCGGGAGGCTCGGCAGCGGCGGTGGCGGCGGACGAATGCGTGGCGGCGCTGGGCTCGGACACCGGGGGCTCGATCAGGCAGCCGGCCTCGCTGTGCGGTTGCGTTGGGCTCAAGCCCTCGTATGGGCGCGTGTCGCGCTATGGGCTGGTGGCGTATGCTTCGTCGCTGGACCAGATTGGTTGTTTCAACAAGCAGGTGCGGGACGCGGCGACGGTGCTGAGTGTCATTGGCGGGCACGACCCGCGAGACTCGTCGTCCGTGCCGCAGCCGGTGGCGGATTACACGGCGGGCCTGGCAGGCAGCATCAAGGGTCTGAAGCTGGGGTTGGCGAAGGAATACATGATTGGGGGGCTGGACCCGGCAGTGAAGCGGGCGATCGAGGCGGCGGTGGAGCAGTTTACCAAGCTCGGGGCGGAGGTGGTGGAGGTGTCGCTGCCGCACACAGACTACGCGATCGCGACCTATTACATCATCGCGACGGCGGAAGCGAGCGCCAACCTGGCCCGCTTCGATGGCATCCGCTACGGGATGCGCGTGGACGGGGCGGACCCGGTTGAGATGTATGGCCGCACGCGCGGGACCGGTTTCGGCGCCGAAGTGAAGCGGCGCATCATCCTGGGCACTTACGTATTGAGCAGCGGTTACTACGACGCCTATTACCTGCGCGCGCAGAAGGTGCGGACGCTGATTCGCCAGGACTTCCTGACCGCGTTCGAAAAGGTGGATGCCATTCTCACGCCAACCTCCCCCACCGCCGCGTTCAAGATCGGCGAGAAGTCGGAGGACCCCTTGCAGATGTACCTGATGGACATCTTCACCATCTCGTGCAACCTCGCCGGCATCTGCGGCTTGGTGGTGCCGTGCGGTTTCACTGGTCCGCAACCCCGGCTGCCCATCGGCCTGCAGCTTCTGGGCAAGCCGTTCGGCGAGGAGACAATCCTGCGCCTGGGCCACGCCTACGAGCAAAGCACGGAATGGCACAAAAAGAAGCCCCCGATCAACGGGTAGCCCGTCATTCCAATACAACAACTACCGCTCAGAGCCAAAGTGCCTGAACCATAATCAGGCCGCGGGGGAACTTCCGTTCCCTTCGGGCGTGATCGGCTCGCCGGCCTACAGCTTGCGTCGGCTGGCCATGAAGTAGAGCACGGGAACGGCTGTCCGGCTGATGAGCAGCGAAGCAATCTCGCCGGCCATCAACGCGATAGCCAGGCCCTGGAAGATCGGATCGGCCAGGATCACGCTGGCACCAACCACAACCGCCAGCGCCGTCAGGAGCATGGGCCGAAACCGCACCGCCCCGGAATCCACGACCGCCTGGTCCAGCGGCATGCCCTCGGCAAGGCGCAGCTCGATGAAGTCCACCAGGATGATGGAGTTGCGCACGACGATGCCCGCGCCGGCCATGAAGCCGATCATGGAGGTGGCGGTGAAGAAAGCGCCCATGAGACCGTGGGCGGGGAGAATGCCCACGAGGGAAAAGGGGATGGCGGCCATGACGACCAGCGGAGTCAGGAAGGAACGGAACCAGCCGACCATCAGGATGAAGATCAGCACTAGCACGGCGGCGAAGGCCGAGCCGAGATCACGAAAGACCTCGATCGTAATGTGCCATTCGCCATCCCACTTAATGGCAGGCTCGTTGTCGGTAAAGGGCTGGCTGGCGTTGTAGACCTTGAGCGGCGCACCGCTGCCGCCATACTGTCTGGTGTCGAGAGCCGCGAGGGCCTTGTTCATCTGCTGGATCGCATATACCGGACTCTCTATCTCGCCGGCCACGTCGCCGATCACGTAGGTGACCGCCTTGAGGTTCTTGTGGTATCGGCTCTTGTCCACGAGGCTGGACTCCACCTTGACCAGCTCCCGCAATGGCACCAGGGGACCGGCGGTGTTGGCACCGCGGACGCGCAGCGCAAGCAGATCCTCGGGGGAAGTGCGGAGCGATTGGGGCAAGCGCGCGATGATCAGCAGATCCTCTTTTTCGCGCGGCAGGTGGAGCAGATCCACCGCGGTGCCGCCGACCGCCAGCTTCAGGGTTTGTGCGATGGCTTCCTCGGTGATGCCGTGCAAGGCGGCCTTCTCCTTGTCCACCACGAACCGCGCCTTGGCCTGGTCGGACTCGATATACCAGTCGGTATCCACCACGCCCGGCGTGTTGGTGAAGATGTTGATGACCTGGCGGGCCAGCGCCAAGCGGCTGGCCTCGCTCGGCCCGTAGATTTCCGCCACGAGCGTCTGTAGAACGGGCGGGCCCGGCGGGACCTCGGCGACCGCGACCCGGGCGTCGTACTTGGCGGCGATCGCGGCCACGCGCGGGCGGACGTGTTTGGCGATGTCGTGGCTCTGGGCCTTGCGCTGGCTTTTGGGTACGAGGTTGATCTGCAAGTCCGCAATGTGCGGTCCTCGCCGCATGAAGTAGTGGCGCACCAGGCCGTTGAAGTTGAAGGGGGCGGCGACGCCAGCGTAAACCTGGTAATCCGTTACCTCCGGTTCAACCCGCACGGCGGCGCCGATTTCGCGCGCGGCCTGTGCGGTCAGTTCGAGCGCGCTGCCTTCGGGCATGTTCAGGATGATCTGGAATTCGCTCTTATTGTCGAAGGGCAGCATCTTCACCTTCACCCAGCCAAGCCCGACCGTGGCCATAGCGGCGAGCAGCAGCGCGACAATCCCCGCTAGAAAAGCCAGCCGCCAGCGGGCCTTGGCAATCAGCGGCCCCATGAAACGCCGGTAAAGCCGGGTGAAGAAATCTTCCTCGTGCTCGAAATGCGAGTGCGGCTGGCCGCCTTCGCCCACGGCGGGCGAGGCGGCGGCAGGGCGCGAATACTTACGGCCCCAGCGCAGGATGCGGATCGCTGCCCAGGGGGTGACGATGAAGGCGATCGCCAGCGACCAGAACATGGCGGCGCTTGCACCGGTGGGAATGGGGCGCATGTAGGGCCCCATCAAGCCGCCAACGAACGCCATGGGCAACACGGCTGAGATGACGGCGAAGGTGGCGAGAATTGTTGGATTGCCAACTTCGTTCACCGCCTCGACCGCGATTGCCGGCCACGGGCGGCCTTGATTACGCGGCAGGTGGAAATGGCGGACGATGTTCTCGACCACGACGATGGCGTCATCCACCAGAATGCCGATGGAGAAGATCAGCGCGAAGAGCGTGATGCGGTTGAGCGTGTAGCCGTGGAGGTAGAACACCAGCAACGTCAGGGCCAAGGTACAAGGAATGGCGATGCCGACGACAATGGACTCCCGCCAGCCGAGCGTCAGTAGAATGAGCAGGGACACGCCAATGACCGCGATGCCCATGTGCAGCAGCAGTTCATTGGACTTCTCCTCCGCCGTTTGGCCGTAGTGACGGGTGATGGCCACTTGCACGTCGTTGGGAATGACCCGGCCCTTGAGCGCGTCAACTTTCCTGAGCACATCGTGCGCGACCGAAATCGCATTGGCGCCGGGCCGTTTGGCGATGGTCAGGGTGACCGCGGGCTCCTCCGCGAATGTGCCAGCTTTCGGATGTTCGGAAGCCGCGTTCCCCTCGCCAGGCGCCGCCCCAGCCCCAAAGAACACATATTGGCTGGGCTCCTCGGGCCCGTCCACGATTTCCGCCACCTCGCGCAGGTAGACGGGCTTGCTGCCGTGTACGCCGACCACGACATTGCCGGCGTCCTTTGCGCTGGCGAGGAAGCTGCCGGCCTGCAGCACGACCTCACGGTTGTCGCCTGTGAGTGAGCCGGCCAGTTGTTGGCGGTTGGCTGCCTGCAGCCGTGGCAGGATCTCCGCCGCGCTGAGCTGCCGCGAGGCCAGCCTGGCCGGGTCGAGCAGGACGCGCAGTTGCCGGCGATCTCCGCCGATGAGCGTTGTCTCCGCCACCAGCGGCACCTGCTTCACCGCGTCGTCCACTTCGGCCAGGATGCGGCGCAGGGTGTAGTGGTCATACCCCGGTCCGTGCAAAGTCAGCGCCAGGATCGGCACGTCGTCAATGGACCTGGGCTTGATCAGCGGGTAGGAGACGCCGAAGGGGATGCGGTCGAAGTTGGCCTGCAGTTTCTGGTTGAGGTAAACCAGGCTGCGCACAATGTCCTCGCCGACCTGGAAGCGCACGATCGCCAGGCACTCACCCTCACGCGAGGTCGAGTAGATGTATTCGACGCCGGGGATTTCCCAGAGCAGCTTCTCCATCGGCCGGGTGGCGCGCTCTTCGACCTCCTTGGCGCTGAAACCCGGCATCGAGACCAGCACGTCAATCATCGGCACCTTGATCTGCGGTTCCTCCTCGCGCGGCAGGAGCCAGGTGGCCGCCGCGCCCAGGAGAATCGAGGTGACAACGAACAACGGGGTCAGCTTGGAATCAATGAACGCCCGGGCAATGCGCCCCGCGAACCCCAGGTGGACCGAGTCAGGTTTGGACCCTGCTGTGCTCACAGGCCCAGGTTATTGGACTTGAAGCGGCTGACCGTCGCGCAGGGTCGCCGCTCCTTCGACCACTATCGCTTCGCCGGCGGCCAGGCCGGACAGAATCTCGATGCCTTGCTCCGCCTGCTTGCCGCTCCGCACCAATCGCATCTGTGCTTTGCCATCCGCGGCAACAAACAAGACTTCAAGCTGGCCCCGCCGGACCAGCGCCTGAGCCGGCACAAAAAGGCACGACTTCTCGCCAGCCGGCACCGCGAGCCTTCCAAATAGCCCGGCACGCAGCCCCCGGGTTTCCGGCAGGTCCACCTTCATCAGCACTGTGCGAGAGGCCGGATCAGCCCCCGGCGCGATCTCGGCCAAGGTGCCGGTGAGGGGATCCGGTAGCGTCTCCACACGCACGGCGACTTTGGCCCCGGGCACTATATGGCCTGCGAGCACGCTCGGCACGTCGGCCACCAGGCGCAAGCCCGCGCGACCTTCCAACTCGAGCAGCGGCTTGCCCGGCATCGCCAGGTCGCCCTCGTCGGCAAGCTTGCGGGCCAACACACCGTCGAACGGGGCGATGATCTTCGCGTAGCCTGCCAGCGCCTCCGCTTCCGCCAAAGCTGCCTTGGCGACATGGTAGCGCGTCTGCGCCGCATCCAACTCGGCCTGGGTAGCGGCGTCTTGCTTGCGCAGATTGGCGGTGCGGTTGAAGTCCAGCTCAGTCTGCCGCAACGTCGCCTGGGCCTGGTCGAGCCTGGCCTGAATCTCCTGCGAGGCCAACTCCACCAGCACGTCTCCCTGTTTGACGGCCTGCCCGAGTGTAACAGCGAGGCGGGTGATGCGGCCGCTGATCTTGGCTTCGAGGGCTGCCCGCAGCTTTGGCTGCACCGTGCCGACAACTTCCTCCACCGCCGGCTGCTTCACGCTCTCGATCCTTTGCACCCGAACGCTGGCCGACGGCAAGGTGTGCCCGGCCACCGCCGGCCGCTCAGACTTATTCCCGCAGCTGGGAACGGCCGCTACAAGGCCTAATAACATAAGAGGCAGAACTTGTTTCATGGCGGCTGGCCTCTTCGAGATGGCGGCCTTGCTGCCGGGACCACTCTGAGCCCTGCCAGAGCGCGGGGAAAGACGGGTGAAGACTCTCATTTGACTTCCGTTTGCGATTCCAGTTGCGGCAGGCCAAGCCCTTTGCGCAGAGCGGCAATGGCGATCTGTCGGTCGGCCTCGGCTTCAGCGCGGCGCACGCGAGCGGCGACCAGCGCGGTCTCGGCGTCAATCAAATCCTTGGGCAGTGCCAGCTCCTGCTCGAAGCGGGCGCGGGTGAGGCGGGCGCTTTCTGTGGCCTGGGCGATCGCCTGCTCCGTTACGCCAAGCCGTTCATCGGCGGCCTTCAGGTCGAGGCGGGCTTGCTCGACTTCGAGGTCCAACGCCAGACGCAGCTTGCGTTGTTCCTCGCGGGCGGATTCGAGGTTGGCATTGGCCTCCCGGACCTTGGCGCGGGTCAGTTTTCCGTCCCAGAGGTCCCACTGGAGCAGCGCGCCGGCAGTCCAGCTGCCGCCACCGTGGTCGTAGTTCCAGCCGTAGTCGTAATCCAGGCTGCCAAAGGCGCTAAGGCGGGGGAGATAACCTCCCCTGGCGGCACGGGTCTGTTCCTGGGCCGCCCGTTCGCGGTGGCGGGCGGCGGCCAGTTCCGCGCGCCCGGAAAAATCGCCTGAGTCCGGCGCAGTAACGGCCGGCGCCGTGTCGGTGATTTCAAAGTCGCCCTGCTCAACGCCCAGGAGATTTCGGAGCGCGCGCATCGCCAGCGCGTTTGCGTTGCGGGCGCGCACGAGGTCTTCGCGCGCCTGCGACAGCCGGACCTCGATGTCGAGCACGCCGCTCTTGAGCAGCGTGCCGCCGTCGAGGCGCTTCCTGGCGACGCCCAGGCTGCTTTCGAGTGAACTAACTGCCGCCTCGGCGGCCCGGACGAACTGCCGCGTCTTCAGCACAGTGTGGAAGGCGCGGGACACCTCGAAGCCGAGGGCGTTGCGGACGGCGGCATTGTCCTGCCGGGCGGCTTCCGTGTTTGCGACGGCCGCCTTGCGCGCGGCGACGTTCTTGCCGCCAGCGTAGAGCGGAACCGTGACCAGGCCCCGGGTGTTCAGGTTGTCCACCGTCGGCAAGTCATTGAAGTCTGGAGGCGAATTGTAGTTGTAGGCGCGCTGGTTGAGGATGCTGCCGAAGACCTGCATGGGATTGTCGCTGCCGGTGTAGCTGGACTGGAACTGCACGCGCGGCCAGAAAGCTGCGTTGGCCTGGTCCAGACCCGCCTGCGCGGCTACGATGCGCTGCTGCGCCAGGCGCGCGTCCGGATTAGCCGTTAGGGCCTGCTGGAGCGCGCGCTCCAGAGTCCACGGCTCGCCAGCAAGGGCCGCCAGGGGCCACAAAAGCGCCAGCCCGTAAATGCCACGGGCCTTCGTCACTTGTTATCGCACCGCTCACCGGCCTTCTCCGCCTGGCCGCAGCAAGAGCAGCCAACGCCGGCTTTCTTGAGAATGATCTCCAGGGGACAGAACCTGGTGAAAGACGATTGGAGCAGGTTGAAGCCGACAAAGGCGGTAAACCAGAGCCAATATGGGCTGTGATAGTGCGCCAACAGCAGGCTGAGGAGTATGAATGTGCCGGCAACGCGGCGGATGATCATTTCCATTTTCATTCAGAGATGAGTCGCGTTGTCCTGGATCAGTGAATACTGCTGGCGACCAGCGCTCCGACCACACTGCCGTACAGGGTGCTCATGACCGGATTGCTCGTCAACGGACAAGTGCCGGTCGAGCAGCCAACGAACTTGTAGAAGGCGAAACCCAGTCCGCCCCCCACGACCACTCCGATAACGATGCGCAGAATCATACTATGTCTTGTCTTCAATACGCTTCATACCGAGTCGCGAGCCGCGAGAAAGTTACATGAAATCGGCGTCCGCGCGCAGCAGCCCCCCATGGAGGCATCCAACCCGAACGGAAAGCGTGCCGCCAAGAGGGCCGCAGGACCAATCCGGGCACTCGACTCAGCCATGTCCCCGGTTCCAGCCACCACCGAATCCGCCGTTGCATTTGCACCGGATTGCGGCTTGAATATGTTCTGCTTCCCGCGAAGCCGATGAAGCGACGACGAAACAAGCCCGCCAGCACATTGCCCGCGCAACGCAACTTCCCCGGCGACAAAGCGAAAGTCCCCCCGAGCGCAACCCCGTCCGCCCGCCGTCGGGCTTTCTTTTCCCACCCGGCATGGTGGATCACCCTGGGCCTGTTCCTTGGCACATTCTGGGTGTTCCTCCCCGCGCGGACTTTCGAGTTCTTTCGCTTCGACGACCCACACTACATCCTCGACAATCCGCACGTTAAAGCCGGCCTGACCTTCGAGGGGCTCGCGTGGGCGTTCCGCGCCACCCACGCGGGCAACTGGCATCCCCTCACCTGGCTCTCCCACATGCTGGACTGCCAGTTGCTCGGCTTAAGTGCCGGCCGCTTTCATCTCGTCAATGCGCTTCTGCATGCGGCCAACGCGACGCTGCTCTTCCTTGCCTTGCGGCGCCTGACCGGCGCCATTTGGCGCAGCGCGCTGGTCGCCGGCTTGTTTGCGTTGCACCCGCTGCATGTCGAATCCGTCGCCTGGATTTCCGAACGCAAAGATGTCCTCAGCGCCTTGTTCTTCATGCTCACCCTGCTGGCTTACGCTCGTTACGCCGAACTCCGAAGCCCTGCCGGCTCAGTGAGAGATCAGGGAGTTGCATCCACCGGCACGGAACAGGCATCACCCGCCCTGCGCCCATCCTGTATCCTCTATCTGCTCGCGCTCTGCTGCTTCGCCCTCGGCCTGCTCTCCAAACCCATGCTGGTCACCGTGCCCTTTGTCCTGCTCCTGCTCGACTTCTGGCCCTTGCAACGCACTCCGCGCTTGCGCTTCCTGAATCGGAGTCCTTCTCCGGCAGGGCTTGAGCTTCCCCGCGCGCAGCCCTGGTTTGGCCTGCTGCTGGAAAAGATGCCTTTCTTCCTCTTGGCCATCGCGCAAAGCCTGATCACTCTCTGGGCTCAGAAGGCCGAAGGGGCCGTAGCGGCTTCTGGCCAGTTGCCCTTCCTGTGGCGCCTCGGCAACGCGCTCATCGCCTATTGCCGCTATCTCCAAAAGATGTTCTGGCCGGACCAACTGGCGTTTCTCTATCCCCACCCCGGCAGGTGGCCCATAGGTATGGTGGTTGCCGCTGCGGGACTCCTGACGGTCATTTCCCTCGGCGCGCTTTGGCTGGGGCGCCGCCGGCGCTACTGGCTGGTCGGCTGGCTCTGGTTTCTCGGCATGCTAGTGCCGACGATAGGTTTGGTGCAGGTCGGCCAGCAATCGTGGGCCGACCGTTACAGCTACCTCCCGCTCATCGGGCCTTTCATCATTCTAGCCTGGAGCCTGGGCGATCTGGCAAGAACCTGGGGCTGGCTCAAAGCGCCCGTAGCCGCCGCTGCCGCCGCACTCGTTTCGGCCTGCGCGGTCCTCACGTCCAACCAATTGGCGCTCTGGAAAAGCACCGAACCCCTCTACTGCCGCGCCCTGGACGTCGCCCTGCAGAACAAGATCTACCGTCGGGCCTATGAGACCATTCCGCTTTATGTTGACCTCCACCTCAGCCTCGCAAGGGACTGGATTGATGTTGCGCAGACGCCGGCCGAAAAGGAGCAGTTGGTGGCCTATTTGCGGAAGCTGGCCCTGCTCAGACCGAACAGCCCTCCGCTTCAGTTGCTACTCGGCGAAGCCCTCGCCCGGCAGGGAAAATGGAAGGAGGCCGTTAGCGAACTCATCAAGGGCAACCGCTCAGCGCCAAGGGCGACTCTCCCCACCAACATATCCCCCGCCGGCGCAAAGAGCAGGCACAAGCCCTAAACATCAACAACGCCGCCGAAACCAACGGTTCATCACGGATTTCCGAGAAGTGTCAACGGTGACGGTGATCAGCACAGCCGGGACAGCTCAGCCAGAACTGGATGGACCCCCAATCACTAACCCGCAGACTGTCCATATTTTGGACAGTAATGCTGCCTGCCTGCCTTTTCCAGCCCCCTCTGACCATGGCACCTCTGGCTTGAGTTTACGGTGACGGCACGGCGCTGCCCCGGTGTGTATCCCATGGGGAGCGCTCCCCATGGGATACACACCGGGGCAGCGCCGCACTATCAAGCCATCCGCAAGCCAACGCCAGCGCGTGGGACCAATGGAACGGCGCTGTCACCCGTTTGGCGGGGGTGCTGGAGGTAAGCAGGGGAATGCCAGACGACGAATCGCCAGCGAGGTTTTCCGGGAATCCGCGAAGAATCCAGAGACACTCCACCATGGCTGTGGCATCGGTGAGCGACTGGCCCAGCGCGCCGCCTAACTTACGTGGAGTTGTGTGTCTTGCGCAGCGGAGGAACTTTGAGCTCCGGATGCCTCCGAGCTAGTCCAGAATCTGCAGTGTATACTTGCGGGAGAGGGCGCTGTCGTTGCCGGGCTTGCCCATGCGGTTATACTGATAATCGAGTTTATACTGGTATTCGACACTCTGGGCTCCCGGCGGCACAGGGATCAGCCCTTCCCAACGGTTGGTCATGAGCAGGGTGGGCCGCATGTCGTAGGACTCCCTGCCGACCAGGACTTGGGCTTTGGTACTTTGCCAGCGGATGGTCTGCTTGCGGCTGTTGAAGGAGACCTCGACCGGGTAGAGATTGTTGTCGTTGCGAAACTGCTGCTGGGGCGTGAGATTGGTGAGCTGGGTGGCGCAACCGGCCAACAACAGCGGCAAGAGCATTAGCGGCAGAGATTTATTTAACATAACGCCGCAGGCTGGCAGAGCCAGGGAAACATGTAAAGGCGGTTTTTGGGCTGGATTTTGCGTTTGACCCCCCGGCGCCAAGCCGGGTAGGGTGCGCGTTTCTTAACGCACATAGAATTATGTTTGGGACGATTCGCAAGCATCAGAAATGGCTCTGGATAGTCATCATTACGCTTACCATTATCAGCTTCGTCATCTTCTTCTCGCCCTACTCGAACCTGAACGACCGGGGCGGGGGCCGCGCCAACTTTGGCTCGATCAACGGCGAGCGCATCAGCCAGGAAGATTTCATCAAAGCCCGGAGCGAAGTCTTCTTGCGCTCCTTCTGCCTGACCGGCCGCTGGCCGGACGACGAGGCCAAGCGGGGCGGCCAGCTCGAACGGGACATTTATCAGTGGATGCTGATGATCCAGAAGCTGGAGCAATTCGGCATTCAGGTCAGCAGCGACATGGCCGGCCAAGTGGGTCAAGGGATGATCGCCGCCCTCCAGCGGGCCAAGGTGATTCCCTCGCGCGAGGCTTTTCTGCAACAGGTGCTGCCGAGCAACGGCTTTAAGCTGGAGGATTTCGAACGCTTCGTGCGTCATTACGTGGGCGTGCAGGAGTTGGTCTCCACGTTGGGCTTGAGCGGCAAGCTGGTCACGCCGCAGGAGGCGCGCGAGCTGTTCAAGCGCGAGAATGAGGAGCTGGCCGCCGCCGCCGTGTTCTTCTCCGCCTCCAACTACCTCGCCAGCGTGACGGTGCTGCCTGACGCGGTAACGCAGTTTTATTCCAATCGGCTGGCGACGTATCGCCTGCCCGAGCGCGTGCAGGTAAATTACGTCAAATTCGAGCTGACCAATTTCCTGGCGGAGGCCAACGCGGAGCTGGCCCGGATGACCAACCTGGACCTGCAAATCGAGGCGGCGTACCGGGATGGCGGGACCAACTTCCTGCGCGAGGTCGAGGCGCAATCCCTGGATGAGGCGAAGCGCAAGATTCGCGACGCCAACCGAAAGCAAGCCGAGGCGCAAGCCGCCCGGCGAAAAGCAGCGGATTTCGCCAATCCACTTTTCAACCTGGACCCGCTGCGAGCGGAAGACCTGTCCAAAATGGCCAAAGAGAACGGTCTGGCTGTCGGGCTCACCGAGCCGTTTGACCGCGAAAATCCGCCGGCCGACTTGGGAGTGGCGCTCGACTTCGCTCAAAAGGCGTTCGCCCGCACGCCGGATGACCCATTCGCCGGGCCGATCCAGGGCTCCGACGCCGTGTATGTGATTGCGTTGAACAAGAAGATCCCGAGCGAAGTTCCGCCCCTGGAACAGATCCGACCGCAGGTGGTCAGCGAGTACCGCTACAGCCAGGCGCTGATCCTGGCGCGCCAGGCGGGTGCGGACTTCTACCAGACCCTGACCAACGGGCTGGCGCAGGGCAAGACGCCCGCCGCGATCGCCGCAGCCGCCAAGCTGAAGTTGACGGACCTGCCCCCCTTCTCGCTCAGCACGCGGCTGTTGCCCGAGGTGGAGAGACACCTCAATCTGAATCAATTCAAGCATATCGCCTTCTCCACTTCTCCGGGCAAGGTCAGCGATTTCCAGATGACGCCCGACGGCGGCGTCATCCTTTACGTGAAATCCAAATTGCCGCTGGACGAGGCTAAGATCACCGCGAACCTGCCTGATTTTGTCGGCGTCGTCCGCCAGCGACGGCAAAATGAGGCCTTCAATGACTGGTTCCGCCGCGAGGCGGAGAAGGGCCTGCGCGACACGCCGCTGGCTCGCCAGGAGCCGCCAACCATGACCCCGGCGCCGCCAAGCGCCAAAAAATCGTAAGCCTGGGGACAACCCAAAGCGTCGGTCTGCTGCCGGCTTGGATTCCAGACAGCGGATTCATCATTCAGGCAGCCCAGTCCCGCATGAGTGCCGCCATTAAACTCTCTTCGCCCACGACGCGCGAGTTTTGGGAGATCCCAATTCTCTACGAAGACGCGCACTTGCTGGCGCTGGACAAGCCGACCGGATTACCGGCCGCGCCTGACTGTGTTGACCCGGATCGGCCCAGCTTGGTGGCGCTGCTGCACGCGGGCATCAAGCGCGGCGCGCCCTGGGCTGTAGCCGCCGGACGCGCTTTCCTGCTGCCGGCGCACCGGATGGATGCCGAAACGAGTGGTGTGCTGCTGCTGGCCAAGAGCAAACCGGTGCTGGTAACTCTGGGTAACCTGTTTAGCGCGGAGAAACCCGCCCGCGTGTATGTGGCACTCGTACAGGGCGATTCGGCGGAGGCACGGTTCCAGGCCGAAGCCAGGTTGGCCCCCCACCCGACACGGCCCGGCACGATGCGCGCCGACCCCAGGCGCGGCAAACGCGCCATAACGACCTTTGTCGTCCGGGAGAGATTCTCCGGTTTCGCTCTCCTGCAGTGCGAGCCGTTGACCGACCGGCTGCACCAGATTCGAGTCCACCTGCGCGATCTTCGGCTGCCGGTTGTGGGCGACGCGTTGTATGGCGGCCGGCCGCTGCTGCTCTCGCGGTTGAAGCGGAACTATCGCCTAAAGCCGGATCAAACCGAGCGCCCGCTAATGTCACGCTCGGCTGTCCAGGCCGAAAGCCTCGCCCTACCGCATCCCGTCACCGGTGAGCCGCTGACAATAACCGCCCCCTGGCCGAAAGACCTGACCGTGGCGGTTAAGTACTTGCGGCGCTATGCGCCCGCCTAGCGGGCGGTTCGACGGCAGTGGGGACACCGCGATCCTCCCTCTGCGGAAAAAGTCGCCCCGTGGAAGCGCCCAAACTTCAACCGGGAATCGAACACCCTCTATGTGCCGGGGCAACGCTCTTTGTTTCTAATCGGCGCTTGGTCAAGTTGCGGGACCGATGTCAAAGACAACAAAGTTACTATCTTGATGGACAATTGTACACTTCTCCGAAAGAGATAAAAGGGCTTGACGCAGGTAGGTATTATATTTCGCCATTTTCCGGTACAATGGGAATGGCGAAGACAAAGTTGGTTCAAAAAAGCGTGCCGTTTTCACGCCGTATCCTTCAACTTCCAACAGGACATAACGAATCCCCCAAGACTGCAGATATTTGCGAAGGCTATTCTCATCAACCCCGACGGGAAATTTCAGCCACGGGTTAACAATTCCTCCTTCGGTGGTTGTGAGGATCCTGTTCCGAGTAAAATCCAAGTGCATGGGCAGTGCAATCCACGCCAAGATCGTTCTTCCACAATCCATCTTTCCCTGAATCATACGGATCCGGTCCTCCTCTTCCTGGCTCAATGCACGCCGGTTATAATCGAGGTAATTTGGATCGAAGTCGAATGAGAGAATGGTGTGGAACTGGCTCGCCCGATTGAGGCGGGCAACGCAAGGCACCAGAAACACGAAGAGAACAACCAACTGCAAGCTTACCAGAGCTAACGTTGGCACATTCAAGCCGGAAGTTCGTTCTCTAATGCCGGAAGCGGCATCGCAGAAGTCTTTGGAAACTCGTGTAGCCAGCAACATTCCAACCGGAAAAGCACCAATTAGGATCGGACAGGCGTACCTCAGTGCAGTCTTGACATCGAAGAGATGGGCGTTCAGAAAGTAGACAGGCACTGTTGCCATGGAGACTGCTCCCAGACATGCCCATCCGATTGGATTAAACTTGGCCTGGCGTCGGAGAATCACAACGCAGGCAAGCGCCGCCGCAAGGGCCATGACGAGGATAATGAGGTTATAATGCCACTGGTTTCCCCCATAGTACATATCGTCGAAAGTGAAAAGTCCCTTTATGTCGTGCGCGGATAGAGAGGGGAATTCGCCGGTCAGATCCGCGTTCGCCGGACAGGCATCGCCTAACCGCCGTGCCTTAATAAGAACCGGAACTGATACCAGCAACCAGGGTGATACCGCCAACAGAATCATGACACCGGTTCGCGCTGTGGCCCGCAAGACTCTGCCCAAATGCAGCCCTGACACTGCCGACAATACCCAAAAGACAACAAAGTAGAACACCGCAAAGAACGCCAAGATCGTCTTGAATGAGGCTAAAGCGCTCAAGAACAGTGCCATCGGCAACAAACTTCGCCATCCGATTTCCGCGCCCGAAACTGGAATCGATTCAGACATCAGCCAGCTGGACATGACGAGTCCGGCAACCATCAGACTTCCGGAATAGAGCGGAGAAATATTCACATACTGCGGATTGATGAACGCATACGTCAAGACGGCCAGAGCACCCAATCCCCAATGAATTCTCAGTGTCCGCGCGAAGTCAGCCAACAGCCAGGCACCTAACCCGAAGCAAAAAACCGCATCGAACGCATTGACCGAATCAACAGGCCCGCAAGCCAGAGTAAATGCTTGAAAGAACGATTGTGAGCCGAGGCCATCAAGGCCTAGGAGATCGAACGGATTGTCCCCAACGGTGCCAGTGGCCAACATGCGGATCGGGCGCACCAGATAGACGTGGTAGTCGTCGTGATAGTTAAATGCTGCTGTAGGCATTAACGGGAGTCCGAATAATGCCAAGAGAACTAGAATCAGAATCAGTGGCACACAAGTGCCGATCAAGTTGTGCGGGGAAAACGCCTGTTTAAGATCATCGGTCACCCTTCTTGTCCCCATCTTTGCCTGTCTCCCAAAGATGTAAAAACCGGCGAGAAGAAATCCTGTTGCACAAAGCACGATCAGGGTAACGGGAAACGCCAACCGAAGACCGTTGAGAATCCCCCCAATAAGGTTTAGGGTAACCATTCCCAGGGCAGTCATGTATGCGGGGGAATTAGGCGAGTCCCGATAACAAATTCCGCTAACCAATCGGCCCCATCCGTAACACATGATCACGAATGCCAATACAATCATGAGAACCATACCAATCCAAATACAGTGCTGCTGCAAGCTCGTTCTGCCCGAGAGTCGCTGAGAATAATTGACTCATTACAAAAATCCCATGCCCGATCTTGAGTAAGATGATAAACGCCCCTTGTAAGTCTCCATGCGGCTCCGCCCAAGTATTTCTGCTTTCCCAATAGGGACCCCCCGATCCTTGCCGACCTGAAGGTAGAGGAGAATGTCGTGGGTGGCACGCCCGAGTGGATCAGCCAGCTCGGCCCAATTAAAACCGTAGCAATGTGCTTGCGAGAAACCTCGAGAAACCTCGAGAAACCGGTGCAAGAAGTATGTTGCTTACGGCCACGAAGCGACTGAGAGTGATCGAGCATGATGTTCGAAAATCTCGCACGGCCCTGTATGAGTAGGCGCTAGGACGAGCGCATTCCTAAGGGGACTCACCGTTCCGGGGGCATCGGTGGCGAGCGCTCTAGCGTCTTGGAGAGCGCCCCCCTGGCGCTTTTGGCCCGGCGCGGTTCCCAGAGGATACAAACCTACTTGGGCAGGTTGACAATGAACTCGGTCCCCTGATTCGCCTGGCTGGAGACGGTGACCGTGCCGCCGTGGGCCTGAACGACGGCTTTGACCAGGCTCAGGCCGAGGCCCAAGCCGCGCTGGGAACGGCTCTTGTCGCCGCGGTAGAGGCGCGTCCAGATCTTGTCCTGCTCCTCGACGGGGATGCCAGCGCCCGTGTCGCGGAAGAGCGCCACCGCTTGGTCAGTGCCGTCGCGCAGGGAGATGGTTACGCTGCCGCCGGCGGAGTTGTATTTGATGGCGTTGTCCAGGAGGTTGGCAAGGACCTGCCTCATGCGAATTCGGTCTACCATGGCCGTGCAGGGGGCGGTCAGGTCGGTGTGGATGGCGACCTTCTTCTCCTCCGCCACGTATTGATATAACTCGACGACCTCCTGGACAAGTTGGCAGAGGTCCACCCGCTCGCGCTGAAGCTTCATCATGCCGGCCTCGGCCTCGGTGATGTCCATTAGCGTGTTGAGCATGCTGAGCACGCGCTCGGATTCCTCGAGGCAATCCGCGAGAGCTTCGCGGGCGGTGCCAGGTTCGGCGCCGGTCTGCAAAGCGTCCTCGGCCACTCCGCGCAGGCGGGCCAAGGGCGTGCGCAGGTCGTGGGCGACGTTGTCGAGCGACTCGCGCATGGCGCGGATGAGCGCCTGGTTCTTGTCCAGCAAGCTGTTGAAGAGGCGTACCAGCTCGTCGAACTCGTCGTTGGACCGGCGGACCGGGACGCGCGCGTCGAGCTGGCCGGTGCGGATGATCGAGCGGGCAGTGGCAACAATCTGGCGGACGGGCCGCATCGCGCGGTTCGCAAAGAAGGCTCCGGCGAGAAAGCCCAGCAAGACGGTTACGCTGCCGATCAGGAGAAAACTCCGGCGGATGGGATTCAAGATGGCCGCGCGGCTGTTGGTTGTCCGGCCAAGTTGCAGCACCCGGCCGTCCGGGAGTTCCACCTGGCCCAGGGTATAGTCGCGGTCCGTGTTCTGGGGAATGCGCAGGTAGGGCGCCTTTGAGAGGCCGGCCCAGCCGGGCACGTCGCGCAACCCCACCCAGGCCGCCGGCGCGCTGATGACCAGGTCGGTGTTATTGAACGGATTGACCAGGTGAACGAACAAGGTGTTCTGGACGTCGGCGGGCTGGCTGTAGACCCAGCTGCGCAAGCCAGTCACCCCGCCCGCTTCATACACGACCGCCGCCTCCTTGAGCCGGGCTTCCAAGACCTCCCGGTCCTTGCTGCCGACCGCGGCCGCCAGCAGGTAGTAAGCAAGCGCCAGCAGCGCAACGCTGCTCAGGGTGAAGATCAGCGCGTACAGGAGACTGAGACGAACCCCAACGTTGCGGCGCAGCGGGTCAAGCAGGCCGAAGGACATAGCCAACCCCCCGAATGGTCTGAAGCATCGCCCGCCCCTTGTCCACCTTGCTGCGCAGGCGGTGCACGAGCACGTCCACGACATTGGTTTGCGGATCGAAGCTGTAATCGAAGATATGCTCCAGGATCATGGTCTTGGTGACCGTGCGATTGGAGTTGCGCATGAGGTATTCGAGCAGCGCGAACTCGCGCGGTTGCAGTTCGATGCTCTCCCCGTCGCGCTGCACCTGGCGGGTGAGCAGGTCCAGCGTCAGGTCGCCTACCACCAACCGGGTGGGCTCCGCCGTCTGGGTGGCCCGCCGGATAAGGGCCTGGACGCGGGCCAGCAACTCCGAGAACGCGAACGGCTTGGTCAGGTAGTCATCGCCGCCGGACTGGAGGCCCTTGACGCGATCGTCCACGGATGCCTTGGCGCTGAGAATCAGGATGGGCATGTGCTTGCCGCGCGCGCGAAGCTGTTGGATCAGGCTCAGTCCATCGAGCCTGGGCAGCATGAGGTCCACCACGACGGCGTCGTAGGCGATGGTTTGCGCCATGATCAAACCGTTTTCGCCGTCCGCAGAGTGGTCCACCGCGTAGCCGCTTTCCTTCAGCCCCTTAACGACAAATGAGGCGATCTTCCGGTCGTCTTCCACTACCAGAACACGCATAGGCTAAAGGCTTTTCCGCAAAACCGTGTCGCGCTGGGCCCACTCCAGATTGGGATTCGGAAAATCCAGGTTGTAGTTGAGCCCCCGGCTCTCGGGCCGGCGCAGGGCGCTGGCGACGATCAGTTCCGCCACGGTGGCAATGTTGCGCAGCTCAAGCAAGTCGCTGGTGACGATGAAGTCCCAGTAGTATTCCTGAATTTCAGCCTGCAGGTTGGCGATGCGCTTCTGCGCGCGCTGCAAGCGCTTGTTCGTGCGGACGATGCCCACGTAATCCCACATCAGCCGCCGGATTTCCTCCCAATTGTGCGACACCACCACCATCTCATCGGGGTTGTGAGCGTTGCCGGAATGCCAGGGGGGTACCTTCGACTCGGCGGGCTGGGGGCAGTCCGCCACAGCCCGTCGGGCGGCGCGGTGCGCGCACACCAGCGCTTCGAGCAACGAATTGCTCGCCAGGCGGTTGGCGCCATGCAGTCCGGTGCACGCGACCTCGCCAACGGCGTAAAGCCCCTTGATTTCCGTCTCCCCGTCCACGTTCGTGAGCACGCCGCCGCACTGGTAATGCGCGGCTGGCACGACCGGGATCGGCTCCTTGGTAATGTCTATGCCGTAGCGCACGCAGGTCTGGTAGATGTTCGGGAATCGGTCAATGAGGAACCGGGCCGGCTTGTGGGTGATGTCGAGCAAGACGTAATCCGCGCCGCTCTTCTTCATCTCGCTGTCAATGGCGCGGGCGACGATGTCGCGCGGCGCGAGCGACTTGAGCGGGTGCGCCTTGTCCATGAATTCCACGCCCTCAATGCTCTTGAGCACACCGCCTTCGCCCCGCACCGCCTCGCTGATCAGGAAGGACTTGGCCTTGGGATGATAGAGGCAGGTGGGATGGAACTGCACAAATTCCATATTGGCGACCGCGGCCCCGGCGCGCCAGGCCATCGCCACCCCGTCGCCGGTGGCAATGTCCGGGTTGGTCGTGTAAAGATAGACTTTGCCGGTGCCGCCGGTGGCGAGCAGGGTGACCGGCGCCGCGAAGGTCTCCACCTGTCCCGCCTGCTTGTCGAGCACATATACCCCGAGACACCGGTTGTCGCCGCCGTGTCCGAGCTTCTGACTGGTGATAAGGTTGATAGCCAGGTGGTTCTCGAAGATGGTGATGTTGGACATGGCCGCCACGGCCGCCAGCAATGCCCGCTCAATCTCCCGGCCGGTGATGTCCTTCGCGTGGAGGATGCGGCGCTTGGAATGCCCTCCTTCTCGGCCAAGGTCCAGCTCGCGCGCGCCGCGCGAGCGGGGAATCTCGCGTTCCGTGAACTGCATGCCCAACTCAATCAGTTCCGCGATTCGCGGCGGACCTTCCTCGATGATGGAGCGAACGGCTGTTTCCCTGCAAAGACCCGCGCCGGCCTCCAGCGTGTCGCGCACATGCAGTTCGACCGAGTCCTCCTTGCTGGTGACCGCCGCGATGCCCCCCTGGGCGTAGTTGGTGTTGGACTCGGCGCGGTCCTTCTTGGTGATAATCGCCACCCGGCCATGCGGGGCCACTTTCAAGGCGAAGGAAAGCCCCGCAATGCCGCTGCCCAGGACTAGAAAATCAAACTGCTTCATTTACAGCCGTCCGTTGTCAATCAGGCGTGTCCGGCCCACCTGCACCGCCAGCGCCAGGTGGGCGCCGCGTGTGACCTTGGACACCGGCGCCAGCGTGTCTGGTTCAAAGAATTCCGCGTAGTCCAGCTGCGCGGCCGGAACGCGCTCGATAAACCGCTTTAGCTCCAACTTAAGCCGCGCCGCCGGGATGGGGCGTGCCGCCTGGCGCACCGCCGCTCGCGCCCGCTGCAGCGCCAGCCATAGCACCACAGCCTGCCCGCGCAAGCCGCCAACCAGGTATTTATTCCGCGAACTCATGGCCAGGCCGTCCGCCTCGCGTTGGGTGGGCGCCACTACAATTTTCAAGGGGAAGTTCAGGTCGCGTGCCATGCGTTTAACAACGGCCGCTTGTTGCCAATCCTTGGCGCCAAAGACCGCCACCTCCGGCAGCACGATGTTGAACAGCTTGGCGACCACCGTCGTGACTCCGCGAAAGTGCGTCGGCCGTGATCTGCCTTCCATGACTCGGGACAGGTCCTCCTCGACGACATACGTGCTGAAGCCCTCGCCGTCGCCGCGCGGATACATCTGCCGGTCGTCCGGGGCAAAGACTATGTCCGCGCTTTCCCGCCGGCATAACCTGGCGTCGCGTGTCAGGTCGCGCGGATAGCGCGAGAAGTCTTCGGAGGGGCCGAACTGGGTGGGGTTGACGTAGATGCTCACGACCACCTTGCCCCGCCGACCCACTAACCGGCGCGCGCGCCGAACGAGGCTCAAATGACCCGCGTGCAGGTAGCCCATTGTCGGCACCAAACTGACACGCAGCCCCGCCCGGCGCCATGCCAACGCCAGCCGCTGCATGGCCGCTACCGACCTTACGATTCGCATCCCGCCAAGGTGTGACACCCTCGCGGAACTATCAATCTCATAGTCAAGATGTGATAGCCGGCGTGAGCGGGTCGCGCCTTACGTCGGCCGCCACGTCCTGAATTGAGTTTCCGCAATCCGCCAGTCAGGGCATGGCGTCGGCGCACGGCTGGTTCGTAGGCGCTTCCACCTGGCGATCGGTGGGCTGTACCAGACCCTGCGCCAGCAGGTAGGCTTCAACCTCCAGGCCGCTCACGTCGGCCAGCATGTGACCGTTGATCTCAACGCACGGGCTGAGCGGTTGGCCGCTCTTGGCGACCATCTCCTCTCGCTGGGCGGGATTGTTAATAATATCGCGGTCCTCGAAGGGCAAATCGTACTTGCGAAGGATGGCGCGCACGCCCTGGCTCCAACCGCAGGTCGGCTTCAGATAGGCTATGACATTCAGTTTATCCATAATTCAGCTTCGCTACTACCCTGCCACATCCGCGCTGGAGCGCAAATCAGGCGTAGCGGGAGGCGTCGCAAACCCTCCAAGCCAGGCGGCTTGCGCTTTGAGGGCGCCGGGAGTTGCCGCCGGGTGCCGGCAGCATCGAAGGTCACGGGCGAACCCGACCACGCACCCGCTATTACCAGCTCATGATCTGGCCCGTCTGCGGCACGTCACTTCCGCCGGAACTGGTACACATGCACCTCGAAGGGACCGAACCAATCCGCGAAGGTGCCGTGCTCCGCATCCACCTTGCGCGGTTCTTCAAAGACCACCGTCCCTGCGCCGGGTCCGTGGATCTCCTGGGGCAGCCCGCTGAAGCGCACACGGATTGTTGGGCCCTCCCTCGCGCAGGCCAGCACGTAGATGCTGTCTCCCGCCTCGCGCACCAGGAACTCCACAGCGCTCGCATCCGCGCTGACTTCATCCTGCACGAACTGTCTCGGGATCGCCGCCTGCCGGTTCTGTTCCTCCTCCTTATTGGCCACCGCGCGCTTGGGCGGCGGTTCCGACACGACCTTGAGTCTGATCCTGGAATCGGCGGCGAGCAGCGCCGGAAGGATTGGCGACCTCGGCCCGAGTTCGTCAAACAGCGGCCGCATCACCCGGTCGAAATACGTCCAGTTGAATCCCAGCGGTTTGTCTCGCTCATTCAGCGTCTGCGGCAGCCCGCCCCCGAAATAAGTCAGCCCGCGGGCGCCGTTGATGATGGCCTCGTAGGCCATAAACCTCTGATCTGGAAACGTCGGGAAGCGCAGCGTGCGCCCGGGCTTGACCACCCCGGAGAAGGCGATTTGGAGTGTCATCCAGAACGGCTTATCGCCTGCCACCTGCTTCATCAGGCGGGTGAAGTCCCCCACCATGCTCAGTTCCTTGTTCTGCTTCTCCGAATGCACACCAGGGGGATAGCTCACCGGGTAGATGTCTATCCCGCCTACGTCCCAGCCGGCGTCATAGCGCTTCAGCGAGGCCACGGTTCCACGCGGGGCCTGCACCAGCCAGATCGGATGGTCGGGGTCGAGTTCGTGGAGGAGTTTTGCCACGTGCGCCACCTGTTGCGGTGTAGAATTCTTGGCGTTATGCGAGTTCCCCCAGTCCGGCTCATCTGCGCCCTTCCAGAGGCCCATGCCCGGCGAGTCCTTGAGGGCCGCGATCACTTTCTTTAGCCTGGCCTCCTTTTGCATGTCGCCCGGGTCGAAGTTGGACAGGTCCCAGCCCAGCCAAGGGCAGCAGCGCATTCCGCCCGCAGCCGCAGCCGACTGCAGGGCCTTCTCCTTCTCGATCATTTCGTCGTTCCAGGACGGACCGCCCGACCTCATGAACATCACCCCGCAATCCGCGAACTCCGCGTAGGCTGGTCGGCCATTCGGAGCCTTCGCGTCCGGCCCTGGCACCACGGTCAGATTGAGGGGGAATTTCCTTTCTCCATCCACCAGCAGCGCCCCCGCGTCGTCGAACGTGAACTTCGCCGGCTTCGTGAGCGGCGCCGCAGCTCGCGCCGGCGCACTCAAACTCGCCGCCACCATAGCCGTGGCGGCCCAACTCCCAACCAGCCTGCCATTAATCTTCGCAGAACTCATATACTTAACTTTGAATGCACAGGTGTTCTGTCAAGGTGCAAGGTTTCTGGCACTGAATTTCTGCAGGACTCATCCCGGAAGGTGATGCAGACAAGCGATGCGACCTTGAAGAATCAGGCCCTGGGCGCCAGATTGTCCACGGCGCATGTCATTTGACCGCGACAAGATGAAGGCGGCGGCGGCGGCCCTGGCGAGGGAAGGGATCTTTATCGGCACCTCTTCCTGGAAATACCCCGGCTGGCAAGGCCAGCTTTACGATACGGATCGCTACATCTGGCATGGCAAGTTCTCCGAGGCGCGCTTCGAGCGGCTCTGCCTGACGGAGTATGCGGAAGTGTTCAAGACGGTGTGTGTGGATGCAGCCTACTACAAATTCCCCGACCGCGCTTTCCTCGCACAGCTTGTCTCGCAGGTCCCGGAGGATTTCCTGTTCGCGCTCAAGGTGACCGACCAAATCACAATCAAGCGCTTTGCCAATTTGCCGCGGTTCGGGCGGCGCGCCGGCACGGTCAACCCGGATTTTCTGAATGCCGGGCGGTTTGAATCGGCTTTCCTTGGCCCCTGCCGGGAATTCGCGGCGAACGTCGGTTTGCTGATCTTCGAGTTCTCGCGCTTCTCGCCCCGCGAGTTCGAGTGCGGGCGCGAGTTTGTCGCCGCGCTGGACGAATTCCTTGGCCGGCTGCCGCCAGGCTGGCGCTACGGGGTGGAGATTCGGAACAGGACGTTTCTGCGGGCGGAGTATTTTGCGGTGCTGGCGCGCTATGGCGCAGCCCATGTATTCAGCAGTTGGCAGAACATGCCAAGCCTGACCGAGCAGCTTGGCTTGGCGGGCAGCCGCACCAATCCGGACTTCCTCGGCGCGCGCTTGTTGCTCCGCCCGGGCCGCAAGTACGAGGAAGCCGTCAAGCAGTTCAGCCCTTACGACTGCGTCAAGGAACCCTACCCGGAAGGCCGTGCCGCCGGGGCGGGCCTGATTCTGGAGACTCGCAGCCAGCGCGGCGCGGCCAGGGGATTCATCTACGTGAACAACCGTTTCGAGGGGAATGCGCTCGAGACGATCGCCGCGATGGTGGAACAGGCGGGGGCGGTCTGATTGCCGCGGCCCAGCCGGACAAGGCGGCCGAACGCACGCCGGTGTGGCGAAGTGACCGGCCCCGACTACTTTGGCTCGCTCAACAATTTCAGTTGGGACTTGCCGGTCAGCTCGATCTCGGGCTTGCCGTTATAGTCTATGACTTTCCCTTTGACAGCAACGGCCTTGCCCTTCAGGGCCGGGAGATTCTCAAAATCATTGGTGCGTTTGCTCCGGATGAGTGCGGTGAACGAGTTGTTCGGATAGGGCTTGTCGAAGTTCAGAAAGACAAGGCCCGGCCTGAAGCTGACCTGGGCAACGACACCGGTGACGGTGACTTGGTTGCCAATGTGATCCGCCGCTTGCGCCGCCCCGATGGTGACAGTGGTGGCATTGGTGTCATCGGCGCGGCTTTGGACGGCTGCGCCGGCCAGGCAAAGGGCGAAGGCAAAGGTAGCCAGTAGTTTCATATAGGCCGCAACATGCGACCGGCGCAGGCGCACTGCAAGAGCGAACTGCGCGCCGGTGGCGCTTACTCGGCCTGCTGCGCCTGCTTGGCGCGCTTGCTTTCTTCGACGACCCTCTGCTCGGCCTCTCGCGGCATTTCCTCGTAGTGGCTGAAAGACTCCGCATGCATGCCGCGCCCGCCGGTCAGCGAGCGCAGGGTGCTGGAGTAGCGGTAAAGCTCCTTGGCGGGGACATGCGCCTTGATCAACTGGAATCCGCCTTCCATGTCCATGCCCTGGATCTTGCCGCGCCGGCTGGACAGGTCGCCCATGACTTTGCCCATGCAATCGTCCGGGATGCGGATTTCAACGAGGTGAATCGGTTCGAGCAGGCAGGGCCGGGCCATGGCGAAGGCCTCTTTGAAGCCAAAGTAGCCGGCGATCTGGAACGCGATGTCTTTGGAGTCCACCGGGTGCATCTTGCCGTCGTAAAAGTCAATCTTCACATCCACGACGCGGTAGCCGGCGAGGATGCCTTCCTCGCAGGCCTTTAAAACGCCCTTCTCGACCGAGGGCACGAAGACGCGGTCCACGTTCTGGCCGACGAGCGAGTTGGTGAACTCGACGCCGGTGTCGCGCGGCTTGGGTTCGATGCGCATCCAGACCTCGGCGAACTGCCCGGCGCCGCCGGTCTGCTTTTTATGCCGGTACTTCGAATCGCCCCGGGCCTTAATGGTCTCGCGGTAGCGCACGCGTGGCTCACCCAGCTCGACGTGCACGTTGTAGCGGCGCCGCAGGCTGTCAGCGATGACCTCCAGATGCAGCTCGCCTTGAGCGGACACGATGGTCTGGCGCAGTTCGGAGTCCACCGTGTAAATGAACGTCGGGTCCTCATGGTGTAGCGCCGCCAGCCCCGAAGCGACCTTGTCCTCCTCGCCCTTGACGTTGCTCTTGAGGGAGGCGTGGATGTTCGGGTGGGGATACTCAACCTTCGGCAGCGTCACGGGCTTCTTGCCCCCGCAGAGGGTGTTGCCGGTCTGGGTGTCCTTGAGCTTGACCACCGCGCCGATGTCCCCGGCGCAAAGCGTGGGGACGCTCGTGCGGGTTTTGCCGTTGAGCAGGTAGATCTGGCCGATCTTCTCGGTGCTGCGCCGGGCGGTGTTATGGACTTCGCTGCCGAATTTCACCAGGCCCGAATAGACGCGGAAGAATGAAAGCTCGCCGAACTGCGCCTCGCTCATCGTCTTGAAGACGTAGAGCACGGGGTCGGGATCGGTCAGCGCCACTTCCACCTTGTTGCCTTCGCCATTCACGGCCTCCGCCTTCGGCCGGTCCGCCGGCGAAGGGCCATACTTGGCAATGAAATCCATGATCCGCGCGACACCGATATTGCTCTCGGCCGCGGTGCAGAACAGCGGCACGAATACCTGCTTCTGGATGGCGGCGCGCATCCCGGCGCGCACCTCCTCCTCCGAGAGCCCGCCCTGCGCGAAGAACTTCTCCATGAGCGCGTCGTCCGACTCGGCGATGAACTCGATCAACTGGCCGTGCAACTGCTTGGCCCGCTCGGCCAGGGCGCCGGTCGGTGGGGCTTCGGTGAACTTGCCGCTCTTGTCGGTCGCGTAGGTGGTGACCTGATTGCGCAGCACGTCCAGCAACTGGTTGAAGCCGGGGCCGGCGTTGATCGGGACGCTCAGCGGGAAGACGCGCTCGCCGAAGTGCTCCCGGAGTTGCGCCAGGATTTTCTCGAAATCCGTCTCCTCCTTGTCGAACGCGTTGGCAACGAGAATCTTGGGAATGCCGTTCTGGCTCGCGCATTTCCAGACGGCGTCCGTGCCGACGCCCACGCCGTGGTTGGCGTGGACCGCCACGACCGCGACGTCGCTGACCCGCAGCGCGCCCAGCGCTTCGCTGATGAAATCCGCATAGCCCGGGCAATCCAGGATGTTGAACTTCTTCTCCTGCCACTCGAAGTGCATCAGCGTGGTCAGGACCGAGATCTGCCGCTGCTGCTCGCTGTCATGGTAGTCCGACACCGTCGTGCCGGCGGCGATGCCCCCCATGCGGTTGATCACGCCGGCGCAGGCCAGCATGGCCTCGCTGAGCATGGTCTTCCCGCACGAAGCATGTCCTACGATGGCGAAGTTACGAATGTCACCTGGTTGATAGTCTTTCATAAATTGTCACTGCCCAGTTCATCTGTTGCCGGTCGAGCCGACGCTCAAAGGGACGGACAATGTAAAGAACGACCTGTCGTGCGCAAGCCGAGAAATAAGCCGAATGGCAGTTCGATTTCCCCCAATCCTCGGCGAATTGCGAAGATGTTCCACCTGTCGGTGAAGGTAGGGCGCTCCCGCCGAGAGCGCCGGGGGACGGCAGTTCACGTCGAAACCGCCCTGCCATCCCTAAAGCTTAGGGTGCTAATTCCCCCGCTCAAACCACGCCCAGGAACAAGGCGGGCTTCTCAGGCAAGGCTCTTTTGGCTGCTCCCGGGTATTGACCTGCCAATGCCTTAACAACGAGGGCTTGGGACAGACTAACGCCATGGTTTTCAGCCGGAAAACCTGGGCGGCCGAGGCAGAGGGAATTCGAATCCACCATTGCTCCCCGGCCAGAACCGGATTGGCACCCCCGCCCCCCTCCGCGCTCTGTCCAAATATTGGACAGTGATGCTGCCTGCCTGCATTCTCCAGCTCCCTCGGACCCCGGCACCCCTGGCTTGGCGATACAGTGACAGTATGGCGGTGCTACGGTGTGGTTCCCATGGGGGCCGACCCCCATGGGAACCACACCGTAACCTGACCGCATTGACAAGCCATCGCCCAGCCAACCACAAGCTAACGGCGGGGCGCGACCACCTTAACGGTGCCGTTGCCCGTCCGGCGGGGGAGCTGAAGGCAAGAAAGGCGTCTGAGACGGCGGATCAGCACCGGCGCGCTCCCCGGAGGTCGGCGAAGCACGTAAAGCACTGCGAAAGACGAAAAAGCCCCAGTTTCATTGATGCGAAGCTCGGAAAACCACCGTTGGCAGCGGTGCCCGCAATGTTCGACCCCGCCAATATGCTCGACCTGTGGCATTCCTTGCTGGCCCCGTGAAGCGGTCAGCCAGAGCCGGCTGATTTCATCCCGCAGGCTTGACGACTTCCAGGCCGGCCATCAGGATAAGTTGATGAACTGGTTTGAGATCCGAAGGCCGCGGCGCGCGCAGCGGCGTAGAATAGAGTCCTGGGCCTTGTCGGCGCTGCTGCTGACGATGGTCGCGTCGTGCGGCCGGGCGCAGCCGAGCGTCGCGGTGTCGGACTTCACGTTTATCCACACCAGCGACGTCCATGCGCCACGGCCGGACAGCCAGGCCACCATCGCGCGGATTCATGGCCTGGGCGAGATTGACCTCGCGCCGTTCGAACTCAAGGCACCCAAACCGGCTTTCGTGCTGGTAACCGGCGACCTGAATGAGTTTGGGGGTGGCAGCGGGGCATGGGAGGACTACCTCTCCTATTGGAAGGGCTGCACCATTCCGGTGTATCACCAACTCGGCAACCACGACAACACGTGGCGCGCCAATCTCAAGTCCCTGCGCGCGCTGGGCCTGGCCGCCTACTACTCCTTCGACCGATTCGGTTGCCACTTCGTGGCGCTGATGACGCCGACGTTCCAGGACCCGCGTCCATCGGTCGGCGAGGAGCAAATTATCTGGCTCCAGAAGGACCTGGCCAGGGTGGGAACCCGAACTCCGGTATTCGTGTTCTTCCACCATCCCTTGCCGGGGAGCGAGTTCGCCAGCCGTTATGACTACGACCGGCTGCTGGACGTGTTGCACCGCCACAACACCGTGTTGCTGATGGCCGGCCATTCGCATGGCCACGTGCACAGCGTGGTTGAGGGAATTGACGAGACCACCGGCGGCTCGACCTTCGGACCGAACGCAGGTTTTGCGGTCCTGTCCGTCAAGAGCGGCGTGTTGCGTGCGGCATATTGGAAAGTGGGCCAGCCCGCCCCGAGCTTGAAGCTCCTCGAAAAAACGCTCCCCGCGAAATCGTCCTATCCCGACATTACGATTACTTCCCCCGCCTTCCGCGCGTCGGGCGGCGGCAAGCTGGCCATCTCGGCGCGTCTGTCCGGCCAGGTGAGCGTCGAGAAGGTCACTTACACAGTTGACGATGAGCTGAATGGCGAATTAACGCTCTCAGGCCAGGCGCCGAACTGGACCGCTGCCGGCAGCGCGGACGTGAGCGGGCTGTTGCCCGGGGCGCACTACCTGCGCGTGGATTTCGCCGGGGGCGGCGGGCATTTTACGCGCAGCACGCAGTTCTTCTTCGAACCCGCGAACCAGCCCACGGCCTGGCGCGCCTACCTTGCGGCGTCCAGCAAGGTCACACCCACCGTCGCCGACGGTGTGGTCTATGTCGGCGCGAACGACGGCAAGTTGCGCGCCATCAATGCCAAGACCGGCCAAGGATCGTGGGCGGTTGATACGGGCGCAGAAATACTGGCCGAACCGCTGGTGTCCGGCGGGAAAGTGTATACCGCTAACGGACTCGGTGTCGTCTCGGCTTACACCACTGCCGGCGTGAAAGTGTGGTCGTTCACCGCAGGCGACGCGGTTTACTCCTCGCCCGTGCTCGCGGATGGCAAAGTGATCTTCGGGTGCAACGATGGCTGGCTTTACGCGCTCGAGGCGGCCACGGGCAAGCTGGCCTGGGTCAACAAGGACGGCACCTACGCGGTCGAGTCGAAGCCGTTTGCCTGGAACGACAAGATCTACTACGGAGCCTGGGACCAATACGTTCGCTGCGTGAACGCCAAAGACGGCAAGCTCGTCTGGCAGCAACTGGGCGAGGGCTCGCGCGTTGCCAAGGGCGCCAAGCGTTACTACAGCCCGGCCGACGCCATGCCGGTGATCGCCGAAGGCAAGCTCATGATCGCCGACCGGAACATGATGGTGAGCATCCTCAACGCCGAAACCGGCGAGCCGGTCGGCTCGGTAAAGGGGGTCTCCGCGACCGGCCTTTCCGAGGACGGCAAGTTCGTCTATCTGCGCAAGACCAACGGCGACCTCGTGAAAGTTGACAGTTCCGGCAAGGAACTGTGGAGCGTCCCCGCCCATCTCAGCGCCATCCCGACCGCACCAACCGAGAAGAACGGAGTGGTCTATGTGTGCAGCGGCAAAGGCACCGTGTCAGCTCTCGCCGCGGATTCCGGCAAATTGCTTTGGCAATACCAGGCCTCGCCTCAACTCTTTGTAATGTGCTCGGTCGCCTGCGACGGCGCCAACGCCTACCTGACAGCGTTCGACGGCAGCCTGACGGCGATCAAGTGCCGGGCGCCCTAAACGGCCCGTTGGAGCGACGGATGAGGGCGCCCGAGGACGGCGGTTCTCCACGACGCTGACGCGCCAACGAACGTCATAACAGCGCGATAGCGCTTCGGAGTGCGCCGGCCCCCATGCGCTCTGGCGCCAACATCTGCCGGTAATTGCGCGACATCACTCCAAATCTGTAGTAGATAGGAATGAAGCTGGACGGAAGACTATGCGAAGCAGAATTGTGACGGGGGGCAGTCCCGGTGGCCGAGTGCGGTCCATTGGAAAGTTGGCGGCGGCTTTGTGGTTGCTTGGGGTGCTGGCGGGCGCCGGCGGGCGGACGGAGGAACTGCCGCGCGGTCTCGTCGGCATGTACATCCACCAGCACTGGCCTTACAACTACCCCTATGCGGCGCGCACGTGGAAGGTGGAGGATTACCGCGGCTACTGCGGCGGGTTGAAGGCGCTGGGCTACAACTCGGTGATGATCTGGCCGGTGCTCGAAACCATGCCCTCGCCGCTGACCCGGAGCGACCGCGCCGCTCTCAAGAAGATCTCCGCGGTGATTGACATGCTCCACAGCGAACTCGGCATGCGGGTCTACATCGCCCTCTGCCCGAATGTGGGCGTCAAGGACGAGGAAGCCCGCAAAGCGCCGTTCGAGAAACGGCATTTCTTCTACTGCGACACGCGGGTGAATCCGGGCGACCCGGCGGCGCTGGGCCAACTGATCGAGCGGCGCCGGGAACTGTTCCGCCCGCTCGCGAGGGTGGATGGCGTGGCGATCATTGACAGCGATCCCGGCGGCTATCCCGGCTCGACCAACGAGGAGTTCGTCAACCTGCTGGTGGCGCACCGCAAGATGTTCGACAGCCTCCGCCCGGGCATCGAGCTGGTTTACTGGAACCACGTCGGCTGGCCCGCCTACGGGCGCTGGTATCGGGACGGCAAGTTCAACTACGGCACGGAAGAGGAGTTTGTGGAGGCGCTGACGCTTCTGAAGAAGTTCGACCCCAGGCCGTGGGGCATCGCCAACGGCCTCAAGTATGCCGAGAAGGTCGGCGTGGCGGACAAGGTCATTTCGTTCAACTACGGCCGAATCGAGGGCGAGCCTTCTCTGCCCATGACACGGTTTGATGTGGCCGGCGCGCGCGAGGCGGGCAAGAACCAAGGCCCGCGCGGGGTCATGGGCAATGCGCAGACCCACTGCGTGCAACTGCCCAACACCTTCGCCTTCGCGCGCGGCGCGACCGGCCAGCCCATCGCCCGCGAGGACTTCGTGCGATTCGCCGAGGACCTGATCCCGGGCCAGGGCGAGCTGATCGCGCAGGGATGGGAGAGCCTCGAATCGGGTTACACCGCCGCGATGCGCGTCGCCGCCGATCGCCTGGATCAACTGCCGAACCGCCAGCTCAAAGCCGGGCCGCTGAAGGGGCTGCTGTTCGACAATCCCGAGCGCTTCGTGGCGGACCTCGTGTGCATGCTCCGGCTCAAGGCCGCCTTCCTCGACTACGTGGCCACATCGGAATCAGGCACCGGGGTCAAGACGGCGCTGGAGGGCTTCGTGGATGCGTTGGACGCCTGGCAGCAGCGCACGGGTTACCAGAATGTGTGGAGCTGGCCGAAGCTGGCAGAATCACTGGCCCGCCTGCACTCGCCTTCCGTGGACAAGCTCTTCGAGCGCGACATTATGAACCCGGCCAAGGAGCCCGGAGCCACCCCGTTCGAGCGCGTCGCCAACTCCCTCAGGCGCAGTGAGACCTTCACCCTGGAGTTGATCCAGGCCTTGAGGGAAACCGCCCGAAACGAGGCAAGCAGATACCCGGATCATCCGTCGCGGTAACGACCACGAAACCAGGCAGCCGCTGCAAAGCCAGGAAGGCCAAGGCGATCTCCCGGCCCCGCCCCAAGCGGAACACGAGCGGGGGACTCCTCTTACGGACCCCAGTTCGTCCCGGGGCGCCGGGCCCGACGGAAACCTGCCTCACCGTCTGAACCGGAGAGTTTTTGGAGCTGGCAATTATGGAACGCTCCGGTAGCCTTTGGCTGGAATATGACGCAGCGGTTTAACTCCATCGAATCGGTCGCCGCCGACCTGCGGCGCGGGAAGATGGTGATTGTAGTAGACGACGCCGATCGCGAGAACGAAGGCGACCTGATCATGGCCGGCCAATTCGTGACGCCGACGGCGGTGAACTTCATGGCCAAACACGGGCGCGGCTTGATTTGCGTGCCCACCACCTCGGAACGCCTCCAGCAACTGGGCATCGAACGCATGGTGCACCAGAACCGGGAAACGTTCAAAACGGACTTCCAGGTCAGCGTGGATGCGGCGCGCGGGATCACCTCGGGCATTAGCGCCGCCGATCGGGCAGAGACGATCCGGGTGATGGCCGACCCCACCGCGGTGCCGGAAGACCTGGTGCAACCGGGGCACGTGTTCCCGCTGCGGGCGCGGCCGGGCGGCGTGCTGCAGCGGGCGGGGCACACCGAAGCGGCGGTGGACCTGGTGCACCTGGCGAGCTGCCGGCCCATCGGGGTGATCTGCGAGATCATGAGCGACGACGGCACCATGGCGCGGCTGCCCCAATTGGTAAGGTTCGCCCGGAAACACCGGCTGAAGATCTGTTCCATCGCCGACCTCATCCAGTTCCGCCGCGAGCGGGAGAAACTGGTGGAGCGGGTGGAAGTGGTAAAGCTGCCCACAGAATACGGGGATTTCGACCTGCACCTCTACCGATCGAAGATCGAGGGGCAGCACCATTTGGCGCTGGTATGCGGCGAGGTCGCGGGGAAACGAAACGTGCTGGTTCGGGTCCACAGCGAGTGTTTGACGGGGGACGTCTTCGGATCGAGGCGGTGCGATTGCGGGCCGCAGTTGCACCAGGCCATGCGGCAGGTGGCGGAGGCGGGGTGCGGCGTGGTGATTTACATGCGCCAGGAAGGCCGGGGCATCGGCCTGGCGCCCAAAATCAAGGCCTACAAGCTCCAGGAACAAGGCTACGACACCGTCGAGGCCAACCAGAAACTCGGCTACGACATGGACCTGCGCGAATACGGATTGGGCGCGCAAATCCTGGCGGACCTGGGCCTTCGCAAGATTCGGTTGCTGACGAATAACCCGCGCAAGATTGTGGGGCTGGAAGGCTACGGCCTCGAAATCGTCGAGCAGGTCCCAATCCGGGTCAAACCCAACCCGCACAACGCGCACTATCTCAAAACCAAGCGCGACAAGCTCGGACACCTATTGTGAACCGGCGGAGTGACCGAGTAACGGAGTATTGGCGTGCTGCCCTTTCCGGCCCGCCCGCCGCTCCACCGCTCCAGCACTCCATGGCTCCGTTCTGTTTATGCTGAAACCGATCAAGTCGAGACGATTCCGGGCAGGCGACGCGCGGTTTGCCATAGTGGCCTCGCGTTACAACGGGCGCTATGTGGATAGCATGCTGCGGGCGGCGGCAGCGGAGTTGAAGCGCGCGGGGGCGCGAGGCGTCCAGGTGGTGCGGGTGCCGGGAGCATACGAGATTCCCCTGGTGGCGGCGCGCCTCGCCCGGGCCGGCTCCCTCCACGCACCACGCACCACGCACCACGCGTCGCCTTTCAGCGCCATCATCTGCCTCGGGGTCATCCTTCGCGGCGAAACCGTCCACGCCGCGCACATCGGGGAGGCGGTGAGCCGGACGCTGATGGAGATCCAGGTGGCACACGAGGTGCCGGTGATCCACGAGGTGCTGCTGCTGGAGAACGAGGACCAGGCGCGCGCCCGCTGCCTCGACCCGAAGCGCAACCGGGGCCGGGAGGCGGCCCAGACCGCGCTGGCGATGGCGCAGGTGATGGCCAGCCTGCGTAGCGGCGTCTCGGCAGAGCGCCGCTGATCTTGGACCAAAACAGCGGCGCTCTGCCGAGACGCCGCTACGCGACACGGCCAAGAAATCTCTCGCCAAGACCTGCTGGCCGGCTTTAATGAAGCCATGAGAGCCGGGGCAGTTCGAGAAGTGCCGCTGAGGAAATCGGCATGTGCCTTCACCATCGTTGACCTGTTCATTGTCCTCGCCATCCTGGCTATTCTGGCCTTCGTCATCCTGCCTGCGTTGATGAGATCCAGAGCCCGCCCCTCAAGAATTGGATGTGCCAACTGCTTGAAACAAGTCAGCCTGGCATTCAGGACCTGGGCCATCGACAACGACGATCGTTTCCCCATGCAGGTGTCGGTAACCAACGGGGGCACTCTGGAGCAGATCGGCAGCGGCCTGGTATTCCCACACTTCCAAGTTGTGTCGAATGAACTGGGCACCCCACGTATCCTTTGGTGTCCCAACGAAGAAAGCCGGACCTGCCCGACCAACTTCACGAGCGGGTTGACGGATAAGAACATCAGCTACTTCCTCAACGTTGACGCTGTTCCCGACGACGGTTCCAGCATGCTGTGCGGGGACCGGAATCTGACGAACCAGGCAGCGGGAAACGCAGGCTTTGTAGCCGTCGGCAACGGCACAAGGATTGGCTGGACCCGGGAGATCCACTCCCGGAGCGGATACATCGCCTTTGGCGACGGCCGAGTTGAGGGAGTCAGAAACGGCGATCCTCGCACCGTTGTCCGCACAGCCGAGGGCGGCTCCAATCGCCTGGCGATTCCCTAGCAAGGTCCACTCGCTCCCGGACTGAATTTCGTTTCGACGCGGCTGGCAAACCCGTCTAAGGTTTTGGCCGATGGCCAGCAACGCCCAACTCACGCCGATGATGGCGCAATATCGCCGCATCAAGAGCGAGCTGCCCAAGGACGCGTTGCTGCTGTTCCGCCTCGGCGACTTCTACGAGATGTTCTTCGAGGACGCCCAGACGGGCGCCCAGCTCCTCAACGTGGCGCTGACGAAGCGCGGCGTGGTGCCCATGTGCGGCATTCCGTTCCACGCTGCCAACGCCTACGTCGGGCGCCTGCTCAAGGCCGGGCGCAAGGTGGCCATCTGCGACCAGATGGAAGACGCGCGGCCCGGGCAGTTGGTCAAGCGCGAGGTGACGCAAATCCTGAGTCCGGGGACGCACTTCGATGAACGAATGCTCCAGGCGGAGCGGAACAACTTCCTGGGCGCCGTGTGCGCTGCGGGGCGGACTTTCGGCCTGGCGTTTGTGGACCTGACCACGGGCGATTTCACGACCACCGAAGTGCATGGGGACGCCGAAGCCCTGACTGAACTCCAGCGCTTGCGTCCGGTGGAACTGATCTATCCGGCAGAGGCGGGGCAGGTGAGAGACTTGTTGCAGGGATCGAGGCGCGGGGCGAGAGAGGAAGGCCCCGCCCCGACCCTGAACTCCTCCTCATCAGAGCGCGGACATTCCTTTCCGCCCGGCGACCCCAGGCAATCGGGCGGACAAGAAAGTCCGCGCTCCGAAGTCGCCCGCCGCTCCAACTCAACGGCTGCGGGCTATGGCTGGATACTCAACGGCTACGACGACTGGGTCTTTGCGCCGGAGACGGCGCTGTTCACGGTGCGCGAGCATTTCAAGGTAGCCTCGCTGGACGGCTTCGGCCTGAAGGACCACACCGCGGCCATTGGGGCGGCGGGGGGGGCGCTGCATTACCTGACGCAACACCTCCGGCGTGACGTGGCGAACCTGACCCGCATTTCCTTCTACCAGCGGAGCGATTACCTGGCGCTGGACCACACCACGCTGCGGCACCTGGAAATCCTGGAGCCCCTGCATCACGACGCGCCCCGGAACGCCTCACTCTACGGCGCGCTTAACCGCACCGTGACACCGATGGGCGCGCGGCGGCTGCGCGATTGGCTCTCTCAGCCTCTGGCGGCGGTGGCGCCGATTCGGCGGCGGCAGGAGGCGGTACAGACGTTCATGGAGAAGGTCGCCGGCCATGAGGAACTGCGGGCGCAACTGGCACAAGTCCGGGACCTGGAGCGGACCCTGGGCCGGCTCAGCGCGGGCACCGGCAACGCGCGCGACCTCATCGCCCTGCGCCTGGCGCTGGAGCAGCTCCCGGGATTAAGGCAGACCTTGCAGGAGTTGATGGCAGGAACCGCGGAACCCGCAGTGCGGGGGGCGGAATTGGATCAGAGCCTCCTTGCGAATCCGTCGCCCGGGGCGTCCGCAGACGTGGAGGCGGAGCACCCTGCCTTGCTGGAGGAACTGGCCGGGCGCGTGACTGAATTGCCGGACCTGGTGGAATTGATTGGGCGGGCAATTGTGGAAGAGCCGCCGCTGGCCGTGAAGGAAGGCGGGCTAATTCGCGACGGCTTCGATGCGGCCCTGGATGAGCTGCGCGTGGCGATGCGCGGGGGCAAGGATTGGATTGCGAAACTGCAGCAGGACGAAATAACGCGCACCGGCATCCAGTCCCTCAAGGTGCGGTTCAACTCCGTGTTTGGCTACTACATCGAGGTCACCAAAGCCAACCTGGACAAGGTGCCGGCGGAGTACATCCGCAAGCAGACGATTGCCAACGGTGAACGGTTCATCACCCCGGACCTTAAGGAGATGGAAGGCAAGATTCTGGGGGCGGAGGAGCGGAGCGTGAAGCTGGAGTACGAGTTGTTCCAGCGTGTGCGCGAGGCCGTTTTGGGGCGGCTGGCGGCGATCCAGCAGACGGCCGCGGCGCTGGCGCAACTGGACGTCCTGGGGTCCTTCGCCGAGACGGCGCGTCTCCACAACTATTGCCGCCCACAGGTCGGCGACGAGGGCGGCTTGTTCATCCGCGAAGGTCGGCATCCGGTGCTGGAGCAGAACTTGAGCGAGGAGCGCTTTGTGCCGAACGACGCGCGGTTGGACGGCGCGACACAGATCGCCCTGATCACCGGCCCCAACATGGCCGGCAAGAGCACTTATATCCGCCAGGTGGCGCTCCTGGTGCTGCTGGCCCAGACCGGGTCGTTCATCCCGGCGGCGGAGGCGCGGATTGACCTGGTGGACCGCATCTTCACACGCATCGGGGCCAGCGACGACCTGGCGCGCGGACAATCCACGTTCATGGTGGAAATGTGCGAGACGGCCAACATCCTCAACAACGCAACGCCCCGGAGCCTGATTATACTCGACGAGATCGGCCGCGGCACGAGCACCTTTGACGGCCTGAGCCTGGCCTGGAGCATTGTCGAGCACCTGCACAACCAGGTCGGCGCCAAAACGCTCTTCGCGACGCATTATCATGAGCTGACCGAGTTGGCGGGGCGGCTGCCGCGACTGAAGAACTTAAATGTCGCCGTGCGCGAGTGGCACGAGCAGATCGTTTTTCTGCGCAAGATCGTGGAAGGTGGCACGGACAAGAGCTACGGCATCCAGGTGGCGCGCTTGGCGGGTGTGCCCAGGGCCGTCCTGGAGCGAGCGAAGGAAATCCTGGGCAACCTGGAGGAGTCCGAACTCACGCCCGAGGGCAACGTGCGCCAGGCGACCCGCCGCCAGCAGGACCGTGACAAGCTTAAACAACTGGCCCCGCCTCCGCAGCTGGATTTGTTTGGCTGAAAATCCGGCCCCGGCAACGCCTCGCCGGTTGCGGCTTCGGCGCAGTTCAGCTAAGATGACGCCCAACATGAAGATTACCGAAGCCCTGATCGCGGAGCATACCATCTTTCGAAGCGTGTTCGATCAGATTGAGCGCGTGCTCCCCAGCCTGGTCACACCGGCGGAGATCAGGACGATGGCCAGCATCGTGGAGGGGTTGTTGGAGGACCACGCCAAAACCGAAACCAACCTGGCATACCTGGCCCTGGATCACGTGCTGGCAGACAACGGCGACCTGAAACGCATGCACCAGGATCACCACGAGATTGATGAACGCCTGCGGAGCGTGCATACCGCCCAGACCTGCGCCGAAGCCCGGCGCTTGCTAAAATTGGCCATACGGGCTTCCCGTGAGCACTTCCACGCTGAGGAACGCAGCGTGTTTCCTCTGCTCGAGAAAACCCTCCAGCCGGAAACTCTCACAGACCTGGGCAAGACTTGGCTGCAGCGGGAGGCGGCTTAGAGGGAAGTCGCGGCGGGCGGGCGCTGTCCCGCCGTCACCACTTGTCGCAGTGCACGTATTCCGGGTTGAAACGGGTGCGGGGCTCCTTCGTCTCAGCCGGATAACCAATAGCGATGCAGGCCATTGGCAGGACAGAGGCTGGCAGCGAAAGGACTTGCTTGAGCGCCTGCACCCGCTGTTCCCGGGGATGGACCCCCAGCCAGCAAGCCCCAAGGCCGAGAACGTGGGCGCACAGGAGTAGATTCTCAACCGCCGCCGAGCAATCCTGTAGCAGGTAGCTGAGCTGCTGGTCGTGCGCGGCTTGGAGGTCGCCGCAGACAGCCACGCCCAGCGCTGCGTCGGCAATCATCTGGCCATTGGGCAAGGCGTGGGCGATCTCGGCGAGGGTCCGGCGGTTGCGAATCACCACGAACCGCCAGGGATCTTTGGCGGCCGCCGAGGGAGCCGCCATCGCGGCCTCCAACAGTTTCTGCACCACCGCCTGGCTTACCGGAGTTGTCAAGAATGCGCGAATGCTCCTGCGACCAAAGATAAAGCCGAGTTTCTCATCAACATTTGCATGCATATTGTCTTTCGAGGGAGCAGGATAACTCACACCCTGCGGGCCAGAGCAAGTCTTCCCAAGCCCGCCGGCTTGCGATGCCACTGAAGGCAGGCTGCAAACGGAGGCTTGCGCAGTGACACGTGATCTGCCAATACTGCTCCCCGGTGCGGGTTGATAGCCTGCGCCTTCATGGTTCGGGCGGCCGTCGTAAGAAGGCGCCGCCCGGCTTTCCTAGTTGGGTTGGGTTGGGGCGACCCGGTGTAACAGCCGGGTCGCCTTTTTCGTGGTGACGCTCACGGCCGTGCACCTAACCTGAAGCTAAAGAAGGCGCAGCCAGCGAAGACTGCGCCCCGGAATGACGGCCGATGGCCCCACAACAAGCCTTGCGACCGCCCTTCCCGTCCCCATGTCTGGGAACTGGAGTAGAGTTTGAACGCCGGGCAAGGAGATGCAATTCCATGCGCTACCTGCAAACCGTAGGTAGAAAAACGGATGGCCGAAACTCAGATTATTACACAGGGCAGACGCATTTAAAGGCCCAAGAGGCGGAGTAGATAGGCATGGTCCCAACTGGCGTTAAGCTGTTTGCCGCGGATGCCGCGTTTCTTGGTCGTCTCCCGTTTGAGCAAGTTGAGCGCGAGCCGGCGCAAGGTGGCCAAATTCTCGGCGGCATGGCCAGCCCGGGCGCGGCTCTGATCTTCGCGAAAACAAACATCCATGACCCAGTGGACTTTGTTCTCCACACCCCAGTGGCTGCGCACCGCTCGGGCAAAGGTTGCGACATCCAGCCGCAGACTGCTTAGATAGTAGCGCCGCTCGACAGTAGCTTTGCCCGCCACCTCCCGGAGGCTTTCGACCATGCCCACTGATTGTAAGCCCTCCCACTTGCCTCGGTCGGCAAACCATGCCAACTGGTCACTCTGGTAGTAACGGCGCGTCTCCAAGCGCCCGTGGTCCTTCTCGACGGTTTCCAAGCGTGCCAGGCTCGCCGCGGCTGGGGACAGTTTGGCTCCCACGGGCCGTGGGGCCTGCTGCTCCGCCAGCGTGGCATCCAGGAAGGTTTTGACCTCCTCATGCACCACCTCTTGATTACCCTTGAGGGCCAGCACGTAATCGGCATCGGCCTCAATAATCTCCCGGGCAATCTTCTTTTAGCAGCCCATCGCGTCGAGGGTGACGATGCAGCCGCTTAACTCCAAGACCCGCAGCAGTTCCGGCACCGCGGTGATCTCGTTGCTCTTATCCGCAACTTTCAACTGGCCCAGCACCAGGCCGTTACTCTCGGCCCAAGCACTGACCACATACTTCGTACTCTGGCCTTGGTTCAAAGCTCGGCGCAGCGCCTTGCCGTCCAGGGCCACAATCTCCTGTGAAACCGCTTGGCGTAAGCTCTGCGTCCAACGCAGGAAACATTCCAGAAACCGCTGGGGATCCAGGGCCGCAAACACCCGGTTAAAGGTGTCATGCGAAGGAATCCCGTTGCGCAAGGCCAGGAACGTCTTGAACCACTCCCGCTTGGCCTTCCCAAAATCCTCCATGTCGTTGAAGCTCTCTCCGGCACAGAGCAGTGTGCAGACGGCAATGACCAGGATATCGACTAGGTCATGCGCTTTTCGCCGATCAATCCGTGGGTCGGGCATCCGCCCAAAGTGGGCCACCAGACTGCTGGACGCTACGTTGTTTTCTCGCCGATGATTCGATTCAGGATGCGTTGGCATCCTCCCCATCTATACAGGTCACCCAAAAGTACAAGTGCAAATTTTGCACACCCCTTCCCTCCGTGCCTTTTAATGCGTCTGCCCTGGATTATTACACGGCGGGGCTTGACGATGCGACGGCTTTGTGCGTGAATTTGGTAGTCCGGGTGACAGAACGTTTCTTCAGCGGGGTTCCCCACCCCCACCTCCTTGGCGTCTGTCACCCGGACGTTTTGCAATCGGGGATACTTCGCCGGTTGAACCGGCATCGGTTTGCCGGACACCCTTGGGCAAGGTGGGGCACCCATTGAACCTACGTGCTTCGGCGATAGCGGCGTGGCTATGCGCGGCAGACTGACACTGGTCCTAGCGCAGATCGAGCGCGTGGCCCTGTGTGCACCTCAAAAGCACCACGATTGTTGGTGATACGGAAGTCTCTATCCTTGGGAAGCGGGCCAGCGTGCGGCGCATCCGATGCGTCCACTGCTAGCACCTCCACGAAATGGTGCGCGATAGAGGGTTTGAACCTCTGACCCCTTCCGTGTCAAGGAAGTGCTCTACCACTGAGCTAACCGCGCAAAACCATCAACCGACCGCTGCCAACGCGTCTTGCGCGGCAGGTCGCCATTGTCAGACAGGCTAACGGAGGCGGCTACCGCGGGCAACACATTTTACCAGGTCGCCTCTGCCGCTCTGCCGGAGAAGTTGGCCCACACCAATGCACAGCCTCCGCCCAACCGGGCTCGTCCGCCAAAGGCGAAGCATCGCGGCAACCTGCTAATGGTTGCCTTCTTTCGCCGCCCAACCCCGACTCATCAACTCAAGCAGATGCGCCAGCGCTTCCGCGTAGGGGCGGCCGGTCTGCTGGGACAACTGCCGCGCCCGCTTATCAAGTTGGCCGGCCATCTCCAGGGATTTGCCTGCGGGACAGCCCATCCGGGTCAGCGCCGCCGCCAGTTCATCCTGGCCAGTCGTCACAATCGTTGGATGAACTGGCCTGGTTTTCGTCAACCGCCCCCACCCGCTCGGCCCCCAGTGCCTCGGCCATTTCGCCGGTCACTTCAACGAGTCGGCTGCGACGATCTTGATGCTCTCGACGCCCATGCGCTTGTTGGGCCGATCCGGGGGGTGAGTCGCAGTGGTGGCAATCTTCTCCAGCACGTCGTCGCCCTTGATCAGCTTGCCAAAGGCGGTGTATTGGCGATCCAGGAACCGCGGGCTGCCGTGGCAGATAAAGAACTGGCTGCCGGCGGAATCGGGATCGTTGGAGCGAGCCATCGAGAGGACGCCGCGGTCATGATGGCGCTCGTTGAACTCGGCTTTGATCTTGTAGCCGGGATCACCCGTGCCCCAACGGGCTTCCATATTCGGGTCTTTGGTCAGCGGGTCGCCGCCCTGGATCATGAAATCCTTGATGACACGGTGGAAGCAGGTGCCATCGTAAAATCCCTTCTTCGCCAAGGTCTTGAAGTTTTCCACCGTCTTGGGGGCTACATCGGTCCAGAATTCTACGACCATTTCGCCTTCCGTTGTCTTGATCACTGCAACTTCCTTCACATTCACACTGCTTTTCTCCTGTTTGGAATCGGGCTTGTTTGCCGATTTTGGTTCTGTCTGGTTTGGGTTGTTCGTTTCCTGGCCCTGGCACGCAACCAGTCCCATGGCCAAACTCACTGCGCAAATTGCCGTTGCTATCTTCATAGGTGCGGGAAATCTTCCATGAGATGGCTGCAAAGTCACGCCCGGAATTCCTCCCGGTCAGCGGACCTCGACTTTACCCCCTCGACTTCCCAGAACCCCGGCATGCGTTGCGTTGCGCGCAAAACGGGCATTCTAGTCAGAAGTGCCTGTAAATCAACTGCTTGCACCGCTACCTGGGCCACGTTTGGATCATTTCGGCCCGGCTCGCCGACCGACAGCTCCCGAAGGCCGAGTTTTAGTGAAACCAATTGGCTTGTGCGGCGTCTATCAGCCTGTAGTAGATGAGCGGGCCGCCGACAGCGAATGCGGCGGCTGGCAAACAAACCAAATCAATAGAGTAAATAGGACAATCAAAAATGAAGAAACTGAGTATAATTGTGGCCGTGGCGCTGGGCAGCCTGGTGGCTTGCAGCATGGCCATCGCACAGGATAGCGGCAAGCGCGACGCCAAGAAGGGGTTTCGGGGCGGGCCTTCCGTGGAGCAATTGAAGAAGGACCTCGATCTGAAGGATGATCAGGTTCCCAAGGTCAAAGCCGCGTTGGAGGAACGACAAAAGAAGATGCAGGAACTGCGCGGGGATACCGCGCTGGACCAACAGCAGCGTCGCGAGAAGATGCGGGGCCTCATGGAGGAGTCTAACAAGAAAATGAAGGGCATCCTCACTGAAGAGCAATACAAGAAATACCAGGAAAGAGGCCGTGCGGCGGCAAAGAAGGGCGGCGAGAAGAAGAGTGGCGAGCGGAAGGGCAAGAAGAAGACAGAGTAGTATCCTCATCCATTTCACTCATGACACAGGGACGGTGTTGAGCCGTCCCTGCTTCTTTGTACGGCACCGCGCGCCGGAGGCCGGTGTTGCCTGGGTTTTCTGCTTCTGCGTCCGCTGGGAACTTCCTAGACTGCCCTCATGAACTGCTTCGTCACCGGCGCCTCCGGTTTCATCGGGGCAAACCTTGTGCAGGAACTGACTGCCCGCGAGCATAGAGTCAAGGCACTGTTGCGGCCAGGGTGCGACCTGCGAGGGCTGGAGGGGGCCAGGTTCGAACGGGTGGATGGAGACTTGAGCAATGCCACCAAACTCAAGGAGCTGATGTACGACTGCGAATGGTGTTTTCACGTCGCCGCCAGCTACCACCTTTGGCTGCGGGATTACCGGCCGATGTACGCGACCAACGTGGAAGGCACCCAAAACGTCCTCCAGGCCGCCGCCGCCGCCGGCTGCCAGCGCATTGTCTATACCAGCACCGTCGGCTGCATTGGCCTGCCTGAACCCGTTGGGGGGCGGGTCTCGCCATCAGACGAAGTCACGCCGGTGCGCGAGGGGCAAATGGTCAACCATTACAAGCGCTCCAAATGGCAAGCGGAGCAACTGGCCATCCGCATGGCCCGCCAGGGCCTGCCCATTATCATTGTCAATCCCACCGCGCCCGTTGGCCCGCGCGACGTGAAGCCGACCCCGACCGGCCAGGTCATCGTGGATTTCCTTAATCGCCGCATGCCCGCCTACCTCGACACGGGTCTCAACTGGGTGCACGTGCGCGATGTCGCCCACGGCCACATCCTGGCGGCCAAGAAGGGGTGCGTGGGCGAGCGTTACATCCTCGGGCACGCGGAGGGCAACTGGACCATGAAGCAGGCCTTTGCCGTGTTGGAGGAGATCACAGGCATTCCGGCGCCGCGGGTACGGATTCCTTACGCGGTAGCGCTGGGCGCGGCTTATGTTAACGAAGCCATCTCCAGTATCACCCGCCTGCCGCCCAAAGCCCCGCTGGCCGGCGTGCGCATGGCCAGGCATAAGATGTTTTTTAGCCCGGCCAAGGCGATTCGCGAATTGGGGCTGCCGCAAACGCCGCCCCGGCAGGCACTCGCGGACGCCGCCCAGTGGTTTCGCCAAAACGGCTATGTGAAATGAAGGCGGCGGTAATGGCATCCGCCCTGGCCTGTTTTGTCACTTCGTGCGCCAGGCTCCATCCCACGCCGGTTGATGCCACCTTGCGGCAGGCCGCGATCTACCAGCGAGCAACCAACCAATTCGCGCTGGCTGAATTCTACAAGCCCGCCGAAGCAGAGACGAACCATCTGGCCTTCACACTCGCACCATTGATCATACAGGAGGTTGACGGCGCGAACGCACCGCTACCCTCGCCGGACCGGTTCGGCATGTTGAGTTTCTCCAACGGCACCCCGCGTCTCAACCCATCACTAGCTGTCGTCTACTGGCAGGCCGACACCGTCACGCTCCACGGCAATGCACACGCGCGGCTCGCATACTGGTGGTTTTACTCCTGCGGACCGCCGCGCTCGCCGATGGCGCCCTGCCTCCAATCTTCGGAACCGGGCGAAGGCGGCCTAGCCGTGCAGGGCGTCCGGATCACGCTCAACTCGGACGGCCAGCCCGTCATTTGGGAAGCGCTGGCCGACAGTTCCGGCGCGAGCCTGATCTTCGTCTCACAGCGTCTTGAAGCCGCAGCGGCAGCTCAATTCGGCAAAGCCTTGCCGGGACGGCGCTACGCCACGGAACGCAGCCTGGAGGAAGCCCCCAACGTGATCGTCGCCCGGGTTATCGACGACGGTCCGGTCGCGATGGGACCGATTGCATATCTTCGTGCGGGCACGCGCTCAATCAGCACGCTCATCTGTCGCTGCATGCCCGCTCAAGTCAAAGAACTCCGGGACTCAACCAGCTACTGCTTGCGGCCGCTTCCGCCCGCTGCCGGCCAATCGTTCCTCCCGTCCGGCGCGCAGCTAACTCCGCGGTCGGGTTTCTGGCCAGGTGACACCTTTCCAACCAAACCGCTGGAGGAGTGTCTCCGCCTGCCATCCTTATGAGGCACACCGCAGCAGGCGGGGTATAGGCTGCCGTGCGGCGGCTACTGAATCTTTAGCACGATCTCGCCGCCGAACACGTTCAGGAGGGAGTTCCGGGCCAGGGAGCGGAATTCGTATGCCCGCCCAGGCTGGAGGCCGGGCGCCGCGAATGAGAATTCGCCCGGCGTGCTGCGACTGGACAGGGGTAGCGTTTGCCAGTTATCCCGGCGCTCGTGCGTGTCAAGACCCGTGATGTCACGGTACTGGAAGCCAACCTCGACAGCGCCGGCGCCGCCGAGCGCCTCCAGGACACCCACGCATCGGACAAGGCGGGCTTGCCCATCCCATTTGACGCTGACGATTTGGACCCGGGGCGCGGGCTGTGCGGGCAGCGCATGGGTGATCTTCAATACCACAGGGTTAGGCCACTGACGCAGATCATCGAGCCGCTGGGCGCGCATAGCGCGGATGTGCAGGCCGTCGGGTTCCTGTTTCCAGGTCGTCTTGGGCCGGACGGTCGCTTTGTATTCGAGCACCTTGTCGTTCTGGCCGAGGACATTCACTTTGGTCTGGTCCGTCGCCTTGACAGACTGCAACACCAGTTCTTTCCACTCGCCCACTTTCCACCGTTCCTTCTCTTTCACGAAGGCGTACACGGTGTCGGCATCCTTGCGTTTGGTATACCAGATGTCTTTCTCGTTCGTGACGACCCAGGGGCGGGCGTCGTGGATGGCCTCGCCATTGACGAACATCCAAAGGGCGAGCTCACGGAGGCGCTCCTCCTGCTCGATGGGGAGTTCGCCGTCAGGCTTGGGGCCGACGTTGAGCAGCAGGTTGCCGCCTTTGGCACGCGTTTCAATCAGCAGGGAGATCAACTGCCCGCCGTCTTTGTAGTCTTCCAAGGTCGGCTGGTAACCCCAGGCTTTGCCCATGGTGATACAGGCTTCCCACGCTTGATCGTTGGCTTGGCCGGGAACGAACTGCTCGGGAGTGCTGATCGCGCTGCGGGTGACGACGGTGTCGGGCTGAAGCCGCCACGCCAGGTCGCGCAACCCCTGGCCCTGGCCGTCGAAAAACAGCACATCAATCGGCCCGTAGCGGGTGAGCAGTTCGCGGACTTGGGCCAGATCGTGCGCCATCAGGCCGGGGTTGTTCTCGGGCTGCACGTCCGGGATGTTGCGCTGGAGCGTCTTTTGGTTCTTGTAAAGCCACCAGAAGTCGTCCGGCGAGAAGTAAAGCCCGGGCGCGATGCCATGCCGTTTGAAGGCCCGCAGCAGCTCGCCCGTGATGTCGCGCCGGTAAGGCGTGTGCTTGATGCTGAAGTCCGTGGTCTTCGTGGGCCACATGCAGAAGCCGGAGTGGTGCTTGGCGGTGAAAACGACATAGCGCACCCCCGCCAGCTTCGCCAGCACGGCCCAGTCCTCGGGATGGAACTTGCGCGGGTTGAAGGTCTTCGGCAGTTCCTCAACGTAGCGCCTCATGTAGTCTTCAGTCGCTCCAACCATCGAATGGCTGATGACCGACCCGAGCTGGCAATCAAGGTTCCAGTGAATGAACAAGCCGAAGCCCTGGTCGCGAAACCACTCAAGCCGGTCGGCACGGTTGGTCCGGACGACCATCGGCGCAGGCGCCGCGCCCAAACTCAACGCGGCGGTCAGCGCCGCGAACATCATTAGCGGGAGAGACAGTCGTTTCATAAGGAGGAGCCGCACAGTTTCTGGATGGCGGTGAAGTTCAGCATGGCCTTCGGCACAAAGCTGCTCACCTCCACAAACTCGGGAAGCTTGGCGCCGTCGGCGCTGCGTTCGGAGCAATGGTCGTTGTCGCCCCAGGGGCCAAGTCCGTCGAGCGTGGGCACCGCGTCCCAAATGAGGTTGCCGTCGCTCAGGCCGCCGCGCTCCTCGCAATTTACCGCCAGCCCGAGGTCGTCGGCGGACTGTTTCCAGAGCTTGTAGAGTCCCTCGGTGCCCGGGTTGCGCGGCCAGGGACGGGACTCGGTGAGGATTTCCACCTTGACCTCGCAGGCAAACCCGTCCGCGGGGCTGCGCACCTCGCCCGGGCCTGACAGCGCGAGCAGGCTCTCCTTGGCCTGCGCGAATGTCTCGGGGGTGAACGTGCGGAATTCCCCCTCCGCCACGGCTTCATGCGGGACACGGTTCAGCACGGTCCCACCACATATGGTGCCGACATTAACGGTCAGGCTGTGCCCGTAGTCCGTGAGCGCCGCGATGCGCTGCACCGTGCGGCCGAGTTGAACGATGGCATTCGCGCCGTGCTCGTGTTTGCCCCCTGCGTGCGACCCGCGGCCGCTGACCGTAGCCCGCCACGAGCCCCGGCCTTTTCGCGCTACGACCATCAGGCTTGTCCTGCCTGCGCGCCCTTCGGACTCGAAGACCAGCGCCGCCAGCGTGCCGCCGTTGAAATGCGCCCGACACACATTGCCGAAGTCGGGGGAGAAGCATTCCTCGGACGAGTTCCAGATCAGCTTCCATGTGATGTCCTCGAAGATTTCCGGGGCGTGGGAGCGGAGCGCAGTCAGCACCAGCCACATCATGACTGAACCGCCCTTGATGTCGTGCGTGCCGGGGCCGAAAATGCGGTCGCCTTCCGGCTGCCAGTGAAAGTTATTGCGCGCCTCTTCGGCGGGTGGAAAGACGGTATCGAGGTGCGAGATCATGGCGATTCCCTTCCCGGATCGCCCGCGCCGCGTGAGCACCAGATGGTCGCCCCATTCCCTGGTGGTGGAAGGAACGTAGTCTGCGCTGAACCCCAGCGGCTCAAAGCACTCGGCCGTGAGTCGGCCCAACCGATTCACCCCGTCGCGGTTCCCGGTGAAACTGTTAATGCCGACCATCTGGCGCAACATCTCGAGCGCGGCGGGCATCTGGTTGGCGAGATGGTCCCGCAGAGATTCAGAGTTCTGCACGGGCGAAAGGTGGCGGGAAAGTCCGTGAAGGTCAACTGTGGCCAACGCCCGGTTCGAATACCCTGTCGCAAAAACTCTCCATCTGATATGCCACATGGCGTTATGTGCGAATCCCGTAGAACTTTCTTACAACGACTCGCAGCGCTGGGCATCGCGGTCTCGGCCTCACGGCCGCCGTGGGAGGCCGTTGGCGCCAAACCGTCCACCCTGCCTGAGCAGGCGCTGACGTTCCCGGGGCCGTGGGCGTTTTCGCTGCCGCGGTCATGGATTATCCTCGTCAGCGACCAGCAACTGGAGGACTTGCAGGACCCGGACCGGGAGGTGGACCTGAGCACGAGCAGCACGCCGCACCTGACCACCTTGCGAAAGATGTGCGAGCAAGCCAAAGCTCAGGGCGCGCGAACGCTCATTCTCGCGTTCGACGAGTTCTGGACGCAGTACCGCAAAGGACAGGGCGGGAAATCGAGGCAGTTGCTGCCGGATACGGAGGGCTACCTCCAGCGCTTGGCCAGGATCAGCCAAACGCTTAAGGCTTACGACCTGGGATTGGAGTTGAGCCTGCTGAGCCCCCTGGAGATTGGGCGAGGTTATCAGGAGAAGACCGGCGAATCGGGCCGCTGGGTGCATTACCGCGAGGGCTACCGTGATCCGGCGACCGGCCAATTCACAGTGTCCCTCTGGGAACAGCGCCGCTGGACCAATAACAAGGGCAGCATCGTTCTCAAGCGCACCGGGGTGCGGCTCTTCGCTTTCCGCGAACAACGGCTCGCCGAGACGGATCTATACTGGGTTGACCCGGCGGGCATTGTGGAGTTGAAGGCCACCCCGGACATCGAGGTCGGGGAGTCGCCGCAGCCGAGCACCGATGCCCGGCGCTTGATCATCCGTGGGCGCGGCGAGACGCAGATCGGCGGATTGAATCGTGTCCTTGCGGTTGTGAGCTATGCCACGCCGGAGATGGATTATTTCAGCCCGCAGGCGCGCCCGTTTCTGGAGGAGCTGGTGCGCCAATACCGCGCGGCGGGGGTGCCCCTGAATGGCCTTTACGCGGACGAGATGCACATCCAGCAGGACTGGGGCTACAACAGCCACCAAGACGAGGGCCAACTCACGTTCCGCTACCTTACCCCGCACCTGGCGAACCGCTACGCCGAACTCTACGGCGCGGAGTTCAAGGACTTCGAGAAATACATGGTGTATTTCACCTACGCCCAGCACGGGTTCCTGCCCAACCTGGAGGCGCGCGTGCCGGCGCAACATGTGCTGGGGCGCAGCGCGGAGGAAATCCAGAAGACCTTCCTCCTGCGGCGACGCTACTATGAGTTGCTCAAGGACACGGTGGTCGGCCTCTTTGCCGGCGCCAAGCAATTCGCCGAGAAGGCCTACGGTCACGAACTGGAAGCCCGCGCCCACGCGACTTGGGCCCAGAGCCCCACGTGCGACTTCTGGCGCACCCGCACCCGGCACGGGCCGCCGCGCCGTTACGACTACACGCCGGACTTCTGGTGGTCCAACACCGTCCACCAGGCGGCGTCGGCCTGCGACGATTACTTCGCCTGGAACGACTTCCTCACCGGCGGCGGCAACGACCATGCCGAGGGCGGCTGGTCGGACCGCAATTACTACGGCATCGCCCTGGCCTGCTCGACTGGCATCCTGAACCGCACCCCTTATGCCTATGCCGCCGCGTGGGGCATGCCGCATGCCGCAGCTCATCGCCGCCAGGCGGTGTGCGATGCCTTCGGCGCATCCGCCTCGCCCTGGTTTCAGGCCGTGCAAGACTGCCAGCACCGGGATACCGACGTGCTCATGCTCTACCCCCTGTCGCTGGTCGCCTGCGAAGAGCGCTTCGGTTCCTGGATGGTGCAATACGCCTACGCCAACTACGTGACTCCGCAGCGGCTGCTGCAGCACGGGCGCGTGAACGCAAAGGGCCAGATCGAAATGGCCGGGCGCAAGTTCGGCACGGTGGCGGTCCTGTTCGAGCCGCTGCCGCCGCCGGGTCTGCTGGACTTGCTGGACCAATTTGCCAGCGCCGGGGGCAAGGTCATTTGGGCGGGCCCACCCCCGCGCGTGGACCTCGCCGGCAAAGCCGTGCAGGCTCAATGGCAGAAGCTGTTCGGCGTGAAGGCGCTGCGGTTTGACCTCGAAGGCCATGGCGCCGGCGGCTGGCAGGTTCAATTCGCCGGGCGCCTCGCCAAGGTGCCCCCACAGACGATCCTTACTGACTTCCTGGTGGACTATATCTACCCGGTCGAACCGGACGCGGGGCCGGAGGTCGTCGCGAGAGTTGGACAGGACATCGTTGGCGTTCACCGGACGATGGCAAAGACCGGGAGCGCGACCTTCGTCGGCTTCCGCCCCCGCGACGACCAGGCCGCCTCGCTGGGGGCTGAAGTCCGCACCTGGTTTGAGATCTTGCTGGCCCTCGGCGCCTATCCCGGGAGCGGGGCCGACGAAAACCATAACGACAACCCAAGCGTCGTCTCTCGCCGGACGGACTTCGTCGCGTGCAGTTTCCCTAATGGCACCACCGTGCTCGCCGCGCATTACCGCGCGCACGTGGAAAGCTGGCCCGGCGGCTTTCATCGGGATGCGAAGCGGGACCAGGAGATTCTCGCGAAGAACCCCTTGCCCTCGGCCGCGCTGGAGCTGCAAGAGCTGCGGGTTAACGGGCATCTGGTCAGTTACAAAGGCCAGCTGGCGGTGGCCTTCCGCATGCAGCAGGCGACGCTAGGGGCATTTGCGGGCTACGAGTGCCAGAAGATCGCCATTGACGGACGGGAATTCGCCTTTGCGAGCGCACCGATGGCGCTGGTCGCCTGGGCTCCCGTCCTGCCTCAGCGGCGCGTGCCCGGGGGAGCCAGCATGGAAATCTGGGTCCAGGGCGAGGCTGACATGAGCCTGCCGCTGCCGCAGCAGGTGACCAACGGCGAGCTCTATGCGCAGGGAGCAAAGCTCGGCTCGTTTGGAGAGAAGATCACCTGCGACTGCACCGGCAGCACACTGCGTTTCAAGGCCCTGAACGCCTGGGGACAGCGGCGCCTGTTTTTCGTCCCGGCCTGACCCAAAACAGTGCTTCGTGCACGGGCAGAGCGCGTAGTCCTCTGCGCGCCGCAACCTGCACCCCTGCGGCAGGCAATCCCCCTCCTGCCTCCAGCACGACCGCCAGACGGGTGATGCCGCCGTTATGGCAGTCACACGCTGGCGTTGGCTTGCGACTGGCTGGAGGATGGCTTGGCAGTGCGGTCTGGCTACGGTGTGTATCCCATGGGGATCGCTCCCCATGGGATACACACCGGGGCACCACCGTGCCGTCATCGTAAACTCAAGCCAAAGGTGCCGGTGTCAGCGGGGACTGGAAAGTGCAGCCAGGCAACCTCACTGTCCAAAATTTGGACAGTGGAGGTCGGGGGTGCCCATCCGGGTTGAATGGGCGAAGACCACCGTTGGCAATTGCCGGAGAATTGTGATGAACCGCTCACGGGCACAAGGGGGAATATGCCGATGAACTGTATTTTGGCTGGCCAAGGACCTGTGACATTGGGAGTGTGAGGCAAGAACATGAAGAGCCTGCGAGCAGCAAGTCCGTGGCTGAGCTGGCTCGCCGTAGTTTGTGCGGCGGCGGGCGAGCCCAGGGTCATCATCGAAACCAACGTCCCGACCGTGATGCGCGATGGCGTCGTGCTGCGGTCCGACGTGCATCGGCCCGACAGCGGGGGACCCTACCCGGTGCTGGTGTGGCGGACTCCCTACGGCAAGCACAAGAAACAGTTCGTGGAGTATGTGAAGGGCGGTTATATCGTCGTCTGCCAGGACGTGCGCGGGCGGTATGCGTCGGATGGAACCTGGGAGTCGTGGCTGCGTCCGGAGACGCATGATGCCGAGGACGGCTATGACACTGTGCAATGGGCGGCCAGTTTGCCCGGCGCCAGCGGAAAGGTCGGAACCATCGGCTTCTCGTACGGCGGGTACTACCAGTGGAAACTGGCGGCCTTGCAGCCGCCGGCTCTGGGCGCCATGTCGGCACATAGCATTCCGGCCACCTACCCGGAAATCGAGGGGCCGGGAACTATCCGGCCGGGGCGGCGCCTTCGCTGGTCCATTGTAACGCTGATGCCCGACGTGCGGCGGCGGGCCAACCGGGCCGGCACACACACCGAAGCCGAGGCCTCCGCGCTCTGGGACGGCGGGGAAGGCCAGCAGTGGCTGCATTTCCTTCCGTGGCTGGATTTGCCGCAGCAAGTCTTCGAGGACGACATGCCCTATCTGCGTCACTGGCTGCAGCACCCGACCTACGATCCCTGGAAGCTGGACGAAGCCTGCCGGCGGGTCACGGTGCCCAACCTCGAGGTCGTGGGTTGGTATGATCACGCACACGGCAACATGCGGCTCTATCAGTTGCTCGTGAAATACGGCCAGACCAAGGCAGCGCGCAAGGGGTCGCGCCTGGTGGTAGGACCGTGGGCCCATTTCCCGCCCGGCGGCCGGAAATTCGGCAACATTGACTTTGGTCCCGCGGCCGACCTGAACCTGGATGCGCTGGATGTGCGCTGGTTTGATTACTGGCTCAAGGGCAAGCCCAACGGCGTGGACCGCGAGGCTCCAGTGAGAATTTTCGTGATGGGCGACAACCAATGGCGCGACGAAGTCTCGTGGCCTCCCAGGCGGACACGCCCCAAGACGCTCTACCTCACGAGCGATGGCCAGGCCAACACGCCCGCCGGCGATGGCAAGCTCGCCTGGCGGCGTCCGGCCGCCGACGGCCAGGACGAATACACCTACAACCCGCAGGATCCGGTCCCCACGCTTTTCCTGCCGGGCAACTTTACCTGTGCCAGCGACCAGCGGCGGCTCTCCAACCGGGTGGACATTCTCGTTTACCAGACTGAGCCCTTGGCCGAGCGGGTCGAAGTCACGGGCCTGCCCGAAGTCGAACTGTACGCGGTTTCCTCGGCGCCGGACACGGACTGGGTGGTGCGGCTCATTGATGTGGCTCCCGACGGCATGGCCCGCGATGCCTGCATGGGCCTGGTGCGCGCCCGTTACCGGAACGGCGTGGCGAAACCCAAACTAATCAAGCCGGGCGAAGTGGTGAAATACAGGATCCACATGGGTCCCACCTCCAACGCCTTCCTGCCCGGGCATCGCATCCGCCTGGATGTTACCAGTTCCGACTTCCCCAGCTACGACCGCAACCATAACACCGCCGCGGACCAGAACGCCGACGCCGGACTGGTCGTCGCCCACCAGACCATCCGTCACGGCAAGGTGTACCCCTCGAAGATCATTCTGCCCTGGGTGCCCAACCCCAAGTCACCGTGAGGGGAGTTCGAGGCAGCGCACCTCCCCGCGCGCATTGCGGACGTAGAGCCGACCGTTGGCCAGCGTCGGCGGTGTCCAGCACAGGCCGCTCAGCACTTTGGCCCGCGCCAGAGGCTTAAAATCGTCCGGCGAGGCCTCGGCCATCAGCAACTCGCCTTTGTCGGAAAGCACAATCAACCTGTCCCCGGCCAGGATTAACGAGCCGAACGTGGGGTCCTTGCTCGCCCATTTCAACTCGCCAGTCGGCAAGTGCACGCAGCGCAGGTCCGTGTCCCGCTTGGCCTCGCCGCTGAACGCATACAGATAGTCTCCCCGCACCACCCCGGGGCTGAGATGCATGTGCATCGCATTGTTGGTATAGACAAACCGTGTCGCGCCTTCGCGCACGGCCAGCAGACCGCAGCCGCGGCTGAAGCTGGAGATAAAGATGCGCCCGCCGTGCACCAGCGGGTCCGCGTTGTTGGTGTCCCAGTCCGTCTCCCAGAACTGTCGCCACAGCTCGCGTCCGTTCTGCGGGTCCAGGGCGACGAGGTGTTTGGCGGCAAACATCAGCACACACTCCCGCCCGCCGGAAGCGAAACGGGTTGGGCTGGCATAGCCGGCAACGTTGGTGCCGTTGGACCACACGACGCGGCCTGTGTCACGATCCAGCGCGATGCCCGCTGTCCCGGCGTTGAGAATGACTTTGTCGCCCCAGACGAGCGGCGAGCCTGCAAAACCCCAGCGGTTCGGCTTGAAGTCGGCCTGGCGCAAATCACGCTGCCAGATGACGTCACCTTTGACCGCGTCGAGGCAGAACACGTCCCCCCACTTGCTGATCGTGAACACCCGGCCGGCAACGACAGTGGGTGTTGACCCGGGACCGCCTTCGTACCACTGCGGGCCAAGCTTCGCCGCGTATGTGTGTCGCCAAAGCGTCCTTCCGCTATCGGCCTCGAAGCACCAGACCGTGTCCTGATCGTTCGTGTTGCCCAGTGTGTAAGCCCTGCCTTCGCTGATGGAGATCGAGGAGAACCCCGTGCCAACCGACGCCCGCCAAAGCACCTTGGGCCCCTCGGCGGACCACTGCGCGCTGACCTGCTCCGAGGTGACTCCATCGCGACCGGGCCCGCGCCACTGGGGCCAATCCGCGGCGGACAACGCCGGCGCCAGCACCATCACTGCCGCTCTCAAGCACCACTTCATAGCCCTTTTTACCACAGCTGGCGCGAAGGAAGCGAAGATTTTGCGTTCCCCGTGCTGCTTTGCGGCTACACTGCGAGCGTGAGCCGTATTCGCAGAGGCTACGAAGCCCGGTTTCGCAGGCGCTTGCGCCAGGCGCGGGCCCGGCGATTGGACCAGGGTGTCCAGTGGCTGCTCGCGAAAGCGCATGACCTGAGCGCGCACGACGAAATCTCTCTCGCTGACGCCCTGGACCGGGTGTATGAACAACTCGCCGCCCGCAGGCCTCTTCCGAGGTCGGATCCTGCGCCCATCCCGTACCTGTTCCTGTGCGATGCCGGCCTGGGCGGCCTGGCCCGGTGGTTGCGGGCTGCGGGCTACGATGCCCACTGGCAGCCGGACATCGCCGACGACGAGCTGCTGCGCGAAGCACAAGCCACCTCCGCCACTGTCCTGACTACCGATGGCATGTTGATGGAGCGTCGCCTTCTGCGGGACGAGATCATTCCTTCCTTCTGGCTTCCGCCGACGCTGAGCATCGCAAAGCAACTGGTGCTGGTAATCCGCGAATTCGACCTCACGTTGCGCGGGGCACGCTGCATGAGTTGCGGCGGTGAACTGCGTCCGGTTGCCAAAGAAGCTCTGCGCGAACGAATACCACCCCGCACCTTTCGTTGGCGCGACGAATACTTTATCTGCGCTCGCTGCGACAAGCTCTTCTGGCACGGCACCCATTGGCAGCGCATCCTGGGGGCCCTGGCCGCGCTAAACCGCGACGGGAGCGGGAGGGGCCAGGCAAACTAGGCGGGCGCGCCGGCACGGAGTCTGGCGATGATGCCGGGCAGATGTCGGAGCACGTATTCCACTTCGTCCTCCGTGTTGTAGATGCTCAGGCTGAAGCGGATGCTGCTTCGCGCGCGCGCGGCGTCGCAGCCCATCGCGGTCAGCACGTGCGACGGGTCGAGCGAGCCGGTGGTGCAGGCCGACCCGCTCGAAGCGCAGATGTCCGCCTGGTCCAGCAGCATCAGGATGCCTTCCGCCTCGACGCCCTCGAAGGCGATGTTGCTGGTGTTGGGCAGGCGCGGTTCTCGGGCGCCGTTGCGCGCGGTTCCGGGAATGCCTTGCAGGATGCCGGCCTCCAGCTTGTCGCGGAGGGCGCGAACGCGGGTGTTCTCCTCGTCGAGATTCGCCCGGGCCAGTTCCGCCGCGCGGCCAAAGGCGACGATGTTGGCGACGTTCTCGGTGCCGCCGCGCCGTCCACGCTCCTGCCCGCCGCCGACGATGTAGGGCTGGTATTTGACCCGGCGCTTGAGGTAGAGCAGCCCGATGCCCTTGGGCGCGTGCAGCTTGTGCGCGGACAACGAGAGGAAATCCACGTCGAGTTCCCGCACGTCAATCTTGAGTTTGCCCGGAGTCTGGACGGCATCGGTGTGGAACAGGGCCCCTTTGCGGTGGCAAATGGCGGCGATGTCGCGGATGGGGAACAGGACGCCGGTCTCATTGTTGGCCCACATGACCGAGACGATGGCCGTGTCGGCGCGAATGGACTTTTCCAGCAGCTCGAGGTCGAGTGCTCCGTCCGAGGCAACGGGGAGGAAGGTAACAGCGTAACCCCGTTTCTGGAGGAGTTCGCAGCATTTGATGTTGGCGGAGTGCTCGACGGCGGTGGTCAGGACGTGGCGCTTGTCGGGTTGCGTGGCCAGGGCGCTCTGGATGGCCGAGTTGTTGCTTTCAGTGCCGCAACTGGTGAAGACGATCTCCCGGGGTTCGGCGTTGATCAGCGCGGCGACCCTGGCCCGTGCTTCGTCCAGATGGTTGCCAAGCTGCCGCCCGAAGGTGTAAGTGCTGGACGGGTTGCCCCAGTAATCGCGCAGAAAAGGGAGCATTGCCTCCACCACCTCTGGTGCCACACGTGTCGTAGCGTTATTGTCGAAGTAGTAAATGGTCGTGCTGCTCATGGCGGCAGTGTCTATGGGTGATAAAGTAGCCGGTTTGGCGCGGATTTGAAAGTCGAACCGGCGGCACGGAAGCGACAAGGCGCGGATGAAGGAATTGTAGCCGCCAATGTCAGTTGGCCCTGGCCGGCACTACTATGAATAGATAAGGTAACTGACGGGCGTTGCCTCAGTCGAGCGACTTCTGGTAGCGCTCGGAGACGAAGTCCCAGTTGATCACATTGAAGAACGCCGCCACGTATTCCGGCCGGCGGTTCTGATATTTCAAGTAGTAGGCGTGCTCCCAGACATCAACCCCGAGCAAGGGCAGCCGGCTTTGGCTGATCGGCGAATCCTGATTCGGGGTCGGCTCGATCTCCAACTTTTTGTCGGCCCGCAGGACCAGCCAGGCCCAACCGCTGCCAAACTGACCCAAAGCCGCCTTGGTGAAGGCGTCCTTGAAAAGGGCAAGACTCCCGAACCGCTTCTCGATAGCTTTGAGCAGCTCGCCCGAAGGTTGGCTGCCGCCCTTTCTCATCATTTGCCAGAACAACGTGTGGTTATAGTGCCCGCCGCCATGATTGCGGACCGCGGTGCGCACCTTCTCCGGCACGGCGTTCAAGTCCCTGAGCAACTTCTCCACCGGCTGCTTGCCGATGGCGGGGATCTCGGCCGCGGCCTTGTTCAAGCCCGCCACGTAGGCCGCATGGTGCTTGTCGTGGTGAATCTGCATGGTCAGCGCGTCAATGTGAGGCTCTAGCGCGTCAAAGGCGTAAGGCAGCGGCGGCAACGTAAATGGTCCTGCCGCCGGAGCCGGTCCTGGCGCGGGTTGAGCCTTCACGCTGCGCAAGACCGCGACCGTAGAACAGGCCACGGACGCCAGTGCGGTTGTCTTCAAGGCTTGTCTGCGCGTCATCATGGTCGAGTTCATTCTATTGTGATTTGCATGGAATCGGCCTTGCGTAATTTCTGCCGGCTCCTGTGTCACCATTCGCACGATAGGTGCGCCAGCGCAAGTCGCCCGCCGGGGAATCGCGCAGCCAAGCACAAATCGTGCATTCGGGAATAGTGCGGGTGTCGGCAGCTTGCGACTTCACCAACTCCGCGCCCCTCAGCCGACCGCTGGCTGGTCACTGGAAATACGTCTGAACCACGGCCTGCTTCTCGGCTTGGGGAATGAACGAGGCCTCCACCGCGCAACGGTTGCACGCGGCGATGTCCTCCAGGCTCAGGCCCAGGATTTCGTGGGCGATGCGGTATTCGTTGTTCAGGTTCGTATCCAGCACCTCCGGGTCGTCGGAGTTGATGGTGACCCGCACGCCCCGGTCGAACAACTGTTTGAGCGGATGATCCTCGATGCGCCTGACGGAGTTCGTCAAGTAGTTGCTCCACGGACACATCTCCAGCGTCACCCCGGACTCCTTGACCAACTCCACCGCAGCCGGGTCGTGGATGACATGTGTGCCGTGCCCGATCCGGTCCGGGTTGACGGCGTGAATGGTCTCCAGCACCGCCGAGGCGGGCGTGTCCTCGCCGGAATGGACCGTCACATTGAGCCCGGCTTCCTTCGCCTTCAGGACCGGGCGCACGAATTCGCCGATGGAGTGTGCGGTTTCGGTGTCCGCCAGGTCAATGCCGCAGACCTGGCCTTTCCAGCGGACGGCCCAGTCAACCGTCTTCTCACAGGAGCCGGCCCCCAGACTGCGCGAGGTGATGGCGATCAAGCCGACCGCCATCCCAAAGCGGGTAACGGCGCGCTCTTTGGCCCGCAAGATGCCCGCCAGGGCTTCGTCCCAATCCAGCCGGTGGCCGCTAAACGCCCAATCTGGCGAGAAGCGTACCTCCAGCAGCTTGATGTTTTGCGCGTTTGCATCCTCGAAGAGTTCGTCGGCAATGCGTTCCACCGCCTCCGGGGAAACGATGCTGTATTGTGCAATGCGGAACGCCTCGAGCACAGCCCCCAAATCCTTGAGCTGGTCATAGACCTTGACGTGGGGGTTCAGCGCGGACTCATCGTCAGCGGGCAGCTTGAGCCCGTGCTGGCGGGCGATGTCAATGATCGTCGCCGTCCGGATGGCACCTTCGAGATGACAGTGGAGCTCGGCTTTGGGGAGGCGGTTGTAGTATGCGTCAAAACACTTCATGGCTGGCCGCGTCCGCGAATGAAGGACAATACCGGGCTGGAAAGCAATCGGAAACTCAGTCGCACTCAGTCGGCAGGCCGGCGACAGAGTGAAAACCACGAGGCGTTGCCAAGCTGCTGTTTCCGAACCGCCGCTCATAAACACGTCAGACCATCCGTACACCGTGCAGAGGACTGCCCGCCTTGCCTTCGCTGAGGCCCCGGGCTTCTTCGCGGCAGGTAATTTCATGCGATTTCCTCTTTGACAGTTGTCCGGTTCGCTGGCAGGGTGGCACCCCAATTTGGGAAGGGCTTCCAAAGTTGCAGGACTAAATGGGGTCAGCGTAACTACCGAATTAATTAAAATATTATGTCAGAGCTAAACGGAAACTTGTTAGTGGCACAATCTGGCGGGCCGACGTCCGTCATCAATGCCAGTCTGGCCGGCGTCATCCAGGAAGCAGGACGGCATGACTGCATTGAGGAAATCTACGGCGGCGCCAATGGCATCCTTGGCATCCTCAACGAGGAACTGGTGGACATTAACGACGAGAAGGCTCGGACCATCGACGGGCTGAAATACACGCCCGCCGCCGCGTTGGGCACGTGCCGCTACAAGATTGATTTCAAGAAGAAGCCAGAGCAGGCCGCCCGGGATATGGACCGCCTCTTTCAGGTCTTCGAGGCGCATAGCATTCGCTACTTTGCCTACATCGGCGGCAACGACTCGCAGGATACCTCGCACAAGATCCATGAAGAGGCCATCAAGCGCGGTTACGTGATGCGAGTCATGGGCGTGCCCAAGACCATTGACAACGACCTGCCTCACACGGACAACTGCCCCGGCTATGGTTCCGTGATCAAGTACAACGCGACGACCGTCATGGAAGTCGGCCTCGATGTGGGGAGCATGGCGACCGACGACGGCTCTTGCTGCATAATCGAAGTGATGGGCCGTTCGGCAGGCTGGATCGCCGCTGGCACCGTCCTGGCCAAGCGTGGCCACTCGGCCAACCCGCCCCACATCATTTTGCTGCCCGAACTGCCCTTCGAGGAGGAGAAGTTCCTCGCCAAGGTCAAGGAGACAGTGGCCGCCTACAAGTACTGCGTGGTGGTTGTCGGCGAAGGCATCAAGGACCCCACTGGCCACGAGGTCGGCGCCGACAAGACCCGGCTGGATGCCTTTGGCCACCCCGTGCTGGCAGGGGCGGCGGAAGAACTCAAAGAACTCGTGCAAGGCAGGCTCAACACCAAGACCCGCACCGTGCTGCTCGGCTACGCCCAGCGCGCGGCGGCCCACAGCGCGAGCCTGACCGATGCCTCCAACGCCTTTGCCTGCGGCGAAGCCGCCGTCAAGGCAGCCGTTGCCGGCCAGAGCGGTTACATGGTCAAGATAGTACGGGAAGCGCAGCCCGACGGCTCGGTTAAGTGGAGCACCGGCCTCCAGCCGCTGGCTGACATTGCTAACGTCGAGCATTTCATCCCGCGCGACTGGATCAGCGAAGACGGCTACCTGCCCAACGAGAAGTTTGTTGCTTACGCCCGGCCATTGGTCGAGGGCGAGGTCAAGTTCCCGGTCGAAGCCGGCCTGCCGCGCTACGTCGTGCTGGAAAAAACGAAGGTGGAGAAGAAACTCCCGCCGCGCGCTTAGCGCGGATCCCTGCGCGCGACTTTTGGCCGCACGCAGGAGCTAGAGTCAGACCCGCCCGCGCCGAGCCGCCGGGGATGCGGTCAGCTGGTGCTGAAACTCGGCCCGGCACACTTCCAGTTGCGCGCTTGGCGCGTGTTCATAACATCCTGGCCAACTCCGACATGGACGCCCCGCGGGTCTGGTGATTGAATGGCAGGAGCAGGACTTGGCAGCATGGCTGAACACCCAACAGACAAATTGAACCAGGCAGGGATGGGCGCGCCCGTCTTCCCGCCCGGCTTGCACCATGCCTACCTGTTTTCGGTCTTCAACGCCTTCTCCTACCAGATCATCCTTAATAGCCCGATGGTCCTTTACGCTAGGAGCCTGGGTGCCAGCGCCACTGTGCTCGGCATCATCGCCGGCATGATGCCTCTGCTAGTCATCTTCCAAATCCCCGCCGCCAACCATATCCCCCGGCTCGGCTTCAAACGCTTTGTCTATGCCGGGTGGGGCATCCGGGTCATGTTCATCTTCGCCATGGCGCTGGTGCCGCTAAGCGGTTTCTTCCTCAGACCCGAGACCCGGCTGGCGCTGATGCTCATGCTGCTGTTCGGTTTTAACCTCTCGCGCGGCATCTCCAGTTGCGCCTGGCTGCCTTGGATCACCGCCCTGGTCCCGGCCCCCCTGCGCGGCAAGTACCTGGCCCGGGACGCCGCGGTGCAAAACTGCGCCAGCCTCATCACCTTCCTTATCGCCGGTGCCTGTCTCAGCGGCCAGACGCGCTCCTGGCAATTTGCAGCCCTCTTCGCCTTCAGCGCCGTCATGGGGGCCGTAAGCCTCGCGTTCCTGAACCGCATCCCGGACGCCGAGATGCCGGAGGCAGTGCGGGCATCCAAGGGCCGCGTGCCTTGGGTGGAGATGATCCGCTATGCCCCTTTCAAGAAGCTGCTGCGCACGCTCGTGGCCTTCTCGATCGCTTATGGCGGACTGACAGCGTTTGTCGTGGCCTTTCTCAAGAGCCAAACCGGCATGTCCGAGGGCCAGATATTACTTGTCAACTCCAGCGCCTTCCTGGGCGGCCTCAGCAGCCTCTGGTTCTTGGGCTCACGGCTCGACCACCTCGGCAGCAAACCTGTGTTGAGCTTCTGCTTCGCCGGTTGGGTGGCGGTGCTTGGGGGATGGATCACTTTGTCCGGCGGCGTCCTGCCGGTGAAACTGGTCAGCGTTCTGTTGCTGCAGTTCCTGATGGGCCTGCTGGCCGCGTTAATCCAAATGGCCAACACCCGCCTTGCCATGGCCGTCATCCCCGTAATGGGCCGCAACCACTTCTTTGCAATCTACTCCACCATCGGAAACGTCACCCTCGGCCTCGCACCGATCGGTTGGGGATTGCTCATTGACGCCGTCGGCGCGCGCTCCCCAATCTGGCTGGGTCTCTCGTGGAACCGGTTCACCGTCTTCTTCGCCGCTGCCGCCATCGCTTTCCTGGTCACGTTGATTCTCGCCCGCCGTTTGCATGAACCTGAAGCCGCCAGCATGGAGGAACTCCTGCGAGAGATCCTCATCCAATCCCCGCAGCGCTTCTGGATTCGATTCTGGCCAAGGGGAGGAACGTAGGTAACCAGCAGTGCGGGAGAACGGGTTCAAATGCAGAGATTTGTCAATAACCTCCAGATTGCAGCGCAACGGTAACGTTGCCGTGGGTGGAGATGACGGAAAGGCGAACTGGAGATCCACAGGGTACTCACCAACGCGTCAATGTTTCGATTACGTGCTACTGGTTGGCGAAGGTGGGTGTCCGGATAGGTATAACGGATCACGGCGCGCGCCTTTTGGCTTGGCAAGGCAGGTATATGCCCTACCCTTCTGTTCGTGATCCATCCGACCGCCATCATTCATCCCCGGGCCAAGCTTGACCCGACGGTTCGGGTGGGACCTTACACGGTGATTGATGAAGGCGTGGAGGTCGGTTTGGGTTGTGTCATCGGCCCGCAGGCCTATCTGACGGGTCTGACGACTATTGGTGCCCACAACCACTTTTACGCCGGATGTGTCATTGGCGAGGCGCCGCAGGACCTGAAATACAACAGCGAGCCCACTCGGCTGCGAATTGGCGACCATAATGTCTTCCGAGAGCACGTCACCGTCCACCGTTCGAACCAGACAGCGGAAGAGACCCTCATTGGGTCGCATAACTTCCTCATGGCCCACTCGCACGTGGCGCACAACTGCCGCTTGGGGGACCGGGTGATTCTGGCCAACGGGGCATTGCTGGCAGGACACGTGACGCTGGCCGACCGCGCCTTTATTTCCGGCAACTGTGTCATTCACCAGTTCGTGCGCGTGGGAACGCTGGCGCTGATGCAAGGTGGTACGGCCATCAGTAAGGATCTGCCGCCGTATACCGTGGCGCGTGGCCATAACGGCATCTGTGGGCTGAACACCGTCGGCCTTCGGCGGGCCGGTATGTCGCCGGCGGAGCGACTGGAGTTGAAGCAGCTCTACCGTGCGCTTTTCCGCGAACGGCGCAGCCTGCGCGCAGCCGTGGCCGAGGCCCGCAGCCAATTCTCCGGCGCGCCCGCCAGGGTGATGCTGGATTTCATCGCCGACTCCAAACGCGGGATCTGCGCTGACGTTGGCGGCTCGGACGACAGCAGCGAGCTGTGACGCAACCGGTTTTGAGCTTTGACGACGGCTCCGTCTGGGGCTACGATTTCCTTGCAGCATGAGTGTCATGCGTTCGACTCTTCGATGCGGCTTGGGCCTGAGTGTGGTTGCCTTGGGTGCCGCGGCGGTGTGCACTGCGTACGCGGGCAGCCGGCAGCAAGGCCGGCGCATTGAATTCTCTGAGCCGAAGAGCTTCGAGGTCATGACCAATCTCCAGCAGTTGGCGACCAAGAAGGACGGGCTGAAGCACCTGGAGGAAGACCTCTACAAGCCGTTGCAGACCTTCACGCCCAAGAGTTCACTGGATGGCGTGGCGGCTCCACTCCGCCGAACGCTCGCCCCATCGGCCATCCAGAGCAAACGAGTCAAGGAATTGCTCGAACGCCGCAAGGATTGGGTGTTCATGACTCCCGAAGACCTGCTGGCCGCGCCGACGGTCGAACAGATTCTTAAGACGCCTGAGTCCGAGGAGCGATCGCACACAAAGGAAGAATTGCTGCCGATGGAGCGCTACTATCAGCGCCTGGTCCGCGAGCAGGCCCTAAGAGTCAATCCTGCTTTGGAGAAAGACAACGAGCGGTTCAGCCCCTCCTGGCAGCCAAACGCGCCTGAAGCCGCTTCGGCGAAGGACGAAATGGACCTGCCCAGCGGGCTCAAGGAAAGCGCGGAAGCGCTGATGAAAGTTTTCGAATCGGGCAAGAGCGAGAGCCCTTTTGGCCAGGATTCGAGCCTCGGCAGTCTCTCCGATCCATTCGGCCTCGCGCGCAAGGAACGGTCCAAAGACCAGGTATTGCAGCACAAGCGACTCATGGACGAATACCGTACCATTGTGGATCCGACTTGGCGCCCGCCCACCGCGGCTAACGCGTTAGATCCGGCTCTGGCGCTGGCTGGTCCAGCCCCAACCGCCGGGAAGCCATCCGCGGGATTGCCCAGCGTTTCCAATCCCGCTCTGCGCAATGGGACAGACGTGGCCTACGACGTGCTGAATCCTGTGCTAGGTCCATCACCGCTGCCTGATGTGAACGCGCAGGCCGTTGGACAAACCCGATCAACCGCCGGCCTGCCGAAGGTCCAGGAGCGGAGAGTAATCCCGCGCGCGCCTGATTTTACCGCGCCTAAGCGGCCTTTTTAGGGGGATGGGCAGGACGCGCCCGGCGGCGACATCGACTGGTCCCGTTGTCTCGCACACACGGCTGCGGGGCCGTACCGCCAGCTGTTACCCGTCGCAGGGCTCCTTAATCCCAGCACATCACCTGCACGGTTGCCCCTGCCGCCAGAGTGACTTTGGGCGGCAAATCTACCAAGCCGTTGGCCGTCGCCATCGAACTCAGCGCATGCGAGGCCTGAAGACCCGCGGACCAGACCCTGCCTGCCGAGTCCACCGTGACTCTCAGGAGATGCCGGCGGGCTCCTTCATTGACCAGCGGCTCGGCCAGTACGCCCGGCCGGGCGGACAGCGTAACGTGGAGCGCGCCTTGCCAGCGCAGCAACGCGGGCCGCACCAGCATTAGAAATGTTACCAGTGCCGAAACCGGATTGCCCGGCAAGCCGAACAGCAGCTTTTCCCGGTAGCGGCCGAACGCAAACGGCCGGCCAGGCCTGACAGCCACCTTCCAAAACTCCAGCTTGCCGCCGATCTGCTCGAACGCGCGCCGGACGAAATCCATCTCACCCACGGAGACACCGCCTGTCGTTATCACGGCATTGCATTGGTTGAATGCGTCCGCCAGGGCCGTGCCGGTTGATGCGAGCGCATCCGCCACCAGGGGAAGAATCCGGGGAACCGCCCCGACCCGCGCCAGCAGCGCCGCCAATGCCACGCGATTGCTCTCGTAGATCTGGCCGGGCGCCAGCAGCTGCCCCGGCTCTCTCAACTCTGAACCGGTGGCCAGCAATCCCACCAATGGCTGGCGCCCCACGCGGACGGCTGTCAATCCCGCCGCGCCCAAGAGTCCGATTCGACCGGCTGTCAGAGTCTCGCCTGCCTCGGCCAAACGCGCGCCGAACCGCACATCCTCGCCGCGCATTCGCACGTTCTCCCCCGGTTTGGCTCGATCCTGGATGAGGACTTCGCTGGGGTCGCCCGGTTCCAGGCGCGTTGCTTCCTGCATCACGACGGCGTCGGCGCCGCGGGGGAGCGGCGAGCCGGTGAATACCCGCGCACAAGTGCCCGGCCTAACTTCACCGGTCATGGCTTCCCCGGCGACAACCCGGCCAGTCAGGCGCAAGCGCACCGGGGCGTCCGGCCTGGCCGAGGCTGCGTCGCTCGCGCGCAAGGCATAGCCATCCATCGCGGAATTGTCGAAGACGGGCAGGTCAATCGGCGACCGCACCTCCTCGGCCAACACGCGTCCGGCGGCGGCGCTCAGGGAAACGTCTTCGTATGAAGGGGCGGGCACGGCCGCCAGGATGCGCGCCAGGGCTGCTTCGTATTGGAGCATGGTGCTAGACTGGTCGAGTGGACGCCATGGGTTACCGGTTTACACAGGCTACTACCTCAGAGCAGTGTCGTAACGCATGTAACCATGTAACCCAATTACCCCCCGGATCGCAACCGCGCGAAGGCGCAGATGGTCCGATCAATGGGCCGAGGTCATCACCAGCACCTGTTCCAGCGTGGAGATGCCTTCGCGGGCGCGGTCCAGCGCCACCATCCTGAGCGTCCGCATGCCCTGGCCGATAGCGATCTTGCCCAACTCGCGGGAGTTGGCGCGGGCGATGATGAGTTTGCGGATTTCATCCGTGACGGTCATCGCTTCGATAATGGCCATGCGGCCGGCATAGCCGGAGCCCTTGCAGCGGTCGCAGCCCCGGCCGCGGAACAGGGTGACCCCGTCGAAGATGCTCGGGTCAATGTTCAAGTCCTGATACATCTTGGTCGGGTAGGTAACTGGTTCCTTGCAGTGGGAGCAGATGCGCCGCATCAGGCGCTGCGCGCAGGCGAGAATGACGGACGAGGAAATCAGGAACGGCGCGATGCCCATGTCATCAAGACGCGCAATGGCGCCGGGCGCGTCGTTGCAGTGCATAGTGCTCAGGACCTGGTGGCCGGTCAGCGCGGCTTCGATGGCGATCTCGGCGGTCTCCGCGTCGCGAATCTCACCGATCATGATGATGTCCGGGTCCTGGCGCAGGATCGAACGGAGCGCGTTGGCGAAGGAGAGGCCGATGTCCTTCTTGGTTGGCACCTGGTTGATGCCCGCAATCTGGAACTCAACCGGGTCTTCGACGGTGATGATGTTATAGATCGGGCTGTTAAGTTCGTTGAGGGCCGAATACAGCGTCGTGGTTTTGCCGGAACCGGTCGGGCCGGTGACGAGTATCAAGCCGTGCGGCGCATCCACGGCGGCCTTGAACTGTTGGAACGTGTCCGGGTCGAGGCCCAGCTTATCAATGCTGGCCGAGAGGTTGGATTTGTCCAGAAGACGCAGCACGACTTTCTCGCCATGCACCGTGGGCATGATCGAGACGCGCAAATCATAGTCCTTGCCCCCGACGCGAATGCGGATGCGGCCGTCTTGCGGCAGGCGGCGTTCGGCGATGTCCAGGCTGCTCATGACCTTGAACCGCGAGACCAGCGCCAGCTGCAGCTGTTTGGGCGGCGGGGTCGCATCCACTAACACGCCGTCAATCCGGTAGCGCAGCCGCAAGGTCTTTTCGAACGGCTCGATGTGCACGTCGCTGGCGCGATCTTTGACCGCCTGGACGAGGATGAGGTTGGCGAGCTTGATGACAGGAGCTTCCTGGCTGGAAACCGCCAGTTGGTCCAGGTTGACCTCCTCGGTGATATCCCGGGAGACCTCCAAGCTGTCGGCGTCCGCTTCGGCGTCGCTTTTCTTCTGCGCCTCCAGGATGATGTCCTCCATGCTCCCGCTCTTGGAGGCATCAATGTGGTTGAGCTTGTCCAGGATGGACTTCTCCGAGGCGATCAGTGTGGACACCTCCAGCTTGGTGATGCGCCGCACGTCGTCAATGGCCAGCACGTTCAGCGGGTCGGCCATCGCCAGGAAGAGCTTGTTCTCCAGGCGCGACACGGGGACAACCTTATGGTTGCGCGCCATTTCGCGCGGGACCAGGTCCGCCACTTCAAGCGGAATGGAAAGGCGGGCAAGGTTGACGGGCGGCGTGTTGAGGACGCGGCCCATCGCCACAGCCATGTCCGACTCGGTCACGTAGGCCTTCTCGAGGATCAGCTTGAACAGGCGAGTGCCTTCTTTTTTTTGCTGCTCGAGCAGTTCCTCGACCTGCGACGCGGTCAGCAGGTCATCTTCGACTAAGGCGTCCGCGATGCGTTCGCCAAATGGTTTAACTGGGGGCATGGGGTTAGCGGAAAACTTTGCGGAGGTCAGCAACCAACTCGGCGGGCGGCACCAAATACCATATCAGACGGTTATTGGTGACCTCAGCCAACTCTTTCGCAACCTCCTGGTTGAACGGGTTCGCGGTGGCGACCAGAAGCGACTTGCTCATCCGGTCAAACGGCAACACGCACCACCGCCGGCAAGTATCCTTGGGAAAGCTCCGCGCCAACTCCATGTCAACTTCATAACTCTTGAGCGGCAGGAAGGCCAGGCGCGACTTGTCGCACAGGACCTTCAAAGAAGCGTCCGCGGTCAGAATTCCCTTGTCGGCCATCACCTGGATAAAAGGTTCCACCACAGCGTTTGGCGGGGAGATTAGATCCGGCGTAGACCAGCACAGGTCGAAGTCGCCGGCCGTGATGATCTTGCCGTCCACGAAGATTTTGTGCATGGCTCGCCGCCCGTCCTCGAGCTCCCTGGCAACCGCTTTCGGGCCGGTCGAAGCCTTTTGGGGCGCATTGGACGACTGGGCCAGGATAATAGTCTCCGTTTGCGCTTCGACAGGATAGGTTTCCGCCTTGCTTTCGATTTGCCGCAAGGCGGCCTGCACGTCGGGATCATCCGGGTGGCGCTGCAGAATGGATTCGTACTCCAGAATGGCCGAGGAGAGCTGGCCCATCTGCACGTAGGCTTGGGCGATCCGCTTGGAGGTGTTAACGAGGTCTTTCTCGCGGTTGAGTTTGGAATAAGCTTCCCTGAGAATCTCGAGGGACTGAATATCATTTGGCTGCGATTGAGTGATGACTTCAAACATCTCAATCGTCTGCACCAATTGGGCTTCTTCGCCCGGACTTAAAGCGCTAACCATGCGATTCATCTGTGACCGGTCAAGGCATGCCAATCGCCGATTCATTTCGACGCTCGGACGGGGTTTCCCGCAGCAAACTTGTGGCCAGTTTGGGAAGCAGCCGCAATTATCGTGAATTTCCCATGCGCCGCAGCGGTCGGGTGCTAATCGCCAGACACATGTGTCTAATTTTGGCACGGTCCGGCAGCGATTTCTGGCGCGGTCGTGTGCAATCTGCTTTTCCCGGCCCAGCATCCCAGGCACAATGGAGCCCGACGCATGAAACGACTGCTGTTGCTGATGGCTGGATGTGCCGCTGTGGCCGCCTGCGCCGAGAACCTGCCGGGACGCTACGCCAGCCAAGGCACGTTGATCCTTACCCAACTGGACTCCGCTCCGTTTCCACACCCCAAACGCGCGGATGGCCACCGTTACAAAGGCCAGCTCTACCCGGCCCACGAGCACTATTTCGACAAGACCGTAGCCCTATTCATCCCCCGAGGCTTCCGCGAAACCGGCAAGATTGATTTCGTCGTTCACTTCCACGGCTGGAAGAACCATGTGGAAGGGGTGCTGGGCCAATACAAGCTTATCGAGCAACTGGCGGCGAGCGGACGCAACGCCGTGCTGATCGTCCCGCAAGGTCCGCGCAACGCGCCCGATTCTTTTGGCGGCAAACTGGAGGACCCCGACGGCTTCAAGCGGTTCATGGCGGACGTGGTTGCCGCGCTGCGCGCGAAGTCCGCCTTGAAGCAGAAGGACTTTGCCATGGGTCAAATTGTGCTCTCGGGCCACAGCGGCGGCTATGGAGTCATTTCGGCTATTGTGGATCACGGCGGCTTGACCGAGCAGGTGCGTGAAGTTTGGCTGCTCGATGCCCTCTACGCGCAGACGGGCCGTTTTCTGGCCTGGATTGACCGGAAACAGGGGCGGTTCATTGACCTTTACACGGCGCAGGGCGGCACCAAGGCTGAAACGGAGCAGTTGATGGCCACGCTCAAGCAGCGCGGCACCGCCTTCCATGCCGGCAATGAGCGCGAGGTCACGCCCGCCGACCTGCAGACAAACCGGTTAATCTTCCTTTACACCGACCTGGGGCACAACGAGGTAGTCCACAAGCGCCAGCAGTTCCGCGATTACCTCCAGACGAGCTGCTTCGGGAAGGTGCAGGACTGACTAAGGAATCAGCAGGGCTTGGCGCCAGGACCCGGTTCTTGTCGCCCCAATAGGCGGTTGCCCCGGAGCCCTCTTTGCCTCATTCCGGCTAGGGTTGGCTGGTGATCCTGGACCACTCGAGGCTTTGGTGGGTGGCGTAAATCGCGAAGGCCTTCTCGTTTTGAATCAGCACCGCCCGGACCACGCTCGAATCGTCGGCCCGCCCGAGGTTCAGAATTGTATCGGGAATAATGCCCACCTTCTTGTGCGCGTAAATCAGCGCGAACACCGCCTGGGCAAATGCGGAGTACGGCAGCTCCTTATAGGCGCCTTCCGCCATGTCCTCCACCGCATCGGCGAGAAACTCCAATTGATCCACCAGGTGCGGGAACAGGGGCTCGTAAATCTGCGTGAACTCCAATTTCCATTGCGGCAGATGCCGGAGGACTTTCTCCACGATCGCCGGTGTTATGGTCACCGCTCCACGATTGACAAAAGCCACAATTTCAGACATGAGCGGACTCTAGCCTGAGGCGGGCGGTGAGGAAAAGACAAATAATTTACGCCCTGGCGGCCTTTCAAAGGCGCTCCCCATTTTGTTATTCCAATAGAGCCTTCGTCGTTCCACATTCTGCCGCGTTGGAACTGTGAATGCCCTCAAAGCAATGCCGGCCATAACGGTTTCCGGGCGGAGCCGCAACGGCGCTGGAGGCTGGCGCGCATAAAGCCTGTGCTTACACGATTCGCTCCCATACTCACGTTGACGGCCGTTTGCTGGCTGCTCTTGCTGCTGGATCATCTGGTCTGGAAGGGCCAACTCATCCAGCACGGCATCATCCCTCGCAACCTGCACGGCCTGGCGGGGGTGCTGTGGGCGCCGCTTCTCCATGCTTCCTACCCGCACCTGGCCGCCAACACTTTGCCGTTACTGGTTCTCGGGTGCGTTATTTGCGGCCGCAGCCGGAGCGAATTCGCGGTGGTCACCGTCGGCGGCATACTTCTGGGCGGGGGGGTGACCTGGCTGCTGGCGAGAAGCGCCTGCCATGTTGGTGCAAGCGGGCTGATCTTCTGTTATTTTGGTTACTTGACCTCCCTCGCGTACTTCAAACGCACTTTTGGAGCTCTTTGTTTGTCAATGCTCTGCTTGCTGGCTTATGGCGGAATGCTCAGAGGGATCTTGCCCACCCTGGCAGGCATCTCCTGGGAAGGGCACCTCGCCGGGCTGGTCTCAGGGATTGCACTGGCCTCGCTATGGTCACAACGGCGAGGGGCGGTCACCGCTCCCCCCAACTCAGCCGACTAGTGGGTGGTCTGGATCATTCGGCGGCAGCGTTCTTCGCTCCGGAGGAACGCCAACTCGGCAGGCTGATCCCTGGCAGCGTCCGTTCGTGAGACTGTCCTGTTCATGGCTGTGTGCTCCTCCACGCGAGGCAAACGGTAACGTTCGCAACCGCACCGGCGAACCTCAGGCAGGCCAAAGCACACACCCCCTGCTCGCCCGCTCCGTCATGCTCCCGGGGTGGTCCATCAAACCGCCGGCAGAACAACGGCTGAGACGGCCGCCTCGCCGAGGCGGCCGAATGGTGGCGCTTTCGGCGAAAGCGCCCTGCCAGACTGAGGGATTACCGCGGCTCTTTGGTCTGCGCGCGGTCACTTGGCGGTCAGTCTTCAACCTCCAGGACTAGAGCTCCGGGCTCGACACGCAGGCCCTTGATCCCTTGAATTATGGGCGATCCATCGCGCTTGCCCACCGCGTCGCCCAGCAGGTTCTCTCCCTTCAGCCCGCCCAGCCAGGCCTTCGGCAGGCTCAGGCCGAAGACGGTGATATCCTCCAGCATCGCGACCGGCGCTCCCGCGTTGCCCAGCGACACGCGGAAACGGCCGCGCGCGCGAAACATCTTGCCGCCGCCAATCGGGAAGTCCTGCGGGATGGGCACAGCCAGGTAGGCGTTGATGGCGTCTCTGGCCAGCTCGAGCCGCACGGTTCTGCCCAGGTCGGTGTTGGCGTTGAGCAATCCGTTGAGTTCGCGTTCGGTCAGCTTGAACATCTTCGACCCCGGCACGTAGCGCCGATCATGCCTCGGATGCGAGAACGCGTCACTGGGGGCCGCAGGGGGAGTGGCCTCGACTTGAGATTCATGCGGGGGCGGCGGAGGCTGACTGGGGACCGGATCCTCCGCGCCGCTGAGATGCCGGAGCTTTTCCTCCACGACGGCCTTTTCCGGCGGTGACAACACGACCGGCTTGATTGGACGCTGGATCCACCAGAGCGTGATGGCAACCGTCGCGGCGATGATCACCACGAGGGCCAGCATGATCCCGCACGCGTAAAACAGGAAGGAGCGCCGCTTGGGGGGCGGCGTCTGGGTGGCGGGCGCCGGCGGCGGAGCGGGCGGAATGGTTGTGTTCATAAGTTCAGGATCAAGCTACTCCAGCTTCAGCGTAATGGAAGCGATATCCGGATTGACGATCTCGGCCTTGAGCAGGGCGATCTCATGCCGTCGAATGATTTCGCGGACCAGAGCTTCGATGGAGGTGAACTTCGGCGCGCCGTACCATTGGACGTATTTCTCCATTTGCTGCCGGGCGTATGCCACCACCTGGCTGTGCCCGGCAAGCTCCTCCAGCCGCAGGCCCTGTTCCAGGCCATTCAATACCAGCTCGGCGAACTCGTAATCGCAGCCGAGGTCTTTGAAGGAGGTCTGCCCCGGCTCAAGGCCGGCGGTGGAAACCCGGCCCGCCAGTTCCTCGAAGCCCAGATGAGCGGCCATTTCGCGCACCAGCCGCTTGGGCAGGTTGCCGATCGGGCTCATATGCACCGCGCCATCGCCGAAGAGTGTGTAGTAAGCGACGCCGTAGTCTTCGTCCTTGTTGCCGGTGCCGATGACGACTTTGTTTTCGGTCGCGGCCTTGACGTGCAGGACCACGGCGCGAATCTCGGAAGTCAGGTTGCCGCGATGGTACTTGTGATTGAGCGCCTCCGGATTGGTGGTCTTGAAGGCTTCCACAATCGCCTCGATGCTCTGGATCTCATGCCGGATCCCCAGCCGGGTTGCGACTTTCAGGCCGTCCTCCACATCCGCGGGATGGTTGGTATTTGAGGGGAGAAGGTAGCCCACGAGTTCCAGGGGGCGATCGGGGTGGGTTGCGTTGTGCCGGTCAAAGGCCCGTTTGGCCAGCGCGGCCACGCAAGTGCTGTCCACGCCCCCGGAGATACCGAGCACCCCGCCGGTCTTCTTCATTTCCAGGACCTTGCGCAGGATGAACCCTCCGATTTCATCCGCCACCTGGCTGGCATCCATCCGGGCCAGTTTAATTCTCTGTTCGGGTGCTTTCACTTTGGGCAGCCTAACGCTTTCACGGTTGCGCGGGAACCACTTTTCGGAGCCGCTGGCGGCTCCTGGGCCCCGGAAACCCATCGACTTCCGGCAACGATTTCGTTATAAAATAGAGGATGAGTCTCTTTTTTGGTCTTGCACGGCGGTCCAGAGCCGGCATGCGGCGGTTCGCCGCCACCCTCGTTGTCCTTTGTTTCGCGCCAGCCATTCCGCTCCCGGCCCAGGAGTTCCGCGCGGCGTGGGTTGATATCTTTCATGCCGGCATGAGCAGCCAGAGCGAAGTGGACACACTGGTTTCGACCCTTGCCAGCGCCAGATATAACGCGGTCATCGTCCAGGTGCTTGGTTACATGGATTACAACGGTACCAGCTCGCACGGGGCCCAGTGGCAGTCGAGTCTCGTGCCCTGGTCTCCGCGGGTCAAAGCCAACTTCGATCCCCTGGCCTACCTGTGCACCCAGGCGCATGCCGCCGGTATTGAGGTCCATGCCTGGATCGGCGGCAGCGGCGGCGCCATGTATCGCGTCTCGCTGACCTTCCCGCCCAACGGCAACTCCACCCTTATTGCTCATCCCGAATGGTTCATCGCTCCAGTGGCCAACAGCGAGGGGGGCACACCTTTGCCCGTGGACGGCTATTACAGTCTCGATATGGGATCTCCCGATGTGCAGGAATACATCGTCAGCATTGTGAGAGAATTGGTGAACAACTACCCGATTGATGGCATCAACTGGGACGACGAACTCAACGGTGCGGGCTACACCGCCGGTTTCGGCTATCCCGCTTACAGCCAAGCCAGCTATCCCCGCTCCGGGCTGGCGCGTTTCCGGATCAATAACGGGTATGCCGACACCTATACGCCCAGCAACGGCGACACCGCCTGGTCTAATTACCGCCGCCGCTTCAAGAACGAGCTAATGGCCCGCGTTCAGGCCGAGATTCAATCCATCAAGAGCAACCCGCGCCAGCCCTTGCGCCACACCTCCGCGACGATGGCCTACGGCTCACCGCCCGGAAGCTGCACCTTCACAAGCGAAGAAGCCTACACCTACTTCTCGGATTGGCCGGCCATGCTCCAAAACGGCTGGCTGGACGCGGTGATCCCGCAGGCTTACGGCACCAGTGCCTTCAACTCGTGGGCGGACCGCATCACCTCCTGCTGGATAGCCGTCCGGCCGGTGTTCATGGGCATGAGCTTCAGCGGGACGGACAGCGCCACCATCGCCAGCGAGATCAGCTATCTCCGCGGCAAGGGGCTCAAGGGATATGCAACTTACTCCTACTTTACTGCTCCGTCCGATTGGTGGGCCTACGCCGCCGCGAACGTTAACACAAGCGTTGTCACCACCCCTGACATGCCGTGGCGCAACCCGGCCACCGCCAAGGAGGGCATTATGTGGGGGCGCGTCAAAGACTTCAACACCGGCCAATACGTGGACGATGCCACCGTCACGGTTGTGGGCAAATCCAGCGTCAAGACGGACGGCAATGGCTGCTACGTCGTCACCCTGATTCCGGCGACGGCCGCCGGCACCGTCCGCTCAACCACCGCGAGCAAGAGCGGAATGACGCCGCAGACCATCGCCAATGCCAAAGTGCTGGCCGGCGACGTTGTGCGCTATGACTTCACGCTCAATGCCCCGGCCCCGGTCGTGGTGCTGAACACGCCGACCAACAACGCCAGCTATTCGTACCCGGCGACCATTGCCATGACCGCGACCGTCACCACCAACGGCAACTCCATTGACTACGTCGGCTTTTTCAACGGCGGGACGCTGCTGGCTTATGTCACGAATTCGCCCTACGCCTATTCCTGGACCGACGCGCCGATCGGCGAGAGCGCGGTCTGGGCGCGGGTCGTGTACAACGGCGCAAGCTATGTGAATTCCGCCAGCAGCAACATCACTGTTACCAATCGGCAGCCGGCCATTGGGTTGATGGAGCCTTTGAACAACTCCCGCTATTCGCTGCCGACCAATATCAACCTCAGGGCCACCGTCGTCAGCTTTAACAATGTGATTGACTACGTCGGGTTCTATGCCTGGGGGACGAACCTGATCGCCAATGTTGCCACCGCGCCCTACGTGTATTCGTGGAGCAACCCAAGCCCCGGGAGCTATAGCCTGACGGCTCGAGCCACTTATAACGGCGGCGCGACGGTGGATTCTCTGGCGCGCTTCGTGACGGTCACCAACGAGCTGGCGCCGGGCATCGTGACGCAGCCGCAGAGCTGCATCCGCGGCCCGGGAGGCAGCGCGACTTTCCAGGTCACGGCGACCAATGCGACCGCCTACCAGTGGCGGCTGGGCGGGGTGGATATCGCCGGAGAGACAAGCACTGCGTTGAACCTCATCAACATCCAGGCGGCTGATTTCGGGACTTACACCGTCCTGGTGAGCGGCAATGGCAGCTCCGTGCTCAGCAGCCCGGCCCAGCTCGTGCTGGCGGCGCAGCCCACGGTCAGTTCCCCGAGCCTGGATGTGAGCGGTTTCAGTCTCACTTTCACCACGGAGGCCGGCCCGGTTTACACGGTGGAGCACAAGGATGACCTGGAGGCATCCGGTTGGCAGTTGCTGACCAATGTCACCGGCACGGGAGTGCCGATCACTGTGACGGACGAGGCGGCGACCAACGCTTCCCGGTACTACCGCATTCAGGTCCAGTAGGGACCGCCGCCGCTGCGTCAGCGAGGCAGGGACCGGAAGTTACCGACAGCTTCGCTCGTGCGCAAGGTCCGGTTGTAGAGCCGGAGGCATCCCAGCTCGCCATGCAGGGCCGGGGCGATCCGCAGGTCGCGCGCCCCACTCACGTCTTTGAAGGTCGGATTAAAGCGCCCGAAGCCGAACTGGCGTCGCGCCCCGCCATCGTTCAGCACGCCGTCCAGGACAAAACAGATAACCTTCACGCGCCCGTCCACCGCGACCACGATGTGATGCGTGGTGTTGGTCTGGAGCAGGCCGGCGTCGGAATCCCAGGAAGCGGCTTGCCAGCCGTCCGCCATTTCAAACCGCACGGCGCCACCTTCGATGGTGCGCAGCGCATAGCCCCGGCCGGCGCCGTCCCGCGAATCGAGCAGCACCTGGCCCGGCGCGAGGTCGGCGAAGCGCGCCGCCACTTCGATGGTCAGGCCGCCCGCGCCTTCGTCATCCGGTTTGCGGCGCTGGATGTCCCCGCAGAGCGGCGCCAGCCTGGGCGCGCGGGCTTTGGCGTTGGCGGCGCAATTCTCGCCGGTGAGGTTGAGCGCCAGGCCGTTGGTCGCGATCTCGCCCCGGGTGTCTTGATCCCATAGGCCCGCGAGCAAGCCCGGCTCGACATCCATCACGCGGGCTTCGGTCTTCTGCGTCGCACAGATATAGTAGCGTCCGCTGTCCTCGATGAAATCCGGGTAGCTGCATCCCTGCAGCCCGCCGTCCACATAGGCCACAATCTCCGGCTGCGACCAGAAGACGAAGCCGTCCTTGAGCCGCCCGGCGCTCAGCCAGGCGATGTTGCGGCTGCCGGCGTTGGGGCCGTTGTTGTAGGTGGTGGTGCCGTTGTTGTGGAACCAGAGCAGGTAACGGCCGTTGCGGGCCTGCCAGATTTTGGCGCAGGCGCGGGGTTGTTTCACGATGCGGCCGCCGGGGCTGTAGCGCAGCGCGTCGGGCCGGGTCCAGGTGTGGCCGCCGTCGCGGCTGTAGGAGCACGCCGCGTGTCCCAGCGTCGTGCGGTTGACGCAGAACCAATCGTCTTTCTCCAGGTGCACGACGTCGAACTCCTCCTGCACGGAGCCGAACTCCGGCGCGCGCACGCCGTGATCGCCGTCGGGCAGAAGCTGCCACTCGATCTTCTCCGGGTCGGGCTCGCGCAGGATGTTGTCCGAGCGAAAGAACCAGCCTTCGCCATTTTCCAGGATGTACTTGCCCAGCTTGGTGAAGCCGAACATGGCTGTGCCGTCAAACACGGCGGGTGTGCCGATGATCCAGAACATCTGCAGCTTGCCCTGCCACTCGTTGTTGCGGTCGGCGGCGGTCAGGCGCATCGGGACGCGATACCGCTGGGACCAGGTCTTGCCCTGGTCGTCTGAATATCGGTAGCAGCACCAGCCTTGCATGTCGTCGCGGATGGGTGAGCCGTCGGGTTTGGCGCGGATGGCGTCGCCGTTGTAATTGTAGAAGGCATACACGCGGTCCTGCGGCGTGATCAGCGCCAGCGCGTAGGCCGACTTCCGATCCTTGTCTGGCGGCTCAACGGCAACCAGCGGCGACCACGTCTTGCCCTTGTCCTCGCTGAAGCTCGCCGCCACGTGCTGGCCCGCGTCGCCTTCGTCCCCGGGCCCGGTGGTCAGGACACACACCCAGGTGCCGTCGCTGGTCACCACGATGCGCGGCTGGTCGCAGTAGCCCTGGGCAGGGATGCGGTTGCCGTTGCCGAAGTTCCGCGGGTCGGGCGCGGACTGCCGCTGTGCCGCGGCCGCCGCGGTATTCAGCCACGCCATTCCGCACAACCAACATACCGCCAGCCGGAAGCTATTTGTATAAGCCATGCCCCAAATGTGCGCTTACCTGCGCTCCGAGGAAAGCCCCATCAGCGCGTCCCCTGCCGTGCGGGCGCAACCTTGTTGTGCGGACAAGCCTTTTGGCGAGGAGTCAAACAAAATAGCTTCGTATTTTCCGCAGGTGCAAGTGCCTGCCGCGGGCTCGGGGGGCTCCGGTCGGGTAAAAACGGCTGATGGGTGGCAGATTTGCGTATCTATTTGAATTGGCGTTACTTGTGGTGAATTTGGCCCTCCGGCGGACTTGGGAGCGGCCCTTTTGTTGTAAGTGCATTAAACACAATGGGTTGCGCCAGAAGCGCCCCGGGATGTCAAGGCTGTATCCACGGTGTGGATATGGTGTGGATACGGGGAGGATACGGGGAGACTCCCTTGTGAGCCGCTGCCGCTTCCGGGCAGCGTCAAATTAAATCGCCTGGTCTTTCTGTGGTATCCATGCCGCTTATAGCTCATCCAAAGTTATTCACCGGTGGTGAGGAGAGCCCGGTTCTGCTCCCCGCAGACAACGGTGAATAACTTTGGCGGCGGCCGAAAAATGAATTGTGAGCAATTGCCGATTTGGCTCAAT